>Ga0078972_1000019_pt1 | contig 600148 bp, 537 predicted proteins | sample YelNatPaOPGAMG01_FD_67568 | JGI IMG/M metagenome (GOLD analysis project Ga0078972, IMG submission 67568) | Hot spring thermophilic microbial communities from Obsidian Pool, Yellowstone National Park, USA - OP-RAMG-01 (SPADES assembly) (version 2) | ecosystem: Environmental > Aquatic > Thermal... | reverse complement strand
TACCACAGCTTTATCCACAAACGGCGAACGAAAACTGCTAAACATTGAAGAGAGCCGTTTAGTGGATAAAATATTTATTAACCAAAAGCACAATATCTTTGAATATCATTAGCAAAAAAAGCCAAACTGTTTTGTGAATTTTATCCAGTTATTAGGGGTTTAATACACCTGATGGTGGTGATTCAAAACCATATGACAAAGAATATTACTACGCCTACAATCGTGGTACAAATTCAGATGGACAAGAGTATTTTTCTGGACCTTTAAAAAATCTTCATTTTGACCAAACTTTGTATTATGCCCGTTGCAATCACTCAAACATGCTACAACTTGCCGACATTATTATGGGAGCGACAAGAGATTGGATGGAAACTGAATTACAAAAAAGAGAATATTCTATTGGTAAGGAGTTGACTACTTTGTTTTTTCCTAAACTCTATGGATACCCGAATAAAGTTCTTGGCTATGGAATTAATGTATCTTCAAACAATTTAAATTTTAAGTCATTTTTACGTGAAATCATTAATAAAAACGTTGCATAACAGCCGTTTGGCGTAATGGCGGGTGCAGTGCTTCGTATGACAGTTTAGTAGTAGGTTCAAGTTTTGTTCTTCGATTGAACTATTGTGCTAAAAATCCGCCACTACGCCAAGCAGCCAAACGTTGCCAGCAATGTTAGACAACTGCTCAATCACGACAGTTTGTAACGTCATCGGTGGACTGTCCACTGCACGACTTCGAGCAGACTTTGACATAATTTGCAAGTGCAGTGCTTGCTTTAGTTTTTTGTTGGTGGAAAATCCTTCGCTCACTTTTATAAAAAATTTATCAGGGACAGACAATCACCTGACATCATTGACAACATTTTAGAGTTATGAAAACGGAAATTCAATCTTACAACGAAAAACTCTTGGCAACGGATAAAGAAATTTGCGACCTGCTTGCCAAAACAATTGACAGCGAATTGACAGATGCCGAGAGTAAAATTTGGCACGGACATCCTGTTTGGTTTTTAGACGGCAACCCGATTACTGGTTATGATAAACTTAAAGACAGCGTTCGACTAATGTTTTGGAGCGGTGCTGACTTTGGAGAAGATAATCTGAAAACAAGCACAGGCAAATTTAAAGACGCTTCAATTCGTTTCACTTCTTCAGACCAAGTTAATCTCACAGACCTTAAAAGATGGCTGAAAAAATCAAGAGAAATCCAATGGGATTACAAGAGAATTGTAAAACGTAAAGGAAAACTTGAGCGATTAAAGTGAAGACAAAATCTATGATCAGACATTATGAACGATACAAGCCATCACGATGAACGAATTGCAAAAATGACTTTTGCATCAGTATATCCACATTATGTGACAAAAGTGGAGAAGAAAGGACGAACAAGAGAAGAACTTCATCAAGTGATTGAGTGGCTGACAGGATTTGATGAAAGCAAGTTGCAAAAACTAATAGACGAAAAAGTTACGTTTGAGCAATTTTTTCAGCAAGCTACTTTGAATAAGAATGCAGACTTGATTACAAGTGTTATTTGCGGGTATCGTGTTGAAGAGATTAAAAGTCCTTTGAGACAGAAAACACGGTATCTTGATAAGTTAGTTGACGAATTAGCCAAAGGACGGAAAATGGATAAAATTTTGCGGACAACATTAAAGTGAAACCAACACGAGAAAAAGAAACACGGCTGGCAACATCGGATTTGCGTCAGGCGGGGTGACGTGCTTCTATTGACAATTTTGTGTATAATTGAAGTGCGGTTCTTCGTATCAAGAGCAGTGCTAAAAAGCTCGGCAGAATCCAAAGCCGAAAAACGTTAGCGGTAATTGAACCGCAGATACTAAAACTTTCAACCAAAAATGGCAGGCAAACTTAAAATCATCTCTAAGGTGACACTATTCTGTATATTATTTACTGGACTATTTGTGATTTTGTCATTTTCCAAAACCTCACTTCCTCCTTCTTTTGAGAGACTATCCCATGGACTAATTGGGACAATAGCTGCTTTCTTAGTGACACTTTCATTTTTGAAATATGATAGAAAACGATTTTCGGACATTCAATTGTACTTCGAGAAGAAAACAATAGGAAAATTCTTAGTCGGCATTGTAATAGGTGTAGTTCTAATGGGACTAACGGCAACAGGAGTTATGTACTTCAGTCATGTTTCAATCGAGCCGAACCATGATGCTAATATTTTTCGGTTTTTCATTATGACGAGCCCTTTAATACTTTTGGCTTTTTGCGAAGAATTAGGATTTAGGGCTTATCCATTGCAAATCTTAAAGAACAAAGTTGGAATACGCCTTTCTATAGTTATTACATCAGTCCTCTTTGCTTTGTATCATATCGTGAATGGATGGACAATATCAAGTTCTTTCTTTGGACCAGGAGTTTGGGGCTTGTTGTTCGGTCTTGCTGCAGTTTATTCGAAGGGAATTGCATTGCCGACAGGCATTCATTATGCCATTAATTTGACAACTTCCGCTTTTAGCGGAGAAGATAATTCTATTGCTTTATGGACAGTGAAGCAAACAAATACATCCACCTCAATTTATAAAGGAATTGACTTAACAATTGTACTTCCCTCACTAGCTATTTTAATGGTGGCAGTAATTAGCATAGAATTGTACATGAGACGAAAAACTACCGCTAACATGCGGTTTGGCGTTATGGCGGCGGAAGAAACACAACATCAGCATTAGTTTGACTAATGTGCTGCATATCCAGCTTGACGGAACACCATTGAGCAGTAGAAATAAACTTGTACATTAGTTCAACATTGGGCTTCGGTTGTAGGCTGACGGAACACAGAATATCGCCTCAACGCCAAGCCGTCCAAAGTTATCGGCAAGAATAACCCAGACTAAACAGACAGAAAAGTACTAATCAAAATTTCAAAAAATGACAGAAACTTTTGTAGGAAGTAAGCAATTAATAATCAAAGACAATGAAAGGGCTATTTCTTTTCCTGTTTTAGTCCACTACCCAACAACCGAGGCATCAAGACCTGTTTCATTTGGACCTTATACAATGAATGTAAGTCCTGACGCAAAAATTAATGATGGTAAATTTCCGCTTATAGTAATCTCACACGGTAATGGTGGTTCACATCTTTTGTACAGGACAATCAGTACACATTTGGCAAAAAATGGTTACATAGTTGCAATGCTTGAACATTATGGGAATAATCGTAACAACAATATATTAGAAAACACAACTGAAAACCTTGAAACTCGACCAAGACACGTTAGTTTGACAATTGATTTTCTACTTTCTGACAATTGGTTCAATGAAAATATTATACAAAACAAAATCGCAGTTATAGGACACTCAATGGGAGGATATACTGCTTTGGCGTTGGCAGGTGGTGTGCCAAGAACAAAGGAAGGTGTTGTTGTAGAAGTTGCACCAGACTTACGAATTAAAGCAATCGTATTACTTGCACCAGGAACTGGTTGGTTTATGAATTCGTTAGAAAAAGTAACAGTTCCAATATTAATGTTCACTGCTGAACACGACCCGATTACGCCAAAATGGAATGGAGAAATTGTATTGAATTTTGTTCCTGATAAATCCAAAGTCATATTTCACGAAGTTGAAAATGCAGGACACTTTTCATTTTTAAGCCCATTTCCATCGACAATGAAAAACCCAAATTTTCTTCCATCGACAGACCCAATTGGATTTGACAGAGAAAAATTTCACAGCCAACTTTCAACAGAAATACTTGACTTTTTAAACGACAAACTAAATGGAAGTTAAATCCGTGGACAAAATGCCTGCCGCTAACACTTTATTGGCAATAGTAGGGCTGACAGTTGCATATTCAACAGTTTTAATTCTATTGGCATGACCAATTCAAAAATCAACAAAAAGTTGAAGATAGTTCAATAAATTCGATTTGTTGTAAGGGTGGTTGCAGTGCTTCCAATAAAAGTTTTTCGTAACTTCTAGCTGTATACTTCGAACAAACATTAGTGGTCAAATCCCCGACTATGGTATGCGACAAAACTTTGTTGGCAAGCTTATCGGCATATCGATTCAAATTGAAAGCATATTAAAAATATTTTATTTTTCTGTAACTTTTGATGCAACAGAATCGTTGTACTGCAACAATATTATAAAATCATATTAATTTTTGTCTAAAACTTAAAACTTATGATGAATTCAAGTGGGGTAAATTCAAGTGATTTTAAAGACTTAAAAGAAAATATTAAAATCAAGCTTTCGGCACTTTGGGCATCTGTGACATTTTTTTATATCTATGGCGATTATTTTGAACTCTATGTGCCAAACAAAGTACAAGGAATAATCAAAGGTAATAGTATGCTTGATAATCCAGTAAAATTGTTTTCGGCTGCATTATTAATGGCAGTTCCAGCCTTAATGGTTTGTTTATCTGTTATTCTGAAAACAAAAGTAAATAGGAGGCTGAACCTAATTGCCGGTGTTTTTTTTACTGCAATTATGCTTTTGATTGCATTTACATCAGTTTCAGAATGGAGGGCCTTTTATGTTTTTTATGCACTTGTTGAAAGCACACTTACCTCAATAATTGTTAGGTATGCTTGGAAATGGACAAAATAAATAATTGATTTATCAACCGAATTATGGCAACAGACTACTCAAACAAAAAACTTGCAAGAATTGCAGGGCTTTTATATTTAGGGGTTGTAGTAACAGGTATTTTTACATTAATGTATGTGCCTTCTAAACTTTTTAATGCAGACAATGCTTCTTTGATTTTTCAAAATATCACTTTGTCTCAAATACTTTTACGGTTTGGAATCGTTGGAGGAATTTTATGCTATACATTTTTTCTTTTCTTACCACTTGTACTGTATAAGTTATTGAAATCCGTAAATGAAAATTATGCAAAACTAATGGTGCTTTTAGCCATTTTGAGTGTTCCCATATTTTTCTTGAATGTTCAAAACTTATTTTCAATTCTTACACTTACCATTGGTGGACAAAGTAAATTAGGTTTATCAAAAGAGCAAATCCAATCGCAAGTAATGTTGTATCTTTATCAGTATGACAACGGTATGCGAATTGTGCATATATTTTCAGGACTTTGGTTGTTTCCGTTTGGTTATTTAGTTTTCAAATCAGGATTTCTTCCCAAAATTTTAGGAGTATTACTTATGCTTGGCTGTTTTGGATACTTAATAAATTTCTTAGGAAACACTCTAATTCATGATTACTCAAAAATTGGAATATCATCATACATAAGTTTACCAGCAAGTATTGGAGAAATTGGAACTTGTTTGTGGCTTCTAATTATGGGAGCAAAAGACAAAATGCAATCTAACTAAAACCGCCAGTCACCAACAAAAGTACTTGCAAAAGCATGGCTGGACAATTTTACATCAGCTATTTGCTATTATTTGCGGCAGTACGGACTCGAGATTCAATGTTCAACTTTAGTGCTTAACTTTAAAACATATTTTCAAATGAGTATTTGTACCGGGATGGACAATCAATGAATTTCTTGCCTTCGCAAATACTCGAATGCTAGCTGCCATAATATAAAGACAATAGAATAATGAAGAAATTAGCGATAATTACATTTTTGTCTATTACAAATTTTTGCCTTGGGCAAAAGACTGTTGAATTTGCTGACTCAATTCGTAAGTTATATAATATTCCTGAAATTAGTTACGCTGTTATTGACTATAAGTCAACATTGGAGATTGCTGCATTGGGGAAACATTCTATTTACCTGCCAGACACTGCAACTTTAAATGACCGATTTCATATTGGCTCTAACACCAAAGCAATGACAGCTTTTATTATTGCTAAATATGTGGAAAGTGGAAAGTTGAAATGGACGACTAAATTCTTTGATTTGTATCCTGACTGGAAAGAAAAAAGTAGTCCTGCATATGCAAATATTACATTACAAGATTTACTTTCACATAGAGCAAGAATACAACCGTTTCAAGGTGAAGGCGATCCACAAATACCTAACTTTAGTGGAACAAGTTTTGAAAAAAGAAAGCAATTTGGACAGTGGGTTTTAACCCTTAATCCTGTACACATTGACCATCAAAATCCTTTTATTTATTCTAATGCGGGATATACATTAGCTACATTAATGTTAGAAAAAGTAACAGGTAAGAGTTGGGAACAGCTTGTTGACAAAGTATTCAATAAAGATTTAAATTTAAATGTTAAATTATCTTGGCCTGAAAATCAAAAACATAAAGACACATGGGGGCATAGTTTTGAAAATGGACGATTCATTCCTGTTCCATCAACAATTGATTATCATTTAGATTTTACTGAGCCAGCAGGTGATATAAACATTAAATTGAAAGATTATATCAAATTTATTCAACTCAATATTCAAGGTCTTATTGGAAAAGACAATTATTTAAAATCTAATACCTATAAATTTATTCATAAAGGAATTCCAAATTATTCCCTTGGTTGGTATAATATTTATGAGAATGGGAAAGAACTATCCGTTCACTCTGGAACAGCCGGGACTTATTACTCACTTGTTCATATAGACAGGATAAATCACAAAGCATACATAATTTTTGCTAATTCTTTTAATGACGACACACAACAAGGTGTAAGATTGTTAATGAGGAAACTAAAAGAAAATTACGGCAGCTAACAGCCGCTTGCCGCAATGGGGGGCTGACGTGATTAAATTGTAAGCTTCCCCATTTTTCGGGCCACTTAAAAGTATAATTTTTCGTTCATTTTTAGATTGTCGACTACTTTATCCACTAAATGACTCTCTTCAATATTTGAATGATTTTCGTTCGTCATTTGTGGATAAAGCTTCGGTACATTTAATGTGCTTTGGTAATGCTGTTCAGCATAATCTTTCGGTGATTTGTACCCTAATGATTTATGCGGTCTTTCATTATTGTAATCCATCATCCATTCTTCTGCTTTTTGTCTTACTTCTGTCAGTGTTGTAAATACATAAGCATTCAGTAATTCTCTTCTAATGTTTCCGTTGCATCTTTCAATATAAGCGTTTTGCATGGGTTTACCTGGTTGTATAAATACCAATGCTATATTATGTTCTTTGCACCATCCGTCTAGTTTGTGTGATATAAACTCCGGTCCATTATCAACACGTATGATTGCGGGTAATCCTCTAAACTCTTTTAAATATTCCAATACCCTGATGACCCTTAATGTAGGTAGCGACAAGTCTACTTCTACATGTAATAGCTCTCTGTTGTAATCATCCACTATGTTTAGTAGCCTATACTTTCTGCCATCCCATAAACTATCACTCATGAAGTCTATGCTCCAAACTTCGTTTATGGATGCTGGCTTATACAGTGCTTGTTTGACTCTTGCAGGCAGCCGCTTTTTGCTACGCCTACGTATATTCAAGCACAGATCCGTATACACCCTGTAAACTCGTTTGTGGTTCCATTCAAAGCCTTTATTACGTATTCGGTGATAGCTTTGCCAAAAACCAATAGCAGGAAATTTGGTCACTAAATGGTTCAACTCATCTATTACAACATCGTCTGTTTTTGCTTTTGCTTGGTACTGAACTGTACTTCTTTGCAGCCCTAATGTTTTACAAGCCTGCCGCTGGCTGACCCCATGTTCTTGTACCATGTAATCAACCAAGCTGCGTTTATCGTCAGGCTTTAAAGCTTTTTTGCAACTGCATCTTTTAGGGCTTCATGCACTAAACTTAAGTTGGCATACATACGTTTTAAACGACTGTTCTCCTCTTCGAGTTCTTTCATCTTCTTCAAATCAGCTACCTCCATGCCGCCGTAACGTTGGCGCCACTTGTAAAAAGATGCTGTTGTAATACCTAACTCTCTACAAATGTCTTCTGCTTTACGACCATTTTCATGCTCTTGAATAGCCTTGACAATTTGGGTTTCTGTGTACTTTGACTTTTTCATATTTACCATTTAAAGTTAACTAATTTGTCAACTTTCAAATGGCCGAACTTTAGGGAAGCTTACACCGAGAATTTTTTTTCAAAAAACCAATAACAATAAATTTTTATACCATTTTTATTTCGTTAAATTAGCGTTAGCTGTAGTGTAGTAGGCAGTAGTGGAGTAGTAAAAGACCACTATAACGATGCCAGTATGCAGGGTATACAAATACCAAAAAACGGGTATATTTATATTTACTGCAGCAATGAAAGTCCGGTAGATGTGTTCTTTGATAATTTGCAGGTAGTGCATACACGAGGGCCGCTTTTGGAAGAGACGCATTATTATCCGTTCGGACTCACCATGGCGGGAATAAGCAGTAAAGCAGCAGGTGGTACAGAAAATAAATACAAATACAATGGCAAGGAATTACAGCACCGGGAGTTTAGTGATGGCAGTGGTTTAGAACTGTATGATTTTGGTGCTAGAATGCAAGACCCCCAATTAGGCAGATGGAATGGAGTTGATCCATTGGCAGAGCAAATGCGCCGCTTTTCTCCATATAACTATGCATTGGATAACCCCGAACGGTTCATAGATAAAGATGGGATGGAAGCGGTGGAAAATAATGATGGGCCTTATGGTTCGAATTTATCGGATTGGGAAAAAAGTGGCGATGCGGTAAATGTTACTGATGGTTATCTTTATGGTTCAAGTGGAAGTGTTATATGGAGTGGTTCAGGTGGAGGCGGCAGCACCAACGAGTCTGAAGGAGAGGATAAAAGTAAAAAGAAGAAAGACGGCCCTATACCACCCAAAAATAATTATCAAAAGCCTGATTTAAAGCATGTGCTCTTATTTAATGATAATATTGGTTCATCAAATTCAAAAGCGGATGATGAACACAAGGAAATGCATGCCAATCATAAAGCTGACAATAGAGGTCCAAGTATTATGGATCAGATACTTTCAATCGTAGGCGGGGCTACTAGTGCTACGGAAAATCTATCAGGTATTGCAAGAATTGGGTCTAATTTACATATTTATATGGCAACAATTAAAGGGGGTGTTTTTAAGGCTAATCAGTTTGTTAAGACAATTAGCATCTCCAAAATTGGTAAGTTTGGTGGTTTTACAGTGGCAGGACTTGGAACATTAAGTGATCTAGCTGGTATATTTAATGGAACGACAACTTGGGGAGAGGCTGGGGAGAATGGGGTATTTACGATAATTGGTTTTTTAGGGCCAGGTGGCGCTTCAATATCGGTGGGTTATTTTGGATTAAATGCTTTCTATCCAGGCGGAGCAAATCAAGCAGTATCCGACTGGTCACAACATGCACAACAATGGAGGCAAGTTAAAATGGAATCCGGAGGTTTATAACTTAAACATATACTGATGATAAAAAAAGCCTATTTCTATTTTTTTTATAAATTTTATAAGTTTACAGATTCGGTGCATACTGTATTTCCACACGATATGGCTGCAGCCACAGCTATATCCATGTTGGAAATAGTGTTCATATTCTCACTGAAATTCTATTACATTGAATATGTAGATCCAACTAATGAGCTTACGTCTTTACAAGTGATCATTGCAGTATCAGTAATACTTTCAATAAATTCATTTTTATTCATTTTTAAGGAAGAGTGGAAACATTACTTTAAAGAGTTCGATAAGCTACCAAGATACAAGAATATCATTGGCACTTGGGTAGTGATTTTGATAGTTGCATTTATTTTGGTCACTTCCGGTATCTCTATTAAGGCAATGAGTGAAATAGCTTCTCATCGGCCCAAATAAGCACTTAAAAGTCGTATCAGAACTTTGTAAATGTTTATGAAAGAAAATACCATCTTTTGCTGCTATACAAAAAGCAACAGGTGTCTATTCTATTTACTCTAATTACAAAGAATCAACTTTACAATTTAAGCAAGGACATAAGTATGGGTATTTGGAAAGGAACAGAGGCTACAGCCACTACTATATTCTTGGCAGGCGGAGGGGAAGATATAGAATTAGGCTGGAATTTGGGAACTATGGTTGTGGATGGAGTAATAGATTATTTTAAAAAATAAATTAGTTATGATAATATTAGATTTTTTAGTGTACCACTTAACGCTTTGGTTTGAAACAAGAAAGAAATGGCTTGTTTGGAATACTCCGATAGAACAAGCATTATATGCAGTTATAGCTGCATTAACTGGATTATTTGTTAATGTAGAAATAAAATTAGAAGATAATATATGGGCTGCAAGAAATTTTAAAACACCGGCTTTTGTAGTAGTAATCATTGCACTTACTATATATTATTCATTAGTATTTGTTTATGTAAAAAAAAGAAGATATGAAAAAATTGCTAATAAAAATTTTGGTGTTAGTAAAAAAGTGGGGATAATAATTTCTCTTATTACTTTCTTTTTTTGTGCGATGAGTGCGCTGATATCATATGCGATTGAAAATTACTTATAAAATAGTTCAATTTAAAATGGATATATTTATATTTATTGCAGCAATGAAAGTCCGGTAGATGTGTTCTTTGATAATGTACAGGTAGTGCATACACGAGGGCCTTTGTTGGAAGAGACGCATTACTACCCGTTCGGCCTCACCATGGCGGGGATAAGCAGTAAAGCAGCAGGCGATACAGAAAACAAATACAAATACAAATACAATGGCAAGGAATTACAGCACAGGGAGTTTGGTGATGGCAGTGGTGTAGAACTGTATGATTTTGGAGCCAGAATGCAAGACCCTCAATTAGGCAGATGGAATGGTGTTGATCCATTGAGTGAAGTATCACGTAAATGGTCTCCATATAATTATGCTTATGACAATCCTATAAGATTTATAGATAAAGATGGGATGTTTGCAAGAGATTCCATACCGATTGGAATTCAAATTAAATCAATATTAGAGCTCATAAATCCAAAACACCATGCAATTAATTTTTTTGCTTTAATTCATAATTCCAGATCAATAATTACAAATCAATCAGATGCAGATATAGACGATAATGGAGGAAATTCTTCAGAGGGGAAAAAAGACCCAACCCATCAGAATACTAATGCGGCAGGTGTAAATCCTGATGAAGTAATTGGATTTATATTACAGACAAGTGATTACATAGCACTCAAAAATGGGCATACAATAAAAACTCCAAAATCAATATTACAAGGAAAAGCCAACCGTAAAGCATTTTCAAGTAACGGAGTAACCCATAAAGATGTTGGATTATTATATAATCTTGAAAATGATAAAAGCGCATACGGTATTTATTTAGAGGGTGGCCCTAATAATAAGTCTGGCGAAATTACACCTGCTGGAGCTAAGGCATTAGGTATCTACCCAGATCCTAATTATGGCGGTATGCAAGCCAATCATTTATTGCTTATTATTTTTCCCGGGTCAAGTATAAATTTTGACGGTAAAACGCCTACACAAGCAATGATTAATAAAATTGGAGCACAATATTATCTACTAAATAAGGCGCTAATTAATCATGCCATAAATGTTGCAAAAAGTACACCTACAATAAATCATTATGATTAAATTTATTAGTAATGAAAAGAGCAAACTTTCTGTTTTTTTGTTTAGTGTTTATTGCAAATTGCTTAAATGCGCAAGTATACAAGATACAAGATACTACACTAAGTATCTTTACAATTAACGATACGCTTAAGTATTTTGAATTGGATGCACCTGAATATCTACATGGATATGTAGGATGTGGAGTTATATCAAGGCAGGAGGGGAACACATTTCAATTAGAGTATACTGAGGGACCAAATTTTAATAAATTTAAAATGGTGTTTAAAGATAACACTGTTGGAATAATAAGAACATCAGAACATGGATACATTCCCTATCCTTTAGAGAGAAATTCAAATCGTTTCATAATTACTAAAGATACACCCCAACAAAAAGTATCTAAATTTCATTTAAATTATCCTATTTATTATAGAGCAAAAAATAATTTAGCAATAAAGGTTTATGAGTATCCATGCTTTGAAGCAAAAATTAGGCAAGTTTATTTTAAAAAAGGAAGTAAAATTGAAGAGAAATGGGGTGTTGGTCATTACATTAAATATAAACCTATAAAAAACAAATTTTGGATAGCATCGGTATATGGAAAAAAATTTATAGGATGGCTTCTGTTATCAGACCTTGAGGATAATTTTACAAGAGTTAAAGAAGAAGATTAATAGGGTTAGTTGCTATTGGTTTGTCCTCCCCCTCATCCTATCAAATCTAAAATAAACTTTTCCTTTTGTTCATGGTTAAGCTTAAGCTTCACTTTTTTGCTCTTCAATGCCTTTTCAAATCAGTAATCCCCTTCAATCAAAATGCCAATATTGTGGTTAAACTCTCTAAAAAGTTCGAACTGTTGGTAGGCAAGCCGACAAACGCATATATTTAAAAAGCAATCTTTCAAAAGGTTGCTTTTTTTTTGCAAACTGTTATATACAAATTTGCTAAAAGGTTAAACTTGTATTAATGAAGACAAATCAATTCAATAGGCTTAGATAAATTTTTACATCATTAATACTTTTTTTATTTATTAAGTGTGCAGGCAATTGTGAATGTAGTTGCAACATTTTAAAACGTTGGTGTGTACAAACTTTTTTTTAATAAAACAGTTTTAATAGTAATACACCAATAGCATAAATTACGGTTACAGCAAAAATGCCTTTAGCTGTTTTATCTTTTCTTGTATTGATGTATAGCGTAAATACAATAGCATTGGCCAATAAAGCAAAGCTTAACATGGCAGTAATTAAATGTTTTTCAATGCCTAAATATTGAATAAATTCTGTAATGGTTAAACGTTGAAACCGCCATAAATAAAAGCCAAATATGCCGGCTAATGGCGCTAACAAGCCTAATATTATACCCAGTTTTGTATTATCTTTTTGTAAAAACATTATAAGTCCCAGTTGGTTTCTAATTCTTTTTTTAAAGCATAATCAGTTAAATCGAAGGTTACGGGAACCAAGCTTACATAATGATTGTTCAGTGCCCATACATCGGTATCTTTTCCTTTGTCAAAGTTCAAAAAATCGCCGGTAAGCCAATAATATTTTCTGCCATGTGGGTCTGTACGTTCAATAAAATCTTCCTCATACTTAGCATAAGCTTGTCTGCAAACTTTAATCCCTTTAATTAAGCCTGCATCTAATGCAGGAATATTTACATTAAATAGTAAGTGTTTGGATAGCTTTCTTTTTAGTAGTTGTTCTGTAATTTTTCTAACATATATTTTGGCTGCTGTAAAATCAGCTTCCATACTATAGTCTAATAATGAAAAACCGGCGGAAGGAATGCTTTCAATAGCTGCTTCCATAGCGGCACTCATGGTACCACTATAAATTACATTAATACTATGGTTTGCGCCATGGTTAATGCCACTTAAACAAATATCGGGTTTACGGTGTAAAATTTTGTCAACAGCCAGTTTCACGCAATCAACGGGAGTTCCATTACAGGTGTATGCTTCAACGCCATCAATAAATGCCACTTTTTGTAAACGAAGGGGGTGGCCTATGGTTATGGCATGTCCCATTCCGCTTTGTGGCTTATCGGGTGCTACTACTACAATTCTTCCTAAGTCCATTACTGCTTCAACCAATGCTTTTATTCCCGGTGCGCCAATGCTATCATCGTTGGTAACCAATATAATCGGTTCTTCTTTTTTTTGTTTCGATTGTTTCACTTTTTTTGCCATAGGTGCAATATACTTATGAATACTTTTGGTTGTTTATTTTTTTGCTATCTGTATGTTAATATCTGTATGTAATAAAAAGAAAAACCGCCCCAATATAATGTGAGGCGGTTGTGTTTTTAGTTGAGTGGCTAATTATTTAGAGGCCTAAAAATCCTCCTTTATTCAAGGTTTTTTGGGCTTCACCAATTTTAAATCCGTTGTTGTAAATCTCAATTTTGTAATTACCACCGGTGAATTTACTTCCGGGTTTCCAATTAAAGCTGGCTGGTAAAGTTTTGCCTTGTTCATAATTTACTTCAACTGCATTTGAATAAGCTTTATCACTGCCATCTCTTAATTTAAATGTACCTTCTGTGCCTGATGGAGTGCCATCGGGATTGGTAACACATACATACAATGTTTTCTTGCCACTTGGTGTAATTCTGTTCTCATCAATATTGCAGGTAATAACAAACATATCTGCACGTTTTGCATTATTAGTGCTAACCTCTTTACCACTTTTTTTCACAATAACAGCTTTAACCTGAATGTTGGAAGCATGTAAAGTGGAAGCTATGTCCTCTATATTCGCTTTTTCAGTTTGGGTTTTGGTAAGGTTACCTTGCAATTCAGTATTTTGATTGGTTAATTGCGTTTTTTCAGTTGTTAACTGCTGGTTAGCTGTAGTTAATTGTTGATTTTCGCCTTTTAACTGCTGTATCTCAGCAAACAAGCTATCAATTTTTGCATTTAATTCAGCAATCATGGCTTTGGCCTGTTTTAACTCTTCTTCTGTAGCATTCTTTTTATTTAAAATGCTTCTAATGTTTGATTTTAGCTTTAAAATTTCACTATTTCTTTCAGCTAAAGCACCTTGTAATTTTACATTACTTCCTGTTAGTGAGTCTGCTTTGGCAGAAGCATCATTAAACAAAACCTGTAATGAATCTTTGGCAGTTAAAGCCGTCGTAATTTGGGTGTCTTTTTGAGTAATAATTTCTTTTGTTTTGCTTTTATCGTAAATAATATAACCCCATGTTAATACCAGGGCGGCTATTAATATGCCATAAAAAGTTTTACGATTGTCTCTTCCTGATGAAGATTGGTTTTGCGGGTTTTCTGTTGGTGTTGTATAACTCATAGTTGTATGTTTTACAGTACTAAAATAATCTTTGTTTGTGTATTATTATAATATAAAAAATATTAATTTTTAAAAATTCTTATTTATTGATGTTTTTTGGGAATTTTTAGCCGAATATGCCGCTTTTCCTAAGTAATATAGAACCTTGCCCAATTTTGTATCCATTTTGATAAACAATAATGGTATAATCGCCGGGTTCGTAATTGCCGTTGTTGCGCCAATTAATATTTACCGGAGCCGTTTTTCCCTGTTCGTATTGTACAGCTACTTTAGTAGTATAGGGTATTGTGCCATCTAAACGGGTAGTCATGGTATTACCTGAAGCTATAATTTTACCATCAGGGCTTACAATGCACACAAACAGCTCTTTTTCACCACTGGGTGCAATACGGTTGGCATCTAAATCAAAACTTATGCGTAATACATCTGTTTTTTTGGCTACGGTAATCATTTTCTCTTTACCATTATTATGCACTTTTAATGCTTCTATACTAAAGTTTGAAGCATGCAGGGTTGAAGCCTCATCGGTTACATATTGATTGTAGGCTACAGTTTTATTTAAAGTGTCTTGTAATTGAACCTTGTCATTATTCAACTGCGCATTGGCTAAGGTTAATTCTTGATTTTTATTTTGGAGCAAAGCCAGTTCATTATACAAATCATTCACTTTGCCATTCAATTCATCAATCATTTTTCTGGCCTCTAATAATTGTGTGGCTGTCATATTTTGTTTTTGCAACAGTCCGGCAATTGTATTTTTTAAATGTTGAATGGTTTTGTTTTTATCGGCCAGTTTATCAATTAACTGAATATGCTTCCCGGTTAATGAGTCTAAACGGGCCGAAGTGGCATTAAATTCCAACTTTAATTCAGCCTTTGAACTGTCAATAGCATTTATTTGGGTTTGCAATTGCTCTTTTGAGTGGGTGGTAACACTTTTATCATAAATAATATATGCCCAAGTACCTAACAACAATACCACAAAAAGGGTGTAAACTAAGTTGCGTTTATCTTTTTTCTGCTTGGGTTGATAATCTAATGGTTCGTTCAACATAACTTTAAGGTACTATTTATTTAAAATTAAATTCATGCAAATTAGTAATTTATTGGTATTGGATATTGAAACCGTTCCGCAGTATGCCGACTTTCATCAGCTTTCGGAAAGGGTTCAGTCGTTATGGTGGAATAAAATTTCTAAAACCGTGCCAGAAAATATTTCTCCTGAAGAAAGTTATCGGTTAAGGGGTGGAATATTGGCAGAATTTGGTAAAATTATTTGCATTTCTACCGCTTTTTTTTATGAAAATGAGGCCAGGGAAATATGTTTAAAAGTAAAAAGCATATTTGGGCATAATGAAACAGAAATATTAAAAACTTTTTCGGCTTTATGCACTAAAATGAGCCAAATACACCATGGGTTTACCTTTGCAGGACATAATATTAAGGAATTTGATATACCCTACATTTGCCGACGCTTAATTATTAATGGTTTGCCTTTGCCGGAATGTTTGCAATTGCATGATAGAAAACCTTGGGAAGTACGAATGATGGATACTTTAAATTGGTGGAAATTTGGGGATAACAAAAATTATGTTTCATTAGATTTATTAGCCGAAGTATTACAAATTCCTACCTCTAAAACAGATATTGATGGCAGTATGGTGCAGGATGTTTATTATAAAGACAATGACTTGCTCCGCATAGTGCACTATTGTGAACGCGATGTAGTGGTAACTGCTAACATTATTCTAAAATTTTTAAACCTGCCTGCTTTACCTGAAAGTAGGGTTGTGGTTGTTAATTGAATGTTTGGGAAAAAGTGCTTGTTTTTAACATTTTTAGCATTGTATGCCAATACACTAATCACTACTTATTTTTGCCGGTATGAGTTATGAAAAAATTTTGGCCGACTGGCAAAAGAAAGTTTTTAAGCCTATTTATTGGCTGGAAGGGGAGGAGACTTATTATATTGACCATTTAATGCAATATGCTGAAAGCAACTTGCTTTCCGAAACAGAAAAGGAATTTAACTTAACCATACTCTATGGGCGTGATACAGATTGGGCTCAATTAATTAATGCCTGCAGGCGATACCCCATGTTTGCCGATAAACAGGTAGTGTTGTTGAAAGAAGCCCAACAAATGAAGGATATTGAAAAACTGGAAGCCTATATTGAAAATCCATCTAATGCTACCATTTTAATAGTTGGATACAAAGAAAAAAAATTAGATGGCCGTTTGAAACTGGCCAAACTGTTAAAACAAAAACACGAATTACTAACTACGCGGCGGCTATACGAAAATGAATTGCCTGCATGGGTAAAGCAAACGGCCCAATCATTAGGTTACTCCATTCAACCCAAAGCCTTGGGTTTGTTGGTTGATGCTATTGGTAATGATTTAAGTCGCTTATACAACGAAATAGAAAAATTAACCCTAAACTTAAAAGGGAAAAAAGAAATTACTGATGATGATGTTGAAACCTATGTAGGAATTAGTAAGGAGTTTAATGTATTTGAATTGCAAAGTGCCATTGCACATAAAAACATGGCTAAAGCCATCAAAATTATTCAATACTTTGATGCCAACCCCAAGGCCGGTCCGTTACAATTAGTTTTACCTGCCATTCACAATTTCTTTTGCCGTGTATTAATGCTGCATGCCGAAGGCAGCAGTAAAAATCCTGCAACCATTATTGGCAGTAATCATCCCACTGCCATTGCTGACCATATGGCTGCAGTTAAAAATTATTCGCATCAAAAAACGCAACAAATACTATTGTTGCTACACGAATACAATTTAAAAAGTATTGGTATTAACGATGCCGGCAGTTCCGGTGCCGATTTACTAAAGGAATTAACTGCTAAAATTATTTTTTAATGCATGATTTGTATTAAACCAATTGGCTTAATACGGCTTGTTTATCTAATGCTAATTGTTGTTGCAAAGCTTGTAAACTAGTTAATGGCATATCGCCACGAATAAACGCTTTTAGCGTAACCTGCATCGTACATTCGTAAATATCTTCATTAAAATCAAAAATATTTACTTCAATAACTCTGCGTTTTCCATTTACAACGGGTCGACTTCCAATGTACATCATCCCTTTTAATGAGGGATAAGCAGATAAATTATTTTTACCAGCATTTACAGAACAATACACCGCGTAAACCCCATCGCCGGGTACTAATTTATCGGTGTTATTGAGTTGAATATTGGCCGTGGGGTAGCCAATGGTTCGTCCAATTTTATCGCCGGAAATAATGGTTCCGGAAAAAAAATAATCATAACCCAATAAATGGCTGGCTGTAGCAATATCATTTTGTAACAATGCTTTCCGAATGCGGGTTGAACTAATGGCTGCTGTTTCAATTACTTGAACCGGAATTTCTTTTACCAAAAATCCCATGGCTTTACCATACGTTTCCAATAAACTAAAATTGCCGGTGCGATCGTGGCCAAAATGATGATCGTACCCGATAATGATGGTATGCGGCCTAAATTTTGCTACTAAAAAATTTTTAATATATGCATCGGCACTTAGTTGCGAAAATGCTTCATTAAATGGTACTACTACTAAATGGTCAATACCTTGCTTTTCAATTAATGAAATTTTTTCATCTAAAGTGGTTAATATTTTAATATCCGGAACATCGCCCACAATTTTTCGAGGATGCGGATGAAAGGTAATAACAACTGTTTCGCCGTTTACTGCTGCTGCTTCTTCTTTTAGTTGTTGCAAAATGGTAGTATGCCCAATATGTACGCCATCAAAAGTGCCGATGGTAATTACGCAATTTTTAAAATGGGGCAATGCATCTATATTATAATGTACCTGCATGGTTGTATGTATTGTGTGCAAAAGCCAAAAAAGAATGGTTTTATTGGCTTAACAGCAAATGTACAGTAAAGCAAAACTATAAAAACGGCTAATTACTGTTGTATGGATGCTTTGTTTAACTTTGTCCGAAACAACACATTAATTTTTTTTCATGTCATTATATGCGCAGCGCGGCGTTTCAGCCCAAAAAGAAGAAATACATGAGGCCATTAAGCATTTAAACCAGGGATTATTTGCACATGCATTTTGTAAAATATATCCTGACTTTTTAGGTGGTGATGAGCAAATGATTAATGTTAGCCATGCCGATGGTGCCGGAACAAAATCTATTTTAGCTTACTTGTATTGGAAAGAAACCGGCGATGTTACTATTTGGAAAGGCATTGCTCAGGATGCAGTTGCTATGAATATAGATGACCTGCTTTGTGTTGGTATTTATAATAACATGGTTTTTGCATCAACCATTGATAGAAACAAGCATTTAATTAATGGTGCAGTAATTGAGCAAATTATTAATGGTACACAAGCATTTTTCAATCAACTTGCTGCATATGGTGTTCATATTCATTACTTAGGTGGCGAAACTGCCGATGTAGGCGATGTGGTTCGTACCATTGCAGTAAATGGAACCATTACAGCACGCTGGCCTAAGCAAAAGTTAATTACCAATCATAAAATCAGTGCCGGTAATGTAATTGTTGGTTTTGCCAGTAGTGGTAAAGCTACATACGAAACAACCTATAACAGTGGCTTGGGAAGCAATGGTTTAACCAGTGCTCGCCACGATGTGTTAAGCAAGCATTATGCTCAACTATATCCTGAAACTTACGAATCCGGATTGCCGTCAAACGTGGTGTATATTGGCAATAAAAAATTAACCGATGAATGGGTTGTCAATAATGAAACTTATACCATTGGTCAATTATTATTATCACCCACCCGAACCTATGCTCCGTTGGTAAAGCAATTATTGGAAGAACAGTTCAACGATATTTACGGAATGATACATTGCAGCGGCGGTGGACAAACCAAATGCATGAAATATTTACCACAAACTTTAAAAGTGGTGAAGAATAATTTATTACCGATTCCACCTATATTCCAGTTGATACAACAAAATTCTGGTGCTGATTATAAAGAAATGTTTCAGGTATTTAATATGGGGCATAGACTTGAGATTTTTACCAATGAAAAAGCAGCTCAAAAAATGATTGACATTGCTAAACAATTCAATATTGATGCAGCTATAATTGGTCATACGGAAGCTGCCAATAAAAATAATTTGGCGATTGAAGGCAACTTCGGCAGCATAGAATACACATATTAACAATTTTGCTTGCTCAATTTTACTTAATTTTAAACGTTGTTATAAAAAATTAATTTTTTATGGAATCGGTTGTAACGCTTACAAACGCAAATATTTATCAGGGTTCGGCACTTATTTTACAACAAGTAAATTTTACAATAGAAAAGGGAGAGTTTGTTTATTTGGTAGGTAAAACCGGATCGGGTAAAAGTAGCTTACTAAAAACTTTGTATGGCGAATTACCTTTGAAAGAAGGGCAGGGTAACGTAGTGGGCTTTAATCTTAGAGAAATGAATTGGAAAAAAGTTCCATATTTAAGACGAAACCTGGGAGTAGTCTTTCAAGATTTTCAGTTATTAACCGATAGAAATATTTATGAAAACTTGCGTTTTGTTTTAAAAGCTACCGGTTGGAAAGATGAACATTTAATGAATGAAAAAATAAATGATGTGTTAGATAAGGTTGGCTTGAAGAGCAAAGGCTTTAAAATGGCTTATGAAATTAGCGGTGGCGAGCAACAAAGGGTTGATATTGCTCGTGCTTTATTAAACTCGCCCAAACTTATTTTAGCCGATGAACCTACCGGTAACCTTGATCCTGAAACAAGTGATGAAATTATGCAGTTGCTGTTTCAAATTACAAAAGATTATGGTACCAGCATTATAATGGCTACGCATGATTTTATTGTTATCAATCGTTATCCTTCGCGTATGCTTAAAACCGAAAATGGGCAAGTAACCGATATTCCTTTATCTGCCAATGCCACTTTTGCCGGATAATTAAATGAGTTGTTTCTTCAATAATTTTGCTGTTGATTGTCCCCATGCTTTCGCATTTAATGATAAAAAAAGTTACTGCTGATGAAATACCATTATTGGTAGAAATTAGTCAATCTACTTTTTACCATACCTACCAAGCATTTAATACCGAACAGGATATGCAGCTTTATTTAAATAAACACATGAATGAAGCAGCTATACGCGATGAATGGAATAGCCCCAACAATGAATTTTATTTTGCCTGGCTCAATGAAAACCTTGCAGGTTATTGTAAACTATCTTACCAAACACAACCGGATACGCTACAGTTTTCAAATGGTTTGGAAATTGCCAGGCTTTATGTTAATGAGCCTTTTAAAAAGTTGGGAATTGGTAAACAGTTTATTGTATTTGCCGAAAATTTGGCTCAACAACAAAATTTAGAACAAGTTTGGTTAATTGCCTGGCAGCAGAATAAATCGGCAATTACATTTTACCAAAAAATGGGGTTTGAAATTGTAGGTGAACAACAATTTATTTTAGGTAATGATGTACAAAACGACTGGGTTTTGCGGAAATGGCTAAATGCAAAATAGTTGGTTACGTTAATAGTGAAAACACTAATGTGGCAATTTTTCCCGCACAGCACCATATACCCAAGTACCAACCATTGCGCTTAGCAGTACAACAGCAATAACGGTTATACCCGACCCGATTAAAGCGTACAATGGCCCCGGGCAAGCGCCAGTCATAGCCCAACCTAAACCAAAAATAAGCCCACCATAAATCTGTCCTTTATTAAATTGTTTTTTTACAAATTGAACAGGCTCGCCATGTATGGTTTTTAATTTCCATTTTTTTATGCACAAAACACACAATGCACCGGTAACTACGGCAGAACCTATTACCCCATACATATGAAAACTTTGCAGGTGAAACATTTCCTGAATACGGAACCAGGAAATAACTTCCGCTTTAATTAAAATAATGCCAAATAAAATACCTGCTGCCAAATATTTTAAATTATACCACCACGGATGTTTTAATTGACTATCATTAGTACACATGGCATCAAGACTCCTTACCTCAAAATCGGTGTTATTGAGTGTATTGTTATGGTGAATAATATTAGTTGAGGATTGCTCAGTAATATTTTGCATATCACTTAAAGTTTTAAAATGAAGGGTAAAATAAGATTAGCCATAATAAATCCGCCGGCCATGAAGCAAATAGTGGCAATTAGAGAGGGCAATTGTAAATTGCTTAATCCGTTTATGGAATGGCCCGAAGTACAACCTCCAGCATAGCGGGTACCAAATCCCACTAAAAATCCGCCAACTACCATCATGATAAATCCGCGAAGGGTGAAGAGTCCTTCCCAACTAAAAATTGCCGTTGGCACCCAGCTATTGCTTTCCTGTATTTGATAGGTTTGTAGTTGTTCCGTTAAATTAGGATTGACATTTAAGGGCATACCATTGGTTAGGTAGGAACTTGCCAACCATCCCCCTATGATAATGCCGCCAACAAAAAACAGATTCCATTGTTCTGCCTTCCAATTGTATTGAAAAAAAGGAATTTTTGCCGGCAAACAGGCCGCACACACATGCCTTAATGAGGATGAAATGCCAAAAACTTTATTGCCTAATAATAACAATAACGGAACCATTAAGCCAATTAATGGTCCGGAAACATACCAAGGCCATGGGGCCTGCAACCAATGAAGCATATTTTTAATTTCCTACAAAAATAGTAGATTAATGTGAAAGTGCGTTCTCAACTATTTCCTCCATAGCAATGGCAAAATGGCTCTCATTATAAACACATTGGCCATTTTTTATAAGTAAGATTTGGGGAGATTCATGCTTTACCTTAAAAACTTCGGCCACTTTTGCCGACAGCGAACGATATTGTATTAAGTCTAAATAATAGAAATCAATATCCGCAGGTGCTTCAGCCCGTTCCAAACGATGCAAAGCAGTACTACTAATACTACAACGAGTACTATGTTTAAAAATAACCTGTGGCTTCAGAAAGGAGGCTTCTTGTATTTGCGCTAATTGTTCTTCTGATGTAAGTGATATCCAGTTCATTATTGCTTTTTTATGCAAAGCAACAAAAAAAAGCCCATTAAGGTTTAAAGTAGTTTTTGTTGGTGGTTGGGCAGCCTCTTCCCCGTGATGAAACACAGGAGCTGACAGTAAAAGCTACCATAACCAAAAGCACTAAGGCAATTAACATTTTTTTCATAAAATAGCTATTTGTTCAAGCTGCGGTTTTACCGCAAAAATCAAAGATAAGAATTCGTTACAAAATGTTGCTTTTATGCAAATTTTTTAATTATCTATGCACATTAACGAAAAAGTAGAGAATAAATTTTATGCCAAATATTCATTTTATTGCCATTGGCGGCAATGTCATGCATCAGTTAGCTATTACTTTAGAGCAGAAAGGGTACCATGTAACAGGTTCGGATGATGAAATTTTTGAACCCGCTTATTCCAACTTAAAAAACGCCGGATTACTGCCTAATGAATTGGGCTGGTTTCCTATAAAAATTACAAATAATTTAGATGCAATTGTAGTGGGTATGCATGCAAGGGATGATAATCCCGAATTAGTGCAGGCTAAACAATTGGGTATTCCCACTTATTCTTTCCCCGAATTTATTTTTAATGAAAGCAAAAATAAAATGCGAGTAGTAATAGGGGGCAGCCATGGTAAAACTACCACAACTGCAATGGTAATGCACGTTTTGAAACAAGCCAATCTTGATTTTGATTATTTGGTGGGTGCCCAATTAAATGGTTTTCCACAATCCGTGCAACTTACCAATGCGCCGGTAATTGTGTGCGAAGGCGATGAATACCCGGCCAGCGCCTTAGATAAAAGGCCTAAATTCCACTTTCTGTTTCCCAATATTGCCGTAATAACCGGTATAGCTTGGGATCACATTAATGTATTTCCTACGTTTGATATCTATTTGCAACAGTTTTCCATTTTCATTGAAAAAATTGAACCCGGCGGTACGTTAATTTATAATGCAGAAGATGCTACTTTAAAACAATTAGTACTACAGCAAACCCGAAAAGATATTCAATACATTCACTACACTTTACCAACCCATAAAGTAGATGCCGGTACCACTTACATAACTATGGAAGACATTACGGTGCCCTTGAAAGTTTTTGGTAATCATAACTTGTACAATTTACATGCTGCCTATTGGGTATGCAGAAAACTGGGGGTAACCACTGAAGTATTTTTAAAAGCTATACAAAGCTTCACAGGTGCCAGTAAACGATTAGAAGTAATATTGGCGAATGATTCCATTACCATTTTCCGCGATTTTGCCCATGCACCCAGCAAAGTAAAAGCAACTATTGAAGCGGTAAAAACACAATACCCGCAAAGACACTTAACCGCAGTTTTTGAATTGCATACCTATAGTAGTTTAAATGCCAACTTTTTTAAAGAATACAATGGTGTGTTTGAAAAAGCCGATTCCTGTGCCGTATTTTATGCCGAACATGCATTGGCCATAAAAAAAATGCCACCCATTGATGAAACAATTTTACGAGCAGGGTTTAATCAATCTAATTTAGCCATTTTTCATAACAAGGAGGCCTTGTTAAGCTGGTTACAACAACAGCCTAAAATCAATAGCAATCTTTTATTAATGAGTAGTGGCAATTTTGATGGGTTAGATTTGGAAGCATTAAAAAGCAATTATATCCCTAACTAAATTTTTATTAACAACAAACTGCTTTATTTTCGTTTTCCATAAATCCTTTATTTATATTTGAAAATGCACAATATGAAAATTCAGCTTAACAAACCTGTCGCTACCATTGATTTAGAAACTACCGGTGTGAATATTGGCGCTGATAAAATAGTGGAGATTGCTATTGTAAAAACATTACCCGATGGAACTCGCCAGGTAAAAAGAAAATTAATTAATCCTGAAATGCCCATTCCAAAAGCTGCTTCTGATGTGCATGGTATTACCAATGAAATGGTAAAAGATGCGCCCACTTTTAAGCAAGTAGCCAATGAAATAAAACAATTTATTGGAAATGCAGATTTGTGTGGTTATAATAGCAATAGGTTTGATATCCCTATGTTAATTGAAGAATTTGCCAGAGCGGGGCAGGAATTTTCTACGGAAGGACGCAAGTTTATTGATGTGCAAAAAATATTTCATTTAAAAGAACAACGTACTTTAAGTGCAGCATATAAATTTTATTGCAACAAAAATTTAGATGGGGCACACAGTGCAGAAGCGGATGCTGTTGCCACTTGGGAAATTCTAGAAGCACAGGTGGAAAGATATGGTGACATTGGAACGACTACAGAAGAATTGGCCAAATTTTCAGGCGAAGATGATATGGTTGATTTTGCTCGCAGGTTCATAAAGGTTAATGGTGTGGAAGTGTTTAATTTCGGCAAGCATAAAGGCAAGCCGGTAGTTCAGGTTTTGAAAGAAGAACCGCAATATTATGATTGGATGATGAAAGGTGATTTTCCGATGAATACCAAGCAAAAGTTCACCGAAATATTGAATAGAACCTATTTGAAAAAAGATAAAAATTAAAAAACGCTGAAGATTTGTAAATTTTAGTAAACCATTTAGCAGCTGTTTTGAAAGAACTTCGTACTTTCAGGTTTAAGATATTTATACGTTGGAAAAATTAGTTATCATACCTACTTACAATGAAGTTGAAAATATTGTCGCAATATTAGATACTGTATTTGCATTGAATCAAAATTACCATGTATTGGTAATTGATGATGGCTCGCCCGATGGTACTGCATTGGCCGTAAAAAATTTAATGACTAAATACAAAGGATGTTTGTTTTTAGAGGAAAGAGAAGGGAAATTGGGGTTAGGTACAGCTTACATTCACGGATTTAGGTGGGCATTAGCCAACGGATATCAATATATATTTGAAATGGATGCCGACTTTTCCCATAATCCTAACGATTTAGAACGCCTATACGAGGCTTGCAAATACAATGGTGCTGATGTTGCCATTGGCAGTCGTTATGTAAGAGGCGGCAAAATTGAAAATTGGCCATTAGACCGTCATTTATATTCAAAAGGGGGGGCCATCTATACACGTATTATTACATTCATGCCTATCAACGACCCCACCGCAGGCTTTATTTGCTATACCAGAAAAGTATTGCAAACAATTAATTTTGATGCCATAACTTTCGTGGGTTATGCTTTTCAAATTGAAATGAAATTTGCGGCTTGGAAATTAGGTTTTAAAATTAAAGAAGTCCCCATCACTTTCATTGATAGAAAAATTGGGGTGAGTAAAATGAGTAAAGGCATTTTAAAAGAAGGTGTATTTGGTGTTATTAAAATTCAATGGCTGAGTATGTTTAAAAACTATCGAAAAAAAGTTGCAGCCATTTCTACTCCTGAAATTGTTCAACAAGTAACTGACGTACAGTAATTTTTTCTTCATTTTCTCTTCATGAAGCAATCGCTTATACAACTTCATATTTCTGTTTTGTTGGCAGGATTTACCGGAATTTTAGGGGTCTTTATTCAATTAAATGAATTGCCGCTTGTTTGGTATAGAATGGGAATAACCGCCATTACTTTATTGATCATATTACTTTGGCGAAAACAGACATTCGCCATTACACCTCGGAATATATTTTTGTTTTTGAGTATTGGAGTGCTTATTGCTTTGCATTGGGTATTCTTTTATGCAAGCATTAAATTGGCTAATGTATCAATAGGGTTGGTATGCTTTGCAGCAACCTCATTCTTCACGGCTGTATTGGAGCCATTGTTCAATCGAAAAAAAGCGCATGCAGTAGAAGTTGGTTTGGGCTTATTGAGTTTACTGGGCATTTATATTATTTTTCAGTTCGATGTAAAATTTAGAACAGGTATTTTATTTGGATTAGGCTCGGCATTAATTGCTGCTTTATTTTCCATATTCAATAAAAAAAATATTCATAAGGCGGCACCGCAAACCATAATGTTGATTGAAATGACAGGCGGGTTTTTGCTTTTAACCATTTTGTTGCCTTTTTATTTACAGCAAAATCCTACAGCAAAGTGGATTCCAACGATGCCCGACTTATTTTGGTTACTGATACTTGCCTGGTTGTGTACCGTTTTAGCCATGGAATTAATGTTGAAAGCATTGCGGAATATTTCTGCATTTACTCAAAATCTCACTTTAAATCTGGAACCGGTTTACGGTATATTATTGGCTTTTGTTTTATTTCATGAAAATAAATACTTGAACAGCAGTTTTTATTGGGGTATTTTTTGCATTGCATTATCGGTCATCATTCAAATGCGTAGGGTAACCAAACTTTATCATACCTAATTCCGAAACAAACAGTCGGCAAGTAAGTTACTAAAGCAATTTGTCTTTATTGGGGAAGATAAAATTTCTTTACATCCGTTTATCAATAGTTTTTTATGGCATTTCCTGCATTTATTTATCTTAGTAGGTCTTCAATAAATGCATATGAGAAAATTTTTATTTTTAATTGCTGCTTTAGTTGCAACATCATCTCTGTTAGCACAAAAAAAAGTATTAGATCATTCCGTTTATGATAGTTGGCAAAGTATTGGCGAAAAGCAAATAAGTAACAATGGTCAGGTAATTACATACACCATTGTACCACAAGAGGGGGATGGCTGTTTGTGGATTAGAAAATATAATACCCAGAAACAGCAGTGGGATACCGTTGATAGCGTTCCCAGGGGTTATCAAGCCAAAATAACAAATGATGCAGCATTTGTTGTATGTAAAATAAAACCTTTGTATCAACAAATTCGTGTGGCAAAAATTAAAAAGCTGAAGCCGGAAAATATGCCGAAAGACAGTATGGCTATCATTAATATACAAACCGGCTCTATTACAAAAGTTGCCGCGGTTCAAAGCTTTTTATTGCCCGAAAAAGGGAATAACCTATTGATTTGCTTGAAAGAGAATATGATTGCTCACACACCTGCAAAAAATGATTCTGCAAGTTTAGTTCAGCAACTTAAAAAGCAACTTTCCGGTACACAACATTTAGAAGACAGTTTAAAAAAGCAATTACAGTTATTGCAAGAAAAGGGTTTCGCCAACTTTAATGCTTCTGTTAAAAAAAGCAACGATACGCTTTCAAAAGCAACAGAATCATCAGTTAAAACTGATTTATATATTTATCGTTTACCCAATACCGAACCCGAAATTATACATAAAGTGCAACAGGCTATTGTGGCTAAGTGGGGTACTGCAGTGTTATTGAGTGAATGGATAGGGCCTGAAAACTTTTCGGTAAAATATTATCAACTGAGCCAAAGTAAACCTATTACTATAGCAAATGGCCTGCATGAGGTAAGTGCTCTAACTTTTGATGAATCAGGAAAACAATTATCATTTGTTGCAGAAAAAGACAGCAGCAGTAAAGCATTGCAGAAGTTTTATGGTTTGTATTACTATACAGCAGGTGCAGATAGTGCTACATTAATTGTGAACCGTAATACCAAAGGCATGCCCGTTAATTGGAGTGTAAGTGCCTTTAGCAATACACATTTTAGTGAATCAGGCAAAAGATTATTTTTTGGAACAGCACCTGTTTTGCCACCAAAAGATACTACTGTACCAGCCTTTGAACAAGCCGGTTTAGATATTTGGCATTATAACGATGATGATATAATGCCGGCTCAACTAAAAAGTTTAGAAAGGAATTTGAAAAAGAATTATTTAGCTCGTTATGATTTTACTACACATACAATGGTGCAATTGGCTAATAACGTATTTGAAAATGTAGTGGAAACCAACAAAGGCGATGGTAAGTATTTTTATACCTATACTGATACCGGCAGAAGGGTTCAAAAGCAGTGGCAAGGATATACGTTTAAAGATGTGTATGCAATAAACCCCGAAAATGGCGACAAGCAAAAAATAGCTGCTAACGTAAAAGTGCGTATGTATGCTTCCAGTACGGGAAAATACCTGGTATTGTATAATGAAGTGTTGAGAAAGTATTTTTGTTACAATGCCGATATCAATAAATTGTATGCCATAGCTAATGATATTACTACGCCTTTATACGACGAGACTAATGATGTTCCCGATGATCCTTCAAATTATGGCATAGCAGGATTTACCGGAAATGATAGTTATATATGGATATATGACCGATTTGATATTTGGCAGGTAGATCCGTCGGCAAAATTAGCATCACATAAAATTACCAATGGCCGAACTACTAAAATGCAATACCGTTATATTTATATGAAAGATGAAACCTTTATCCCTGCAAATACGGATGTATGGTTGCATTTGTTTAATGAACAAAACAAGTTTAGTGGAATTGCCTTATCAAAGCCTGTTAATAATCAACAACAGCCCTGGCTGCGTAAAAACGAAATACTTTTAAATGTTCCGAAATTTATCAGTGGAACGGAGCTTGATAAAAATGCAACAGAATTAGTATTTACAATGGAAGACTATCAAAATAGTCCCAATGTGTTTGTGCTGAATAAACCTGCAACCGCCATTAATCAACCACAACAATTAACTGATATTAATCCACAACAGCAGCAATACAATTGGGGAACAGCTACCTTATTTACCTGGCGTGCCTACAATGGAAAAATGGCTGAAGGTATTTTGTATAAACCTGAAAATTTTGTGCCTACTCAAAAATATCCCATGATTGTTTACTTCTATGAAAGAAACAATCAAACACTTTACAACTACATTCCACCTACACCAACGCCATCACGTTTAAATATTTCATTTTATGTTAGTAGGGGATACGTTGTTTTTGTTCCGGACATTTGGTATTCTAAAGGGCATCCGGGGCAAAGTGCATATGATTATATTGTAAGTGGAACAAGAGCTGTGGTAAAATTAGGATTTGTAGATAGTACCAAATTAGGTATTCAGGGACAAAGTTGGGGTGGATACCAAACTGCATATGTAATTACCAGAACCAATTTGTATAAAGCTGCATGGGCAGGAGCACCGGTGGTAAATATGTTTAGTGCTTATGGAGGTATAAGATGGGAAAGTGGTGTGAATAGGCAGTTTCAATATGAAAAAACACAAAGCCGCATTGGCGCCGATATTTGGCAAAGACCCGATTTATATATTGCGAATTCTCCTTTGTTTCATTTAAAAAATGTTAAAACACCGCTCGTAATTATGAGTAATGATGCAGATGGTGCCGTACCATGGTATCAGGGCATTGAATTCTATACTGCTATGCGCCGTTTACATAAACCGGTTTGGCTATTGGTGTATAATGGCGAAGCCCACAATTTAGTTGAACGTAGAAATAGAAAAGATATTCAAATTAGAGAGCAGCAATTTTTCGACTGGCAGTTAAAGGGTGCAAAACCTGCTAAATGGTTAATGGAAGGCGTTCCTGCTATTTTAAAAGGAAGAGATTGGGGCTTGGAAACTGTTAACTAATTCAGAAGAATTATTCAATAAAAAAGCGGCTGAAGATTATGCATTCAGCCGCTTTTCTGTGTTTAACTATTTTCATTAATCAATGTAATGTTCCTGAACTACCAATTTTAGTTCACGGTTCACATCCCATGCTTCAATTTCTTTGGCAACTTCGTATAAAAAGCTGGCGCCAATGCTACCATCAATAATTCTATGATCATAGCTCATGGATAAATACATCATGTGTCTAATGCCAATATAATCGCCTTTATCTGTTTCAATAACAACAGGACGTTTTTTGATAGCACCTACTGCTAAAATTGCAACTTGTGGTTGGTTAATAATGGGGGTTCCCATTAAACTGCCAAAAGTTCCCACATTGGTTAAAGTAAAGGTACCACCTTGGGTATCATCCGGCTTTAATTTATTATTTCTGGCATTGTCAGCAAGGCTATTCACAGCCTTGGTTAAGCCCACCAGGCTTAAATTTTCTGCATTTTTAATAACCGGCACAATTAAGTTGCCGTTAGGTAAGGCCGTGGCCATGCCTATATTTAAATTTTTCTTGATGATGATTTTATCGCCATCAACAGAACTGTTTACAATAGGGAAGCGCTTTAAAACTTTTACAATACACTCAATAAACATGGGTGTGAATGTAATTTTAGTGCCTTCAACTTTTTCGAAGTTGTCTTTTACTTTGTTGCGCCATAGTACCATATTGGTAACATCGGCTTCAGTAAAACTGGTTACATGCGGACTAGTATGCTTACTATCTACCATGTGTTTGGCAATTAGTTTACGCATACGGTCCATTTCAATAATTTCCACATTTTGTTGAGGAATGGTAATGGGTGCCGGTGTTTCCGGAGCGGCTTTTACTTCTTCTTCAATAATATGGGTTACATTAACAACAGGACTAGCGGGTTGAGGCGCAGGTGCAACAGCAGGTTTTACTTTTCCTGCTTTTTTATCGGATAAATATTGTAAAATATCTTTTTTAGATACCCTGCCTTCTGCACCCGTACCGGGTATATTTTCCAGTTCGGCCATGCTAATACCTTCACTATTGGCAATATTTAAAACTAAAGGTGAGTAAAAGCGGTTGTTGCCTGAAGTATTGTTAGTAATCTGTACTGCATTAGGTGCAAACGGAACAGCAACAGGTTCATCATGTATTGCAGGTTCCAGAGTTTTAAATTGTCCGTTGGCATTAACCTGCATGCTTCCGGTTTCAGGTTTGGCAGCAGCGGGAATTGGTGTTGGCGCAGAAGATGAATTTGCTGCAGTATCAGCCACTTCAATTTTCGCTAATACGGCACCCACCGGAACCACATCATTTACATTATATAAAATTTCTTTAATGGTTCCCGCAACAGTACTGGGTACTTCGCTATCTACTTTATCAGTTGCAATATCAAGCACGGTTTCATCTTGTTTTACAACGTCGCCCACTTTTTTGTGCCAGCGCAAAATAGTAGCTTCCATAATACTTTCACCCATTTTGGGCATCACTAAATCTGCTAAAGCCATAAAATACAATTTTGGTGATAATATACTGTTGAAGTATTACTTTAGTAATGTTGGCAGCAATCGTTTAATAGCCTATTCAACAGTAAAATTCAGGGTCAAAAATAGTGTTTTAGCATGGTACCTGCACACGATTTTTGCTAATAAGCAATAATTTAATGTAAATGTTAATTTTTGTCATTCATTAGTTGAATAAGAAGCAATAGCGCATTAGCTGCAGTTAATTGAATATTGCGTTGTCTATTGAAACGGAAATGCATTTTTTTAGTAATAATTTTATGATTTCCCGATACAGCCATCCAAACAGTACCTACGGGTTTATCGGGCGTAGCACCGCCGGGTCCCATAATACCGCTAACTGCAATAGCATAATCGGTATGTAACATTTCTTGTGCATTCTGCACCATTTCACGCACTACTTCTTCACTCACTGCACCATATTTTTCAAGTGTTTGCTTATTTACGTGTAACACTTTTTCTTTTATATCATATGAATAACTAATGATACTTCCTTCGTAATACGAGGATGAGCCCGGAATTGAAGTAATTAAATGAGATATGTAACCGCCTGTACAACTTTCAGCAGTGCCAATGGTTTTCTTTTGTTCCAATAAAATTCTGCCTACTAGGGCTTCAAGTGGTTCATCTTTATCGGTTATCATTATATCGGCCACCAATGCTTTCAAGTTTTCAAAATAAGTATTAATGGTTGCATTTACTTCCGTAGCATTTTCCCCGTTTAGTGTTAGGCGTAAACGAACCATGCCATAGTTGGGTAAGTAGGCTAGCGATAAATTCTTTGGTAATGATTTTTCAAATTCTACTAATCGTTCTGCCAACATTGATTCGCCTATACCGGCAGTTAACAAAGTTCTATGTTCAATACTACCTAAAGTAAATCGTTGTTGTAATAAGGGAATAATTTCATTTTGCATTAATCCCTGCATTTCATGCGGAACACCCGGTAATGAAAAAAATAAACACCCATTTTTTTCAAACAACATTCCCGGTGCGGTACCCAATTCGTTTTTTAAAATAGTACAATTATCGGGTACTTCTGCTTGTTTTATATTTCTTTCAGACAATGGAAGTCCTCGCTTAAAAACATGTTCAAATAAATATTCAACATGTTGTAAGGTGGGTTGGTGCAACACTAATTTTCCACCAAAATATTTACACAGTAGGGGCTTGGTTATATCATCTGAAGTGGGGCCTAATCCGCCAGTAATGAAGATAAGGGTTGATAAAGCACTCTCTTGGTCAAGCGCTTGCCAAATTTCGTCCCATTTATCGCCTACAGCTATTCTTCTATGTACCGGAATGCCAATTTTATTCAATGCCTGGGCCATCCAGGCGCTATTGGTATCAATAACTTGTCCTATCAGTAGTTCATCGCCTATCGTAATAATAGAGGCAGAAATGGTATTCATATCACTAAAATTGCCTGCAAAAGTAAAGTAGTTAATATTTTAAAACCCAATTATATTTTTAAACGGTATTTTGTGTATTGTAACATGCGTTTGCGCCTGTTATTTAAAGTAAACGGCCAATTTTTCGTATAAATGTTGGGGCATATTTGTTTTTTCCTTTGTTTTTGCATTAATAAAATACAAAACCACCCTGCCTACGGTTATTAATTTGTGTTGCTCATTAAAAATTTCCTGGTGAAACTCAATTTTATAATCGGTTGGTAAGTTTTTTAAGGTAGTGGTAATGGTTAATAAATCATCATAATGCGCCGGGCGTAAATATTTTGTGTGTATTTCAACAATGGGCATTATAATACCCATAGCTTCCATATCCTTGTAAGTAAAACCCAATTGGCGAATACTTTCTGTTCGTCCAACTTCAAAATATTGAACATAATTGCCATGATAAACCACATTCATTTGGTCGGTTTCTGCATATCTAACTCTAATCTGTGTGCTACTTTGATACATTTTTTTTAAAAATTTGTTGGTAAAGGTATTAAGCTTTACTGTTTATCCACAAAATGTGGAATGGTATTTGGTTACAAAGTGAGGGTATTAACTTTAAACTTATTTTGCGTTTATTTAAGATTCCGTTCATAATCTTTGTTCATAATACACGTTTCAATTATATGCAGATAAAACATTTTTTTTTATATGTATTGTTTAGTGCTAGCATGTATACCGGTTATGCACAGGCTACAAAAATAAATAATGACCCAGCCGCATTGTTTAAACAGGCTAAAGAGTATTTTCAAAACAATGAATATAGTTTAGCTTATCCTGTTTTTAAAAATTTGCAAAATCCGCAATACGGTGCTACACTTAATGATGCCACCATACGTGAGGAAATAAAATTTTACACCATTGCCTGTGAACTGTATTTAAAAAATTCCACTGCAGCTTCACAAGCTGCTGAATTCATTAGCCTTGAAACCACTACACCGTTGGTGCAAATGATGAGTTTTTATTTGGCTGAATATTTATTTGAACAAAAAAATTATACTGACGCACTTACTTATTATCAAAAAGCAGGTATTGATAATTTAAGTAATAGCCAAATTTCTACTTTGAAATTTCATATGGCTTATGCCTATTTTACTTTACAAAAATTTAATGATGCCAAACCATTGTTTGATGTTATCAGGCAAATAAAAACCGACCCGAATTATATTGATGCGAATTATTATTATGGCTTTATTTGTTTTTACGAAAAAAACTATGCAGCTGCATTGCAGGCATTTACTATAATTGAAAAAGACAAGACGTACAAAAACATTGTTCCTTTCTATATTGCAGAGATTTACTATTTCCAAGGGAATTACGATAAAGCCCTATTGTATGCCGAAGCTGCTTTATTAGCTGGCAATCAGTATTATGAATTGCCATTAAAACAGTTAATTGGTCATTTGTATTTTGATAAAAAAGATTATGCCCGTGCTAAATCATATTTAGAAGCATACATTAATGCTACGCCAACCCCTAACCGTGAAGATGTGTATGAATTAGCCTATTGTTATTATGCTACCGGCAATTATCAGCAAAGTATTACAGGATTTAAAGAGTTGGGCGGGAAACAAGATTCATTAGCCCAAAATAGTATGTATTTGTTAGCGGATGCTTACTTAAAAACAGGCCAAAAAGCCAACGCAAGAAATGCTTTTTTGTTTTGTGCAACCAATAATGCTAACCCAACTCAAAAACAAGTATCCATTTTTAACTATGCAAAATTAAGTTACGAATTAGGATACTTTGATATTGCTCAACGTGAGTTGGAAAATTTCATCAACAATTATCCCTCATCGCCTTACATTCAAGAAGCCAAAGAAATTCAAGTAAGTGTATTGGCTAATACAAGCAATTATAAAGATGCATTAATGTTGTTTGAAAGCTTACCGTCTCAAAGTGAAAACGTTAAGAAAGTATATCCGCGAATTTTATATGGAAGGGCTGTTGAATTGCTGAATGATCAGCGTGTAAATGAGGCTAATGCTTTATTAGTTCGTTTATTACAAGTGCCTTATAATGAATCGCAATTACCATACGCTTATTTCTGGTTAGGTGAAATTGCATACAGAAACGGTAATGTTGATGCTGCCATACAATATGATAATGCTTATTTAAAAAATCCTGTTGTTTTGGGCGAAGTAAATCCGATTAATGCACATTATAATTTGGGATATGCTTTATTAAAAAAGGAAATGTATAGCGAGGCACTCAGTAATTTTCAACAAGTTGCCAAAACCATTTCTTTCAATCCAACCCCGGTACAGTTAGATGCGTATATACGTTCAGGTGATTGTTATTTCATGAATAGAAATTATAAGCCGGCATTAACCATTTATGATAAAGTAATTGAGATGAATGCCAAAGGTGCCGATTATGCTTTGTACCAGAAAGCTATTATTGCAGGTGCCTATAATAAGAATTCCGAAAAAATTAATTTACTGCAATCACTTATTAAGCAGTACCCCAATTCTGAGTTTGCCAGTGAAGCCAATTTTGAAATTGCCAACACCTATATGGCTGCTGAAAATTTTAATGCTGCAATTCCTTATTTGCAAAATATTTTAAAAAATAATGATGCCGCCGCTTTATGGCCGAAAGTTTACTTGAAGTTGGGTGTGTGTACATTCAACCTAAACCAAAACAACCAATCGCTGCAAAACTTTACACAGTTGGTGTCTCACTATCCCAATTCACCGGAAAGTGATGAAGCCATAGAGTACATTCGGAATATATTTTTAGAAAATCATCAGCCCGATGCTTTCGTAGCCTTTATGAAGGAAAACGGCAAGCCGGTATCGTATAGTGAAGAAGATTCTTTAACATTCCGTTCTGCACAACTGGCATACGATGCGGCTAATTTTAATGCTGCTCAAAAAGGTTATGCAAATTATTTGGCGAAGTTTCCTGATGGTAAATATAATATTGAGGCTAACTATTTTATGGCGGAAATTTATTTAATGAATAAAGATCCTCAGAATGCCTTTACTTATTATGCTGCTGTTGCGGCTAAAGCACCTAATATTTACGCAGAAAGAAGTGTATTGCAATGTGCCAGAATTGCTTACTTTGATAAAAAAGATTACACTACTGCCGAAACTTACTATGAACAATTAAAACAAATTTCCACACAGCAAGAAAATAAATTAGAAGCCATGCGTGGTTTATTGCGTTGTCAGTACAAATTACAACAATGGAAAGATGCAGTGGCGAATGCACAAGATATTCTAAATGAAAAAGGTGCAGCTGAAGATGATCGAATGATGGCTAATATGATTGTGGCTAAAAATTTTCAATCAGACAGTGCTTTAACCAATGCTGCAAATGCGTATCAGCAGGTAATTAAGTTAGGTAAATCTGAATACAGCGCCGAAGCGCAATACCGTATTGCTCAAATTTTGTATTTGCAAAATCAACTTCCTGCCGCTGAAAAAGCAGCTTTTGAAGTAATAAAAAAATACGGCTCATATGAATATTGGGTAACGGATAGCTATTTATTGTTGGGTGATATTTATTTTAAAGAGAACGATTTGTTTAATGCGGAAGCAACCTATAAAAGTGTTGCAGAAAATGCTACTATTGAAGCATTGAAAAAAGAAGCAGCCGATAAACTGGCTATTGTACAAGCCGCTAAGAATAAACAACCAAAAACAAATTAACAATATATTTAATTAGTTTAAGCATGCTAAAGCAATATCAACTTCATATATTTTTAGTTTCTTTTGCACTTTGTGCTTTTTTGCCCAATGTAAGAGCTGAAAAACATCATCCACAGCAAAAAAAGCATAAATCAAAGCAACATACTACTGTTCATAAAAAAGAAACAACTACCCATAAATCTACTTCAGTTCAAGCAAAAACAACTGCAACTGTTGTGGCACCCAAAAGCATTTCTGTAAACGATTTACGTGATACGGTAAGCCCTAAAGTAGTAGTAGTTACGTCTGTATTCAAGCCTTCTTTACGTAGTGCTGCTAAAATTAATTTTACTGCAGCCACTGCACCTACCGATGTTTCCATTATACCTTTAATTTATAGTATCCCTTCGCAAAATCTAACTTTTTCTTATCGCCCGGTTTCTATAAAACCATTGGCATTAGTACAGGATACCTCTTTGCATTGGGAAAAGAATAAATACATAAAAGTTGGTTACGGTAATTATGCAACACCTTATGCTGAGGCCGGTGTAGCATTGGGCGATGGACAAAAATCGGCCATTATGTTGCATGGAAAATATACTGCTTCAAAAGGAAATTTACCCTTCCAAAACTTTTCGTTGGGGGGCATTGATGCGAATGGCGTTTTCGCATTACCGCATCAACAACAGTTTACGGGTAAAATTTATTATAATAACAGCAACCAATATTTGTACGGGTTTACCGGCAATAACAATTTCACCAAAGAACAATTGCAGCAGCAATTTAATACCATAGGTGCAAACTTAGGCCTGCAAACCACCCAACCTAACGATTATGGCATTGCGTACCATCCCGAAGTAGGGATTTCTTCCTTTTTTGATAATCGGCAGGGTAGTGAATTAAATGCAGTTATTAAAGCACCGATTAGTAAAACCCTAGGAAAATTATTAACTTTTCAGGTAACGGGTTTAGCCGACATAACGCATTTACAAACCCCAACCAATACCATTAATAATAACTTATTTTATGTAGCGCCGGCTTTACTTTTTAAAGTTCCTAATATTCAAATTAAAGCAGGGGTGCAACCTTCATGGGATAATCAGCAATTTTCACTTTTACCCGATGTACATGTGCAGGCCAATATAGCCGAAACCCAATTGATTGTTTTAGCCGGTTGGCAAGGATATTACCAAAAAAATTCTTACCAAAGTTTAGCGGCCATCAATCCATTTATTGCACAACCAACAGCATTGTTCAACACAAAATTTACTGAACAATATGCAGGAATAAAAGGCAATGCCGGGAAGCATTTTACTTGGTTAGGTAAAATTTCATTTTTGCAAATCAGCAATCAGCCCTTATTTGTGAATGATACTGCTGCAGGCAAATCGCAGTCGTTTGTTGTTTTGAATGAAACAGGATTGCAAGCTTTAAAATTGCATGGTGAAGTCACTTATACCGATCAGGAAAAATTTTCATTTATTGCCGGAATGGATTACACACAATATACCAAACAACAGGTTTATGATAAACCATGGGGATTATTGCCGTTGGATGTTACCGGTACGCTTCGTTATAAGTTAACGAAAGATTTTTCCATAAAATCTGATTTGTTTTTATGGGATGGGTCTCAATACCGCGATCCGGTTTCTTTGGCTTCGCGTAAATTACCCGCTGCCATTGACATGAATGCCGGTGCCGAGTTTTCAATTAGTAAAAGCTTGAATATCTGGCTTCAATTCAATAATATTTTCAATAATAAGTATGAACGTTGGAACCAATACCAGGTTTTAGGTTTTAATGTTCTGGGAGGAATCGTATATTCGTTTCATTAATGCACACACATGAAAGAGTTGTTGTTGCCCTATTTATTGGTGAATGAACGTTTGGGAATACCCGGCTTAGGTTTGTTTCAATTAATTAAGGATAAGCCAAGCGTAAATTGGGCTCAAAAATCAGTTTCCGCTCCGGCTACTCAAATTAGTTTTTCAACTGAAACTGTTGAAGCCGACCATCAGTTTTATAAATCAATCGCAGCACAACTCAATATTACAGAGGTTGCTGCTATTCAACTTTTTACAGATTACATTTACGAACTTAAAACACAATTACAACAAGGCGGTGTATTATTACCGGGAACTGGAACCTTGTTGCTAAATCCTGATGGTGAAGTTTTATTCAGGCCTTTGCAAAACAATATGGCATTGCAGCAAACATTATCTTTTCAACAAATTAAAATTGTATCGGCAAAAGCTGCAGAAAATATACCTTCTCGGCAATCTATTTTAGCCAATATTCCTGCTGTTGAAACCAATTCAAATGTTGAAGAAGTTTCCGATGAAATAATACAAAAAGATAGATGGTGGATTTACGCCATTATATTAACCATTATTGGCATTGCAGCACTGGTTATTGCGTTAATGTAACTTTTTAAAACAGCATGAATCAACCATTTATACAATATTCAAATTGTCCTATTTGCAATAGTAGCAATATTTCGCTTTCCTTATCGGCTATTGATTACACTGTTTCGCAACAAACATTTGAAGTGTGGGAATGCGCTGAATGTACAGCGCGATTTACACAAAAAATTCCCGATGCACAGCATATAGGGCCTTACTATCAATCAGAAAATTATATTTCTCATTCCGATACACAAAAGGGGCTCATCAATGCTTTGTATCATTATGTTCGCAGCATAACCTTGCAACAGAAGAGAAAATTTATTGAAAAAATAACCAAGGGAGAAACTAAAACATTATTAGATGTTGGCGCCGGTACCGGAGCATTTGCTAATACTATGCATTTGGCCGGATGGCAGGTTACCGGTGTTGAAGTGGATGAAGGCGCAAGAAATATTGCAAAAAACAAATATCAAATTGATTTACATAATTTAGAACAATTGCAGCAATTGCAACCTGCTTCTTACCAGGTTATTACCATGTGGCATGTGTTAGAACATGTTCATGACTTGCATGGGTATATGCAAAATTTTTACAAAGCTTTAAAACCGGGTGGAGAGCTGATTATTGCTGTACCCAACTACACTTCGTACGATGCACAATATTATCAGCAATATTGGGCAGCTTATGATGTTCCTCGCCATTTATATCATTTTTCGCCTAAAAGCATGTTGTGGTTAGCGCAGCGTCATCAATTTACCATACAGCAGTATAAAGCAATGCCCTTCGATAGTTTTTATGTAGCAATGCTCAGTGAAAAATATAAACAGGGCAAAAACAATTTGTTGAAGGCGTTTTGGGTGGGATTGCTTTCAACCCTGCATGCATTACAATCGGTTAAAAAATGTAGTTCTGTTATTTATGTATTGCAGAAAAGCCGGTAAGTATCAATAGCCTTCTTTGTTGTAGTTGACAGTTTATTTATCGGTATTTTTGCTAAAAATTTAGAATAATTAAAGCCTTAGAACAATGAATGTAGCGTTTAATAAATATGCCGATGGATTGGTGCCCGCCATTATACAAGATTACAACACATCAAAAGTGCTGATGTTGGGATTTATGAATGAGGAAGCCTATAAACAAACCGAGCAAACAGGAAAAGTTACTTTTTATAGTCGTTCTAAACAAAGGTTGTGGACTAAAGGTGAAGAAAGTGGGCATTTTTTAGAACTGAAAAGTATTAGTATTGATTGTGATAATGACACTTTACTCATAAAAGCCATACCGCATGGCCCGGTTTGCCATACAGGGGCCGATACTTGTTGGAGTGAAAAAAATCATGCCGATAATTTTTTATTGTATTTAGAAGAAGTGATTCGTTTACGCAGCAAGGCCTCGCCCGATGAATCATACGTTGCAAGGTTAATGCAGAAAGGTATTAACAAAGTGGCACAAAAAGTGGGTGAAGAAGCTGTAGAAGTAGTAATTGAAGCAAAAGATGATAATGAAACCTTATTTTTGAATGAGTCTGCCGATTTGCTGTTTCATTTTCTGGTATTATTAGCTGCAAAAAATTATACTTTGAATGATGTGGTAAATGTTTTAAAAAGCAGGCATTCAAAATAAATTGAAAATTCAAATAAAACCTATCAAAGGTAAATTGTATAGTATGAAAAATTTAGTTGTATTGTTGTTGTTACCCTTTAGTGTTTTTGCCCAAAAGGGGTTTGTGATAAAGGGAGATGTGAAAGGAATAAAGGATAGCACACTGGTATTTTTAGTAAGTGGCGCTACCGGAAAGTCTGTAGCTGAAGACTATGCGAAGAATGGTAAATTTACCTTGAAAGGACATTTGGAAAATGCCGATATCTATCAATTGAATTTCATTGGTTATCAGGCAACCCCGGAAGTTTTCATGCAAAACGATGAAGTATTTGTTAATGGTGATGTGAACCATTTACAAGATTTGGTTTTTTCCGGATCGCCTTTACAGAATGATTATGTAGATTATTTAAAAGGCTTTAATCCTTTAAAAGAAAAACTAGGCAAGTTAGTATCTGAAATTAACGCTGAAAAACCCGGCATGAAGCGCGATTCATTAATTACTTCTTTCGGTGTTTACAAAAACATGGTTATTAGTCAGGTAGATGCATTTATTAAGCAAAAGCCTTCATCACAAGTTAGTGCATTTGTAGTGTATGCAGTTAATCCGTTGTTTTCAGGTGTAGATGAATTAGAAGCCAAATACAATCGTTTAGGTGAGCCGGCTAAAGAAGGATTTTATGGGAAATTGATTCAACAAACCATAGCGGCCGCAAAAGTTGGTGCAGTAGGTACAAAGGCAATTGATTTTACACAAAATGATACTGCTAACCGTCCGGTTAGTTTATCTTCTTATAAAGGAAAATATGTTTTGGTTGATTTTTGGGCCAGTTGGTGCCGTCCTTGCAGAATGGAAAACCCCAATGTAGTGGCTGTATATAACCAATTTAAAAATAAAAATTTTGCTATCATCGGTGTTTCACTCGATCAACAAAAAGATAATTGGCTGAAAGCTATTCACGATGATGGTTTAACGTGGACACATGTAAGCGACTTGCAATTTTGGAACAATGCAGTAGCACGTTTGTATCATATTGAATCTATTCCCGATAATATGTTAATTGACCCCAATGGTGTTATTATTGCCCGTGGCCTTCGTAGTGAACAACTAAAAGAGAAATTAGCAGAGGTATTACAATAATTGGCTTGGCAATGTGCCTCTTAATAGTTTGTTTAAAAAAATGAACTATTTGAAAACAGTGTTATAAAGTGCTTCATTAAAACCAATTGCCACAACGGTGGTGCCTTTAACAATTACAGGACGCTTAATAATACTCACCATTTCTTGCATTAATTGAATGGCTTTTGTTTCGGTGGTAATGCTTTGCTGTATGTTGGCATCTAACTTACGCCAGGTAGTTCCTTGTTTATTTAATAGATTTTGCCAACCACCTGCTTGTTGGCACCAGTTTTTTAAAGTAGTTGCTTCAATTCCTTCTTTTTTAAAATTGTGAAAAGTAAAAGGAATATTATGTTGTGAAAGCCAGTCTAAAGCCTTTTTAACTGTATTGCAATTCGGGATACCGTAAACCTGATACATTATGAATGAGAAGTTTCAGTTTTAAAATATCGTTTACCTAACCAACTTTTCCCTGCCGGAATCATCCAATTTTCCAATAACTCTTGTTTAGTATAAACCAAGTTATTGAAGTAGATGGTTTCTTCGCTAATAAAGCCCTTTTCAATGGCATATTCAATTTGAGAAAGAGGCAATAATTCTACTTTTTCTTTTATGAAGAAAGCCAACATTTGTCGGTCGAACAATTGAATGTTGAATTGCTTTTCTATTTGTTTAATAAAGTGTACACTGTAATCGGTGCTGCATCCACTCACTTCAGCCTGAGATTCATCGGCCATAATAACAATGAATTGCCCAAATATTAAGTTGGCATAACCTTTTACAGTGGTACCATGGCTTTTCCAATTTTGCACAAAATCGGCAAAAAGTTGTTCTAACGTAAGTGCTTCTTGCATGGAAAGTAAACGGCTACTTTGATAAATCCAAATCCGTGAACGATTGGAAAAGTCAGCCGGAAGTATTTGTTCTAATGAAATATTCATAGTGCAAAATTATTACAATAATTGCATTATGTCATGGTCAATTTTTTAGGGTTTGTTTTGTTTGTAAAATTGAATGATGCGAGCATAAAAATACCCGCCAATTACAGCAGCAATGGCTTTAAAAATTAAGTTTTCGGTTGAAAACAGGGTGGTCGTATTCCACTCGTTCATGGCATAATCATAAATGCCATCTAGTATTAACAACACGGGAAATAGCAAGAACGAACCAATAATAAAATGTTTCAATGAAAAATGTATTTTCATAATATATTGTTCAAGCTATTGGTATTATTTTATTTATTCACCCACCATTGATTGTTCAATTAATTCAGCAATATCAAGCACATGTACTTCAGCTTCCTTTTCTTTGTTTTTCACACCATCAGTCATCATGGTGTTACAAAATGGACAAGCTGCTGCAATAATATTAGCATTAGTGGCTAAAGCCTCTTCTGTTCTTTCAATATTAATGCGCTTATTGCCGGGTTCATCTTCTTTAAACATTTGTGCACCGCCGGCACCGCAGCAAAGTCCTTTACTTTTACAACGTTTCATTTCAACCAATTCGGCCGATAAAGCTTCTAAAACCTCTCTGGGTGCCTCATAAATGCCATTGGCACGGCCTAAGTAACAACTATCGTGGTAAGTTATTTTTTTGCCGGAGTAGGGGCTGTTCTCTTTTATAACAATTTTTCCTTCTTTTATTAATTGCTGTAAAAAAACAGTGTGGTGTATTACTTCATAATTGCCGCCTAATTCAGGGTATTCATTTTTTAAAATATTAAAACAGTGTGGACATGTAGTAACAATTTTTTTGATGCCATATCCATTTAATATTTGAATGTTATTGTACGCCATCATTTGAAATAAAAACTCATTTCCTGCACGTCTTGCCGGGTCGCCGGTACAAGCTTCTTCTTTGCCCAATATGGCATAAGATATATTTAGTTTATTTAAAATGCTTGCAAATGCTCGGGTAATTTTTTGGGCTCTTACATCAAAACTTCCTGAGCAACCTACCCAAAATAAAACTTCGGGTGTATTGCCGTTGGCTGCCATTTCGGCCATTACTGGTACATTCATAACAATAACCTTTGTACGAATGTAGGGTAAATTTATTTTAGGTGAATATTTTGAATAAAGATGTTATTTTCACTTATTCATAAAATTTTATTTTCTTGTTGAATGGATTTACTGATTGTACTTTTAGTTGGATGGCTGGTTAGTTTTTTGGGGCAACTGCCGTTGGGTACCATGAGCATTACCGCAACACATATAGCTGTTTTAGAAGGTTTTAATAATGCCTGGCGTTATGCTTTAGGCGTTGCTTTAATTGAAATTATTTATTTGCGTTTAGTTTTAGTTGGTGTGCAATGGATGCTGGCACATCATTTATTATTTACCATTATTGGTTGGCTTACGGTTCTTTTTTTTCTGGTTTTTGCTGTGATTAGCTTTGTGATGATTGCGAAGAAAAAATCGAATGAAAAAAATATTTTATTGAAAAATAATTTACACCGATTTGTTTTAGGAGTAAGTATGAGTGCTTTGAATCCTGCACAAATTCCTTTTTGGTTTATATGGAGTAGTTACTTGATGAATGCCAATGTTTTATCTAACCAAACAGCCAGCTTAAATTTATTTACCATTGGTTGCGGATTGGGCACAATAAGTGGTTTAGCTTTTTATATGTACGGCGGCAATTGGTTAATTAAGAAACTGAAAGCCGAAACAAAAGTGTTAAATATAATTATGGGAATTGTTTTTTTAATTGCTGCATTTGCACAATTATACCGAATGTTGTACAGTAAAATGTTTTAACTATTTACCCATTGATCTCTTTCTTCCGGTGAAAATTTCCAGGGTGCAAAATTGTTTTCAATGTTACTAAAAGTGCTGTTCCATTCTTGTGGTGCATTGCTTTCTTCCATAATTAAATAGCGGCGAAGCTGTAAAATAATGTCAAGCGGTGAAATACTTACCGGACATTCTTCTACACAAGCATTACAAGTTGTGCAGGCTCTTAGTTCTTCAGTAGTTATATAATTGTGAAGCAGCGATTTTTCATCACTTTGCCAATTTTCAACCTGTTTGTCTCTTCTTTTACCTAATTCTTCCATACGGTCGCGGGTTTTCATCATAATTAAACGCGGACTTAATTTTTTGCCGGTTAAATTAGCCGGACATGCCGCAGTGCAACGGCCGCATTCCGTACATGAATAGGCATCTAATAAATTTTTCCAGCTTAAATCTGCCACATCTTTTGCCCCAAATTTGTGTGTGGTTTCATTTGCAGCATCTGCCGGAATTAATTCCGGCTGCATGGCGTATAACACCTCTTTTTGAATTTCAGGCATATTGTGCATTTTGCCTTTAGGTTCTAAATTGGCGTAGTACGCATTGGGAAATGCCAATAAAATATGTAAGTGCTTGGAGTAAGGTAAGTAATTCAAAAATGCCAAAATACCTGCAATGTGTAACCACCAGGCCATCCGCTCAACTACTTCTATTTGCGGTGATGAAAGATGATTAAATATGAATTGTAAATGTTCGGAAAACAAAAAATTACCGGTAATGTGCTGAGCGTAATGACCATAATTTCTGCCTTGTAAAATTGTGTCAGTGGCATTCATGGTTAAGAATAAGGACATTAAAATAATTTCCGATATTAAAATATAATTGGCATCACTTCTGGGCCAACCGTTTAAATCGTTGCTTAAAAAGCGTTTAATGTGTAATGCATTTCTTCGTATTAAGAAAATAATGCAAACAATAATTACACCAACTGCGAAACATTCAAATACATTAATTAAAAAATTGTACACTAATCCTAATGGCTGTGCAAATAATCGGTGTGTACCAAAAATACCGTCTAAAATTATTTCCAGAACTTCAATATTGATAATGATAAAACCGGCATATATTACAAAATGTAAAACGGCTACTAAAGGGTTTTTAAACATTTTTTTTTGTCCAAAAGCCAGTAACAGCACATTTTGCCATCTTAATGGTTTATTATCGTTTATTATTTCATCGCGGCCCATTAAAATATTTGATTTAATGAAACCAACTTTTTTTGCAAATAAATAAATGCCTACTGCCAGTAATACTATAAAAATAATTTGAGGAATAAAGTGCATAACCAAGTTGTTATGGTGCTAAGTTAATAGTTATGAGTATATAAAATGCAACAAATCAACAGGTTTGCAAGTAGTAATTATTAAATATTAAACAAATGGTTGCCATAAATGCCGGTAAACAAAAAATATTTACAAAATGCCAAAGCAGTTCATTCATTTCAATTTTTACCGTTAAATTGCTTTGCATAAAGGCACTAAGGCTTTTAAAGCTTGTTGGAAAAAAATGAGTACAATGCAAAAAGAAATATTATCGCAAAAAATTATACAATATAAGTTAGAGCGTTTGGCTTTAGAAGTGGTTGAAAATTTAGCCAATGCCGAAAACGAAATTATTTTGCTCGGCATTAAAAAGAATGGGTATGTAATTGCGCAAAAAGTAGCTGCATTAATGCAACCTTATTTTAAGCAATCTATTGTTGTGTCAGGTATATCATTAAATAAGCAACACCCTGATGACGTACAAATAGATAATCCTGTAACATTAAACGATAAACATATAGTAGTAGTTGATGATGTTGCTAATACCGGCCGTACGTTAATGTATGCGCTAAAACCTTTATTGCAGCAATATCCTAAAAGTATTCAAACCATGGTATTAATTGATAGGATGCACAAGTTATTTCCTGTTAAGCCCGATTATGTAGGCTTATCAGTGGCTACTACACTGCAAGAACATATTTCAGTTGAAATGAATAAGGAACAAATTGTTGGCGCCTATTTATTGTAATACATTTGTTACCTTAGTATTTTACGAATTTCATGAAAGTATTTTTAATTAAAGCATATGGATAACGCAATATTAGAAAAAGCCCGCAGTTGGGTAAACGGAAATTATGATACAGCTACTAAGCAAGCCGTTCAGGATTTAATTGATCATAATCCTAACGAGTTAATGGAAGCATTTTATAAAAATTTAGAATTTGGAACAGGGGGCTTAAGAGGTATAATGGGCGTAGGAACCAATCGTATGAACAAATATACTGTTGGTATGGCTACACAGGGGTTTGCCAATTATTTAAAGAAAACCTATCCTAATCAAACCATTAAAGTTGCTATAGCTCACGATAGCCGAAACAATAGCCGCTTTTTTGCAGAAACCACTGCGCAGGTTTTTGCAGCGAATGGCATACAAGTGTTTTTGTTTGAAGATTTGCGCCCTACACCGGAATTAAGTTTTGCTATAAGAACGTTGCAATGTAACGGAGGTGTTGTTTGTACTGCATCACATAACCCCAAAGAATATAATGGTTATAAAGCCTATTGGAATGACGGAGGGCAATTAGTACCACCGCACGATAAAAATGTAATAAAGGAAGTTGAAGCTATTCAAACTATTGATGATGTTAAATGGAGTGGAGGCGATGCTAACATTACATTAATAGGTGCAGAAATAGATAAGCAATACTTAAACATGGTGAAAAGTTTAAGTGTTAATCCGGAGGTAATTCAACAACAAAAAGATTTAAAGATTGTCTATACCCCTATACATGGTAGTGGTATTAAATTAGTACCTGCAGCCTTAGCTGAGTTTGGTTTCACCAATGTACACATTGTACAAGAACAGGCAACACCCGACGGGAATTTTCCCACAGTAGCTTATCCTAATCCCGAAGAAAGTGAAACCATGCGTATTGGGTTAGAAAAAGCAAAAGCCTTAGATGCCGATATTTTACTTGGTACCGATCCGGATGCAGATAGGGTTGGGGTAGGTGTTAAAAATCATAAAGGTGAATGGGTTTTAATGAATGGTAATCAAACGGCTGTTTTGGCGTTTGCTTATTTAATTGAAGCACGTCGGAAAAAAGGTATTGCACAGCCCAATGATATGGTGATTACCACTATTGTTACAACTGAAATGATTAATGAAGTAGCCAGACAAAACCATGTTGCCTGCTATAATGTATTAACCGGCTTTAAGTGGATTGCAGAATTAATTAAAGAGAAAGAGGGTAAAGAAAATTATATTATTGGCGGTGAAGAAAGTTTTGGTTTGATGATTGGCAGCCAAATTCGCGATAAAGATTCGGTTAGTGCTGTGGCATTATTGTGCGAAATGGCAGCTTATGAAAAACAACAGGGTAAAACCTTGTTTGATAAACTTATTGAGTTGTATATGCAATATGGTTTTTACTATGAACATTTAATTAGTATTACCAAAAAAGGCATGAATGGGCAGAAAGAAATTGCCGCTATGATGGAATCCTATCGTTCAAATCCACCTCAATTAATCAATAACAGCAAAGTAGTTACTTTACTTGATTACGAATTACAAACAGGCACCAATTTACTAACCGGTGAGAAATGGAAAATAAACTTACCAAAGAGTAATGTTTTACAATTTATTACGGAAGATGGTAGTAAAATTTCTGCTCGCCCCTCTGGTACGGAACCTAAAATTAAATTCTATTTTAGTGTACATACCCATTTAAGCAATAAAAGCGAATTTGATACGAAGTTGGATGAATTAAAACAGCGCATTAATGGTATTATACAATCAATGCAATTAGCTTAAATTATTAAAATAGGCTTACTAATAGCACTTGTGCTAAATTTTTGAAATGCTGTGTAAAAAAATTGCACAGCATTTTTATTTCCCCAAGTAGTAATTTTAATGGTAAATATTTGTGGCTAACTATAGTTTTGTATGGTTTATGAGAAATTTTGAAGATACTTACCGACACAAAGGATTACGCAATCAGTTAGTACAACAACTGAAACAGAAAGGTATTACGAATGAAGCTGTATTAAATGCCATACAACAAATACCCCGTCATTTTTTTTTAGACTCTGCTTTTGATAAAATAGCTTATGAAGACCGGGCATTTCCCATAGGCGAAGGTCAAACTATTTCGCAACCTTATACCGTAGCTTATCAAACTCAACTTTTGCAAATTGCAAAATCTGACAAAGTATTGGAGATAGGCACAGGTAGTATGTATCAGGCTTGCGTATTGGCTGAGTTAGGTGCTTGGGTTTATACTATTGAGCGCCAGAAAAAAATTTTTGATGCCAATAAAACTTTTGCATTTAAAAATAAGTATCCAAATATTAAATGCTTTTTTGGCGATGGATACGAAGGGTTACCCACATTTGCTCCCTTCGATAAAATATTAATTACCGCCGCTGCACCTTTTATTCCCCCAAAATTAGTTGAACAGTTGAAGATTGGCGGATTAATGGTTATTCCAATCAATGAAGGAAATTCACAGCGAATGTTGCGTATCACCAAAGTTGCGCCTGATGCTTGCAAAGAAGAATCATTCGATTTGTTTTCCTTTGTACCCATGCTAACAGGGAAAAACCTATAATTTATTGATGAATATTACCTCCTACTTTTTTGGGTAAAATAGCTTTAGGTGTGGGTGGTGGTGTAACATTTTTGGGAGTATTGTTGTTTTTCTTTGGTGAAAAAGCCGGTAGCTTATTAGTATCAATTTGCGATTCGGGTGCTAAATCCTCCGGTTTAATATCAGCAGGTACATAGTCTTGTGAAGTACCATTGCCCATTAGTTGCTGATCGCCTTCTACACCCATTGGTACATTTGGATTGGGATTACTGTAATCAATTTCTATATCGTTGGTCATTCCCTCTGGTTTAGAAAAATCAACGTTGGCATCAATACCCAATGTATTGGCATTTTGCAATACTTTTTCATAGAAGTATCCCCAAATAGGCATGGCAGCCCTAGCACCTTGGCCATTATAGCTGCTGCTGCTAATATGAATAAATCTATCATCACAACCTACCCAAGCGCCTGCAAGCAGTTGTGGGGTATAGCCCATAAACCAGGCATCGCTGTTATCATTGGTAGTACCCGTTTTGCCGGCAATATTTCCACGCACATCAAACTGCATTTTTAAACCACGTGCTGTACCAAATTCAACTACGCCTTCCATCATTTTAATAACTGAATAGGCAGTAATATCGCTCATAACCTCTTTACGAAGCGGAGCAAAATTTTCCAATACATTGCCGTTTCTATCTTCAATGCGTGTTATGTATAAAGGTTTCACATTAAATCCACGCCCCGGGAACATGCTATAAGCCTGCATCATTTCGTAAAGTGATATTTCGCAGGCACCAATGGCAATGGATGGGTGTGGCTCTATATTGGTTTGCAAGCCACATTTATTTTTCAAAAAATCAACAAAACGAATAGCTGCATTATTGCCTTTGGGATCTAATTGTTTCATAATATAAGCTGTGGCACAGTTTCGTGAAAAGGCCAATGCCTGTGCCATTGGAATAGATGCACCGGTGCAGGAAGTAGAAGTTGCCGGTACCATTCCATAAGCGCCAAAACTTTGTTGTACATCTTGTACAATAGTGTTGGGGGTAAAACCTGCATCTTCAATTGCTAAACTATACAATAATGGTTTTATGGTTGAACCTACCTGGCGTTTTGTATTATAGTTTACATGGTCGAATTTAAATGTTTTAAAATCAATACCGCCAACCCATGCCCTAACTTCACCACTTAAGGGGTCTAATGCCATAAAACCTGCTTGCATCATTTGCCGGCAATACTTAATTGAATCCATGGGAGTCATAATGGTATCTTTCTCCCTATTGTTATTCCAGGCAAAAATGCGCATGGAGGTAGGTACAAAAAAAGTTTTTTTAATGTCTTCATCATTTACACCGTCTTTCTTCAAATTTCGCCAGCGATCGCTTTGTTTCATAGCAGCATCCAATATATTTTGGTGCCCATCCCAAACGGTACCTTTTTTAATATTTGTTTGTTGATTTAATATTTGTTGCATGTAGCTCATGTGTTTGGCTACTGCTTCCTCCGCATAAATTTGCATGCGCGGATTAATGGTGGTATAAATTCTTAATCCATCAGTGTATAAATTGTATTCTTCACCATTGCTTTTTTTGTGTGTTTTGCACCATTGCTTCATGTATTCTCCTAAAACCATTCTAAAATAAGGTGCTAAACCTGTCGTTTCATCTAACTTCTTATAATTCAGTTCAATAGGTTCTAACTTAATTTTAGCACCATCCTGCGGTGTTAGGTAGCCATTGGTAACCATTCGGTTAAGTACCAAATTTCGGCGTTCTAAAGCTTGTTTGGGGTTACGGCGGGGGTTATATAACGTAGGGGCATTTATCATTCCTACTAAAACAGCCGCTTCATTTACATTTACACGATCGGGTTCTTTTTGAAAAAATGTTTTGGCTGCATTTCTTATTCCAAAAACATTATCACCAAAGGCAACTGTATTCAAATACAGGTTAATAATTTCATTTTTAGTGAAGTTTCTTTCTAACTTAACCGCAATAATTGACTCTTTTACTTTTTGAATGGCACGTAATAAAAAGTTGCGGGTAGACCAGTTTTCTGTAAACAGATTTTTAGCAGTTTGCATGGTTATGGTACTGGCACCACCATCTCGTCCAAACCCTTTAATGGCTCTGAGTAATGAAATAAAATCAATACCGCTATGGTCATAAAAACGTTGGTCTTCCGTAGCAACTAGTGCATGTACTATATTGGGGCTGATGTCTTTAAAATCAACATTCACACGGTCTTCCAAATAATATTTACCCATTAAGGTGCCATCTTGTGCATATACCTGACTGGAGAGAGAGGCAGAAGGGTTTTGGATATCGGATATGGAAGGCATTTTTCCAAATACCCCCCAGTTACAAAGCAGTAGAAATAAAATAAAGGCTGCCACTGCTATAAAAAAAGCTTTCCAAAATATTTTAACTGAACGCGACATAAATGTTGACATGGTTAAGTTTGTAAAACTAAGTATCTAAACACTTCGGTTATTTTGATACCTAGTTAAAATTTTTCGGGCAAATTACGTTTCAAAAACTGAATATACTCGTCAATATTGTTTTTATTGTATAAAAGCTGCAAATTAGCAGGGCTTATCATACTAAAAATATATTTTTCGGGTTTTAGCCAGGGTATGATTCGGGCGGTGGCCATGGGTTTGGTTTTATCTAAATAATCAACGGCATCACCGGCATTGGCAAATGGTCCAATTAATACCAATGATGTGGAATCGTTTAATTTTTGTTGATTCACTTTTAGTCGCAGATTGTAGAATTTTTCTAAGTTAAAGCGATAAAAGGCATTGCGTGCTTCACTGGCAAAAACAGGATCAACTTTGTTGAGCACTACTGCGATGTATTGTGAATCGGATGGGTTAAATGCATAGTTGTTTACACTTTGAATAACGGGTGCACTTACCGGTATTTGCACAGTTGCTGTTGAATCTAATTGTTTAATTACCGGGGCTGCCACACTATCTACTCTTCTTCTTTCCGGTGCATTTACCAATGTAGCGGGATGCAGGTCAATATTAGCCACTACATTGTCTTCATTTTTTTCAATTACCAAGTTGGTTAAATAGTTTTCAATTTCTTTTCTACGTTTCAACACATCAATCATGGTATTGGCCATATCAACCATTGGCGATTGTGGAAACTGGTGTATCATTGCTTGCAAGGTTTGAATAGCGGAACTATCATTTTTTTGTTTCACATCATACACGGCCTGAATGTACATGAGTTGTGGGGTCCAATAAGTTTTGCCATATGTTTTGTCCGCTTCTGCTTTTTCGGCTAAAGCTTGTTTAAAGTTTCCTTCTATAAATAAATTGTAAATATGTTCATATTGTTCGGTGGCTTTATCTTGCAGGGTAGGCTTTCCTATATTTTTAATTTTTTGCGCATAAGTGCCATTGGGAAATGCAAACATAAGTTTCTTCCTAACGGAATCGGATTTTTGTAGTAAACCTAATTGTTGATAACAGTAGATCAAATTAAATAAAACCGGTTCTTCATATTGGTTTTCAGGATATAATTTCATAAGTGTTTCATAAGAGTCAACTGCATCGGCATATTTTTCCAAATTATTTTGAAAAGTTTGCGCATTAGAATACAAATCATTAATAATGGTATTGTGTGCATCGCCAATTTGTTTTTCGGTAAGCGGTATGTTATCAAACATACCTTTCAACGATAAGGCATTGGCGTTATTTGTTTTTGCCGTTTCAGTGGTAGTAGTAGCAGCCGTTACATTATTATTGTTTAATTGTAAACTGTTGTTAATTGCCGATTGTCGCTGCCAATTATCTACATTGGGCCTATTGCCCCATTTTTGTTTGAATTCCTTATAGCCTTGCGATTTAAGTGTAGCATTAGCAAAGTAAAAGTCGTTTGCGTTATTTGAAGTTGTGGAACTTCCAAATAAACCACTAGCAGCTACATTACTGGCAGCATTGGTACTACCAAAATCAATGTCTTCTTTTTCTTCTGCCAGTCCTTGTTCTTTTCTAAGTCTGCGATATAATTTTTTTACTGCGGCCAATCTATCTGCTTCATTCAACCTAGCTAATTGTAGTAAACTATCTTGTAAATGCAAGGAGGTTAAGTTGCCGGTAATAATTTTCAGTGCTTTTTTTCTGGCAATTACTTCATTTTTTAAGGTAGAATCTAATTGATTCGTTTGAATACTATCATAATACAATGAGGCAAGTGGGTATTGTCGAATATTATAGGATGTTGATGCTAATAACAGCATGCTTTTTTGTTTTTGCTCAGGGTTATTGACACTATAAGCAATACTCTTTTGCAAATTTTGAATGCCGGCTTCATAATGTTGTTGTTTAATTTCTAAAGCTGCAGCAGCATAATAAATAATATCTCGGTAATCGGCATACTTATCTCTATGTGCCAATTGGTACATTTGTCTTAGGTTATTTTGAAGGGCTTTTGTACTACTACCGGTATCGGATAGGGCCACAATATTTAAACGCGCATATACTTCTAAATATGGATCAATTGTATGTGTAATGGCAGTTTCAAAGGCTTTGATGGCCGGTTTGTTTTGATGCGCTAATTGATATAATTGTCCGGTTAAGAATTCCCATCTTGCTTGTTGCTGTTTATTGTCTGCTTCCGAAATTGATTTGCTTAAATAAGTAGCGGAGCTATCGTATTGGTTTTGTTTATAAAAAAGATAGGCTTGTTGCAGCCATAAATCTTTTTGTAATCGTTTTGGAAACAACGGGTCAGCTTTTAACAAAGCAATTAAGCCCGAAGCTTTATCTAACTGATTACTCTCAATATAATTGCGAATTTGCCAAATAAAGCTATCATTACGAGTGGTAGGTTTGGTGGTTAATTTTTTTAACAGGCTTCTATTTTCGTTAGTTGATACCGTGAAAATGCCCTGGTTATTACTGACATTACTACCAATAGGAATATCATAACCGTCATCTTTAGGGGCATATATGTAATTAATGTATTGAAATACAATGGCAGCAGAATCGAAGGTTTTGCGCAATAAATAGGCTTTTCCCAATAATAAATAAAAATCATCTACCCAGTCGCTTCTTAAATCGTGCAATAAAATTCCGGCATAACATTTATAAATGATGGAGTCTAAGTCGCGTTTATCTAAAGCAGTTACCGACAAACTATAATCATAAAATGGCAATAGTTTGCTGTAATCATCGGTATGCATTTTCTGCGCCTGTTCAATAATAAAGTTTAATTTATTGTTGGCATTAAAAAAATAGTTGTAGTGGCTTACCATATCTTGATAAGTGCGCGATAGAAAACCCAATTTTTTGTCACTTGTTTTTTCGGCAGGTAAAAGCCTGTCCTGGTATTGCGCAGGTTTTTCCTTGTCTAAATTTATAGTTGTATTGGGCTGCCCCCATACTTTGGGTTGAAAAAACAAAGCAGGTATAAGAAACAAACACAGAAAAAAATACTTTTGCATCATAGGCAAATTACAACACAAGTCAAAACTGTTTAAAAGTACAGTTATTTTTTAACAATTTCGGCAAAACAGGGGTGGTTATGTACCTTTAACCTTATTTTACAGCATGGCAAAACAAATTTTTGAAACCAACACTTTTAAACGGCTTCGCAACCAATACCGTTTGGTAATTATTAACGATGACACTTATGAGGAACTGGTAACTTTTAAATTATCTCGTTTAAGTGTTTATGTTGCCTTTAGCACCGCATTTGTATTATTGGTTACATTAACGGTAGCATTAATTGTATTTACGCCGCTAAAATATTATATTCCCGGATATGGTTCAAAAGAAAGTAGAACTGAGTTGCAGTTACTTCAAATGAAAACGGATTCCTTAGAACGTTCTATTCAATACAAAGATCAATACCTGGAAAGTTTAAAAAAGGTACTTTCCGGTAGCATGCCGGTTCAAAAAGATACTACTTCACTAACTATACCCAAAACTGACATTATTAAGGAATGAAAACCCCTCAAAAAAATAAAAATTTGTTGTATGAGTATGCTGCATTTGGTAGTGAACTTATTATAATGCTGGCTATTGCAGTTTATGTAGGGTGGTGGATAGACAATAGATTGCATGTTAAAATACCCTTGTTGGTTTGGATATTGCCTTTATTGGTTATTATTGCATTAATTGTAAAAGTTATTAAAGACACCAGCAAAAAGTAAATATGCAACAAAAACCGGTATCGTTTTTAAAAAGTATTGTTCCCTTGCTTATTGTATTTGTTGTAGTAAACATTTTATTGTTATTCCTGCATCATTTCATGAATACACATCAAATTAATGCTTGGGTAGTTTTTACTGCAAACGATTTATTGTTCATTGTTAGTTTATTGAGCCTTTTTTTACATATACAAGCCACTCAAAAAAAATCGGCCATGCGTTCGGTTAATAATGTTATGTTGGCTTCGGTTATTAAATTATTGGTTTTAGGGGGTGCTGCTATTTTGTATTTAATAGCTTCAGGCAGTAACCGAAGTATTTATGCCATTTTAGTAGGGTTGGTGTTGTATATTATTTACACAGCTATTGAAGTGTCAATTGCAACAAAAATAAATGGTAAAAAGTAGAAAGTAACTATGGCTGCAACGCAACATCCCATGCAGGCTTTAGCCGCTTTTTTACCTGATGGTTGTTTTGAACCCGTTGTCGATTATTTAAATCATTATAAAGTTCATTTAACCATTACTAAAAAAAGAAAATCGGTTTTGGGTGATTATAGGCATGCTTCTATGCATAGCCATCATGCAATAACGGTAAATGGCAATTTGAACAAATATGAATTTTTAATTACGTTGTTACACGAACTGGCGCATTTATTAACCTTTGAAGCGTATGGCAACAGGGTAGAAGCACATGGTAAAGAGTGGAAGTTGTTTTACAGTAAGTTGTTATTGCATTTTACTGAAAAGAATATATTCCCTCCTGATATTTCACAAGCCTTACAAAAAAGTATTCGTAATCCTTCTGCAACGGCAAATGGTGAAACAGAATTATTAATGGTATTACGCAAATACAATACAGTTACTCGAACTGATATTTTATTGTTGGCTCAAGTTCCTGAAGGTGTAATTTTTAAAACAGAAAATGGTCGATTGTTTAAAAAGGGGCCTAAACGTAGAAAGCGATATGAGTGTATTGAAATTCATTCAGGTTTAAAATATGCTTTTAGTCCCATTTGTGAGGTAAAAATTCATATGCAATAAAAAAGCTGATTAGTATTTTACTAACCAGCTTTTAATGTATAGTTGTTGTTAAATTTATGCTACCGCTTTTTTCACTAAATCAGCCGCTTCACTTAATTCAATAGCTGATTGAACTTTTAAGCCGCTTTCATCAATTAATTTTTTAGCTTCAGCAGCATTGGTTCCTTGTAAGCGAACAATAATGGGGATATTAATATTTCCTAGTTTATTGTAAGCTTCAATCACACCGGCGGCAACCCTGTCGCAACGTACAATTCCACCAAAAATGTTAATGAGAATGGCTTTTACGTTAGGGTCTTTCATAATAATTTTAAAACCGGCTTCAACAGTTTGTGCATTTGCAGTACCACCTACGTCTAAGAAGTTAGCAGGTTCACCACCACTTAATTTAATCATATCCATGGTGGCCATGGCTAAACCGGCTCCATTCACCATACAGCCAACATTACCGTCTAATTTTACAAAGTTTAGGTTATACTGACCGGCTTCCACTTCTGTAGGATCTTCTTCTGTAATATCGCGTAAAGCAGCTAAATCTGAATGACGCATTAAAGCATTGTCATCCAAATTCATTTTACAATCTACCGCAATAATTTTATCGTCACTGGTTTTGAACAAGGGATTAATTTCCAACATAGAGCATTCAAGACCTAAGTACGCATTGTATAAATTGGTTACAAATTTTACGCAGTTTTTAAATGCCTCACCGGTTAAGCCGAAATTAAAAGCAATTTTTCTGGCTTGGAAGGGTAATAAACCTCCGGATGGGTGTACCCATTCTTTAAATATTTTTTCCGGTGTTTTGTGGGCTACTTCTTCAATATCAACGCCACCTTCGGTGCTGTACATAATTACATTTTGGCCCTTTGCTCTATCTAGTAAAATTGATAAATAAAATTCTTTAACGGGGTTGGGGCCTGGGTAATAAACATCTTGCGCTACAAAAATTTTATTTACTTTTTTTCCGGCAGGTCCGGTTTGAACAGTTACTAAAGTACCACCCAAAATATTTTTAGCAATATTAGCAGCATCTTCAGCATTTTTTGCAACGGCAACACCTCTTTGTTCGGTGCCTACAATTTTACCTTTACCGCGGCCACCGGCATGTATTTGGGCTTTAATAACCGCAAAATTATTATTGGTTTGAGTTTTAATTTGTCTGTAAGCTTCTTCTGCTGCCATAACATTGTCAACAGCAATACCGTCTTGTACGGGAACATTGTATTTTTTCAACAATTCTTTCGCCTGAAATTCATGTAAATTCATACGTAACTATTTAGATTGCGAAGATAAGGTTTTTGTATGGGTAGATAAGGGCTTCGTAGTATTAAAAAAAGCTTTACTGTAAGTATTTTTCCTGCAATACTTTTTTGTGGTGCAATAAATGACCAAATAGCATAAAGCCCATAGCGTTTACAGTTACTTTATAGTTATTGGCGGTGCCTGAAAGAGATAGCATATCTTCAGTTAATGACATAAAAAACTGATTGCTTGAAGCACGTAATGCTACCCATTCATCTTGTAAGCTTTTTAAAGTTCTATTACTAGCATTGGCTCTTTTGGCATACCATTCTTCATCAAAGCCCGGTAGGTTTTTATTATCAGAACGAGCGAAGGTTAACATTCTATAAACCATTATTCGTTCTGTATCAATAACATGTTGAAGAATATCTTTGGGTGTCCACTTGCCGGGTGCATAACTAAAATTTTCCTTATCAACCGGAAGGCTGGTATAAAACTCCTGTAATGAATTGCTGAAATTTTGCACCAATTCATGCATATTATTACTGCCACTGGTTAATTGAATGTAATTTTCATAATAGGCAGGATAATCACCAACTAAAGGTCTGCTCATATTGTTCAATTATTTTGGTTAGTTAATTTTTTTTGTTTGAACGTTTTTTTTCAGCCGCCCATTCCTTTTCCATATTTTCAGCCATTTTAACGGCATTGTCAGCATTAATAATACCGCCTGTTTTTGATAACTCATTAAATGCAATGGCTTGTTGGGTTCCGGGTTTAAAATCGGCTAAAGTACTATCGGGGTGCATGACAGATTGCAAAATAATTTGCTTTACTTGTAATGCTGTTAGATTTGGAAAGTAGGAACGTAATAAGGCTGCAACACCGGTAACAATTGGTGCAGCCATACTAGTACCTTGTAAATTTCCATACTCGTCTTTGGTAGGTAAGGTTGAATAAATTTTTACTCCGGGTGCAAACACATCCACCTCTTTTGAACCATAATTACTGAAGTCGGCCGCTAAACCTTGTCCCATAGATGGATCATTACTGGCGCCAACAGTAATGACATTGTTAGCTGTGCCATTTTGAAACAAGAAATGAGGATTAGGATAGTTTTCTTTCGTATCAATATTGGCAGATTCATTACCTGCAGCATGAATAATCAATACATCTTTTTGCTCGGCATAACGCATAGCACTATCAACCCAATATTTCTGCGGGGAATATGGTTTGCCAAAACTCATGTTAATAACTTTCGCCCCATTATTCACAGCATAAAAAATGCCCAATGCAACATCTTTGTCATATTCATCCCCATCTGGTACTACTCTTACCATCATTACTTTTACATTGTCGGCAACGCCATCCATACCAATGCCATTATTACGCTGTGCAGCAATTATACCGGTTACATGTGTACCATGCATGGGGTCGGGCCCCATCACATCTGGATTACCGTAGTATTTGTCGTTAATATTATTGTAATCGTCTTTAATAATTTTGCTTCTGTAGTTTATTGGCGGAGTTTCTTTTTCATTCAAAGCATCTTGTTTGCCATCAATGTATTCCTTTAATTCATTAATTACGGTTGTGTTCTTTTCTTCAGGGTCGATGCCAACCATTCGCATTAAAGTTAAATAACCATATTTTGCTTTTTTCCCTTCAGTAGAAGAAGGCTCAAAACTTTCAAGCTGTGTACAGTTAAATACATTTTTACCCATTTCCTGTTGAAGAATTGAGTCATTTTTTTTGATGGAATTTAGGGTAATATTTAAAAAGTTAATTTCCATTTGGTCGTCGCCGGATTTATTCATTTCATCGGCTGCCATTTTCCAAATACGGTATTCATATTTTTGTTTGGCAGAAAGTACAGTAGTATCTACTTTTTTTCCATCAAATTCATTCTTAAACTGATAATATACCCTTGAGCGTTCATCGCCGGCCTTTTTAATATTTTCCCCATCTTTGTTTCCTAAAAAATTCCACCCATATATATCATCCACATAACCATTATGGTCATCATCAATGCCGTTGCCGGGAATTTCTTTAGGATTATGCCATAAAATTCCTTTCAGGTCTTCATGTGTAGTGTCTACGCCGGAATCTAAAACAGCTACAATTACAGGTTTCGATTGAATGTGGTGGTCTTTTAAATATTGATAGGCTTCATTTAAACTAATGCCATAATATTTGTCTTTTGATGCATCTAATAGATGCCAACCTTTGGGTACTGCACTTTTTTGGGCATTTGCACTAAGGCTAAACAGCAAAACAATCGTTAGCAGTCGAAAATAAAGTTTAGTCATGTATATGTTTTTTACAGCAGATGAAAAGTTGCATAAAATTGCAACTTTTGCAAAGTTCTTATTAAAGTAGGAAATTGTATGAATTCCCACACTGTTTTAGCTTATTGTTAAGCTAAATATTGTGTTATAGCGCTTTATAGTCTTCCCGTTCGGGATAAAAAACATCTAATAAACTACAATTTGTAATAGCCAATCCCTCATGAGGAACATTGGGTGGAATAACCATTACCTGCCCAGGCTGTAAGGTATAGGCAATTCCATCTACCGTTAATTGAAATGTGCCCTCCAATACATGTGCAATTTGTTGGTGGGGATGATGGTGTAAGCCTAAATGGCTACCCGCCTTAACTTGCAAATAGGAAAAAGTGTTTGTGCCGGTGTGAATAAAACGAGCTTTATATCCCGGCACAATTTCTTTTTCAGGTAAATGGTTTAATTCTATTAATGGCATAATGGCTAATTATAATTCAAATGTTATACCCTGTGCTAAAGGAAGTTGTGTACCCCAATTAATGGTATTGGTTTGGCGACGCATGTAAGCTTTCCAGGCATCACTACCACTTTCACGTCCACCGCCGGTTTCTTTTTCACCTCCAAAAGCGCCGCCAATTTCGGCACCACTGGTTCCAATATTTACATTGGCTATTCCACAATCACTGCCTGCATGTGATAAGAAACTTTCTGCTTCACGAAGGTTTAAAGTCATAATGGCTGAGGATAAGCCTTGTGGTACTTGATTTTGTATTTCGATGGCTTCATCCAAAGTTTTGTAAGGCATTATGTAAAGGATAGGGGCAAATGTTTCGTGATGCACAATAGGCATATTCGGTTGCACCTCAGCTATACAAGGTTTTACATAACAACCACTTTCAAAGCCAGTGCCTTCCATAACGCCACCCGGAACAATAAACTTTCCACCTTGTTGTTGACATTGTTCAATGGCATGTAAATATAGTTGAACAGCAGTTTTATCAATTAATGGTCCTACATGGTTTTCCGGTTGTAATGGGTTACCAATTTTTAATTGTTGGTAAGCTTTCACCAACTTGTTTTTAAACGTTTCATAAACTGATTCGTGAATAATTAAGCGGCGAGTGGTGGTGCATCTTTGCCCTGCTGTTCCTACAGCACCGAATAAGCAACCTAATAAGGCCATGTCTAAGTCGGCGTGTTGTGAAATAATAATAGCGTTATTTCCACCCAATTCTAAAATACATTTACCTAAACGAGCAGCAATAGCCGTATTTAAAGCTTTGCCCATTCTTGTTGAACCAGTTGCACTAATTAAGGGAATTCGGGTATCATGGCTTAACCATTCACCTACGGTTTTATCGCCTTGGACCAAACAACTTACCCCTTCAGGTACATGGTTTTTAGCAAAAACATCGGCTACAATTTTTTGAACGGCGATACTGCACAATGGGGTTTTTTCACTGGGTTTCCAAATACATACGTTGCCACAAACCCAAGCTATGGCGGTATTCCAACTCCAAACTGCAACGGGGAAGTTAAATGAAGAAATAATGCCCACGATACCTAATGGGTGCCATTGCTCATACATACGATGATTAGGCCTTTCGCTATGCATGGTTAGGCCGTATAGTTGGCGCGATAATCCTACTGCAAAATCACATATATCAATCATTTCCTGCACTTCACCCATTCCTTCTTGCAGGCTTTTTCCCATTTCAAAACTTACCAATTTACCCAGGTTTTCTTTATTGGCTCTGAGCGCCTCACCCAATTGGCGAACAATTTCGCCACGCTTTGGGGCAGGCCAATTTCGCCAAATTTTAAATGCTGAAGCAGCTTTGTGAACAACGGCTTCATAAGCCTCTTTGTCGGTGGCAGTAACACTGGCTATTAAAGAACCGTTTACGGGTGTAAAACTTTGTATTTCGTTTCCATAACTGGTTAGCCATTCATTTCCGGTTGAAGTACCCATATTGGTGGGTTCAATGTGCAGCAATCTGATGAAATCCATAACTGATTATTTTGGGTATGCAAGGTAAGTTAAATTATAGGTAACAAAAAAGGTATTGCCCAGATTGCGATCAATCAGCAATACCCTTTATTAAATGTAACCCTGCATGAAAATAAAACAGTTTGAAACTGATGTAAAGTTGAGAACAATGGTTGAACAATAAATATTTGATAGGTGAAAACCGAAAAATTACCGATGAATTTTAACTGGGTTGTTTGCTTAAAAGTAAATCATATATATCGGAATAACTACTGCCGATAGGTATTTCTTTCCCTGCTACATAAATTTTGTTCTTATTAAATTTTTCAACCTTACTAATGGGAATTATATAGGAACGATGTACACGCACAAATTCCTTTTCAGGCAATTTTTCTTGCATATTTTTCAATGTCATTAAAGTTAAAACAGGGTAGGGTTTAATGTGAATTTTAATATAGTCATCCAATGCTTCAATTAACTCAATATCTTTTAAATTAATTTTCATCATTTCATAGTTCACTTTCACATAAATAGAATTCAACTGTAATTCTTGTGAACTTAGAAACTCTTGGTACTCATTAGCTTTGTAGGCAGCTTTTAAAAAACGATTATAATCAAATGGCTTTAATAAATAATCAATGGCATCTACATTAAATCCCTCAACAGCAAAATCTTTAAAAGCCGTTGTAAAAATTACCAACGGTTTATTTGTTAAGTTTTTATACAGTTGAAGTCCATTAATATCCGGCATTTGAATATCTAAAAACAATAAATCAATTTTATTTTCTTGTAAATATGCAATGGCTTCTTTTGGGTTTGTAAAGGTTTTTTCTAATTGTAAAAAGGGAATTTTGGCGCAATACTGTGCTATTATTTGTAAGGCTAAAGGTTCATCATCTATGGCTATACATTTCATAATACTTCATTTTTTGGTTAATTAAATATTGGTTAGATAGCGGCACGACTATTATACCATTTTCAAAAGTGTTAATGTAACCCTAAATGTGTTTTTCTCTTTTTCAATGGTAAGTTTATGCATGTCGGGATATAAAAGTGCTAATCTTCTCTCCACATTTTTTATACCTATTCCTGTTGTTTCGGTAAGCGTATTACCTGCGTTGGCGGCTATTGAATTAACTACAGAAAATACTATGGAATTTTCATTTATATTTAAGTTAATATGAATGAATGAGTTTTCCACAGTACTTACACCATATTTAAAGGCATTTTCAACAAATGGAATAAACAGTAATGGTGCTACTTTTTGATTGGTAATGGTTCCGTTAATATTAACGTTTAATGCTACATTATCTGTAAGCCTAACTTTTTGTAACTCAATATAATCATTCAAAAAATCAATTTCGCTTTGAATGGGTACCCAGTCGTATTTTGTTTCCGTTAAAATGTACCGCATAATGGCCGACAGTTTTAAAATGGCTGATGCGGTTTTATCGCTACCGGTAATGGCAAGTGAGTATATGTTATTGAGTGTATTAAAAAAGAAATGCGGATTGATTTGTGTTTTTAAAAAAGATAATTCTGTTCGAAGCATTTCTTTTTCAATTTCTTCTTTTGTTTGTTCAACTTTTAGCCATTGTTGTAATAAAGAAATGCTTAAGCCTACTGCCAAAACCAATAAAAATATGGCTTCACGCCCCGGAAAATAGCGGTTGTTTCGACGTTTGTTCATATTATCGGACCGCATTGGGGGTGGATATTGTTTACGCCATTCAGCATTATTTGGGGTGTCATTTTTTGAATAATTGGCTGTGTCAAATCGCCTATACTCAGGTCTAAACTCGCTTCTTATTTTTGACTCTGTTGTATTGTTGAGCCAAAGCGATATTTGCCTTGGAACATTTGTAAAACCATACATGCAAATGCCTACTATAATTACATAAATAATCCACCTTTTTTTAAACAATAATTTGGGAATGAGCAATAGGGTGTTGAAATAATAAAATATTAGTAAATATAAATTTATTACAATGTAAAGTGTTAGAATATATTTACTAACCTGTTCAGGAATATCTTTGGGTTGTGGTGAGAAAATATAGGGTAATAGGAAAAATGAAGCCCAGGCTACAATATGAAGTAATACAATAATGATTTTTTTGGAGCTTTTAGCCATATAAAAAATTGCTTTAGCTAAAGCTAACTTAATAGCGTAAAATACGCGAAATTTTTTCGGGTGAAATAATTAAACTGTCGGTAAATGTTAGTATGATTCGTTTTCGTTGGGAAAATCGTTCGATTTAACATCGGCTACATATTGCTTAACTGCAAGGGTAATTTGTTCGTATAGGTTTAAATATTGCCTTAAAAAGCGAGGTTTAAATTCGGTATTAATGCCCAGCATATCGTGCATAACTAGTACTTGCCCGTCGCAATGGGGGCCTGCACCAATACCAATGGTTGGTATGTTTACGGATTCAGTTACTTTTTTAGCTAACTGTGCCGGAATTTTTTCTAATACAACGGCAAAGCAACCTGCTTTTTGTAATAATTGTACATCGTTTTGTAATTTTTGAGCTTCTTCATTTTGCGTAGCACGCACTGTATAAGTACCAAACTGATAAATACTTTGTGGTGTTAAGCCCAAATGTCCCATTACAGGAATACCTGCTTTTACAATTCGTTCAATACTTTCCAATACCTCTTCACCGCCCTCTAATTTAATAGCATGTGCTCCTGTTTCTTTCATAATTCTTATGGCAGATGCAAGCGCAATTTCACTGTTGGATTGATAAGTGCCAAAGGGTAAATCAACCACCACCAATGATCTTTTTACTGCACGAATTACGGAGGCGGCATGATAAATCATTTGATCGAGCGTTATGGGCAAAGTTGTTTCATGACCAGCCATTACATTACTGGCACTATCGCCCACTAAAATTACATCCATACCCGCAGCATCAAAAATGCCCGCAAATGAATAATCATAGGCAGTTAGCATAGATATTTTTTCGCCTCCTGCCTTCATTTTTTGCAAAGTATGTGTAGTAATTTTTTTTATTTCTTTTTGAACAGACATGATTTTTTTGTTTAGTGGGTGAAAGGCTTCAATATGATTATTTTCCTGCTAAGGTAAGTTCTTCATATAAGCTTTGAATTAATCCATCAGCTAATCCAATTTTAGGAACATAAATTTCATTAATACCACCCCAGCGCATTACATTGGTATAAATTTGTAAGGCCGGTACAATTACATCGGCTCTGTCTTCACGTAACTTGTACATTCTAATTCTTTCTTCTAAACTTACGTTTGATAATTCTTTGTAATAATCTTTCAATAATTCCAACGAAAGTGGTTTTCCTTCTTTCTTTTTACTTAACGAAAATACTTTATTTATATTACCGCCACTACCAATGGCAGTTATAGGCAACGATGATTTTGTATTGGATTTTAAATGTTCTTTCAGTTCTAACCAGGTATTATCTGCCACCAAGCCTTTTAATAATCGAATAGTGCCAATGTTAAATGATTCTTTATATTTTAATTTGCCTTCTGCAAAAAATGTTAATTCGGTGCTTCCACCACCTACATCAATGTATAAATAAGCATGTTGTTTATCTAGATTTTCGGCAATATGATTTTCAAAAATCATTGTAGCTTCTTCATCACCCGAAAGAATTTTAATTTCAATGCCTGTTTCCAATTTTACTTTTCTAATAATGTCGGCGCTGTTTTTCGCATCGCGCATGGCACTAGTAGCGCATGCTTTTACATGTTGTACTTCATAAACATTCATTAAATGGTTATAAGCCTTCATGGTTTGTAATATCATGCCACGCTTGTGTTTTGAAATTTCAGCATTTTCAAATACATCGAAACCAAGCCGTAATGGAACGCGAATGAGGTTAATTTTATTAAATTGAGCTGTTCCCTTGTATTCCAACACGTCGGCTATTAAAAGTCGGGCTGCGTTACTGCCTATATCAATTGCTGCTAATCTCAATTTGTTGCTCTGTTTTTTTATGCAGGTAAAAATAGGTTTCTATTTGTGAATGAATTAATTTTTTTCCGTTATGGGGCACATATTCATTCAAAAGTTCGCTATCTAAAATTCTTGCCTTTACATTATCGGAAAGTTGAATGTTAATAATGTCAATAATTTCTTGCTTCAAATGTTCATCAAATACAGGAATTGCGGCTTCTACCCGATGGTCTAGGTTACGCACCATCCAATCGGCAGATGATAGATATATTTTTGGTTTATTTTCGTTTTCAAAAATCATAACTCTGGCATGTTCCAGGTATTCATCAACAATACTAATTGCTTTTGCATGTTTACTCATTTTGCCAAAATCCATTTTTGCACAAAAAATGCCACGTACTATTAATTGGATTTTTACACCTGCTGCTGCTGCATCGTATAGTTTTTCAATTAATAAAACATCGCTTAAAGAGTTGAGTTTAATAGTAATACCTGCTTGTTTACCTGCTTTAGCATTTCTAATTTCTTTATTAATGAGTGCATTAATTTCATTGCGCATATTGGTAGGGCATACCAATAGTGTTTTACATGCTTTAAGTGGGTTGGTGTTTAGTTTCCAATTTTCTAAATACCGGAAAATACGGTTAATATCAGCCATTACATTGCGATTAGCCGTAAATAAACACATATCGCCGTAAACTTTTGCTGTGTCTTCATTCAAATTACCTGTACTTACGAAACCATATTGTATAATTTTATTTTTTATTCGCTTTTTTATGATGCATAGTTTGGCATGAATTTTCATTCGGGGTACACCCAATAATACTTTAATACCCTCTTCCTCTTCTAAAACTTTTTTCCATTCTAAATTTGCTTCTTCATCAAAACGGGCCTTTAATTCCAACATTACCACTACTTCTTTGCCGTTGCGGGCAGCATTAATAAGTGCATTGATAATTTTAGATTTTGGTGCTAAGCGATATGCTGTTATTTTGATAGATCTAACATCGGGATCAATAGCAGCCTCTCTTAAAAAATCAATTACAGTGTTAAATGAGTGGTAAGGAAAGTTTAGTATAATATCTTGTTTTACTACAACGTCTGTTACGCGTAAACTATTTGCTAATGCAGGATGGGTGAAAGGTTTGCGTTTTTCAGTATTGTGGCTAAACACATTCGGAAAATCCATAAAATGTCTAAAATTATGAATTCTACCGCCCGGAATAATGTTACTTTTTCTATTTAAGTTCAATCTGCGAATTAAGTATTCTAACAGGCCTGCATCCATTTCTTTATCGTAAACAAAACGAACGGGCTTGCCTTTGCGTCGGTTTTTAAGGCCTTTCTCAATTTTTTCTACAAATGTGGTTGATACATCATTGTCGATATCAATTTCTGCATCTTTGGTAACTTTAAAAACATGTGCACTGAAGTAGTCGTATTCAAATAAAGAAAAAATGTTGGGAAGGTTAACTCTTATAACATCTTCCAACAACATGATATTCTTTTCATTGTTTTTAGACGGAAGTAAAACAAAACGACCTACAGCTTTAGCCGGCACTTCAATTAAAGCATATTTTTGTTGATAGGCTGAATTTTTTTTACGCATCACCACACCCAGGTAAATACTCTTATCGCGCAGATAAGGCATTTGAGGCAAACTTTCAATCATTAACGGAATGACGTTTACCCGAACCGTATCATCGAAATATTTTTTTACGAATGCCAGTTGCTCATCATTTAAATGTGACTCATCAACTAAAAAAATTTTTTCTTGTTTTAGTTCTTCCAAAATACCTTCCCAAATTCTATTAAACTCATTTTGTTGTTGTAAAACAATGGTATGAATTTCATCCAAAACTTTTTGTGGATGTTCTTCCATATGCATATTTAATGCCTTTCGCTTGGCACTATATTCTACCATGCGTTTTAGGGTTGCAACCCTTACTCTAAAAAATTCATCGGTATTATTTGAAAATATTCCCAAAAAACGAATTCGTTGTTTAAGAGAAACAGAGGGATCATTCGCCTCTTGTAATACACGTGCATTGAAACTAAGCCAGCTTATATCTCTTTGAATAAATTTTTTTTTCGACATGAATACTTGAATTCTTTCTTCAAAGATACAGAACCCGTTCACTATTATACAGAAAGGGAATAATGTTTATGCTAATTTAAAACCTGTGTTTAAGTAACAAAAATCAGCTTTACTTTTTCTTTCTATAATTGTAAATGTTATTAGCTTTTTGCATAAGTGTTAACAATTCCTGTTCTGAAATATTGGAATTATTAATGGATGATTGCGCCAGGTTTATGGCATCTTGAAAACCATAGTTTTTAATAAACTTGGATTGACGTAACAATGAGCCGAACATAATGATTGATGTGGCTAATTTAATTTGTTTAGGGGCAGCGTTAAAATCAATAGGATTAAAAGGTAGTTGAAAGTTTTGTGTTATGTGTTTGGTGTGCTTGGGCAAATGAAATGATAGATTGAGTAGTGCAATATTAGGGTCTTTTAAATTTATTTTTTCATTTGATACAGGGACAATTTCAAAAACTGCCATCATATTATGCCCGCTTCCAACTTCACCGCCCTCCAATAAACTAGTAGTATCAATAATGGCCGCTCTTTTATTATCGAACCCAATTAAACGATATTTTTTTACTATTTCCGCATTAAATTCAACATTGGCATATGCATCAACTGCAACTGCATACATGGTTTTGGTAAATTCTTTGATTAAAGTTTTTTCTGCTTCATGAATGTTATCAATGTAAGCAAAATTGCCATTCCCTTTTTTAGCCAAAATTTCCAGTTTGCTATCTTTATAATTACCCATACCAACACCCAAACAGGTTAAAAATATGCCTGATTGTTTTTGATAACTCACTAATTGTTCTAATTCCTGCTCTGTGGTTTTACCTACATTAAAATCACCATCAGTAGCTAAAATAATGCGGTTGTTGCCATTAGGAATAAAGTTGTTTTTAGCTATATCGTATGCTGTTTTAATGGCACTTTCACCGGGCGTATCACCATCAGCATATAATGAATCAATAATATTATTAATTTTTAGTTTTTCATTACCGGGTGTAGCACTTAAGGCAACATGTACACCGCCACCATAAGTAACAATGGACACTTTATCTTCCGGTCTTAAATTTTCAACTAATAATTTGAATGCAGATTGTAAAAGAGGCAGTTTACTGGGATGGTCCATTGAACCCGAAATGTCAATTAAAAGCACCAAATTATTGGGTAGGATATTGTTTAAATTAATTTTAGGTGCTTGCAATTGAATAAACAACAAAAAGTTACTTTCATTCCATGGGCAAGAAGTTAGGGTAGAAGCTACACAAAAACTGGCACTATCTTTCGGTTTGGGGAATTGTGGCCCTCTTAAATCGAAATAGTTCAACATTTCTTCAATTCTAACAGCATTAGAGGGTACATACATGCCATTATTAATGAACCTGCGAATATTGCTATAAGATGCTTTATCAATATTAATTGAGAAACCGGTTTCGGGGTAATTTTTGGCATTCACAAATTGGTTTTCAATTAAAGAACTATAACTTTCGCCTAAAGTTGCAAAATATGATTCTCCATTATCTTCTAAGTTAGTGGTTCTAGAGCTTAGTTTGTTGGCATACAAACTAGCCGTTTCGGGCAACATTTTCAATACAATTTCATTAAAAACCTTTGTGTTTACTAGTTTCTTGTATACCTCATAACCATCGTAAAAAACAGTTATGGTATCTTGAGGATAAGGGCATAATATGCCAAATGCACCAAAATTGCCACTATAAAAAGGGGTATTACCTTTAGAGGCCAAATAAATTTTAGCTCTTTCTAGTTGCCGGCCTTTTTCATCTTTAATTTCGCCACGTAAAAAATACTGGCTAATGCAGGGAATGGCAAAGCAACAAAATATACATACCAGCAGGTATTGTTTCATGGGTTGTTAGGTGAATAGGTATCTTAAAGATAGTAGATTCCTTTCACTTTTAATAAAATTACCTAGTATTCGCTAAGTTTTGAAATAATTATTCGGCTAATTGATAAATAGCTGATAGGTTTCTTCCAAATCCATCATAATCTAAGCCATAACCAACTACAAATTTATTTGGGATGCTAAAACAGCAATACTGAATGGGCACTTCATATGTGGTTGCTTCCGGTTTATGCAATAAAACAGCTATTGCCAGCGATGCGGGTTGTTGGTTATGTATTTGTGGTAAAAAACTGTGCAAGGTTTTACCGGTATCAATAATGTCTTCAATTACAATTACATGCCTATTGGTTAGTGAAACATCTAAACCAATGGAGGTAATTACATTACCAGTTGATTTGGTGCCTTTGTATGAAGCCAACTTGATAAAACAAATTTCAGCTTCAATGGGTAATGCCTTAAATACATCAGAAGCAAACATGAATGCCCCGTTTAAGATGCAAAGAAATAACGGCTTTTTATTTTGATAATCAGCAGCTAATTGGTTGGCTAATTCTTGAACTTTGTTTTGAATGGTTGAAGCATCCAAAAAAGGAACGAAATGTTTGTCTAGTACTTGAATTGTTTGGCTCATGTGCTGCAAATATTTTAACGCGATGTTGTGCTATATTTTTCTGCAGCAATAGTAATATATTTTGGTGTAGTAGGAGCGGGGAAACGCAAATAAATTTTTTCACCCGGCAATGGTTGCATTGTTTTTTCCAACTTATTATATTGTAATATATTTTCTAAGCGAACCCCTTCTACTTGACAAATTGTATATAAATTTTCATTTGATTTTACTGTATGAAAATCTTTGCTACCTTTTTTCAACTTCTTTTCTAGAAAAATGAGCTGGTTTTTTTGCAGAATATCTTCATTTTCTAAATCATTGTATTCTAATAAACGACTAAGGTTAATTTGGTATTGGTTAGCTATAGAAAGAAGGGCAGTGCCTTTTGTTGCGTAAATTACTTTTAAATGATTGATAGTAAAGATGCCCTCAGGATAGGATGTATTTTCTGAATCAGTGGTTTCAATTGCAGGTTGCTTTTGCGATTCATTTACCTTCACTAATGATTGATTATTGTTGCTTTCTGAGGTATTCTCAATGGTTTCGTTGTTGGGTGAGGCTGTATTTATAGTATTGTTTTCTTTTTCAACCACCGAAGCTTGAACAATATTCTGTTGTTGCTTTTCCTTGTTTAAGGCTATTTCGGTATAATCATTCAGGTTATATCTCTGAATTAACTCAATTAAACGTTGCGCATAATCTTTCTCAGTTGCATACCCTGCTTTTTTTAAACCATAAGCCCAACCTTCATAATCAGTAGGGTTAAGTTGGAATAAACTTTGATAGTAAGGCCTATTTTTTAAGAAGTTAGAGTGATCTTGGAAGGATGCAGCTGCATTAGGGTAACTTCTAAAGCATTCATGTTTTAGGTCATCATCATGAAATACCCTATCGCCTGTCCAGTCGTTTTTACATTTAATACCAAAATGATTGTTTGATTTTTTGCACAAATCACTTTGTCCGCAAGAAGATTCTAAAATGCCTTGCGCCAGGGTAATAGAGGCCGGAACACCTGTTCGAATCATTTCCTGTATCGCAATGTCTTTATACTCGTTAATGTAAGCAATTGTTTTGTCTGTTTGGGCCATAGCAGTTTGCAATCCCATGAAAAAGAAGAATAAGAAACCAAACAATTTCATTGTTATAATTTTTGAATCAACAATAATCCATCACGAACAGTTAGTAATACTTGTTGTGTTTTTGCATCATTGGCTACCCACTCATTAAATGCATGAATAGCTTTTGCATTTTTACCTTTTAACGGTTGTTCTACTACCTGTGCATGAAACAGCACATTATCAGCAATAATTACACCATTTTTTTTAACCTTGGGTAAAACCAACTCATAATATTGTGTATAGCTGGTTTTATCGGCATCTATGAATACTAAATCCCATTCGTAAGGTAAACTTGGAATAATGTCTAAAGCATTTCCGATGTGCAAATGTATCTGTTTTGTCCATTTGCTGTTGCTAAAATTTTGTTGAGCTGTTTTAGCATCTTCTTCCCTTAATTCAATAGTGTGTAGTTGTCCGTCATTTTTTAAACCACTGGCCAAACAAAGCGCACTATAACCGGTAAAAGTTCCAATTTCTAAAACGTAAGTAGGTTGAATGATATTACTTAAAAAACTTAAAAACTGACCCTGCACTTTGCTACTCATCATATGCGCATGGGGATGTAACCGGTTGGTAGCATCAAAAACGGGCTGAAGCCAATCAGGTTGCGCTGTAGTGAAATTTTCAGCATATTGTTCAATAGCGTTATTGACTATTTCCATTTTTGATGATGTTGGTTTTATTAAAATTCGCAATTAACCATAAACCAAAGTAAGTTAAAATACCATTCAATAGCAATAATTCAATGCCAATATGAAAGCCATTGGTAATTGCAGGAATCCATTTTTCTATAAAGAAACTTAGAATGGGCGCAACAATACAAACAAAAGTAATGGCATAGGTTTCTGGAACAGTCTTCTTACTAAAAATTCCAAATGAAAATAAACCTAATAATGGGCCATAAGTGTAACCGGCTAAATCGAGTATGATGTTAATGATGGATTTACTATTAATGATTTTAAAAACAAAAATGCAGATTAAAAAAATGATGGCTAAAGCAAGGTGTACCCGTTGCCTTATTCTTTTTTGTTGTTGTTCAGTTAGGTTTTTCCTTCTTATGCCCAAAATATCTATACAAAATGACGAAGTTAGTGCAGTTAAGGCCCCATCAGCACTTGGAAATAGTGCAGAAATGAGTCCAATAATAAATATCATGCTTACAGCTTTAGGCAAATAACTAAGTGCAATGGAAGGGAATAAATCATCGCCAGAAAATTTTAATTGGCTTTGTGCTGCAAATAGGTATAATAAGCCCCCCAATAACAAGAATAAAAAGTTTACAATTACAATGATAAAACTGAAAGTAACCATGTTGGTTTGTGCACCTTTTAAAGTTTTTACACTAATGTTTTTTTGCATCATTTCCTGATCTAAGCCCGTCATAGCAATGGTAATAAAAGCACCACCAATAATTTGTTTTAAAAAGAAGCCCTTGCTGTTTACATCTGTATTAAAAAAATGGGTGTAATTATTTTTATTTAATGCAGCAATCGTTCCACTGAAAGAAAGTTGTAAATGGTGCATAATATAAATAATGCATACAACCAGCCCAATTAACATGAAAATGGTTTGTAAAGTATCGGTAAAAACAATTGTTTTTACACCGCCTTCAAAAGTGTACAACAAAATCATTAAAAGTATTATTGTGCTGGTTAACCAAAAGGGAATCCCTAAAGCATCTAAAATAAAAATTTGTAATACGTTAATTACTAAATATAAACGGGCTGTAGCGCCAACTGTTCGGGAAATGATGAAAAATAAAGCACCTGTTTTATAGGCAATGAATCCAAAACGGTTCTGCAAGTAATTGTAAATAGAAGTTAAGTTAAGCTTATAATATAGTGGCATTAAAACAAACGCAACTACGAAATAACCCAACAAATAGCCAATTACAACCTGCATGTAGTAAAAGCCGTTGCTACTAACTGTTCCGGGCACGCTAACAAAAGTTACACCGCTTAATGAGGTGCCAATCATGCCAAATGCTACCAACATCCAATTACTGTTGCGATTGCCAATAAAAAATGAGTCATTGGTGCTATTTTTACCTGTGTACCAAGCTACAATTAATAGTATTGCAAAGTAGGCTAACACAAAGCTTAATAATATGAAAGGCGACATAAGCGGTTTAATTATAGTATAAAGTACAGTTTTAAATTAAATAACAGGTTTTTGCCAATAAAAGCAGAAAGCCCTTTAATATTGTGCTTAAATTTTTTTAAAGATGCAATATAAAAATATAGCGGTGTTTTGCGGAAGTAAAAATGGGAATAATTCCATTTTTGCTGAACATGCACAACAATTAGGTCATTTATTAGCTGAACATAATTTGGGATTGGTTTATGGGGGTGGAAATGTAGGGTTAATGGGTGCTATAGCCAATGCAGTATTAGAAAAGGGTGGGAAAGTTACTGGTGTTATTCCTAAAATTTTGGTAGAACAAGAGCGTCAGCACATGCAACTAACGGAATTAAAGGTGGTAGAAGATATGCACACCCGAAAAAAAATGATGTATGAATTATGCGATGCAGCTATTGTTTTACCCGGTGGTAATGGTACCATGGATGAATTATTTGAAATGCTAACGTGGAACAATTTGCGTATACATAATAAAAAAATTATCCTGCTGAACTCAGCAGGATATTATCATGCGTTAATTGCACACTTACAAAATATGCAACACTTTGGCTTTTTGTACGAAAACTGGGATAGTAGCTTACACTATTTTGCTACTCCTTCAGAAATTATTGCTTTTTTGGATGCAGATAAAAGTTAAAGCCAGCACGTATAATGGGTAATGCAGTGCTTGTAACTCCGTTATAACTGCGATAAGGCGAGTAAGGGCTATTCAAAACATCCACCATAATAAGTGTGTAAAAAGTGCTTTGCCCAATAATGCGTTGCGCATAGCCTACACCGGTTAAAAAGCTGGCAGCATTAGTACTGAAACTAGTTGCTTGGCTATTGGTCATGTTTAAATAATTATACTTAATCCAGTTTTCTTCAAATTGGCCTTGTATAAATAGTTGTTTGATAGGGAAAATACGAACGAAAGGCCCACCTCCATAGTTAAAACTACGTTGACGAATATCATTATTGTAATAAGGATCTGCTTTAATAGATTGATAATTGAGGTTTAATGAAACACCGGCATCTAACCACTCATTAAATGAATACCCAATTTCAGGGGTACCGCCAATATTAAAACTATAAGTTCCAAAGCCTAAGGAAAGTCCACCCCCAATAAACATATTTTGTTTTTGAAAACCGGTTGCATCAGGGTTGTAAGTACTATTACTGTAAGGTGAATTGGAGTAGGTGGGTGGAACTTGTTTTTGTTGTGCATATATGGAATTACCATATAAAAATGCAGTGGCAGTCACTGAAATAACTAGAAAAAATTTCTTCATGTGTTTAATTTTAATACAACGAAAACGGAACAATTTAAATTGAAAATACAAACCTAAGCGGTTATTGCATATCAAAAATTTTTCCGGCATTTAAAATATTGTTAGGATCGAATGCTTTTTTAATAGAGCGCATAATTTGCAAATTCGCTTCCTGCATTACCAAAGGCATGTATTTTTTTTGAATAAGTCCAATACCATGTTCGCCGCTAATGGTGCCACCTAATTTTTTTACCAATTTAAACAGTTCTCCCAACGCTTGTTGCATGTGTGGAGCATCATAACTGGTGGTTGTTCTCGGGTCTTTTATACGGATATGTAAATTCCCATCACCGGCATGTCCATAGCAAACTGCCTCAAACCCATGTTGCCGAGCTAAATCTTTTACACCTTTAATTAGTTCGGGCAAATAAGCTCGTGGTACTACAGTATCTTCCTCAATGGTATAGCCGGCTAATTTTACTGCTTCTGCTACTCTGCGGCGCAATTTCCAAAGTTCATTTTTTTGTGCTTCATCTTCAGCGAAATATAAATCACCAACTTCAAAATTTTCTAATAAACCTGCAATAGATTCCATTTCTTGCATCATCAAATCTTTATTGTTACCGTCTAATTCAATTATTAAGTGTGCAGCAGTGTTTTCATGAATAGGAATTGCATGGCTGTCGAGCATGTTACTTACAATTTTAAGCGCATCAATTTCTACCAATTCTAATGCACTGGGTATATAACCGGCTCTAAAAATAGCACTCACAGCTTCACTGGCTTTTTGCAGATTATTGAATGAAGCCAACATGAGCACATCATACTTAGGTAATGGAATCAGTTTCAAAGTAATTTTTGTAACAATGCCTAAAGTGCCTTCACTGCCAACAATTAATTGAGTTAAATTGTAACCTGTTGAATTTTTTAATACGTTGGCTCCTGTTTCAATAATGGTTCCATTAGGAAGTACTACCTCTAAATTCAGTACATAATCTTTTACAACCCCGTATTTTACTGCTTTGGGACCACCACTGTTTTCAGAAATATTCCCCCCAATAAAACAACTGCCCTTGCTGCTGGGGTCTGGCGGATAAAAAAGCCCTTTTTCTTTTACTGCATTTTGAAGCACTTCGGTAATAACACCCGGCTCAGTTATTACTTGTAAATTTTTTTCATCAATGGCAATAATTTTATTCAATTTCTCCATGCTTAATACAACACCACCTTTGTGAGGAATAGCACCACCACTTAAGCCTGTGCCTGCACCTCGTGGAGTTACCGGAATTTTGTGTTGATGGCAAATGGACATAATATCGGCTATTTGTTGGGCAGAGGTTGGCTTTAAAACTAGTTCTGGGGTGTATTGTATGGTTTCTGTTTCATCATGCCCATATTGGAATGTTTCATCCTTTTGCGTAAGTGTATTTTCCTTTCCAACAATTTGTTCAAAACTTTCAATTAATTCTTTGTTTAACATAAAATAATGGTCATAAGTTGATGGTTGCTAAATGTAAAATCAAATACTCAATTTTTAGGTTTAATTCCTAAAAACAATTTTGCTTTGGTTAAAATAGTATACAAAAATGCAAAAAAATTATGGTTAAATAATTTCAAAACGATTTAATAAGTAATGGTATTCATTATTGGTTTCGCAATTTTTCATTTAAACATTTGATGTAAAATAGCACCATGAGGTAAAATTTGAAAAATTTTGAAAGTGTATAGATTACACTATGTTTGTTTAACTAAAGATGGCAATTATATCTTTGTAAACTAACAAATGATAGTTCGTATGATTGCTACGCTTATTCAACCACAACAAGTAAGTGAACAATTGCGTTCACTTGGTTTTTCAAATAATTTGGATGTACAATACCAGCTTTCACCTGAAATTTTAACGGAACAGGCTTTACTTAGTGGTGAAGGAGTATTGAATGACACAGGTGCTTTATGTGTAAATACCGGCAAGTTTACCGGAAGAAGTCCGCAGGATAAGTTTATTGTAAAAGATGCCATAACCGAACACACCATTGATTGGAACAATTTTAATATACCTTTTGAAGTGGCAAAATTCAAAGCTTTAAAAGAAGAGTTAATTCAATATTGTAACTCAAAAGGTAAGCTATGGGTTCGCGATGCCTTTGCTTGTGCACATAACGATTATCGCATTGGTGTAAGGGTAATTAATGAAAATTCGTGGAGCAATTTATTTGCTTACAACATGTTTATTAGACCTACCGAACAGGAATTGATCAATTTTGAACCGGAATGGTTAATTATTCAAGCACCAAATTTTTTGGCGAAACCTGAAAAACATGGTACACGTCAAGGGAATTTTGCTATCATTTCTTTTACTGAGAAAACTATTATTATCGGTGGTACTGCCTATACAGGCGAAATGAAGAAAGGTATTTTTACGGTATTGAATTTTTTAATGCCACAGCAGCACAAGGTATTAAGTATGCATTGTAGTGCAAATGTTGGTGCTAATAATGATGTGGCTTTATTTTTTGGGTTAAGTGGTACTGGCAAAACCACTTTAAGTGCCGATGCCTGCAGAAAATTAATTGGTGATGATGAGCATGGATGGAATGACACAGGTGTGTTTAATTTTGAAGGCGGTTGTTATGCAAAATGTATTGATTTAGATGAGAAGAAAGAGCCGGAAATTTTTCATGCTATTAAACCCGGTGCTTTGGTAGAGAATGTAGTTTTTTATCCAAATTCAAAAGCCATTAATTTTTCAGACAAATCAATTACAGAAAATACTAGAGTAAGTTATCCTTTGCATTTTATTAGTAATGCGCTTATACCATCAGTAGCCGGTATTCCTCAAAATATTTTCTTTTTAACATGCGATGCATATGGAATTTTACCTCCCATTAGCAAATTAACTACTGAGCAAGCTATGTATCAATTTATAAGTGGTTATACTGCGAAAGTGGCAGGTACAGAAGCCGGTGTTACTGAACCGAAGGCTACTTTTAGTACTTGTTTTGGAGCACCTTTTATGCCTTTACATCCCGGTAAATATGCTGCTTTGTTAGGCGAGAAAATAAAAAAACACCAAGTACAGGTGTGGATGGTAAATACAGGATGGACCGGTGGGCCGTATGGAATTGGCAAACGAATTAGTTTAGCCTATACACGTGCCATGGTTTGTGCTGCATTAAATGGTAAATTAGCTGAAGTTGAATTTGAAAAACATAGTACATTCGGTATGCTAATTCCTAAAAATTGCCCGGGTGTACCAGTAAACATTTTACATCCGCGTTATACATGGAGTGATAGAACGGCTTACGATAAAGCTGCACTTGAATTAGCGAATTTATTTAATAAAAATTTTGAGAAGTATAAACAAGGTGTTTCTGCTGATATTTTAATGGCCGCACCTAAAACCACTGCATGAGAAAATTAACATTATGCCTCTTCGATTGCTCTGACAAATGAAAAAATCCCGCGTAATAGCGGGATTTTGTTTTAGGCATTGTTGTAAATAGGAATTAAAATAATCCAAATAAAGTAGCGTCAATTTTGCTAATAATTTCGCCAAAGTGTTCACTGTTATAAGCGAATTTATTTTTATCACAATCAACAACTAAAATGGGGCCCTCTTTATAATTATCGGCAAACAGTTGGTAATAATCATTTAATTTTTTTAAGTAGTCTAATCTTATGTTGTCTTCATATTCACGACCACGCTTCTGAATTTGAGCTACTAATGTGGGAACAGATGCCTTTAAATAAATGAGTAAGTCCGGAGGTTGAATCATACTTTTTAAGGTTTGAAAAAAAGTATAATAATTCTCGAAGTCACGTTTAGGCATTAAACCCATATCATGCAGGTTGGGGGCAAAAATGGTAGCATCTTCATAAATGGTTCTGTCTTGAATAACTGTCTCCGTTCCCCTTTGAATTTCCAACAGTTGGTTCAAACGTTTATTCAAAAAATAAATTTGAAGATTAAAGCTCCATCGTGGCATATCTTCATAAAAGTCCATTAAGTATGGATTATGTTCTACATCTTCAAATTGCGGAATCCATTTGTAATGTTTACTCAACATTTCAGTAAGGGTTGTTTTTCCTGCGCCAATATTACCTGCAATAGCAATATGTTTTGGTTTTTTTATCTTGGCCATTTATATTAAAATGTTTTAATTTAAAAATTTCCTTACCTAAGTGAATTTAAACAATAATGATAAATTAGAGCAATATAGGTTTAATATATCATTCTTATTGCTTTTCTAACTTCTTGTAAAGTAGCATTTGCACTCGCTCTGGCTTTATCAGCTCCCTGTTTAATTATTTTGTGAATTAGTTCTTTATCATTTTGTATATCAGCAGCTTTTTCCCTTATAGGCTTTATAAAAGCTACCATATCTTCAGCTAACTGTTTCTTAAAATCGCCATATCGAATAGAACATTGGTTGTACTGTTCATCAAATCTATAATAAACTTCTTCAGTACTGGCAATTTTCATTAGCGTGAATAAATTTTCAATATAATCGGGTTTTATTGAATTAGGAGTAGTTGGGCCACTGTCGGTTTTGGCTTTCATAATTTTTTTTCGAATAGCATAGTCATCATCTGCTAAATACAAAGTAGCCATTTGGTTTTCACTTTTACTCATTTTGCCACTTCCATCAAGACTCATAATTTTTATAAGGTTTTCACCGAAATTAAAGGCTTGAGGTTCAGGGAAAATGTGACCGTATCTAAAATTAAATCTTTCTGCAAAATTGCGTGCCATTTCAAGATGTTGCTCCTGATCTTTCCCCACCGGCACTTTTACTGCACGATGAATTAATATATCGGCTGCCATTAAAACCGGATAGGTGAGTAAACCTGCGTTTATATTATCTGGTTGAGTTTTCGCTTTTTCTTTAAAGGTGGTTGTTTTTTCCAATTCACCTTTATAAGCTAGCATGTTTAAGTACAAATATAATTCTGCAATTTCAGGCACATCACTTTGTACATACAAAGCAACCTTTTCAGGGTCTAGTCCTGAAGCTACATTCTCAGCTATTACTCTGTAAACACTTTCTTGCAATGCTTTGGTATCGGGGTGTGTAGTAAGGCTATGCCAATTCGCAACAAAAAAATAGCAATTATAATCTTCCTGCATCTTAACGTAATTACGCATAGCACCAAAATAATTACCCAAGTGCAAATAACCGGTAGGCCTAATTCCGCTTAATACTGTTTCTTTATTCATGTGGGCGAAGATAGTAGATGTAAACAATTACCGTACCACAAAAACTACTTTTTTGTATGGATTATGTATAAAAATTTATTGGTGTTGTGATAAAAAAAGCCACAACGATACAACTATGCCGCTAATAATTAAAATGCCGAAACTAATAGCAATTTTAGGTCTTATTGCTTTGCTGCTTAATGTAATAGCATATACCATTTTTAAAATATTATTACTAATAATCGCATTTAATACAGATAAAACTATTACACCAGTTACTAATGCCATTTTGCTTTGAAACAAGTTTAAAATAAATGGATCAATATCAGTAACACCAACTACCAATGCCAAAATATTCAAACCTGTATTTCCGAATGTTTTAAAAACATATTGTGTTATAATGGTAAACAATACAAATAAACCTGCAAAAATTAGTGCAGTTTTAAATTCCAATGGATTATTGTGACTTTTAATTATTGTAGTACCTTTTGGTATAGTTTGTTTTTTAGTAGAAAGCATTAAAAAAAATATAATTAGTCCACATACAATAACAAAAAAAATAAAGAAGGGTAGAAGTGCCTGGGCAATTGCTGCGTTAAATATGTATGCTATTATTATAAGTCGTACATACATCATTAAAGTAGCTATTAACATACCCGGTAATACAAGCATATCAGAGGGGTTTTCTTTATTTTTTTCTGCTAAAATAACAGTAGTTGCGGTACTGCTATATAGGCCACCTAAAATGGCTGTTACTATAATGCCAGCATTTGGGAACAGGAATTTTTTTATTAAATAGCTTGCATATGAAATGGTAGAAATTACTACAACCGCTAACCAAATTTGATAAGGTGAAATAGGAATTTCTGTTGAAATAGCTTTGTTGGGTAACAGCGGAAGAATTACACCCACTAAAAGCATAAATTTTGCTAATATAATAAATTCGTCTTCATCTAATAATTTTGAAATAGCGAATAAACTTTGTTTTGCTTCTGTTATTATTAAAATTATAATTACAATGCTAAATGGGAGCCACAATGGCTGTGTATAAACGAGTGGTGCCAATGCATAAGTAACCAAAGCAATTAATATGCTTGTAAGTCCATATTTTTTTTCTGAGGAAATTTTATGAAAATAATATATGGATAGCAATAAAGTAATGCAACAAGCTCCGATAATAAAGACATAAAGTTGTTGAGGATTAATAATGTAAAAAATGTAACCTGCAATGCCTAATAAGGTGAAGGTTCGGTCGGTACCAAATAAATTTTCAAAGGGTTCGTTTATGTGATGTCTTCTTTGTTCTAAACCAATTAGCAATGCAAACACCACCACCAAAATAAAATTTTGCAAATGTGTGGGTATGTATTGTGCTAATGTTTGAAACATGAATATTCGTATTGAAAATATTGGTTAATGGAAGTTAATAAAAATCTAAGTATAATCCACTATTATTCAATAGCTGTATTATAAAATACCCCGCTTTTTTAGCGGGGTAAAATACATGCAATTGGTTATGTTTAAATAAATTTATTATTTAAACTATGTTTTTTGTAGGTATAAAAGAGGCAATATACTTTGGAATGGTTCTTTTTTTGCTTGCCTGTTCAAATGCGTAGGCTATGGATAATAATTGAGGTTCAGAATAGGCACTACCAACGAAAGAAAGTCCTACCGGCAAATGTAAATAGGTGCCCATTGGTACCGTTATATTTGGATATCCTGCCATTGCTGCGGGTGGACAAAAATAAAATCCGGTATCGTAATCTCCATTAATTAAATCAATGCAACATGCTGGCCCGATGCTGGTACCGGCAATTGCATCTAAATTATGTGCATGCATTAAATTATCAATAATTGCACGTGCTGAGGTTGATTTGGCTAAGGCCTCCTTATAAGTTGATTCCTGTAAACTACCCCTTTCTTCACTTTGTTCTAAAAGCTCTTGTTTAAAATAAGGCATAACGGTACTGGCATTGGCATTATTAAAAGCTATTAACTCTTTTAAAGAGTGCACTTTTCCTTTGGCAGTTGCCAGGTATTTATTGATGCCATCTTTAAATTCATATTGTAAAACAATATTTTCCGCCCTACCTAGTGGATTGGTTTCTTTTAGCAGATTCACTTCTACAATAGTAGCACCTTGTTGTTTTAAAATTTCAATGGCACTTTTGTACAAGGCAACAACTGCCTCATGTCCATGTAAGAAAGATTGTTCTATGCCAATTCGTTTTCCTTTTAAAGCATTGACATCTAAAAATTGGGTATAATCAGCAGGTACTTTCCCTTTACTATTTAAAGTAACCGGGTCAGCTTCGTCAATGCCTGTCATGGCACCCAATAAAATGGCTGCATCTTTTACAGTTCTGGCCATGGGACCGGCTGTGTCTTGTGTAGCAGAGATGGGTATAATACCACTTCTACTAAGTAAACCTACAGTTGGCTTAATACCAACAATGCCATTAAATGAAGAAGGGGCAATTACAGAACCATCTGTTTCGGTACCTACTGCCACTGCACAAAGATTAGCGGAAACAGCTGCACCTGACCCTGAACTTGAACCACACGGACCTCTATCTAGCATATTAGGATTTTTGGTTTGTCCGCCCCGGCTACTCCAACCGCTGGTAGAACGTGTTGACCGCCAATTAGCCCATTCACTTAAATTCGTTTTTCCCAAAATAACGGCCCCCGCCTTGCGTAATTGTGCAACTATATGGGCATCATTGGCCGCGTAATTACCTACTAAAGCCAATGAACCTGCTGTGGTCATCATTTTATCGCCGGTATTAATATTGTCCTTTATCAGTATAGGTATGCCATGCATGGGGCCTCTTACTTTTCCGGCTTTACGCTCTTTATCTAAATTTTCGGCAATGCTCAATGCATCGGGATTTAATTCAATTACGGCATTTATTGAGGGACCATTTTTATCAATATCTTTAATTCTTTGTAAATATATTTTAGCCAATTGTACTGAGGTTAATTTCCCATACTGCATGGCTTTTTGTAATGCATCAATGGAAGTTTCTTCAATTGAGAAAGAATCATTTACCGTATTCTTATCTGAAAATGTAAGTGATTGTTTGGCAATAGGTGTTAAAGAAAGGCCGGCTAATGAACCGTTTTTAATAAAATTTCTTCTATCCATAAAAAAGGTTTTGTGCATTTAGCATTAAAAATAGTGTAATTTCTCAATAACTATGCTAACAGTTTTGTATGCCCGTTGTTACGCAGTAAATTTGTTTTTTGTGTTGAATTAATTGGATAAAAAAACGTGCAAACAACAAACATATTACAAACACCTATTGAATATTTAAAAGGCGTTGGCCCAATTAAGGCCGATTTGCTGAAAAAAGAATTAGGCATTTTTGTATATGAAGATTTGCTCAATCATTTTCCTTATCGCCACATTGATAAAACCGTTATTACACCCATTTCCTCTTTAAACTATCAAATGGAATATGTTCAGGTAACCGGTAAGATTATTGATATTGATGTATTAGGTGATAAAAGAGCCAAACGAATGGTAGCTGAACTTGCAGACAATTCCGGTGCCACCATTGAATTAACTTGGTTTCAAGGTATTAATTGGATACAAAAAAACATTCATGTCGGCAATACATATTTAGTATTTGGACGATTAAATTTTTTTAATGGGAAACCTCAAATTGTACACCCGGAAATAGAAGTTGTCAATCAATTAAATGTATCGCCTAAAAATTATTTAGAGCCTGTTTACCCTACCACAGAAAAACTAAAAGCCCGTGGTTTAAGTGGCAGACAATTGGGAATATTAACCCAACAGTTGCTATCAATTATTAAGTCAGAACATATTGTTGAAAATATTCCACTTTCCCTGCTACAACAATTAAAGTTGCTACCTCGGTATGAAGCATATCGTGCCATTCATTTTCCTGAAACTTTGGTTCAATATGAAACAGCTTTGCGTCGTTTAAAATTTGAAGAGTTATTTATTGCACAGGTTCGGTTAAACTTAATAAAGTTAAGAAGACATAAGGCCAGCCGAGGTGTTGTGTTTTCAAAAGTTGGAGAATATTTTAATAACTTCTATAACGAATATTTACCCTTTCAATTAACCAATGCACAGAAAAGGGTGATTAAAGAAATTAGAAAAGATACCGCTCAAGGGCATCAAATGAACAGGCTTTTGCAGGGTGATGTTGGAAGCGGCAAAACAATTGTGGCTCTGTTGGCCATGTTATTGGCAGCCGATAATGGTTTTCAAAGTTGCATGATGGCACCCACCGAAATATTGGCACAACAACATTTTGAAAGCCTTAGCACATTATTAAAAAACATGCCGGTTGAAATTGCTTTGCTTACCGGTAGCACCAAAACTGCAGAACGTAAAAGAATTTTAAAAGGATTACAAGAAGATACCATTCACTTTATTGTTGGAACCCATGCCATTATTGAGGATGCAGTGCAATTTAAAAATTTAGGTTTGGCTATTATAGATGAGCAGCACCGTTTCGGTGTTGAACAAAGAGCTCGGCTTTGGAAAAAAGCAACAGTGCCACCACACATTTTGGTCATGACGGCTACCCCCATTCCACGCACCTTGGCTATGACTGCCTATGGCGATTTAGATTATAGCATTATGGATGAGTTACCCCCAGGACGTCAACCCGTTATTACCGTACATAGAAACGAAATGCAAAGAGCCAGCGTAATGGATTTTGTAAAAAAAGAAATTGATAAAGGGCGGCAAGCTTATTTTATTTATCCGTTGATTGAGGAAAGTGAAAAGTTGAGTTATGAAGATTTAATGCAAGGATATGAGCAAGTAAAAAGTTTTTTCCCTGAGCCTAATTATCAAATAAGCATGGTACATGGTAAACAACCTGCGGACCAAAAAGAGTTAAACATGCAACGTTTTGTAAAACATGATACCCAAATTATGGTTAGCACCACAGTTATTGAAGTTGGGGTTAATGTGCCTAATGCAAGCATTATGGTAATTGAAAGTTCAGAAAAATTTGGATTATCGCAGTTACACCAGTTACGAGGAAGGGTAGGCCGAGGTAGTGAGCAAAGTTTTTGCATCCTTTTAACAGGTAGTAAAAGAAGCGCTGAGGCCAAAGAACGTATCAAAATTATGTGTGAAACGAATAATGGGTTTGTGATAGCAGAAAAGGATTTAGAACTAAGAGGGCCTGGTGAAATTGAAGGAACCCGACAAAGTGGGGCCTTGAATTTTAAATTGGCCAGTATTGTTAACGATAAACAGATGTTAGAAGTGGCTCGGAAAGCTGCAGAAACTTTAGTTGAAGAAGATATTGAATTGGCATTGCCGGAAAACCAAAATTTGAAATGGTATTTGCAACAATCAAAATTAAAAACAGGTTGGGGCAAAATTTCATAAAATCTTTTGCTAAATCTCTCTGTTTACCTAACAAAACAGCAAATATTTTGTAACTTACTAGGTACTTGCTTGCAGATACATTACGGTGGTAAAATATTATTATATGATGAGATTTCGCTTTTTATTGCTTATTGTTTTCATCTTTTTTTTACTGCCAACAGTTCGTTCGCAGGCAAATCTGCAGTTTATTGAAAACAAAGGACAATGGAATAGCGATATTGCTTTTAGAGGTAATTTGCCTATTGGATCCTTTGCTATTCAGAATGATGGAGGGTTTAGAATGTTACTATATAGCCCTACTGATTATGCTGCTTTATCTCCTCATCAACAATTTTCTAAACCACAGGCAAAATATGTTCAACAAATTAATGCCAATGGGCAAACTTCTACTGTTGTAGCGCCACCTATGGAAGAAGGAAATAATGGCAGTAAAGTAATGCACGGACACATTTATCAGGTTAAATTTTTAAACGCAAATCCTAATCCGCAAATTATTCCCGACAAACCTTTAGCAACTGCCAACAATTATTTAATTGGGAATGACCCAAAAAAATGGGGACAAAACTGTAAGGTATACCAAGCTGTAACCTGCAAAAATATTTATCCCAATATTGATGTTCGGTACTATACTACAAATGGTGCATTGAAGTATGATATCATTGTTAATCCCGGCGGTAATGTAAACAACATTGCTTTGTATTATGATGGTGTTGATGCATTAAAACAAAAAAACGGAGAATTAATTATTCAAACCTCTGTACAAAATTTAAAAGAAGCTAAGCCTTACAGTTATGCCGTAAATCTTTCCGGCAAAATAATTATTCCCTGCAATTATATAATCAAAGGAAACATTGTACGGTTTTCTGCAGAAAAAACGGATCCTACTTCAACTTTAGTAATTGACCCTCAATTTGTATTCTCAAGCTTTTCAGGCAGCACAGCTGAAAATTGGGGCTACACCGCCACATATGATAATTCGGGTAATTTTTATGCCGGTGGAATTGTTTTTGCCGGAAATAATCAATCATTCCCGGTAAGTAATGGTGCTTTTCAAACTACTTTTCAAGGTGGTGTAAGAGAAGGTGAATTAACCGCGTACGATGTGGCTTTAATGAAATTTGATGCTACTGGTAGAAATAGAGTTTATGCAACTTACCTAGGTGGTAATGGAAATGAGCAACCTCACAGCTTAATTACAGATAATGCAGGTAATTTAATTATTGCCGGTAGAACAAGTTCTTCTAATTTTCCGGTAACTAATAAAGTGGGACCAGGTGGTGGGTTCGATATTTTTATAACCAAATTGAATGCCAACGGTACCGGCATTGTAGGTTCATTGGTAATTGGTGGAACCGGAGATGATGGTGTGAATATTCGAGGGAAATACACCGGTGCACCGGGTTATCAATCTACCCGATTGAATTATGGTGATGATGCCCGAAGCGAAGTAATTATTGATGGGTCAGGAAATATTTATTTGGCAGGGTGTACACAGTCAACTAATTTCCCTGTTACAGCTAACGCATTCCAAAAAAATAATGGGGGGGTAAATAGTACAGGATTTTTTCAAGATGCTGTAGTTATAAAAGCTACATCTGATTTAAGTAATGTGTTTTTTAGTTCTTATTTAGGTGGCAATGATAACGATGCCGCCTTTGTGTTATCTATTAATCCACTTACCAATAACATATATGTTGCAGGGGGAACAGCCAGCACAAATTTTCCCGGAACCGGTGGTAATGTAAAATTTCCTACCTATCAAGGGGGGATTTGTGATGGTTTTGTTTCAATTATTTCTAACGATGGCTCACAATTAATTAGCAGCAGCTATTTTGGAACCAGTGGCGCTGATATGCTATTTGGAGTACAATTTGACAAATTAGGTTTTCCCTATATTATGGGTACTACCAACGGAACATGGCAGGTAGTTAATTCGCCTTTTAACCAAACACAAGGACAAACCGATGGTAAGCAGTTTATATGCAAGTTAAAGCCCGATTTGTCTGATTTTATTTACTCAGCAACATTTGGTGCACCAGGTAGTGCCCAACCCAACATTTCGCCAACTGCTTTCTTAGTTGACCGTTGTGAAAATGTTTACGTTTCCGGTTGGGGCGGTGGAATTGATATTGGGGATGGGTATTTAAATAGTGGCGTTAGAAATATGTCAACACCTAACTATTTACAAAACACTACAGATGGAGCCGATTTTTATTTCTTTGTGTTAGAAAAAAACGCACAAAGCCAATTATTTGGCAGCTATTTTGGTCAGAATGGAGCCTTAGGTGATCATGTAGATGGTGGAACCAGTCGATTCGATAAAAATGGCATTATTTATCAAACCATTTGCTCTTGCAAAGAAGGATTGCCTCCAGCCAATCCACCATTAACCGGGAGCCCACCTTATGTTTTTAGCACTACTAATAACGGACCCGATTGTAATATGATGGCATTGAAAATTGCATTTAACTTGGCTGGCATATCATCTGGTATTCAAGCAGCTGCTAATGGTATTGCTCGTGATACTACAGGTTGTGTGCCTTTGTTGGTTGATTTTGCCGACACAGTTGCGCAAGGTAAAACCTATACTTGGAATTTTAATGATGGCTCAGCACAAATTACAACTACACAACCTAAAACATCACACACTTTTCAAAATGTTGGATTTTATAAAGTAATGTTGGTATCTACCGATCCCAATAGTTGCAATGTTGATGATACCTCATATGTTACCATTAGGGTTAGAAATGATGCTGCTGTATTGGGTTTAAATGCTGATAAAGTAGGTGGCTGTCAGTCATTAACTTTTCAATTCAATAATACGTCTACTGCTCCTGCTAACAAACCTTTTAATGGCCAATCCTTTAAACTAAATTTTGGAGATGGAACTTCGGTTATTACAGGTAATCAGGTACAAACACATACTTATCCCGCAGAAGGAATTTACAATGTTAGTTTGGTTTTACAAGACACAAGCTATTGCAATTATAATGATAGTGTTGTTTTGCAAATTCGTATTGCTGCGAATGTAAAAGCTGCTTTTGAAACACCTCCTATTGGTTGTGTACCATACACTGCCATATTTAATAATACCAGCACCGGAGGTACACAGTTTAATTGGAGTTTTGGTGATGGAACTACCTCAACTGATATTAATCCCACGCACCAATATAATGACACCGGTAGTTATACTGTTAAATTGGTTGCTTATGACCCAAATACCTGTAACCAATATGATTCAATTACGCAAGTAATACAAATGAAAATTAAATCCATTGCTAATTTTAGTGTAGCACCACAACCTCCTATAACCAATACCCCTATCCAATTTACTAACTTGTCACAACCTGCCAGTTCTTATAAATGGTTGTTTGGTGATGGGGACTCAACTATTACTTATAGCATATCCACCCCCGTTAGTCATATTTATGATTCTACTAAAACCTATACTGCCTGCTTACAAACAACGAATGAATCAGGTTGTATTGATGAAAAATGTTTACCTGTAAATGCATTAATATCTCCATTGTTCGATGTGCCTAAAGCATTTTCACCCAATGGTGATGGAATTAATGATAAAATCTATGTACAAGGGTACGGTATTACTAAAATGAAATGGAATATTTACAACCGTTGGGGTAAGTTGGTATATCAAGGTTTTACAAAATCAGGTGGATGGGATGGAACTTATAATGGTGTATTACAACCGCAAGATGTATATCATTATGTTTTGTTAATTGAAACCTCTGATGGGAAAAAATTTACAAAAACTGGCGACATTACACTTTTAAGATAATATGATGAAGCGTTGCGTTTATATTAAAAAAATAGTCCTGTTACAGATGTTTATTTTGCTAACATCTGGCGGGTATTTAATGTCGCAGGACCTTCATTTTTCCCAATACTTTAATGCCCCTTTATTGGTGAATCCTGCTAATACAGGCTTTAATCCCGAGTCAGATTATCGTTTGGGCATTAATTACAGAAATCAATGGGCCAATATAGGTAGCCCCTATAAAACTATGAGTATGTGGGGTGATGCTCAATTATTCAATAATCGATTTGAGAATGGATGGGTAGGGGTAGGAGGTATGTTGTTTACCGATGCGGCAGGTGATGGTTCTTTAACTGCAACAAAAGGTTATGCATCTATTGCTTATCACCAAGTGTTAGGTTATGATGGTTTATTAAGCGTAGGGTTTGGTGTTGGCGGTGTCAATAAAAGAGTTGATGCTAGTAAACTTACATTTAATGATCAGTGGAACGGACAATTTTTTGATATTAATATTCCATCAAATGAGCCCTTTTATTATACTTCAGTTTATTACATGGATTTGAATGCAGGTATTAATTATGCATACTTTGCTACTGATCACATTTATATCAATGTGGGCGCAAGCATTCAACACTTTAATCGGCCTAAAGAAAGTTTCTTTGCACCTTCTATTAGCAATAATACAGTTGAACCCCGATACAACTTCTTTTTAAATTCAAATATTAAAATTCAAAACTTGTGGATACTAAATCCTAACATGTATTTTAGTAAAATGGGTAATGCCACGGAAACTGTTGTGGGTATGAATGCTAATCGTAATTTAAGTGGAGATGGGAATAGCCAGCTTATTTTGGGCTTATATTATCGAGTAGGCGATGCAGCCATTCCTATGATAGGATATCAGGTAAATAATATAAAATTAACCTTTAACTACGATGCTACAACTTCATCTTTATCTGGGTATAATGGTTCCCAAGGTGCATTTGAATTGTCATTGGTTAAAACGGGTATTTATGGTGGCAATGATAATACCAAGAAATTGAAGTGTCCTAAAGCAGTACGTTTCTAATTAAAATAGGGTTTGTATACCATGCGTTGTTTTAAATTCATATTGTAATAACCATTTTTTGCGCCACAAACCACCCGAGTAACCTGTTAAACTCTTGTCACTTCCAATAACACGGTGACAAGGAACGATAATGGCAATTTTATTTTTACCATTTGTAGTTGCAGCAGCACGAATGCATTTCGGATCGCCCATTTGTTTGGCTAAGTCAAGATAGCTGATTGTTTTTCCATAAGGTATGCTTAATAACTCGTTCCAAACTTTTTCTTGAAAAGGCGTTCCTTCCTGATGGATGGGTAAATCAAAGGTCTTTCTTCTCCCCTGAAAATATTCAATTAACTCTTCTGTGCATTGGTGCAATAAATCACTAACACCGGGTATGCCGTGTTCTATTTGCTGGCTGTTATCAATAAAACTAATTTCTGTAACATATTGCTCTGTTCCTCCAATTTTAATTAAACCAATTGGGCTTTCATAATATGTATAATAATTTTCGTTCATTCCTTTGCTACTAGCGTAGCTTAAGTAAAATTAAGGAATGAAAGCTAAGCTTTAAAATTGTATTGAATAATTTGAAATGATGCCGTAAATATTTTTTTAGTTACCAACTTACATGCATTATTTTTTAAATGAAATAGTGCAGCCTTAACTATCCAACAAATTGCATAAAGCTAATAATTCAGCTTGTTTGTATTGGTTTGATGGTAATGTAAAACATTTAGCTACTTCTTGAAGCAATACTTGTATAATTTGCTGATTACTCATTGGTTTGAAATAGGATGCAACAGGAGGAACCGAAATTTTTTTAAAATAGTTTTCAATATCGGCATGTGAATAAGCTTGGCCGGTTAAACTATCTACATAAAAATGAATTTTTTCTTGGGGATGGCCTTTATAAGAATTTACATCATAATCTGAATGAAAGAAAGCAATGACCATTTGCCGAGGAATATTGATGATTTTTGCATTAATTTCTAATTGTGTGCACAATACTTGATAAATAATGCTGTTTGTAATTGTATTGCCTTTTTTTGATTCAATTACTTTATGTAAAAAAAAGTCATCGGGGTGGTTATAACTTATTTCAATGCCCTTTAAATTATAATAATTATAAATAATGCTTGATAATACGTTGGCCTGTTCCAGTGGCGTTAAATAACTATTTAGTTCAAGCCAAACGTTTCTTCTTATCTTTTCAATATCCTGTAAAACAGGGGTGGTATGTAAATCGGGATATTGAAATTTAGCTACTAATAAGGCACCTAACAATAAGTCGTGATAGGGGTTTTTATTCCATTCAATAAAATCGTTGGTTAAATCATTGTAATGCAAACGATGTATGAGCATTTCAATTTTTTCTTGTACTTCCGCATTGGGTGTATTTTCCCATAAGTTTTCCAGATTGGGAATAATTCCCTTTCCAAAAGAAATAATTTTATCCGCAATGGTTTGGTAAACCTCATCATCGGGATCATCAATTAACGTGAACAAAGCATTTATTTCTTTTGTTTGTTGCATAGCCAAATAAGTAGAGTAGTTGACGGGTTAATCATTCAATTTCACTACCAAACTAAGCGCTTTTTTTCTTTTTTTAAAGCAGAAGTTATTTACAGTTGTGGAAATGTTTTTTATTCACTTACACAATGATTTTGTAATTGTTACGTTAAGACCTAATCTTTTCAATCAGTTTAAGGAATAAAGATTACAAATATGTAGATTAAAAAAATGAGGAGTTTGCACCCCTCATTTATCTTTTTATTTTTTGCTTTTTACTTTCGAAGTGGGAGTTTTTTTTGCTGCTGCTTTTGCTTTTTTGGCAAATGCATTCGGTACTTGTTCTTCAATCATTGCTTTTACATCTTCCAACGGAATACTTGATAGTTCAGCAACATCATACTTAGTGCCATCGGCCTTTTTGCCCACTTTTAGCATCTTCTTTTGAAAGCGAATGAATGGTCCCCATCTTCCGTTTTCAATTGCAATTTTTTCTTCGGGCCATTGTTGAATAAAGCGGTTTGCTTCTTTTTCTAATTTAGAATCAATTAGCTCTCGAATATCGTTTGGCGATAGTGCATCAAAATTGTACTTCTTGGGTACATTTATAAAAATGTCATTCCACTTAATGAAAGGGCCAAACCTACCTTTACCTTTGGTTACCGGCAGATTTTGATAAACACCTATTGGGGCATCTGCTTCATTTTTTTGCTGTATATATTTAATGGCTTCGTCAAGCTCAATTTCAGAAAGATCAGTGCCTTTAGGAAGGGAAATAAATTGTTCGCCCCATTTTACATAAGGACCAAATCTACCAATATTCACAGCAACCTCAGCATCTTCATAAGTGCCTAATGTTCTAGGCAGCTTGAATAAGTTTAATGCTTCTTCTAAGCTAATTGTTTCAATACTTTGGTTGGCATTGAGCTTTGCAAATCTTGGCTTTTCTTCATCGTCAGTACTACCAATTTGTACCATAGCCCCATAACGTCCCATTCTTGCCACTACTTTTTTACGGCTGTCAGGGTCAATACCCAATTCTCTTTCTCCTTTTGCACGTTCTGCATTTTCAAGGGTATGCTCAATATTTTCATGAAAAGGTTCATAAAAATTTTGAATCATTTTATTCCACTGAATTCTGCCTTCAGCAATCTCATCAAAGTTTTCTTCAATCTTCGCAGTAAAACCATAATCCATAATTTTTTGAAAATGTTGTTTCAAAAAATCGGTTACCAGAATTCCTAAATCAGTGGGGAATAATTTGCCTTTGTCTGCACCGGTAATTTCCGATAAAATATTTTTTTCTATGTGGTTATTGCTGTTTAGTTTAAACTGTGCCAATTGTCGTTGTGTACCCTCCTTGTCCTTTTTTTCAACATAATTACGTTTTATAATTGTGGTAATTGTTGGTGCATAAGTTGAAGGCCTTCCGATGCCTAGTTCTTCCAATTTTTTTACTAACGAAGCCTCTGTATAACGTGCAGGTGGACGACTGTATTTTTCCGTTGCTGTCATTTCCAGAAAGGTCAATATTTGTCCTTGTGAGAGTGGTGGAAGATTTTTTTCGCTGTCTTCATCATCTTCATCATCTTTTCCTTCTAAATAAACCTTTAAAAATCCTTCAAATTTTAAAACTTCACCACTGGCAGTTAGTGTTTCATGGTTCGTAGAAATATCTATTTGTGCAATTGTTTTTTCAAAAACAGCATCACTCATTTGCGAAGCAATGGTTCTCTTCCAAATTAATTCGTATAATTTTTTTGTATCGGGTTCGTCAATGGTATGCCGACTCATATAAGTTGGCCTTATTGCTTCGTGAGCCTCTTGTGCACTTTCATTTTTATTTTTAAATTTCCTGGGCTGGTGGAATTCATTTCCATAATACGTGGTAATTTCTTGTTTAATGTCGGTTAAAGCGGTGTCAGAAAGTTGAATACTATCTGTACGCATGTAGGTGATATAACCACTTTCGTATAGTTTTTGTGCCAGCAACATGGTTTTACTAACGCCATAGCCTAATTTACGTGAGGCTTCTTGTTGCAATGTTGATGTAGTAAATGGTGCGGCAGGAGTGCGTTTTGCAGGTTTAATTTCAACTTGTTGAACTTTATAGGTAGCTCCAACACATTGTTGCAGAAATTTTTCAGCTGCTTCATGGTTATTAATTTTCGCCGGTCCTTCAGCTTTAAACGTAACTGTTTTCCCATTTACGTCCGGTGCCGAAAATAAAGCTTCAACTTTAAAACTTTTTTCAGGTATAAATTGGTTTATTTCTCTTTCTCTCTCAACAATTAATCTTACTGCTACACTTTGCACTCTGCCTGCACTTAAGCTGCGTTGCATACCAATTTTACGCCATAAAACCGGGCTTAATTCAAAGCCCACCAACCGGTCTAGCACTCTTCTGGCTTGTTGAGCATTCACTAAGTTCATATCAATTCTGCGTGGATTTCCAACAGCTTTTTTTATAGCAGGAGCAGTTATTTCATGAAAAACAATTCTTTTGGTTTGTTGAGGATCTAATCCAAGTACTTCAGCTAAGTGCCAACTTATGCTCTCTCCCTCACGGTCCTCATCCGAAGCTAACCATACCTCAGCTGCTTTTGCTGCTAATTGTTTTAATTCTTTTACAACTTTTTGTTTTTCATCGGGTACAATGTAATGGGGTTCAAAGTTTTTATTAACATCAATGCCCATATCATCCTTTTCGAGGTCTCTAATATGGCCATAGCAACTTTTCACCTCAAAATCTTTACCTAAAATTTTGGCTATTGTTTTTGCTTTCGCCGGTGATTCTACTATTAATAAATTCTTTGCCATTCTTTAAAAAATAAATTGTGAACAATACCAGTCAATGCCCTAAAATGAAACAAATTTTGCAATTTTCCGGTAAAAATACCTTGCAATATTAGTTGAAAGCTCCAAATCACAAAAAATGTTGTTCATTAGCTGTGAAAGCTATAATGGTATTTTTTACTGATTTGCTCTTGTAAACGTTACTGTGCCCAAGCCCTTTTGTAAAATAAAATTCAACATTGGGCAATTTTTTTTCCATAATGGGAATTACATCTTTAAATGGGCAAATTTTATCTAATTCATCATGAACCCATAAAACAGGTGCATGTATATGTTTAATTGCTCTACTTAAAGAATAGTATTGAATGCTATGGTTGGATAAACTTTTAATGTGGTTAATAAAAGCAATTTTTGTATTAGTACTTAATTTTAAAAACTTTGTAAAAGCATAAATTGTAGTTGTAGTTTCAATGGCGGGTGCTATTAAAATAATTTTCGCGTTCTCTTGTAATTTTTCGGCCGCTAAAGCTAGTGCCATTCCACCTAACGAATGACCCATAAAAACCTCAAATGGTCCAAATTTTTTTATTATAGCCACTATGGCATTTCTGTATTCTAAAACATTGGTAGTTTTACCATCACTTAAACCATGAGCAGGGGCATCGAATGCTATTACGGTAAAACCTTGCTTTAAAAAAGGTTGTATGTAATGTGCGAATCGATAACTGCAACTGTCGAATCCATGTGCAATAAGTACTTTTCTACCGTTATTTACTTCCGGTTGAGGGGCCCATTGCCAGCCATATAACATTTTTCCTTCAAAAAGTAATTGAAGGGTGGTGGCAAAAGCAAATTCGGCAGGAGCAATACGTTTTGGTTTACCAGAATAAGGAGTTGTAAATAATTTAAATGCCTTTAATGCTGCTGCTTTTGGACTGAATATTGAAATAACTTTCAAGAGAAAAATATAATAAATTACTTTTATATTGTTCTTTGTTCTATTACTCATACTAACTCAAATATATGAAAATTGTAATTTTGGGTGCCGGTAACATAGCTACTCTATTTGCAAAGCGATTGTTTGAAAAAAAACATACTATTTTACAAATAGTAGGTAAATCTGAAACCAAGGCCGCTTTATTAGCTAAACAAGTTAACGCTCCTTATACCACAAATATTGGATTGATAAACAATAATGCCGATATATACTTATTTGCAACACCAGATAATGTAATTGTTGAAATTGCATCCAATCCAATTTTTAGAAACAAATTTTTAATACATACATCAGGCAGTACTGATGCTAAAGTATTTGAGCCTTTTACCAACCGGTTTGGTGTGCTTTGGCCAGTGCAAAGTTTGAATATTTCATTGAAAAATACTCCTGCATTTCCTTTGGTAATTTCTGCCTCCGATAATGAAGCAGCCTCTGTTTTGAAAATGCTGTCTGCTGATCTCACGACTGAGCAAATCATTTCACTTACTGACGAGCAAAAAAGGAATTTACATTTGGCAGCAGTAATGGCATCTAATTTTACCAACTATTTATATCAAGTTGCTTATAATCTTTGCCAACAACATCAATTGCCATTTAGTTTATTATTGCCACTTATACATTATACTGCAGCAAGCGTTACCAATAATGATGCTCCAATTAAAAAGCAAACAGGCCCTGCATATAGAAACGATACCATTACTTTACAAACTCATGAAGCTATTTTACAAGATAACCCAGCATATTTGCAGCTTTATAACTTGTTTTCGCAGTTAATTATTGCAGAAAAACAAAAAAATAAACCCCTCAGCGGTAAACCGTGAGGGATTTGTTTGGCAAGCAATTGAACGTAAACGTAAGCACAATATAAATTTTTTTATTTAAAACCAAATTTTTATTTATACCGATTTGTTAATTTTAAAAATGGGTACCGGTATAATGAAAACAATACGGCGTTTATTCATTATACTATTGAAAACATGGGGTAATTCTATTTAAATAAACAAATAACATGGTTTAAGTCATTGCAGCATTTATTTTTGCCGCTGCAAACTGTTAATTGCTTCATTTCTAAAAGCCTGGTATTGAAAATTATCAAATCTTTTTTCACTTTAATTCGTTGGCCTAACCTGCTTTTTGTTCTTTTAACGCAGGTAATGTTTGAATATTTTATCGTTAAACCATTGTTTCATGAAGCACATTTAAACAATGTGTTGAATAACTTTTCCTTTTTTCTATTAACTACGAGCATCATTTTTATAGCTGCAGCCGGCTATGCCATTAATGATTATTTTGATTTGAATATTGACCTCATCAATAAGCCCCAAAAATTGGTAGTAGATAAAACAATTAGCAGACGCTGGGTTATATTGTGGCATTTGATATTTAGTTTTTTGGGTATAGCAATAGGTTTTTATATTGACTTTACAACAAGAACCATGTTTATTGGATTGTTTAATGCCATTAGTGTTTTTTTATTATTCATTTATTCTGCATCGCTTAAAAAAAAGTTTTTAATTGGTAATGTGCTGGTTTCATTAATAACTGCCTGGGCCATATTAATTTTATGGTGGGCTGAACAATATTATTTTCTTACCTATCAAATCTACGCAGGATTAGATGTACATAAATTATTCCGCTTTAGTTTTTTGTATGCCGGGTTTGCTTTTATTATTTCGCTAATTCGTGAAGTAATTAAAGATATGGAAGATGTGGAAGGTGATAGGAGGTACGGTTGTAAAACAATGCCCATAGTTTGGGGCCTTAATAGTACTAAAATTTTTACACTTGTATGGATTGTAGTACTTGCTGCAGTTTTATTGTTGCTGCAAGTTTATGTGGTATTTATAGGATGGTGGATTACTGCTTTGTATGGTTTCTTTTTTATTACTTTACCTTTATTACAAGTATTTCGGAAACTTTTAGTAGCACGAACAAGTAACGATTTTCATGCACTTAGTACATTGGTAAAAATTATTATGTTTACGGGAATTGTTTCAATGATATTTTTTTGGAAGCCCATATAAACTAATAATCTATTACAAAAAATAAAACTGATTTATGCAAGCAGATGAAATAATTTTAGCTTCTCACTCACCTCGCAGAAAAGAGTTATTAGAGAAAGTAGGTATACCTTTTGTTGTGGTAACCAAACCCATTGATGAAAGCTTTCCAAGTACATTAACTAAACCCGAAGTTGCTATACATATTGCACGTAATAAAGCATTGGCTATTAAAGAAAAAATTACTGCTGAATTTCATGGTGAATTGCTGAATAAAACAATTTTGGCTGCAGATACTATTGTAGTAATTGAAGATAAAGTGTTAGGTAAACCTGCTAACAGAACAGAGGCCATACAAATGATTCTAAGTCTTTCAGGCAAAATGCATGAAGTTATAACCGGTGTTGTTTTATTGCATAAAGATGGCACCGAGCAGACTTTTGCTGAAATTACTAAAGTATATTTTAATACCATAAGCTCTGACGAGGCAAGTTACTATGTTGATAAATGCGAACCATATGATAAAGCAGGGAGTTATGCCATTCAAGAATGGATTGGATTTATTGGCGTAAAAGCTATTGAAGGTGATTATTATAATGTTATGGGTTTGCCTATCAATAAAATATATCAATTGTTGTGTAAGTAAAATAATTTGTATATATTGAAGTTTTATCGGTATAACCTATGCTTGAACTTCAATATCTGACTGAACGATTGTTGCATTTTATATGGCAATTTCAATACTATAATAAGTCTTTATTAAAAACTGACACAGGCGAATTACTAAAAATAGTAAAGCCAGGTACGTATAATACCCATCAAGGTCCTGATTTTGCAGAAGCTGTTATACAAATTGACGGTTTAACGTTGGTAGGCAATATTGAAGTACATAAAAATGCTTCTGATTGGCAGGCGCATGAGCACCAAAGTGATCCTCATTTTAAAAATGTAATTCTGCACGTAGTATGGAACAACAATCAGCCCGTATACGACATCAACGGTAAGCCATTGCCCACACTTAGCTTAAGCAATAGAATACCTAAAGTATTGCTTGAGCGTTATGCGTTATTGCTTCAAAATATGCAGAAAATTCCTTGTGCTTCTTTCTTACCCACAATTGGGCATGTTAATTGGGTTAACTGGAAAGAACGTTTGGCGATAGAAATTTTATTGAATCGCACCAACAAAATCATTCAAAAATTACAGGCAACGCAAGGGCATTGGGAAGCTATTTTTTGGCATGTTTTGGCATATAATTTCGGCCTTACACAAAATGCGCAATTATTTCAACAAATGGCTGAAAACACACCCATACAAATTTTAGCTAAACACAAAAACAATATACATCAACTTGAGGCCATGCAGTTAGGCCAGGCTAATTTTTTTCATCATCAAACTTTTGATGATAAATATGTTCAAATGTTGCAAAAAGAATATTTCTTTTTACAAAAAAAATATGCTTTAAAACCGGCTGCTATTTTACCTGTTTTTTTAAGAATGCGACCTGCCAACTTTCCTACACTTCGGTTAGCTCAATTAGCTATGCTCATTCATCAATCTTTTCATTTATTCGATGCAATAAAAGAAGCAGAAACTATTCAACAAGTAATGCAATTATTTCAGGTTACGGCTAATGATTACTGGCACTATCATTATAGTTTAACCGATGAACCTTCGGAAAGGCTTCCCAAAAAATTAGGTAAGCAAATGTTACAAACTTTAATGATTAATACTGTTTGCCCTATGTTATTTGCTTATGGACATTATCACAACAATCAGCTCTTTAAAAACAAAGCGTTACATTGGTTAAGCCTTTTGCCGGCAGAAAAAAATGTAATTACCCAACAATGGGAAAAATATCAAGTTGCCAATCAAAATGCCCTAGACTCGCAAGCACTTATTCAATTAACCCGTTGTTATTGTAACGAAAAAAAATGTTTATCGTGTGCAATTGGGCATCAAATATTAAAACAAAATATTTAATGTTTACAACCAGGTAATTTGTAAATCAGTTTCTAAATCCGGATGCAAACTTTTAGCAACAGGGCAGGTACGTGCTGTGTTTTCTAAAATTTGTTTTTGCTTATCATCTAAATGTTGTAGGGTGGAAGGAAAGGTTAAATGAACAATTATTTTGCCTATTCTTCTAGGGTCACTTTTCATAATTTTTGTTATTTCAGCTTTCGTTCCTGTTAAATCAATATCCATGGTATTCGCTTTTATGCCCATGGTAGTAATCATACAACTGCCCAATGCAGTTGCCACCAAATCCGTAGGAGAAAAACGTTCGCCTTTTCCATGATTATCGGTAGGGGCATCATTTTCAATAACAGTGCCACTTTGCAAATGTGTTAATTCTGTTCTTAAATTTCCTTTATACAGCACAATTGAAGTCATAAGGTTAAATTTTTATCTAAATTAGCATTAAAATTATTCTTGTGAAGCAATTTATTGTATTAACCTTAGCCTTGGTACCGTTTTCTTTATTTGCACAAACAACAAATGCACCTACAAGTCGGCAACAAAAAGCAGCCGAACGTAGAGAGAGAATAAACAACCTAATAAAACAAGAAGAGGAAGGCGCATTAATTTATCAGAAGCAAGGCGCTTTTGGAGTTAAATTAAATACGGATGGTTATGGTATTTTTTATGAACATGGTAAATATAAAACCATTACTAAAACCAATATTTGGTGGATGGAATTGGGAGAACATAAGGATAAGCATGAAGAAAAAACTTCAGTACCCTTAGTTGGCGGTGGATTTGTTTTTTTAGGCAACCCATATATTTATGGAAAAGAAAATAATTTTTACAATTTTAAAATTGGCTTAGGTCAACAACGATTAATTGGTGGTAAAGGGAATAAAAATGGAGTAGCTGTTTCGGCCATTTACGGAGGTGGATTTAGTTTGGGGATGTTAAAGCCTTACTATTTACAAGTGCAAGACCCTAATAATGCCAATCAGGTAAATGATATTAAGTATTCTGATAATCCTACCGCCTTTTTAGATTATACCTTAATACAAGGTTCATCTGGTTTTACAAAAGGGTTAAATGAAATAAAATATGTACCCGGGGCACAAGTTCGTGGCGCATTAAGATTTGATTATGGTCGTTACAATGAATTGCTTTCTGCATTAGAAGTAGGTGTAAATGTTGAATATTATACCCAAAACATGCCCATTATGGTGAACAGCCCCGACCGTAAATTATTTTTCAACGCATATGTGGCCATTGTGTTTGGAAGAAGAAAGTAACCTAATTTTGCCGCAAGTTTTTGTTGTTTGTAGTGGACGGAATTAAGCTATTTTCTATCTGCTATTATTTAGAATTCCTTTTTGTATTGTGAAAACACGGAGGCATACAACAAAGCCATTCAATCATTTTTAAAAAAATTATTGTGGAAACTTCAACAGTTACAAATTCTTCAAATAATTCAACCAGAATAAAAAAACCTGATTGGTTGCGGGTGAAATTGCCCATTGGTGAAAGTTATAAACATGTTAGAGGATTAGTTGACACCCATAAACTGCACACTATTTGTGAAAGCGGTAATTGCCCTAATATGGGCGAATGTTGGGGCGAAGGAACTGCTACATTCATGATTTTAGGTAATATTTGTACGCGCAGTTGTGGTTTTTGTGCTGTTGCTACAGGAAGACCTTTGCCGGTTGATTGGGATGAACCCCAACGTGTGGCCGAGGCTATTTATTTAATGAAAGTTAAGCATGCGGTTATAACCAGTGTAGACCGTGATGAGCTTAAAGATGGTGGCTCAATTATTTGGTACAATACCATTAAAGCGGTAAAAGCACTTAATCCCAATACAACATTAGAAACCTTAATTCCGGATTTTAGAGGTATTACTGAGCAAATTCAACGCATTATTGATGCCGCACCAGAGGTAGTGAGCCATAACATGGAAACTGTTGAAAATCTTACAAAAAAAGTAAGGGTTCAGGCGAAATACAAAAGGAGTTTGGAAGTTTTGGCTACGCTTAAAAAGGGGGGCATGCGTACAAAAACCGGTTTAATGTTAGGTATAGGCGAAACCAAAGAAGAAGTGATTGCTACTATGCAACATTTAAGAGAAGTTGATTGCGATGTTTTAACATTAGGACAGTATTTGCAACCTACTCCCAAACACTTACCGGTACAAAGATTTGTACATCCTTCTGAATTTGCCGAACTAAAAGAAATAGGTTACGAATTAGGATTTGATTATGTAGAGAGTGGTCCCTTGGTTCGTTCTTCTTACCATAGTGAAAAACATGTTTTAAAAGGGTATGGTAGAGCCAAATGGGAATCAGAAAGAGCGATACAATAATTAATACAGCTTACTAATTGCAATATGACAATAACTTTCTGTAATATTTGGAACAGTTATTGTTTATAATTGCATAATTTATATATATTTGAACCAAATTCAAAGAAGTATAAAAACTATATACTGCAATTATAAACTACTAACTCATATTAATGCATTATAAAGTAGCCATTCGCACCTCATTGTTAATAGCCATTTTGGCTTTTCAATTGTCTGCCTTTGCGCAACCCTTTCGTGCATTTGGTGGGTTGGGAGTAAGTGCCTATTTGGGCGATTTAATTCAAGGCTCTCCTGCATTCAAACAAGTTTCACCTGATGTTATGGGAGGCCTCAGTTATGATTTTGCTGAAAAGTTTCGCTATCGTCTAGGTTTATCTTTATTAGGAGTAAAAGGCAATGACGCCCTTTCACCTCGGGCCGACTTAAGAGCACGTAACTTAAACTTTAAAAGCTTTGTTTGGGAAGTTTCCAATATGGTTGAATACGATATTTTAGATAGGCGTGTTTATAACATAGTTCCCTATGTATTCACCGGATTTGGTATTTTCCATTTCAACCCTACCACATACGATCGTAATGGAAACAAAGTTTATTTGCATGATATTGGAACTGAAGGGCAATATTTGAATCAGCCCGGGTATCCCAAACCTTATCATCGTTTACAAATTAATATTCCTTTTGGTGCCGGTGTTAGATATGAAGTATCAGAAGATTTAGCGGTAGGTTTTGAATTCAATTATCGAGTTTTATTTACTGATTACTTAGATGATGTTAGCACCCCTAAATATGCTACTAATGCTTTATTGGCTGCAGGTCAGTTAGAGGCTGCGTCGTTATCATTTAGAGGTGATGAAATAGACCCCACAGCAAAGCCGCCATTGTATCGCCCACGGGGTAATCCACATAATAAAGATTCGTATTACTCATTTCAAGTAACCTTCTCAGTTCGTTTAAACAATTTTTATTTGTTTGGCAAAGATTATATAAGCCCGGCCGGTGGTCCTTTTATTCCCCGCATGAAAAATTATTAAAAGAAAATTTTGGCTTTGGTTTTAAGGCATAAGCTACGTATTTCTGTAAGGTGATTTATAGGCTATTAGCAGTAATCATTACTTTCAAAAATGGTTAGAATACATTAACTACTTTATAATTTTATCATTTTTTGATTGAAAATCAGCATCCTATTTTCTAAAAGTAGAGCAGTGTTTTTCCAATTGTTTTTAGGCCAATTGATGATAATAAAAAGAAAAAGGGCTTCTGTGTGATAGAAGCCCTTTTTTCAACCCTAAACCCTTAAAAAACCATTTTAAGAGTAGAAAAAATCGTGCCAGTTTTTGTTAAGACTAAAATCTTTCCAGCTTTGAGAAAAAGAAATCACTTTCAACTAGAGCGTTTTCATCACTATCACTCCCATGAACCGCATTTTCTCCAACTGAGGATGCATATTTTTTACGAATGGTACCTTCATCTGCTTTTGCAGGATCAGTAGCGCCAATTAATTTTCTAAAATCATTAACGGCATTATTTTTTTCTAAAATAGCCGCCACAATGGCACCACTACTCATAAACTCAATTAATTCACCAAAAAAAGGCCTTTCTTTATGTATGGCATAAAACTCAGCAGCCTGATCAATGGTTAATTTAGTCCATTTCATGGCTTTAATAGTAAAACCAGCTTTAATAATGTCATTTAAAATAGCACCGGTGTAACCTTTACCAGTTGCATCGGGCTTAATCATTGTAAATGTTCTGTTACTCATAAAACTTAAAATTCAAATTTGAGTGGCAAAATTAATGATTTACGGTTCTAAGGTTTCATAAACACGCTTAAATAATTGCTTATATTTTAAAAAACCAATGAAAGGCTTCAGGAATTACTCTATTTTTGCCCCCCAGTTATGGAAATAATTAATGCTTTATATCCGCTTCTACGTGCACCTAAGAAAATTGTTATTACAACGCATCAAAAACCAGATGGAGATGCAATGGGTTCGTCTTTAGGTTTGTATCATTTTCTGGTGAAAATGAATCATGATGTTACCGTTATTTCTCCCACCAATTGGGCAGATTTTTTGAGTTGGTTACCCGGTGTTGAATCCGTTATTGATTTTGAAGCAAAACAAACCACAGCTATTGAAAGGCTAAACAAGGCTGACATTATTTTTTGCTTGGACTTCAATATTTTCTATAGAACAAAAAACGTAGAAAAATATTTGGCCGCTTCCAATGCTGTTAAAGTACTCATTGATCATCATGAGCAACCGCAAGTAAGCGCTTTTCATTATGGCATAAGCGACATAAACAAAAGCTCTACCTGCGAAATGGTTTATGATTTTATTACTCAGTCTGAAAATCCGGAATTGTTAGATTTAAATATTGCTACTTGTTTATATACGGGCACCATGACTGATACAGGTTCGTTTCGTTTCCCCGCAACATCTGCTTCAGTGCACAGAATGGTAGCGCATTTTAAAGACATGGGCTTGCAACATACCCCCATTCATGAACAAGTGTATGATAGCTTTTTAGAAAATAGGTTACGTTTTATTGGGCATGCATTATTAAATCGTATGGATGTGTTGTATGAATATAACACAGCTGTTATGGCAATTTCGCGAGATGATATTATTAAATATGATATTAAAACCGGCGATACTGAAGGTTTAGTAAATTATTTGCTAACCATAAAAGGTATTAAGTTTGGAGCAATTGTAATAGACAGAAATGAAGAAAGAAAATGGAGTTTTAGAAGCAAAGGCGATTTTGATGTAAATGTGTTTGCACGCAACCATTTTGAAGGTGGTGGACATAAAAATGCTGCCGGTGGACGTAGTAGCCATCAGTTGGAGAAAACTTTGGCACATTTTTATGAAGTGTTGCCCAACTATAAAAATGAATTAGAATAAATCAGTAAACAATAACAATCAATAAACCAATGAAAATTACATTCAGAATTTTAGTATTTGCATTGCTGTTGGCCGGTTGCCACCAGTACGAAAAAACCAAAACCGGATTGGTGTATAAAATAATTCACGGTAACAGTAAAGTGCTTTTAAAGCAAGGCGATATTGTTAAGTTTAATATTGAATACAAAATGAAAGCTCATGGCAAAGACTCAATATTGCAATCAACTTTTGGTCATATGCCTGCTTATGTAAAAATTGATACTGCACAGTTTGGTAAGCATAGCTTTACTGAAGTATTAATGCAGTGTGCTCCAGGCGATAAAATTGATTTCGTAATGAGTATTGATACCTTAAAGAATTTAGGTATGATACCTGAATACAATGAGTTATTCAAAAAGGGTGGCACAATTGATGGAAGAGTAGATATATTGAAAGTATTTCCAAATGATGCTGCTGTAAATGCTGATTACGAAAATGAAATGAATGAAGAGAAAAACAGAGAAATAAAGGACTTACAAGCTTATGCAGCCAAGAATAACATTAAAACTGTACAATCACCTAATGGTGTTTTAGTTGAAGTACAAAAAGAAGGTGAAGGTCCGAAAGCTGATTCTGGTATGCAAGTTTCTGTTTACTATAAGGGTTACACTGAGAATGGTAAAGAATTTGACGGTAATATGGACAGTGCAGCTAAAAAACCTGCTTTCACTTTTGTAGTAGGCAAACGCAATGTTATTCCAGGTTGGGATGATGGCTTACGTTACTTTGCAAAAGGTGGTAAGGGCCGTTTGTTAATTCCTGCAATGTTAGGTTACGGACCACAAGGAAGCCCTCCAGTAATACCGCCTTATACAAACTTGGTGTTTGATATTGAAGTGAGTGATGTAACCACACCAGCTCCTCCTAAAAACCCAACTCCATTAATGCCTCCTGGTGCCATAAAACCGGCGAAGTAAAATGATAAAACACATTTTAAAAGGCTATCCGTTAATTGGGTAGCCTTTTTTTATATTATATGTTGAGTTGAATAATCTAAAATTTCAATAGTAGCAATTAAGCTGTTGTATATGCTTCAAAAAGGGTAATACATTCTTTAGCTGCGGCAACATCATGTACTCTTAAAATATTTGCACCATTTAATAAACCTAACATATGCATAGCTGAAGTAGCATTCAATGCATGGTCTGCATTAGGCAGTTGTAGTGTTTTATACAAGAAGGATTTTCTGGAAATACCCAATAAAATAGGCATTTGTAATATTTTAAATGCACTTAATTCTTTAATTAGCGAGAAGTTTTGTTGAATGGTTTTACTAAAGCCAATTCCGGGATCAATTATCACATCAACAATCCCCGCTTTTTTTGCTTCAGTAGTTGTTTTTATAAAATAATCAGTAAGCTCAGTAATTAAATCATTGTATTGGGTAAATTGTTGCATGGTTTGTGGCGTGCCTTGCATGTGCATACAAATGTAGGGTACTTGTAATGCTGCAACTGTTTTAAACATATTGCTATCTAACTGCCCACCGCTAACATCATTTACCATATCGGCACCTGCTTCAATTGCAGCTTTGGCAACTGAAGCGTAGAACGTGTCGATTGAAATAAATACATTGGGTAACGTGTTCCGAATTTGTGTAATAATAGGAATGACTCTCTCCAATTCTGTTTCAGCTGTTTGTAATGTACTGGATGGATGCGTGCTTTGTCCTCCAATATCAATAATAGTTGCACCATCTGCTTCCATTTTTTTTGCTTCGTCAACAGCGGAATCTATAAATTGATGCCTGCTATGTGCATAAAACGAATCGGGTGTAGCATTCAAAATGCCCATAATAATGGGCTTATTTATAATTAATAATCTTCCTTTGCAATTAAGGGTGTACATTCTTTTCTTTCATTTATATTGCGACAAATTTAGTATTAAACCATACTGTTTGTTGTAATTGAAAATTATTGATATTTTCATGCTTATTATAACACCGAACAAATAAAACACACCTTTTCAACATAAATAAATGTTATGGATATAACCAGTCAGCAATATGATGCCGTAATTGAACAGTGTAAAAAAATTTTTATACAAAAAGCTGCCGATTATGGAACTGCATGGCGGGTTTTGCGTATTATTTCTGTAGTAGACCAACTTTTTATTAAAGCTTTACGTATTCGTACTATTCAAGATAAAAAAGTTCAATTGGTTGCTGATGATATTGCTTCTGAATTTAAGGGTATTGTAAATTATGCTGTAATTGGTCTTATTCAATTAGAAATTAATCAGCCTAAAGTAGAGGAATTACCGCTGAATCAAGTTGCAGAATGGTATGAAAAAGAAGTAAGTATTGCTAAACAAGTTATGCAAAATAAAAATCATGATTACGGTGAAGCTTGGCGTGATATGAGCCAGGAAAGTTTTGCAGATTTAATTTTAATGAAGTTAATGCGCATAAAGCAGATTTTAGCCAACGATGGTAAAACCTTAGTAAGCGAAGGTATTGACGCAAACTTTATTGACATTATAAATTATGCCGTGTTTGCTTTAATTCTTATGCCTAAATAACAACACAAAATTGTATTTGTATCAATAGAATATTGCCTAACAAATAAAATTTCACCCAAAAATTGAATGTATGAAATATATTGTTGGTATAGTTAGGTGGTTGGTAGGTTTGCTGTTTATTTTTTCTGGGTTAGTAAAAGCCAATGACCCTTTGGGTTTAAGCTACAAAATGCAAGAATTTTTTGAAGCTTGGCATTGGTCATTCTTCGATAATTTTTCTCTCTATATGGCCTTTGGTATGAATATTTTAGAAATATTGGCCGGGCTCGCTATTATTATTGGTTGGCAATCTAAGTTTTTCAGTCGCTTATTATTAATACTTATTATATTTTTCACTTTTTTAACCAGTTATGTATTGTTTAGTGGTAAAATTAAAACTTGCGGTTGTTTTGGCGATTGTATTCCACTAACACCTATTCAAACTTTTACTAAAGATGTAATTCTATTGGTATTAATAATCTTTTTAACCATTACTTATAAGTACATTAAGCCCATTTTTGCAACAACCTTATCATTGTTCATTTTAATTATTGTGGTTGGGTTAACTTGTATTATGCAATGGTATGTTTTGCGGCATTTGCCATTTGTAGATTGTTTACCTTACAAAGTGGGCAATAATTTAATTGAGGAAATGAAAACACCTGCTAATGCAGTTCCTGACACTTATAGTTATACATTTGAATATGAGAAAAATGGGAAAAAGTTTAATTTTTCCGAAGATGATTTACCGGATGATTTAGACAGTAGTTATGAATTCATTGGCCGTAAAGCCACATTAGTTAAGAAAGGAAATGGGTTAACTGCCGCAATTTCAGATTTTACCTTACAAACACCTGCTGGGATAGATACAACCCAAGCCATTTTACAAACACCGGGTAAGTATATTTTATTTTTTGCAAAGGATTTTGATAATATTGATCGATGGGAGTCGATGTTTGAAGCCATATATGATGAAGCGAAAAACAAACAAATTCCTTTGTTTTTAGTAACTGCTCAAATGCATGCTGCAGAAAAATTTTTTCCAACGGTCCCCCTTTTACAATGTGATGCTACTGTTATGAAAACGGCAGCAAGGGTTAATCCTACTTACATTATTATGCAAGGGCCGGTAGTTTTACAAAAAATTAGTTTTGCCGATGCTTCCAAAGTAATGGAGTTTCTAAAAAAATAGTTTTTTGAAATGTTTAAAAAAATACTATACGGACTTTTTGTTTTGCTTGGAGTAATTACAGTAGTATTTATTTTGTTTCAAGGGTTGGGCGATCCCACACAATTAATTACCGGTCAAAATGCTGATAAAACTACCATTCAAAATATTCGCAAAGAGTTGTCGTTAGATGAACCCAAATGGAAACAATTTTTATTTTATGTAAATGATGTATCACCCGTATCAATTTACACGGCTAATGCAATACAGCAAAAACAAATAGAAGGATTATTTATTGGAAATCATCTTAAAGTTGGTGTTAAGTGGCCTTATTTAGGTCGTTCATATCAAACTAAAAAGCAAGTTACAGCTATATTAATGCAGGCTTTACCTAACACTGTTGTATTAACAATTGCAGCTATGTTATTGGCAGCTGTAATAGGAATTGGATTAGGTATTTTAGCAGCAGTTTACAAAGGTACATGGGTTGATACCTCAACTTTGTTTACAAGTATTTTAGGCATATCTGTTCCTTCATTTTTTACCGGTATTGTTATTGCATATGTATTTGGCTTTGTTTTATCAAAATACACCGGATTGCATATGCTGGGTAGTTTATATGAAGTAACACCCTTTAATGGTAAAACTTTGGCACTTAAAAATTTAATATTACCGGCACTTACATTGGGTATTCGCCCATTAGCCATATTTGCACAGTTAACAAGGAGTAGTATGCTAAATGAATTGCAGCAAGATTACATACGAACTGCCTATGCAAAAGGACTTAGTCGTACCAAAGTATTATTTTCACATGCCTTAAAAAATGCATTTAATCCCATTCTAACTGCTATTACCGGATGGTTTGCTGAATTATTGGCCGGAGCTTTTTTTGTAGAATTTATTTTTGGATGGAATGGTATTGGCAAAGTTACTGTTGATGCATTAGAACAACTTGATTTCCCAGTGGTTATGGGTAGTGTTTTATTAACATCTTGTTTTTTTATAGTCGTTAATATTTTATCAGACACATTGTATGCTTACATCGATCCAAGGTTGCAACATTAAACTCGGTATTAACTGATTTTTATCATTTTTTGCCACTACTGTTTTCCTAATTTTACATTGCAATTCTGCAATCACCTTCCATCAGGCAATTTCAATAAATCCTATATGTATGTATTTAATTAAAAATACAACATTGTTATAATTTATTGTATTGTCTGTAAGAAACAAAACGTGCAATTATGAAAAATGTAAAAGAGTTATTGGCCACCCAATCTGCTAAGTTTAATTTTATTAGCAGTAAAGCTACCGTGTTAGAAGCTTTGGTTTTAATGAAAGTTGCCAATGTTAGTTACATAATTGTTAGGGACGATGATCAATATAAAGGAATTGTATGTGAGAAAGATTGTTTACATAAAATTACATTGAATGGGCTAAAGCCGGAAAAAACTTTGGTGAAAGATATTTTAATTAAAGACTTTCCTATTGTTTCACCGGATGATAGCACTGAACACTGCCTTGAGCTAATGAATAGTTTTCAGGTATTGTATTTGCCTGTATTCAATGGTCATCAATTTTTGGGTGTAATCAGCGTTTATGATATCTTGAAAGAAACTGCTGAAGAGCAACACATTAAGCATAAACAAGATTATACCTATGCTTAATGGGAAGTATTAACGAATTACTACTTCTTGAATTACGGGTTCTTGTAGCTTTTCATTAATACGTTCAATAATTTGTGCTTTTTGGAATTGTAGCTCATTTTTTAATGGGCCTACAGGAGTATATATAAATAATGTATTATTAATAATCTCTATTTTTTCAGTATATTTGGCAATGGTTTTACCCATTACTTCCTCCCAAATTTGCGTAATCTGTACAGCTCGTAAGCCATTACGTAAATTGCTTTTATTCATAAACTGATGCAAAGCATCGCCAATACTATATTCTCCCATAAGGTAAAGATACTAATGTTATAAGTTGATGATTTGGAAATTTATTTGCATTTTAGATAAATATTCGTTTAAGCGATTGTAATGGGTATCTGTAATAAATACTTGGCATTGTTCGGATACACAAACCTTATAAAACAGTTTTTCCATTCTTTGTTCATCTAACTTCTCAAAAATATCATCTAACAATAAAATAGGGGCAACTGCTTTTTCTTTTTTTAAAATTGAAAATTCAGCAAGTTTTAAAGCAAGCAGTAACGTTTTCCTTTGGCCCTGTGAAGCCCTTGTTTTAAAAGCTATATCGTGCATGTAGAAAGTTAAGTCATCTTTATGTACCCCCATTTGGGTGCGTTGTAAAATTATATCTTTATCAACCGATGATTTAAGCAAGGATTCAAAATCATTATCGTGCAAATGACTTTCGTATTGCAGTTTTAAGCCATCATTATTATTAGCAATTTCTGTATAGTATTGAATTACCATTGGGGTAAATTCCTGCATAAATAACTGCCTTTGCTTGTAAATTATTTCACCATAATGCACCATTTGCAGGTTTATAGCTTCTAACAAATCTTTATCATACACTTTGAGTTCAGCTATTTGCTTTAACCAACTATTACGTTGTTGCAGTAGTTTATTGTATTGTATTAAAGCTTCTAAATAGCTTTGGTTGTATTGCGAAATTATAGTATCAATAAATCGGCGGCGTTCTTCACTTAATCCTGTAATAATAGAAATATCATCAGGGGCAATCATCACACAAGGAATTCGACCAATATGTTCAGAAAATTTTTTATAAGTTTCGGTATTCAACAAAAATTCTTTCTTATTATTCTCACGCAAAATGCCCACTACTTCCATTAATCCGGTATTGTTTAAAAAACTTCCTTCAATACGCATTCCCTGTTTACCTTGCTGCACATTGTTAGCATCTTGCCGATTAAAATAACCTTTGGTAAAACATAAAAAATAAATGGCATCTAATAAATTCGTTTTCCCAACACCATTTGGGCCGCAAATGCCAATAACCGGCTCAGTAAACTGCCAATGGTTATGGGAGTAGTTTTTAAATTGGAATAATGATATTTTGTTTAAATAAAGCATGGTAGATTTGCAAAGTAAGCACGATAAACGGAAACACGTATTTTTATAAAAATTTAAGTACGATTGAAAACAATACTTAATCAGCAACAGTTACAAATTATGGTGCAGCGGTTGGCTTACCAAATTCGCGAAGACCATCCCGACATGCATAATACCGTATTAATTGGTTTGCAGCCACGCGGCATATTTTTTAGTGACAAAATAGTTGGTGTTTTGCAACAACTTATTCCCGGTCATACTTTTCATTATGGCAAATTAGATATTACTTTTTATAGAGATGACATAAGAAAAGCGTTACACATTGCCAATAAAACCGACATGTTATTTTCTATTGAAAACAAAAATGTTATTTTAATTGATGATGTGTTTTACACCGGCCGCACTATACGGGCTGCCTTAGATGCATTAATTGATTTTGGAAGGCCGGCAAAAGTAGCCTTATGTGTTTTAATCGATAGAAGATTCAGTCGCGAATTTCCAATACAACCCGATTATGTGGGCCGCGCCATTGATACCATTGTTTCCCAAAAAGTAAAAGTGCATTGGCAGGAGGCTGACGGAAATGAATATGTAGAATTATTAGACAGTTAATTATTGAAAACATTATCTTCGCTTTTTAATGGCACTATCTACCAAACATCTCCTTGGTATTAAGGATCTTCAAAAAGAAGATATAGAACTTATTTTACAAACAGCCGTTCAATTCAAAGAAGTTTTACAGCGGCCGGTTAAAAAAGTTCCTTCATTACGCGATGTAACTGTGGTTAATTTATTTTATGAAAATTCTACCCGAACGCGTATATCGTTTGAGTTAGCAGAGAAAAGGCTCAGTGCAGACACCATTAATTTTACTGCAAGTGGTTCTTCGGCAGCGAAAGGTGAAACACTTTTAGATACCGTGAATAATATTCTAAGTATGAAAGTGGATATGGTGGTAATGCGCCACAGTGCCAGCGGAGCTCCTCATTTTTTGTCAAAACATATTCCTGCTGCTATTATTAATGCCGGTGATGGAATTAATGAACATCCAACCCAGGCTTTGTTAGATGCCTTTTCCATGCAAGAAAAATTCGGCAGCCTAAAAGGTTTAAAAGTGGCTATTATTGGTGATATTATGCACAGCAGGGTAGCTTTAAGCAATATTTATTTGCTGCATAAAATGGGAGCAGAGGTAATGGTGGCCGGTCCGCCTACTTTAATTCCACCTTATATTCAGCAAGCCTTTGGCGTAAAAGTTACTTACCATGTAAAAGAAGCTTTACAATGGTGCGATGTGGCAAATGTGCTTCGTATTCAATTAGAACGCCAAAATCAACCTTTATTCTCTTCACTTCGTGAGTATAATTTAAGTTTTGGTATTCGCAGGGAAGTGTTGGAAAATTTAGGAAAAGAAATTGTAATTATGCATCCCGGCCCAATTAACAGAGGTGTGGAATTAGATAGTGATGTGGCTGATGGCCCTTTTTCTATTATTTTACATCAGGTTGAAAATGGAGTAGCTGTTCGTATGGCAGCATTATATTTATTATCGCCTCATAATCACTAATGCTGAACAAACATTTACTGTTTGCTTGGTTTAAAACAAATAACTATGAATAGAATTTGTTTGTTCCCCGGTACATTCGATCCTGTAACATTAGGGCATGTAGATATAATTAACCGAGCCCTTCCTTTATTTGATAAAATTTATGTAGGTATTGGTATTAATGCGGCTAAAAATCCCATGTTTTCAGCAGAACAACGCATGGATTGGTTTAAAGCCATATTTCGTAATGAACCTAAAGTTGAAAGTGTTTGCTATGAAGGATTAACGATTGATTTTTGCGAAAAAATCGGTGCTCGCTTTATTTTAAGGGGTATTCGATTTGTTAGCGATTTTGAATACGAAAAATCAATTGCCGATGCCAATAGAACCATGAATAGAAATATTGAAACCATTTTTTTAACCGGCGAACCTAAATATACTTCAGTGGCATCTACCATTGTTCGCGATATTTTAAAAAATGGCGGAAATGCCGATGCATTTTTGCCGCAAGAAGTAGTTGCTACCCTTCAACAAAGAAAAATATGAGTGCAATTTGGTGGAAGCAGCCTATTGAATTGAATGAATTAAATGAACTGAATAAAAATACCTTGGGTGAAGCTTTAGGTATTCAGTTTACAGAAATTGGAAACAATTACCTAGTGGCAACCATGCCTGTAACCCATGTTACAAAACAACCTTACGGATATTTACATGGAGGTGCATCAGCTGCCTTAGCTGAAACCATTGGCAGTGTTGCTTCAGCATTAATTATAAATCCGGAAAAACAACTTTGTATGGGTTTAGAAATTAATGCCAATCATGTTAAGGCTGTTCAGCAAGGCATAGTAACCGCCAAGTGTCAACCATTGCACATTGGTGCTACTACGCATGTGTGGGACATACGAATTACTAATGAAAAGCATCAATTAATTTGCATAAGCCGATTAACTGTTGCTATTATCAAAAAGCATTAGGCGGTTGTATAACCGGCCTTTTTTAATACCTCAATAATAGATGGGTAGGTATGTTGAAGGTATTTATGTAAATCACTTGGTTTTACCCAAATTACTTCACTTATATCTTCAATAGCTTGCGGTATTAGTTTTTCTGCTTTAGTAGCTTTCATTAAAAACCAATGTGTATGTTTTTCAATTTCATTACCTGAGTAGGTATCCACATATTCATGTACAGTAACAGCAATTTCGTTACCTAATGTTAACTGGTGTAAACCGGTTTCTTCTTGAATTTCACGCATTACGCAGGTTTGTATAGTTTCATCTTCTTCCTTTTTACCCTTAGGTAAATCCCATTTACTCCTGCGAAAAATCATTAATATTTCTCCATCTTCATTCGTAATTAATCCACCACCGGCAATAACAATCTTTTTCATTTTGGTAATATTAATAGAATGTGAATAATAATATTGCAAGTTACAGCATTCAACCCTGCCTTGCAGCTTAATTTAGCGTGAAATTTTGAAACATTAAAGAAGAAGCAAACTGTTTTTTATGCAAGCCAATGCTCAAGCCGTTGCCGAAAAGCTATTACAAATTAAAGCAATTCAACTTAATCCTTCAAACCCCTTTACCTGGGCTAGTGGATGGAAAAGTCCCATTTATTGTGATAATAGAAAAGTGTTGTCATTTCCTTATGAACGCGATTTTATAAAAAGTGAACTATGCAATGTGTTGTTTACCGAATATGAAAATGCAGATGCAATTGCCGGCGTAGCAACGGCAGGAATTGCTTGGGGTGCGATGGCAGCCGATCAGTTAAAGCTTCCTTTCCTGTATGTGCGCCCCAAACCTAAAGAACATGGTTTAGGTAATCAAATTGAAGGAAATGTGTTTCCCGGCAAGAAAGTGGTGGTGATAGAAGATTTAATTTCAACGGGAAAAAGTAGTTTAGCAGTAGTAAAAGTATTACAGCAAGCCGGTATGGAAGTAATAGGTTTGGTTTCTCTTTTTACCTATGGTTTTGACGTTGCAGATCAATTGTTCAAAGAGGCCGGAATTCCCTTTAAGGCATTAACGAATTATAGTGTTTTAATCAATTTAGCTGTCCAAAAACAAATTGTAGATGCTTCAACTGAAGAATTATTATTAAATTGGCGTAAAGCTCCCGATAAATGGGGTCAAAACTAAGTAATAGAATTACACACTTAAATGGCATTTTATGATGAAAAAATGGATATTAATTATCGTATTGGCCTTTGCAGCACAGTATGCTCAAAGCCAAGTAATGTCGGCCAGACCACAGTGGGTAACCATTAAATCAGATAATTTAAGGTGTTGGGAGTGTAAAGAGCGGCTGGAAAAATACTTGATTGTTGAAAATAATGCCAATATGCAGAAGGGGATGGTACAATGGAAAATTAACTTATTGGCAGGCGAAATTCGTATTCAATATGTACCTGACCGTGTTTCAGTAGATGACATTAAAACTGCCCTTAATAATGCCGGTTTTGATGCAGATGATGAAAAAGCAGAACCCGATGCTTATAAAAAATTGCCCCCCATTTGTAAAAGAGCTGAAGATGGTGGCGGTCCACAAAAGGGGAAGCCTTGCCATATTCCACCCATGCAATAAACCTTCTAAAAGCTAAATATTTTGTATCCATTCGATTATAAAGGCAAATGTTGTTGTCCTTTATAATCGAATGGTACATGTATAAAGATTCCTGATTTGCCCACTTTACAGTATCCCTTTACTTGTAACTCAACCGACTTTTGAAATAGGCTGTTCAATGCATTTTTATACAATACCGACTTGGAAATTCTTAAAGCTGTGGGTATTGTAAATTCTGACTTTTTGTCAATTTTCATTAAAGTATCCAAATGATATTCGCCCACCCAATCTCCATTTAGTAAAACCGTTCCCACCACTTTTTTCAAATTCACCGCAAATCCGTTTGGATTAGAAAATGCCAAATCAACTTTTACATTCACGGAATCTTTCGACAAAGGCTGTATTTCTATTTGATCAATGCTTCTAAAAACAAATGCCTGTGGTTTATTGCAAGCCATTAATATTCCCATTATGGCGAATAGGGGCAATGCTTTTTTTAACACCATTCTTTTTTTCTGAAAAGTAATTAAAAATTCCGGCTTACAAAAAGCTACTTAAAATTACCGTAAATTTGTTGCTAAACAATTTAGGTTTTTTGTAAAATTTTAGTACTTGTTTAATGACCAAAATAATTAGCTTTAATAAAATAAAATAATTAATTGATTATAAGTTAATTGTAAAGTTTTTTTGAAATTTTAAAGCTATATAAATTTACTTGTTTCGAACGATTTTTAAACTTTTGAAAGAATTATTTTAAAATGAATAATTTAAAAACATTATTAATTGATAATCAATATTTTATAAATGTTGTATCACTTAAAACTTTAGTTGAATTTTCAAATGTAAAAATTGAACAATGCGATAGCTGGCAAAAAATGAGTTTTCGCAATCGTTGCATGGTGGTTGGTGCCAATGGTATTATGGGATTAACCGTACCCATTCAAAAAGGACGTGATCAAAAAGCTTTTTTTCGCGACATAAAAATTGATTACTCCAGTGGGTGGCAACTTACCCATTGGCGAACCCTGGTTACCAATTATAACCGTTCCCCTTTTTTTGAGTATTATGCTCCTTCTTTAAAAGAAATAATTTTTACCCCTTTTTCCTCCCTGTTTGAATTGAACTTGGCTACCCTGCAATGGGTTTTAAAAAGTTTAAAACTTGCTGTCAATTTGTCGTTTACTGAAACATTTTTACCTCAATACCCTAATTTTGTACAAGATGACCGGAACAGGTATAACCCTAAAAACTTTCAGCAAATACAAAATCCTGTTCGTTATACCCAAGTTTTTGAAACCAAAATTGGCTTTCAAAAAAATTTAAGTTGTATTGATTTATTGTGTTGTGAGGGGCCTAATGCATTACATATTTTGCTGCAAAAACTATAAAGGGTTGGTAGCATTTATAAGCTTGGAATAACACAACGCTTACAATTTTTATTGGGGCAATTGTAAAAGCATTGCTTCATGGGTTTGGTATTTTTTTAATTCTAAATGGCTTTTTATGCAACCTTTTTTACAGAAAATGATTGGTGATAACAAGGTTTTAGATTATGTAATTGTATTGGGATGGATGTTATTGGTATGGGTAATGCTTAAATTGTTTAAAAAATACCTTATTCGTTATTTGCAGCATTTAACCGGCAAAACCAACAACCAGTTTGATGACCAATTAGTGATAGCAGCCGAAAAATTCGTGATTCCATACCTGTATTTGTTTATCAATTATTCCATTATCACTACCCTTAATTTCTCTCAAAAGATACAGCATGTTTTATCTGCTGCGCTTTCTGTAATTACCATTTACTATGCTGTTCGCTTAATTAATTATTTGATGCACAGCTTGGTATTGTTGTATATGCACCTTAAAAATGAACCTCCCATTCGCATTAAACAATTAAATGGCTTACTCGTGTTGGTGAAAGTATTGATTTGGGGGGCAGGTTTTATTATGTTACTCGACAATCTTGGTTATAATGTTACTACTATTATTGCCGGATTAGGGGTGGGAGGTATAGCTATTGCACTGGCTGCTCAAAATATTTTGAGCGATTTATTCAGCTATTTAGTGATATTTTTTGATAAACCTTTTGAAGTAGGCGATTTTATAGTGGTAGGAACCACCAGTGGAGTTATTGAAAGAATTGGTATTAAAACTTCCCATTTGCGAAGTTTGGATGGACAACAGTTGGTAATGCCTAATGCGGAATTGGTAAAATCTACCATTCATAATTTTAAACGAATGGAACGTAGGCGTGTAGTGAATAGCATTGGAGTTACCTATCAAACATCAAAGCAACATTTGGAAGCTATTCCCGGCCTGTTAAAAGATATTATTACTGCTGCAGGTGCCACTTTTGATAGAGCGCACCTTAAATCGTTCGGTGATTTTGCTATTTTGTTTGAATATGTTTTTTATATAGAAAGTCCCGATTATGTTTTGTACATGAATACTGTTCAAGCCATTAATCTTTCCCTTTTTGAAGCGTTTGAACAAAGAGGTATTGAGTTCGCGTACCCATCGCAAACCATTTATTTGGCGGGAAATGCAAATGCTAAGTTGAATTTACCGGTAAATTAAATAGGGCTATTCTGTACTTACTGCTTTTTGGTTCTGAAAACTTTGTTCAATTTTTTTGCAAAGTTCAGTTTCAATCATTTTTTCGGCAACATCAATCATGTTGGCAAAGGCTTTTGCATTGCTAATGCCATGGCCAATAATAACAGGTTTAGCTACCCCTAATACGGGCGTTCCGCCATAATTTTCATAATGAAAACGTTGTATATAACTGTCATTGTGAAAATTTCGTTGATGAGCTATATCATAAAAGCTTTCGGCTAATTTTAAAACTACATTGCCGGTAAAGCCATCGCAAACAATTACATCGGCTTTATCATTAAATAAATCGCGGCCTTCTACATTGCCATTAAAATGAATTTGTGTATTGCTTTTTAATAACGGGAAAGTAGATTGAGCCAAAATATTCCCTTTTCCTTCTTCTTCACCCACATTTAAAAGCCCCACTTTGGGATTGGATATGTGCAAAATATGTTGTGCATATAAACTGCCTAAAACGGCAAATTGTTCTAAATGCTCAGGTTTACAATCGGCGTTTAAACCTACATCTAACAATAATCCGGTATTGCCATTTAATTTGGGTAATATAGTTGCAATGGTAGGCCGAATTACGCCTTCAATGGCTTTAATGCTAAATAAAGCTCCAACCAACATGGCACCGGTGTTGCCTGCACTGATAAAAGCATCAATTTTTTGAGTAGCTAATAAATGAAAGCCAATAGAAATGGAACTTTTGGGTTTTTCTTTTAAAGCTTTTGTAGGATGTTCATTATAACCAATTACATCTTCGGCATGTACAATAGGAATATGGGTTAATTGGTATTCTTTCAACAAGCTTTCAATGGCTGATTGGTTGCCTATAGCTGTAATTGTAACTTGTTTACTATTGGGAAAATGGTTAGATGTTAAATATTCATGAATACCTTTTATGGCTTCTAAGGGTGCAAAATCACCGCCCATTACATCTATTCCTATGTTCATGTTTTTTTTGTTTAATAGCTCAACAATGCTGTTTTAATTGAATGTGTTTTACCATTTTCCATTGTAAAAATAGGGGGGAAAACAAGTAAAATACATGCTACCCAAAACTTATTTACCAATTATAGTTGCAGGCAAATCAATACCACTTGGTAAAGGTATTGATAAAAACAAAAAAAGCTGCTATTCGTTAGAAAACAAATAGCAGTGTGAAAAATATAAAAACGAAAATTAGGCCTTTAAAGGTGCTTTTTCAGCTACTAATTTTCCTTTGTAATACAATTTACCTTCACTTACATGTGCACGATGGCGTACATGTGTTTCACCTGTTGTACTGTCTTTACTTAATGTAACAGTTTCAGCCAAGTAATGGGTTCTTCTTTTAGCACTGCGTTGCTGTGAATGTCTGCGTTTCGGATTAGGCATAACCTTAAATTTATACTTTCAAAAAAATTTATTCTAAACCTTTTAATTTATCCAATCCTTTCCACAAGGGGTTAGGATTTTGATTGGTTTGTTCTTCCATTTTCTTCAACTGTTCTAAAACAGCTTTGTTGCAAAGTGGCCCACCATATTCATCGGGGTTACACATATTTTGCATGGGTAAACATAAGTTAATGAATTCATATATCCAATCGGCTATCTGAATATGGCTTTCATTTTTTCCTATGTAAAACACATCTGGGTCATCTTCTTGTTCATTCATTGTGTCGGGTTCCTCTACTATTTTAATTACCATGTTAAACTCGTCCCAGAGTATTTTGGTAAGAGGATTGCCACATCTGTCACACTGAATTTCAACTGTTCCGTCAATATCAAACTTTAGTTGCATAAAGCCATTTTTTTTATCAAGGCTTAGTTTAATATCGGCATTACACTTTGAAAATTCCTGATGTCCGTAAGCTGCAAAGAACTTATCTTCCACCTTAAATTCAAACACATGAACCCCGGGCTTTAACCCTACAAAAGCTATCTCAAATTCTCTGTTATGGCTCATGGTTTTATTTTAGGGTGGGCAAAGGTACAGTTTTGAATTGAAAGAGCAAAGGAATTTATTCCTGCACTTTTATTTAACAAGGTTTACAATATGAAATTAAACATAAAATTTAACCAAAAAAGACAAATTTGGGTTTGGCTTACCTTATTGTTGTTAGTTGGGTTAATTCAATTAATTACTTTATTTCCACCATTTATTGAGCGGTTTTACAGTTGTGCCTTTTATAAGTTTTATGCACAAATATTAAGGGCTTTGTTGGGTTGGATTCCTTTTAGTGCAGGTGATATATTGTATTTTATTGTGGGGGTTTGGGGTTTGGTATGGATAATTAAACTACTGAAATACATTTTTACCCGGAATTGGAAGCTATTAACTAAACGCATCATCCTTTTTGTCAAAATTGTGCTAGTTATATATATATGGTTTATGTTAGGGTGGGGCTTGAACTATCACAGGCAGGGTATTGCTGAACAGTTAAACTTGCAGGTTCAGCCTTATAGTACAGAAGAATTATGCACATTGCGCGATAGTTTGGCTGTTCAATTAAATTATTGGCGCAAACAAGTTTCTTCTGATACAACATTACCAACACCTGCTTTGAAGTATTTGTACCATGAAGCTGCTGCCGATTATCTGCAAAGTGCTCAACAGTACTCTTTTCTTAAATATGCTTTTCCCAGCATAAAAAGCAGTTTATTTTCACCTTGGGCAAAATACTTTGGTTGGGGTGGTTATTACAATCCATTTACAGGGGAAGCACAGGTGCGGAATAATCTTCCCCGCATTTTAATACCCTTTACTGTTTTGCATGAAATTGCACACCAAATTGGTTATGCCGGGGAAGAAGAGGCCAATTTTGTGGGTTTTATTGTGGGAAAGACATCTACCCATCCATACGTGGTTTATTCTTGTTACAGTGAGTTGTATAAATATGTTTTTAGTGAACTGTTACAGCGAAACACTTTTCCTGATAAAAGTCCGGCATTAGATACTTTGGTGAAGTATGATTTTAAACAAATCAATTTATTTTTTAGGCGTGAGGATAATAATATTGCCCCTCAAATCATGAATTTGTACGATATTTATTTAAGAGTAAATCAACAAACCAATGGCATTGATAGTTATAATCAGGTAGTTGGCCTATTAATTGCTTATCAAAAAAAGTATGGAAAAATTTAATGGATTAAAATTACTGGTATCGGTTATTGTTATTTTAGCCTTGGGTTCTGCCGGTGGTTTAGTAACCGCTCCACAAATTAAAACCTGGTATGTTTTATTGCAAAAGCCGGTATTTAATCCTCCTAATTATTTGTTTGCACCGGTATGGACTTTTCTATATCTATCCATGGGCGTATCATTCTATTTATTGTGGAATAGCAAAAAATCTAACTATAAACAATATGCTATATCCGCCTTTGTTATTCAATTTATATTAAATATTGCCTGGTCGTTTATATTTTTTTATTTACACCAAGTAGGGTGGGCTTTAGCCGAAATTTTAATGATGTGGTTATTTATTTTGCTCACTATTGTGTATGCATTTAAAGTAAAGAAATGGGCGGCTTGGTTACTCATACCTTATTTGGCATGGGTAAGTTTTGCTACCATTTTAAATGCTGCCATATATATTTTAAATTAAAACTGGTTTTTCCACATCATACTTTCAATAGGCTTGTTGGGTTGATGGCTATATTTCGCATTGGCTTTTTGATTGTATTTAATCGCAATATCACCTTCTACCGGAAAATAAATAAGTTGGCCAATAGGCATACCCTTGTATATTTTTACCGGTTGCTTTACCGATATTTCCAACGTCCAATTACCACAAAAACCAACATCACCTTTACCCGCTGTGGCATGAATGTCAATACCCAAACGTCCGGTTGATGATTTGCCCTCTAAAAATGGCACATGTGCATGTGTTTCTGTATATTCAGCGGTAACCCCCAAATAAAAAATATGTGGGTATAAAACAAAACCCTCATCGGGTATTTCAAAATACTCTATGGTGTTGTGTTGCTTTGCATCTAAAATATGATTTTTGTAAGTAGCTAAAGTGCTTCCCAAATGAACATCGTAGCTGTTACTTCCTAAGCAATTGCGCGAAAAGGGCGAAATTTTTATAGTGCCTTTCTCCATTTCTTCTAAAATGCGTATGTCAGATAAAATCATGGCCTGATAAATAGTTAAGTAGGTTAGTTAAACATATTTCATTGCTTACACATGGCATAATGTTACCTTTGTACCATGCACACTGCAATATAATTCGGAATTGTGCAAAATGTAGCATTCTAAAATATATGCCACTGTTTTATCAACAAAATATTAACCAAAACACTCGTTTAGCCATTTGGCATATTACAGAACCCTTATCATTTTTTTTAACTAAAGTACCCATTCAAAAAACCATAACTCATCCGCATAAGCAGTTGCAACATGCTGCCGGTCGTTATTTGTTGCCTTATTTGTTTGAAGATTTCCCATACGATGAAATTTTAATTGCCAGTACCCGTAAACCTTATTTGCCCGATGAGCAATACCATTTTTCCATTTCGCATTGTGGCGATTATGTTGCCGCAATTGTTAGTAAAAATGAACGGGTTGGCATTGATATTGAGAAACCGCAGCAAAAAATTGTGAATATCAGTACCAAGTTTTTGCATAAAGAAGAATATCAGTTTTTGCGTTATGGTGGCGATTTAATGGCTACTACCACATTATTATGGAATGCCAAAGAAGCTATGTTTAAGTGGTGGGGATTAGGAAAAATTGATTTTAAAACCATGCTTCGAATTGAACAAATGGATGCTTCATCGCAAACTTTAAAAGGATGTTTTAGAAAAAATGGTATACAGCAACCTTTGGAATTGCATTATGAATTATTGCCCGACTTGTGTTTAGTATGGGTAAATACCCCTACGTTAATGTAGTTTGCCGGGCGTTGCCTGCTTAGGAATTAAGGATAAACTTTTTCGCAAGTTTTGTTTTAGTTGCGTCTTTACTATTTGGCCCATTGTATTGGCTTTTAAGAATACCGATTGATGAAAGTGATTACTCAATTCTTGTTTTAATTGTAAAACCTTCTCCGGTTTCGAAATTTCATCGTTACACATAATATCTAACAATTCTTTTATTCGATATTTAGCAGATGATAATCTGAATGCCATTAATGTTTTTTCTTCTGCTTGATACTGTGCTATGGATTCTTGATTCAAATATTTGCTTACCAATGCTACAAAAGGATTGTTCTCTTTAAAAAATTGAGGCAGATATAAGTTTTTTCTTCCTTCATATGATTGCTGATCAAAGTCAATAGCACGAATACGATATTGGTAGCCTTCAATATCGGGTGTAATGTTTACCACAAAGTTATAGCTGCGCATATCGCCTAATAAGTGCGTAAAGCAACGCTCATTGAATTTTACAAACTCTTTTGCAAGCCTTATTGCATTTAAATCGGGTGCGTGTAAATATTGGTCAATGAATTTATCGCCGGGTATGCCGGGAATATGTTCTTCAATTAATGTGTTTTTAGAAGTGAAATAAGTAATTCGGTTGGGTGATAATAAGTGTTCTAATTCTAAACCATATACTCGGCTGGCATCTGCTTGTTTAATATAGTAGTGATCTTGATTGTCGTTAAATTTATTGATGATTTTAATTCTAAACGGTTGGCTATTGCCGAAATAACAAAAGTCGATGCCGGCTACATCTAAATGATTAATGAAACTAAAATCACCTTTGGTTTTTAATATGGCATAATTTTTTACTAAGTTTTCTTTTAAAAATTCCAAATCGCGCATATCATAAATAGCACTTTCCCAAAATGTATCATGGTTATTGGCATCTTTAATTGGCACAGTATAAATAAATCTTGTTAAATCGCTATATAACGTGGGCAATTGTAATTCACGCCCAAAGCGCATTAGGTAATGCCTTAATTCAGCATTAATGGGATAAATAGGCTTTTTACGGCTTGGTTTATAAACATTAAATGATGTAGTAGAATCGGTTAGCATAATGGGTATGGATTAATCAGGTAAAAACAGGGGTGATTCATCATTCATTAAATTCAAATTTACGGTATCACTACCTGCAATGCCTTCAACGGAACCTTTGATATGTGCGGCATTTAGTAATACTTTTTCCAGTTGTTTTTCCCTTGCTTTCCATAGTTTTTCCATGGCAATTCTTTCCTGTTGAATAGATAGTTTTAATTGCATGAATCCTTCGCTAATGGCATTCCATTGTTCTTTAAATTCTGCACCGGTAAGGTAATCATACAACATGGTCATTTTTTCACCCTTATTTTCCTGGCTTTTTTTGGCTTCCGAAATTTTAATAAGTGCATTGCGCAAAAGTGCAGCTACACTTCTAACTTCTGAAAATGAACAAATGTAAACGCCATCTTTTTCGCCAAAGTGTTCCATTTCTTTTGGCATTGCCTGGGTAACCAACACAGCTACATCAGCACCAAGATTACGCATATCAACTTTTATTTTTTCAATCCATTCTTTGTTAAAGTCTTTTGTGCGTTTACTTTCATAAATAATGGTACCGCTGGTTTGTGCAAGTGCATTGCGAACGGTTTGTATGCAATCTGCTCCTTTTATTCCTTTTCCCACTTCGTTAACAATATCAAAAGGGAAGGTGCTGCGTAATAATTCTTCTAACAATAATTCCTGTACTTCGCCTTGTAGTTGCATGGAGCCTTGTTCGGCCTTACGTTTCATTTCATCTACCAGTTTTTTTTGATCTTCAATTTGTTTCTCCAGTTCCTTCATTCGCAATTGGTATTGTTCCTCTTTTAGCGTCATTTTTTCTTGTTCCACTTGCATTACTTCTTGCTTTAGCTTCTCTCTTTCCGTTAATAATTTGCGTTGTAGAGTTAATTCCAATTCAGCTTCTTTTTGTTGTAACGTTTGTTCTTTTTGTAAAAATTGTAATTCTTTTTCTTGAGCAGTTTTTAATTTCTCTCTAAAATCAGCTTCATTTTTTTGCAGTATTTGCAATTTGGCTTCAAAGTCGGCAGTAATGCGCTGCTGAATTTGTTTTTCCAGTTCGGTTTGCAGCTTTTGTTTTTCCTGCAATAGCTTATTATTAAATTCGGTTTCTTTATTTTCCAACTGTTTTAGCAGTTGCCCTTCTTTTAATTTATATTCTTCATCCTTTCCTTTTTGCCATTCCACCATTTTTTTTCTCAATTCATTTTGAATTTCTTCTCTAATGGTATCGCCGGGTTCAAATTGATGATTACACTTAGGACATGTTATAATGAATGAGGACATACAACTAATATTTTGATTTTAAACAAATGTACTATAAATGAATGGGGGTAGCATTATTGCATAAAAAAACCATTGTTTATACAACAATGGTTAGCTAAGTGCGGAAGAGGAGATTCGAACTCCCACGCCCGTTAAGGCGCTACCACCTCAAAGTAGTGCGTCTACCAATTTCGCCACCTCCGCATGCACTATCTTTCAACAAAAATAAATAAATACCCTTTTGTAACAAGTTCTATTTTTTATTTATTTAATTGTTTTTACATTCGTTCCGGTACCTGAATTCCTAATAAATTCATGGAAGTTTTAATTACGTGGGCCGTTAAAGTAGCCAGCTGAATTCTAAATTGTTGTTTAACGCTATTAGATTCGTGCAAAATAGAATGATCAACATAAAACGAATTAAAAGTTTTGGCCAGGTTAAATACATAAATAGCCAATATAGATGGATTTAACGTATTGGCTGCATCTGAAATAAAACCGGGAAATTGTTCCAATGCTTTTACCAGTTCGGTTTCTAATTCACTAAGTTGCAAGGGGGCAGTATTGCTATTTTCAACAGCAGGTTGTTCCTTTATTTTGCGCAAAATACTTTTAATACGTGCATAGGTATATTGAATAAAGGGACCGGTAAATCCATGAAAGTCAATGCTTTCTTCCGGATTAAAAATCATTTTCTTTTTAGGATCAACCCTTAGTAAAAAGAATTTTAAAGCCCCTAAGCCAAGGGTATGATACAATTGTTCTAATTCGGCAGCAGTGAAATCATTTACTTTTCCCAATTCCTCGGTTTTTTCACGTGCTATTGCAATCATTTCTTTTACAATATCATCGGCATCCACTACAGTACCTTCTCGGCTCTTCATTTTACCATGTGGAAGTTCCACCATGCCATAGCTTAAGTGATAAATTTGTGTAGCAGAGGGTAATCCTAATTTTTCGCAGATTAGTTTTAGCACCTTGAAGTGATAGTTTTGTTCATCGCCTACCACATATATGGTTTTGGATGGATGAAATTCTTGTTCGCGTTGTTCGGCTAAACCAATATCTTGTGTTATGTAAACAGAGGTTCCATCTTTTCGTTGTACAATTTTTTCGTCTAATCCATCGGCGGTTAAATCAATCCATACACTGCCATCTTCTTTTTTGTAAAATACCTTTTTGGCCAAACCTTCTTCCACCAACTTTTTTCCCAATAAATAGGTTTCACTTTCATAATAAACCTTATGAAAATCGCTGCCTATTTTTTTATACGTTTCCTCAAATCCTTGATAAACCCATTCATTCATTTGTTTCCATAATGCCAATACTTCCGGTTTGCCGGCTTCCCAGTCAACCAGCATTTGCTGAGCCTCCTGCATTATTGGCGCAAGCTTTTCAGCATCTTCTTTTGTGTAACCTTTTTCAATAAGTTGTTCAACTTCAGCTTTATACAGGTCATTAAACAATACATAGTAATCGCCTACAAAATGATCGCCCTTCGTATGAGTGCTTTCAGGGGTAGCACCTTTGCCTAATTTAAGCCATGCTACCATGCTTTTGCAAATATGTATGCCCCGGTCGTTTACAATGCAGGTTTTTATTATATCGTATCCATTTGCTTCTAAAATGGCAGCAATACCCCAACCTAAAAAATTGTTACGCAAATGACCCAAGTGCAAAGGTTTATTGGTGTTAGGGGAGGAGTATTCTACTAAAATTTTTTCTTCTTTTTGGGGTGATAATCCAAAATGTTCATTTTGCCAGCTATTATTTAAAAATTGTTGCCAATAGCCTGCTTGAATATTTAAGTTTAAAAATCCATTAATAATGTTGTAGCCTTCAAAAACTTCCCCATGGTTTTGAATAAAATATTGCCCAATTTTTTCGCCAATTTGATTGGGCGATTGTTGTAAACTTTTGCTGTAACTAAATAAAACAATGGTATAATCGCCTTCAAATTCTGGCTTGGTTTCATTCACCAAAACTTGATTATATGGGATTTGAAATTGAAATAATTGTTGAAGCGCGTTAGAGGTATAGGTTTTAATGGTATCTACTATATGCATATTAACAATTTGGGTTTGCAAATCTAACGTATTTATGTGCTACCTTTGCAGCCGTTTATGCGGTCCGTTCATAATTTTATACGTAGCACCATATTACAAATAATTGACTGGTTTTACCCCTGGTTTAAAAAAATAATGCCTAAACAAACCTTTCGTTATGCTGCATGTGGTGGTTTTAACACATTAACAGATATTACCTTATTTTTTGTTGCCTACAATTTTATTTTTCACAAAAAACCGGTTCAAACTCCTGTTGTGCTCATTTCAGCACCCATAGCTTCCTTTTTGTTTAGCTTTTTGGTTACTTTTCCGGTAGGTTTTTACTTAAGCCGTTATGTGGTTTTTCAGCAAACCGAAGCTAAGAAAACAGTTCAGTTGCGTAAATACTTCATGGTTGTAATGGGCTGTTTATTTTTAAATTACATCTTCCTGAAATTATTTATTGAAGTGTTTCATTGGTATCCTACTCCGTCTAAAATAGTTACTACTTTCTTTGTAATTATTTTCAGTTATTTATCTCAAAAGCATTACACCTTTAAGGCAGTTTCATCGGTTGATTGACAGTCATTTCGGTACTTTTAAGCTGATGGGCTGACAATTTTGCATTTTTTCTGTCAATGGCATAATCGTTGCCAAGATTAAACGAATTAAATATTGAAATCGTAATCAGCAATAAAATTTATTTATTATGGGAAAAATTATAGGAATTGACTTAGGAACTACCAACAGTTGTGTGGCTGTTATGGAAGGTAACGAGCCCGTTGTGATTGCCAATGATGAAGGACGTAGAACTACACCTTCTGTTGTGGCTTTTTTGAAAAATGGAGAGCGGAAAGTTGGTGATCCTGCTAAACGTCAGGCTATTACCAATCCTCATAATACCATTGCCAGCGTTAAGCGCTTTATGGGTAGAAGGTTTGATGAGGTAACGGAAGAAATTAGCCACTGGAGTTATAAAGTTGTAAAAGGTGATAACAATACCGTAAGAATTGATATTGATGGACGTTTATATACTCCACAAGAAATTTCTGCCATGATTCTTCAAAAAATGAAGAAAACTGCAGAAGATTATTTAGGTCAGGAAGTAACAGAAGCTGTTATTACAGTTCCTGCTTATTTCAACGATGCTCAACGTCAGGCAACCAAAGAAGCCGGTGAAATAGCTGGTTTAAATGTACGCCGTATTGTAAATGAACCTACTGCTGCCGCTTTGGCATACGGTTTAGACAAGAAACATGACATGAAAATTGCCGTGTTTGACTTAGGTGGTGGTACATTCGATATTTCTATTTTGGACTTAGGTGATGGTGTATTTGAAGTAAAATCAACCAATGGTGATACGCACTTGGGTGGTGATGACTTTGATAAAGTAATTATGGATTGGTTGGCAGATGAGTTTAAAAAAGATGAAGCCATTGATTTAAGAAAAGACCCCATGGCTTTACAACGTTTAAAAGATGCTGCCGAAAAAGCTAAAATTGAATTAAGTTCATCTTCTGAAACCGAAATTAATTTACCCTACATTACTGCAGTAGATGGTGTACCTAAACACTTGGTAAAAAAATTAAGCAGAGCCAAATTTGAGCAATTATCAGATAGTTTGTTTGAGCGTTGTTTAAAACCCTGTGAAGCCGCTTTGAAAGATGCAGGTTATTCTGCTTCTCAAATTAACGAGGTTATTTTGGTAGGAGGTTCAACTCGTATACCTAAAGTGCAGGAAATTGTAGAGAAGTTTTTTGGTAAAAAACCCAACAAGGGAGTAAATCCTGATGAAGTGGTAGCTGTTGGTGCTGCTATTCAAGGTGCCGTATTAACAGGTGAAGTGAAAGATGTGTTGTTGTTAGACGTAACCCCACTTACTTTAGGTATTGAAACCATGGGTGGTGTATTAACACCTATGATTCCTGCTAACACAACTATTCCGACCAAAAAGTCAGAAATATTTTCAACTGCAAGCGATAATCAACCGGGTGTACAAATTCATGTATTACAAGGCGAACGTCCATTGGCAAAAGATAATAAGAGCTTAGGTATGTTTAACTTGGATGGCATACCACCAGCCCCAAGAGGTGTTCCGCAAATTGAAGTAACTTTTGATATTGATGCTAATGGTATGTTGCATGTTAGTGCAAAAGATAAAGGCACCGGAAAAGAGCAAAAAATTCGTATTGAAGCAGGTAGTGGTTTAAGCAAGGAAGAAGTAGAAAAAATGAAAGCAGAAGCTAAAGCACATGAAGCTGAAGATAAAGCGGCTAAAGATAAAATTGAAAAATTAAACCAAGCCGACAGTCTGATTTTCCAAACAGAAAAACAACTGAAAGAATTTGGCGACAAAGTGCCTGCCGATAAAAAAGCGCCTATTGAAGATGCTTTGAATAAGTTAAAAGAAGCTCATAAAAATCAAGATATGAATAATCTTGATAGCGCAATGGCTGCTTTAAACACTGCATGGACAGCTGCCAGCGAAGAGATTTATAAAGCTCAAGCTGCAGGTGCACAAGCCGGTACCGATGGTAATGCAACTGATAATGCTTCAGCCGGTCAACAAAATGCCGGAGGCGATACTGTTGAAGATGCACAGTTCGAAGAAGTAAAATAAAAATCATACTTTCAAATTTCTAAAAGCCCCTGCAACAACGTAGGGGCTTTTGTGTTATTATATCATACTAATTAATATTTATGTCATTATTATTTCAACCCATTACCATTAAAAATATTGCTTTTAAAAATCGTATCGTAGTTTCCCCAATGTGTCAATACTCGGCCAACGATGGTTTTGCCAACGACTGGCATTTGGTACATTTAGGTAGTAGGGCAGTAGGTGGTGCCGGACTGGTATTTACCGAAGCGGCTGCTGTTAGTGCTGAAGGCAGAATTAGTCCTGCTGATATAGGAATTTGGAAAGAAGAACATATACCCATGTTGCATCGTATTGCTACATTTTTAGAACAGCAGGGTGCAGTACCCGGTATTCAGTTGGCACATGCCGGCAGAAAAGCTAGTTGCCGAGCTCCTTGGGAAGGAGGTATACAAGTACCCATTTCAGAGGGTGGATGGCCCGTATTGGCTCCCAGCAATATTCCATTTAAAGAAACAACTTTACCTGTAGTAGGCCTTTCCCTATTGCAAATAAAAGAAGTGTTGCAACAATTTAAAATGGCTACTAAACGTGCATTAACAGCCGGATTTAAAGCGGTTGAAATTCATGCGGCACATGGTTATTTAATTCATCAGTTTTTATCGCCAATGAGTAATCATCGTACTGATGAGTTTGGCGGAAGTTTTGAAAATAGAATAAGATTTTTATTAGAAGTAGTGCAAGCAGTTCAAGAGGAATGGCCATCCGATTTGCCTTTATTTGTTCGAATTTCTGCAACTGATTGGCACGAACAAGGTTGGCAATTGGAAGATTCTGTTGCTTTGGCTCGCCACTTAAAGCGGTTAGGTGTTGATGTAATTGATTGCTCTTCGGGTGGTAATATTTCTCATGTTCAAATACCTGTGGGACCAGGCTATCAGGTACCATTTGCTGCGGCTATTAAAAAAGAAACAGGTATGTTAACAGGAGCTGTAGGTCTAATTACCATGGCAGCACAGGCTAATGAAATTTTAGAACAACAATTTGCCGACTTTATTTTCATAGCCCGTGAGTTTTTACGTAACCCTTATTTTCCCATGCATGCGGCTAAAGTGCTCAATGAAGATACAATTTGGCCCAAGCAATATGAAAGAGCAAAATAAATGAGAAATATCATACATAAGTATTATTAACAAAGCTTTTATCTATAAAAATTATTGTTGTTATAAAAGTATTTCGTACATTTGCACCCGCAATTGAGTATATAGCTGTACCTCTACTTACGGATTAACAACTTGCCATTGTAATCTTCTTCTAACGATTATTGATTTTTTCCGCAAGCATGCCCATGCTAATTTTTATTTTAAAAAATTAATAATAATGTTATGGAAAACAAACAAAAAGGTTCATTAGTACAAATTGAACAAGAACAATTGAATCAACTGGTTTCTGAAGTTAAAGAAACTGTTGCAGTTAATTTAAATGATTATGCCCCTGCAAAGTCTAAAAACATAAGTGCAGCAACCGTATGGCACATTCAAAATCAAAAAAAACGTGCTTTAAGACAAAAACTTACAGATCGTTGGGGATTATAATTTTTTGAATTGGTTTTTAAATTACAGTGTTAAGCCCGGATTTAATTCCGGGTTTTTTATTTTAAGCAATATTTCAACTAAAATAATTTTTCATTCACTGCTTAATGGTTATTTTTAAACCAATAAATTTTAAACTATGAATGTGCACAAAAGAAAATTTCGCGTTTTACTGGCCATTGCTTCCATATTAGTAATTGGCATTTTTTCATTTACTCTGCCTAATCAACCCAAACCAAGAAATTTAAAAGTATTGCCTCAGAATATCAGTCATGATAGTTTGGAGCATGTTATGGATGGTTTTAAAGCTGCTTTGGGCGTAAAATGTTCTTTTTGCCATGCTCCATCAAAAACACAACCGGGTCGAATGGATCCCGCTAGTGATGAGAATCCCAAAAAAGATATTGCCCGTGACATGATGCGTATGACCATGGAAATTAATTCCAAATACATTAGCCAAATTCAAATGGGCGATACCGCAAAATTACAAATGGTAACTTGTGCTACTTGTCATAGAGGTAAATCAAAACCCGAATTGCAATAAATTTCTTTTTGGTATAATTATATTTTAACCGGTTATATCGTTAACCGGTTTTTTTGTACTTTATTGTTCATAAATAGAGTACAAAATGTTTTGTTAGTACAAATTAATGTGTTTAATTTACACATTAATTGTTTAATTTGGTATTTTAAAACTTAGGAAAATTGGCAAAAAAACTAACGATTTCTGACTCCGGTTCCAATGAACCTGTTAAGAAAACAACTGCAAAAAAAAGTAGCGAAAATAAATCTAGTAAAAAAGAAATGAATGCAACCGAAAAGGCTACTTCGAGTTCTAAAGCCAGCTCTGTTTCCAAAACTAAAAAGTCTACAAGCGTTAAAAAAACGGAAACCGATACTAATAAAAAATTGGATGCAGTTGTAGTAGAAGATAATCTGAATAAGAAAACAGTAAAGAAAAAGGCTGCAAAGTCTGTTGAAAAGAAAGCCACGAATACTGCATCAGAAAATATTAAAATCACTTTTTATTTAAAATTCTCTACCCATTTTGGGCAAAACATATTTATTTCAGGGAATCATACGGCCTTAGGTAATGGTAATTTAGAGTATGCTTTACCCATGCACTATTTCAATAACAATTATTGGAGCGTTGAATTGGATTTAAACTTAAAAGAAATTCCAGCCGAGGGAATTACTTACCATTATATTTTAAAAAATGAAGACGGTACAATTAGTTATGATTGGGGGAATGATAAAAAAATTTTACACGCCTATTGCAAGAAAGAGGATATAATTATTGAAGATGCCTGGAATTTTGCGGGTTATTACGAGAACGCTTTTTATACTGAGCCTTTTCAAGAAATTTTATTACCTAAACACAATACTGTTGTTCAAGCATTAAAATTAAATACTACTACTACTCATTTAGTTACTGTGAAAGCACCATTGTTAAATGAGAATGAAACTTTATGCATTTGTGGTGAAGGGGCAAGTTTTAATAATTGGAATGTTGAAAAACCTTTACTGTTAAAGCGTTTACCAAATGAGCCTGTTTTTTATGTTCAAATAAAAATGCCGGTAACTGTAGATGCTTTGCAGTATAAATTCGGTATTTATAATAATGCAACAAAACAATTTGTTCGTTATGAAAACGGCAAGAATCGAGTGTTAAACAATTGGTCTAAAAATGGGAAACAAAATTTAGCCATTATAAACGAAGGGTTTGCCGTATTACCCAATAACACATGGCGTGGGGCAGGAGTGGCTATTCCTGTTTTTAGTTTAAGAAGTGAACAGAGTGCCGGTGTTGGCGAATTTTCTGATTTAAAATTATTGGTTGATTGGGCTAAGCAAACCGGTTTAAAATTAATTCAAATATTACCGGTAAATGATACTACCGCTACCCATACATGGAAAGATTCTTATCCATATGCAGCCATTTCCGCTTTTGCATTACATCCATTGTATATTCATTTAAAAGCTGCAACAAATGCAGAAAACTTACATTTGTTGCAGGCTATAGAAGATAAATGCAAACAATTAAATGAATTGCCTGCTGTTGATTATGAAGAAGTAATGCAATTAAAATTAGCTTACTTACAGCAAATTTATCCATTGCAGTGGCAGCAATTGTCACAAACTAGTGACTATAAAAACTTCTTTCAAAATAATCAACACTGGTTAGTGCCTTATGCTGTATTTTGCTATTTGCGTGATACTTACGGTACTTCTAATTTTAGCCAATGGCCTGAACATAGCACCTATAATGAGGCAGCGGTAACTGAAATGGCACAACCTAATTCAGAAAACTACAAGGCTATTGCATTTCATTTCTTTGTTCAATTTCATTTACACCAGCAATTATTAGAAGCTACAAATTATGCACACCAGCATGGTATTATTTTAAAAGGCGACATCGCTATTGGTGTATATAGAAATGGGGCAGACACCTGGCAAGAGCCACATTTGTTTCATTTAGACAGACAAGCCGGTGCCCCACCTGATGATTTTGCCATAAAAGGTCAAAATTGGGGATTCCCAACCTATAATTGGCAGCAAATGATGAAAGATGGGTTTGCTTGGTGGAAAAAACGCTTCGAACAAATGCGATATTATTTCGATGCATTTAGAATTGATCATATTTTAGGCTTTTTTAGAATTTGGAGTATTCCATATCATGCTGTTGAAGGTATTATGGGACGTTTTGTTCCCGCCATTCCGGTGCATGTAAATGAATTATTTGGCAGAAATATTTGGTTTGATTATCACCGCTTTACGCAACCATTTATTAATGATGATGTGTTGAATGAATTGTTTGGTAACGATGCCGAATTTGCGAAGAATAATTTTTTAGAGTATAATGGATTTGGAAATTATACTTTAAAAGAGGCTTACAATACACAACGAAAAGTTGAGCAATACCTTGCACATTGGAATGATGATGAGTTTACGCATAAGATAAAGCAAGGCCTATTTAACTTAATCAGCAATGTTATTTTATTTGAAGAAGAGGGAAGTAATGGTCAACAGTTTCATTTTCGGTTTGGCATGGAAAGTACTACTTCATTCCGTTTCTTAGATGGCCATTCACAACAACAATTGCGCGATTTATATATTGATTATTTCTTCCGCAGACAAGATGATTTTTGGAAAAACGAAGCTTTACAAAAATTGCCTGCATTAAAAAAGGTAACCAATATGCTTATTTGTGGGGAAGATTTGGGACTTGTTCCGGCATGTGTTCCTGATGTAATGCGTCAATTAGGTTTGTTGAGTCTTGAAATACAACGAATGCCTAAAAATCCACAACAAACCTTTTTCCATCCTAACGATGCACCTTATTTAAGTGTAGTTACACCTTCTACTCATGATATGAGTACTATAAGAGGTTGGTGGGAAGAAGATAAACAAAAAATTCAGCAATTTTATAATAATGAATTAGGGCAATGGGGTGCCGCTCCTTTTTATTGTGAAGCATGGATTAATAAAGCCATTGTTGTGCAACATTTGTATTCACCGGCCATGTGGAGCATTTTTCAATTACAAGATTTATTGGGTATGGATGAAAACATTCGTAGAAATGATCCCAATGATGAACGTATTAATGTTCCGGCAAATCCTAAACATTATTGGCGTTATCGTATGCATTTAACTTTAGAACAATTGAATAATACTAATGAATTTAATCATCTATTGCAGCAGTTAGTGCATGATAGTGGAAGATGATTTTTATTCCATAAAAAAATGAATAAACCGGTTTTGTGCCGGTTTATTTTTTTAGGCATATTGATATTGCTTTTCTTTGCTTTAATTTTTAACAATCCATGAAATTATTTTATAAGCCCATAGCATTACCATTTGAATATCCATTCACCATTTCCGGGGGAAGAACAAAGACACATCAACCGGCTTTATTAGTTGCCTTACAGTTAGGTAATTATATAGGTTATGGCGAAGCCCCTGCTATTCAATATTACAATGTAACTGTTGAAGAAATGGTAGCAGTGCTTGAGCAAAAAAGAAACTTTGTTGAAAAGTTTGCACTTACCGAACCGGAAAGATATTGGCATTATTTGCATCATTTACTTCCCAATCATCCATTTTTGGTAGCTGCATTAGATATGGCAGCTTGGGATTTATTTGGCAAAATGGAACAACAACCAATTTATAAAATTTGGGGTTTAACTTGGGAAAATACACCACTTACCGATTACACAATTGGCATTGATAGTGAAGAAAAAATGATACAAAAAATGCTTGCCAAGCCCTGGCCTATTTATAAAATTAAATTGGGCTTTGAAAATGATGTTGCATTAGTTGCTGCATTGCGCAATAAAACCAATGCTGTAATTAGGGTAGATGCGAATGCCGGTTGGACATTAGAAGAAGCTTTAGTAAAAATTCCGGAGTTACAAAAATTAGGAGTTGAGTTTATTGAACAGCCGCTGGCAAAAGAAAACTGGGAAGGAATGAACTTATTATTTCAACAATCACCCTTACCACTTATTGCAGATGAAAGTTGCGTAAGTGAACATGATGTGGCTAAGTGCAAAGATCATTTTCATGGCATCAATATTAAACTTACAAAATGTAGTGGATTAACTCCGGCTAAGCGAATGATTCATGAAGCCCGAAATTTAGGATTAAAAGTCATGATGGGAAGCATGAATGAATCAACAGTAGGTTCTGCAGCCATAGCGCAATTTTTACCTTTGCTGGATTATGTTGATATGGATGGCCCCTTATTATTAAAAGAAGACATAGCAACAGGTTTAGAATTTAATGAAGGTAAGGTTCAAATAAAAGGAAATACTGGCTTAGGTATTGAATTGAAACAATAATTAGTTAAATCATATTAATAATTTATGACACCGGAACGTAGCCAAAAACTGTGGAATGTGTTGAATAAACGTCAACCCAATTTAACAGTGGTAATGGAAAATGTACAAGACCCGCATAATATTTCAGCAGTAATGCGTAGTTGTGATGCAGTGGGCATTCAGGACATATATATCATTACAACAAAAGTACCTCGCCATCGCAAATTTGGGGCAAAGAGTAGCAGCAGCGCCGCAAAATGGTTAACGATTCATGCGTTTGATAGTGTTGAATTATGTTATGAAGCCTTGCGAAAACAATATAATAAAATTTATACTACTCATTTAGCTTCTAATGCGGAATCTCTTTATTCAATTGATTTTGCTGTCAATAGTGTGGCTTTGGTATTTGGCAATGAACATGAAGGTGTTAGTGAATTGGCAAGAGAATTGGCCGATGGAAATTTTATTATTCCACAAGTGGGTATTATTCAAAGCCTGAATATTTCTGTGGCTTGTGCGGTTAGTATTTATGAAGCATTTAGGCAAAAGCAAGTAGCCGGACACTACAATCAACCCGCATTAAATGCTGCGCATATGCAAACGGTTATGGAACAATGGGGGCTTATTGAAAATGAAGAAGTATAATAAAATTCATTGTATGAAGATTTCAATGTTGGTAATTGCGCTTTTCTTTTCAGTTTGTATTGTACAAGCACAAAATATAAGAAAAGTAAAAATTAAGGAGGTGTTGCATTATATCGACACTACTCAAAAACCCGTTGTTATTAATTTTTGGGCCACCTGGTGTGCACCGTGTGTACATGAACTGGCCTATTTTGAAAAAGAAATACAAAAAGCTGCCGGCGATAAAGTTCAAATATTGTTGGTAAGTGTTGATTATGCAGATGACTATCCAAAAACCATTGAAAAATTTATACAGGAACATGGTTACACATCAACCGTATGGTGGTTAAACGAAACCAATGCCGCCGATTTTTGTCCTAAAATTGATAAAACTTGGAATGGAAATATTCCTGCTACATTGATGTATAATCCGTCAACTCATTACCGTAAGTTTTATAACAGGCAATTAACTGCGCCCCAAATTCCTGAAGCTGTAGAGCAATTGTTAAGCACTGCCAATTAATTTTGGAACTCTTCTTTACGAATATTCTTTTTCTTTTGTTCTTGGCCCTGCTGCGCTTGTTGTTGCAGTACCGTAATACTAACATTTAATTCAAAACCAATTAAAAGAATTAAGGAGTTTAAGTAAATAAGTAACATAATAATTAACACCGTGCCGATTGAGCCATATACTTTGTTGTAACTACTGAAGTGATTAACCCAAAATGAAAAGCCAATGGTTGTAAGTAACATTAAAGTTGTTGCTAAAATAGAACCGGGGGAAATTAGTGGCCATTTTTTTTGAATGGCAGGAGCAAAACGGTAAATAAAAGCAATGCCAAAAAATATAAACAATACAATAATGCCCCACCTTACGGTGTTCCACCAAGGATAAAATGTTTTCTTTTTAAAATGAAAAAACTCACGCAATAAACCTGCTAATTCGCCTTGGCCAATCAATACCAAAAGTGAAGCAAGAACTAATAAGATTAATAAAGTGGTTAAGCGAATAGCGCGCCATCTTCTATGCAGGAAATAAGCTTTTTTTTCAGAAATAGATTTATCAAAAGTTCTAATAATACCCATGGTTGCATTCGATGCATAAAATAGCACCAAAATAAAACCGAACGAAAAGATACCCACATGTTTTTTCAGTAAATCGTTTATAAGGGTATTAATTAATTTATAGGTATTTGAGTTGGGAGTTAAATCTTTAAATAAGTTGAGCATTTGACCTTTAAAGTCGAATGAGTCAGGTAGATAAGGAATGATGGAAAAAATGAATAAAAAGGCAGCAGGCAAAGCCATTATTAAATTGAATGAAATAGCTGAGGCACGATCAATAATGCCAATTTTATTGATTTGCTGAAAAAAAAATCGGATAACATAAAATAACGGAATGCCTTTAAAACCCGGAATAACAATTTGCTTGCTTTTTTTAATAGCAAAAGCAATGGGGGGAAAGGTAATAAGTTTATGCTCCAACTTTGTCACGCTTACTTTTGTTTTTGTTTTTTAGCCATTTCAGCATCAAGTGCTTGTTGGTATTGTTTTGCATAAAAGCTATGCTCAGCAAAATTACTGCTAAAGTGGCTGTAGCCGCTAAAATCGCTTTTCGCTACAAAGTATAGATAGTTGGTTTTGGGAGCATTTAAAACGATGTCAATACATTTTGCAGAAGGTGTACAAATTGGTCCCGGCGGTAATCCCTTGTTTCTGTAGGTGTTGTAGGGAGAAGGATTAAACAAATATTTTTCATAAATACGCGTTAGTGCAAAATCCTTCATGGCATATTTGATGGTGGGGCATGCTTGTAAAGCCATGTTTTGGTTTAAGCGATTAATATAAACACTTGCAATTTTGCCTCTTTCTTCATCTATATTAGATTCTTCCTCTACAATAGAAGCTAAAATATATGCTTGTTGAGGTGATAATCCAATGGCTTTTGCTTTTTCTAATCGATCATTTTTGCTCCAAAAAATAGAATCTGCAACCGATAAACGATTAAAAATTTTTCTTAAAGAAGTATTCCAATAAAAAGTATAGGTGTCCGGAATAATGATGGTGAAAACAGTGCTTGTATCAACTTTATAAGGCAATAAAGAATCATTGCTATTCATAAAATTCATTACCTGATTAGAATCAATAGCAAAATTTTTGGCAATGAGTTTAGCCAAATCCTCTTTTAATCTTAGTTTATTAATTACAAGGTTAACGGCAGCCTGCTGATTATTTTTCAGCATCCGCACAATTGATAAAGCACTAGCGTTTTTATTGACTTCATATTTGCCGGGCTTTACGTGCTTGGCAATATTTAATTCTTTCAAAACAAATTGAAACGGCCACCCTCGTTTAATAATGTGTTGTTTTAGCAAAGCTTGTGTTATTAAACTTGCTGATAAACTATCTTCCAACAAAGTGAAATACTGCTTTTTTTCTGAGAAAGCTGTTGCAGGGCTTTTTAAATAAATAAAAAATGCAATAGCCAAACCTGCTATAATAAGCACAGCTAAACCAATTACCTTTCGCATAGAAGTTCAATATAATAAAAAACCCTGTCTGTTACAAACAGACAGGGCAAAAATATTTTTTATAGATTACTTAGTGGCAGGAGGAGTATTTAAAGGAATACTGTTTGCCGGTGTTGTATTTTGGTTGGTGTTCACTTTTTGAATAATGGAAGTATCAGGGCCTTTTGTTGAGCCTCTGAAAATTAGGGTAGAGAATAAAGCAAGTACAGCTATTATAGCTGCAAATAACCATGTTCCTTTTTCTAAAACATCAGTTGTTTGTTTAACACCCATAATTTGATTGCCAAAACCACCTACATTGCCTGCTAAACCACCACCTTTTGGGTTTTGAATTAAAACAATAAACCCTAATGCTACACAAGCAATTACAATTAAAATAATAAAAACTACAGTCATGCTATATTTCTTTTAGTTGTTCAATTTTTTTTGCAAAATAAGCGGATTTATCAGGATCTAAAAAACTTAATTTAATATAAACCTGCACAGCTTTATCAATTTTGCCTTGTTTTACCAAAACTTCAGCCATAGTTTCGGTAATAATTTCTTTGGTTTGATTGGAAGTTTGGGCAATCCCCGGTATAATACTATCAATTTCAGTTTGTTGATGCGCTTGCATTTCAGGGGTTTGCTGGTTTTTGACAATTTTTAACCAGTCGGTAAATTTTAATAACTGTTTACTTAGTTTGTCTTGTGGTTCTCTGGTTAAATCGGCTGTAATACCCAATGAACCAAAATAATCAATGGTATGAAAATGAACCGGTTCATAAGTTAATTCCTCTTCCGACTCAACCGGCTGTTGAAAACTGGCCCATTGAGCTGCAATAGTTTCGGTTAATTTTTCATTTTCTTCAACTAATTCGGTACTGTTATTGTCAGTTAACGGCTGCTCAATGCTTTCTTCTTCTGTATGATAGTTGCTTTCTAACTCAACATCCTTCAATTGTCGCATTTGCTCGGCAATATCCATATTGTTGGTTGGCTCAACTATTTTATTGTCAACTTCCTCATTTGAATTAGGTATTATTAAAGCAGATGCCTCTTGTTCAATATTATCAACAACTTCATGCCCTAATGTATGTTCTTGTTCTATAAGGGAAGATTCATTGTGAGAGGAGGAGGAATCATCAACTTCATTTAAATTTAAATCAGTTGGTTCGTTCTGTGAAAGTTGATGCTGTTCATTCTCATTTAGTACTTCATCATTCGTATTAATTTCAGCTGTAGCTTCTATTGGTAATGCTTCAATTTTTTCATTCCCTTCAATGGAATGGGCCGGCATTTCCTCAATTGTATGCTCAATAGCATTTGTGCTACTATGCGGAAGTGGGGCTACATCTACCAATTCAGCATGCTGTATTGTATTTTGGTCGGTGGCTTGTGTTACTTGTAAAGGAGTTGCCTCTTTTTCGTTTACTGTTGCAAGTAAATACTGCATCCAGTTTATATTGCCTGACGACGCCCAAATAAAAGCCATTGTAGGATTTGAAATAGCTTGATTATTGAGCTGTAGTTTCGCTGCCAGTAAAACTTGGGCAGGTGTAAAGAATGGGTATTCTGTACAAATTTTCTTCAAATTTTCAATAGCTACATCCTGTAATGGTTGTTGCAATAGGGCATAAGCAGTTTGATTGATTACAGCATTCATGTTGTGAAAATACAATATTTATTTACCAGTTCGAAAAAATATGGTTAAAAATATCATCTGTAATATTGCTTACAATAGTTGAAAGTAATTGCCCCTCCGCTTGTTGTAAGGATAGGTTAGAGGAAAAGTCGTAATTACGGCTTACATCAAATTCGTCGGTTTTATTATCAACATTGTTTTTTACAGTAATGTGCGCAGCAACAGTTAATCGGTTTGCCGTAGCTTGTTGTGAGGAAATAGCAGCCGTGGAAACGGAATAATCAGAAATGTAACCGCTAACTACCAAATTAGCATCATCGCTATTGGTGCGAATTAATTTGGTTTGACTGGCAATTTTTAATTGCAGCTTATCCGTTAATTGAGGACTTAATTGTGGATTAACATAACTGGCTTTATTTTCAATAAAACCAATTTTGATGGTTTTGATTTTTGAATAATCTATTGACACATCTTTAAATGAATAAATTTTACAAGCACTCAATAATGCAAGGCCTAAAAATAAAAGTATTTGCATTGCATAGTTTCTTGAAAAGCTTTTGTGCCCAAGTTTTATTTGGATGAATGATTGTTTATTCTTCAATGTCATATTCTTTCAATTTACGGTAAAGGGTACGTTCGCTAATGCCCAAATCAGAAGCGGCATCTTTTCGTTTGCCTTTGTGTTTTTTAAGTGCTTTAATAATCAGTTCTTTTTCTTTATCCATAATATTCAACGATTCTTCAACAACCTCATGATGGTGCAAATCGTCGTGATTAATTAATAAGGGTTGATTGCCTGTACCAATTACAGGGGTAGTTAGCGTATTTGCCGGTGTGGGTATGGTACCCGGAAATACCGGATGTAAACCATCTTCATGATGGGCAACATCATGAATCAATGATTCTTTTGTAAACTGAGCGGCAGTTCCTGCTAAAGATGGATTCTTTAAAATTTCCAGGAACATTTTTTTCAACTCTGTTACATCTTTTTTCATATCGAAAAAAAGCTTGTAAAGAATTTCACGTTCATTCGCAAATTCAGGATGAGCTGAATCAGTTGTATGTGCTAATACCGGTAAATTATTGTTTTGATGTCTTTCGGGTAAAAATCTTCTTAATTCTTGTGCTGATAAAATTTGTTCGCTGCTTAGAACGGATATCTGCTCAGCCAAGTTTTTTAATTCGCGAACATTGCCCGGAAAGGGGTATTGCATGAGCATTATTCTAGCTTCCTCACTTAATTGAACCGGATTGGTTTTATAACGTTCAGCAAAATCAACCACAAATTTTCTGAATAATAAGGGAATATCTTCTTTCCGATCGCGTAATGCAGGTACGCGAATTGGAACTGTACTTAAACGATAGTATAAATCTTGCCGAAAGCGGCCTTTTTCTGCAAATTCAATTAATTCACGGTTGGTAGCTGCTATAACCCTAACATCGGTTTTTTGTACTTTAGATGATCCTACGCGAATGAATTCACCTGTTTCTAAAACTCTTAATAAACGAGCTTGCGTACCCATTGGCATTTCACCAATTTCATCTAAAAAAATGGTACCACCGTTTACTGTTTCAAAATAGCCCTTTCTACTATCTACCGCACCGGTAAAAGCCCCTTTTTCGTGGCCAAACAATTCTGAGTCAATGGTTCCTTCCGGAATGGCGCCGCAGTTTACGGCAATAAAAGGATTATGCTTACGTGCAGAAAGTGCATGAATGATTTGTGAAAATACTTCTTTACCAACACCACTTTCGCCTACAATTAAAACAGTTAAATCGGTAGCTGCAACCTGCACGGCAGTATCTAATGCAAAGTTTAGGGCAGGAGAGTTACCTATAATGCCAAATCGGTTTTTTATGCTTTGTAAATCCATACGCATTCATGTTAATTCATTCAATTACTGAAGCCATTTATTAGGCTACAATTTGTCCAATTAAAGTAGCCTGTGTTGCATTTTGTACCTGCACATTTACATAATCGCCGGGCTTGAATTGGTAATGGGCTTTTGGAAAAACCAACATTTTGTTTTGGGAATTTCTTCCTTTCCAAAAGTTTGCATCTTTTTTACTTTCTCCTTCAATCAATACTTCAAAAGTTTTACCAATATCTTTTTCATTACTTTTTTTCGATAATTCATTTTGAAGGTTGATGATTTCTTGTAATCTGCGTTTTTTTACTTCTTCAGGCACATCATCGGTAAATCTTCTGGCAGCTAATGTGCCCGGTCTTTCGCTGTAAAAGAACATATAAGCATAATCATATTGTGCATATTCCATTGCACTTAAAGTGTCATTGTGTTCTTCTTCAGTTTCAGTACAGAAGCCTGTAATAATATCGGTACTAATGGCGCAATCGGGTATAATTTCTTTAATTCTATCCACTTTTGCCAAATACCATTCGCGGCTGTAAGTGCGATTCATAAGTTGCAAAATGCGCGTATTACCACTTTGAATAGGCAAGTGAATGTAGTTGCAGATATTTTTATATTTAGCCATGGTGTGTAGCACTTCATCCGTAATATCTTTTGGATGCGATGTGCTAAAACGAACCCTTAACAAGGGATGAAGTAATGCTACTTTTTCTAATAATTGCGCAAAATTTACAGTGGTGTTCGTTGATTCATCGAACCAATAATAACTATCAACATTTTGACCCAAAAGGGTAACTTCACGAAAACCTTTTTCCACCAAATCTTTAATTTCTTCTATAATAGAATTGGCACTTCTGCTACGTTCACGTCCGCGGGTAAAAGGTACAACACAAAAACTGCACATATTATTACAACCCCGCATAATAGATACAAATGCAGTAACACCATTACTATCTAAACGTACCGGTGAAATATCAGCATAAGTTTCTTCTCTACTTAATAAAACATTTACCGCTTTTTGTCCGGTTTCTGCTTCAGTAATTAAAGCAGGTAAACTTCTGTAGGCATCAGGGCCAACAACTATATCAACCAGTTTTTCTTCTTCTAACAATTTGTTTTTTAAACGTTCGGCCATACAACCCAAAACGCCAATTAACAAGTCAGGCCTTTGTTCTTTAATTTTTCTGAACTCGGTTAAACGTTTGCGTATGGTTTGTTCCGCTTTTTCACGTATGGAACAGGTATTTAATAAAATAAGTGAGGCTTCTTCAAATTGTCTGGTGGCACCAAAACCTTCCTGGTGTAATATGGAGGCAACAATTTCACTGTCACTAAAATTCATTTGACAGCCATAGCTTTCAATATAAAATTTTTTATGAAACAGGGAAGATTCCTGACCAACAGGTGCATAAGCTTCTCCTTGCCGCTTTTCATCGTGTAGTTTGGTAGGTATTTCAAATACGTTCATTGCACATTTTCTTTTTGGAGTGCAAAAATACACTTTTAAAGCAAGCGATGACACTTTGTCAGCAATACATTGGTTAATTTTAAGGAAATGCCTTTACTTTTGTAAAAATTTGAGCAAGCCTATTTCTTTTTTTACACATTTTTTTGCCCTGTTTGTGTTCTTATTGGAAATTAGCAGGGGTTTATTTGTATAAATGGCCATACTTAACATGAAATTACACAGAATTTTATTGCTTTTTTTTGCGTTTAGTTATTTAAGCTTAAGTGCGCAAGATATTTTAGTAAATACCCTTAAAAACGAGATTTATCGCCCTATTAAAAAAGATAAGGATAAAGATACCATTAACTGGCAATGGAAGCGAGGGGGCTTGTTTAATTTTAGCTTATCGCAAGGTTCATTAAGCAATTGGGCTGCTGGTGGTGATAATTTTTCATTGGCAGTAAGTTCCTACTTTAACTATTTTGTTTATTACAAAAAAGATAGACATTCTTGGGACAATAATTTGGATGTGAATTTAGGCTACATTCAAACCACGAGTTTGGGTGGACGTAAAAATGATGACCGAATTGATTATGTAAGTAAATACGGTTACAAAGTTGATACATCAGGAAAATGGTATTTATCTGGGCTATTCAATTTTCGATCTCAGTTTTTTGATGGTTACACTTATTCAAGTGGGGTGCCGGTGTTTGCTTCCAGTTTTTTATCACCTGCATTTGTAATATTGGCTGCGGGTTTTGACTATAAGCCCACTTCTAAATTTTCTTTATTTCTTTCACCCATTACATCAAGATGGGTAATTGTTACGAATCAATATTTGGCTAATCAAAAAGCTTACGGGGTTGATTCGGGAAGGCATGTATTAAATGAGTTTGGTGCTTTTGCAACCATTAATTATAACACCACAATTTTAAAGAATGTTGATTACAGGGGTAGGGTTGATTTATTTTCGAACTATTTAAATCAGCCACAAAACATTAACTTTTTCATGACCAATCAATTTAATTTTAAAATCAACAAATATTTAACGGCTTCGTATAGTTTAGATATGATATATGATGATAATGTGAAGATATTTGGTCCTAATGGTGATTCTCCGGCATTGCAGGTAAAAAGCATGATAGGCCTTGGGTTTAATATGCCCCTAAAGAAACGGCATAAAACCATCCCCGTTAACACAGCACCGCCTTCCATTCCAACAATTATTGATCCCCGAATTAATTTAAATACATCAGGCGATCACCTTAATTAATTGTTTTATTTTATGTGCCTGATAAATTAGTTCGCCATCATCTTTGGCCATTAAAGTAACGTGGCCCATTTTGCGTCCGGGTTTGGTGGTTTGTTTCCCATATAAGTGCACAAAAGCTTGCTCAACTTTTAATACTTCATTCAACCCTTCATAAACAGGTGTTCCGGTATAGCCCGGTTCACCCAATAAGTTAATCATTGCTGAAGGGTTAATTAATTTAGTGTTACCTAAAGGATAGCCTAATATAATGCGCCAAAGCATATCATATTGACTGCAATAACTAGCTTCAATGGTATGATGTCCGCTATTGTGTACTCGGGGTGCGGTTTCATTTACCCAAATTTCCTGGTCTTTATCAATTAAAAATTCAATTGCAAACAAACCGGCCGTATTCAGTTCTTGTACTACTTTTATAGCAATGGCTTCGGCTTTCCATAATAATTCGCGACTAATTCGGGCCGGGGCAATTTGGTATTCTAAAATATTTAATACGGGATCAAAAACCATTTCTGCAGGCGGGTAAATGGCAGTTTCGCCTTTTTTGTTTCGGGCAACTATTATGGCAATTTCTTTATGAATATTAATCATTTTTTCTAAAACAGATGGGTGCTCAAAACCTAAGGCAACTTCCTCTTTATTTTTAATGATTTGTACACCTCTGCCATCATAACCACCTTCGCCTATCTTATGTACCGCAGGAAAAAGATGGGTATGCTGCATTACCTCATTCAAAGTTTCAGTTATAACAAAAGGCGCAGTAGGTATTTGGTGTTCATGGTAAAATTGTTTTTGATGTATTTTGTTTTTTATGGTTTTAATAGCAGAAGGTGAAGGATAAATGGCTAAACCTTCTGCTTCCAATTGTTCTAAAGCGGCAATATTTACAGCTTCAATTTCTATGGTTAACGCATCTACCATTTTACCGAAGCGGTAAACCGTTTCATAATCGATTATACTGCCCTGTACAAAATGATGGCATAAATGTGCAGATGGGCAGTTTTTGTCATTTTCTAAAACATAGGTTTCGACTGTGTAATTGGCTGCAGCCTGTAATAACATTCTACCCAATTGACCACCCCCTAATATGCCTACTTTCATATAAAGATTATTAAGTTTTAAGAAATTTATTCCCCCCTTACAAGTATACCTAAAGACTATTATGCCTATTTGTATTGCGAAGATAAATGCGAGGTAAATTGAAAATGAGTTTTTTAAAGAAATGTTTTAATTTTGAAATATGCTTCCCGATTATCCGCATAAATTATTTAATGACCGCAGAGCAAACTATTGTTTGTTAATGCTGGCATTGGCTATGGACTCGGCCACTCAACTCTAATTGCATACTCTTCGCTATTCAATTGATTTCTCATTTATTTAATTAATAATTTTTATTTAATATGTCTTTGCAAGTAAAAGAAGCAATCGGCATGCAAAATGCTGCCAACACTGATTTCCTACCTTTAGAAGGTACTGATTATGTGGAATTTTATGTTGGCAATGCCAAACAAGCAGCACATTATTATAAAACAGCCTTTGGTTTTCAAAGTCTTGCTTACTCTGGCCCGGAAACCGGCAATCATGCAACTGCCAGTTATGTAGTTAGGCAAAATAAGTTGACTTTTATGTTTACTACGCCTTTAAGGTCAACACATCCCATTGCTCAGCATATACTTAAACATGGTGATGGCGTAAAAGCATTATCATTACGTGTACAAGATGCAACTGATGCATGGCATCAAACTACAAAACGTGGGGCTAAAAGTTATATGGAACCCACTCACTTAAAAGATGAACACGGCGAAGTTGTAATGAGTGGTATTCATACTTATGGGGATACTGTGCACTTATTTATTGAAAGAAAAAATTATAAAGGTGCTTTTATGCCCGGTTATGTTGAGTGGAAAACCAATTATAATCCTTCCGAAACCGGTTTGCTGTATGTTGACCATTGTGTTGGGAATGTTGGATGGAACCAAATGAATAAGTGGGTGGCGTTTTATGAAAATGTTATGGGTTTCAAAAATATATTAACCTTTGATGACAATGATATTTCAACAGAATATTCAGCCTTAATGAGTAAGGTAATGAGTAACGGAAACGGATTTGTGAAGTTTCCGATTAATGAACCGGCTGAGGGTAAAAAGAAATCGCAGGTTGAAGAATATTTGGAATTTTATGATGGTGAAGGAGTACAGCACGTTGCTTTAGCCACTAACAATATTATTGAAACAGTAACCGCTTTACAAAACCGTGGTGTTGAATTTTTAAAAGTGCCTGCCTCATATTATGAAACTGTTTTAGAAAGGGTAGGACACATTCAGGAAGATTTAGCCGCTTTGCGGGAGCTGGGAATTTTAATTGATAGAGATGATGAAGGCTATTTGCTGCAAATATTTACCAAACCGGTAGAAGATAGACCTACCTTATTTTTTGAAATTATTCAGCGCCATGGTGCCAAAAGTTTTGGTAAAGGAAATTTTAAGGCTTTGTTTGAAGCTATTGAACGTGAACAAGCCTTAAGAGGCAACTTATAAACATGCCTGCATAAATTTTACATTTTCTATTAGTAAGGATTCTGTATTTTCAATTTTAATTACTGATTTTTGTTCCTCAATCATTATAGTATTGAGGAACATTTTGTATGTTAAAATTTGAAAGCATTATGCGTTTGTTTGTTTTGTGTTGCTTTGTGTTGTTGTTTAGTGGGGGTGTATGGGCTCAAAATTCATTTGTTGATTTTCAAAAGTCGAATGTAAGGGTAGCCAATGCATTTAAATTAAAAGAAGATACCCTGGCTAAACAGTTTAAAAAAGAGGGTTTAAGTTGGCCACCTAAGCAGCTTTATATTCGTAGTTTTAAGTATGATAGTCAGTTGGAAGTGTGGGCACGTAATAATAGCACCGAACCATTTAAATTAATAAAGACCTATAAAATTTGTGCTTTAAGCGGTGGTTTAGGGCCTAAGCGAATTGAAGGTGATTATCAGGTGCCGGAAGGTTTCTATTACATTAATATGTTCAATCCCAAAAGCACCTATTACTTATCATTAGGTCTCAATTATCCAAATGTTTCTGATCAACTATTATCCGATTCAGTAAAGCCCGGCAGTGATATTTTTATTCATGGCACTTGTGTAACCGTTGGTTGTATTCCTATTATGGATAACCAAATTGATGAGTTATATTTACTGGCTTCATATGCCAAGAGCAATGGTGAAGATTTTATTCCTGTACATATTTTCCCCGTTCGTTTCAATAATCCCAAAAGCATGGCTTTTTTGGAAAAAGTTACCAAAGATGATAAAGTTTATGGTGATTTTACCCAAAGCTTAGAAAAAGTTTACAATTATTTTGAAAAACACAAAACCCTTCCCGTTATTACAGTTAATAATAAAGGTAACTATGTAATATACTAGGTATTACGTTATTGCTTTTGTAACTTTAATATTTGCAAAGTTATTGGGGTTTGTTGCCGCAAAACCACGTTTTCTTCTGCATTCATTGCATTCAAAATGGCAGCGGTATAATGTCTTACAGTAAATAGCTGTAAGTTTTTTTGCACCAGCACATCAAATTTTTCTGCGGCAAGCATTGCCAATTCATTTATTTTTTCAGCTTTATCGTCTAAACAAATTTGTACACTAATAGCACCAAACTGAATTAGGTTGGGAATTAATTTCAAAGCGTTTAAAAATGCATAAATATCCTGAATTGACTGTCCACCTATAAAAGAGAAATCGAGACTTTGAAAGGTAATTAGTACCTGTTTATCTTTTAAAATTTGAATGGGCGGAAAATGTAAGTGCTTTGCATTATGTATAATCGTGCCCGGTAACGAAGGATTCAAAAAGCATTTCACCAATAAAGGAATATGCTTATTTTGTAAAGGTTTAATAGTTTTGGGATGAATAACTTGTGCACCATAATAAGCCATTTCAATTACTTCATTATAATTCAATTCGGGAATATAAACCGCTTCTTTAAACATTTTGGGGTCTGCACTCATAACGCCTTCAACATCCTTCCAAATGCTTACACTTTTTGCTTCTAAAACATTGCCTAATATGGCAGCGGTAAAATCGCTTCCTTCACGGCCTAAGGTTGTACTTTCATTATCGGTAGTTGCGCCAATAAATCCCTGAGTAATGTAAATTGAGTGTGCATTATTTAAAAATGCTTGTTGTGCTTTTTGAGCAGTTATATCCCATATTATGCCGGCGTCTCTAAAATTATTATCCGTCAATAACACATCTCTAATGTCAATCCATTGAGTATTCAATCCATTTTCTTTGCAAAAGAAATGGATAATGGTGGAGCTAAGTAATTCACCGCAACAAACAATTTGATCGTAATAGTAATCATAAGCTCTAACCGGCTTATCGTGTAAAAGCCATTCAACTTCCGTAAAAATATCAATCATTCTTGCATAGCAGGTGTTGTATTCTTTTACCAGCAAATATTTGGCAACGGTAAGGTGTTGCTGTTTAATAACTTCAAACAGTTGCAATGCTTCCGTAGCTTTTTGTTGAAAAAATGCATCTACAACTTTTTCTAAAGCATTGGTAGTTTTACCCATAGCTGAAATTACCAATACTGCCTTTTCACCTGCTTCAATGTTTTCAATAATTTGAATAACTTTTTGAATGCGTTCAACATTACTGATGCTGGCACCGCCGAACTTATAAACAATCATGCTATTTAACAAATGATTAAGTGGAAGATTGGCAAAGCTACAGTAATTATGCTTTGTAAAATGCAAAGCAATTTTTATTGGTACAATTCTTGAATTCAACAGAAAAAAAATTATGCAACTGACAATTTTTTTAAATTTTTTTAAACTATCAATGGTTGTAACCGCTTTAATAGCGAATGGTTGTAAACCCGGCAGCAATTTGCACGATGCGCCTGTAGCAAAATATGCTAAAATGGAAAGGGATGTGTTGTATTACATTAATGAATATAGAACCTCAAAAGGATTACAGCCGTTGCAATGGAGCAATGCTATTTATCCTTTGGCCTCTGAACATAGTGTTGATATGGCTGAACATAAGGTAGCATTTGGGCATGATGGTTTTGATACCAGATTTAATGCCATAAAAAATAAATTAGGTTATCTGCGTGGTGCCGCCGAAAATGTAGCACTTGGACATTTAGATGCTAAAGCTGTTGTGAAAGGTTGGTTGAATAGTCCCGGCCATAAAAAAAATATTGAAGGCAATTACAATTTAACGGCTATTGGCATTGCACAAGGTAATGATGGTAATTTATACTTCACTCAAATTTTCATTAATAAGCCATCTAACTAAGCTATTGTAATGTGTATGGCGAACACGATTGCATAAAAAAATATTGTATGTATTGTGCGTGCCCTTTATCTTTATCAAAAAACATACAATACTATGATGGTGAATAGAAAAATTTTGACATTAGATGAATTTACCATTCAACAATTACGCCAATTTCCAACAGCAACAGGTGAGTTAAGTAGTTTATTACGCGATATGGGCTTGGCTGCCAAGCGGGTAAATGTTGAAGTGAATAAAGCAGGTTTAGTTGATATTTTAGGAGATGCAGGTTCTATTAATATTCAGGGGGAAGATGTAAAGAAGTTAGATGTTTATGCCAATAATCAATTTATGGGTGCATTAAAGCATGGCATAAGCTGTGCAGGTATTGGTAGCGAGGAATTGGATGATTTTGTGATTTTTGATGATGAAGTGAGTAATAACAGTAAATACGTGGTATTATTCGATCCATTGGATGGGAGCGGAAATATAGATGTGAACATTTCAATTGGTACAATATTTAGCGTTTATCGTAGAGTTAGCCCTAAAGGTTCACCTTGTACTCGCGAAGATTTTCTTCAGCCTGGAAATAGGCAAGTGGCTGCAGGTTATATTATCTACGGCAGTTCAACCATGTTGGTGTATGCTACAAAACGGGGAGTAAATGGGTTTACTTTAGACCCATCTATTGGGGAGTTTTGTTTAAGTCACCCCAATATTCAATGCCCCGAAAGCGGCAATTTTTATTCCGTGAATCATGGTTATTTCTTTCAGTACCAAAAAGGTGTACAGCAATACATTACCGCCTGTCAGAAAAAAACGAAGTCGGAGGGTGGACCATATACACAGCGATATATTGGAAGTATGGTAGCCGATGTGCATAGAAATTTATTAAAGGGAGGTATTTTCATGTATCCTGGAACCGATAGCAAACCCAATGGTAAGTTGCGTTTGTTGTACGAATGTAATCCGCTTGCTTTTATTATTGAAGTAGCAGGCGGGAAAGCAACAAATGGCGAACAACGCATATTGGATATTCAACCTCAACAATTGCATCAACGGTCACCTTTATTCATTGGTAGTAAATTAATGATGGAAGAATTAGAAAATTATTTAATGCAAAATAAAGAAGCGCATGCATAAATTTCTTGTGTTGGGAATATTTTTTTTATGTTGTCAACAGGTAAGTAAAGCACAGCAAGTAATATTACCACATCAGTTAAATTATTTTATCAATCCTAAGCCGAATACCTTATTGTACAATGACACTTTGTACAGAGGTGCACGTGAGTTTAAAGGCTTGTTTTACAAAACGGGTAATCTGCAGTTAATTCATTACTATCAAAAACATCAGCAAAACAAAATTTGGGGAAATGTTTTAGGTATTCTGGGAGCAGGTATGATGGGTGCCGGAGTTGGATTGGCCAGTAATCACCATTCAGGACTTGGGTGGACATTTATAGGTGGTGGATTTTGCACTACTGTAGTTGGAGGATATTTAATAGCTTCGGGGCAGAAAAACTTAATATTAGCCGTAGATTTGTTTAATAAATGGTCGCACCAACAATTACCCAAAGTACAGGCAGGTATAGGTTTTTCGGGAAGTAGTGCAGGATTAGTTATAAATTTTTAGACATGCAAAAAAAAATAATTGAAGTAAAAAATCTTACTAAAAACTACGGTTCAGTTCAAGCAGTTAAAGGGATTAGTTTTGATGTATATGAAGGAGAGATATTTGGTTTATTAGGCCCCAATGGCGCAGGTAAATCAACCACCTTAGAAATTATAGAAACACTAAAAGATAAAACCAGCGGTGAAGTTTGGGTGGACGGGTATAGCTTAGATAAAAACCCTAATGAAATAAAACAAATTATTGGGGTGCAATTGCAATTAAGCGGTTATTATCCCGGATTAACATTGGCAGAACTTTTAGATTTGTTTGCAGGGTTATACAACAAAAAAATTGATAAGAAAAAGATTTTAGAAGAAGTAAAACTGGCCGATAAAGCAAAAGCAAAGTATAAAGAATTAAGTGGTGGTCAACAACAGCGTTTTTCATTAGCCACTACACTTATTAATAATCCCAAAATTATTTTTTTAGATGAACCTACTACAGGATTAGACCCACAAGCTAGAAGAAATCTTTGGGATTTAATTAAACAAATTCGATTAAGCGGAACTACTGTCATTATTACTACGCATTATATGGATGAAGCGGAAGAACTTTGCGATAGAGTAGCCATTATTGATAGCGGTAAAATTCAATCCGTAGCTACCCCTGACGAATTAATTGACAATTTAGTAGCAACCGGTTTTGAAAGAACAAAAGAAGTGAAGAAAGCAACTTTGGAAGATGTTTTCATTCATTTAACCGGCAAATCATTACGCGAAGATTAATTTTATTTTATGCATACAGATGAACGTTACCCCATTGGTAAATATGAGCCGAAGCCGTTTTCAGAGGAACAAAAGCAAGAGTGGCTAAAGGCAATTGCACAATTACCGGAAGAATTAGAAATAGAGGTTCAGCATTTAGATGCAGCACAATTGAATACACCCTATAGGGAAGGAGGATGGACAGTGCAACAACTCATTCATCATATGGCCGATAGCCATATGAATGCTTATATCCGATTTAAATTGGGGTTAACGGAAAACAAACCTACCATAAAACCATACAATGAAAAAGCATGGGCGCTATTACCCGACAATGATACTGTTCCCATTAATGTATCATTAACACTGCTGCATGCTTTGCACAAACGTTGGCATGCCACCATGAAGGATTTATCGCAGGCTGATTTTGAAATAACAGTTATTCATCCTGAACAAGGACGCGAATTAAGTTTATGGTTATTATTAGGCTTATATGCATGGCATGGTAAACACCATAAGGCACACATACAGGCTTTGAAAGATAAAATGAATTGGTAATGCAAAGAGATTTAACGTGGACTACTTTAGCCAGTAGTTATTTATTGAAAGATACTTGGGCTACTATACGAAAAGATACCTGCCTATTGCCCAATGGAAAAGTAATTGATCCATTTTATGTGTATGAATTTCCCGATTGGGTTACAGCATTTGCCATTACTAAAGATGGGAAAGTATTATTAGAACGACAATATCGGCATGCTTTAGGCCGAACAGATATTGAAACGCCGGGAGGATGTATGGATCATAGTGATGCATCGCCTGAAGCTGCATTGCAAAGAGAATTATTGGAAGAAACCGGCTACCGTTTTACTGAATTTCAAAAATTAGGAATTACTTCAGCCAATCCTTCTACCAATAACAATATTATGCATATGTTTTTGGCAACGGGCGGTGAAAAAGTGGCCGAGCAAAATTTTGATCCCGGTGAAGATTTGGAAATTTTATTGGCCAGTATTGATGAGGTAAAGCAATTTGTTCGTGAAAATAAAATTATACAAAGTATGCATGTTACTTGCATTTTGTTGGCATTGGAAAAATTAGGTGAATTGCATTTTTAATGAATGGGTTCTATTTCTGCAATTAAAAAAACGCTACCGCAAACAACAATTAAATCATCATTTAAAGCCATTTGCATAGCCGCTTTTAAAGCAGCATTTACATCATCATACGTGTTGCCTATTAAACAATAATCCTTCGCTATTTCGGTTAATTCAGTGGCATTCAATGCCCTTGGAATATTTGCTTGCGTAAAATAATATTGGGCATTAGTAGGTAATAATGATAAAACCAATTGTGGGTCTTTATCTTTTACCATTCCAAATACTATGTGTAATTGCCGGTATTTGCAAAGTTTAATTTGATGTAATAATTGGGTTATTCCTGCTTCATTATGGGCAACATCTGCAATAACGGTGGGGGATTGGTGTAATAATTCCCAGCGTCCATGTAATCCTGTTAGACTTTTAGCATTTGCTAACCCTTCAATTATTGCATTGTCGGATAATTGCCATCCTTGCTGTTTTAATTGGTTTACTGCCGTTAAAATTGTAATTAAATTATTGAGTTGATAAATACCTGGTAAATCAAGCTGATAAGCATGTATTTCGCCATTTTTATTATTCAGCAATTTTACCATTAGGGTAGTAAAGGTTTGTTGATATTCTAATACTGAAAAAGCTTGTTGTGCATAATAGATAGGAGCATTTTTTTGTGATGCGGCATTTTCAAAAACAGGTTTTGTTTCATCAATCACTTCGCCTATTACAACAGGAATATGCTGTTTAATAATTCCTGCTTTTTCACCGGCTATGGCTTCCAAAGTATTACCCAGCAAATTCATATGGTCCCACCCAATGTTAGTGATAATAGATAGTTCCGGCGTAATAATGTTGGTACTATCTAAACGGCCGCCCAAACCTGTTTCAATAACAGCTACATCCACATGCGCTTCTGCAAAATAGCTAAAAGCCATTGCCACCGTAATCTCAAAAAAAGAAGGTTGAATTTCTGCAATGGCAGGTTTCATTTTTTCAACAAAATCAATAATAAAATCTTCCGTACATAATTCCCCGTTTATTTTAATTCGTTCTCTAAAATCTTTTAAATGCGGTGATGTATATAATCCGGTTTTATAGCCGGCTTTTTGTAAAATTGCCGCAAGCATATGGCTGGTACTTCCTTTGCCATTGGTGCCGGCAATATGAATGGATTTAAATTGTTGCTGCGGGTTTCCTAATTTATTGCAGAGTAAAAGGGTATTGGTTAAATCTTTTTTATAGGCTGATGCACCTTGCCTGCTAAACATGGGTAAATGTTCATACAGATAAGTTAATGTTTCCGAATAGTTCATGAGTTAAAAAAATTAGCCATTCAGTTTAAAGCTGAATACAATAGTGCCGGTTTGGTTATCTGTATCACCTGCATTTAGTTTTAATAATTTGGCTTTCCGTAAAGCAATATTTCTAATGTTTTGATTAGTAGTAGTGGTACCTCGAGGATTAATATTGGCCTGGATAACTTCGCCTAATTTATTCACAGTAATATCAACGGCAACTTTTGCAGGCTCATTAAAATCATCTTCAAAGCTCGGCAGCTTAGTAAAATGCCTGCCTGTTAAGCCATTTCTTATACTAACACCGCTGGTTCCTGTTCCGCCATTACCTGTATAGCTGTCGCTATTAGGGTTGCCATTGGGTTTGCCCTGATCGCCTTTTCCACCCGCAATTCCTTGATTAAAAACTCCATTATATGAATCTGCCCCATTACCACTTGACGTAGTTGAGGTTCCACCCTGAAATAATGCCTTGGGTTTAGGTGGAGCAGGAGTTGGTTTTACTACGTTATTATCATTTATTTTTGGATGAATTGCTGTTGGATTATGGGTTAAAGGTTTTTTTGGATTCACTTTTTTTTCTAAAGTACCTACAGCTTCATCATTTTCGCCCGTTACTTCATTGGCTAAAACATCGGGAGTAGATTGTATTTGTTTTGAAGGAGGTGGGGTTGCTAGTTTGGTGTCTTGTTGTACAGATGGGTTGCCCTGCATTTGTGGCGCTACATCGCCCAAACCTGTTTCACTGTTGCCCAAATTTACTTCAATACCTGTGTCGGTTGTAGGTTGCGGAATTTGTGGCAGCGACCATTTTAAAAAAAAGAAAACCAAAAATATACCGCCACAAATAATAACAGTATATAAGGCTGCTTTTCTGTTTTTTTCTAATTCAAAATTTTGATACACCATTTCAGCGTTATTCATACAAAGTTATCTTATTTTTTAAGCGATGACCGGATGTTGAAAATTACTGTTGGAACGTTTAATTAAGCACATGTATTGTGTTAAATGTTGTTGAATTATTGGCTTGTTAATTATTCACTTGAATTATAAGGATAAAATAATGTTACAATTCAATAAAAGCAATTAATTTACACACCAATACTAACTAAACATTAACAATTAAAACTTATTGGTTATGATGCGAAAATTACTTGGCTTACTGCCTTTATTTTGTTTGTTAATACTTCCTGCCATTAATCAAGCAGCCAGTTTGCCTATGTTACCCGGAAAAAATGCTGCTGATTCTGCCGGCAAAGGAGGTGCAACGCTGAATTCTGCTGTTTTAAAAAATGCGTTAGCAGAGTACAAAAGCTTATCACGGAAAGAAAAAAAGTTTCGCATTAAAGAATCAAAAGCATTATTGAAAGAATATAAAGCTCAAAAAAAAGCGGGCACTTCAACTGATACAAATACATTGTTATTAGTTATTTTGGCTATATTATTACCTCCCTTGGCTGTTTATTTACATGAAAATGCAATTAATACTAAGTTTTGGATTGACTTGTTGCTAACGCTTCTGTTTTTCTTGCCTGGTATTATATATGCCCTAATTGTTATTTTAGGTGGTTAGTTGAAAAATATACTTGCAATTAAAGTTTTATATTATTCTTTTATTTGTTAGTCGTAATGTTTTTTTGGAAAGCAAAGTCATGTATGAAATCTGACAATTTTAGTTGTAATTTACTTGCTTAACCGAAAAAATAGGGCTGATAGTAAAATTTTTGTGAATTGGGTAATATCTTCCTTTAATTTTGCACCTTATTATTATTTTTTCATTCCTTAAAACCAAGGTTCTTCAATGAACAATACCTATACCTCGCTGGTTGAGCAAACATTTCATTTTCCCCAGGAAGGATTTAATTTGAATGATGATGGATACTTAAGTTTTAACGGACTAAATCTAAAAGCTTTAATTGACAAATACGGAACGCCAATGAAACTTACCTATTTACCCAAAATAGGTATGCAAATCAACAAGGCAAAAAATATGTTTAATGCTGCTTTTAAGAAGCATAAATATGAAGGAGAGTATTTTTATTGTTATTGCACCAAAAGTTCACACTTTTCATTTATTGTTGAAGAAGCCCTAAAGCATAATATTAATTTAGAAACTTCGTATGCTTACGATATTGAAATTATCAATCAGCTATATAAGCGAAGAAAAATTAATAAAGATATTTTTATAATTTGTAATGGTTACAAGCAAAAAGCTTACACCAGCCGAATTGCTAAGCTCATCAATTCCGGATTTAAGAATGTAATACCGGTATTAGATAATAAAGAGGAATTGCAGGCATATAAAAGAAGTGTAAAGCACCCTTTTAAACTAGGAATTAGAGTAGCTGCAGAAGAGGAACCTTCCTTCCCATTTTATACATCGCGCTTAGGCATGCGTGCAAAGGATATTTTGGAGTTTTATGTTGATGAAATTGAAGGATTTGAAGATAAGTTTCAATTGAAAATGCTACACATTTTCTTAAATAAAGGTATTAAAGATGATATTTATTATTGGAGTGAGTTGAATAAAATTATTAACCTATACTGCCAATTAAAGAAAATTTGTCCGGAGCTTGATTCTATCAATATTGGCGGTGGCTTTCCCATAAAACACTCATTGGCATTTGAATATGATTATCAATTCATGATTAATGAAATTGTTGCCAACATAAAAAAGGCTTGTAAAAAAGCCAAAGTTCCAATGCCCAATATTTATACAGAATTTGGAAGTTTTACCGTTGGTGAAAGCATGGCGCATATTTATAGTGTTACCGGTCAAAAAATTCAAAATGATCGCGAGTGCTGGTACATGATTGATTCTTCTTTTATTACAACATTACCTGATACTTGGGGAATAGGAGAAAAGTTTTTAATGTTACCCATTAATAAATGGGAAAACGAATACCATAGGGTAGTGTTGGGTGGTATTACTTGTGATAGCCATGACTATTATGATAGTGAGGAACATATTAATGAGGTTTTCTTGCCCAAATTAACATCTCCCGATAAAGAAAATGAACAAAGTAATAAGGAGCCATTATATGTAGGTTTTTTTCATACCGGTGCCTATCAGGATCAAATTAGCGGATATGGCGGAATTAAACACTGTTTAATTCCTTCACCAAAGCATGTTATTGTTGAATATGATAAAAATGGAAAATTAATTGATTGGTTGTATGCCAAAGAGCAATCGGCACAAAGTATGTTAAAGATTCTAGGCTATTTACGTTAGTATATACCCCCATGCAAAAACCAAAACAACAGGCCGTCTGAACCTACAGGCGGCTTTGGTTTATTCAGAACCAGAAAATACGGAGTATTTATTTTTGGGCCTTAAGTTATCTTGCCATTTAAATCCTCTAACTTTTAAGCTTTCCGGATCGGCTTGCTTCATTGGGCTCATCACTCCTTTCAAATCGTTAATAAATAATACTTTTTGTATTTCTCCATCTGTAAAATAGGCATCAATTACACTGCAGGTTGATTGGTTTACGCCAATGAATTTATGATTGTCATCTTCTACAAAATAAATATTATCGGCAGGGGTTCCTCGGGTATGTATATAATTTATTTTGCCATCATGAAAAAATGCATGTGTACTATTGCCCCTTACTTGGTTGTAATAATTGTTACTGGCTTTACTTATAGTAAGCGCATTTTCAAATACCGATAATTCTTTGGGTTTTTTATTGGCTAAGAACAAATAAATAGTATCGCCAGAAATTTGGTTTTCGTTTGACCAAACAATGGGATGGGTAAATAGTCGAAACGAAGAATCAAATTGCGTATAAAACAAACTGTCGCCAACAGCTTGCAGTGAGTCTGAAAATATTTTCACATGATGGTAGGCTTCAATAAAGCGATTATTACTAGTATCTTTTGCAATCTGGGCACTATCAATTAATAACCTATCTGCGGCACCCAATGAGTCTCTAATAACGGGAACAGGCCTGGTTTTAATTAATGCAGAAAGTTTGCCCGAACGCAAAGTGTCGGCCCCAACATAAATGCTATCCTTTTCTTGTTTTATTAATAGAATAGGTTGTTCGGTAGCTAGAAAAGCATCATTTTTACGGTTTGTTTTTATATTATTTGCTATAATGTCGTAACCTCCGGTTGAATCTTTACTTCTATAAACTGCATTGCCCTGGAATTCTCCAATTCCCGTACTATCATTAAAAGCCATATAATCGGAAGTGAAGGTATAAGTGCTATCGTCAATGAATGGCCGTTTTGAAAAATTTGCTACTTTGTTTTTTAAATCATAGTAACCGTCTGTTACCAATATGGTACGGTTACCATTAATTACTTTAGAAGGAGAAATAAAGGTGGTAATGTTTGTATTGATGTTGTATAAAAGGGTGTCGGTATAAATTTTATATTCCGGATCAATTAATACTACATTCTTTTTAAATATTACATCGCGGGTATCACCATAATAAGTACCTTCCTTACTTGTTAACACTGATTGACCATTCACCAATTTGCCACCATTGAAGTATTTACCAATTTTAATTTGTGTATCATATTCCAAATCGTTGGTGGTTAATACTCCTTTTCCATCGGTAAGTTTTACTTTGTTTTTAAGAAATGCCTTTTTTTCTTTGCCCAAATATTTTAAATATTGCGAATAGGTTTGCACACTGTCAGCATCATTTATGTGTACGTTTCCAAAGGCTTCTAAAATATTTAGCTTTTGGTTTAAAACAATACTATCTGCATAAAAAAGGGTTCTGTTTTGTTGCACTTCAGCATGCCCCACTAATGCAATAAATTGTCCTGCAGTATCTTTATTTTGAAAGTTGTAAGTATCTGAATGAATTATAGTAATGGTTTTTTTACTTGTTGTATCGGTTGTATTATTGGCTTGTGCCCATAATTTTCCCGATAACAAAAGCCCCAGCAATAATCCACAAATTTTAATACAATGCATGTTGTTATTTGTGTTGTTGAACACTGCTATCATTTAGAGGTGCCATTAGTGGACCCGATTTATCTTTTCGGCCAAAAACTGATATGTTTACGTAACGTTTAGGGTGCGTTCTCAAATCATCCAATAATATGTTTGCGCTTCTTACTGTATTATTCAAATTATTGTATAATTTTTTATCATTTAGCAATAGTCCTAGTGAACCATCACCTGAATTGATTTTAGCTAGTACATTATTCAAATTACTAACAGTGGCTTTTAATTCTGTAATTGTTCCTTTCATATCGGCATCAGCCAGTTGGCGGGTAGTAGCTTCAACATTGCTTAGCGATTGTGAAATTTTATCGTTGTTATCGCTTAAATTTTTGGTGAAGCTATTTACATTATTCATGGTTTGCACAATAGCTCCATTTTGCTGGTCTAACATTTTTTTAAGAGAGGCGGATGATGCTACTAAACTAGCTGTTGTTTCATTGATATTTGCTATAACTTCTTGCAGATTGTGTTTTGTATGGGGATCGAAAATGCTATTTACATTTTTCAATACACTATCTAATGAATGAAGGGTAGTATTGAGTTGGGTACTAATAGGTTCAATTTTATTACTTAATTGTCCGAGCAGTCCGGGGTTTGAATTGGTGAGTAGTGTATCTCCTGAATTTAAATAGGTGGTGCTATTGCCCAATTGTATATCAATACTGGGGGTTCCTAAAAAACCTTCTTTTATGTAGGCTACTGAGTTAGAGGGAATATTGTAGTAGCTCTTTAGTTTAATGGCAATAACAATATCTTTTAAATTTTTATCAGCATTCTCAATGTCGAAAACACTGCCAATTTGATAACCATTAATATAAACAGGATTTGATACCATAATACCCTTTGCATTTGGGTATTTGGCATATAAAAAATTACCTGTTTTAAAAACACTTCTTCCTTTCAAAAAATTAAATCCCAATATTAACAAGGTAATGGCTATGGCCGTTAATGCACCTACTTTTGTTTCGTTGGAAATCTTCATAAACGCAAATCTAAGGGTTATTCATCAAGCTAAATATAATAAAAAATAGTATTATTTTTTATTTTGAGTATTTCCGTTAGCCTGCATTTTATTTTCTAAAGAATATTTGTAACGTTTTACAGCTCGGGTAATGGCTTCAGCAATTTCCTGCTGACCCTTTTCACTGTTTAAATAATCTTCTTCTTCTGGGTTTGAAATAAATCCGGTTTCTACCAATATGGCAGGCATAGCCACCGCCTGTAATACCCAAATACCTTTACCACGTTGTTTTGCTTCCCGACTTACTCGCCCCATTTTTGTAAATTCATCTTCTACAGTTAAAGCCAAACTTTGGCTTCTTTCGGCATATTGTTGTGTTTTTAATGAATATAGCACAATCTTAGCCGGATCATTGGGATCAAAATCTTTCATTTCATTCGCCAAAGTGCTATCCATATATAATGATTCGTTTTCACGAAGTGCCTTTTCTTTATCATCATTTTTATCAACTCCCCATATATAAGTTTCTGTGCCTTTTGCAGGGTTGGGGGTAGTATAAGTATGATATTGTTTTACTTTTCGGGTATATTTTTTCCCTTTTTTGTGGTAAGTTTCCGTTTTATAGCCAATAAATTCGCTATGTCTAATGGGGTCAACGTAATTGCAGTGAATGGAAATAAATAAATCGCCTTTAGCCTGATTGGCTTTTGCGGCTTTTACTTTTACGTTATCATAAACATCTGTAGTACGTGTCATATAAACATCAACGTCGGGCATTTGCCGATGAATTTCTTTTTCAAGTTTTAAAGCAATAGCTAAAGCAACATCTTTTTCATGAGAATATTTTCCAGAAGCACCATAATCTACTCCACCATGCCCGGCATCAATTACAATTCGTTTTAAGGCAGGTTTGGGCCCCGGTTGTTGCGGATTAGTTTGACTAGGATTGGTAAATGATGCTAAAAAAACAAAACACCAAATATTCATTAAACTTACAGCTGCAACTTTTTTTATCATTCGTTTAAACGTTAAAGGCATTATGCTAATTAAACTATTTAATGTGAAGCACCTATTTTTGCTTCCGTTATTATGAGATTACGCGGTAAAATTAACGTAAAAACCCTTGCGGGCAGTATAGCAATTGGCATTATACTCCTGATTTCAATGAATTTGAAGGCTTTTAACACGCCACAAATTATTTTTTTCAATTCATTAACAGGGTTTTCTGATACTATTCCCAATAATGACACTTTGCCGCTTTCAACTGATACCGTAATTGTAAATGGTAGGAAAGATTCCAGTTTATTGGCAAATGATACCGGTAAATTGGCAAAAAATGATACACTTAATTTATCTAAAGACTCATTGGATGCTCCGGTGAATTATGCTGCTTCAGATTCCGGTGTATTGTTAATTCCTTCTAAGCAATTTATTTTATATGGGAAAGCTGATGCCAAATACAAGGATATTGAATTACAAGCTGCCATTATTAACTATAATCAGCAATCGCAATTGGTAAGGGCTTATGGATTAAGCGATACATCAACCGATTTAAATGCAAAGCCTAAGTTAACACAGGGCGATTCAAAATCTATTAGTGATTCTATTCTGTTCAACCTAAAAACAATGAAAGGAAGAACCACCAATAGTTTTTTTAATGAAGGGGAATTATTTGTGCATGCCAATGTGTTGAAAAAAGAAGGGAAAGATATTTTTTATGGTTACCGAGGTAGATTTACCACTTGTAATTTAGATACGCCACATTTTGCCTTCAGAACCCGAAAATTGAAAATGATTGCCAATAAATTGGCGGTAAGTGGCCCCGCATCTCCTGAATTTGAAGGTGTTCCTATTCCTATAGGAATTCCTTTTGGCATATACCCTTTAACAACCGGGCGTCATTCGGGTATTTTGCCGCCACAGTTTATTGTTAGTCAGGATTTTGGATTGGGTTTAGAAAATTTGGGTTACTACAAGGTGTTGAGCGATAATTTTGATGTTACAACCCGTGCTAACATATACTCCTATGGGGGATATTCATTTACCATTAACCCTAAATATTATGTTCGTTATCATTATCAGGGTGCATTAAATTTTAGTTTCCAAAGTATTAAAGCACTGAATCAAAATTATTTAACACCACAGGAGTATAATACTTCTAAATCATTCATGCTTAACTGGACCCATACACGTGATAATAAAGCACGTCCCGGAACAACTTTTAGTGCTAACGTAAACTTTGGTAGTACTAAGTTTAATCAATATGTATTGAACAATCCATTTGTGAATTTTCAAAACCAGTTAAATTCTTCAATCAGTTATAGTAAAGATTTTGGAGGAAAATCGAATATATCGGTAAACTTGAATCACAACCAGAATAGTAATACCGGATTGGTTAATTTGAATTTGCCCACAATAAGTTACAACGTCAATACTTTTTATCCATTTCAAAAAAAGGAACAGGTGGGTGCTCCAAAATGGTGGGAGAGTATTGGTATTGGATATACCGGTAATTTTACCAATCAACTTTCATTTTACGATTCAGCATTTAGTTTTAAAAGATTGTTAGATACAGCACAATACGGCTTTACACATAATATACCCATTACTTTAACCCTACCGCAATTGGGTCCCGTTACTTTAAGTCCATCTGTTTCCTATCAGGAAAGGTGGTATGGACAAAAAATATTTCGTAATTGGGACAGCATCAACAATCGTTTAGATACCAGTATAAGAAAAGGATTTTTTGCTGCCCGGCAAATGACTTATGGCATTAGTGCAAGTACCCGAATTTTCGGAACCTATCAGTTCAAACATTCCAGTGGCATACAAGCTATTCGGCATGAAATAAGGCCTACTATTGCCTTGAACTATTCACCCAATATGAATGGCAAATTTTATTATTCAATGAAAGTAGATACGTTTGGCCACGTAATTCGCTTTTCACAATTTGATGGGGTAATACCGGGGGCTTTTCCCGAAGGCGCTTTTGGTGGAATAAGTTTTGGGGTTGATAATTTGCTGGAAATGAAAGTAAAAAGCAAAACAGATACAACCAATAATGGCATAAAAAAAGTGAAATTATTAGATGGATTTGGTTTTAACTCATCATATAACTTATTGGCTGATAGTTTTGCGTTAGCACCGTTTAATTTGTATGCACGAAGTACTTTATTTGAAAAAATAAATATTACGGCAAGTGCAATACTCGATCCGTACCAGGTTGATCAGTTTGGTTTTAGAAAAAATGTATTTACTTGGAACAGCAGTCACCCTACATTAGGGCGATTAACCGGTGCAAACATTGCCATATCTACGCAGTTTAAAAGCAAAACGAAAGATGGAAAAACCTCGAACAGCCAAGTTCCAGTTGATCCATTTATGACGCCGGAAGAGCAGCAAATGCAATTACAATACATACGTAATAATCCTGCTGAGTATACGGATTTTAATATACCTTGGACATTATCACTCTCATATTCTTTAAACTACACCAAACAATTGCATGTTGATTCATTGAGTCGATATTCATTTGCCAGTATATTTACCTCGAACTTAAACTTTCAAGGCGATTTTAGTTTAACCACTAAATGGAAAGTGGGTGCTACGGGGTTCTTAGACTTTAATGCAGGGAAATTGCAACAATTAAGTATGTATTTAACCCGCGAAATGCACTGTTGGCAAATGTCTATCAATGTAACACCTATTGGATTGTGGCGTTCGTTCAGCATAACCTTAAATCCGAAATCGGGTATACTACGTGATTTGAGAATTAACCGAACCCGAACATTTTCAAATTACTAATAAGTAGGCTTTTCCCAAGGATTATTCTCGTATTTTAAATAATGATTTTTCATAATTTCAAATACTTTATCTTTCAACTCCTTCGTTTTTAAATTATCTGCTTCAACAGGGGGTAAAAAATGCATGTATAATTTATGTGGCCAGAAATAAAAGGTTTTATGAATAGGCATTGCTTTTCGTGTGTTGAAAATAAGTGCAGGAATAATGGGACTCTTTGTAACTTCAGCCAATTTAAAAGCTCCGTCGTAAAATTGTTTTAGTGGTTCTTTGGTTCTATTGCGGGTTCCTTCCGGGAATATGCACATATTCATTCCTGCTTTTAATACTTGTTTCATTTCATCAAAACTATGTAAACGGCTGCGTTCACTTTTTCTATCTACTAAAACAGAGCCTTTTTTATAATACCAACCAAATATGGGAATTTTTGCAAAAGAATTTTTTGCTATGGTTTTATTGGGTCCGGGAGTATAGGGTGCTGAAAGCGTAACATCGAGGAATGCATTATGATTGCATGTGACAATGTAAGCTTTATTTTTTTTGAAATGTTCATAGCCATATACTTTTAATGGGCAGCCTACTAAAGGCAACCAAATCTTCATCCAGTAGCGTGATAGATCAATAAAGATTTTTTGCCCTTTATTGCCTGGAATGGCATAACAAAGCATGGAAGGAATGTAAAAAATTAAAAAAGTAATTACAAATGTCACTAAGCCCCAAAATGCCCAAATACGTCCAAAAACATTTTTAAATAATTGCATGTGTTGTTTGATTTATAATTTCCAGTCAATAGGTGTTTTACCTTGTTTTATTAAAATTTCATTGGTTTTACTAAAATGTTTGCAACCCAAAAATCCATTATGCGCACTTAATGGTGAAGGGTGTGCCGCTTTTAAAATAAAATGTTTAGTAGCATCTATAAATTGTTGCTTTTCCTGTGCAAAGCGCCCCCAAAGTAAAAAAACAATACCGGATTTTTCTTCCGATATTTTTTTGATGGCTGCATCGGTAAAATTCATCCATCCAATTTTTGAATGACTAGCGGCTTCATTGGCCCTAACAGTTAATATTGCATTTAATAACAATACACCCTGTTTAGCCCAAGGGGTAAGATTACCTGTTGCAGGTATGGGCATACCAATATCTGCATGTAATTCTTTAAAAATATTTTGTAAAGAAGGTGGGGGAGGAATTCCATCGGGCACGCTAAAACATAAACCCATGGCTTGGTTAGGGCCATGGTAGGGGTCTTGCCCCAAAATAACAACCTTCACTTCACTAAATGGAGTAGTATTAAATGCATTGAAAATTAGGCTGCCGGGCGGATAAATAGTTGATCCGGTAGCTTTTTCGGTTTTTAAATGGGTTACAATTTGTAAAAAATAGGGCTTAGTAAACTCTTTTTGTAATTGTTCTTTCCAACTATTTTCAATTTTTACATCCATTTTTTGAAATGTGTTTGGATGCAAACTAATTAAAATTTAGTTTTGCGCCTTAATCATTTGGTTCGGTAGCTCAGCTGGATAGAGCAACTGCCTTCTAAGCAGTAGGTCATTGGTTCGAATCCAATCCGAATCACTTCAGTTTTAACCTTAGCAATTTTCGCTAGGGTTTTTTTATGCATTAACTATTATTTAAATGGATTTTTTGGCAAGTATTTTTCTAGGGTAGGATGTACTACTTTACCCATGCCTGCTTTTTTGAATGCTGGAATAAATGCCGTAACTGAAATAATACCTGCAATTCCCTCAATAAGAAGGGTGAATGGCGCACTTGTTTTGTGGGCAAGATATCCAACTAATAAACTGCCTAATGGTTGCATGCCCATAAAGGCCATTACGTAATAACTAATTACTCTCCCTCGCATATTTTCTTTAACATTGGTTTGAATGTACGTATTTGTTGATGCTATTAATGCCAGTAACCCACTTTCACCTAACATTATTATGGCTAATGCCAGCCAAAAGTTTTGCATGTATGAAAATAAGATAATACAGGAAGAGATAAGTAAATTGGCTAATGTAATTATTTTTAAAAAATCCTTATCAGGCCTAAGTGTTGCTACATAAACGGCTCCCATTAATGCACCTAATCCAGCAATACTATTTAACCAACTAAAGGTGGTTACGTTACCCTTAAAAATTTGTTGAGCATACACCGGAAATAAAGTATTGTAAGGCATTACAAAAAAACTAATTAATGCCATTAGTAATATGGCCGACCGAATGCCTTTGCTGTTTTGTAAATATTCATATCCTTCTTTTAAATTTTGCCAAATTGGCTCATCAATGGTTTTGGCAGGAGGTGTTTTAAGTTTCATTAATAGCAGTGAAACTATTACTGCAATAAAACTTAAAAAATTCATGAAAAAACAAACACCTTCTCCAAAACTACTTAGCAAAATACCGGCAACAGCCGGGCCTGCCAAACGTGCCAAAGTAACCATGCTTGAGTTTAAGGCAATGGCATTGGGCAAGTCTGCTTTTTTTTCAACCATCAATATCATAAACGATTGACGAGCAGGTGTATCGAATGCATTGATAATCCCTAGTATGATACTTAAAATAATAATGGTAGTTACTGTATGTGTTTCCGTAATTACTAAAGCAGCTAAAATTCCCGCTTGTACCATTGATGCAATTTGCGTAAAGAGTAAGGTTTTATAGCGGCTGTGTCTATCAACATAAGCACCTGCATAAGGGGATAAAAGCATTGTAGGTATTTGCCCTGCAAAGGCAACAACCCCTAACATGAAAGAAGAATGAGTTAATGTATATACCAGCCAACTAACCGCTATACGCTGCATCCAGGTGCCAATTAATGAAATAGCTTGCCCACCAAAGTAAAGCCTGAAATTTTTGTATTGCAAAGCCCGCATGGAATTGGGTAACTGCATGCTTCAAATTTTTTCTTACCTCTTAATTGAATATGAACAAAGATACATTGCAAAAAATTGAAGAACGATTAATGTTTGCTGTTGATGCGTTTAAAAATTGCAAAAGCGTTGATGCGTACTTTTTGCCGACCATATCTTTACATTACTTTTACAGCATAATTACGCCATATGAAATTGCCTTTATTTACTGTTAATACTGATTGGATTTTACTTTCGTCAGTTGCAGCTACCATCCAACAATCTTTTGAACTTGCAGTTGATGAAAAATCCCAACAAAATGTAATACAATGCCGTGCTTTTTTAAATAATAAAATGCAGCAACACAATGCATTGTTTTACGGTATTAATACAGGATTTGGTTATTTGCAAAATGTACAAATAGATAATTCTCAAATTGAACAATTACAGCATAACTTACTAATGTCACATGCCTGTGGAATGGGTAATGAAGTACCCGATGCCATTGTAAAGCTAATGTTGCTTTTAAAAATAAAATCGTTGGTGTATGGGCATAGTGGGGTACAATGGGCAACGGTACAGCGTTTGGTTGACTTGTATAATAATAATGTTTTACCGGTTGTTTATACGCAAGGTTCATTGGGGGCTTCAGGCGATTTAGCACCGTTAAGCCATTTAAGTTTGCCTTTAATTGGATTGGGAAAGGTTAAGTACAATAATACTGCAATGTCTACGCAACAAGCTTTGCAAATGTTGAACTGGCAACCTGTAGCATTGCAAAGCAAAGAAGGGCTTGCTTTAATTAACGGTACCCAATTTATGAGCGCTTATGGCGTTTACTGTATTGCAAAAGCCAAAAATTTGTTGAAATGGGCCAACTTAATTGCAGCTATTTCCTTTGATGCATTTTATTGTACTACCGAGCCTTTGAACAAACTTATTCATGAAATAAGAGCCCATAAAGGGCAGGTATATTGCGCCAGAGTACTTCGTGAATATTTAGCTGATAGCACCATTGCTCAGAAAAAAAAGCAACAAGTGCAAGACCCTTATTCTTTCAGATGCATTCCGCAGGTGCATGGTGCAACTGCCGATACTTTACATTTTGTGGAAGAAACCTTTACAAGAGAAATTAACTCTGTAACAGATAATCCAAATATTTTTCCCGATGAAGATGCCATATTAAGCGGAGGTAATTTTCACGGACAGCCATTGGCGTTAGCATTGGATTTTTTATCTATTGCTATGAGCGAATTAGCCAATATAAGTGAACGAAGAACCTATCAGTTAATAAGCGGGCAACGGGGATTGCCTTTGTTTTTAGTGAAGGATCCCGGATTAAATAGTGGATTTATGATACCACAATATACCGCAGCCGGTATTGTTAGCGAAAATAAACAATTATGTACCCCCGCAAGTGTTGATAGTATTTCCTCTTCTAACAATCAGGAAGATCATGTTAGTATGGGTGCTAATGCTGCTACCAAATGCTATCAATTAATAAATAATGTAGAGAAAGTATTAGCCATTGAATTACTTACAGCAAGCCAAGCCTTACATTTCCGAAGACCGGAAACAAGCTCTGCCGTTATTGAAAAGATTGTTACTGAGTTCGGAAAATTAGTAAGTTTTAATGAAAAAGATAGGGTATTGCATGATGATATGATGTTAGCAGTTCAGTTTTTACAAACCCACTTGTTACCTGATTAATACCGTAGTGCCTTTTAATGAAAACTTTTCACCCGTTTGGCTATCAGTATAGCTAAGTGTCCATACGTAAGTACCGGTAGGTTGGGCTAAACCATTTAATGTGCCATCCCATTTTTGCGTCCAATCGGTTGTATAAAAAATAACTTGTCCAAACCTGTTATAAACGGTAAAACGTAGGTTAATGGCTTTGTAAGCATTCAGCGGATATAAATAATCATTCAGCCCATCACCATTTGGCGTAAATGCTGAGGGCACTGCTATATAACAATTGGTAACTGCTTTTAATATTTTAGTATAATTAGCCGTGCAACCTGCCGTATCGGTTACTAATAATTGTATTAGGTAATTAGTTGATATATTGGTATTGGGATAATTTTGTAATGGTGGTGTTTGTAAATCGCTGGTTTGTCCGTTGCCAAAATCCCAATGCCATTTTGTTAGTAAGCCCGTGCTTGAATCTGTAAAAGTAACGGCATCATTGGGGCATATATAATCAGGTGCTGAGAAGTATGCTTTGGGTGGATAATTGTCTAATACGAAATTTTTAGTAATCGTATCTGCACATACGGTGTTGCTGGCAATTAATTGAGTTGTTTTTTGTCCTAAAGAGGAATAAATAATGGCGGGATTTGCCATTGTACTGGTAGTTGCATTATCAAAAGTCCATACCCAATTAGTAGCATTTTGAGCTTTTAAAATATAATCAACTGTATCGTTCACACATCCCCAACGAATCGTATAATCAAAATCAGCTTTTACCAATTGTTGCGAAGTAATTGTAAAAGATGCTTGTGTGCTTAACGGTACGGCATTTTGGCAGTTGTCTAATAACGTGTTTCCATCAGTGCCCATTAATTGTTGCACCGTATATACATTGGGCGATAAGGGATTATTTAATTGTACAATAATAGAATCGGTATCAAAATTATTCACACATCCAACTCCATATGCCGATTGTATGGAAGCATTGGGCGTAAGTGAAAAGTCGCTACCATCAGCTGCAATTGAATTACACAAAATAGTTTTATTCATTTTTATGGCAATTTCTTTGCCCCCACAAATGCCTGAAGCTTTGGTATAGGTTGGCAAATTAGGATCGGTAATACTGGCAGTTCCCCCCGTAAAATTCAAGGTATAGCCGCTTTGGCTATCGGTATAATGGCTCACTAATAATAAGTAGGTATGTCCCTGAATAAGTGTTGGCGGTTTACTAAATGGTGAAACGCCGCCTTGTGCATAAGTTTGAGGGGAGGCACATTGGTTAGCTGCACTGGCAGTATCGGCAGTACCGGTTAATCCACCCACGCCAGACCAATTACAGCATACAAACAAGTTAGGATCGGTAAAAACATTGTTCGGATCTACACCTGTTATATCAAATATTTGCCAATCATAATCATCTGAAATAGTATTGGGTGTAATAACAAAAATAAGGGTACCTGTTTGGTAGCAGGTAAATTTATACCAATAAGGGTTTTTATTGGTTGCAATAAAACTGTTAGGCCCTGTGGCACATACCGGAACAGGTATGCTGGTAGTGCCACAAATGCTTACTGATCCCTGTGAAAAGCTTTTAATACCGCAAACAGGGAAAGCACTAGTAGGGGTTTGACCTTTTAAGGTACAAATAGCCTGTGCATTTAGTTTTAAAGGAGCTATGTAACAGGAAATTATGAATACAATAAATATATATCGAAAAAAAGTTATCAAAATTCAGGCAGTTTTTACTATTTAATGAATGGCAAATTAGGCATTATGCTGCTTTGTTAGAATGTTTTAACAAATTCAAAGCCTTTTTAATAACTCAAAATAAAGTTAGTTTTCTGTACACTGATGAACTGTATGATTTATTTAGGTGTATAGCGTACATTTGTCACCCATAACAATATTTTTTGCGGTATGAGTGATGAAAAAAGTTTAAATTTTTTAGAAGAAATTATTGAAGCTGATTTGGCAGCCGGAAAATATCAACAAATTATTACCCGTTTTCCCCCTGAACCCAATGGCTATTTGCACATGGGACATGCTACCAGTATTTGTTTAAATTTTGGACTTACCAAAAAATATGGTGGTTATACAAATTTGCGATTCGATGATACCAATCCCGTTACAGAAGACACAGAATATGTTGAAAGCATTAAAGCCGATATAAGATGGTTGGGCTTTGAATGGAAACATGAATTATATGCCAGTGATTACTTTGAAACTTTATATGAATTTGCGGTTCAGTTAATTAAAAAAGGGTTGGCCTATGTTGATGACAGTACCAGTGAAGAAATTGCTGAACAAAAAGGAACACCTACACAGCCAGGTACCAATAGCCCTTATCGCAATAGAACAATAGAAGAAAACTTATCACTTTTTGCCGATATGCGTGCCGGAAAATATAAAGACGGCGAAAAAGTATTGCGTGCCAAAATTGACATGGCGCATCCAAATATGTTAATGCGCGATCCATTAATGTATCGTATTAAACATGCGCATCATCATCGTACGGGTAATAAATGGTGTATATATCCTATGTACGATTTTGCACATGGTCAGAGTGATAGCATTGAAAAAATTACCCATTCTATTTGTACACTTGAATTTGTTCCACACCGCGAGTTGTATGATTGGTTTATAGAAAAATTAGAAATTTATCCTTCACATCAGTATGAGTTTGCACGTCGCAATCTTTCTTATACGGTAATGAGTAAAAGGAAACTTTTACAATTGGTGAATGAAAAATATGTAGCCGGATGGGATGATCCACGAATGCCCACTATCAGCGCCATGCGTAGGCGCGGATATTTGCCGGAAAGTATTCGTGATTTTTGTGATGGAATAGGCGTTGCTAAACGCGAAAACCTGGTTGATATTGGGCTGCTTGAGTTTTATGTTCGTGAACGTTTAAACAAAGTTGCATTACGCAGAATGGTTGTCTTTGACCCATTAAAAATTACCATCACCAATTATCCCGATAATATTGAATGGTTAGAATCTGAAAATAACCCGGAAGATGTTGTAGCCGGCTCTCGTACCATTCCTTTCAGTAAAGAAATATATATAGAAAAAGATGACTTTATGGAGCAGCCGCCCAAAAAATATTTCAGACTGGCTCCGGGGCAAATGGTTCGTTTAAAAAGTGCTTACATCATTCAGTGTAATGAAGTGATCAAAGATAGTGAAGGTAATGTTATAGAGTTAAAATGTACTTACATACCGGAAAGTAAAAGTGGTAATGATACCAGTGGTATTCATGTAAAAGGAACATTGCATTGGGTAAGTATTCAACATGCTATTCCTATTGAAGTGCGTTTGTACGATCGTTTGTTTAATGTTGAAAATGTAGACGCTGCTGAAGGTGATTTTAAAAATTACTATAACCCGCATTCATTAGAAGTTATCTCTAAGGTATTTGCAGAACCATCATTACAGGAAGCAACCTTAAATGAACGCTTTCAGTTTATTCGTAAAGGATATTTTTGTTTAGATACTGATGCTAAAAATGGTTCCTTAATTTTTAATAGAACTGTTGGGCTGAAAGATACTTGGGCAAAAGAATTGAAAAAAGCGTAAACTCATTTCTGAGATAACTTTTTTGTTGCAACTTGTTTATATGAATTTATATGAAGCATTTCAATTGCAGTGGAAACAACAGTTTTCCTATTTACATCCTCATAACTGTACTTTATTAGTAGCAGTAAGTGGTGGAGTAGATAGTATGGTGCTGTTACATTGCTTACACAAAATGCAATTCCGTATAACAGTTGCACATGTAAATTTTCAGTTGAGGGAAGAAGAAAGCACTCGTGATGCAGTTTTTGTTGAGCAAACCTGTGAAAAGTATAATATTCCTTTTTATTTAAAAACGGTAAACACGCAAGCTTTTGCTGATGAAGAAAAAATTTCAATTCAGGTAGCAGCAAGGCAGCTTCGTTATGAGTGGTTTGAACAACTAATACAACAACCTTACTTCAAAACAACATCCAACGCTTTTATTGTAACGGCTCATCATGCTAACGATAACATTGAAACATTACTGCATCATTTATTTAGAGGTACAGGAATAGCTGGGCTACAGGGGATTCCGCAAAAAAATAATCATATTATTCGCCCTTTATTATTTGCTTATAAGCAAGATATTATTGAATACGCAGAACAACACAATCTAAAATGGGTCAACGACTCATCCAATAAAAAACAAGATTATACGCGTAATTTTATTCGATTACAAATTTTGCCGCAGTTACAACAATATTTTCCAAATATAGATTCTATATTGACTGAAAATATTCAAAGATTTCAAGAAGCAAATCAATTATATCAGCAGGCTTTACAAAACCATTTTAAAAAACTAATACAACACAATGAATACGGCTATCAAATTCCTATAGAATTATTAAAAAAAACACAACCCTTTACAACAGTTTTATGGGAAATTGCCAAACAATTTGGTTGCCAGTCTACACAGTTAATTTCCATAGAAAAATTATTAGATGCAGAAAATGGAAGTATTGTTGAAACATCCACTCATCGGTTTATCAAAAACAGGAAATGGTTATTAATACAATTACGTAGTAATCAGATAAACGACCTTGTTACAATTCAGGAGTGGAGTAATCAAATTCATTACAATGGCGGTAAATTATTGTTCGATAAAGTACCGGTTCCTGAAAACTTCGAAGCCAATAGTCAAACTATTTATATTGATGAAACTTCTTTGCAATTTCCTTTAATTATTCGCAAACTAAAAACGGGAGATTATTTTTATCCCTTTGGGATGAAACACAAAAAGAAGATTAGTCGTTTTTTAATTGATTTGAAACTATCACTTCCCGAAAAAGAAAATGTGTGGGTGTTAGAAATGAATAAAAAAATAATTTGGGTAATTGGTTATCGTGCCGACAATCGTTTTAAAGTAAATGCTAATGCTAAACAATGCATTAAAATTGCTTATTTAAAATAATTACTTACCTCATTAATAAAATGGCTTACGGGGTTAAACGGGCTTAAAAAATGTGCCGTAATAATTAAAAAAACTATGCCATATATTGCTCCCCAAAAATGTGCTGAATGATTGATTCTACTGCTACCTTTTCTTGATAAATATGCGGAAATTCCTAAGTAAACTATGCCAAATATGAAGGCGGGAAATTCAATGGGAATAAATAGTAAACTTAAAGGTTGGGTAGGAGCTAAAAATACAAAGGCAAATACAACCGCGGAAACTGCCCCCGATGCACCTAAGCTTTTGTAAGCATAGTTGTTGGCATTTTTAAAATAAGTTGGTAATAAACAAACAATTAAGGCGGTAATATACAATACCAGGAAAAGTGGCTTACCTCTCTCCCCATAAATTGTAGTAAAAAAATTTTCAATAGCCTCACCAAACATATAAAAAGCATACATGTTAAACGCTAAATGCATTAAGTCGGCATGTATAAATCCACAAGTAATGAATCTATACCATTGATGTTGATATGTAATTGAAGGAGGATAAAAAATTAAATCGTCCATTAGCCTTTCATTTGAAAAGGCAATAAATGATATGATACAAGTAACGGCAATTATTATGATGGTAATTGAAGGCATATTTATGATTGCTGCAAATTAAACATGGTGGTATTTTTCATTGTTCAGAATGGTACATGCCCTATATATTTGTTCTGCTAAAATTAGTCGGACTAACATATGCGGAAATACCAATTTTGATAGGCTCCAGATATAATCAGCTCGCTTTAAAATTACTTCATCTACCCCAAAAGCACCTCCAATTAAAAAGATAATTTTTCTGTTTCCTGCATTTATTTTTTGTTGTATAAAATTAGCCAGTTCAATAGATGTTAGTTGTTTACCCTTTTCATCTAGTACTATCAAATAATCTTCCTTTTGTAAACCATTTAGTATTAAACCGGCTTCTGCCTTTTTTAATTCAGCAGCGCTTAGGGTAGCAGCATTTTTAAGTGGCTTTATTATTAACCATTCTACTGTAAAATAATTTTTAATTCGTTTGGTAAATTCTTCAATAGCTTCATTTACCATGGGTTCATGCTGCTTGCCGATTGAAATAAATTGTATTTTCATAACAACTAATTAAATGTATCGGCAATGAATAATTGGGTTTTAATATTGCTTATATTTTAATAATTTCGTAACCAATTATTAAAATATAAATGAATATAAGTAATACCACAAAAATGATAATAAATATGGGTATTAAACTTAACAGCATATATACTTTGCTTTTAAATAAGTTACTGTAAGTAAAATTGTCACTTATTTGTAACATTCCCAGATTGTGTGCCTTTAAAAATTTTCCCAAATAATATTGATATTGTTCAAATGCCGGTTTTAGTACATTGCTAATTATAGTTTGTATTGAATCTGTATTTCCTGGTAAGTGGTTGTAGTAATAGGTAATTAAAGTATTATACTTTTTTCTAGATGTTTTTAAACTATCTAAAATAAGGCTATCGGTAGGGTGAAGCAGATTTAAAATTGAGATGCTGTCAAAACGCTTATTATTTTGAACAATTATTTGTTCCCAGTTATTTATTTTTATTTCTTTTTGATTATTACAAGCATATTCTAAAAATATTGCCCAATTTGTATAAGATGTTTGAAGAATTTGTTGACTTATAGCATTAAAATGGGCTTCTTTGTTGATGAGTTTACTATACTCTCTGTCAATTTTTCTGGCAAAGAAGTTAAAAAAAATAAAAGTAACAACAATTGTAAAAATTAATAATACAATAATTCCCTTTTTTGAAAAGAATAGTGAACCCATATTTTCATTTCTATAGGGACGAATATAGGTAAGAATTTTTAGTAAAATTTATAAGCCACCATTTATTTTACGCTTTCATTGACTGCTCAATTAATTTTTTGCTTATTAGGCCTAATGTTGATTTAAAAGTTTTTAATTCATTGTTTTGCTGCTTTATGAATGAATTATCTGCCAATTTTCCCATTACTGCGTCCATTTCCGCCTCTGAATCGTATACCATTTTCCGATAAGGATTGGTATAATCTTTTTCTCTGGAAAGGAAAATTTGTTCTGTAATCCAGCTTTTTGTTTGTAATACTTCTTCAAATAATTTTTGAATAAAAGTTACATTAATGGTTTGCCAGTTAATTTGATACAGTTCTGTTAATGCAGCCAATGCATGTTTTGTTTTTTCAGTATTATATTGGTTCCCTTGCTTTTCATAAAATTGATGAACCTGCTCCCAACTATTAATTTTGCTACTTTTAATTTGCTGAAGTAATTTTTCAACAGTTGTCTTTTCCATTAACTGACCACCCACATTTATCCATTGTTTTCTTTCAAAGTTGGTTAACGATTTTTTTAAATCGGAAACACTATTAATAGCATTGGTGTTTATCCAGTTTAATAAGTGATTAATGCCATAATAAGCAATCATTTGCTTGTATAAATGATATGCTTTGAATGCTTTTATAATAATTGTTTTGCGCTTATTATTTTCAGCATTCGGTAACACAATCTCTAATGAATCAATGATTTCAGCACCGTTTTCCTTGTTCAATATTTCGCTTCCTTTTTCAATACAAGCTTTATTATTATTGTATTGTTCATTATTTTCTTTTGTGTAAAAAGCTCTGCCCACACAATACTCCAAGGTCCTAATCCCATCAAACATTTCGTTTACAGTATCTGGTGCCAGGAAATCATATTCCAAGTATTGAATTTTCTCGGTTCTTTTATCACGATCAATGTATTTCCAACTGTTGCGGGCAAGCGCATACATATTGTACATAAACCAATACGCCGGCATAATTAACAGCTGATTTTTTTCATTGTCAATACTTACCAATGAAAAGGGTAGCGTTATATTCAGCTCTGCCGGATAATCGCCTTTTGCTAAAATGGTGTAGCTGGCAAATTTAGAATTGTGTTTTAAACTAACGCATAAGCCGGGCCAAAAGCCACGTCCCATAACCATTTCGCCATCTGGTCCTCTTGAGTTATGATTTGAACCAATAGTAGCACCAGCTGCAATGTTGCTTTGTCCCATTAATAGCGTGGCACACAAAAATGAGTTGTTATGGTGTTGTTCATGTGCAGGAAAAATTAAAGAGTTTAACACTTCACAACATGAAATAGTGGCATTATTACCTAAATACGAGTTAATTAATCGTGCACCATATTTTAATTGAGAATGCGAAGCCATAATAAATCGTACAGCTTTTACGCCATAAAATATTCTGCAGCCAAAGCCAATAATACCATTAACCAATTCACACCCTTCGCCAATTTGTGTTTGCCCTTCTTTTCCTGAATTAATGGTTAAGTTTTTTAATTTATTAGCACCTTTTATGTAGGCATCTTCGCCAATCCATACATCTTTTAGAATGGCTGAGTTTTTAATGACTGTTCTATTGCCTACTTTACCATAATAACCACGTTTTTGATTAAACTGTTTTTCGGTGAAATTTTTAAATTGTTGTAAAAGCTCATTGTCAGCTCGATATTTGCTCCATAAATAGGCATCGCCGGGTAGCATACCATTAAATGGAATAACACTTCTTCCACCATTTTCATTACAAATTTCCATCCAAATACGTATGGCTTCATCTTCACCTTCTTTCACAATTCCATTTCCAAATTTTGCATGGTTTGAAGTAACCATTTCATTAATATTGGCTAAAATACATTCATTGCCAATGATAAAGTGGGACAAGTAATTCACATTGTCAATTACCACATTATCGCCAATGTCGCAACTTATAATAATGGAATTATATAAACCCACCGGTATAGTTAAGTCACTAAAATTTAGGCATATTGGTTCCAATTTGCCAATACGAACCAATCCAAAAAACTTACAGTTTTTTACCAGTTCAGGATTAAAAGCATCTGATACTAAAATGTTATTCCAATCGTCGCTGGTATTTCTGTTTTTTACCAATGCTTCAATTTCGTATGCGGTTAAACGTCGGTATTCAATACCGCTTCTGTTTTGTGCATCTCTTAAATAATATTCATTTTTTCCTTTGGGCAAATATTCCGGAGGAATAAAATGATATCCTAATTGTTGTATAGGTATTTTTTGAATATTATTCTCAGGCATGTTGTTACATTTTGTTCAAAAATTATTCTACCGTAACACTTTTAGCTAAGTTACGAGGTTTGTCAACATCGTATCCTTTTGCTACACCAACGTAGTAGCTTAATAATTGTAAAGGAATAACACTTAATAAAGGTGCTAATACTTCATCTGTTTCTGGCACAAATAATGTATCGTTAGCCATAGGTGGCAAGGTGTTATCGCCCTCTGTAGCAATGGCAATAACAATACCTTTTCTTGCCTTAATTTCTTGCACATTGCTAATTACTTTTTCATAATATTTATCTTTAGTGGCAACAAATACAACGGGAAGTTGATTGTCAACCAAGGCAATGGGGCCATGTTTCATTTCTGCAGCAGGGTAACCTTCAGCGTGTATATAAGATATTTCTTTTAGTTTAAGTGCACCTTCTAATGCCACCGGAAAATTATATCCACGCCCTAAGTATAAAAAGTCATTTGCATCTTTATACTTCTCAGCAATTTGTTGAATAGGTTCTGTGTTTTTCAAAATTTCTCTTACTTTATCGGGTATATCGGCTAGTTCCTGCATAAGTGCTAAATAACGGTCATGCGTTAATGTACCTTTCGCCAAACCAATTTTTAAAGCCATCATAGCTAATACCGCTAATTGTCCGGTAAAGGCTTTTGTACTGGCTACACCAATTTCAGGCCCTGCATGCGTATAGGCCCCTGCATTACTTAAACGTGCAATGCTGCTGCCTACTACATTTACTACCCCAAAAATAAAAGCCCCTTTTTCTTTAGCATTTTCTAATGCCACCAATGTATCGGCTGTTTCGCCACTTTGTGAGATGGCAATAATTACATCGCCCTTGTGTATAATGGGGTTTCTGTATCTGAATTCGCTGGCATATTCTACTTCTACAGGAATACGGCAAAGTTCTTCAATCATATATTCTGCCACTAATCCGGCATGCCAACTGGTGCCGCAGGCAACAATAATGATGCGGTGGGCATGTGTTAAAGCTTCTAAGTGGTTTTCAATGCCGCTCATAATAATTTTACCTACTTCAGGAAGTAAACGCCCTCTTAAACAATCATGAATGGTTTCAGGTTGTTCATGAATTTCTTTTAGCATAAAATGGTCATAACCACCTTTTTCAATGGCAGCTAAATCCATATCGAGTTTGGTAATAAAAGGTGTTTGTTTTTCATTACCTAAATTCTTTAAAGTAAGCTCGTCGGCTTTTACAATGGCAATTTCATAATCGTTTACATACACCACTTCTTTGGTGTATTCAATAATAGGTGAGGCATCGCTGGCTAGAAAATGTTCGCCCTTACCAATACCTATCACTAACGGACTCCCTTTTCTGGCAGCAATAATGGTATCAGGGTCATTTTTATCAATTAACAAAATACAATATGCACCCACAACACGTTTCAAAGCAATACGTAATGCTTCTTCTAAATTACATTGATTGTTTTTTTGAATGTCTTCAATAAAATTCAATAAAACCTCTGTGTCTGTGTCGCTGGTAAAATGATATCCCTTCTTTAATAATTCGTTTTTTATGCTAACATAGTTTTCAATAATACCATTGTGAATCATGGCTAAGTTACCATTGTTGCTGGTATGTGGGTGGGCATTTCTGTCACTTGGTTCACCATGTGTAGCCCAACGGGTATGGCCAATGCCAATATGTGCATGCACGTTTTTGCCTAATGCAGCTTCTTCTAAATCAGTAACGCGCCCTTTTTTCTTATAAATATTCAATGCTCCGTTGTCAATTAAAGCAATACCGGCACTATCATATCCACGATATTCCAAACGTTTTAAACCTTTAATAATAATAGGGTAGGCTTCTTTTTTACCAATGTATCCAACAATTCCACACATAATATAATGAATTTATGATGAGCCTGCAATATCCTAAATTTTACGCTAAAATTGTGTAAGTTCATGTATAAATACACTATTTGTATGAGTAAGGTATTTCCATTTCATGAAGCATTAGTGCTGGAAAATGAACGCGTTAAATTGCGTGCATTAATACAAAATGATGTAGCTAATTTGCGTGTTTTTTCTGAACAGGAACCTGATTTGTGGCAATATTCTATTCAATCTGCTGCAGGTGAAACTAACCTGCAATCGTATATTGATAAGGCATTGAAAGATAAAAGTGCAGGCAATGCGTATCCGTTTATTGTGTATGATAAAATAATGCAAGAATACGCAGGCAGTACTCGTTTTTATGATATTCAATCGCAACATGCCTGCTTGCAATTGGGTTATACTTGGTATGGAAAAAAATTTCAGGGTACAGGCTTAAATGTGCATTGTAAATATTTAATGCTTTCATTTGTGTTTGATAATTTGGGTTTTGAAAGGGTAGAGGCAAGGGCTGATGTTTTAAATAAACGAAGCATAGCTGCCATGAAAAAAATTGGTTTTGTAGAAGAAGGCATTTTACGCAACAATGCACTAAGTGCAAATGGAATTAGAAGAGATTCAATAGTGCTTTCAATTTTAAAATTGGAGTGGCAAAACGAAGTGAAAAAAAACTTAAACAATTTATTGTGATAAAGGTTAGGGGTATATCCTTTTGTAAAATTTTGAGTACAAAAAATTAATTTTTTTCGATTGAATAAAGCCCCGCTTTATTGTTTTTACTGGTTTCACAGCTAAATAATAAATGTTGGGGTGATACATAACAAATACCTTCGGTTTGCCAATCTTTATTAGCTTTTCCAATGGTTATTCTTTTGATTGATCCATTAAAGAAGTTGTTTTTTTTATACTTTGTTAAAAATAATAGAAACGAATTTTGTTTTTTGTTTTCATACCCAATTAAAGCTACTTCTTTTGTGGTTGAATCATAATCTGCACCAGTTATTTTGCCTTTGCAATCATAAATTATTATTGGACTAATACTTTGATTGGTTTGAGTTTTTGAAAGTTTATACATGCGGGTTTTTTCATCTCCTCTGTTTTTTGTAAAGAGATATAAACAACTGTCTACATTAATCATGGCTTCACAATCATAATTATTGTTTTTATTGGTAGAAAATGTTTTTTGATCTGCATATTCAAAACCAATAGCCGTTGCTAAAACATTTATTTCAAAAGTATTAGTGTTTATATCCGATTTTCTAATTTTAAGAACTCTTAAGTTTTTTCTATTTCCATTATTATTGCCGAAGTCCCCGATGTAAATATATGTTTCGTCTGCTGTAATATCTTCCCAATCAATGTTTGGATAATTGGTAATATGAATAATTTGTTTAATTGCTCCGGTAGTAGAATCAATTTGATATAAATCTGCAGGATTGCCGGAATCATTAAATGTGAATAGTTTATTATTTGTGTAGCATAAGCCTGATGAAGAACTTAATACTGTATCCAGTGAACTTCTTTTAGATACAATAACATTCTGATTACCTATAAAACCGCTATTATTTTCTTTTTTTATACAGCAAATTGATATGCCAATAAGAACAAGAATAATAGCGGTTTTTAAGTTCTTCATGTAAGTGTAATTATCTGTTAATTAGTGTTGGTTTCCTTTTCCATTAATTTGATAACAGCCCAAATCAGCACCCGGTAAAGTATACTCGGTAACTCCGTATGTATTGTCTTGTGGAACTGTCATTAAAGGAGCTAAATTTAAACCTGTATAGCCTTTGCCGATTAATGGTGAACCAGATTGTAATCTAAAATTGAAATTAGCTACAGCACTTATGTCTCTTAAATTTAAACCTGCAGGCAAAGGAAGAGGGAAATTAATGAACAATGGATTAAATTTTTGTACTGCATTTGTGCCATCATAATTTTGGCCAAGCGCATAATTTGCCGGTAAATAAGTAGCTGGGTTAGGGATGTCGGTAGGCTGTGGTTTAGTGGTATATCCGGTTGGATAAAATTGGTTTGCTACTGAAACAGAATCAGCCCATTGATAGTTGTATCCATAAAATAAATTAGTGGTATCTGCTGCCGGCGTGTTAACTACTCTGTATCCAAATTTGCAATTAATTGCAACATTGTTATAAAATTTACCTCTTGCACCTTCTTCATAATTAATATTTGCTCCACGGCCTGTTTGTATTTGCCTGTATCCACAGTCAACAAAAGTGTTATTGTACATAACAATGTTGGTTTGTGCTGCACCAGCAGGTTGACCTTTATTTGATGCTTTTTGACCATTAGTAGCAATACCTATAAAGAAGTTATAGGCCATGTCGCCAACAGTTCCTCCTTTACAATTAATACAGTCACCTCCGTTCAGTCCAGCTTTTTCAAAGGTGTTTCTAAAAATAGCAATTTTACCATTAGAAATTCTAATGGGGTCATCAATGCCCCCGTATAACCAAGAGTCTTCCATTACAAAATAACCATTGGGATTTTGGAATAGAATGGAAAAATTTGTTGCTGCCTTTTGTCCTAAAGAAGGGGCTAAGGTGGCTCCTAATGCAGCACCGGCAAACTCAACATGTGTCCACTTTAATGATAATAAAGTGCAAGAAGTATCACAATAAATACCTTTCCATAAACCTTTATAAGCTGGATCAGTAGCAGGGTCAACACCAGGTGAGTCAGTTTTAGTAACACCAGCAACTGTTATCCAATTGGGTTGTGTTTGTGTACCTTGGCTAATTAATACGCCTCTTACAACTATACCTGCTTGGTTGGTAACATTAATGGTAACACCGGGTTGAAGAATAACGGTATCTCCTTTGTTGATAATTACATCGCAACCAATTGTGTAAGTTTTACCGGTTAACATTGTTCCTTTTATCGATCCACATAATGGTGCTGCATCGCTAATAGCCATAGCCGGTGGAGGAGTGTAACTATAAATATTTGTGGTTTCTTCTGCCCATTTTTTACAGCCTCCAAATAGGATAACAAATATTGAAAATGATATTATTCGTATGGTTATATTTTTCATTTGGTTCATTTTTATTTCAATTGAATGAGGTTTAGAACTTAAATCTTAACCCGGTTAAGAATGACATATAATACATGTCTTTTTGTACTAGAATCTTGTTGCTATTGTCTTGATCAGGTAATGCATTGTTCCCTTTTATGTAGTTATTGGGTTGCTTAATGTATACCTTAGGAATTGCATTTGTTAAGTTGTTAACTTTTGCATAGAAAGAAAATCTTTTTATTATTCTCTGTTCAATTGAAAAATCGAGCTGGCTATAAGGTTGTTGCCAATAATCTAGATTAGCATACGGAGATACTTGCGCAATGCGTTCTCCAGTGTATACGTAGGCAAGTTGTACATCTAAACCAATTTTTGGGTTCTTATACAATAAAGAAAGATTTCCAATGTTATCGGCTTGTCCCTGTAGCGGCCTTGTTTGCGATACTAGTTTTGTAGAAATTTGTCCTGTGGAAGGATCTCTGTAATAGTAATTTTTGTCAGTAGTTACTTGTGAATGCGTATAGGTATAATTTGCCGAAATACCAAACATGCCTAAGTATTTTGTGTAAACCAATTCAATTCCGTAATTGGTAGCTTTATTAGTATTCTGTGGCTGAATAAATTGTGCTGATGGACCTCCATTTCTTACCACAAAATTTTCTATAGGATTTTGTAATTCTTTATAAAAAGCACCAACTAGAAACTGGTCAGCGCCTCCGGGAAATAATTCATATCTCAAATCTAAATTATCTGCGCGTACATGTTTTAAATATGGGTTACCAATTTCGTTAAAATACTCACCCGGAATTAAGTAAGGTGTAATTTCATAAAATCCGGGTCGGCTAATTGATTTAAAGTAGGAGAGCCTTAAGTTTTCTCTGGCTGATAAAGCATATTTAAAATGAATACTTGGTAAAACATCCGTATACTTTATAGTGCCTTGTTTAGCGTTAAAAGTTGCAGGCATTACCGTTGTATAATCTTGTTGCGTGTTTTCAACTCTTACACCACCTAGTACTTGCAACTTTTCAATAGGGTTGAATTTGGCTTGTAGATAACCAGCACCAATTTTTTCATGTGCAGTATAATTATTTGGTGTTAATGCAGAGTTTATGCCTTTTGCATTATCGGGTATTTTAAAATTATAATTTGCTGATGCTATATCAGTAAATATTTGTGGGGCACCATTTACCAATACAGGATTTAATATGTAATCATTGTAGTAATTGTCTCTTGTTTTGTAACGATAAAGTCCTCCAAACGCAAATTCAATATCTTTAAAAATGTGTTTGTTATAAATTGCATTTAAGTATCCTGCTATATCTTGATCGGAATTCCTTTGCCATATACTTTCCATTGTTTGAGTAATTGAAGGCGATACAGTTGCAATGCCTGTATTTAAATCAGTGGTAACTGCATGATCAACTTTATATTCTGTCATGTCAGGCAAAGCTTGTTTAGCTATTGAATAAACTGCACTCCAATTTAATTTTAGTTGATCATTTATTGTATGATCACCCTGTAGCGTGGCATTATGAATACTCTGTTTTTGCCATCTGCTTCGGTTGTAAATAGATACATTACCTGATCCGGGCCCTGTTCTTTGAATGGCTAAAACTGAATCAACAGTGTATCTTGTTTGGTATTCATTTTGGTTTACGTATAAATTGTATAATGAAATTTTATTACGATTGTTAAATACATAATCTATTTTATTATGTAGTCCAATTCTGTTTGTTTGAACTGAATATCTCCTAAGTAAAATATCTGTAAAAACCGGAATATTACCCGGATCGGGTTGTGCATTGGGGATAAAAAAGTCTGAATTGGAACCTCTGTAAAAATTTTGATAACTGGCTGCAAAAACAACTCCTAATCGCTGATTTAAAAATCTATTACCAACTGTTAATCCTAAAGTTCCATTAATCGGATTATTTTTATCATGGTATTCAATATTGCTTCTAGGGAAATCATTTTGTGTGGCTGCGTAATTGTTCCCATAAATTTCTGCAGGTGATTTTAAGTTAATGCCACTATGATCAAATGCACTAAAAGGTCTATTCGAAAATAAAGTGGAATATCCTAAAGCACTGTTCACATTTAATAGGAAATGGTTTGGTGCATTTTTCATTACCAAGTTCAATGTGCCTCCAATTGCATCACCCTCCATATTGGGAGTTAATGTTTTAATTACTTCTAAACGTTCTAACATATCTGATGGAAATATGTCCATTGGAACAAAGCGATATTTATCATCAGGGCTAGGGATTTTAATACCATTTACTAAAACGTTATTGTAACGTTGATCTATGCCTCTAATAATAGCATATCTCCCTTCACCACTGCTATTGCGTTGTATGGTAACACCACTAACACGTTGTAATGCATTTGCAACTGTAACGTCTGGTAATAATTCAATTGTTTTTTCCGAAAGTATATTTTGAACATAGTCAGCATTTTTTTCTAAACCTCTGGTATATTTATCTGTATTGCGACCTGAACCTGATACAACTACAACTTCTTTTAAGTTAGTATTTTTTTGATTAAGATTAAAAGTGTAGGATGCAATATCTCTCTCGTTTTTTAAATTGATCTTTACTTCTTTTACACTTTCATAACCAACGTATTTAATTTTTAATTCGTATTTGCCAGCCGGCATTTTCCTAAAAGCGAATGAACCATCTAAGTTTACAGCAGTCGTAAATTTTTGTTCTCCCTTTTCAAGGGTTACGGTTGCTCCAATTAAAGGTTCTCCTGTTGTTGCATCAAATACTTTGCCTTTAATTTCTCCGGCCATTACTAGGCCAATACAAAAAATGTGTAATACTAAAAGCAGTAAAACTTTCTTAACTGAATTGGATTGCATGTAGTTTTGATTTTGCGCAAAACTATTAGTGCTCAAATTTCGACTAGCTCCTTTTAACCAATTTAATAATTATATTATATTTTAATAATGATTTGATAACATAAAGGAGACAATTTTATAATGTAACTCTTATATAATTAATGTACTTCTTAACTTTAACCTGTTAAGCCCAAATACAGGAACAGATGGAATGAAATCCATTCACCTTCAATTTTGTACCTTTGCAGCACTTATTTATAAAAAATTAAAAGTAATAGGGCAATTATCAATGAATTATCAAACGGAAATTGAACGTAGGAAAACATTTGCCATTATATCGCACCCCGATGCCGGTAAAACTACCTTAACTGAAAAATTGTTGTTGTTTGGTGGTGCTATTCAAACCGCAGGAGCTGTAAAAAGCAATAAAATTAAAAAGCATGCTACCAGCGATTTTATGGAAATTGAAAAGCAAAGAGGTATTTCGGTTGCTACCAGCGTAATGACTTTTGAATACAATGGCTTTTTAATTAACTTATTAGATACCCCCGGCCACAAAGATTTTGCTGAAGATACTTATCGTACCTTAACTGCAGTTGATAGTGTTGTATTGGTAGTGGATAGTGTGAATGGGGTAGAAGAGCAAACCAGGCGGTTGATGGAAGTGTGCCGTATGCGTGATACTCCGGTTATTGTGTTTATTAATAAAATGGACCGTGATGGTAAAAATCGCTTTGATTTGTTAGAAGAAATTGAAAAAGAATTAAATATATCCCTTCACCCCATGACCTGGCCCATTAATAGTGGTAAGGATTTTAAAGGGGTTTATAACCTGGTTGAAAAAAATCTTTTGCTATTTACTGCCGGTACAAAAGCAGATGATGAGGATGCGATTCATTTGAGTGATTTAGGTGATGAATTTATTGACATGAAAATTGGTGAGCGAGATGCCAACCAATTGCGCGAAGATGTTGAATTAATAGAAGCCGTACATGGTAATTTAAACGTTGCAGATTATTTAGCAGGAAAAGTTGCTCCTGTTTTTTTTGGTAGTGCTGTTAACAATTTTGGTGTACAGGAAATGCTGAATACTTTTATTCAAATAGCTCCTACACCTAAACAAAGAGAAACTTCTACAGGTGCAATAGCGCCAAACGATGATAAGTTTAGCGGTTTCGTATTTAAAATTCACGCCAACTTAGATCCCCGCCATAGGGATAGAATTGCTTTTTTGCGGGTTTGTAGTGGTAAGTTTGAACGCAATAAATATTATCATCATGTACGATTAGATAAAGATATTCGTTTTAGTAATCCTTACTCATTTTTGGCACGAAGTAAAGATGTAATTGAAGATGCCTATCCCGGTGATGTAGTTGGTTTGTTTGATACCGGCAATTTTAAAATTGGCGATACACTTACTGAAGGCGATAATTTTTATTTTTTAGGTATTCCTACTTTTTCTCCGGAAATATTTAAAGAATTGGTGAATAAAGATCCCATGAAGGCCAAGCAATTGGAAAAAGGTATTCAACAATTAACTGATGAAGGTGTAGCCCAATTGTTTACACAATTTGGTGGTACTAAAAAAATTATTGGTTGTGTAGGTGATTTGCAATTTGAAGTAATACAATACCGATTGTTACAGGAATATGGCGCCTCGGTTGAGTTTAGACCTTTACCTTTTTACAAAGCTTGTTGGTTAACCAGTAAGGATAGCAAAAAGTTAGAAGATTTTTTGCGATTTAAACAACAAAATACTGCAGAAGATAAAGATGGTCAGCCGGTGTACTTGGCACAAAGTGAATGGTTCTTAAACACAGAAATCACGAACAATCCTGATATTACTTTTCACTTTACAAGTGAAGTGCATAAATAACGTGGCATACCGTTCGTACAAAATTTAATTTATGGAACACAGTGAAATATTTGATGTTATTATAATTGGTGGTGGTCCTATTGGTTTAGCTTGTGCTATTGAGGCTAAAAAGAAACAGTTAAATTATTTAATTTTAGAAAAGGGATGTTTGGTGAATTCATTATACCATTACCCTATGAATATGACCTTCTTTTCTACTTCAGATAGGCTTGAAATTGGTGACATTCCTTTTGTTAGTATTGCCGCGAAACCTACGCGTAATGAGGCTTTAGAATATTACAGGCGTGTTACTTTAAAAGAACAATTACACATTCATTTGTTTGAAGAAGTTACAGCGGTTACTAAGATAACGCAACTGCCTTTGTGTTTTAAAGTTAGTACAATTAAGCAACAATACTATGCTCATAACATTATAGTTGCAACCGGTTTTTACGATATTCCTTTTTTATTGAATGTGCCGGGTGAAGATTTACCCAAAGTTACACATTACTATAAAGATCCTCATTTTTATGCTTTTCAAGATGTTGTGGTAGTAGGTGCTAATAATTCTGCGGTAGATGCGGCATTGGAAACCTGGCGTAAAGGTGCTAACGTTACTATGGTGGTGCGCGAAAGCCAAATTGGGGAACGTGTAAAATATTGGGTACGGCCCGATATTATAAACCGTATTGAGGAAGGTTCCATAAAAGCTTATTTCAATTCTGTTATTACTGCAATTGAGCCCCATCATGTACACATACAAACACCTGGCGGGAACATTACTATTCCTAACCAATGGGTAATTGCAGCTACCGGCTACCAGCCCAACTTTTCTTTTTTGCGCCATTTAGGAATAGAATTGTCAGACGATGGTGTGCAAAAACCCACTTATGATGAAGCTACCCATGAAACCAATGTTGCAGGCATTTATTTGGCCGGTGTGGTTTGTGGAGGTTATAACACCCATCGTTTATTTATTGAAAACTCAAGAGAGCATGCCGTAAAAATTTTGCAGCATATTGCTGAAAAAAAGGCATTGTAATTTTTAAAAATCAGCTGCATAAAGTGCTGAACGTACAAGTGTGCGACGCAACAGGCGATGCTCCATATTATGCAGCTGACTACATAAATACTATTCCGTTATTAATACAATTAATTGAGTTTGGTTAAAGCATTTTTAATGCGTTCCCAGGCTTTTTCAATGTTTTCCATACTGTTGGCAAATGAAAAGCGGATGCAATTAGGTTCGCCAAAAGCATCGCCCATTACCGATGACACATGTGCTTCGTTTAAAATAAACATGCTTAAATCGCCTGAATTGGCTATGGTTTCGTTGCCGAATTTTTTGCCGTAGTAAGCACTAACATCGGGGAAAACGTAAAATGCACCTTGCGGTTCAAAGCATTTAAAACCGGGAATACTGTTTACCAATTGCATGGTTTTTTCACGGCGACGTGCAAACTCGGCGGTCATGGCGCGGCTTGGTGCTAAATCGCCGGTAAGTGCGGCAATGGCTGCACGTTGTGTGATGGAGCAAGTGCCACTGGTGAATTGTCCTTGTAATTTTTCGCAGGCTTTTACAATGTCGGTATTGGCTGCCATGTAACCCAAACGCCAGCCCGTCATGGCAAAACCTTTACTTAATCCGTTAATTACAACAACCCTATCTTTAATGGATGGGAATTGTGCAATGCTTTCGTGGTTGCCAATGAAATTAATATATTCGTAAATTTCATCAGATAAAATGGTTATGCGTGGGTGCTTTTCAAATACTTTTACCAATGCTGCTAATTCTTCTTTGGTATATACTGCGCCTGATGGATTGCAGGGAGAGGAAAAAAGAAAAACACGGGTATTTGAAGTAATGGCGGCCTCTAATTGGGCAGGAGTAATTTTAAAACTTTGCTCAACAGTGGTATTAATTTCAACCACATGGCCACGGGCAATTTTTACCAGTTCGGAATAAGTTACCCAATAAGGTGTGGGAATAATTACTTCATCGCCTTCATCAACCAAAGCCAAAATAGCATTGGCCAATGTTTGTTTGGCACCGGTTGAAACAATAATATTTTCAGGCTTGTAATCTAAATTGTTATCGCGTTTTAATTTGGTGCAAACAGCTTCTTTTAAATCGGGATAGCCTGATACGGGTGTGTAGTGGCTCCAATTGTCGTTAATAGCTTTAATTGCGGCCTCTTTAATATGTTGTGGGGTATCAAAATCGGGCTCGCCTAAACTTAAGTCAATAACGTCAATTCCTTTGGCTCTTAATTCGCGGCCTAATTTGGCCATTTTTAAAGTTTCCGGTTCGCTAAAGCGCATTAATAGGGTAGATAAATTGGTGCTCATGATTCAACAGCTTTTTTTAAACGGCATCAAATGTACTTAATTAATGAACAGGTTTATTAGATAATTTTCAGCGGATGCGGAAAAAAATAAATAATTTTTATTGATTTTGGTATTGCAATATAAAATCTGATAAATTGGGCGGGTAGGGGCGTTTGCGTTTTAATTCATATTCATAAACTATTTTTCCAATATTTTTCATAAATGGATAACCAATGGTTTCATAATCATAATCGTTGCTATTGAAAATGCCTTTTGAATTGCACAATATGGTGGCGCTTAACATAAATTCAATGTTGTTTTTGGTGTCGATGATGTAAGCCACATCAGTTAAAAATCCGTATGCATCGCCCACCTTATTAAAAATTCTTATGTTAGAAGGAAGGCTGCCTTTTTCCGACCCAAACAATAAAAACTTACAATAAGCATCCCAATAATGAGCAGTATCGTAGAAAGGATAATTACTTTCATGCGGATAGGCACTCATCCAATGCAATAGAAATTGCCTATCGGCCTCAGTTATATCAAATCTTGCGGCGGGTGGTACGGATTGTGGAAATAAAACAGAGCGTAAAATATGGGTAAGATCTTGCAGGAATAAACGATTTTTTTGCGAGAAGTTGAAAGGTGTATTGATGAGTTGATTGTTTTGATAATAACCTTTACCTAAATATACTTGCAGGTTCGGCAATGGCCCATCGTTATATTGTGCCGGTTGATGCCACAATAATTGACCGCTGGTATCATAAAAACTACAGGCATTGGTGTGCCTATTTTGTTCATCCGTTAAATTTACTTCTAAACGATGCCTGATAATTGCATTGGGATAGCCTTTTTGTTGCAACTGTTGTAGAATGGTTTTTTGCCCTAAAAACTCGTACAATCTGTTAAAGGCATCATTGTCGCTTACTAAAAAAATTTGTTTAATGTAGTTGGCAATAGTAGGCCTACTGTCAATGGCTGTAGGTTGCGTAAATACAAAAGTTTGTTGCGGTGCACTGCTATCGGTAATAAGCGTGGTATAAGCATTAACTGCAGGTAATTTAAGCTGATGCAATTTTTCCAGCGCTAAAAATGCTACAGGCATTTTAACAGTACTGGCCGGATAAAAATAGCGGTTCGTATCAACATTAAAGTAATACTCCTGAAAATGCGGAACATTATTTTTATCGCGATTAATTTGGGTGTAAATAATTTGCACATTCCAATTATTCCTGTTTTGTAAAATACTTTCGAATTCTTGTGAATGCTGTTGCATTAATGTTTCTAAAAAATTAACCGGAAGGTGGGTTTGCATCATTTTTTTGGGTGTATGGCAGGCAATTAATGCTATTGTTATAAAGAAAACTAAAATTTTTTGAAGCATTATCAAATATAAACATCTTGCAACATTCGTTCCAAGTGGTTCGTAATTTTGTAGTATGAAAAATGAAATGCATGAAGCTATATCGGTATTCGATATATTTAAAATAGGTGTTGGTCCTTCCAGTTCACATACTTTAGGGCCTTGGCGTGCTGCCTTGCAATGCTTAAAAGATGTTGAACAGAAGAATGATATTAAGCAAGTAAAAAAAATGCAGGTTTTATTATATGGCTCTTTGGCCAAAACAGGCCATGGACATGGTACTGATATTGCAGTAATGATGGGGCTTTGCGGTGAAGACCCTGAAACGATTGATGTTAATACCATTATACCTAAAATTGAAACTATTAAAGCCAATAAAACATTGCTGTTGCATGGTAAAAAATCCATTCCTTTTGAACCAAGTGCAGATATTATTTTTTTAAAAAATGAAAGTCTGCCTTATCATCCTAATGGTATGACTTTTTTAATTACAATGGAAGATGGTAAAGAAATGGCATCTACTTATTATTCCATTGGCGGTGGTTTTATTGTTCAGGAAGGGGGTGCAGCAGCTGCTAATAACCAACCGGCTGTTGATTTGCCTTTCCCGATTGACACGGCGCAGGATTTACTAAGTTGGTGCATGAAGGGCTTAAGTATTAGTGATGTTGTACTGGAAAATGAATTGGCTTGGCGTAGTGAAGAATCTACCCGTAAAGGCGTTTTACACATTTGGGAAACAATGCGCGATTGTATCTACCGCGGATGTCATACCCAAGGTGAGTTACCCGGTGGGTTAAAAGTAAAACGCAGAGCGTTTGATTTGAATAAGAAGTTGATGAATGGAATGACTGATGCGAATTATGATGATTGGTTACAAAAAATTAGGGCAGGGGGTAATGCATTTCAATATACGTTAGATTGGGTAAGTTGTTTTGCCTTGGCTGTTAATGAAGAAAACGCCGCTTTTGGACGAGTAGTTACTGCACCTACCAATGGTGCTGCAGGAGTAATACCTGCCGTATTACAATATTTTGTTTGTTTTTGTAATGGAAATGAACCCGATAAGATCATTCGCTTTTTATTAACCGCAGCCGAAATAGGTTCTATATTTAAAAAAGGGGCCACTATATCTGCAGCTATGGGTGGATGCCAGGCTGAAATTGGTGTAAGCAGTGCTATGGCTGCCGGAGCACTTACCGAAAGTTTAGGCGGCAGCCAAAGGCAAGCCTTAATGGCTGCTGAAATAGCTATGGAACATCATTTAGGTTTAACCTGCGACCCCATTGGCGGATTGGTACAAATACCTTGCATAGAACGCAATACCATGGGTGCAATTAAAGCTATTACAGCTTCTCAATTGGCGCTGCAAAGTGCACCCGATTTTGCAAAAGTTAGTCTTGACAAGGTTATTAAAACCATGTGGGATACCGCTTTAGACATGAACAGCAAGTACAAAGAAACCTCCGACGGTGGTTTAGCAGTGCATGTGCCATTAAGTCTTAGTGAATGTTAAGATACATGGTTTTTATTTTACCGGTCAATCCATAATTGCAGATTAATTCAGCAATGGATTGGCTACTATTTCCTCATGGCTTAATGAAGAATAATCTCTAATTACATGGTACAAAGTATCGCGTTCAACCGGTTTGCGGTGTACTTGTTTTATTAAAGTAACTAAATCGGCGGTGCTCATACTTGGGGTTTGTTCTTCACTACCTGCCATTGAATAAATTTTAGTAGAGTCATCAATGGTACCATCAATATCATTTACACCGAATTGCAAAGTAAGTTGAGCATTCTTACGACCTAACATAGGCCAGTAAGCCTTTATGTGCGGAAAATTATCTAAATACAAACGAGCCACTGCATACATTTTTAAATCTTCAACAATGGTTGATTCCGGCACATGGCTCATTTCATTGTCTTTATTCCTGAATTTTAATGGAATGAAAGTATTAAAGCCTCCTGTTTCATCTTGTAATTGGCGAAGACGTTCCATGTGGTCAATTCTGTGCCAGTATTCTTCTATATGGCCGTATAACATAGTGGCATTGCTGTGCATACCCAATTGGTGTGCAGCCCTATGAATACGTAACCAGCCTTCAGCATCAACTTTGTCAGCACAAATTTGTTGGCGTATATCTGGATGAAAAATTTCAGCGCCACCACCGGGTAAAGAATCTAAACCTGCTTCATGTGCAATGCGCATACCTTCTTCTGCAGAAACTTTTGCCTTTCTAAACATATAATCTAATTCAACCGGCGTAAATGCTTTAATATGAAGGTCGGGGCGATGTGCTTTAATGGCTTTTAATAATGTGGTAAAAAAGTCTAAATCCATTTTAGGATGGACACCACCTACAATATGCACTTCCGTAACGGGTTTGCCATCGTAGCTTTTTACAATGTTTAGCATTTGGTCAATACTTAATTCCCAGCCTTCTTCACGGTGGGCATATAAGCGTGAATAGGCACAGAACTTACAACTAAACACACAAACATTAGTGGGTTCAATATGGAAATTTCTATTAAAATAAGTAGTGTCGCCATGCATTTGTTCGCGAATATAATTAGCCAATGCGCCTAAAAATGGCAAGCTGCCTTTTTCAAACAATGCAACGCCTTCGTCAAAACTAATGCGTTGCCGATTGATAATTTTTTCTGCAATAGGTTGTAAATCTTTATCGGCTGTTTGAATAAGAACTTGCAATGATTCCGGTGCTATAGTAGTAAACATGATTCCTTCTTTTTTTGATTTGCAAAACTACCATTATAAACGTTAGTATGAATAGATTGTTAAGTAATTGGCAAAAATTACTATCTTCCCTGCTTTATTTAATCGCTAACCTTGCTTGCCTAAATGGCTGCCTTATAGAAGAGGGGTTTGCTGTTGAAATGCAAGATGAAAAATCAAATGCAATGAATGTTAAGTTGAGATTAATAGTGCTTAGCTTTTTAGAATTCTTTATTTGGGGTTCTTGGTTAATAACTGTAGGCGCTTACTGGTTTCAAAACAAAGGATGGACCGGTGAAGATTTCGGGAAAATTTTTTCCACCATGGGCATTTCTGCCATTTTTATGCCTGCCATCATGGGTATTATTGCCGATAGATGGATTAATGCGGAAAGACTGCTTGGTTTATGTCATTTAATTGGTGCTGTCATTTTGTTTTATATTCCTGCCATCAATAATCCTGATTCGTTTTTCTGGGTATTATTATTATACATGATTTTTTATATGCCTACACTGGCATTGGCCAATTCGGTTTCATACACCATTTTAATTAAAAATGGGAAGGATACCATTAAAGATTTTCCTCCCATCCGTGTATGGGGTACTATTGGGTTTATTGTTGCTATGTGGATAGTTAGTTTACTGCATATTGAAACTTCGGCCGACCAATTTTATGTTGCAGCTGTTGCTTCATTAATATTTGGTGTTTATGCATTTACCTTGCCCAAATGTGTACCCATGGCTAAAGCCGGCGAAAGAAAATCGTTGGGTGAAATGTTGGGACTGAAAGCTTTTAAATTATTTGGCCAGTACAAAATGGCTTTGTTTTTCATATTTGCAATGTTGTTGGGCGCAGCACAGCAATTAACCAACGCCTATGGTGATACCTTTTTACACGATTTTGCTAAAATTGACGAATATAAAAACACCATTGCAGTAAAGTATCCTGCCATTATCATGTCTATTTCTCAAATTTCTGAAACCTTGTTTATTCTGGCTATTCCGTTCTTCTTAAGAAAATTTGGGATAAAAATTGTAATGCTGCTGAGCATGCTGGCCTGGGTATTTCGGTTTGGGTTATTTGCTTATGGAAATCCGGGTAATGGGTTGTGGATGATTATTCTATCGTGCATTGTTTATGGTATGGCATTCGACTTTTTTAATATAACTGGTTCCTTGTTTGTAGATACACAAATAAAACCCGATATACGTGCCAGTGCACAAGGTATTTTTATGATGATGACCAATGGTATAGGTGCTCTATTAGGCAGTAGAATTAGTGGTTATGCCATTTCTAGATTTTTTACACATTCGGATAATAGTTTGGATTGGTATGGCATATGGATATCATTTGCCAGTTATGCCGTTATCATTGCAGTTTTGTTTCTTTTGTTATTCAGGCATCGGCATAGGCCTGAAGAAGTTGCACAATTTCATCATTAACATTATGAAAATGAAAGAGGCCATACTTTAAAAAGATGGCCTCTTGTTTTAACTAAAGCAGTTATAACTATTTGTGTGCTTCAATTTTCTTAACGAAATTGGCTTTAGGCTGTGCGCCAACTAATTTATCAACTACTTGACCGTTTTTAATAAAAAGAATAGCAGGAATACTGGTAATGCCATAGTTTAAACTTACTTGTGGATTGTGGTCAACATTTAATTTACCCACTTTTACTACACCTTCATATTCTTTTGCTAGTTCTTCAACAACGGGTCCAATAGCGCGGCAAGGACCACACCATTCAGCCCAAAAATCAATCATAGTTAATTTATCGCTTGCTAACACTTCGGTAGGGAAGTTTGCATCAGTAAATTCTAAAGCCATTTGTACAAGTTTATAAGGTTTAAAAATTAATTTATGAATCTTGGATGCAAAAATAAATCCAAACCATTTACACATGTCAAAACAGTTATGCACGCCTGTTAATTATGACTTTGGGATGACGTTAAAAGCGACATTCAGTCCTAATCAATGAAAATTAAGGCAAATAGTCAGTTCAGTAACTAAATTAATTTTGCAACTGTACATTTACTTTTACTTCAGGGTGGTTTTGTAGAAAAAGAATTAGTTCATCATTTAACAAAATGCCCACCTCGCTATTGTATAAGCTAATTTTTAAATTTTCATCATTATCAACAATATTAAATTTCAACAAGGTTTTGCCGGGAAAAGCTTTTACATTTTCATTTAAAAATTCAATCCATTCTTTTGTAATACTGGTCGGTTCTAAATTTAGTTCCAGTACTCTTGTGGTTTTTTCTTTCAAGGTTTCCAACAAATACAGTTGATTAATTTTTAGCTCAAAATTTTCATCACTTCTAAAACGTTGTCGGAAATTACCGGATAAGAATATTTTTCGACCCACTTCTAAGTAGTTTTGAAATTTTACATAATCTTCGCTCCACAAGGTAAACTCGGTTTTTCCTGTAAAATCTTCTAAAACAAAAGACCCAAAATTTTTTCCGGTTTTAGTAACCCTATGTTGCACATCTACAATTAAACCGGCTAATCGTACTGTAAAATTTGCTGCTTGTTTAATTAATGCCGTATCATTTTTTACTTCATTAAATTCTGCTATTTCCAGTAATTGATAGTGTTGCAATTCAAAGCGGTGATGGTCGAGCGGATGGCCGCTCATAAACATTCCGGTTACGTCTTTTTCGTAATTTAATTTTTCAGTAAGTGGCCATTCTTCACATTCGGATAATTTAGGTAAGGGTATTTCCATGGCACCAGTCATTTCGCCAAAAAGGGTGTTAACATGCCCATTTTTTGCTTGTGAACTAGCTGCTCCATAATTAATGATTTTTTCTAAGTTGGTATATTTATCTGAATCGCCTTTGGCAAAAAATTGTGCTCGATTCATTTGCGGGAAGCAATCGAATGCACCGCTGTAAGCCAAGCTTTCCAACGATTTTTTATTTACGCTCCGCTGGTTAACGCGTTGAATGAAATTGAAAATATGCTTAAACTGTCCATTGTTGTTTCGCTCTTCAATAATATTTTCAATGGCTGCTTCTCCAACGCCTTTTATGCCACCCAATCCAAAACGTATTTCCCCGTTTTTGTTTACGGCAAATCCTTTCAGCGATTCATTAATATCGGGTCCTAAAACTTTAATACCCATGCGCTTACATTCTTCCATAAAAAATGTAATTTTTTCAATGCTGCCGGCATGGTTCAAAACCGCAGCCATATATTCGGCAGGGTAATGTGCTTTTAAGTAAGCAGTTTGGTAAGCAACAAAGGCATAGCAAGTACTGTGCGATTTGTTGAATGCATATTGCGCAAATGCTTCCCAGTCAGTCCAAATTTTTTCTAATGCTTCCAGTGCATGGCCACGTGCTTTTCCACCTTCAATAAATTGTGCTTTCATTTTATCGAGCACACTTTTTTGTTTTTTACCCATGGCTTTTCGCAACACATCTGCATCACCTTTACTAAATCCTGCCAAGCTTTGGCTAAGTAGCATTACCTGCTCTTGGTAAACGGTAATGCCATAGGTGTCATCTAAATATTGTGCAGCTTGTGGAATATCGTACACAACTTCTTCACGGCCTTGTTTCCGGGCTATGTAGCTTGGTATATAGGCAATGGGACCGGGGCGATATAAAGCATTCATGGCAATTAAATCATCAAACTTATCGGGCTTTAATTCTCTCAAATACTTTTGCATACCCACACTTTCAAATTGGAAGGTGCCATTGGTTTCGCCACGTTGATATAGTTGAAAAGTTTTTTCATCATCCAAAGGAATATTATCTAAATCAATATTGATTTGATGATTTTTTTCAATTAATTCCAATGCGGTTTTTAGTATTGAAAGGGTTTTTAAACCCAAAAAGTCCATTTTAATTACGCCGGCTTCTTCAATACTACTGCCTTCAATTTGGGTAACCCAAAGGTTTGAATCTTTGGCTGTGGCAACCGGAATCAATTCTGTTAAATCTTTAGGAGCAATAATGATACCTGCTGCATGTATGCCGGTATTTCTAATGCTACCTTCCAGTTTGTCGGCTTCTTTTAATATTTGTGCTTTAATATCATTCCCTGCATAAATTTCTCTGAGCTTCTTTATGTTTTCAATGTCTTCGGGTGTATATCCTTCTTTTTCTTCTAACGATTTTTCACCTTCTTTAGCGGTAATGGGCGCATGTAAAACACGTTTCAACTCAGTACCGGGTTTATCGGGCACTAGTTTGGCCAGCATATTGGCTTCTGCCAATGGTAAATCCATTACACGGGCCACATCTTTAATGCTGCTTTTGGCAGCCATTGTGCCATAGGTAATAATTTGTGCTACCTGATTTTTCCCGTACTTTTCAACTACATAATCTATCACTTTTTGTCTGCCATCGTCATCAAAATCGGTATCAATATCAGGCATTGATTTTCGGTCGGGATTTAAAAAGCGCTCAAACAGCAAGTTGTATTTAATAGGGTCAATATTCGTAATGCCTATACAGTAGGCCACAACTGAACCCGCTGCTGAACCACGACCCGGGCCCACAAACACACCTAAGTTTCTTCCGGCTTTAATAAAATCACTTACAATTAAAAAGTAACCTGCAAAGCCCATTGTTTTAATGGTAAATAACTCAAAATCAATACGTTCTTGGGTAGCAGCCTCAATTTCGCCATAGCGTTCTTTAGCGCCCTCGTAGGTTAAATGTTTAAGGTATTCCCATTGGTTAAGGTTGTCGTCAGCATGTATTTTAAATGCGGTTGGAATAGGGAAGGCGGGTAATAAAATATCTTTTTTTAAATTCAACACCTCCACTTTGTCAACAATGGCATTGGTATTGTCAATGGCATGTGGCACATCGGCAAACAGGGTGGCCATTTCATCGGGTGATTTAAAATAAAATTGGTCGTTTGGAAATTTAAAACGGCGGTTCCTGATTTGTGCATCATCATTAATAAAGTCATCAAAACCCGGCGTTGATTGCTTTTCTCCGGTATTAACACATAGTAAAATGTCGTGTGCATTATAATCGTCTCTTTCAGTGTAATGGCTATCATTGGTAGCAATTACAGGAACTTCATATTTTTTTGAAAACTGCAACAAGGTTTGGTTAATAATTTCCTGTTCTTTTATGTTGTGCCTTTGAAGTTCAATATAGTAATCATCGCCAAAAATGTCTAACCACCATTTAAATTCCTGTTCCGCTTTTTCCATATCACCTTTTAAAATGGTTTGCGGCACATAAGCACCTATACAACAAGTTGTGGCAATTAATCCCTCATGGTATTGCAGAATAAGTTCTTTATCAATTCTGGGATATTTACTGTACATACCCTCAATAAAACCCAATGAAGTAAGTTTTATCAAATTTTGATAGCCCTGCTTGTTTTTGGCTAATAATACTTGGTGGTAGCGATGATCTTTTTGGTCTTTGGTAAAGTTTTTAATATGTCTGTTTTCAACAACATAAAATTCGCAGCCAACAATAGGTTTAATAACAGGCTCAACAATATCTTTTCCATTGGCATCTTTTCCTACCACTTTGGTATTTTTCCATGCCTGATTTACAAAATCGAAAACACCAAACATATTGCCGTGGTCGGTTAAAGCCACCGCCGGCATTTGATGGGCAGCGGCTTTTTTATATAATGATTGAATGGAAGCCGCACCATCTAATAAAGAATATTGAGAGTGAACATGTAAATGCGAAAATTGAGGCATGATTATTGAATTTTACAACCGAAAATTCAAAATTACTGAATAAACCAGGCCCTTGTATGTAAAAAAATTATCCACATTCCATTGTTCATAAATGTTATTCATAAAAAATTGTGCAGGTTTTGGATGCATATAAAAGGGTTATTTATTTTGCAAACTATGTATAGGAAAATAACTGTTTTAAAAGTTGTTGCAGGATTAGTGCTGGTGGTAGGAACCAGTTGTAAAACCTTACGGAAAATTACCGCTCACGATAATTCGCTGGCCAATTCACAAAAAGTTAGTAAAGCTGGAAATCCCCAGTTTATAGATGGCATAGAAGTAACTCCGGGAAATGTGGTAAATACCAGACATAAAACCAATGCTTCTAAAATCAAAAATTTAAATACGACTAATGAGGATACGCGCAATTGGGTGAATATTGAAAAGGCCAATTGGTTACAGGTGAAGTATGCTATTATTTTAGATGCTACTGTTGAAAAGTTAACGGATATAGCATTGCTGCAAAAAATTGAAGAATGGTGGGGCACCAATTATTGTTTAGGAGGAAGTACAAAGAATTGTATTGATTGTTCTGCTTTAACTTTTATTATCATGCGTGATGTGTATGGCGTTAACTTGCCTCGTACAGCGCAAGAACAATATAATTTTAGTACCAAAATTCCGGACGATTCTTTGCAAGAAGGGGATTTGGTTTTCTTTCATACCGGGGGCAGAAGAAGTCGCCAAATTTCACATGTGGGTATATATGTGGCTAATAATAAATTTGTGAATGCTTCATCTAGTGGTGGTGTTACCATAAGCGATTTAAATGATCCTTACTGGAAGCATGCTTATAGAGGTGCGGGAAGGGTTCGCCAAAATATGTAAAGCTTAAAGCTAATTCGTTTAAACCTATTTCTTTTAAAAATAGACTAATTTTACCCCTTTTACTGAACTGTACTTTTTTAACATGCAAAAAAATCTACTGTCGCGTTTACAGCGTTGGATATTGGTATTAGCCATTACTTTTTTCATTATAATGACGGTTGCTCGTATTTTTACTTTTACTTTATTTAATACGGTAGCTTTTTCCTGGAGTTCATTTTTCAAAGTATTATGGCTGGGTTTTCGTTTTGATGCTCGGGATGTGGGTATCATGGTTATTTTAATGCTATTACTCGGTTTAATTAAGCCCGTTCATCCGTTTCGTACTATAATTGGTAAAAAAATTGCCTTTATTATTTGGCTCATTGCAATTATTGTATTTACCGTTTTTTACACTTTTGACTATGGCCATTTTGCTTACTTAGATGTTCGCTTAAACGCACAAGCCCTCGATTTTTTGCACAATGCCCGCATTTCATTAGGAATGATGTGGCAAACCTATCATGTTATTTGGATTTTATTGGGCATGATTGTTTTTATAGCCATTACTTTTTGGTGGGTGCGATTTACCTATCAAAGAATAGCCTTAACCGATGCACGGCATGAACCTTTTAAATCAAAAAGAACCCTTTTTTCAATTATATACTTCTTGGTTTTTGGCTTTGGTATATTTGGGAAATTTGAGCAGTACCCCTTACGTTGGAGTGATGCTTTTTCTTTAAATAGCGATTTTAATGCACAAGCATCCTTAAATCCTTTCCAAAGTTTTTTCAGCACCTTGGCATTTCGTCAATCAACTTACAATGAAGCATTGGCCAGAAAATATTATCCATTAATGGTGGACTTTTTGGGGATTACGCAACCCGATTCCGTAAACTTAAATTATGTAAGGCATATTCCTGCCGATACCAGCTTACCCAGCACACACCCCAATATCATTCTCGTTATTTCAGAAAGTTTTAGTGCTTATAAAAGTTCTTTATTTGGCAATCCTTTAAACAGTACACCTTTTATTGATCAGTTGGCAGAAAAGAGTATATTTTTTGATCATATGTTTACGCCGGGTTTTGGTACTGCTCGGGGTGTATGGACCACCATTACCGGTTTAACGGATGTTGAGCAAAACAAAACAGCCAGCCGTAATCCGCAAATTGTTGATCAGCAAACCATTATTAATTCTTTTAAAAATTACGGGCATTATTATTTTATTGGGGGAAGTACCAGTTGGGCTAATATAAAAGGCTTGTTGGAAAATAATATTGACAGCCTTCATATTTACGAAGAGAAAGATTATAACTACCCACGATTAGATGTTTGGGGAATTAGTGATCATAATTTGTTTACAGCCGCCAACAAGGTGTTAGCAGAACAAACCCGTCCTTTTTTTGCGGTAATTCAAACAGCAGACAACCATCGGCCTTATTCTATTGCGGCAGAAGATTTAAAGCAGTTTAAAAAAATTACCTTACCCAATGATTCATTGTTGAAATATGGGTTCACTTCAAACGATGAATACAATGCTTTTCGCTATTTTGATTATAATGTGCAGCATTTTATTGAAACCATTCAAAAAGAACCTTATTTCAATAATACCATTATTGCCTTTATTGGCGACCACGGTTTAGTGGGCAATGCTGAGGCTTTATTTCCTAAAGCTTATACCAGCCAAGGGTTAACAAAAAATCATGTGCCTTTTCTAGTATATGCACCCAAATTGGTTAAGCCCGCCAAGCATACCATGTTAGCATCACAGGTTGATGTGCTGCCTATTCTAGCAGGCGTAGCTAATATTCCGTATACCAACACAAGCATGGGGCGCGATTTATTACATGTAAAAGATACCAGCCAAAACATGGCTTTTATTTTTGAAGGCGAACAGCAGGAGTTGGGTTTGTTGCAACACCAATACTTTGTTACACAACCTATTGCCAAACCGGAAAAAATTAAAATGTTTTCGATGATTGATAACGCACCGGTTCCTCATAACCCGCAAACTGACTCTTTGCAAAAAGGCATGCAAACATGGATGCAGGCCATATACGAAACCACCCGTTATATTACACATCATAATAAAAAGAAAGTAAGCGAAAAATAAAAGCGCATTTAAAGCAAAAAAACAAAATATTAGAAGCAATAAAAAACTCCTGAGCATTTCAGGAGTTTTTTTGTGGGGGCGGAGAGAGAGGGACTTTAACCTATAACTTTTACCTTTATTTCTCTTTAGTTCATAAACTATAAAACTCAATATAATCAATGTTTACAGCAAAATTGACAAAAAGCAGCAAAAAATAGTTATCAAAATTTTGCTACCTATTTTGCTACCTATTATCTTTAGGTAGTAAAATAAAAAACATGAGTACAATTCGATTTTCACTCCGTAAAGACAAAAAATTAAAAGATGGAACCGCCCCTATTGAGTTGGTCTATCAGATCAAGGGACAGCGTAAATATTATAACACTGGATATAAATCATTCTCCGAATGTTGGGATGCGGAAAATCAGAAAGCAATTTACTTAGACAGGAAAGTAGCTAAAAAATCACTTCCGTTTGTTGACTATGATTTAATCCCTACTAAAAAACAAACAGAAGAATTAAACAGCAATCTTGATGACATTACTAATCAGATAAAAAATATTGAAAAGCGTTTTGAGTTTGACAAGGTTACTTACTCTGCTCAAATGATTATTGATAAACTGAAAGATGAAAAGGGAGGCACAACTAAAATAGATTTATCTTCTAAGATACTTTTCAATTTTATTGATCAATATATTGAAACACATAAAACAACAAGAGAAAAGGGAAGCTTATCAGTTTACAGTGCATTGAAATCTCATTTAGAAGCTTACCAGAAATTCACACATAAGAAAATAACATTTGAAAGCATTGATTATTCTTTCTTTCAATTGTTCCAAAACTTTCTTATTGAAAAAAGAAGCTTAAATAATACAACAGTTGCAAAACAATTAAGTACAGTTAAAACATTCCTGAATTATGCAAAGCTACAGGGAATTGAGGTTTCCGATAAATACAGAGACTTTAAAATTAAAAAAGAAAGCCTCGAAGTAATAGCCTTAACAAATGATGAATTTGAAAAGCTTTATAGTTTAAACCTATTAAAGAATAAAAAACTTTCTCAGGTTCGTGATGTCTTTTGTTTTTCATGCGCAACAGGTTTGAGATATTCAGATTTAGCACAACTCAAAAGGGAACATATAAAAGGCGATGAGATAATTATTAATATTAAGAAAACAAAAGAAAGGTTATCTATTCCTTTAAACCCTTACTCATCATCAATTTTAGCAAAGTATAAAGATCAATTAAAACCTTTACCTATAATAAGTAATCAGAAAATGAATGATTATTTAAAAGGTAAGGACGATAAAGATGAAAGTGGTAAAATTATTAAACATCATATTGGCTTATGTGAATTAGCCGGAATAAATGAGCAAATTGAAATTGTAAGATTCAGAGGTGCTAAACGTGAAGCAAAAACTTACCCAAAGTTTAAATTAATTGGAGTACACACAGCGAGAAAAACATTTGCAACGCTATCACTTGAAAAAGGTATGAGTGCAGAAGAAGTGATGACTATTACCGGACATAAATCTTATTCAAGTTTTAAGAGATACGTTAAAGTAACAGAGCAACGAAAGAAAACTGTAATGAAAAAAGCTTGGGTAATGAGTGAACCGAAATCAAATTTAAAGGCCGTTTAATAATAATTATATGAGTAAAAGCAATCTTAATGAAAAAATAAATAAGCCCGTTTCGGGCGGCCGTGACGTCGGGGATAGTGAAGTGGTGACTGATTTTACTTATATCGATGCAGATGATTTTTCAATTTGTCAAATTAGTAATGCAGATTTTATCAAATGGTCGGAAGCCATTAAAGGATTATCCGAAACTGATAAAATAAGATTCATTTACGAACATACGAACTGGGTAGGCTTATTTGATGGCATCGAAGTAAGAATAATTAATGGAAGTAGCTATGAATACGGGATTAAAATTTTGGGTAATCGGACGGCTAGAAACATAGGATGGTATTATGTAGAATGCGAAAAGAAAAGATTACTTGAATCTTATAAAACCGATTTAAAAACCTGGTTTAATAAATGCAATGAACTAAGTAAAAAAAACTTTTTAGAATTCGAAATATCAAAGATTAAGAAGTGCATTGATCACCACAAAGACGAAGATGAGATTAATTATTTTCAATTAAACGAGTTCGCATACGGGTATTATACCGAGTTGTCTCAAAATATAGACTGGGATTTTAAATATTTCCTCCCTCTTGTTTTTGCTGACATAAATAAAACACAGTTTAATAAATTTCTCTGTAGAATGGTTGCAGTTGGTGCAGCATATTATCACTTAGAGTTGGAGTTATTGAAAATAAAGGATTCACTTGGTAAAAAGAGTAAAGAGGAAACAGGATTAAAAAAAACAAAACTATATTATCTTTTAAAATTGTATTATGAAAATGAACGTAAACCTTTAACTGATACTCAGGTACTAAGTTTGGCCAAAGAAAATAGTTATAATGAAAAAGTTATGGCAAATAGATTTAAAATTTTAAAGGAAGATAACTATTCTTATGGTAACAATGGTCAAAAAAGGAAAGAGTTTTATTCAGTTTACAAAAATTTAATAAATTTATTTGAAAGTACTAACCCCACAGCGTTAAATGCTGTACAAAAAGATTATGAAAGACTAATTGAAGATTACCCAAATCTATCAACTTAAAAATACCTTACCCCAGTAGTACCCCAGTACATCCAAAAAATAACACAAAACTTTGTTCAATGCAATTTGCAGTTAAATAAAGTTTTTTTTATGTTAAATCCGTTTGAGTTAATTCAGGAGCAATTAGAAAAAATTGAAAATAAGCTTACTGAAATTTCAAATATTAAATCTCAACAAGCAACAAAAGAAATTATCGGCAGAGAAGAATTATGTAAGCGTTTGGCGATAACGGAACCAACTGTAATTCGCTATGAGAAGAAAGGTAAAATTCCCAGGTTAAGTATTGGCAGTTCTATTCGTTATGATTGGGGTGCAGTAATTGAGGCTTTAGAAAAACAAGCAAACAAAAAAGGAGGCTCTAAATGAAATTAGAAACCTCCAATAATAACTTTGAAACGCAAGACGAAGTTATAAAAAAACACAATACCGCAAAGACTTCAGTTGAATCTTTCACTGAATTAAATAATTCAGGGCAAAGATTAAAAGAAAAGTACCTCGTCTTTGAAGCAATTAAAAATTACCAGCCGGTAACATCTCGAATGTTGATGCAATTAACCGGCAAAGAGAGAACAAATATTACAAGGTCTCTCTATGATTTAGTAAATGAAATAAGCCCACAGATCAAAGAAGCATTTACAGCAAAATGTACAGTTACAAATAGAAATGTAAAACATTACACTTTGATTAACTGGCAGCGTGAAGAAAACAAAAATGAAATAACCAATGAAGCTGCTGAAAGTGATAGATAATATTTCAATAGTAAAATATTGTTTGCCGCCTAAACAGGCAATAAAAGCTAATGGCAAGCCTTTTGAGTTTTGCGGTGTTATCTATTCACCAAAGTATTTAAACGGACAAATACAACGCTATGAAGCTGCTTTAAAGAATTTACGTTTATTCATGTACCCTGATAAAATTTATTTGATTAACAGCTTGCATAAATTTTGGCATGGTTGCAATTACAATGATTTTTATTCAAACGAATTAAAGGCAGCTATTGAAACAATCAGCGAAACAACTGGAATAAACTGGCAACAATCAACAATAAAAAAAATAGAATATGGATGCAATGTTTCAGTTAATGCTAACAACATTATTAATTCGCTTAAAAGCTATAAAGGCAAAGATTTTCAAGCAATGGTAAAAACCGGCACCAAATACGGTGCAAGTTGTGGCTTTGAACAATACAGATTAAAAGGCTACGATAAAGGTTTTGAAGTAATGAAGTTGGATAAAGTAACACTTTCAAAGCCTTTATTCCGGTGGGAAATTCAGGTAACAAATGCAAAGTATTTCGACAGGTTTAAACAACCGTTACCAATAACAATAAAAGAATTACTGAGGCCTGATTTTTTAAATGCACTGGCAAAAGATGCCATCACTATTTATCAAAATTCTTTAAAGATGCAAAAGCTACAATTGAGTAAATTAACTACACATGAAAAAAGGGTTTTGGCTGCAATGCTTAACCCTGAAATAAGAGAAGATTTAAAGAACCACAATAAAGAAACATACAAAAGAGATCGGCGAATTTATAAGCGTTTGATGTTAGATAAAAGCATTTGTATAAACGATGAAACAGGGGAACTAATTGAAGAAAAATTTAAGCAGTTAATTGAAGGAATAAAACTGGAAGAAAACTACAAAGTAAAAAAGCAACTTCCAACTTGTAGTATAGTTGGAAATAGGGGTAACATCTTAACCTTTTGAGTTTTATAACAGATCAATAAACAAAGGCAATTTATGGCAAAGACTAAAACAAGTTTTAAAAAGGGACAAGGTGGAAGAAAGCAAGGCATCCCGAATAAATCAACACGAACATTAAGGGAGTTTATCAGCGACTTTCTAAATGCTAACAGGGAGGCATTACAAAAAGATTTTGAAAAATTAGATCCAAAGGATAAACTTTTGATGTTTGAAAAGTTTTTAAAATATTCCTTGCCATCATTACAGGCAACCAGTTTAGAAATTGATTTTGAAAAATTGACTGATGAGCAACTGGATTACATTATTGAAAAAATAACTAAAAAAACAGATCAATGAAAACAAGGAAAGAAAAAATAGAATACTTAAAAAATTTAGCAGCCGGTAAAGAACCAAAATTTGATCTTTCTGAAAATGAGGTTTGGTTTGTAGATGCAGCAACCAACACACTCACATCACAGAAAACAGGCAAAGTTTTAACACGGGTTGAATTTGATGAGTTGTTTAAAGATGAAAAAATTATAACCTTTAAATAATGGGTAAAAATGGGAACTATTGAAAATATACCAAAACTTACAATATTTTACCGTAACCCGTAATTATTTTCATAGTAGTCATCTATCTATTAACTTTTTGATCGATAATTCTAACCACTTTTTCATCTACCGAAAAAAGAATGTTGATATAATACCAATCCATTTGCCATTTTATTACTTGGCTTCCATCTTCATTATTCGTAACTAAAGAAGGCTTCACTCCAACTAATTGAATAATTTCTTCTTTTGTTTTTCCTTTCATGTCTCCTATGGCAACAAATTTTTTTGTATCATTTGTCCCGGATTTGCAACGGCTGTAAAGAATCGTAAGGAACTTAGCACAATGGCAATAACTCCTTATGTAATGGCTACTTCGTACATATAATTATTATTTTTAGTTTAGTTTTTGTAGATTTTTTAAAAGAAGCATTGCATAAAAAATGCCAGCGATAGGGGGTGCAAAAAAACTTATGAGTAAAATAGGAAGATATTTTAAGCCTTTTTTCTTTGCCGTTGCTGCAATTTCTGAGCAGATAATAAAGTGAATTATCAGGAAGACAAAAGTTGCGGTCAAAAATAATTGGTACGATGTAAGTTCAATAATGATTGATTTTTATTTTTTAGTTTTTGTAGTTGTATTATTTTAATTTACAAAAGTTGCTGATTGAAATACTTTACATAATTTAATGAAATCCTTTGCGTGTTTTTCTTTTACATCAATATCATCATAAACACTATTATAATAAACCCTTACTTTTTTAATCTTGCTTTTTTCAAGTGCCAGAATATCTTCTTTTGATATTTTATAAACATGATAGTAATTTTGAAAATGAAGTGTGCTACTTCCAATTGTTGAATAATCGTTGTCATAGTCCTGAATTGATGTTGGGTTTACTGTAACTGTTTCATCATTTTCGAGTAAAAAAATAAAATCATCATTTTTGCCCACAACCCCAACAGCTTTGTTGGAGCCCGTAACTATTAATAAATAAATTGAATCAACGGCTTTTAGTTGTAATGACATTGAAGCACCTGTAAGATAATCGCCGTAAATCGTCACACTCGAAGTTTCTATAATTTTTGCCTTTAAAAATTTATCGTATTCGTTTTTCTTTATTGACTGGCCGTAAGAAGCTGTATAAATGAATAAAGCAATTGCAAATAAGTATTTCATAAATGTATTTTAGTTTTCTATAATGGTTAAAGCGTTTATTTTGAGATATTTAAGGCTAATTGGTTAGGATTTAATACCGTAGATTTTTTTGATGGGTTAGAAAATGTTCAGGAAACAATAAATACAATCTCAGCTTTTTAAACCCTGCATAGATTTTTGGCTCTGAAAGTACTTTAAACTGCTACCTTTTTTGCTACCTATTGAGAATAAAAATCGCAAAGCATTGTTGACATTACGTTTCATTACTTAAGTTGCGGAGAGAGAGGGATTCGAACCCCCGGACCTGTTACAGTCAACGGTTTTCAAGACCGCCGCATTAAACCGCTCTGCCATCTCTCCGGGTGCAAAATAAAGGCGTGACAAATTATCTTCCAAAAAAAATTACTTTTTCAGTGTGTTTAATTTTGTTTATGTGCATTTAAAATTGTATTTTTCAATGAACATTAACCACTATAAACTGCTTTGGCCATGAAAAAAGTAAAAGACATTTTAAACAGAAAAGGCAACAATACCATAGGTGTGCCTGCACAAACACTTGTTTTTGATGCACTCAAATTAATGGCCGATAAAAATATTGGCTCTGTAGTTGTTTGGAATGAACATCAACATTACATTGGCCTACTTACTGAACGCGATTATGCCCGTAAAGTAATATTAATGGGTAAACATTCTGAAGCAACTACTGTTGCTGAAATTATGAGTACCGGACTTCCGCACATCACTCCTGAAACTTCTATTGAAAGTTGTATGCATATAATGAGTGATAACAATATTCGTTATTTACCTGTTTTTGATGCAACCGATAAACTTTGCGGCATTGTTTCCATTAACGACGTAATCTATGAAACCATTCACGATCAAAAAGAAACAATTGAGCAATTACACAGCTATATTCAATCTGCTTAGTTCAACAAGCTAATCTTAACACCATTGCCTTTTTGTATCTTTGCCGCTCATGAAACATTTAGCGGTAATTAATAAGTATTTCTGGAAATACAAAACCCGGTTCCTACTGGGTATTTTGTTTATTGTTTTATCCAACTATTTTCGAATTCTGGCTCCACAGGTTTCAGGCTATGTGGTTGACCAGGCGGAACAATTAATTCGCCAACAAACTGCCGCTAATACTGCAACAGAAAACAAACGAATTGCGAACTATGATTATTTGGTACAGCAATTCATTCATTTAACACAAACTCATAAAAATAGTATTACCACCAATATTTTAATTAGTGCTGTTATTTTGTTTTTATTGGCATTAATAGGCGGCTTTTTCATGTTTTTAATGCGGCAAACCATTATCGTAATGAGTCGCCACATTGAATATGATCAGAAGAACGAAATATTTACACATTACCAACAGTTAGATGCCGCTTTTTACAAAACCCACAGTACCGGCGATTTAATGAACCGAATTACTGAAGATGTTAGCAGGGTGCGTATGTATGTAGGCCCTGCAGTAATGTACTTTATTAACTTGGCTGCAACTATTGGTTTTTGTTTGTTTTTTATGTTTAAAACAAACTGGCATTTAACCTTATATGTTTTATCGCCTTTGCCCATTTTAGCGGTTACCATTTATTACGTTAATACAATCATTAACCGTAAAAGCGAAAAAATTCAAGCATTATTATCCGATTTAACTACTGCTGCGCAGGAATCTTATTCCGGTATTCGTGTTATTAAATCATTTGTGCAGGAAAAATCAATGTTGCAATTTTTTAATGACAATAGTGAAGACTATAAAAAAAATGCCATTGGTTTGGCTAGGGTTGAAGCTATTTACTTTCCTTCAATGACGCTGTTAATTGGCATTAGTACCTTACTAACCATTGCCATTGGCGGATGGTATTTAATTCATCAACAATACAATGTAAGTGCGGGCACTATTTTAGAGTTTGTTATTTATATTAACATGTTAACCTTTCCGGTAAGTGCCATAGGATGGACAGCTAGTATGATACAAAGAGCAGCAGCCTCACAAAAACGAATTAATGAATTTTTGCATACAGAACCTGCCATTAAAGATCATCCCAATGTTCAACCGGTGCATGTTTCGGGCGATATTCATTTTCAAAACGTAAGTTTCACTTATCCTAATACCGGCATTAAAGCATTAAGCCATTTTAATTTATCAATTAAAGCCGGCGAAAAAGTGTTGTTACTGGGAAGAACGGGCAGTGGAAAATCAACCATTGCACAATTAATGTTGCACTTTTATAATCCCGATGAAGGTAATATTACCATTGGCGGGGTGAATGTGCAGGATATTCCTTTAAAAACTTTGCGCACCGAAATCAGTTATATTCCGCAAGATGTGTTTTTGTTCAGCGATACCATTGCAAACAATATTGCATTTGGGCAAAAAGGCAGCATTGATAGAAATTTAGTAGAAGAAGCTGCCAAAAATGCCAGCGTACATAACGAAATTATGCGGTTTGAAAAACAATATGATACCATGGTGGGTGAACGCGGTGTAACCTTAAGCGGTGGACAAAAACAACGTATTTCAATTGCCCGGGCATTAATTAAACAACCTGAAATTATTGTGTTTGATGATTGTTTAAGCGCTGTTGATGCTAAAACCGAAAATGAAATTGTAACCAATTTATATCGGTTTTTAAAAGATAAAACAGGCATTATTATTACTCACCGTATCTTTTCCACTTTTCGATTTGATAAAATTGTGGTATTGGAAGATGGGGTTATTACTGAAGAAGGTACCCATGAAAGCCTGCTGCAACACAACGGGTATTATGCAGAACTTTACAGAATACAAGTTTTAGAAAAAATGCAACAAGCTTAATCGTAAAAAGCTTTTAACCATAAATTTTGGTAATTCGTAAACAATACTATATTTGCCTGCACAATTCATTCAGTAACCAAAATCTTTACAACTGTGGCGTACGAGAATAACGAAAAAAAAATGGAAAGCGTTTATAGCAAACGTATTAGAGCCGGAAAAAGAAGAACCTATTTTTTTGATGTAAGAGCCACCAAAGGCAACGATTATTACTTAACCATTACCGAAAGTCGCAAACGTTTTGATGACAATGGTTATGACAGACACAAAATCTTTTTGTACAAAGAAGACTTCAATAAATTTATAAAAGCACTTAATGAAGCCGTTGATTTTGTGAAAACTGATTTAATGCCTGATTTTGATTTCGATGCATTTAATCATGAATATCCTGAAGGTGATGGATATGAGGCAACCGAACAAAGTACTTTTGTTGCTGTTAGCTCAAATGAACAAGGAAACACCATTGAAATTATAACAAGCGAAACCAATGTTACTTCTTTAAACAATGATAGTACAGAAGAAGTAGATAAATGGTAAATTATTCTATTACAATATCAACCTTACTTTGTGGTAAATAGCCTTAAAGTAAGGTTTTTTTTATGTAAAACTGCCGACAAAAGAGCAAAAAATTACTTTTCCTCATTTTCTTGCCAGTTCTCCACAAAATATAAAAACACATACATTTTTAAAGGTTTTTAGCTATGTTCGCAGGTACTAAAAAATTATAGTGCTGTGCGATTAAAGTCATTAGAAATTAAAGGTTTCAAAAGTTTTGCCGACAAAACAGTGGTTAATTTTGATGAAGGTATTACCGGCATCATTGGGCCCAATGGCTGTGGAAAAAGTAATATTATTGATAGTATCCGTTGGGTAATCGGCGAACAAAAAATATCATCGCTACGAAGCGAGAATTTAGATGCATTAGTATTTAATGGCTCTAAAACAAGAAGTCCTAGTGGACTTGCTGAAGTTAGTCTAACCTTCGAGAATACCCGTAATTTATTACCTACTGAGTTTAGTACAGTAACCATTACCCGCCGTTTTTACAAGAATGGTGATAGTGAATACCGTTTAAATGATGTAGCCTGTCGTTTAAAAGACATTCATAACCTGTTTTTAGATACAGGTGTTAGTACCGATAGTTATGCCATTATTGAATTGGGCATGGTTGACGATATTATTAACGACAAGGAAAATAGCCGTCGCAGAATGCTAGAACAGGCTGCCGGTATTACCATTTACAAAACCAGGAAAAAAGAAGCTAAATCAAAATTAGATGCTACCGAGCAAGATTTAGCCCGTATTGAAGATTTGTTATTTGAAATTCATAACCAGTTAAAATCATTAGAAAGCCAGGCCAAAAAAGCAGAAAAGTTCTATGAAATAAAGAAGGAATATAAACTGATTGCTGTTGAATTGGCTAAAGCTTCATTAGAAGGGTTTAATTTAACCTATAAAGAATTAAACGAGCAACAGGAAATTGAAACCGATAAAAAAATTAGGTTAGAAGCAGAAATTGCTGGCATGGAAGCTGAACTGGAACAGGAAAAAGTTGGTTTTGTTGAGAAAGAAAGGGCCTTGCAAGGCATGCAATATCAGTTTAATGAACTGGTACAAAAACTAAGAACAAAAGAAAGCGATAAAAATCTGGCAGCTCAGAAACTGGTGTTTTTAAAAGAAAAAGAAACCGGTTTAAAACAATTTTTACAAAATGCCGAAGGCCAACTGAAGGGCATTGACGAATCATTGGTGTTTAGCCGCAGCCAAATAAAAGATGAAGAAAATAAGCTGGCCGAAATGCAAGCCGGTTTAACCAATTTAAAATTTGAGGTAGAACAGAAAAGACAAATTTTTGATGAAAAGCGTGCCGGTGTTGATCAATTAAGGCAGCAATATCAACAAATACAACGTTCGCAGTTTGATGCAGAGAAAAAAGTTGCCGTTGCCGATACTTCCATTCAAAATTTGCAGCGTTCGCAAATACAATTACAAACGGAGCAACAAAACCGCGAATTGCAATTACAGCAATTAACCGTTGAATTGACCGAAAAAGAAAATAACTTAGCCAATAAGCGTTTGCAATTGCAGGAAATGCAAGAACAACACGAAAAAACCAAACAGCAAATACTGGAAACCCAACAGGAATTAGAAGTTTTGCGCAATCAGTTGGCAGAGGAAAGCCGTAAGTTAGATGCTCGTAAAAATGAATACAACCTGCTGAAAAGTTTAATTGACTCAATGGAAGGCTACCCGGAAAGTATTAAATTTTTGAGCAAAAATGCTGAATGGAATCATTCGGCACCTATATTATCAGACATTATTTATGTGCAGGAAGAATATAGGGCAGCAGTGGAAAACGTTTTAGAGCCTTACTTAAATTATTTTGTTGTAAACAATTTAGAAGAAGGTTTACAAGCCGTAAACTTATTGCACCGGCATAATAAAGGCAAAGCCAATTTTTTTATGTTAGATAAGTTCCGGAATTTTCAAACCACTGTTGCTCAACCGGCTCAAACCATTGCAGCAATGGATATTATTGAGGTGGATGAGCAATACAAAGCCTTGGCAACCTATTTATTGGGTAATGTGTTTATTGCTGAATCTGAAAATGTATTAGAGCAGGCTTTGAATGCTGAGGCTATTATCTTGGAAAAATCCGGTAAAATAGTGAAAGGGAAATACACTTTAACCGGTGGAAGTGTGGGACTATTTGAAGGTAAAAAAATAGGTCGTGCAAAAAACTTAGAAAAGCTGGAAGAAGAAATTCAAGCACAGGAAGCTGTGGTTAATTTGTTGAAAGCCGACATTCAACATAACCATGAAAAAGTGGTTGGATTTAATCAACAACTGAAAGAACAAACGATACGCAGCACTGAAAATGAAATTAATCAGCTCATTAATCAAGTGTTTGCAACAAAAAATAAAATTGAAAATTTAAACAACTCACAGCAACAAACCACTCAACGTTTAGATGACATTGAGCAACGCATGCAAGATGAGCAAGATAGCATTGCTACAACACGCCAAAACTTAGCAGAATTAAATGAGCAACTAAAGGCTTTAGGCAACGAAATGGCAATGATTGAGCAAGACTATCAGTTAGCTGAACAAGACTATAATGTTGCTACTGCGCAGTTTAACGATTTTAATTTGCAAATAACCCGTCAACAAAGCAAAATAAATGCTATTAAGCAGGAATTACAGTTTAAAGAAAATCAGTTAAACGATTTGCAAAAACAAATTACCAACAATGCACAACAATTAACTGAAGCCACTGCACAAATTGAAGAAGGCAAGTTGGCGGTTACAAGCATTGAAGAAGAGTTGCTGGAGTTAATGAAACAAAAGGAACAAGAAGAGCGTCAATTAAATGAAGCTGATCAGGCTTATTACAATATACGCAACATACTGCAGGAAAAAGAATCATTGGTTCGCCAAAAGAATAAACAACGTGAAATGGCCGAACACCTGCTGAATGAAATAAAAGATAAGCTAAACGAATTGAAATTGCAGTTGGCGGGAATGAAGGAACGTTTAAATGTAGAGTTTAAAATTAATTTAGAAGAAATTTTAGAACAACCGCGTACAACCGAGCTAACCTTGGAAGAGTTGCAAACTACCAGTGAAAGAATGCGTAAGCGTTTGGAAAACATCGGTGAAGTAAACCCCACTGCTATTGAAGCCTATCAGGAAATGAAGAAGCGCTATGAATTTATTGTAGAGCAGAAGAATGATTTAGTGCAGGCAAAAGAAAGTTTGTTACAAACAATTCAGGAAGTGGAAACCACTGCCAACCAACAATTTTTGGAAACTTTCAATAGAGTACGCGATAATTTTCAAAAGGTATTTAAATCATTATTTTCCGACGAAGATACTTGCGACATGATTTTGGAAAATCCGGAAAACCTGGCAGAAAGTGGTATTGAAATCATGGCAAAGCCACGTGGTAAACGTCCTTCGTCAATTACACAGTTAAGTGGTGGTGAAAAAACGTTAATTGCCACAGCATTATTATTTGCTATTTATTTAATTAAACCGGCACCCTTCTGTATTATGGATGAGGTGGATGCGCCTTTAGATGATGCGAATGTGACTAAGTTTACGCAAATGATTAAACAGTTTAGTGGCAATTCACAATTCATTTTAATTACCCACAACAAACAAACCATGAGTGCTGTTGATGTAATTTATGGCGTAACCATGCAAGAGCCGGGGGTGAGTAAATTAGTGCCCGTAGACTTTAGAAGTTTAAATTAAACTATATAATCATCCATATTTATAAAGCCGCTTTTAACAAATTGCGGCTTTTTTTATTGTTAAGTGCCATGGTATAAATTGTAAATTTGTGATTGCTATTTATTAAAAGAATTTGGCCTTATATAAGGCAAGCATGTTTAAAATTTAAATGTAATGAAGTATCAGGTAGGTGATGAAATTATTGTGCTGCATAACCACGAAACAGGAAAAGTGGTAGAAATTATTAACGATAAAATGGTGTTAATTGAGGTACGCGGTGTACAATTTCCTGCTTATACCGACCAAATTGATTTTCCATACTTCTACCGGTTTAGTAAACAATTAAACGAAAAAGAAAAAGCGGCACCAAAGCCGGCACCAAAAATGTATGTTGACCAAATTCCAAAAGAAAAACCCAAGCCCAATCAAGCCAAAGTAGCCAACGGTGTATGGCTTTCCTTATTTCCGGTTTTTTCGTTTGATGAGTTTAACGATGAAATAGTTGATAAATTCAAAATATATCTTTCCAATAGAACCAATACCGCTTATGATTTAGAGTATAGTCACAATTTAGGAGGCGAGCGCATATTAGATTTGAAAATTAATTTATTGCCCTTCCACGATTTTTATTTGCACGATTTAGATTTTGCAGCGGTAAATGATGCGCCGGCTTTTCATTTCACTTTTCAATTACAAAATCCTCAAAAAAACAAAGCCCCATTTTTTGAGGTAACGCACAAAATAAAAGCCAAACAATTATTTTTAAAAATTGAAGCGTTAAAAGCCAATAATCAACCGGCTATTGAATACTTGTTATTTGATCATTATCCGGATGCCTTACCCGAACCCGAGAAAATTGCCTTAACCGGATTGGCCGCCCAGGGTTACAAAGTATATGAAGCCAAGAAGATAAGGGAAAATTTACCGCCACCACGGTCAGAGGTAGATTTGCACATGGAAAAATTATTAGACGATTGGAAGAGCATGAGCAACTATGATATTCTAATGTATCAATTAAAAGAGTTTGAAAAATGGTACGATTTGGCGGTAACGCACAGGCAACCTTCTTTAATTGTTATTCACGGCGTAGGCAGTGGCAAGTTGCGTGATGAAATTCACGATCTGCTGAAAGGGAGAAGAGAAGTAAAAACATTCATCAATCAATACCATCCCCGTTATGGGTATGGTGCTACAGAAATATATTTTCAATATTAAAAAAAACAGTTATGATAACAGACCATATTATTTTGCCGGTAAGTGATGGAACACAAATGCAAGCATTTATTGCACATGAATCAACTCATCAACCACAGCCGGGTATTTTACTTTTTCAGGAAGCATTTGGTGTGAATCATCATATTCAAGATGTAGCCCAGCGTTTGGCTAAGGCAGGATATGTGGTTATTGCACCTGAATTGTATCATCGTACTGCGCCGGCAGGTTTTGCAACCGGTTATGAAGATTTTAGTGTAATAGCGCCACATTTTCAGGCATTAACTGTTGAACAGTTAACCGCAGATATTTTAGCCGCCTATCATTGGTTACAAAACCAACAAAATGTTCAAATTAAAAAAATAGCCTCTATGGGTTTTTGTTTGGGTGGAAGAGTGGCTTTATTGGCGAATATGGTGGCACCGTTGAGTGCAGGCATTTCCTTTTATGGAGGCGGAATGCAAATGCTTGCTTCGCGTATTGCTGAATTACATGGCCCACAATTATTGTTTTATGGAGGAAAAGATAAACACATTACGCAAGAACATATTCATGAGGTTGAGCAAGCTTTTATTGCTGCCAAAAAAGATTATGCTAAAGTAATTTTTTCTTATGCCGACCATGGCTTTCATTGCAATGAAAGAAGTAGTTATCATCCTAAAGCGGCAAAAGAAGCCTGGGCTTTAAGTTTAGCCTTCCTTCAAAATAATTTGTAATACCTTTACATTTGGCTACAAACCCGCTTTATCGCCTTGTTTGAATAAACAGGGAGGAAAGTCCGGACAGCACAGAGCAACCCACCGGTGAAAAGCCGGCCACCATTTGGTGAGAGAAAGTGCCACAGAAAATAACTGTCATGCTGAATGTATGATGAGGGTGAAAACGTGAGGTAAGAGCTCACGGCTGTTATTGGTAACAATAGCTGCGGGTAAACCTTGGGTGCTGCAATGCCACGTATAGAGCCGTTTTAAGAGCTGCTCGTTCAAGGCTCAGGGTAGGCAGCAACAGGTAAACAGTAATGTTTATCGCAGATAAATGATAAAGTAGAAACAGAATCCGGCTTATGAGGTTTGTAGCTTTTTTATTGTTTGGGTACAGTAAATAATTGATTGCTGAATGGTGGAGTAGTGGGTATTACAACATCATTAAAATTATAATTAACTGCCCTGTGGCAACTGTTACAAGTTTGCGTTAAAAACACAAATGCATTTTTAAATGCAGGAACATTTTGCGCAGCAATGGTTTTATTTAAACTGTCAATGGCCGGTTGCAGCATTACAACTTTTTTCGATTCAGGCCTGTCTGTGCAATACATTTGTATATCATCTAAGGCTTCCATAATTTCATGAATTTCAAAATCAGCCAACTTCCAATTGCTATTAATGCCTGCAAACCATAGCTTGGCATGGTGTACTTGTATGCCTGACATAAATTCACCCAAACCGGGTTTGTAACTATTGTTCACTTGTTTTTGTAAACTATCAACCTTTGCTTCTAAGGCCTTTGTGTTTGATTGGTTTTGCGAACAAGCACCCAATGTAACAACTGCTATAAATAAAATTGCTACTATAATTTTTTGCATATACTAAGTTTTAATCAGTTAGAAAATGTGGTTTCATCTCTCATTACCAAAACCGGGAAGTAAATAGCCAATAATAAAACTAATGAATTGTGCAGATGATAGCCTATTAAAAATACATAAAACTGTAAAATTATTTATTTTGTTTATACATTCATATGGGCTGCATATTCGCTTATGTGTAACATGCAATAGCGCATTTCCCTATTTTTGTAACCATATGACACAGGAACAATTAAAAGCTATGAGGGACCGTGTTTTGGTTCTGAGGAGGTTTCTTTGACGTTGATAACCGTTTACAAAAATTAGAAACCGATAAACAATTATCCTTATCACCCGGCTTTTGGGATGATAACCAGCGGGCAACCGCCATCATGAAAACCATTAAAATTCATGAATACTGGTTGAATTTATTTCAACAGGTGAATACTGCTGTTGAAGATTTTGCCGTTTTATTTGAGTTTTGGAAAGCCGGTGATGCTACGGAAGAGGAAACAAAAGCAGCCTACGAACAGGCACTTAAAATAATTGAGGATGCCGAATTTAAAAGTACCCTCAATAAGCCGGAAGATGAATTGCCTGCATTAATGCAAATAAATCCCGGTGCAGGTGGTACTGAAAGTCAGGATTGGGCTGAAATGCTAATGCGCATGTACATCATGTATGGTGAAAAACAAGGATGGAAGGTAACGGAGGTGGATTTGCAACCTGGTGACGCAGCAGGTATAAAAAGTGTAACCTTGCAGTTCGATGGTCCATTTGCTTATGGCTTTTTAAAAGCCGAAAGTGGCGTGCATCGATTGGTACGTATTTCGCCCTTTGATAGTAATGCCAGAAGGCATACCTCTTTTGCTTCGGTATTTGTATATCCTTTAATTGATGATTCTATTGAAATTAATGTGAATCCTGCCGATATTGAATGGGAATTTTATCGAAGCGGTGGTAAGGGTGGTCAAAATGTAAATAAAGTGGAAACGGCAGTTCGCTTAAAACATATTCCTTCGGGAATTATTGTGGAGTGTCAACAAGCGCGTACACAAGGCGAAAATCGCGAAATGGCTATGAAAATGCTGAAAAGTAGGTTGTATGAAGAAGAATTACGCAAACGCCAGGAAGCCATTAATGCAACTAATGCAACAAAAAAGAAAATTGAGTGGGGAAGTCAAATAAGAAGTTATGTTTTTCATCCCTATAAAATGATAAAAGATCACCGCACTAATTTTGAAGTGGGTAATGTTGGCCCGGTTATGGATGGGGAATTAGACGGATTTATTAAAGCTTATTTAATGCTAGCCAAAGAAGAAGCTTAACTTTATTACCTGTTTGGTATAATACCCTCGCTTGTGTTTCATAAATACATCATGCTGAATTGCATGCTATTGTTGTAACAAATAAAATGAAACATATGAAAAGGTTATTGCTTTATCTGTTGCTGGTTAGTACCATTTCGGTAGCAAGTGTTGCTCAAACCCCTGTTAGTTCTAATATCAGTGCTGCTAATGCATTGGCAAAAAGGGTAGTGCCTAACTATGCCCTGCATATTCACTTTCAGGAAATTCCCAATTGTTCTACCGACAGTTTTTTTATTTATTGGCAAGATAATAGTTTATATATCAAGGGTAATAACGTCAATGCAATGGCCGTTGGTCTGAATTATTATTTAAAAAATAGTTGTTGGGCTAATGTTTCCTGGTATAGAAACGAAGGAGTGAAAGTACCTGAAAAAATGCCGGTATTGCAACAATCCACAGGTTTAAAAGCGCGTTGTAATGAACGATTCTTTTTAAATTACTGCACTTTTGGTTATACCATGCCTTGGTGGGATTGGAACGATTGGCAGTGGTTTATTGATTGGATGGCTTTAAATGGTATTAATATGCCTTTAGCCATTACCGGCCAGGAAGCCATATGGTATAATGTTTGGAAAAAATTTGGGCTGAATGATGAACAGATTCGAAGCTTTTTTACCGGGCCTGCTTATTTGCCCTGGCATAGAATGGCTAATATTGATCGATGGGAAGGTCCTTTACCCATGCACTGGATGAATACTCAACTTGCACTACAGAAAAAAATTGTTGCACGAGAAAAAGATTTGGGCATGAAACCCATTTTGCCTGCATTTGCAGGGCATGTTCCTCAGGCACTTGCAAAATTATTTCCTAAAGCTAAAATTCATTCTTTGGGTGAATGGGGCGATTTTAGTGAACAATATCAAAGTTATTTTTTAGACCCTTTTGATTCCTTGTTTAAACCCATTCAAAAAGCCTATTTAGCCGAACAAACCCGCTTATTAGGTACTAGCCATATTTATGGTGCCGATCCTTTCAATGAAGTAACACCGCCCAGTTGGGAACCCCAATACTTGGCATCGGTAGCCAATACCATTTACGAATCAATGCTTCAAACCGATCCCAAAGCCGAATGGTTGCAAATGAGTTGGATTTTTTATTACAATAGAAAACAATGGACTGATGAACGCATTAAAGCATTTTTAACTGCTGTACCTCAAGGAAAAATGACGTTGCTAGATTATTATTGCGACAATACTGAGATTTGGAAATTTACCGATGCTTTTTATGGTCAGCCTTATATATGGTGCTACTTGGGCAATTTCGGAGGCAATACTATGATGCAGGGTAATTTGAAAGAAGTGGAAGAACGCATGGAAAATACTTTTCAAAAAGGTGGCGAAAATATGAAAGGAGTTGGTGCAACTTTAGAAGGATTTGGTGTAAATCCCATTATGTATGAATATGTATTAAACAAAGCTTGGAGCAATGGCCCTGTTAATGTACAAAATTGGGTAAATAATTGGGCTAAAACCCGTTACGGCCAACCTAATGCCGATGTTGAAAAGGCATGGAATATTTTGTTGCAAACTGCTTATGCAGAACGTGCCGGTTTGGGACGTGCAACTTTAACCAATGCTCGCCCAGCATTAACTGGACACAATACCTGGACTACAAATCCCGTAATTAATTACAGTAACAAAGATTTGCTGCAGGCATGGAATTTACTATTACAGGCCCCTGTAAATAATCAAACACCTGCCGTTTATTTATATGATGTTGTGAATTCCGGAAGACAGGTTTTAGGTAATTATTTTGCAGTACTACGCGATAAATTTACAGCAGCGTATGAACAACACAATGCCGTTGCCGTTCATGAATATGGTCAACAGATGTTGCAGTTGTTGAGCGATTTGGATACATTACTTGCTACCAATCAAAATTTCTTATTAGGTAGTTGGATTGCCGATGCTGAAAAAATGGCCGCTTCACCCAATGAAAAACAATATTATGCGGAAGATGCCAAACGCATTTTAACTGTTTGGGGGCAGCCGGGTAAACATTTAACAGATTATGCCAATAGGGCATGGGCAGGTTTAATGCAAACGTATTACCGCCAACGGTGGAAGTTATTTGTAGAAAACATTGAAAAAAGCATGCAACAGAATCAGGCTTTTAATCAAGAGGCATTTAATCAAACCCTTACCCGGTTCGAGGAAAATTGGGTAAAAAGCAACCAAAAGTTCAATGATAAACCCATGGGTAACACTATCGAAATAAGCAAACAGCTATATGCAAAATATGCGCCCATGATTTTATCAGAAAAATAATTTTTGTTGTTTTCAAAATTCTTTATCATCTTCGCAACGCAATGAAAAAAATAATGAATAACATATGGTGGTGGCATACTAATCTCTATCGGGGATGGTAATGCCATGCACATAGCATTATATATTTACGAGCCCCGACAGAAATGTTGGGGCTTTTTATTTTAACATTTGAACAAAAAAATATTGAACAGGCAAAACAGTTATTTAGTCATGAAAAAAATAGGAATAACCACCACTGTTAAACAAATGCTCGCCGATGTATATACCCCGGTGGGTATTTATTTGCGTATTCGCGATAAGTTCAGAGATACCATTTTGTTAGAGAGTACAGACCACCATGTAGCTGAAAACAGTTTTAGTTTTATTTGTATTAATGCAATTGCAGGTATTGAAATCTCATCCAATCAGCAAATTGAATTTAAGCTACCCAATGAGCAGCCTGAAAAAATGAATATTACCCAACAAACATCCATACCCGATGTTGTTTGGAATTTTATGCAGCGTTTTGAAGTTACACCTGCCGAAAATAAAGTGGTAAAAAGTGCGCAAGGCTTTTATGGGTATACTGCCTATGATGCCATTCCTTTTTTCGATACCATTCAATTTCAAAAAAATGCAACTACCCGGCCCGTTATACCATTAATGCGGTATCGCTTGTATCAGTACATCATCATTATTAATCATTTTAATGATGAATTGTATTTGTGTGAAAATAAAATAGCAGGGCTGGAATCAGAACTGGAACGAATAGAAAGTTTATTATTGAGTAAAGATGTACCGGTATTTCCCTTTGCAACTACGGGCAATGAAACCTCTAATATTGCTGATGCGCAATATATTGAAATGGTACAATCGGGCATACAGCATTGTAAGCGGGGCGATGTGTTTCAAATCGTATTAAGCAGAAGATTCCAACAAAGTTTTATTGGCGATGAATTTAATGTGTACAGAGCCTTGCGTAGTATTAATCCATCGCCTTACCTGTTTTATTTTGACTACGGCGATTATAAACTAATGGGTTCATCGCCCGAGGCGCAACTTAAAATAAAAGATGGTAAAGCCATTGTACACCCCATAGCAGGAACTTTTAAACGTACCGGCAATGATGCTTTAGATGCCAAGGCTGCAGAGCAATTGTTGTTAGATGCAAAAGAAAATGCAGAACATGTTATGTTGGTTGATTTGGCAAGAAACGATTTAAGCAGAATTTGTACGGAAGTAACGGTAAGCCATTTCCGTGAAATTCATTATTATAGTCATGTTATACATTTAGTAAGCGAAGTAACCGGGAATGTACCCGATAATACCAATCCATTTTCTTTACTAGCCAAAACTTTTCCTGCCGGCACATTAAGTGGTGCGCCTAAATTTAAAGCCATGCAGTTAATTGATGAATTGGAAACAACACCCCGCAGTTATTATGGTGGAACACTTGGCTTCATTGGTTTTGATGGTAGTTGCAATCATGCGATTATGATACGAACTTTTTTAAGCAGGAGCAATACACTTTATTATCAAGCCGGTGCCGGCGTAGTGGCGGCAAGCGTTCCTGAAAGTGAATTGCAGGAAGTAAATAATAAACTTGGAGCACTGAAAAAAGCTGTGCAGTATGCAACAACCATTCAATAAAATAAAACATTAGCTATTTATTTAGGCAAACAACAAAACGTATTTCTTGTATGGCAAATAAAAATGAACCGGTAAAATTATTAGTGTTCGACAATTATGATTCATTTACGTATAATCTGGTGCACATGGTTTCCTTTTTATTACAGCAACCCGTTACCGTTTATCGTAATGATGAAATTAGTTTAGAAGCAATTAATGCTTTTGACAAAATAATTTTATCACCGGGCCCGGGTATTCCTGAAGAAGCCGGCTTATTGTTGCCACTGATTCGGCAATATGCACCTACAAAATCAATACTCGGTGTTTGTTTGGGGCATCAAGCTATTGGTGAGGCCTTTGGCGCAAAACTTACCAACTTATCTAAAGTGTTTCATGGAGTTGCTACTGAAATTCATATTAACCAAAAAGTAAAAGCAAAAGCCAATAGTTGGTTTAATAATTTGCCAACAACTATTGAAGTAGGGCGTTATCATAGTTGGATAATTAATAAAGACACATTACCCAAGGAATTAGAAGTAACAGCCTTGGATGAAGCAGGTAATATTATGGCAGTTCAACATACAACCTATGATGTTCAGGGTGTGCAGTTTCATCCGGAAAGCATTTTAACGCCTTTGGGCGAAGAGATGTTGCGGAACTGGTTATTTCCCGGCAAACAATAACATGAATTATTGATCAATTTTTTGAATGATAAACGTATGAAGAAGATTTTACAATATTTGTTTGAGTATAAAACATTGAGTAGAGAACAGGCAAAAGAAGTACTGATTAATATCAGCAAGGGCCAATATAATGAATATGAAATTGCCTCATTTGTTACCGTATATTTAATGCGAACCATTACCATTCAGGAATTGCAAGGTTTTGGTGATGCATTAATGGAATTATGTGTACAGTTGCCTTTTGAAAGCTATCAAACTTTAGATATAGTAGGTACCGGCGGTGATGGGAAAAATACCTTCAACATCTCAACCATTAGTTGCTTTATTGCAGCAGGGGCAGGACAAAAAGTAGCAAAACACGGTAACTATGGTGCCACTTCAATTAGTGGTGCATCCAATGTAATGGAGCAATTAGGTTATAAGTTCAAAAATAATGCCGATGCCTTACAGAAAGAATTAGACGAAGTAAATATTTGTTTTTTACATGCACCGCTTTTTCATCCCGCTTTAAAAACGGTTGCCCCTTTGCGTAAAAGTATAGGTGTACGTACTTTTTTTAACATGTTAGGGCCAATGGTTAATCCTGCTTCGCCGGCCTATCAACTGGTTGGTGTATATAATTTAGAAATGGCACGCATTTACAATTATTTATTACAGCAAACCAATAAGTCATTTACCATTATTCATGCTTTAGATGGGTACGATGAAATTTCATTAACTGGTGATACAAAAGTCATTACCAATTCAGGTGAACAAATATTAACACCACTTCAATTGGGTAAACGCCTGGTTCAACCACAGGATATTTATGGCGGTCATTCTGTTGAAGAAGCAGCAAAAATATTTTTATCCATTTTAAAAGGTGAAGGTTCTTGGGCACAAAATGCGGTGGTATTGGCCAATGCTGCCATGGCACTGTATGCTACCAAAAATTTTACTGATTATGAATCGGCATACGCGGCAGCGGTTGAAAGTTTGGAAAGTGGTAAGGCTTACAACACGCTTCAACAATTAATAGCATTGCAATAACGAAGATTTTTAAAGTAGGCATTTGTATGAATATATTAGAAACAATAGTAGCAAAAAAGCAAGTAGAAGTACAACAGGCTAAACAACGTATATCCATTGAACAATTACAACAACAGCCTTTTTTTCGTGCAACAACCTATTCATTGAAGCATAATTTGTTGCAACAAAATTCAACCGGAATTATAGCTGAATTTAAACGACGTTCGCCTTCCAAAGGATTTATTCATCAATATGCCAATGTAATTACTGTTACACAGGCCTATGCACAATATGCTGCAGGCATTTCAGTGTTAACCGATACCGAATTTTTCGGTGGGTTTTTTCAAGATTTTGCTCAGGCACGCATACAACCCGTTCCCATTTTGCGAAAAGACTTTATGATTGATGCTTATCAGTTATACGAGGCAAAAGCCATTGGTGCTGATGTGGTTTTATTAATTGCGGCTTGCTTATCGCCCAAACAAGTGCAACAATTGGCCGTTGAAGCCAAACAATTGGGTTTAGAAGTGTTATTAGAAATACACGATGAAACAGAACTACAACACATTTGCGACGAGGTAGATATGGTCGGTGTTAATAATCGTAATTTAAAAACCTTTGAAGTAAACATTGAAACATCTTTACGTCTAATTGAACAGATTCCCCCTACAAAAGTTCCGGTAACGGAAAGTGGTATTTCGGCAGTGGAAACTATTCTTCAATTAAAGAAAGCAGGGTTTAAAGGGTTTTTAATGGGCGAAAATTTTATGAAACATGAACAACCCAATTTGGCATTTCAGCAATTTGTTCAACAACTAAAACAGGCATCATGCGATTAAAAGTTTGTGGCCTTACCGACATGAATCAGGTTCGCCAGTTGAATGACTGGGGAGTGCATTTCTGCGGTTTTATTTTTTATCCTAAAAGCCCAAGGTATGTGTTAAACAATAATACAACTGAGGCTATTAAAAGGGTAAAAGGCACCATCAATAAAGTGGGTGTTTTTGTAAATGAAAAAGAAGATAACATTCTGAAAATGGTAGATGAATGTGGCTTATACCTTATTCAATTGCATGGCGATGAAACACCGCGAACTTGCGAAAACTTATCGAATTATGTAACTACCATTAAGGCTTTTCGTATTAGCGAAAACGACAACATACTTTGGAAAATTAAAGACTATCAAGATGTAGTAGATATTTTTTTATTTGATACAGAGGGCGTTGGATACGGAGGAACCGGAAAAAAATTTAATTGGAATATGTTGAAAGGTCTTTCTATTCGCAAACCATTTTTATTGAGTGGCGGCATTCAACCGGATGATGTGCCTGAATTACAAAAATTTATGCAGGATAGCGTAGCAAAAGATTTATTTGCTTTTGATATTAACAGCAAATTTGAAATAGCACCGGGTATAAAAAACTTAGCTTTGGTGCACGAATTCTTTAATCAAGTGAACCCATTATAAATCATTATGAGCCAAACAAAAACAAATTCCGTTTCTTACATGCATCCCAATGAGCATGGCTATTTTGGTCAATTTGGTGGTGCCTATATTCCCGAAATGTTGCACAGAAATGTGGAAGAGTTGCGCAGCCGCTATTTAGAAATTATGCATGAGCCTTCGTTTATGGCTGCATTTCATCAGTTATTGCGCGATTATGTAGGTAGGCCATCACCGCTATTTTTGGCTGAACGCTTAAGTGCTTTGCATAACACCCGTATTTACTTAAAACGAGAGGATTTAAACCATACCGGTGCCCATAAAATTAATAATGCCATCGGTCAGGTGTTATTAGCACAACGTTTAGGCAAAAAAAGAATTATTGCTGAAACCGGTGCCGGTCAACATGGTGTTGCCACAGCCACTGTTTGTGCTTTAATGGGTTTGGAATGTATTGTGTATATGGGTGAGAAAGATATTGAACGTCAGGCCCCTAACGTTGCCCGAATGCAAATGTTGGGTGCTAAAGTTGTGGCAGCAACCAGCGGCAGTAAAACTTTGAAAGATGCTACCAATGAAGCAATTCGCGATTGGATTAATCATCCTAACGATACACATTATGTAATAGGTAGTGTAGTGGGGCCCCATCCTTACCCGGATATGGTAGCTCGCTTTCAAAGCGTAATTAGTGAAGAAACTCGTTGGCAATTAAAAGAAAAAACAGGCAGTGAATTACCTACGCATGTAATAGCTTGTGTAGGCGGGGGCAGTAATGCAGCCGGTGCTTTTTATCATTTTTTAGATGAACCCGCTGTACAATTAATTGCTGTTGAAGCTGCAGGGTTAGGTGTTTATAGTGGAATGAGTGCGGCCACTTCTCAACTAGGTAAACCCGGCATTTTGCATGGCAGTAAAAGTTTGGTTATGCAAACAGAAGATGGTCAGGTAGTAGAACCGCATAGTATTTCTGCTGGCCTTGATTATCCCGGTATTGGTCCTTTGCATGCACATTTATTCGAATCGGGCAGGGCTACTTTTTTAAGCGCAACCGATGAGGAAGCTTTGCAAGCCGCTTTTGAGGTAACAAAATTAGAAGGTATTATACCTGCTCTAGAAACTGCGCATGCATTTGCAGCATTAAAGCATTTGTCGTTTAAAGCGAATGATGTGGTAGTGCTATGCTTAAGCGGACGTGGTGATAAAGATTTGGCAACTTATATGCAAGCCATGCAAAAAAATGATTAGAAAATGCAGAATAATATTGCACTTCCGGAATTAAGTTTAAGGCCTTGTACGCCTGCTGACAGCCAATTTTTTTATGAATTGAAAAAATTAGTGCTATTTCATTACGTGCAGGCTATTTGGGGTTGGGATGAACAAGTGCAACAACAATTTCATGCGGACAATTTTCATCCCAATCAAACCCAAATTATTTTGTGGCAAGCACAACTGGTTGGTACTATTGAGTTGCTCGAAGACAATGAAAAAATTTTTATCAGCAGTTTATATATTCATCCGGATTATCAAAACAAAAAAATTGGAAGCTTTTTGGTGCAACAACAAATTCATAAAGCAAAAGCGAGTGGCAAAAAAGTAGCGCTTGAAGTATTGCGCTTGAATACCCGAGCACAAAAGCTATATTCGGCTTTAGGTTTTGTTATCATTCCCAACAACGATACCATAAAATTATACATGCAAAATAATTGTACATCATGACAAGAATTGCACAAACGTTTTTAAATAAATCCAAACAAGTACTCAATGTTTACTGCACAGCAGGTTATCCCCAGTTGAATAGTACATTAACAGTAATGCAGGCATTGCAGCAATATGGTGCCGATTTAATTGAATTAGGAATGCCTTACAGCGATCCATTGGCTGATGGGCAGGTAATTCAACAAAGCAGTAGTGTTGCCTTACAAAATGGTATGTCCATTAAAGTATTATTTGAACAATTGAAGGATTGCAGGAAAACCATACATATTCCCATTATTTTAATGGGATACATGAATCCCATTCTGCAATATGGATTTGAAGCATTTTGTAAAAAAGCAGTTGAAGTAGGTGTAGATGGTTTAATATTACCCGATTTGCCCGAGTACGAATTTGAAAATATGTATGGTGCTGTTATAAAAAAATACCAACTTGATTTTATATTTTTAATCACACCTGAAACTTCTGAAGAACGTATTCGAAAAATGGATGTATTAAGTTCAGGATTTTTGTATGCGGTAAGTTCATCGGCCACTACCGGAAAAGATAAAAATTTTAATGAGGTGAATACCTACTTACAACGCTTACAGGCCATGCAACTCAAAAACCCCATTATGGTGGGTTTTGGTGTAAAGGATAAAAATACGTTTACAACAGCTTGCACTTACAGCAACGGTGCCATTATAGGTAGCGCTTACATTCAGGCATTGGGCAGTTCAACCGATATTGCTGCAACTACACAACAATTTTTAGAGAATATTTTAAAGTAAAGCAATAATTTTTTTTCATGAAAGTAGTAATTATAGAATACAACGCCGGCAACATACAAAGTGTACAATATGCCTTACAACGCATTGGCGTTAATGCAATACTTTCAAACGATCATGCTACAATAAAAAGTGCTGATAAAGTTATATTTCCCGGAGTAGGTGAGGCCAGCAGTGCCATGCGAAGTTTGCAACAAAATAACCTGCATTTGTTAATTCCAACTTTGCAACAACCACTGTTAGGCATTTGTGTAGGTATGCAGTTATTATGTTCTTTTTCCGAAGAAAATAATACCGACTGTTTAGGTGTTTTCAATTTAACTGTGAAAAAATTCAATACACAATCCAACTTAAAAGTGCCCCAAGTAGGCTGGAATAGTATTTATAATTTATCATCACCCCTTATGCATCAGGTACCTGAAAACAGTTATTGCTATTTTGTACATAGTTATTATGTACCTCAAAACAACTTTGCTATTGCTACTACTAATTATGTTGAACCTTATGCATCTGCCATACATCATAATAACTTTTATGGTGTACAATTTCACGCAGAAAAAAGTGCTGCAGTAGGTGAACAAATTTTGAAAAATTTTATGGCTTTATAAAACAACCCTTATGGAAATAATACCCGCTATAGATATTATTGACGGAAAATGTGTTCGGTTAACGGAAGGTGATTATCAACAAAAAAAAATTTATAATGAAAATCCTTTAGAGGTTGCTTTGCAGTTTGAATCTGCCGGTATTAAAAGGTTGCATTTGGTTGACTTAGATGGAGCCAAAGCAGGAAAAGTGACCAATTGGAAAGTGTTAGAAACAATCGCTAATCATACCCAATTAATCATTGATTTTGGAGGTGGCATTAAAACCGCTACTGATGTGAGCACCGTGTTGAATGCAGGTGCAAGGTATGCAACGGTTGGCAGTGTGGCTGCAAAGCAAAAAGACTTATTTACCGAATGGTTACACCAGTTTGGGGTAGATAAATTTTTATTGGGTGCCGATGTAAAAAACGGCTATATCACCATCAATGGTTGGTTAAACACTACTGAGTTACCTGTGCAACAATTCATGGAAAATTATATGCAATTGGGTGTGCAACAAATTTTTTGTACTGATGTAAGTAAGGATGGTCGTTTAGAAGGTCCTTCCATTGAATTGTATCAAAGTTTATTAAATGCATTACCTCACTTACATTTAATTGCCAGTGGTGGCATTAGTAGTGTTGAAGATTTGTTACAACTGCAACAAATTGGTTGTAGTGGTGCTATTGTGGGCAAAGCCATTTATGAAAATAAAATATCTTTAAATCAGTTGGTTCAGTTTAACTAATAACAATGGAAACAAAACAAATACAACCGGTATCGGGCTTAACCAAACGCATTATTCCCTGTTTAGATATAAAAGATGGAAGAACGGTAAAGGGCATTCATTTTGAACAAATACGCGATGCCGGTGATCCTGTTGAGTTAGGTGCATTTTATGCCGAACAAGGAGCTGATGAGTTGGTGTTTTTAGATATTACCGCTACTGTTGAAAAACGTAAAACACTGAAAGAATTAGCCAACAGAATTGCAGCACATATTAATATCCCTTTTACTGTTGGTGGCGGAGTTAGCAGTGTTGAAGATGCATCAGTACTATTACACAATGGAGCTGATAAAGTTTCTATTAATACTGCCGCTTTTAAAAATCCCAATTTAATTACGCAATTAGCTAATGAATTTGGCAGTCAGTTTGTGGTGTTAGCCATCGATATAAAACAAGAAAGTGATGGTAACTGGTATGTTTATTTAAACGGAGGAAGAACAGCTACCAACACCCTTTGTACTACCTGGGCCAAACAAGCCTTTGAATTAGGTGCCGGCGAAATTTTATTAACCTCAATGAATCACGATGGTGCCAAGCAAGGATTTGCCTTAGACATTACCCGAACATTAAGTACACAATTACCTATACCGGTAATAGCCAGTGGGGGTGGAGGAACCATGCAACATTTTGAAGCTGTATTTAAGGATGCGCAAGCTGATGCTGCATTAGCAGCTAGTATTTTTCACTTTAAAGAAATAGCTATACCCGATTTAAAACAGTATTTACATGAGCGTAATATTTCGGTAAGGTTGTAAATGATTTGCATGCATGTAGTGAAAATGGCGTTGACCATAATTTCAATCTCTTTTTATTTGTTCGTAAATCGTTAAATTGTCATAAAATAGTTAATGAATAATTTTATTTGATTTTTTAAAATTCATAAAGTATGAAAAGTTCAATCATTAAAGCACATGAAACAGAAATTCTTGGTACAATTAGCGATTTGAAAAAAATAGAAGAGTTTTATGAAAATTTACGATTAAAGCTTGAAGAATCGGAAGATGCTGAAAAATATGAGGATGCTATTGATTCTATCATGGATTGTTCAATTATGTGCTTAAAACTTAAACTTCGAATCAATCAAATACTCAAACACAAAATTTAAAACAAATGTGATTTGCTTTCAAATTTTTTTTGTTCGATCTTTGAATACAACTTTTGGAAGTGTAACATAGTTGCCCAATGGGTTACGATTCTATCAAATTAAAATAAGTATTTCATTCAGTAGTGAGGGTTGCCTCAACAAGTTTGAACTTGTACTTAATGGGGCTTTTTTCTGTCCCAAAACATAAAAAAATTAGTATTTGCATAATTCCATCTCAGTTTTTTTTTATAAATGGTACATCGTTGCATGTATTTGTGTTTTACCTTCATCTAAAATTTTCAAACACATGAGAAAAATATTTGGCTTACTGGCTGCGGCTTGCTGTATGGCAGCTTATTTGCCGGCACAACAAAAAACAATTCCTATTCATGAACTGGTTACCGGTAAACCACCTAAAGGTTTTATGCAACCATTGCCTTCTGTTATGGAGTGGCTCAATAATAATGAATTGGTTTTAGCACAACGTGGCGAAAATAGAAGCGATGTTAAAATGTTGCGCTATAATATTGCAACAAATACAACAACACCATTTACGCAAAATAAAGAAGCGCAACTGGGTAAACGCGTTACCGTTATGAACAACGATTTGTTTTTATTCATCAATGGTAATCCCACTCAAATTACGCACGATACCGCGCAGGAAAGAAACCCTACTTTTTCACCGGATAGCAATTTTATTGCTTACACCAAAAACAATAATTTATATGCTTACAATATAGCCAATCAAAAAGAAGTGCAATTAACCTTCGATGGCTCTGCCACTATTTTAAATGGTTATGCCAGTTGGGTATATTTAGAAGAAATTTATGGTCGTCCTACACATTATCGGGCATTTTGGTGGAGCCCCGACAGTAAAACCATTGCTTATGCCCGCTTTGATGAAAGCATGGTGCCTATTTTCCCTATTTACAGCAGCGAAGGGAAACATGGTTATTTAGAAGAAACCCGCTATCCACAACCCGGTGATAAAAACCCTGAAGTTAAAATTGGTTTTGTTCATCCCAACGGTGGCAATACCACATGGGCTAATTTCAATGAAAAAAACGATCAGTATTTTGGATGGCCTGTTTGGCGCAGCGATAATAATAGTTTGTGGTTGCCTTGGATGAATCGGAAACAAGACAGTTTAATTATTTATGAAGTAAATACACAAACGGGTGGACGTAAACCGGTATATACCGAAACGCAGAAAACATGGATTGATTTAGAAGATAGGGTAGGTGGACGCATTAACTTTTTAAAAAATGGCAAAGGTTATATTGCGCAAAGTGATAAAAGCGGATGGAATATGCTGTATCTCTATAACATGGATGGTACTTTGCAACATCCCATTACCAACGGAAAATACACAGTTACTGGCATTGAATATATTGACGAAGCCAATCGCATAATTTATTTTACAGCAAGGGGTATAGAAAATTCTACCAGAATAGATTTGTACAAAATAAGTTTTGATGGCGGTACCCCTAAACGATTAACATTTGGGAATTATACTCATTCCATTAATTTTTCGCCATTCGGTAATTATTTTATTACCACATACAGCAATACACAAACCCCTGCCCGTATGGCATTGGTTGATGTAAATGGTAAAATAGTAAAAGAGTTGGGTAATGCCAAAGGTGCTGAAATGGACAGATATGCTATTGCCAAAACCGAAATTATACGCATTAAAAGTGCAGATGGTTTATTTGAATTACCTGCTTTGGTTACATGGCCTACTCATTACGATAAAAATAAAAAATACCCGATGTTAATCAGTATTTATGGCGGCCCTAATGCCGGTACTGTATGGGATAAATGGAATTGGACTGCGAACAGGGAATTGTTAGCACAAGAAGGATTAATTCAAGTGGCTTTCGATCACAGAGCCAGTGGCCAGTTTGGAAAAGCAGGTGTAAATTATATGTACCATGATTTGGGATATTGGGAAATGGAAGATTACAGCACTATGGCAAAATGGTTTATTAACAATGCCGGTGCCGATCCTGCCCGTATTTGTATTACGGGATTTAGTTACGGTGGATACATGACGTGTCTGGCATTGACGTATAAGTCTGATGTGTTTACTTATGGCATGGCCGGCGGAAGTGTGGTTGATTGGCAGTTGTACGACAGCCATTATACTGAACGTTACATGGGCACACCGGCAGATAATGAAGAGGGATATAAGAAAAGCAGTGTTTTAAATTATGTAAATAATTATAAAGGCATGTTACAAATTGTGCACGGTACCATGGATGATAATGTGCACATGCAAAACAGCATTCAATTAATTAGTGCATTGGAAGATGCCAAGAAGCCTTTTGAAATGATGTTATACCCGGGCGGCAGACATGGATGGCCTTATTTACCGGCTAAGTGGGATGATTTCCAAAATTTAAAAACCAAATTCATTTATAAATATTTGTTGCGAAAATCTGTTCCGGAAGGACTCATTCACTAAGCCCAAAGCCTCAACTTTAAGTTGGGGCTTTTTTGTAGGGAATATCATCTCGTTTCAGTATTCATTACTTACTATTCAAACTATTGTAAACAAGCTTGCATCATTCTTTGAATGACCCTGTATTAATGTTTGCTAATATTTTAAGTTTTTTATGATAAAAAATTTAGTATTTCAATTTTTTTTATTAATTTTGCTGTTCTTTCATTTAAAATAGCTGCATGCATATAACTCTACCCGACCTTATTTAATCACCTAAAAACTTGGTCGCATGCAAATGTTATTATTAGAAACCGCATTGCTGATTGGTGGATTTTTTTTATTTATTTATTTGTCAGCAGGAATTGACGCCATTACTTCTGGCATAAAAAATTTAAGAAAACGAAATGTGATACGGATAATTTTAAAAATCATTTCCTTCATTGTAATTGCCGCAGGGGTTTTATTTACTTTCTTTTTAATGGTATTATTCAGCTACAAACCGGAAAAGGATGGTAAAAAATAGTTTTTATGATAGAAAAGATGCATCAGTTATTTGAAACAGGCCTTGGTTAATTGAAATGCATAAAGTAATTCTAACATCAATACACTAAAAAAAGCTGATGCATTCCTATTATGTACACTTGTTATTCATCGGCAGCAATAAAGGTTTTATCATATTATGATGATTGTCTTGTGCATTGAAATAGGGGATTCATCATTTTGAAATACCTTTATTTTAATTTTCAGAATCAAATTACTTTTACATTTGTTATGCTTTAAAAGCATTGACAACGAATGTATTTTCATGAATATGGCCAACACTATTTTAATAATCGATGATGAAGTGAAGCTTAGAAGCTTATTGGCTAAAATGTTGATGCTGGAAGGCTTCGAAGTACTTCAGGCCGGAGATGGTAAATCGGGATTAAAGAAATTAGAACAACAAAATATTGATATTGTACTTTGCGATGTAAAATTACCCGATGAAAATGGTATTGAATTATCTGCTGTCATCAAGCAAAAGTATCCTACCATTGAAATTATTTTAATGACGGCATACGGCACTATTCCGGATAGTGTGAAGGCCATTAAAAGTGGTGCTTTTGATTATATAACCAAGGGTGATGATAATTTAAAAATAATTCCCTTACTGCATAGGGCAATGGATAAAGTAAAGCTGGCAAAACGCGTACAGCAACTGGAAAAACAGTTAGTTCATAAATATGCGTTTGATAGTATTATCGGAAAATCAACAGTCATTCAACAAGCAATTGATGCAGCTAAAAGGGTGGCACAAACGGATGCAACGGTTTTATTGTTGGGAGAAACAGGAACGGGAAAAGAAGTATTTGCACAAGCTATTCATCAGGCAAGCAAGCGTAAACAAAACAATTTTGTCGCAGTGAATTGTTCCGCTTTCAGCAAAGATTTGTTAGAAAATGAATTGTTTGGTCATAAAATGGGAGCATTCACCGGAGCCACTAAAGATTCAAAAGGTATTTTTGAAGAAGCCAATGAAGGAACCATTTTTTTAGATGAAATTGGCGAAATGCCCATTGATTTACAAGCCAAACTGTTGCGTGTTATTGAAACAGGCGAATTTTTGAAACTCGGCGATACCGTGCCTACTAAAGTGAACGTACGGTTAATTGCTGCAACGAATAGAGATTTAAAACAAGAAATTTTAAATGGTAAATTTCGTGAGGACTTGTATTATCGTATTTCTGTTTTTCAAATTCAATTGCCTTCCTTGCGTGAAAGATTAGAGGATATACCTGTTATTGCAGCCTATTTCCTAAAGCATTTCTCAGAAAAAATAAACAAGAAAATAGAAAATATTAGTCCCGATTATATTCAACTCTTGCAAAACCATACTTGGAAAGGCAATATTCGAGAATTAAAAAACATTATTGAACGAAGCGTTATTTTAACCGATTCGGATGTTTTGCAGCCCGAAACTTTGCCTATTGATTTTCTGCAAGATTTTAATAGGGATACCATGCATCAATCGGGTATTTTTGATTTAGCCTCTGTTGAAAAAGCACATATTCAAAAAGTACTGCAATATAGCGGTGGTAATAAAACGGAAACTGCTCGTTTATTGAATATTGCTTTAACTACTCTTTACAGAAAGCTGGAAGAATACAAAATTTCCGTTTCCCCTCAATAAATTTCTATTGTTACCCTTTCAAAACGATAGTCTTACCCTTTCAATTTGAAAGGGTATTTTTTTGCACATGAATAATGAAAAAATTTCATAATTAAGTCCTGTAGTGTATTTCGTTGTTCCTGAAAATTCTTGGTCTTTCATTTGCCACCTATAATGCCAAAATGAATGAGCCATGCCAAAACTGAACACCTCATAATGATGCTTTAAGTTAAGTATTTAATTTTCTAGTCAACGAATTATATCACCACATTATCAATCTTCATTCAAAATGTTTATCGTTTTTATTATAGCAATATTGGTATTCATCTACATGTGTTATGTACTTGTGCATCCTGAAAAATTTTAAATCGCATTTTATTAAACGTCAGGTAGAAAAATTTTAAAGTTTAAAAATAATTATAATGCAATCTTATTCGGAATTATATGGTGTAATTGCCATGTTCATAATCGCTGTATTAATCGCCATCCCATTGGGTAGATATATGGAAAAGGTATTTTTAGGAGAAGATACCTGGTTAGATGTTGTGTTGAATCCGGTTGACCGCTTCATTTATCGCTTAATTGGTATAGATGAAAATGTTGAAATGAATTGGAAACAACACATCAAGGTATTATTAATGATTAATTTTATTTGGTTTGTATTGGCCATGTTGGTATTAACAAATATGGCGCATCTGCCATTCAATCCCGATCATAATCCATCCATGCCACTCGATTTGGCTTTTAATACCGCTATCAGTTTTATTACCAATACTAATATTCAGCACTATGCAGGCGAAACAGCCATGTCGTATTTAGGACAATTGGTATTAATGCTCTTTCAGTTTATTAGCGCAGCCAGTGGTATAGCCATTTCTATTGTTGTTATTAAGGCTATGAAAGAAGGGATTAATTTACCGCTAGGTAACTTTTATTTTTACTTTGTTCGTACATGTACAAGAGTATTATTACCTATTTGCATTGTATTGGCCATTATTTTTTTGTACAACGGTGTGCCCATGACGTTTCAAGGTAAAGACACCATTACAACTTTACAAGGTGATACTGTACAAGTTAGTAAAGGGCCTGTTGCTGCTTTTGTTGCTATCAAGCAATTGGGTACAAATGGTGGGGGTTTCTTTGGACCCAATTCTGCCCATCCGCTGGAAAATCCGAACTACTTTACCAATATGGTTGAAACAATGGCTATTTATTTATTACCCATTGCTTTAATCTTTACCATGGGCTATATGCTGAATAGAAAAAAATTAGCCTGGATTGTTTTCGGTATTATGACCTTAGGATTCATTCTTTTAGTGGTTCCCACCATTAGCATGGAGATTAAGGGAAATACAGCCATTGCCAAAATGGGTATTAATAATACTTCCGGAAATATGGAGGGAAAAGAAGTTCGCTTTGGTTCAATGGCTTCAGCCTATTGGGCAATTGCAACAACAGTAACCAGTAATGGTTCGGTAAATGCTATGCATGATAGCTTTATGCCACTATCAGGCATGTGTGCAATGTTGGGAATGATGATTAATGCCTTTTATGGTGGGGTAGGTGTAGGATTTTTAAACTTTTATATTTTCATGATTTTAGCCGTGTTTATCAGTGGTTTAATGGTAGGAAGAACACCTGAGTTATTGGGTAAAAAAATTGAAGCACGTGAAATGCAAATTGCCATGATTGTTGCTTTGTTGCATCCATTCTTAATTTTAACCGGTACCGCAATTGCTTCCTATTTGTATGCGCATCATCCTGAACAATATGCAGCATGGTTATCTAATCCCGGCTATCATGGCTTCAGCGAAATGTTGTATGAATTTACTTCAGCAAGTGCCAATAACGGTAGCGAATTTGCGGGACTAAATGCGAATACGGCTTGGTGGAATATTGCCGATGGTATTGTGATGTTATTAGCCAGATTTATACCAATCATTGGTCCGGTAGCAATTGCCGCATCTTTATCGCAAAAAAAATATATTCCTGCCGGTGCAGGTACTTTACAAATTGATACCCCAACATTTGGCATTATGATTATTGCGGTAATTATCATTATTGCAGCATTATCCTTTTTCCCTGCACTTACACTGGGCCCTGTTGCCGAATATTTTTCTTTCTAAACAAATGTTATATATTAATTATATATTATGACAAACAAAGTAATTAATAAGGCATCAATAGGTGGTGCATTAAAACAATCTTTTTTAAAATTAAATCCTGCCACATTAATATTGAATCCGGTAATGTTTACAGTATGGTTAGGAACTGCGGTAATGGCTTGTGTTTGTATATGGATTGCTTTAGGCGAAACATCGCAGGGCAGTTTAAGCTATAATGTAACCATTACCATTATTTTATTTGTAACATTATTGTTTGCCAATTTTGCGGAAGCAATAGCTGAAGAACGTGGCAAAGCTCAGGCGAATAGTTTAAGAAAAACCCGTGAAGATTCACCTGCTAAGTTGGTGTTACCTGTAGGTGAAATTTATATGAATGAAGTGATTACTATTCCGGCTTCCAAGTTGAAAAAAGGGGATGTATTTATTTGTGAAACTAATGATATTATACCGGCCGATGGTGAAATTATTGAAGGTCTTGCTACCATTGATGAAAGTGCTATTACCGGAGAAAGCGCACCTGTTATTAGAGAAGCGGGTGGTGATAAAAGCAGTGTTACCGGCGGCACTAAAGTATTAAGTGATAAGATAAAAGTTAAAGTTACAAGCGATGCCGGCGAAAGTTTCTTAGATAAAATGATTGAGTTGGTGGAAGGTGCTTCCCGACAAAAATCGCCTAATGAAATTGCGCTTACTATTTTGCTGGCAGGGTTTACATTGGTATTCATTATTGTAACGGTAACACTTAAACCATTTGCCGATTATGCACATACACCCATAACCATTGCGGCTTTCATTGCCTTGTTTGTTTGTTTAATTCCTACAACCATTGGCGGCTTATTGTCTGCCATAGGTATAGCAGGCATGAATAGAGCATTAAAAGCCAATGTGATTACAAAAAGCGGTAAAGCAGTTGAAACAGCTGGTGATGTGGATGTGCTGTTGCTTGATAAAACTGGTACAATTACGATTGGTAATAGAAAGGCTACTCATTTTCATGCATTATCTAATGTTGACAAGGAATATTTTAAACAAATGGCGGTATATAGTTCCTTGGCAGATGAAACCCCGGAAGGAAAATCTATCATTGAGTTAGCTGACATGAATGTATCGGTACAGCAATTAGAAAATCCTAAGTTTATTGCATTCACTGCCGAAACACGTTGTTCGGGAATTGATTGCAATAACTTACGTATAAGAAAAGGGGCGGCTGATGCTATTAAAAGAATTTGCGAAAAAGCAGGCACCATGTTTCCGGAAGAAGCTACCCATATTGTTCAATCTATTTCAATGCAAGGGGGTACACCGTTAGTGGTGGCAGTAAATGAAAATGTGATAGGAGTGGTAGAACTACAAGATATTATAAAAACAGGTATTAAAGAGCGTTTTGACAGATTACGCAAAATGGGTATAAAAACTGTAATGGTTACAGGTGATAATCCATTAACCGCTAAATACATTGCAGAAAAAGCAGGTGTAGATGATTTTATTGCCGAAGCAAAACCTGAAGATAAAATGAATTACATAAAGGTTGAACAAATGCAAGGTCGCTTAGTAGCTATGATGGGCGATGGAACAAATGATGCCCCTGCTTTAGCACAAGCTGATGTAGGTGTTGCCATGAATAGTGGTACCCAAGCAGCCAAAGAAGCAGGCAATATGGTTGATTTGGATAATGACCCCACTAAACTAATTGAAGTAGTTGAAATTGGAAAGCAATTATTAATGACGCGGGGTACACTTACTACTTTTAGTATTGCCAATGATGTAGCAAAATATTTTGCCATTGTGCCGGCCTTATTCATTACATACATTCCTGCATTGCAAGGAATTAATATTATGCATTTGCATAGCCCTCAAAGCGCCATTTTATCTGCTGTTATTTTCAATGCAATTATCATTCCTTTATTAATTCCATTGGCTTTAAAAGGTGTTACCTATCGGCCTATTGGTGCAAGTGCTTTATTGCGCCGTAATTTATTCATTTATGGCTTAGGGGGTATTATAGTTCCCTTTGTAGGTATTAAACTCATTGATATGATTGTTACATACTTTTTTTAATATAATTATATATGAAAACTTATTTATTTCCGGCTATACGATTAACATTTGTTTTTTGGGTTTTATGCAGCATTATCTACACTGCAATTATATGGGGTGTTGCAAAAATTACACCCAACAAGGGCGAGCCTGCAATTATAAATGTGCAAGGAAAAAGAATGTATAGCGATGTCGGACAAAAGTTTGATGCTGACCAATATTTTTGGTCGCGTCCTTCTGCCGTAAATTATAATGCAGCCGCTGCAGGTGCCAGTAATAAAAGCCCATACAATTCCGATTATTTAAAATCAATACAGGCCAATATTGATTCGTTTGTAATACATCATCCGGATGTGGCTGTGAAAAATATTCCCATTGATATGATTACAGCCAGTGCAAGTGGCTTAGACCCCGATATTACGGTTCAGGCTGCCAACATTCAGGTAAATAGAATTGCTCATGTTCGCAATCTTCAACCCGATTTACTGAAGTCATTAATTCAACAACATATTCATCATCCATTTTTGGGAATTTTTGGTCCTGCTTATGTAAATGTATTGGAATTGAATGTTGCTTTAAATGATTTGTCTGCAAGTTATCATGCTCAATAAAATTTTTTAATTCATTTATGCGAAAAATTACATTTTTATTTTTTTATTTTTCAGCTATTGCCGTAAATGCGCAAACAGATTCCTCAAAACAAAAATTGAAATTGAGTGCATACCTTGATATGTATGATACCTATGATTTTGCCAATCCCGGTAATCATACTCGCCCCACTTTTTTGTACAATTACACCAGAACAAATGAGGTTAATTTAAATTTAGGTTATATAAAAGCTTCGTTAGTAGAAAAAAATGTAAGAGCTAATTTGGCTTTTTCCGCCGGTACTTACATGAATGCCAATTATGTCAATGAAGTTGGTGTAATGAAAAATGTTTTTGAGGCTAATTTGGGTGTAAAACTATCATCAAAAAAAGCACTATGGATAGATGCAGGTATTTTCCCGTCACACATTGGTTTTGAAAGCGCCATATCAAAAGATTGTTGGACTTTAACTAGAAGTATATTAGCGGAAAACTCACCTTATTATGAAAGTGGTGTGCGGCTATCTTATACCACTTCAAACGAAAAATGGTATTTGTCAATGCTATTGCTGAATGGATGGCAAGTTATTAATAGAGTAGATGGCAATAATGCACTTGCTTTAGGCCATCAGGTTACTTTTCAACCATCGCAGGCCGTTTTGTTCAATAGCAGTTCATTTATTGGTAATGTATATGCAGACAGTATTTCGCGAATGCGCTATTTTCATAACTTCTACACAGTTATTCAATTTAGTTCCAAGTGGGGAATCACAACAGGGTTTGATATTGGGCTTCAACAAAAACACAAGTATAGTAATTCATTGAATAACTGGTATGGCTACGTAGTTATATTACAATGGAAACCTACTGAAAAAAATGCAATTGGATTGCGGGTTGAAAATTACAATGACCCGAATAATATTATTATTCCAAAAGGTTTCAACAATGGGTTTAATACCTTTGGTTACTCACTTAATTATGATCAATCTATTTTACCCAATTTATTGTGGAGAATAGAAGCCAGATATTTATACAATTCCGATAACTATTTTACAAATAATAATATGCCGGTTAATAATAATGTTTCAATTTGTACAGCACTTCAAATGTCGTTTTAATGGCTAATAAAGATATTTCCATACAAGATTTTTATAACCTGATTAAAAAATCTAAGCGCGGTAAATTTAAAATTTACATTGGCATGAGTGCAGGAGTTGGCAAAACTTACCGCATGTTACAAGAAGCGCATGCTTTACTAAAAAATGGGGTAGATGTTAAAATAGGATACATTGAAACACATCAACGAAAAGAAACAGAAGCCTTGTTGCAAGGATTACCGGTTATACCTCGACGAAAATTGTTTTATAAAGGTAAAGAGCTGGAAGAGTTAGATGTTGCTGCGTTATTAAACATGAGGCCCGAAGTGGTAATTATTGATGAGTTAGCCCACACCAATATTGAAGGAAGTAAAAATGAAAAACGTTGGCAAGATGTTATGGAAATATTAGAAGCCGGGATAAATGTAATTAGTGCAGTGAATATTCAACATATTGAAAGTTTAAACGAAGATGTAAAGTCCATAACAAACATAGAGGTAAAAGAACGTATTCCGGATAGCGTTTTGCGAGAAGCAGATGAAGTGGTGAATATTGATTTAACTGCTGACGAATTAATAGAAAGATTAAAAGAGGGGAAAATATATACAGCTGATAAAATTACTGCTGCTTTAAAAAACTTTTTTCAAAAAGAACACATTTTGCAACTGCGTGAGTTGGCTTTGAAAGAAGTGGCTTCGCAGGTAGAAAGGAAAGTGGAAACTGAAGTAATAAAGAGTAATACATTAAAACCTGAACGTTTTTTAGCTTGTATTAGTTCCAATGATCAAACAGCAAAAACGGTGATAAGAAAAACAGCACGTTTGGCCAACTATTACAATTCAAAATGGTATGTTTTGTACGTACAAACAATGGATGAAAGTCCGGAAAAAATTCCTTTGGATAAACAAAGACATTTAATTAATAATTTTAAAATCGCTACTGAATTAGGTGCTGAAATTATTAAAATGAATAGCAATAATATTGCTAAAACAATTATTGAGCAATGTGAAGAGCGGCAGATTACTACTGTATGCATAGGTAAACCGCATTTTAGTTTATTCAGGTTAATACTTTTCACCAATGTGTTTAATGAACTATTAAAAAAACTTTCATTTAGTAAAGTTGATTTGATTATATTAAGCTGATAATTGTATTTGAATTTGTTATTGAAATAAGTGAACACTGAATTTTATTCAATTTTGAGCATTTTTATATGAAAACAAAATCAAAGCTGTCAATAGGTATTGGTTTGTTGTTTGTAATGATTGTCTTACTCACAACCTTGAGTATATTTTATATTAACAAACTATCAAACGATTCCAAAAATATTTTGGTTGCTAATTATAATACGATTGATTATTGTAGAAAAATGGAAATTGCTTTGAATGATGGAATTGAAATACCCAACAATAAACAATTGTTCTTAAATAGTTTACAACTACAGCAAAAAAATATTACGGAATTAGGCGAGAAAGAACTTACCGATGAGCTGTGGAATCATTTTCAAGAATTAGTCGTAAAACCACAAGATACCACTATACTCAAAGAAGTGCGAAATGATATTTCTGCTATTATGTTGTTGAACATGCAAGCCATTGAACGGAAAAGTAATATTGCGAACATAACTGCTCAAAAATCTGTTTTTTGGATTACCATCTCAGGTACTATTTGTTTTTTGGCTGCTTTCATTATGTTTGTGAATTTACCCGGTAGTATTGCTAATCCCATTCAAGAACTTACAAATAGTATTAAACAAATTGCAGCACAAAATTATTCGCAAAGGGTTCACTTTTCCGGACATGATGAATTTGCTGAATTGGCGGCTTCGTTTAATTCTATGGCCGAGAAGTTAGAAGCTTATCAATTAAGCAATTTGGAAAAGTTAATGATGGAAAAGAAACGCATTGAAACACTTATTGATAATTTACAAGACCCGATTATTGGTTTAGATGAACAAAAAAAGATATTATTCATGAATACCATTGCCTTGCAAATTACAGGGCTTAAGTCAGATGAGGTAAAAGGTAAATTTATACAAGATATTGCGGTAAAGAATGATTTAATTCGAAACTTAATTCAAGAAATGTTTTCAGATACGGGCACAACTTCCCTAAAAAAGCAACCGATAAAAATTTATGCTGAGGGTAAAGAAAGTTATTTTGAAAAAGAAATTATTCCCATTCGTATAATACCAACCGGTGAAACGGTTGAAAAGCTTATTGGTAATGTAATTCTTTTGCAAAATATTACGCCTTATAAAGAGTTAGATTTTGCAAAAACTAATTTCATTGCTACTATTTCTCATGAACTAAAAACACCGCTTTCATCTATTCAACTAAGTACTGCATTGTTGTCGAACAAACAAATTGGTAATTTAAATACTGAGCAACAAGAACTGATTGATAGTATTAAAGAGGATGCCGGGCGATTACTAAAAATTACAGGGGAATTATTAAATCTCTCACAATTGGAAAGTGGTTTAATGCAGCTTTCAGTTGTGGAATGTAATCCTTTAGATTTAGTGCATTATGCTCTCGAAGCTAATCAAAAAATAGCTGAGCAAAAGAAAGTTTCAATAAGAATGCAAATACCTGATGAATTACCTAATGTGAAAGCAGATAAAGATCGCACCTCATGGGTATTATCTAATTTATTATCAAACGCTATTCGGTATTCTTACGAAAATTCCTCTGTTATCATTACTATTCTCAATAAAGGAAATGCATTGCATTTTGCTGTTCAAGATTTTGGTGTGGGTATTCCGCCACAGTATTTAAATAAAATTTTCGATCGGTATTTCAGAATTCCCGGAAATAAAAGCGAAGGAACCGGTTTAGGACTTAGCATTTGTAAAGAATTTATGAATGCCCAAGGCAGTGATATAAAAGTGGTCAGCGATTTTGGATCTGGTTCAACTTTTTCATTTGATTTGCCGGTGGTATAAATCAATCTGTTACTAATTCTTTTAAAAAATAAAAAAGCCGCTTCAACAATGAAGGGGCTTTTTTTGAGGTTTATGTTATAGTCCGTTATTTGTTATCTGCCGTTTCTTTCAACATTTCTTTTACGGCTGCTTCCAATTGATCATCTTTTCCAAACAATACATCATTGTATGGATTATCCACATCAATATCAGGATTAATTTGCAAATTCTCAGTTGGTCTGCCTTCTTTACCAATGGTGGCAATCATGGGAATGCCAAATACAAGGGTAGGATCAATTTGTGTTTCCCACCAAACGGCTGTGCCGGTTCCGGGAACAGGTTTGCCAATTAATTTTCCAATATTGTTAGCGCGATAAGCATAAGGGAATAAGAATGCATCACTATAATTACTTTCACTCATTAACACACAACTGGGTTTAGTCCATTTACCTGCGGGTTCACCACCGGCTGCTTTAAATCCATAGGGTGCAAAGCTTAAGTATTGTTTGCCTTTTAAGAAAGTAACTAAATCATCGTGTAACCAACCACCACCATTAAAGCGCGTATCAACAATCAAAGCTTTTTTGTTGTAGTTTTTACCCATTACTTTATCAAAAAATTCGCGATAGCTGGCATCATTCATGCCTTGAATATGTACGTATCCAATTTGACCATTGCTCAGCTTGTCAACCATTTCGGCCATGGTATTGGTCCAGCGTTTATATAATAACGCATTTTCTTCCATAACGGTAATGGGTTTAACGGTTTCTTCCCAAGTGGTTTTTGTGGTTGGATTATATACTTGTAATAAAACATTTTTACCGGCCTTTCTATTTAAAAAACTATTCCAATCAACTGCGTCAGTAATGTTATCCCCGTCAATAGCCATAATAATATCGCCTGCTTTTATTTTGCTGGTTGCTTTATCTACAGGGCCACCTTTCATTACTTCAGTAATTTCTAAACCGTTACCGCCTTTCATTTCATTATAAAATAAACCCAATGAAGCGGTATTGTCACCATCGGGATTACGTGGTGAATAGCGACCACCAGTATGTGAAGCATTTAATTCACCCAATAATTCACTTAATAATTCCTGAAAGTCGTAGTTATTATTAATGTGCGGTAAGAAACGTGCATAATCAGCTTTATACATTGCCCAGTTTACACCATGTAAATTCGGATCATAAAACTTTTTCTGCACTTGGCGCCAGGCATGTTCAAAAATATAAGCACGTTCGCCGGCTGTATTTAAAACCATTTCACCATTAATGGTAACGGGGGTTACCTTGCCGTTATCAACATCCACTTTCATTAATTTACCACCACCTAATACAAACAATTGTTTACCATCTTTACTTAATTCCATATTCCCGCCGCTGCTAAGTTTGGTTAAAAGTTTCATTTCTTTGGTGCGGGTATCCATCTGCCACAAGTCGGCACCTTGTTCAAAGCGGCTTAATAAAAAAAGTTTACTGCCATCGGCCGATAGTTTATAATCGTCTAAATTCATTGAAGCATTGGTAAGCCGAACTTTCTGATGGTCTAAATTGCTGAAATCTAATACAACATTTTCTTTCTTTTTTGTTGTGTCTTTATTTTCTTTTTCTTTTTCTTTCAGTAATGCTGCATCTTCCTTGTTTAAATTAAATTGGTCGTAAGCATTTTTATCAAAGAATAAAGCATATACATCTGCTTCTTTCGGCCCTTGAATAGCTAAAGAACGCTTACCTTCCTTGTCAGAGGTAAATAATAGTGCTTTTCCACCCATAGCCCATTGTTGGCGATTGTTACTAAAACCACTTTGTGTAACATCGGTGCCGTTGGCATCACTACCATCTGCTTTAAACACCATAATAGCACCACCGCTTAATCCAAAAACACCTTTACTGCTTCTAACGGCAATCCATTTGCTATCGGGGCTCCATTCAAAACGCTGATCGCCATCGCTATATGAAAAATTTTGACCGGCAGGTAGGATGGTAGTGCTTGTTTTAGAAGCTAAATCATAAACTTTTAAAATATTTCTTTCTTCTAAATATGCAATTTTTTTACCATCGGGTGAAGGCATGGGTTGAAACTCTTCTTTTTCAGTAGCAATCACCGGTTCTTCTTTAATTAAAGTAGATGCATAGAAATAAGGCTCTTCCTTCCGGCTAATAGTGGCTTTGTAAATATCCCAACTGTTACCCCTTTCTGCCGCGTAATACAAGCTTCTGCCATCGGGTGCAAATGCCACCATGCGTTCTTGTTGAGGTGTATTGGTGATGCGTTTGGTATAGCTTCCATCGGTGCTGGTTACAAATACTTCGCCCCTAAATACAAACGCAATTTCTTTACCGTTAGGTGATACACTCATTTCAGTAGCACCGCCATTAATAGTTACATTTTTTTCTACGTTACCCCGTGTGTCTGCATTAATGATAATGTTTACTTTTTCGGGTTTGCCACCTTGTTTAAGCGTATATATTTCTCCATTCCATGAAAAACACAAAGTGTTGTTGTTTGAGCGGGATAGGTGACGAACAGGATAATCTTTAAAATCGGTTAATTGTTGCTCTGCAATTTTTAATTGCAATGGCATTTTGTAAATATTTTGTGTGCCATTTTTTTCACTTAAATAATACACATATTGATTATCGGCACTAAAAACCGGCTCTCTGTCTTCGCCATTAAAAGTGGTAAGTTTTCTGTAATTTTTTGTTTGGAAATTATACAACCAAATATCACGGGTTACACTGCTGGTGTGGTGTTTACGCCAAGGATCTTCATAGCCTTTTCTATCTTGAAACACAATTGCCTTTCCATCATTGCTGTAATGAACATTTTCAGTGCCGGCTGTATTCAGTAAAATATTTCTACCGCCGGTAACAGGTACTTCATATAATTTAAGAAATATTGCTTTTTGCGGAAAACGAACGGATGTGTTTAAATCATTTCGGCCACTACCAAAAATAACTTTGGAATTATCGGGTGAAAAATCCCAAGGAAAATCGTTGGCTGAGTTATAAGTTAAGCGTTTTGCTTCACCACCATTTGCGGGCATAACAAAAACATCAAAATTGCCGTAGCGGTCAGAGGCAAAAGCAATGTATTTGCCATCATGGCTCCAAACGGGCATTTGTTCTTGCGATTCGTTTAAGGTAAGAGGAATGGCTGTTCCACCTGTTGCAGGAACACTGTACAAATCGCCTTTATACCCAAATACAATGGTATTGCCATCGGGACTAATAGCAGGGTAGCGTAGCCATAATGGCGGATTGTTTTGTGCATTTACAACAAAGCTGCAACTCAGCAGCATCAATAAATAAAATAATTTCTGCATGGCATTTCGTTTTATTTTTATCGGAACAATAAAGATAATTATAGACAATGGACAGTACGACTAAATTTTATGAACGGATAAAAGCATTGCAGCCAACAATAGCACCTGTTGTGCCATTCAAGGCAGAGACCGATAAGTTAGTAAAAATGGATTTTACCGAAAAAAATGATGTATGGAAGGAAGCAATTATTACAAATGTTGACTTGTTTTCCACTGCGGTTCATTCAATTTTACAAACTGCCGATGCCCGTTATGGTATTGGTGGTTATTTAGAAAACAGGCATATTTATGCGCGTAGTCGAGTTTTTGATGGAACTGAGCCTCGCCGCATACATTTAGGAATTGATATTTGGGGCGAGGCAGATACACCTGTAATGGCTCCTTTAGACGCTACTATACACAGCTTTGCGTTTAATAACGCTTATGGCGATTACGGGGCTACCATTATTTTGCAGCATTCATTAGGTGAATTTACTTTTTATAGCTTGTATGGGCATTTGGCTTTAAAAAGTTTGCAAACATTGGAAGAAGGAATGCCTATTAAAGCAGGCACAACATTTGCCTGGTTGGGAAAACCGGAAGAAAATGGGTATTGGCCTCCACATTTGCATTTTCAACTAATGTTACAGATGGAAGTGTATAGGGGCGATTACCCCGGTGTATGTGCTGCATCGCAATTAATGCATTATGCACAAAATTGTCCTAATCCCGATATTATTTTACAAATGGAACAATTTGCAGTGCTTGCTAATTAACTGCTTGTAATTAAATTTGCAAAAAACAATCCACATGTCACACGAAATTCATCAGGAAGAAGATACCAAGAAATTTACCCTTACCGTTATTTTGTCTTTTGTTGTAATATTTTGTTTTTACGTATTGTTAGCGCAATGTAAAGGTCCCTACCATCCGCATGTTGAACATGCTGCAACTGAACAATCAGCGCCTGCTGCACATGAATAATATTACCGCTTTGTTTCAGCAGCTTTAGGTATAACGATTTATTTGTGTAATCAATGCAATCTTGATTACACAAATAATTTACCATACATTATATTGGTTGTAATAATTGTCAATTATTTTGTTATTAATGGCTTTAAGGCTGTAAAGAAGCATACAAAGCAAGCGAAAAGCCAAGGGGTTTAACTATAATGCTGAATGCTACTGTATGCGTATGGCAAATAATTTTGGCCAATATTTGCCCGTGATATAGAAAGTGTGATTTGAACTATCAAAGGCAATACCATTTAATACATCACGTTTAGCCGTTTCTGCAGGTGGTGCATACCTTTCCAACAATCCATTTAAGTTCAAAGTGCCTATCACTTTTCCCGTATTGGGATCAATTTTCACTATTTGATCAAAATCCATGGTATATAAATTGGCAAATATATTGCCATCTACATATTCTAATTCATTTATATACACTTCGTGTCCGGCATAATCTTTTGGCACCCCTGTAATAGGTAAAGTTTTTACAATTTTGAATGTTTCGGGATCACGATAAATTAATTCATTATGTCCATTATCCATAATTAAATTATGTCCATCATTCGTCATTCCCCAACCTTCGCCTTCATAAGAAAATTCGTTTAGTTTTTTAAAAGTGTTGGCATCATAAACAAAACACTTTTGTTCTTTGTAAGTTAGCTGGTAAATTTTACCATTCAACATAGTAATACCTTCACCAAAAAAAGCGGGTGCCAGTATAATTTTTTGTACATCTTTTCCGGTATTTACGTTGGTTTTAGAAAGTTTACTTCTTCCTGCATAATCCGGATCGCCGGTGCTTTCATACAAAAAACCATTGTGAAATTCTAATCCTTCCGTAAAAGAAGCCGTATCGTGTGGATAAACTGCTACTATTTGATAGGATAAAGCCGGTATGCTTGGGGTAATAGTATTGATGGTTGAACTGTCGTTGTTTTCATTATTGTTTTTGCAAGCAACAAAAAACAAAGCAAATAAAATGATAATGAATGGATAAGTGAATTTGTTGCTTTTAATGAATGATTGATGCATGTGGATGAATTGTATTTGTAGTAGTGTAAACAATATTAAAAGTTGGGTAAAATTTGATGCGCTATTTCTTCGGCTATTATTGGCGTTAATGCAACACCCATGCCATTGCAGGCAATAGCGTTTAAAATATTGGGTGCTGTAAAATGTACATAAGGCAAATGGTTATCGGTAAAAGCCATAATGCCGCTCCATCTTTTATCAATGGTATATTGAATAGATGGGTTTAAATGTGTTTGTAAAAAATTTTCTAAAACGGTTTGTACATTTTCGGTTACAGCAATATCAGTAGTAGTTTCTTGTTCAAAAAAACTGTTACGACCGCCGCCAATTAAAATGCGATTCCCCAGGTTTCTCCAATAATAAAATCCTGCGTCATAATGAAAGGTACCAAGTAAGGGCAGGTTAGGTATTGGGCTAGTAAGCAATATTTGTCCACGGCCCGGTTTTAACGGTAAGGTGGTTCCCAAATTAATTGCATTTGAAAAGGCATTGGCGCATAAAATAACGGTATTGGCCTTTAGTACAATTGATTGTTGTGTTTCAATGGCGACATAATCGTTTTGCCGGTAACAATGCGTTACTGTTATTCCATACAAACAATTTACTCCCAAACAAGCAGCTTTGCTTTGTAATGCCTGAACCAGTTTGCCGCTGTGTAAACCGCCTTCCCACTTGTTTTCAACTAATGCATCAAAATTTTGTAGTCCTAATGCAGTTAATGCAGCATCATTTCTTTTAAAAGTATGGTGGGTATTGGTAATGTCGGCCAGCAATTTATTCAGATAGGCAAGCGCATCATTTATTTCGTTTGCGGGCAGTTGTTTTTCTGTTAAACATTCATAACCACCACAGGCATCAAAATCAATTACATTGCCAAAGTATTTTTTTATTTTTTCAATACCCTTATAACGTTTTTCAACAATTTGCAACATGGCCGATTCGCCCAACGTTTTTGCGTCGTGAAGTAGTTCAGTTGGGCTTCCAAAGCAGGCAAAGCCTGCATTGCGGGTTGAAGCACCTAATGGTGTAACATTTCTTTCAACAACAGTAATACTTAAATTGGGCTTTTGTTCTTTTAAAGTAATAGCAGTCCAAAGTCCCATTAATCCGCCACCAACTATTACAATGTTTTGTGGGGCGAAATAGGTTTCATTTTCCCAAACTGAAATATTGCTTAGCATGTTTCAAATGTACTAAACATAGCAATAGTAAAAGCTATTTTACAAATCTGTTAGCAAAGCGCTTTGCTTCATTTACACATTAAACCTAAAGTGCATAATGTCGCCATCTTTCACTACATATTCTTTGCCTTCAATACGTAGTTTGCCATTATCGCGGCAAGCAGCTTCACTGCCATATTTTATAAAATCATCGTAGGCAATTACTTCTGCTTTAATAAAGCCTTTTTCAAAATCACTATGAATCACACCTGCGGCCTGTGGCGCTTTCCAACCTACATGAATCGTCCATGCTCTTACTTCCTGCACACCAACAGTAAAATATGTTTCCAGGTTCAACAATTTATATACGCTTTGAATCAGTCTGTTTAAAGCAGGCTCTTTCATGTTATATTCTTCCATAAATAATGCACGGTCATCGGCTGATTCCATTGCGGCTATATCGGCTTCAATGGCATTATTCATAATAATCATTTGTGCACCTTCTTCCGTAGCAGCTTTTAGTAATTGTTCAGAATATTTGTTGCCTGTATGCATGCTGGCCTCATCAACATTGGCTACATACAATACAGGTTTATCGGTTAAAAGAAACAAGTCGTCAATAGCTGTTTTTTCTTCTTTAGAAAGGTTAAGCGAACGAATGCTTTTACCTTGTTCCAAATGGTTTTTGCATTGAAGCAATGTTTTTAATTCAGCCTGTGCTTTTGTATCAGAACCAACACGGGCCAGCTTTTCCGTTTTTTGAATTTTCTTTTCAATACTTTCTAAATCTTTCAGTTGTAACTCTGTATCAATAATTTCTTTGTCAGAAATGGGATTAATCGCTCCTTCTTCGCGTAATACATTTTCATCTTCAAAGCACCTGATTACATGGATAATTGCATCTACTTCGCGAATATTGCCTAAAAATTTATTGCCCAAACCTTCTCCTTTACTAGCACCTTTTACCAGTCCGGCAATATCCACTATTTCAACTTGTGTAGGTACAATTCGGTGCGGATTCACCAGCTTGGCTAAATGCTGTAAGCGTTCATCCGGCACATCTACCAAACCCACATTGGGTTCAATGGTGCAAAACCGGTAGTTACTGGCTTGTGCTTTAGCGCTGTTGGTAACAGCATTAAATAAAGTTGATTTTCCTACATTGGGTAATCCTACAATTCCTGCTTGTAATGCCATGTTATATTCATTTTTATGTAAGCTTTGTTATTAGCTTACCATCTGCCAAAGTATTTTAAGCCGCAAAAGTAAGGTGTAAATCATATTGAGAGAATGCTTATTTTCATTGCCGCAATAAATGTTTGCTATTGCAGTTATTCAATAGATTTTTTTATGTCATTGTTTGTTGAAGAAACAGGGCAACGAACCATGGCAGCAGTAACCAAAAACGAAAATAATGGCGTTAAACATAGTTTGGATTGCATTTTTTTTGATTGCCTTTTTAATTGCATTATATAAGCTTATTTTTTTACATGATACCGAAATTTTTAAAACTTTGGTAGATGGTATGTTTGATACTGCCAAAGGTTCGGTAATTGATGTTGCTTTTCCTTTAGCAGGTACAATGGTGTTTTTTTTAGGATTGATGAATATTGCCGAAAGGGCAGGTGCCATCCGCTTTTTATCGCGAATTTTAAATCCTTTTATGAAGCGATTGTTTCCAGGTGTTCCGGCAGGGCATCCCGCCATGGGTGAAATGGTTATGAATTTTTCTGCCAATATGTTGGGTTTAGACAATGCTGCAACACCTTTTGGACTTAAGGCCATGGAAAGCCTACAAACCTTGAATCCTGAAAAAGAAAAAGCAACGAATGCACAAATTATGTTTTTGGTGTTGCATACCAGTGGCTTAACCTTAATTCCTTTATCAATTTTAACTTATCGCTTAGCTGCAGGTTCACATGAACCGGCCAGTGTATTTATACCTTGTGTGTTAGCTACAGTAGCCGCTACTTTAGCTTCTATTATTATTGTTGGATTTTGGCAAAAACTTAAATGGGATTGGGTGTTAGTGCTTTGGCTTACGGGTTTATTGGTAATAATGGCTGCCTTATTGTTTTGGGTGAATGCCTTGTCGGCCACTGATAAAGCCGTATTTAGTAAAATATCGGGTAATTTTTTGCTATTACTGATTGTTGTGTTGATTATAGTTGGTGGATTATGGAAAAAAATTAATGTGTTTGATGCGTTTATAGATGGTGCCAAAAATGGTTTTGATGTTATTCTGAAAATTATTCCCTATTTGGTAGGCATGTTGGTGGCAATAAGGGTATTTAGAGATAGTGGCGCATTGAATTATGTAGTGAACGCTTTAACACATGGTATTCAAATGTTGGGAATTAATGCTGATTTTACGCCTGCACTTCCTGTGGCCATTATGAAACCGTTTAGTGGAAGCGGTGCCAGGGGATTAATGCTTGATGTGATGCAAACACATGGCGCCGATTCATTTGTGGGTAGAATGGCTTCAACCTTTCAAGGCTCGGCCGATACTACTTTTTATATTATAGCTTTATATTTTGGCAGTGTTGGAATTAAAAAAGTAAGGTATGCGATTTGGGCAGGTATGTTGGCCGATTTTATTGGGGTAATCGTAGCTATATTGATTGGTTACATCTTTTTCAAATGATATTTGTTGCTATTGAACCGTAATTTCTTTTGTGCCTAAAATGCTGTATCCTTTATCGCGATAAACTAATTGATATTTTCCCGGGAATAGGTATAGATAATAAAACCCGTTTTCGGCATTTACAAAAGTTTGGTCTGCCGGAACATAAATACCTTCTTCTTTATCGCCCCATTCATTTTTATAATAGGCTTGTACAAAAAATAATGCCTGATAGGCAGGCGATACCGGCACTTCTTTTCTGGTAGCATCAATATTATACCAAACAGGTCTTCCGTCTAAATATTTGGTAGGTGGGTGCACAACATACAAATCATAAATCCCCGAATCTAAAAACTGGACGGGTAAATTATTACGCAAAGGTATTACCGTTTGTTTAATATGGTGTTTATCAACAAAGGCCGCATAAAATAATCGGCCATAGTCTGAATTGCTGCCTTCTGTCATTTCAGTTTGGTCAATACTTAATATTTTGTTACCGGTGAAATATTGTAAATAAACTGCCATTGGAATGTTGTGCTTATCGTAAGCAAGTTTTGTAGTATGTTCATTTCCAGCTAAAACAATTAATTTTTCTCCGGGATGTTGTTTGATAAAATTAGCTAAATGAACAGCCTGCATTGAATCGCGTTGGTTAGCATTTAGTTTAGTAGCATTTTCATCTTCATAAGGTAAAAGCGTAAAGCCTAATTGCAGTGCCTGTCTTACCAATTCACCGCAAATAGGCTCAGCAGTATAGTAACCTGTTTGCACAGTCAATTGTTTTAATGAAGCGTTTTTATAAGGGTTCAATGTTTCCATTGCTAAATATTTAAAACCCTGTTCATGTAAGTCGCGTAACATGGATAAAAGGAATGCTCTATGTTGGGGCTTACTATGTGTTTCATTAAACAATACAATAGTATGTTTGGCGGTTTGCTGCAGTAAATAAGGAATGGCCGGCATTAGCTGAATATTCTTCAACTTTTCAACATCATGTAATGCGGTATCGACGTATTTATTGGGTAACATGTCATAAGCCTGTTCCTGGTAATACAAAGCCGACTGATAATCGCCGGCAAAAGCTAAAGCTTGTGCCAAATCTTCATTATATGCCTGTAATCCATGGTTATCTATCAATGCATCTTTATAGCCAAAAGCTTTGTACAAAGGTTTAAAATAATTTAAACGCCCTTTTTCCAGCATAGAAAGAAATGGGTTGGTAGTATCTGTTACCAATTGTTTATTTTGCTGAATAAAATGTTGCAAATCGGTTAAGGCGGTAGTGGCTTTTCGTTGTGCCAATAAATGGTTGATGCTGCAACACATCAATAACAATAGGATTAAATGGTATTTGAAATAATTTTTTGCCAATGGGTTTGAGCGCATGTATGAATATTGATTGGGTATAAAATAGATCTGCAATGTTACAGGCATTTGTAGCCTAATGTTCCTGCAGAATACTTTTTAACATTTTTATTTAGTTGCTTATTGGGCAAAAATTTTGTTTAAGATGTTGGGTAATTGTGGAACTCCTAAAGTTGCCGGTTGTTCAATGGTAATAAATTGCTGGCTGTTCGGTAAATTAGGAATTTTTTTATCTATTACAATTATGGGGGAATCAGCAGCAACATAATGAATAAGTCCTGCTGCCGGATACACTTGTAATGAAGTACCTATTATAACAAAAACATCTGCTTCTGCAACCACGGCAGCGGCTTGTGGTAATAAAGGTACTTCCTCATTAAACCATACTATGAAAGGCCTTAATTGGGAACCATCTTCCGCTAAATCGCCCAAATTGATATCGCCGGTAATTGGAAAAGTAACTTGGGGATTTGCCACACTACGCATTTTAAAAATTTCACCATGCAAGTGTATTACTTTATTACTACCGGCTCGTTCATGCAAATCGTCAATATTTTGTGTGATAATCGTTACAGCATATTTGTTTTGCAATTCGGCTAAAGCAATGTGTGCAGCATTGGGTTTTGCCTTGGCTATTTCTCTTCTACGTTGGTTATAAAAATCGAGTACCAATTTTGGATTTTTAGCGAAGCCTTCAGGAGTGGCTACTTCCTGTATAGAATAACCATTCCATAAACCATCGATATCTCTAAACGTTTTTAATCCGCTTTCGGCACTTATACCTGCTCCGGTTAATATGACAATGTTGGGTTGCATGGTAAAACGGATAACAACAATGGTAATACGTTATTTTTTCAATTTTGTTTCACTTAATTCTAGAATAACTTTCCATTCATCCGGTTTTACTGTTTGTACGGAAAGCCTACCTAAGCGAACCAAGTCCATATTTTGCAAACGTTCATCCGCTTTAACTTCAGCTAGGGTAACAGGTTTATTCAGCTTTTGATAGGGTTTTAAATCAACTACTACCCAAGCTGGTTCGGGAGTTGTGGGGTCTTGATAATGTTCTTTAATAACCTGTGCTATGCCCACAATGGCTAAACCTTCATTGCTATGATACCATAAAACAAGGTCGCCTTTTTTCATGGCTTTTAAATTGTTGCGAGCTCCGTAATTACGAACACCATCCCAAAATGTTTGTCCGTCTTTTTCAAATTGTTCCCAACTGTATTTAAAGGGTTCTGATTTTACTAACCAGTATTGCATAAATTAAATTGTTTAATTAATGTTTACCAGCCGCTGGCCAAAACATCGGCTAAGTGCATAACCTGAATGGGTTTCTGTTGAAAATTGATAATGCCTTGTAAATGCATTAAACAACTCATATCGGTGCTAATAATATATTCGGCTTCTGTAGCTAGTGCATTCACTATTTTTTGATCACCCATGGCAGCGCTAATCGGTTCAAATTTAACGGCGAAGGTACCACCAAACCCGCAGCAGGTTTCAACATCATTCATTTCAACCAATTGTAAGCCTTGTACTTGGCTCAATAGTTTTCTGGGTTCTTGTTTAATATTGCATTCTCTTAATGCGGCACAACTATCGTGGTAAGTAACTTTTGCCGGAAAGCTGGCACCAAGGTCTTCTACGCCCAAAACATTTACCAAAAAGTCACTCAACTCAAATACCTTTTCCGATAAAGTTTTTACGTGATTATGTAAGGAAGTGTTGTTGAATAAAGTGGGATAATAATTTTTTACGAATCCAATGCAACTGGCACTGGGCGCAACAATAAAATCATTACCGGCAAAATCTTTTACAAATTTGGAACATACTTCTTTTGCTTCGCCTCTAAAACCGGCATTGAAAGCAGGTTGTCCACAACAAGTTTGTTCTGTATTATATTGTACGGTACAGCCTACTTTTTGCAGCACTTTTACCATGTTTAATCCAACTTGCGGAAAAAGTTGGTCAATAAAACAAGGTATAAACAATTGCACATTCATTGCCTGTTATTTTGCTAAAATTCAAATTGTTTGTTGTTGAATTTTACGGTTTAAATCAATCATTTTAATAGCAGTTATGGCAGCTTCTTCGCCCTTGTGGCCGTGTTTGCCACCAATACGTTCAATCGCTTGCTGATTATTTTCAACAGTTAAAACACCAAATATAACCGGTTTGTTGTTGGTTAAATTCAGTTGTAATATTCCTTCAGTAACGTATTTGCATACATAATCAAAATGGGGAGTATCACCACGAATAACGGTACCTAATGCAATATAAGCATCCGGTTGGTTATTAGAGGTTTGAATATGTTGTTGAATAGCAAATGGTATTTCAACAGCACCCGGTACAATAATCGTTTGAAAACGAATATTGTTATCCTTAAAAATGCGTATGCAGCCATTTTCTAATTCATCAACAATTGATGCATTCCATTCGGTTTTTACCAATAGTACAAAGGCATCCTTAATTACGGGGATGCCTTTGTGCAATAACGAGTTTCCGGGTGTAGCCATTAGTTAACGCTTAAATCATTTTTTTCAATGCTTAACCGGTAAATGTATTTATCGGCCTGAAGACCTTTATCGGTTTGCGGATATTTTTCTTTAATTTCTTTGTATAATTCTATGGCATCCTTGGTTTTACCAAGTGTTTCGCTTAATAAGCCTGCACGGAACAAATATTCTGATGAAGAGAATGCATCTTTAGGAAAAGTAGCACCTGCTTTTTTATAATCTTTAATTGCATCTTCATTTTTGCCTAATTCAGCTTCAGCATCAGCTAAAGCACCATAGGCAGCCATTTGAATTTGTGGAGCACCGGTTGAAAATTCTTTCAAGTATTTAACTGCATTGGCAAAATCGCCCAATTTTAAATAACTAATACCGGCATAATATTTTGCAAGATCGGCTGTTTTTGTTCCATCAAAGTTTTTAATGATATATAAAACACCTTTGTTAAATCCATCGCCATTCAATACTAGGTTAGATGAATCTTGTGCAAAATATTCTTGTGCTTTGTAAATAGCTTCTGCCGCTTTTTCTTCTTTTGGCTTAACAATATATTGGTTGTAACCATACCATCCGCCTACAACAACTATAATAGCAATGGCAGCAATAATAATTTGCTTAGCATATTTTTTTCCAAAAAATTCTGCTTGTAATAATGGGTCGCTGTGAGTTGGTTGTTGTTTATGTTCACTCATTACTAATGTGGGTTTATTTGTGATTGTTCTTTTAAAATTTTAATTAATCAATGTCAAAAGCATAGTGGTCATTGTGGTAAACATCTTTATAAACTTCACTTGCATCCGGGAAAGGACTTTCTTCTGCAAATTGAACAGATGCTTCTACAACTTGTGCTATTTTCGCATCAATGGCATTAATTTCTTCCTGCGTAGCAAACTTATTATTTAAAATGGTCTGCATTACTTTATGAATGGGGTCTTGATTTTTGTATTCATCAACCTCTTCTTTGGTACGATATTTTTGCGGGTCGGAAATAGAGTGTCCTTTATAACGGTAAGTTTTCATTTCCAATAAAGTTGGTCCACCGCCTTCCCGAGCACGTTTAACAGCACGGGCAACTGCTTCATGTACATCTTCGGGGTTCATACCATCTACTTTGTCACCGGGCATATCGTAACTATCGGCTAATTTGTAAATGTCAATTACGTTTGAGGTACGTTGTACAGAAGTACCCATGGCGTAATGGTTATTTTCACAAATAAAAATTACGGGCAATTTCCACAACATAGCCAGGTTAAAGGTTTCATGTAAAATTCCTTGACGAGCTGCCCCATCGCCAAAAAAACATAAAGCTACATTGTTAGTGCCTTTGTATTGTTCAGCAAAAGCTAATCCGGCACCGGTAGCAATTTGAGCACCTACAATACCATGTCCGCCAAAAAATTTATGTTCAACACTAAAAAAGTGCATACTACCACCTTTACCTTTTGAACAGCCGGTTGCTTTTCCATACAACTCGGCCATGCAAGCATTGGGTGATACACCTTTGGCTAATGCCCATCCATGATCGCGATAACCGGTTACAAATGGATCATCGGGCGTGGTGGCAGTCATACAGCCGGCAGCAATTGCTTCCTGACCAACGTATGCATGGAAAAATCCTCTAATTTTTCCGGCCATCTTATACATTTCCTCGGCTTTTAATTCAAACTGACGAATTAATTGCATTAACTCGTACCAATACAGGTATGTTTCTTTCGTAAATTTTGTTGCCACTGCTACTAAATTTTGAGGGGCAAATATAGCACTTACTATGTAAAATAAATGGGCAATATTTTACACACTAAATTCAAAAAGTTGAATTTAGGGATGTTTTAATTTTAAATAGGTCTTCATTAAAATGTTTATTAACTATGTTTCTTTTCAGCTTTTAGTGTCCGATAGGCTAATAAAGTGCTGATGAATGTAAGCAGAGCACCCAATAGCATAGCAGCACCCGGGAAATGAATGGGTGCTTTGGGTGAAGTAAAGTAAGCAAAAATGTGTGTCATCATTAATGGTCCAACTATGGAAGTGGCACTCATTAAACTGGTTAAAGCACCTTGTAATTCGCCTTGTTCATTAGCCGGTACATGGCCGGAAATGAGCCCTTGTATAGAAGGGCCGGCAATACCACCCAAAGCATAGGGAATCATAAATACAAACATCATCCAGGTAGTGGATGCAAATGCAAACAATAAAAATCCTATGGCATATAAACTTAAGCCCACGTACACACTTTTTTCTTGTCCTAATTTGGGTATTATGGCACGGATTAATACTCCTTGTACTAAGCCAACAATTAATCCAATAAAACCGAGCGAGTAACCAACCATGCGTTCATCCCAACCAAATTTGCTCATGGTATAATAATTCCAACAACTTTGCACTGCATGACCGGCAATGTATAAAAGGGTGATGGAAAACACCAAACCGGAAATTACCGGGTATTTTTTTAGTTGTAATAATGAACCCATTGGATTGGCTCTTTTCCATTCAAATTTTCTTCTGCTATGGGCCGGTAATGATTCCGGTAGAATAAAAAAACCATATATCCAATTCAAGAATGCCAATACAGCGGCAGCAAAAAATGGAACTCTGGGACCATAATGACCTAAAATGCCTCCTAAAACAGGGCCAATGATGAAGCCTAAACCAAATGCAGCTCCAATCATACCAAAATTTTGTGCTCTTTTTTCGGGCGTGCTAATGTCTGCAATGTAGGCAGAGGCTGTAGTAAAGCTACCACCGGTAATGCCCGCAATAAATCGCCCTACAAATAACCAAAAAATGTTCGGTGCAAAACCTTGTAACAAATAATCCATTCCAAAACCAAACAATGAAAATAGCAGAACGGGGCGTCTCCCATATCTATCGCTTAAGTTCCCCAAAATAGGAGAACATACAAATTGCATAATGGCATAAACAAACAAAAGCCATCCCCCGTAATTAGAGGCTTGGCTTAAATTGCCATGAATTAATTGTTCAATTAATTTGGGAAGCACCGGAATAATAATTCCGAAACCTGTAACATCAATTAATAGTGTAATGAAAATAAAACCTAATGCAGCTTGCTTTTGTTGCTTGGCCATATTCTTATTAATGTGGCGCAAAGTAACTGCAATTTGGCAATAGTAATGGGAATTTTACACTGATAATACTTCTTTGGGTTGGGAAGACTCTATTAATTCATTTAAATTAATATGTTGAATTAAAGCGTCTTCTAAAATATTAGCAAATGTGTTAAGGTATTCAATTACATCTTCACGTTTGTTTTTTTGAAGCCACCGAAAACCTCCGGGCAAATGGTCCAGTACAGTTCGGTCTTCTAAATATTCAATGTTGTGAATGTCTGTTGGAGTTAGGCCTAAATCCTGCAACTTTTTCAATAATAAATTAACAGGCGCATTCGATGTTGGGCAAAATTCTTCTGCCAATTCGGTCCATTCACCCCAACCGGTATGTGCATAAGTTAAAATTTCCTCTTTACTTAATTGGGTGGTTACCTGAATTAAGTTGCCGCAATTGCAGGTGCCATGATTGCCCCAAGCATATGGTGCTCCATTTGCTAAATTTTCGGCTGTTTTGCGAAGTGCATTAATTAGTTCAATGGATGGTTTTGCCATAACAAATATTATTTGGATAGAAAATGATGTATTGAATTTTTTAAATTTTTGTTCAGCAAATTGAAATTACGCACCTGCTAATTATGGTAACAATTTTGTTGAGCCTGTGCCATGAAATATTAAAACACTAAAAAACAAAATAAGTTTTCATCCATAAAAAAAGCATTACTGTATATTTTCAGTAATGCTTTATCGGTTGATTAAGTTTTTTAGATTATTGGGTTGAGATGTTGTTATTATCGGAAGAAGAGCTGTTGCCGGATTCAACTTTGCGCCCTTTCATTTCATGTTCTTTAATGTTAAGCTTGCGTAATACTTTTGATTTTATCATAATACTTGCCTCAGTACCTGCAGGCTCAATGTGGTATTGCTTTCCATCATAATTAATTACGCCGTATTCATTAATCCATTCATTGGCTAAAATGCGATAGGGATCATTTGGGCGGGCTTGTTTTGTTTTTCCGAATGTAATAAAGTTATTATTATTCTGCTCGAATGCAATTCCTACAATATTGTTACGCTGAAGTACGCAAACACCTGGAGTATTTTTCTTTAATCGAATAATGTTAACATTATGTCCTTTTTCCAAAACAACTTTGCCATCGGTTACTTTAGCTTCACCTGTTTTTACATCTCTTCTCAACACAATATCACGGTCATTATAAAATTGAATTTTATCGAGTGGTTGATGATTGGCTGCCAAGTCAGCTCGAATAGCGGCAGTAAAATAAGTTTTAGGGGCAGAACAAGCGGTTAAAAGAAGTGTAGTTGAAAAAATTAGTATCGTTTTCTTACTCAGCATAATATATTTTTTTATGCGCAGTAAGACATACAATGTGATGATTGGTTTATTGTTGCTCTGCTAAAAAATGTTAAAATAAAATCAGACAATTAAATCTGATTTTTTTTGAAAGTAAAACTTTTGACAGAAATGAAATTTGCCAGGAATAGACCAATAATGATTAAAATGCTACTGATGATGTGTACTTCATAAAATTTTTCTTTTAAAAAAAATACAGCTTCTATAGTACTAAATAATGGAATTAAGTTTCCCATTAAAGCTGTTTTAGAAGCGCCTAATTGTAAAACGGCTTTGTTCCAACTTAGGTATGCTAGCACAGATGCACCTGCTCCAAGGTAAAGCATTATCCAAAAAATGTGCATATTCAGTGTAGTGGTTTGTTGCCAAAACAAATCTTGTACCCATAAAAGAGGTACCAAAAATAAAGTGCCTAAACTTATAATGACTGCCAAAAAAGCGTTGCCATTTAATGCAACAGGTTTTTTTTTCACTAAGATGGTGTATATAGCAAATAAAAGAGCACTCATTAATACCCAAATATCTCCCTTTGAAAAGTTGAATTGTTGCAGGTGTAACCAATTGCCTTTGGTAATTAAAAAAATTACCCCTATAAAACACAAAAGCATACCCGTTAATTTAAAAAAATGCACCTTTTCTTTTAAAAAAATAGCTGCTAAAATAGTTGCAAATATGGGGGATGCCGATGTGCCAATAATGGCCAGATTGATAGCTTGTGTAAAATGACCACCAACATATAAAAAAGTATTGAATAAACTAATGCCAATGAAAGCTGTAATACTTAAATAAGCAACATGTTGTTTTATTAGCTGCCATTGTTCAATAATAATACGGAATGTAAGGGGAAGTATGATAATGCTAGCTGTAAGCCAACGTAATAAACTAAGCTGAACGGGTGGCACTGTACCGGCAATGCCACGAGCAACAATGAAATTTCCCGACCAAAGAATGACAGCTAATAATGCAGCTAAAAATCCCAGCGTAGTATGGCGTTGATGCTTCATGTGTTAATTAACAAGAACCAATTGTTAGTGTGCAAAATCAATTTCGTAATTACCTTTCATTCTTTCTATGGGTGGATTGTAATAACCAAATTTTACATTTGGAAATTCTTCGTGAATTAATTCCTGTAATTGTTTAACACCCAACATTTCACCGGTTTCAGCCAAATTAATTTGTCCTAAATACCAATCAGGATCAATATTAAAATTTCGCCATTGAATCATGCTTAAGTTAGTTGTTTTTATTAGCTTTCGCAAAGCTTCGTACTCTTCAACTGAATCAGTTACACCCGGGAATACAAAATAATTGATACTGCTCCAGCCGCCATGTTCATGAACAACTTTGAGGCTTTCAATAATATCTTCAAATTCATAATTATTGGGCCTGTAATAGCGTGTATAAATACTTTTTTGAGCAGAATTAGTACTTACCCTTATACTATTTAATCCGGCTTTACATAAAGCGGCCACTGCATCCGGTTTTGAACCGTTGGTGTTAATATTAATACTCCCTTTTGAAGTATGTTTTCTAATTTCTATAATCGCATCGCGAATGGTTTCCCACATTAATAAAGGCTCGCCTTCGCAACCTTGTCCAAAGCTAACAATGGGATAAGGCGCATTTAGCAAATGGGGTACCGTAAACTCTACAATTTCTTCAGCAGTTGGTTTAAAAGTTAAACGGTCTTGTGTAGAAACGATGGTTTCTTCAGCGGGTTGAAATGAAATGCATCCAATACAATTAGCATTGCAAGCAGGTGATGTTGGTACCGGGCATTCCCAACGTCCCAAAGCAAAATTTCGGGCTGCAGGGCAGTGGTAAGTGTTACAGCAATTTTGCATTAAGTGCTGTACTAATCTATTATGTGCATATTGTTCTAACAAATTTTTAGCTCCGCTTTTAATTTCTTTATCATTATAACCGGCACATTCCTGGCGTATGTCGCGTTCAATTCTTACTGCCGGAACATAAATAGTGTTATTTTGCCACCCCACAGCGGTATAGCAAAAAAGCGGAAGGGTAGGTGCATCAGGAAAAGATTCATAAGCTGCTAAAAATAATCCGGTATGTGCAGGCGGAATAAAAGCAGCCACGGCCCAACCTTTTTCGCATAAACGCATTTGGCCGGTATTAACGTCAATACCAATGCCACGGCGTTGAGGTAATTCATATAAGTTTCCCCCTTCAGGCAGTTCAATCCAATCTTCAATTGGAATGGGAAATGCATCCCAACCGGCACGGCCAATGGCATACAGTGTTTCATCTTCATAAATATTGCCATTGCCATCGGAATATAATAGATAGGGCGATTGTTGTAACATTTTCAATTTACTTCAAGGTATAAATAATTAATTCGCTGCTTTACTGTTGTTGATTTGTTCAGCACAAAACGTATTGAACTCTTTTTCCTGCTCGGGCGTTACTTCAGCATTCACAGATTTTTGAATGAGTTGATTATTCTTTAAATCTATGGTTAAAATATTGTCTTTAAGTACCACGTTATTTACTTGTTCCCATTTAAATTTTTTAGAAGGGATGCTGTTAAAAACAATTTCTTTTGTATCGAAAGCAACTTCGGGTAATACTTTGGCGGGCTTTTCCAACACAGCAGCAATTAAATATAAAATGGCAAAAAATAATCCCTTTGGATATAAATACCAGCCCCATGCAGCTAACATTAGTGCAAAACGATAGTAAGGCATTATGCCTCTGCTTTGTTGGCGATAACACCATATCCACCAAGAAAAAATAAAAATTGGGATTAAAAAATTAATGGTGTAAATACCTCCACTATGGCCATTTTGGAATAAAACAATGCCTCGTAAAATAAAAGCAACAGCTGCAATGGCTAGCATTAATTGACTAATAATGTCAATTGCTTTAAAAAATTTAACAGGATAGTTTAAAACAATAATGTAATCGAAAGTTTTTATAGGGCGTGTAATCATATTATTCAAAGCGGCAAAATTACGTATTAATAGGTAGTTTGAAGGCTTTTTTTGTTAAACCTTAATCGTTAAAATAATGGATACTGAGCAACATCAGTATTATTTAATCATTTAAGGACTACTTTTGCAGTGAAAATTTGGAATGACATGAAGAAGATGCACCTAATTCTTTTAATTGCTATTGCAGCTGCTATTACCATTTTAATCAGTTATACAGGTAATTTAACAACTTATGAAACCATTGCCTCAGCTAAGCAGAAGCCGGGTAAGTTTGTTAATTTAATTGCTAAACTTGATACAAAAGAACCCGTTCAATATGATGCTGTGAAAGATCCTAATTTTTTAACCTTTACAGCTGTTGATACTTTAGGTAATTCTGTAAAAGTGGTATACCACAATACAAAACCTACTGATATGGAAAAAAGTGAAAGATTGGTTTTGAAGGGTAGAATGGAAGGTGACCACTTTGAATGTAAAGATATTTTGTTAAAATGTCCTTCAAAGTATAAAGATAATCCTGAAGCTGCCGAAAAATCTGTTGCAAAAGGTAATATGTAAAATTATTTTAATTGCCGGGTAGTTTTATTTTAAACAACTACCTTTTTTACGTTGATATAACTAAGCTTATGCATTATAATGGGGAACATTTACTGCCTGGTCAAATAGGTCATTTCTTTTCAATATTATCATTAGTAGCCTCACTTTTAGCCACTATTGCTTATTTTAAAGCAGCGCGAATGAATGATTTGCTACCCGACAGGAAAGGGTGGATAAAATTGGCACGCACCGCTTTTTTTGTTGAAACCATTTCTGTTTTAGGGGTATTTTTCTCCTTATACTATATCATATATAATCATTATTTTGAATACTTTTATGCCTGGAATCACTCCTCACGCAGCTTGCAATTCAAATACATATTGAGTTGTTTTTGGGAAGGATCAGAAGGTAGCTTTTTATTATGGAGCTTTTGGCATTGTGTATTGGGTTGGATATTAATTAAAACCTCCAAAACCTGGGAAGCAGGTGTAATGACGGTTATTAGTTTTGCCCAATTTTGTTTGGCAAGTATGCTAATCGGCATTTACTTTTTCGGATATAAAGTTGGAAGTAATCCATTTATATTGTGGCGTCAGCAAATGCCCGATATTCCCATTTTTGCAGACCCCAACTATTTGCAACTACCCAGAATTGCCGAAGGAAATGATTTAAATACTTTATTACAGAATTATTGGATGGTTATTCACCCACCCATTCTTTTCTTGGGTTTTGCTTCCACCATTGTTCCTTTTGCATATGCTATTGCAGGGTTGTTTAAAAAAGACCATACTTGGATTAAAATCAGCATACCTTGGGCAGCATTTTCCGGTGCGGTATTGGGTACCGGTATAATGATGGGTGCTGCTTGGGCTTATGAAAGTTTATCATTTGGTGGATATTGGGCTTGGGACCCCGTTGAAAATGCCTCATTGGTGCCGTGGATTGTAATGATAGCCGGATTACATACCAACTTAATCTTTAAATCAACAGGCTACTCATTAAGAACAACCTATCTATTTTATATTCTCAGCTTCGTATTGGTGTTATATTCCACCTTTTTAACCCGAAGCGGCATTTTGGGCGATACTTCTGTACACGCTTTCACCGATTTAGGCATGAATGTGCAGTTATTGTTATTTGTTTTGGTGTTTTTTATTCCGGCCATCCTATTATTTATTTGGCGATATAAAAATATTCCGGCTTTACATAAAGAAGAAAATACCAATAGTCGTGAGTTTTGGATGTTTATTGGATCGTTGGTTTTGTTTTTATCGGCTATTATTATAGCAGCTAAAACTTCGGTACCGGTTTATAATAAATTGTTTGGCGCCAATATTGCGCCACCCGAGGATCCTGAATTCTCCTTCAATCAGGTTCAAATATTCATTTTAATAATTATTGGTATTTTAACGGCAGTTACCCAATACTTCAAATACAAAAGTTCACCCCAAGGCTACTTTAGTAAAAATATAGTTTGGCCTACGGTAGCATCTTTAATTGTTGGTTCAGCTATTTGCATTTGGGGTAATATTCATTACAATAAACAAGGTATTGGTTTTTTAGTAGCTATTTACGTAGGTGTATATGCAGCCATTTATGCCATAATAGCCAATGCTGCCTATATTTGGTTGGTATTGAAAGGCAAGTTGAAGGTTGCCGGTGCATCGGTAGCACATGTTGGCTTTGGTATGATTTTATTGGGAGTGCTCATTTCATCAAGCAAAAAAGAAGTATTAAGCTGGAATACCACCGGTATTGCTGTTTTTAAGAAAGATAAGAAAGAAGATCCTGCTGAAAACATTACCTTATTTAAGGGCGTTACAACGGATATGGGTAAGTATATGGTTACTTATGTTCGAGATACATTTAATACAAAAGATAGGAAGCGTTATTATGAAATTGATTTTAAGGCCAAGAATGGCAATGAACAGTTTAAAGTGTATCCCGACATTATAAAAAATAACAAGGGGATGGAAGGCTTTTCACCCAATCCCGATTCAAAACATTATTGGAACCGCGATATTTTCGTTTATATTTCATCATTTCAACAAAATGACCAACCAGACACAGCCACTTTTAGAAACATTGGTATAAAGCCGGGTGATACCACTTTTTATAGTAATGGTATTTTAATTTTAAATAAAGTTCAGGTTAACCCCGAAGCACAAAAAGATAAGTTTAAAAATGGAGAAACCGCTTTGTTTTTAGACATGACTGCCATAACAAAAGATGGGCGTAGATACCCTTTAACACCGGGTATAGTATTGAATAATAATGAGTTAACCAATTACCCGGATACTGTTAAAGCCCAAAGTTTGATTGTTAAATTTAATAAAGTAAGTAATCCGCAAGATGGTAAATTAGAAATAGGAGTTAAGGAGAGTGGCGCCATTACCGATTTAGTAACTTTAAAAGTTTACGAATTTCCCATGATAAATATTTTATGGCTAGGAGTAGTGGTAATGGTAATTGGATTTTTTATGTCAATTTATCAGCGAATTGCACCCCAATTTTTTTCAAAAGAATAGGTTACTTTTAGACTGTCGGCAGCATTAACTAAACAGTTAATGTCTATAGCTTAGCAGCAGTTATGGTTCGTAAACGTTTAATTCAATTAATAGTTATACTGGCATTCAGTTGTATTTATTTTACAGCCAATGCCCAACGTGGAGTAAATGATACAATTCCCGTTCATGCATTTATTACTCCGGAAGGCGATACTATACCTATGGGCTATTTGCCCGATTTTACGATAATTTATTACTTAAATGCTCGACAAAAAAGATATTGGGCAGAGTGGACCAGATTGCGCAATGCAGTTTATGTTACTTATCCTTATGCAAAAGCCGCCGGAAGAATAATGAATGAGATTAATGCCCGTTTGGTAGGAGTTACTAGCAAAAGTGAGCGTAGAAAAATTATTCGTTCCCGTGAAAAAGAATTAAGAAAAGAATTTACGGATAAACTAACGCAACTATCCATTTATCAGGGAAAAATTTTAATGAAATTAATTTATCGGGAAACCGGAAACAATTGTTACGAGATTATTCAGGAATATAAAGGCAACATAACTGCAGCGGTATACCAAACAGTTGCGTTTTTTTTCGGAACTAGTTTAAAACAAAACTATGATCCTAACGGAGCTGATAGAGACATTGAAACCATTGTTCGCGATTTGGAAAGAATGTATGGTTTAAGGGGATAGACAATATTAGTTTAAATAATTTTTTAAAGTATTAATGAAACTTTCCCTATTAATAAATCTTGCACCTAAGCTTTCTAAATGTTCGGTATAAACCTGGCAATCAATAAGCACAACTCCTTCTTTTTGTAAATATTGTACTAACTGAATGAAAGCAAATTTGCTGGCATTGCTCACTTTACTAAACATACTTTCACCAAAAAAAATTTGGCCTAAGCGAATACCATATAAGCCTCCCACCAATTCATTATTCAAATAGGTTTCTGCACTAATGGCGTAGCCGTCAATATGCATTTGAATATAGGCCTGTTCCATTTCATCGGTAATCCAGGTACCATCTTGCCCTTTGCGGGGTGTGGTTTTACAATTATGAATAACTGACTTAAAATTTTTATTAATTGAAAATTGGAAAACATTTTTGCGAATAAGCATTTGCATACTCTTACTCACTTTCAGCTCATTTGGGAACAAAACAAACCTTGGATCGGGGCACCACCATAATGGGGTATTGCCTTCGTACCATGGAAAAATTCCTCTTTTATAGGCTTCCAATAAACGCTGTACAGATAAATCGCCACCAATTGCTAACAAGCCATCTTCCAAGCTTTCAGTTACGGGAGGAAACCATAGGGTATGATTAAGTTGGAATAGCGGCATAATTTAAAAACAAAACTTAATAACCAATTGTGGTAGTTTCAATGGTTGCATTAATGCCACGATCTAAAATGGCTGTACACATTGGTTGTAATGTTTCGTATTCCCCATTTTTAACGGCGCATTTTCCTTTCATGTGTATGAGTAGTGCACATTGCTCTGCCTGTTCATGGGTATGTCCGCAAACCTCAACTAATGTTTCAATAACCCAGTCGAAAGTGTTTACATCATCATTCCAAACAATAAGGTGACAAGTAGGAGAAAAAGCGGTTGCAGTATCTAGTGCCGGTTCTTCCCATTTTTTTTCTTTGGTATGATTAAAAACCTGAATCATGCAACAAAAATAGGTAGTTCTGTTAAAATGTGAATAAGACTTATAACTGCAAAGAATAAAAATCTACGCCGAAATATTGCTTTGTAGTAAAAACTGATAATTTTTAGGTGCTAATCCTGTATGCATTTTAAATATTCTATTGAAATGGGTAACATGATTAAAGCCACAACTGTAAGCAACATCTTTAATTGTTTTTTGATGGTGGGCTAATAATTGAATAGCATGCCTGATTCTTTTTTCAATTACTAATTCAGTGAAAGATTTGCCGGTATGAATTTTACAATATCTTGCAAAAGTTGCCTCACTAACATTAAATAATAATGATATTTTTTTTAAACAAATATCTTCTTTGAAATGTTCATTGATGCAGCAATTTATGGCTTCGGCATTAATAACTGCAGTGTTTTCAATGTTAGTTATTGAATGGGTTTCATTTAAAACGTGAGAGGAATTTTCTTTCGTAATGGTATGTAATAATTTCAACAAATTAATTATATCTAGAAAACCATTGTTTTGGCCAATTATACTAAATAATTCCATAATTTGTTTTGAACTAATATTGTTGAATATTAAGCCTCCATTTGCTTTTACAAAAAGTTTTTTTAGAGCTATGAAAGAAAGCTTGTTTAGCAGCTTGCTATTCAATAGGTCGCTGGGAAAAATAATTTTTGTAACAGTGGCTGAGGTTAATATTTTATTGTTGAGATAATAACCATGTAACATGTTTGGAGGTAAAAAGAATAAAACTTGGCGGTTATTAACTTTGAAAATATGGTTCCCATTAATGCAAGTTATCCCTTGAGCAAAATTAAACAATGCTAATTCCCAATTGGGGTGTAAATGCAATGGTTGATCGTTCAATATTGGTGACTTTACAACCCGCATTGCATCATCGTGCAAGGATGTAAAACAACCACTCATATTTTCTGAGTTCATGCAGCGTATGTTTGGTAAAATTCAACTTAAAGAAACATTTCCTTTAAATTTTTAAATGTTTCTCAATTACTTCAGGCAATCAATTGCATTAAAACGTTGCAGTTCATTCAAAATTTAATTTTGTTTAGAAAAAGTGTTGAACCATAATTTCATTTCAAATTGTTGTTATTTGTTATTTGAATACAAAAATCACATGCAAATATTTTTTTTGACAAAAATCAATTTCTCAAAAAATCAATTCTGTAATGCAGACAAGATGCAGGATTTTAATAAGTAATGTGTAAATAGTACATAATTGTTTGTTAAAAAATCATACAAACATGCCGTTAAAAGGTAAGCACGCAATCGTTTGCGATGTTAAATTTGTTAAAGTTTATTTAACAACCAAACGAAAACATTGCTTATGCCAAACAAACCACACCTAACACGATGTTTTTTGTTACTAGCAGGTCTCTTCTTTTTTACTGTAGGGGCTTTTGCGCAAAAAACAATTTCCGGAAAAGTTACGGGTAAAAACAATCAACCCATTGCAGGGGCAACTGTAAAGGTTCAAGGAACCAGCACGGCTACTGCGACAAACGATGATGGTACTTTTACAATTAAAGTACCAAATGATAAAAGTGTATTACAAATTTCTTCTATTGGTTACAACAGTGTAACAATGCCGGTTAATGGTCGTTCACAAATTGATGTTAGCTTAACAGAAGTTACAAGTGATTTGAATGAAATTGTAGTGTTGGGTTATACATCACAAAAGAAAAAGGACATTACAGGTTCTGTTGCTGTTGTGAATGTAAATGATATGAAATCAGTACCAGGTGGTAATACAGCTGCATTATTACAAGGTCAAGCATCTGGTGTAAGCGTTATTAACTCTGGTGTGCCTGGAGGCGCAACGAGTATTAAAATTAGAGGTATTACTTCACCGGGAAGTTCAGACCCCTTAGTAATTATAGATGGTGTTCAGGGTAATTTACAAGATGTTAATCCTAATGATATTGAATCTATTCAGGTTTTGAAAGATGCGGGTGCTGCAGCTATTTATGGTGTACAAGGTTCTAATGGTGTAATTATTGTAACTACAAAAAGAGGGAAACAAGGTAAGGCTAGAATTAGTTATGATGCTTTTGTAGGCACTCAACGTCCATTAAAAAATGGTTTTAACTTAGAAAACACAAATGGATATGCCAATGTTGTAAAGGCATATGAATTAAATAGTGGTATTGCTCCGGGAAGTCGCAATGCCCAATTTGGACAAGGCGATACACCAGTTATTCCCGATTATATTACACCAACTGGTGCTAAAGCTGGTGATCCTGGTACAGACCCATCTACATATAATATCAACTCCAATCAAATTACAAAAGCTAATAAAATTGGAACGGATTGGTTTCATGAAATTTTTAAACCCGCAATTTTCCAAAGTCACACTTTAACGGCAAGTGGTGGTAATGATAAATCTACTTACTTGTTTTCTGTTGGGTATTTGAATCAACAAGGAACGTTAATTAATACTTACTTAAAACGTTACTCAGTTAGAATGAACACATCCTTCAACGTAAATAATCATATACGTGTAGGAGAAAATGCCTATGTTTTTTATAAACAAACACCTGGATTTACCAATCAAAATGAAGGTAATGCTATTTCTATGAGTTATAGAGAAGCACCAATCATTCCTGTTTATGATATTATGGGAAATTATGCAGGTACCAAATCAGCAGGATTGGGTAATGCCCAAAACCCTGTTGCCAATCAACAAAGAACTGCTAATAATAAAAGCAATGACTGGCAGGTAAACGGAAATGTGTGGGGAGAAGTTGATTTCTTGAAACATTTTACTGCTCGTACAAGTTTTGGAGGTTATTTTGATAACTATTACTACTATTATTTTACTTATACTGCATATGAAAATGCGGAAGGAAATACAAATCCTAATGCATTTACTGAAGGCTCTGGATATAATAGCTTATGGTTATGGACAAACACTGTTAAGTACAATAATGCTTGGGGTAAACACAGTTTAAATGTATTGGTAGGTAGTGAAGCTAAAAATCAATATAACAGAGGGATGAGTGCAGGAAGAGGTTCATATTACAGCACAGACCCTAATTATTGGACTTTAAATACCGGTTCACCAAGTTCTGTAAGTAATAATGGCAATCCTCCTTATCAGTTGGCCATAGCCTCTTACTTTGGCCGGGTAGATTATAATTATGCTGACAAATATCTTCTTGCTGCCACTTTACGTCGAGATGGTTCATCTGTGTTTGCGCCTGGTCAGCAATATGGTAATTTCCCTTCAGTATCTGCCGGATGGAGAATATCTAATGAAAACTTTATGAAGAATGTTAGTTGGGTTAATGATTTAAAGCTTAGAGGTGGATGGGGAACATCAGGCTCATTAAGCAATATTAATCCTACCAATGCTTATTCATTGTATTCATCTGCAGCAGGTATGTCTTATTACCCAATTACTGGTGCTGCTAACTCATCAACTCTTGGATTTTATAATAGCCAATTGGGTAATCCAAATACCACCTGGGAAAAAGATATTATCACTAACATAGGTTTGGATGGTACTATTTTGAAAAATAAATTAGACTTCAGTTTAGAGTGGTACAAAAAATCAATTAGCGGTTTATTATTCCCAAGTGTATCAGCAATTGGAAATTATCAAGGTGGAGCTAGCCAGCCATTTGTAAATATTGGTGATGTTAAAAACACAGGTATAGACTTCTCTTTAACATACCATGGAAAAATTGGTCGTGATTTCCATTTTGATGTAAATGGTAATATTACTTCATACAAAAACGAAGTATTAAGTTTACCTCCTGGTGTAAAATATGTTGATGAGTATAGTGCAGGTTCAAGCAGAATTGGTGCTTTCTCAAGATTACAGCCAGGTCATCCAATTGGAGCATTCTATGGCTATCAAGTAGTTGGATTATTTAAGGATGCCAATGATGTAGCTAAATCTGCAACTCAAGATGGTGCTGCACCAGGTAGATTCAAGTATTTAGATGCTAATGGCGATGGCCAAATTACACCAGATGATAGAGTGTTTTTTGGTAACCCTAATCCTAAATTTACTTATGGTTTCACCATCAATGCAACATATAAGAACTTTGATTTGTCTATGTTCTTTTATGGCTCTGCAGGAAATGATGTTATTAACTATGTTAAGTATTGGACAGATTTTTATCAAGTATTTAAAGGGAATGTTAGCAAAGGATTGTTACAAAATTCTTGGTCACCCAGTAATTTAAATGCCAAAATTCCAAGAATAGAACAATCAGCTAATTTTAGTAATACAACAGTATTTAATTCCTTTTATATGGAAAAGGGTTCTTATTTAAGATGTAAGAATTTTATGATTGGATATACAGTTCCTTCAGCACGATTAGAGCGTATTGGTATTCAAAAATTACATTTCTATTTGCAGGCTGCTAACTTATTTACAATTACCAAATATACTGGTTTAGATCCTGAATTGCAGGGCTCTGATCTTTCAAACAACAGTAACTTTGGTATTGACTTTGGTAACTATCCTGCAAACCAAAAAAACTTCAATATCGGAGTTAATGTAACATTCTAATTGTGATTTATAATCATTTAAAAATATGAATATGAAGAAGTTTCATTATAAATACATAATACCCACTACAATCATGTTGGTTGTATTTCTTGTGGCTTGTAAACAAAGTTTTTTGAATAAACCACCAATAGGAACATTAAACCAAAATATCTTGGCCAATCAGTCTGGTGTTCAAGGTCTTCTAATTGGGGCTTACTCTCTATTAGATGGGGAAGGTGGTAACAATACAGGATGGGGATCTGCTGCCAGTAATTGGGTATATGGCAGCGTTTGCGCCGATGATGCTTATAAAGGATCAGACCCCTCTGACCAAGGTGATATTCTTTCATTAGAAACGTTTACTGCAACATCTACAAATAGCTATACTGCAAACAAATGGGCTGCTTGTTATGATGGTATTCAAAGAGCTAATGAAGTTTTAAGAGTATTAAAGATAGCAACTGGTATTTCATCTGCCGATGCAACTGAATTTACTGCAGAAGCAAGATTTTTGCGTGGTCATTATCATTTTGAATTGAAAAAAGTGTTTGGCAATGTTCCTTACATTGATGAAACTGTAACTGATACAACAAGTAGAAATACAGTAAATAACATTGACGGCTCAGGTAATTATGTGAACATTTGGCCACAAATTGAAGCTGATTTTCAGTATGCAATGCAAAATTTGCCAGCAGTTCAACCTCAAATTGGTAGAGCTAATAAATATGCAGCTGAGGCATTCTTAGCTAAAGTATATATGTTTGAAGGTAAATATGCCCAAGCTAAACCTTTATATGATGATTTAATTCAAAATGGTGTTACTGCCGGCGGTACAAAATATGCTTTAGTAAAATACTATAGCAATTTTAATCCCGCTACCAGAAATAGTGCAGAATCCGTTTTTGCTGTACAAATGGCTGTTAATGATGGTTCAGGAACAAGTGCTGGTTCACCCAATGGCAATTACGGTGATATTTTAAATTTCCCTTATGGCGGTGGTCCTGGTGCTTGTTGCGGTTTCTTTAATCCTTCTCAAACATTAGCTAATGCCTATAAAACTGATCCAGTTACTGGTTTGCCTTTATTGAATACATACTTCAATGCACCTAATGTTAGCGATTCTACCAATTTATATACAGGTACACTTGACCCACGAATTGACTGGGCTATGGGTAGACCAAGTATTCCTTATTTAGACTGGGGACCACATCCAGGTGCAGCCTGGATTAGAAATGTATCTGCAGATGGTGTTTTTAGTCCCAAAAAGAATGTTTATGCCCAAAGTCAAATTGGGGTTTATACAAGTACTGAAAATTATTGGGGTGCTACAGAGTTAGTAGCCAATAATGTTAATCTAATAAGATTTTCAGATGTGTTGTTGCTTGCAGCAGAATGTGAAGCTCAATTAGGCAACTTAGGTACTGCACTTAATTATGTTAACCAGGTACGTGCACGTGCAGCGGATCCAACCGGATGGGTTTACAAAAATGCTAGTTATGATGCCACTAGTTCAACCTATGCTCCACAAACAACACCTGCTGATAATTATAAAGTTGGGTTATATCCTGCATTTGCTAATCAGGCAGCAGCTTTGCAAGCAATACAAATGGAGCGCTATTTAGAGCTTTCAATGGAAGGTCATCGCTTCTTTGACTTGGTTCGTTGGGGAATTGCTAAAAATGTAATCAACAATTATTTCAATACTGATAGAATTGCCAAAGCAACTTTATTGCCTGTTGGAGCTCAATTTGTGGCTGGTAAATCTGAATTATTCCCAATTCCTCAAACTCAAATTGACATATTAAATGCGGATGGTAAAATTCACTTGAAGCAAAACCCAGGTTACTAGTATTCGGAACACCAATCTTTAACCTTTCAATATGTAACCTATTGCTATAATAATATTTATAGCAATAGGTTTTTTTATGCAGTTTTTAATAATACAAGAAAAGAGAAATGCATTCTTTGCTGTATATTAACAGTCGCATATTTGTATTAGTTAACCAAAACTTTTTATGAGAAAACTTTTTTATTTATTTTCTATTATTACCCTTGTTGGCCAATATGCCTGCAACAAACCTCATACCTTGTTTGTACAAATGGATGCAAAACAAACAGGTATAGATTTTTCAAATACCATTGTTGAAAATGATTCCATTAATTCTGTTGATTTAGAAAATGTTTATAACGGTGGAGGCGTTGGTGTAGGTGATTTTAATAATGATGGTTTACCAGACTTATATTTTACCGGTAATTTGGTGTCGAATAAGCTTTACTTAAATAAAGGAAATTTTTCTTTCAAAGATATTACCAATGAAGCAGGTGTAACAGGAAATGGAAGATGGTGTAGAGGTGTTGCAGTTGTAGACATTAATAATGATGGTTGGTTGGACATTTACGTATGTGCAACTTTAATGAAAGATCCCGAGAAAAGACGTAACCTTTTATATATTAATCAAGGAGCAGATAAAAATGGTGTTCCACATTTTAAGGAAATGGCAAAAGAATATGGGTTAGACGATACAGCTCATTCCACACAAGCTGCTTTTTTTGATTATGATAATGATGGAGATTTGGATGTTTACGTCGTGAATAACGAAATTAATAAAGACAAATATCCTGATGGGTTTCATGTTATTCTAAAAAATGGCGAAAATCCAAGTACAGGGCAACTATTTAGAAACGATTGGAATGATAGTTTGCATCATCCGGTTTTTACGGATGTTTCTAAACAAGCAGGTATTCAAACAGAAGGCTATGGCCACTCAGTTGCAATTGCCGATTTTAATAATGATGGATGGAAAGACATTTATGTAAGTAATGATTTCGTTACTAACGATTTATTGTGGATTAACAATCATGATGGAACATTCACTAATCAGCTTTCCCATTATTTTAAACATACTGCAGCTAATGCAATGGGGTGCGATGTAGCGGATGTGAACAATGATGGATTGCCTGATATGATTACACTTGATATGAATCCACAGGATAATTATAGAAAAAAAATGATGATGAACGCTAATAATTATCAGCGTTACCAGAATAGTGATCGTTATGGCTACAATTATCAGTATGTTAGAAATGTATTACAATTGAATCAAGGTTATCGTGTTTCAGGTAATGATTCTATAGGTGATCCTATTTTTGGTGATGTGGCCTATTATGCAGGCATGGCTGAAACGGACTGGAGTTGGACACCTTTATTGGCCGATTTTGACAATGATGGCAAACGTGATATCATCATCACGAATGGTTTCCCAAAAGATGTTACAGATCACGATTTTATTGCTTATAGAACCGAAGCCTTTTTATTGGCTTCAAAAAAAGACTTATTAGCGCAAATTCCCGTAGTAAAAATTCACAACTATGCCTTCAAAAATATTGGGGAAACTAAATTTGAAAATGTAACAGATAAATGGGGCTTCCAAATGCCTACCTTTTCAAATGGGGCAGTTTATGTTGATTTAGATAATGATGGCGATTTAGATGTTGTTATCAATAACATCAATCAAAAAGCATTAGTTTATAAAAATACAACTCGAGAAACTGATACCTTAAACGCTCATTTTTTGGATGTTCTTTTTAAAGGCGATAAAAACAATGTAAACGGAATTGGAGCATCAGCTACCATATATTACAGCAATGGCGAACAACAGCTTTGGGAAAATGCACCATATCGCGGTTATTTATCTTCTGTTCAAACCAGAGCTCATTTTGGGTTGGGAAATCTAAATACTATCGATTCCTTAAAAATTATTTGGCCCAATCATTTACAGCAAACCATTCTTAAACCTACCATTAATCAGCAACTGATTGTTTATCAAAAAAACGCTACAGTGCCTGTAACTTTTGGTCATCCATTAATTGCTCAAAATGCTTTGTTTAAGAATATCACAGACTCAGTTCATTTAAATTATCAGCATCAGGAGCATGATTTTATTGATTTCAATATTCAAAAACTTTTACCTCATAAGTATTCTGAATATGGTCCTGCACTGGCTGTTGGTGATATTGATGGCAATGGATTGGATGATATAATTGTTGGTGGTGCTTACAAATACAGTGAAGCCATATTGCTACAACAAAAAAATGGACAATTTATCCAAAAAAACTTATTAAATGATGCTGCAGCAGCAAACAAAGTTGCTGAAGATATGGGCATGTTATTGTTTGACGCAGATGGAGATGGGGATTTGGATTTATACATTGCTAGCGGCGGATATGAAAATGCACCCAATACCTCTGCTTATCAAGATAGATTATACATGAATGATGGCAAAGGTAATTTTACATTAGATAGTTTAGCATTGCCTCAAAACTTTACCAGCAAATCTTGTGTTCGGGCATTTGATTATGATGGCGATGGTAAATTAGATTTATTCATTGCGGGCCGTGTTGATCCTTGGCATTATCCAAAGCCAGTAAGCAGCATCATACTACACAATGAAAGTAGCAATGGTAAAGTGTATTTTAGAGATGTAACAAAAACAGTTGCACCAGATTTGAATAATATTGGTATGGTAAGTGATGCCATCATTACTGATTATAATAACGATGGTAAACCTGATATTGTGTTAGCCGGTGAATGGATGCCCATTACTTTTTTGGAAAATAAAAATGGTACGTTTAAAAATGTTACAACACAAACCGGGGTACAAAACAATTTGGGCTGGTGGAATAGTATAGTTCCCGGCGACTTTAATAATGATGGTTATACTGATTACATTGTTTCCAATTTGGGATTAAATTCCTACTATAAAGCCACACAACAATATCCTATGCATGTTACTGCTGGCGACTTTGATAATAATGGTAGTTACGATGCCTTTGTTTCATTGTATTTACCAGATAGTACAGGCAAAATGTTAGAATATCCTGCTTTAACTCGCGATGATGCCATTAAGCAAATGATTATTATGAAAATGCGATTTAAAAACTATAAATCGTATGCTACTGCAACTATGGATCAAATTTTAACTCCTGAAGAGCGTAAAAACGCTTTACGATTAACAGCTAATTATATGCAATCTGTTGTTTTAATGAGTAATGGCAAAGGTGGTTTTAATTGTGTTCCATTACCTATGCAGGCACAACTATCTGCGCTAAATGGAATGGTAGTTGATGATTTTGATGGTGATGGTAACTTAGACGTTTTATTTAATACAAACGATTATGGCACAGAAGTAGGAACAGGGCGTTATGATGCATTGAATGGTTTGTTTTTAAAGGGGAATGGCAATGGTAGCTTCAATGTAAGTACTATGTTACAAAGCGGAATATTTATACCCGGCAATGGAAAAGCGTTGGTAAAACTTAGGAATGCTGAGAATAGGTATTTGGTGGCTGCCTCTCAAAACAGAGGACCATTGTTGTTGTTTGCTGCCAATCATTCATTTCAAAATATACCCGTATTGCCCAATGATAACTATGCTTTGGTTTATTTTAAAAATGGTCATAAGCAAAAAATTGAGTGTAATTATGGAGCATCTTTTTTGTCGCAATCCGGACGTTTTCTTAGTGTAAGTGGTTTAGTTCAATCCGTAGATGTTTATCAAAATAATGGCAGTCACCGAACTGTAACACTTAAATAGTGAAGGTATTAATTTCATACAATGCGAAAGGCAAGAATTAAAACTGGTTTATTTATTACAGTAGCTTTTTGTTGGTGGTGTTTTAGTTGTAAACAAACTCCCCAAAAAAATGCTTATGAAAATAATTTGGGCATACCACCTTCAGTAATGGCACAACTTGATAGCATTCATTATACACAAATAAAATGGATGGATTCAGTTAAAGCTATTGGAAATGTATTTTACGGAGATACAGTTTTACTGAATTACACTTTTAAAAATATAGGAGAAACACCATTGTTTATCGCAGAAGTTAAGCCTTCTTGTGGATGCACAGTAGCCAGTTATCCCAAGCAGGCAATTATGCCCGGCGAAACCGGAATTTTACAGGCTAAATATACTTCAGAAGGCTTTCCGGGAAATTTTCGGAAATTCATTACCGTTAAATCGAACACAAAAAATGGTGTATATCATAGTTTGCAATTTCTTGGTATTTTAAGCAAAGACAGTTTACCACACCAAAATATAACATATTTAAAATGAAATCTATGCAAACAATCAAACATTTAATTATTGGTGGTTTTGTTTTTTTTATGGTAGCCTGCAATACCATTAAAAATCAAACCCCTGAACAGGTGCAACAAAATTTAACCACTGCCATGCAAAATTTTTTACAAAAAACACAGCAGCGCGACAGCAATAAAGTAATATTTACAGTAAAAAGTGTAGCCTATTATGAAGAGGCGCAATATTACATATGCGACTTTAAAGTGCATATGCAAAATAATCCCCAAATAATGGCTAATATCCCTAAAATAGATACCGTAGGCACTATGCATTGCCGGATTACTAAAGATTTTCAAAATGTAACAAGGGTATATTAACATTTGGTCATTACCATCATATTAGTATATTTAGCACCCTTTTTGTACGAATATGATGGAATGGCTTTTTTGGATTGCTTTTTTATTGTTGTTGTATACTTACGTATTGTATCCAATAATACTTTTATGTATTGTAAAGTTGTTCGGAAAAAAATCGCTCAAACCTAATACGCTTCTCACCTCAAATTACCCTTCCGTAGCTTTAATTATACCTGCCTATAATGAAGCTGAATGTATTCAAGAAAAAATTGAGAATTCTTTAAACATAATATATCCATCTCAGTTATCCATTTTTGTGGTAACCGACGGTTCAACAGATGGTACTGAAAGCATTGTTGCTTCATACAATCAGGTAGTATTATTACATCAACCCAAACGTTTAGGTAAAATTGAAGCAATGAAGACTGCATTGAATAAAGCTAAAGCTGAAATATTAGTGTTTACCGATGCTAACTCACTTTTAAATGCCAATTGTTTACAACAATTAATTCCACACTTTTCAAATTCAAGTATTGCAGCAGTTTCAGGTGAAAAGAAAATTATTTTAACTAACATAGAAGATGCAATGTTAGGGGAGGGTATTTATTGGAAATATGAATCCTTCATTAAAAAAATGGAAGCCAGGTTTAATACCGTAATTGGCATGCCGGGTGAATTATTTGCTATTCGTTCAGGTATATTTCCGGAATTGCAACAAAATACCATAACTGAAGATTTTGCTATTGCCATGCAATTAATTGAGAATGGCTATATTATTGCTTATGAACCCAATGCTGTTGCAGCAGAAAAACCTTCCGCTTCTATCATGGATGAGTTTAAACGAAAAAAGAGAATTGCTGCAGGCAGTATTCAAACTTTATTACGTACACTACATTTGTGTAATCCTTTTAAATATCCGGCCATTGCTTTTCAATACATTAGTCATAAAGTATTGCGTTGGTTACTCATTCCCTTATTACTGCCAATTTTATTGATTACTGGTATTTATTTATGGCAAGTTGCTCATTTTGCTTTTTTTAAGTGGATATCCATCCTTCAAATTATATTTTACGTTTTAGCGCTCATAGGTTGGATTGCCGAGTTAAAACATGTTGCTTTAAAATGGCTTTATATTCCCTTTTATTATTGTTTTATGAATATTGCTATGTTGGCCGGAATGATGAATTATTTATTAGGACGTCAACCGGCTTTGTGGGAAAAAGCTATTCGTAAATAAGCGTTTGTTGGAAGTTTATTGAGTTTTTTTGTATTGCCCTATGAATATGGGATTTAAACTCTTTAAAGTACATTAGAAAGACCAAAGGAGAGGGTATACTTAACTGTTTCAATATTCTATTAATCGTTATTTTCTTTATCATCAATGCCATTACTGCTACCCTTATGATGACTTTTTTAGTTTTAGTAGTTTGCAGGAGAGTAAAATGTTTGAATAAAAAACCTAAAAATAAAAAAACGAAACAGATACTGTTTCGTTTGGTGGGAGTTGACGGGTTCGAACCGCCGACCCTCTGCTTGTAAGGCAGATGCTCTAAACCAGCTGAGCTAAACTCCCTTCTTTTTCGTTGTTTGGGAGTGCAAAAATAGGTGCTGAAAAATAACTACCAAAAAAAATTTTTTAATTTAATTGTAAAGCAGGTAAACGGTATTGTGTACTATCATATAAAATCAAGTTTTCAATGCTGTATTCCCAAAACTTATTTAAAGGCATTTTATTGATATACTTTATTACTTCATCCTTATTATCTGCATTCATAGTAATCCAAACGGTTTGTGATTCCATACTCACAGCATAGCTTTCAATAATACCTTTATTCATTAAATAATTAATGTATGTGCGATGTGAAGGTAATAAAGTTAAAATCTCATCATCTAAAGTAAAGTGCACTATTATTTGAAATTTATTCATAACGCAATTTTTTCATTTTCACAATTTAAATTCCTTACACAAATTACAACAATATTCATGCTTTTTTTGTTTTTTATGGCAATTTGTCAATGGTAGAATGTCAATTATGGCAGAACCATTAAATTGCATTATTATTTTGATGCATGGTAACATTGATTTACTAAAGATTTTTATTAATAATTCTTTAAAATGAAGACGATAGGACTACTCATTGTTTCAAACATTTTTATGACGTTTGCTTGGTACTGGCATTTAAAAGCAACGGGCGTGCCTTTATGGAAGACAATTTTAATTAGCTGGTCAATCGCATTCTTTGAATATTGTTTAACAGTTCCGGCTAATAGAATTGGGTTTTTAGAGGGATGGAATGGCTTTCAATTAAAAATTATTCAAGAAGTAATAACACTAATAATTTTTTCTTTTTTCGCAGTATTATATTTAAAGGAACCATTGCGTTGGAACTATGTAGTGAGTTTTGGGTTAGTATTGGGTGCTGTTTATTTTGCTTTCAAGAAATAATGCTTCCACCAATTGATAGCCCAATTATTTAAGCGTTAATTGAGCAATACGACCTTTATTCCCGGCTAAAAAAATGTTATTGTTTTGGGAAACAGCAATGGTATGGAAAGAAGCTGAACTAATTTTTTCCCAATGCATTCCATTGTCGTTACTTATATCAACACCTGAAGTGCCACAACAAATCCATATATTATCTTTTATATGTTTTACGCATGACCGATATCCACCAGGTAATTGTTTAGGAACCACTAATTGAATGTTAGGTTTTGTTTCAATAACAACAGCGTTGCCTTTAGCAATGGTATCGTGCATAAAATCACCACCCACTACAATACATGTGTGTTTATAACAATCAATTGAATTAGCTCCCTCAGTTGCGTTCCCTTGCAGTAATGGCAATGGATAAGCTTTTTGAGGAGTATATAAAGCAGATGCTGCACCACCGGTTATCATCCAAGGCTCAAACTGATTTTTCCATACAAAAAGGTTGCTGTTACTGGCTGCAAAAAAAGCTTCGCCTTTCAATAATACGGGGATATTGTCAGTGGTTATTTGCCAGTTGTAACCACCATCGTTGGTAAAGGCTAAAAAGGGTTGTTGATTATGAATGGGATCGCCAACTACCCACCCGTGCTTAGCATTGGTAAAAAATAAAGCATCTAAAAACATTCCCGGAGTATTATCCTGCCAAACAATCTTCCATTCTTTTCCTCCATTATTAGTTTTTAAAATAACAGCAGGCTCACCAACTGCTGCAATTATAGCTTCATTTGCATTAATGGCATATATAGATCTAAAGTCACGATTGGCAAAATCTTTTACTGTTATCCATGCCCAATGCCGGCCACCATCTATTGTTTTGGCAATTTGGCCGTTACTACCTGCAGCCCAAACAATATTTTTTCCTGCACAGCTTAAAGCTCTAATGGAGGTGTTTTTATTGCTTTCAGCTATTATTTTAATTTGTTGTCCGGTAGCATTATGTAAATAAAATAAAAAACAAGTGAACAAAATCAGTTTTGATAAATGCATTTTTCATTCATTTTTGCAAACGAAAATTACTTTAAAATTTTGAGTATATGTTGCCTTATTGGATGAGTAGGACGAATTTGTTATTGCAAGAAGATGCAATTAATGCTTTGCAATCAAAAAAAATATTGTTATTGGGTTTAGGTGGTGTAGGCGGAATTTGTGCGGAAATGCTGGTAAGAGCTGGTATTGGTAATATAACAATTGTTGATAATGATAAGGTAGACCCCAGTAATATTAATCGTCAATTAATTGCTTTGCATTCTACTATACAACAGCCTAAAGCAGCATTATGGCATAGGCGTTTATTAGATATTAATCCCAATTTGCAAGTTGAATATTTACAGTTATTTGCCGATAAACAATGGATACGAACATACATTCAACCTGAAAAATTTGATTACGTAATTGATTGTATTGATACCCTTACTCCAAAAGTATTTCTGCTGCAACACTGTGTTGAAAATAAAATTAAGATTGTTAGTTCCATGGGTGCAGGCGGAAAAATCAATCCATTACTGGTACAAACATGCGATATTTCCGAAACTTATGAATGCAACTTAGCTAAGTATGTTCGAAAAAAATTAAGAAAAGTAAACATTCGTAAAGGTATTAAAGTTGTTTTTAGTCCGGAAGAAACAATTCCCGGGAGCATCTTAGTAACTGAAAACGCAAAGCCCAAAAAATCAATTATCGGAACCATTAGTTACATGCCGGCTATTTTTGGTTGTACCATTGCCAGCGTGGTAATTACCGATTTGTTAGGACTAAAAATTCAGGATTAGTAAAGCAAATAGGGCTTTATTGCATGCTGCCAGGCTTTTTTCACATTTAATAAGCCGGCTATTACAGTTAAAAAGTTTGTTAATGGCAAATCAAATAAACTTTCTGCATTTTTAATGCCTAGTAGTTTGTCTAAATGCTCAACTCCTGATGGGTTTACATTGGTAATATAATTTTCCCAAGCAAAATGTGTTGGATGTAAATCTTTAATAATTTTTATCAGTAATAATCCTATGAATACGGATTGGTATTTTTCTTTTTCTATTATTTTCAACTGCACGCCATGACACAGTTGGTTAGCAAATTTTCCTTGAGTTGGTATAAAGTCAATAGTATTGGTGCTAACATAATTAGGCGATAATTGATTAAATGTTTTAGAAATTGCTAAAGCATCTATCCATGGTGCTCCGGCAATTGTAAAAGCATGAGGAGTGCCGCGTCCTTCTGAAATATTGGTGGCTTCTAAAAATGCCAAACCACAGTAACATAGTGCTGATTCAAAGTTTTGAATGGCTGGAGAAGTAGGATTAAAAGGTAATCCCCAATCATTTTGAAAACTATTTCTTTGATAATTGGCTATTTTAATTACTGACAATGGTGCATTCAGTTTCATTTTTTGATTAAAATAATTGGCTAATTCACCTAAAGTGCAACTATGTCTAATGGGCATTGGCCATCGCCCAATAAATGAGGCACAACTGCTATCTAGCATCGGGCCTTCCGATAAACTAATATTGCATGAAATAGGATTGGGGCGGTCTGCAACAATCAAGGGAATTTGATAGGCAGCGCTGGCTTCCAGTGCATAACTTAAAGTCCATAAATAGGTATAAAATCTGGCACCAACATCAGGAATGTCAAATAACAAATAGTCAAGTCCCTTTAAATCATCAGCTGACGGTTGTAATTTTTTACCATATAAACTAATAATAGGTAATTGAGTTAATGGGTCAATACCATCATCTATAAATGCCCCATCTGCACCATTAACTTGCAAGCCATGTTCAGGTGAAAACAATAGTTGAATATTAAATTGATGTTGCAATAACGCCTGCCTACTGGGCAATCCATTCTTATTTTTGGCTGCATGGTTCGTAATTAAAGCAATGTTCTGTTTGTGCCAAAAGGGTGGGTTATCTAACAATACATCTATTCCTGCAATAGGTGTTTGCATGGGTTAGGATTCATTTACAAACTTTAAAACAATTTTTAAATGCTCTACTACATTAAAAATAATAGGGCATCGGCTGTAATGCATAAAGGTAGTAAATGTACGCTTGTTAAATTCCGGAATATGTAATGCCGGAAATTCTTTGCATCCCTGAAAGCGATGCTCATAAATACTACAGCTTAAATTTTTTAAAAAAGGGCAGGGTATGGTGTTGATTAATAAAGTGGATGAACTTCCTTCTTCTATATAGGTTTCATTAAATTGCGAACGAGGAATGTTTAGGTGTTTCGAAACAGCCTCTGCTTCAGCATCAGTAACATTAATTAACAAACTTTTACAGCAATTGCCACATTGTCTGCAATCAATATAAGGTGTAATAGCCTCGTTTAAATTTTGTACGGCGGCATCAACTTGTTCTGAAGGAAAATTTTTGAGAAATGGTATAAATTCCTCATTTTCTGCTTCTTTTTTGCAGGCAACTGCAGCAATGGCCTGCAAATTGGTTTCAATATGAAAATGTGGTGCTATAAGGCAAACTTACAGTAATAAACCTGCAAAAAATCGATAATTCTAACCAAATTTTATCCACAATTTCTTTAAAAAGTAAAAACTTGCTTTGTAAAGTGCTTTGCAGGCTTAGATTTGCGGCACACAAAAGTTTCGCATTATTCAATAATGTTGATATTTTTTTTCGCTACCGCACAATGTTCACCTTTATTTTGGCTTTTGTGCATATATGCTACATTTAATGATTAAAACTGAAACCTATGGCAGCAGAACAATTTGGAAAATATACGGAAGATGATATTAAAAGCCTCGATTGGAAAGACCATATTAGGCTTCGCCCGGGTATGTATATTGGTAAATTGGGTGATGGTACTGCCCCTGATGATGGTATTTATGTGTTATTGAAAGAGGTGATTGACAACTGTATTGATGAATATGCAATGGGGTTTGGAAAAAGTATCCAAATTCAGTTAGATGGAAAATCCATTCATGTTCGAGATTTTGGTCGTGGTATTCCTTTAGGAAAACTGGTTGATGTAGTAAGTAAAATCAATACAGGTGCAAAATATGACAGCAAAGCTTTTCAGAAGAGTGTTGGTTTAAATGGTGTAGGTACCAAAGCTGTAAACGCATTAAGTAGTCATTTTATGGTGGCTGCCTATCGCGACGGGAAAATGAAAATGGCAGAGTTTGAACGCGGTAAATTAATTAAAGAAACGAAAGAAGAAAAAACAACTGAGCCTAATGGTACTTTGGTAACATTTACACCTGATGAACAAATATTCAAAAATTACCATTTTAGAATTGACTTCATTGAGAATCAATTATTGAATTACTGCTATTTAAATGCCGGATTGGTCATTCAGTTCAACAATAAAAAATTTGTAAGTAAAAATGGTTTGTTGGATTTATTGCAACACAAAACCAACACCGATGAATTACGGTATCCTATTATACATTTAAAAGGGGAGGATATCGAAGTAGCCCTATCGCACAATAACGACTACGGTGAAGATTTATATTCATTTGTAAATGGGCAATATACTACACAGGGGGGTACACATCAGCAAGGTTTTAGAGAAGCATTTGTAAAAGTTATTCGCGATTTTTTTAAGAAAGATTATGAAGCTTCCGATATACGTACCAGCATTGTTGCAGCCATTTCAATTCGTGTACAGGAACCTGTTTTTGAAAGTCAAACAAAAACCAAATTAGGTTCACAACACATGTTTGAAGGAGGGCCCTCCGTAAAAAAGTTTATTGAAGAATTTTTAGCTAAAGAATTAGATAATTTTCTACATAGGAATGCCCCCATTGCCGATGCCCTTAAAAAAAGGATTGAGCAAAGTGAGAGAGAGCGAAAAGAGTTGGCAGGTATTAAAAAAATTGCGAATGAACGTGCCAAAAAAGCCAATTTACACAATAAAAAATTACGCGATTGCCGAATTCATTTCAACGATGAACCGCCGGTAAAAAACCGTCAGGAATACATTGAAGTGATGAATCAAACTACTTTGTTTATTACTGAGGGCGATAGTGCCAGTGGTTCCATTACAAAATCGCGTCATGTTGATACACAAGCTGTATTTAGCCTTAGGGGAAAGCCTTTAAACAGCTATGGGCTTACTAAAAAAATTGTGTATGAAAATGAGGAGTTCAATCTGTTGCAACATGCATTAAATATTGAAGAGGGAATGGATGGCCTGCGTTACAAGAATATTGTAATAGCGACCGATGCCGATGTGGATGGTATGCATATTCGTTTGTTGCTAATGACTTTCTTTTTGCAATTTTTCCCCGAACTGGTGAAGCAAAACCATGTATTCATTTTAGAAACTCCTTTATTTCGTGTAAGGAATAAACAAGAAACTATTTATTGTTACGATGAAGCAGAAAAACAGGCTGCAGTAGCAAAACTGGGTAATAAACCTGAAATAACCCGTTTTAAAGGCTTGGGTGAAATTTCGCCTGAAGAGTTTGGTAAATTTATTGGGGCAGATATGCGCTTGCAACCGGTATTGCTGGAACAAGGCGATCATATTCAGCAATTGCTAGAGTATTACATGGGCAAAAACACACCACAGCGCCAGGAATTTATTATTGAAAATTTAAGAGTTGAACTAGATTTAATTGAAGAAACCGTTTAAAAAATTTTTGAAGCATGACGCATATAGTTTTTAATGCTGCCGATGCAGAAGTTTTAAAAAAAGCTATGGAGCTTGATGAATCGCTTTTGGGTGATGTTGTTGAGATAAAAGACGATTATGCCGTTGGACCTGTTATTGATATTTATGAAACCTACGGCTATCAGGCAAGGAGAAATTGGTGGCAGGAAGTAGTTGAAAACTCACCTTATACAGGCCAGCTAGATATAGTTGATGACAAGTTAACGGTACATAATTTGTGTAATAAATTAAAAGAAGATAGTAATCTACAGGTTTGGATTTGGATGGGGCAAAACGCACACGATGTATGTGGTTATTATTGGTTAATGTCGCAATTGGGTGCTTTTCAGGGTCAGGTATTTGTGTTGTACATGAATAATCTACCTTTTATTAATGAAAAAGGAGGCATATTTTATCCTGCATACTTGTATGAAATACAACCTAAAGAGTTTTTGAAAGCTAAAAAGTTAGCACGTCCTATTACTTTAAGTGAATTTGAAGTGGATCCTGATGAATGGAAAAGAATAGGATTAGAAAACGGATTAGTTAGAGTTTTGGAAGGAGGAAAAAAAATTGTAAGTAAAGATGCCAGCTTTTTTGATAAAGAAATTAAGGCATTCATTCAAAACGATCCTCAAAAGCTACCCAAAATGTTGCAACAAATTGCCAACAAATCAAAATTAAAAATAAGCGATGTATTTATGGTTTGGCGAATGCGTGAAATGGCAAATGCAGGCTTATTGGCATTTAAAGGCGATTGGGCAAAAGGCTGGAAAGATATGGAGGTTATGTTGAATAATACTGCCGCAATAGAACAGGTATCGGCCGAGTAGTTAACCAAAGCAAGGAATTAAATATTTTGTTTTAATTATTTTAAAAGTAAGCCAGGAATTGAAGTTATGGAAAATGATAATTTAGAAAATTCAATATATCAAAACGAAAGTGGCATTCAGGGGCAATACAAGAACTGGTTTTTAGAGTATGCCTCGTATGTAATTTTAGAAAGAGCTGTACCGGCTGTTGAAGATGGTTTGAAACCGGTGCAACGCCGTATTTTACATGCTATGAAAGACATGGATGATGGTCGCTTTAATAAAGTGGCCAACATTATTGGTCAATCTATGCAATACCATCCACATGGCGATGCATCAATTGGTGATGCATTGGTGAATATGGGGCAGAAAGATTTATTGATTGATACACAGGGAAACTGGGGCGATGTGCGTACAGGTGATGCAGCAGCGGCACCCCGCTATATTGAAGCCCGTTTAAGTAAACTTGCACAAGAAATTGCTTTTAATCCTAAAACAACCAATTGGCAGTTAAGCTACGATGGACGTAAACAGGAGCCCGTTACCTTACCCATGAAATTTCCACTTTTATTGGCGCAAGGTGCCGATGGAATTGCCGTAGGGCTTTCAACCAAAATATTACCCCATAATTTTTGTGAAATTTGCGATGCATCCATCAAATATTTAAAAGGGAAAAAATTTGAATTATATCCCGATTTCCAAACCGGTGGTATGATGGATGTTTCTAACTACAATGATGGAAAACGAGGTGGTAAAATAAGGGTACGATGCAAAATAGAAGAACTTGATAAAAAATCGCTCATTATTCGCGATGTTCCTTATGGTGTAACAGTTTCTCAATTATGTGAAAGCATTACTAAAGCCAACGATCAGGGTAAAATAAAAATTAAAAAACTAACGGAATTTACCGGTAAGAATGTTGAAATACAGGTTGATTTAGCACCCGGCATTTCATCGGATATTACTATTGATGCATTGTATGCATTTACTGATTGCGAAGTAAGTATTTCACCCAATGCTTGTGTAATTGTTAATCAAAAACCTGTTTTTACCAACGTTACTGAATTGCTGAAGATTGCAGTAAACAATACACAAAATCTTTTACAGCTGGAACTTCAAATAAAACTGGCTGAATTAAATGATAAATGGCATTACACTTCTCTTGAAAAAATATTTTTCGAACAAAAAATTTATCAAGAACTAGAAAAAAAATATCCCACTTGGGATGATGTTTTACAGGCGATTGAAGCAGCCTTTAAACCTTTCTTGAAAAATTTAAAAAGAGGTATTACACGTGAAGATGTTATAAAGCTTACTGAAAAACCGGTAAGGCGAATTTATAAGTTAGATATTGATGATTTAATTCGTCAAATTAAATCCATAGAAGAAGAAATTAATCAGGTAGAATATGATTTAGACCATTTAACTGAATTTACCATTCACTATTTTGAAAACTTGTTGAAAAAGTTTGGTAAAGGAAGAGAACGTAAAACAGAAATTAAGCCGTTCGATGTAATTAAAGTTCAGCAAGTAGCCATTGCCAATACCAAGTTGTATATGAACCGAGCCGAAGGATTTATTGGTACTTCCTTGAAAAAAGATGAGTATTTATTTGATTGTTCTGATATAGATGACATTATTGTTTTCACTCGAAGGGGTATTATGAAAGTTATAAGAGTAGGTGAAAAAAGCTTTGTTGGCAAGGATATTATTCATGCTGCCATATTCACAAAAAATGATGAACGTACTACCTATAACATGATTTATGTGGACGGTGAAACAGGAATTTCATATGCCAAAAGGTTTAACGTAACCGGCATTACACGTGATAAAGAATATGATTTAACAAAGGGTAGCGATAAAAGTAAAATACTATACTTCTCAGCCAATGCTAATGGCGAGGCTGAATCAGTTAAAGTAATATTAAGTCCAAATTGTAGTGCTCGAAACAAAGAATTTGATTTCTTTTTTGAGACTATTGAAATTAAAGGTAGAGCAAGCCAAGGCAATATTGTTACCAAATATCCTGTTCGTACCATCAAGTTCAAAGAGGCAGGTAAGAGCACATTGGAGGGAAGAAAATTATGGTACGATGCTCAATTTGGGCGTTTAAATACAGATGAAAAAGGCATTTACTTGGGTAGTTTTGAAAACGAGAATATTTTGATTGTGTATAAGGATGGTAACTATGAAATTACCAATACAGAGTTAAGTCAACGTTTTGAAGCAGAAAAAATAATTTTAATCGAAAAGTTTGATCCTGAAAAAATTGTTACGGTAGTTTACAAAGATGCCGCAAAAAATCAGTTTACAGTTAAGCGTTTTAAAATTGAAACTTCCACTTTGCAAACCAAGTTCATGTGTATTAAAGAAGGGGATGATAATTTTATTGAAGCTATTACAACTGTAAATGAACCCGTTTTAGCCGTTGAAACTGGAAAAGGAGCGTTAGTACGAAAGGCCAAATTTAAAATTTCAAACATGGTTGAAGTAACGGGATGGAAAACTGTTGGTGCCAAACTAATGGATTATGCTAAAGCTATTCAAATGCATTGGGAAACAACAACATCTTCTGACCAGCAGCAACCCGAGTTATTTAACGAATAATTTGTCCGACATTTAGATAAATTTGCTAACGCTTGTTAGTAAAATGTATCTTTGCAAAAAATTGCTATATGGATAAAAGAGTTGTTTACATAGTTTCGGCTGTAAGAACGCCGATTGGAAGTTTTGGTGGTAGTTTAAAATCATTTACAGCTACACAATTAGGCGCTGCTGCTATTAAAGGTGCCATAGAAAAAGCAGGTATAGATGTAAATCAAGTTCAAAATGTTTACATGGGTAATGTGTTGCAGGCGAATGTAGGACAGGCACCTGCAAGACAAGCTGCTATTTTTGCAGGGTTACCTGCCAATGTAGTATGTACTACTGTAAATAAAGTTTGCGCCAGTGGTATGAAGGCAATAGCACACGGTGTACAGGATATATTGTTGGGTGATGCTGACGTGGTAGTTGCCGGTGGCATGGAAAGTATGAGCAATGTTCCATTTTATGTACCCAACATGCGTTGGGGTAACAAATATGGCGATAGCACATTAGTTGATGGCTTAGCAAAAGATGGGTTGGTAGATGTTTATCATAATTACGCAATGGGCAATGCTGCAGAATTATGTGCCAAAGAGTGTAATATTTCTCGTGATGCGCAGGATAGTTATGCTATTGAAAGTTATGAACGCAGCCAAAAAGCAATTAAAGAGGGATGGTTTAAAGAAGAAATTATTCCAATTTCTATTCCGCAACGTAATGGTGATCCCGTTATGATTGATAAAGATGAAGAACCATTTAACGTTAAGTTCGATAAAATTCCTTCTTTAAAACCCGCTTTTCAGAAAGACGGTACCGTTACTGCAGCCAATGCTTCAACCATGAATGATGGTGCTGCAGCAGTTGTGTTAATGAGTAAAGAAAGGGCAGAAGCTTTAGGTATAAAACCATTAGCCATTATTCGTTCGTATGCCGATGCTGAACAGGCTCCTGAATGGTTTACAACAACTCCCAGCCTGGCGGTTCCCAAAGCTTTGCAAAAAGCCGGTGTTGCAATGAATGAAGTAGATTTTGTTGAGATTAATGAAGCGTTTTCAGTTGTATCACTTGTGAATATTCAAAAAATGGGATTAGATGCTGCTAAGGTAAATGTGCATGGTGGAGCTGTGTCCTTAGGTCATCCCTTAGGTTGTAGTGGTGCCAGAATTATTGTTACCTTAATTAATGTTTTAAAACAACATAACGGTAAAATTGGTGTAGCCGGCATTTGTAATGGTGGCGGTGGTGCAAGCGCAATGGTAGTTGAATTGGTTTAAGAATTGAATCACTTTGATTGATGATAAACCCTATACACCAAAAAGTATAGGGTTTTATATTGTCCAATCTACAATGTTATTCGCCCATTCTTTTCTGTAAGGAGTTTGAATGCGAATATAATTGTCAGTATAACCTTCCATCATGCCATTTTTATTGGCATCTTCAAATAATACTTTGCGTGTTGTTCCGCTATGCTGAGCAGTGAAATATTGCAATTTCTTAAAAGATAAATTGCGAAGAATCTTATTACGTTCATTTCTTATGGAAATAGGTACCGCTCCCGGCAAGTTTACAGCTAAAGTATTTGGTCTTTCGGAATAGGTAAATACATGTAAATAACTAATATCTAATTGATGTAAAAAATCATAGGTTTCCTTAAAATACGTGTCTGTTTCTCCCGGAAAACCAACAATTACATCAACACCAATAGCACAGTGTGGAATTTGAGACTTAATGGTAGCAACTTTTTCTTGGTATAATTCTCGTTGATATCTTCTGCGCATTAACCCCAAAATAGCATTACTGCCGCTTTGTAATGGAATATGAAAATGCGGCATAAACTTATTACTGGAAGCTACAAACTGAATAATTTCGTCTGTCAATAAATTGGGTTCAATAGAAGATATTCTAAAGCGTTCTATGCCTTGTATTTGATCTAATGCTTGAATCAGTTGAAAAAAGTTTTCTTTTCTTTTCTTGCCATCGGGCCCTTTTCCGAAATCGCCCAAATTCACGCCGGTTAGTACAATTTCTTTAATGCCATTTTGGGCAATTGTTTCCGCATTGGCCAAAACTGAAGTAATAGTATCACTTCTGCTAATACCACGTGCCATGGGAATTGTGCAAAATGAACAATTATAGTCGCAGCCATCCTGTACTTTTAAAAAAGTACGGGTTCTATCATTAATGGAAAACGCACTGTTAAAGCCTGTAACATCATCAATATCACAACTGCAAATTGTGGCATTGCCGGTTGTTTTTGTTAGTTGTTGTAAATGTTGTACGATATTAAATTTTTCAGCGGCACCTAGAACCAGGTCAACTCCAGGTATTGCCGCAATTTCATTGGGTTTTAATTGTGCATAACAGCCGGTAATTACAATAAAGCTATCGGGGGCATTGCGCTGAATTCTTCTAACAATTTGCCTACATTCTTTATCAGCATTGTCAGTAACCGAGCATGTATTAATTACGTAAACATCTGCTACATCATCAAATGCTTTTTTCTCAAAACCCTCTTGCTCTAACAAACGGGTTAGGGTAGAGGTTTCTGAAAAGTTTAATTTACACCCTAAGGTGTGAAGTGCTACCGAGCGCTGCTTTGTCATATTCATCATGCGGCAAAGATACGTAGCCGGAAATTAAAATTATTTAGGTGCTTTTAAGGCTATTGGAAGGGCCAAATTGCAATAATAACTTTTTATTAAATGGGTTATTCTTTATTTTGCTACATTCAAATAAAAGTTTGTGAGTAATAGAGAAAAGTCACCTCATATATTAAACGCTTCTTCTAATTTATTAGGAATTTGTTTTATTCTTTTGGCTTCCTTAAAAGTTATGAAAATAGCTGAAAAAACTTTTATTGATGAAGTAACAACCATGGCCATTATTTTATTCATGGGTAGTTGCATTTTGTCGTTTATTTCTATCAGAACCAATAATAGCCGTAGTCATTTTTATGAAAATATAGCTGATATTGTTTTTATGATTGGCCTTTCTTTACTTTTTATAACCACTCTTTTGTATAGTTTCAATGTTATTAAATAGTATGATGTATTTTAAGTATAATGAATTAAGTTATGAAAAAATGCAATCAATAATGAAAGCTAGATATTGTTTTGCTGCAAAGCGTTCCAGTATAATTTTATTGAATATTGCCCGTAATCAATAAAGCATTTTACATTTTCCTATTAAAAAGTTATGTTTGCTCCGCTCTAAAAAAAATAAAACCCATGAATTTTAAGAAAACCAATAATCTGGTAGGTTGGGCCGTGGCAATAATTGCCTGTACGGTGTATATTTTAACAACAGAAGCAAATGGCAGTTTTTGGGATTGTGGTGAGTTTGTAAGCAGTAGTTTCAAATTGCAAATTCCACACCCACCCGGTGCCCCCTTATTTGTAATGTTGGGTCGTTTATTTATTATTTTATTTGGCAATAATCCTTTAACAGCTGCCAAGGCTGTTAACGTAATGAGTGCATTAGCTAGTGGATTTACCATTTTATTCTTATTCTGGACAATTACACACTTTGCCCGCAGAATTGCAAAAGTGGGTGTGAATGATACTATCACTACTGCTCAAGCTTGGACCATTATGGGAGCCGGTGTGGTAGGTGCATTAGCCTATACTTTCACTGATTCCTTTTGGTATAGCGCAGTTGAGGGTGAGGTATATGCTATGAGTTCTTTTTTTAGTGCCATTGTATTTTGGGCAATATTGAAATGGGATAATGTGGCAGACGAGCCAGGTGCTGACCGCTGGTTAGTATTGATATTCTTTTTAATAGGCTTATCAATTGGTGTACACCTTCTATGTTTATTGAATATTCCAGCAGTGGTAATGGTTTATTATTTCCGTAGGAGAGAGCAATTTAATTACAAGGAACTACGCAAGTGGTTTTTACGTATAGTAATCATTGGTGGCATTTTGGCCTTTATTGGTGCTTTAATTGGTGCATCTTCCGAAGCAACAGACAATATACCAATGGATAATACAGTTGCTGCTTTAATGATTGTTGGTACTTTGGTAACAATTGGTATTTTATATTTAATTGAGAAAGTTTATAAAGATCGGAAAGATTACTATGGTGGTATATACATATTTTTTGTAATTGGTTGTGTGCTTACCGGTATTGTTCAAATATTTGTGATTCAATATTCTATTAAATATGCCGGTGTTTTTGACAGAATTTTTGTAAACAACTTAGGTTTGCCATTCTTCAGTGGGTTTACATTTTTCTTTATTGTTTTAGCCATTTTAATTTGGATAGGTTTACGTTTTGCAAACAAGAAAAAATGGCCGTATTTACGTTTAGCCTTGTGGTGCTTCACCTTTGTATTGGTTGGCTATAGCACTTATTTAACTACCATGATTCGTAGTAATGCCAATCCTTCTATTGACATGTACAATGTAGATAATCCAATGAGCTTGGTGGGTTATTTAGGACGTGATCAATATGGTGATTTTCCACTTTTATATGGACAAAAATTCACAGCTAACCCCGTTGATTACAAGGAGGGAGCAGAACGTTATCAAAGGGGAAAAGATAAATATATTACCATTGGACGTGAAGGCCATTACGTTTATATGCCTGAAGATAAAATGGTGTTTCCACGTGTATGGGATGCTAGTAATGATCAATACCATGCAGATTATTATGCCTCTTTTTTAGGCATTCAAAAATATCGTGATAAAAATGGTCAAGTTCAATATGATAGAACCCCTAATCAATTGGATAATTTTCGATTCTTGGTACAATACCAGTTCTATTTTATGTATTTCCGATACTTTGCCTGGAATTTCATTGGAAAGCAAGATGATGTTCAGGGGGTATTTATAGGCAATGTTCGTGATGGTAACTGGATTACCGGTATTAATTTTATTGATAGTATTTTCTATGGCAATCAAAGTTTATTGCCCGATAGCATAAAAAACAGTAAAGGTCATAACACATTATTTGCATTACCATTTATATTAGGGTTAATTGGTGTATTTTATCACTTTAAAAGAAAAGGAGATGATGCGCTCAGCAATTTCTTGTTATTCTTCTTTACCGGTATTGCCATTATTATTTATCTAAACCAAGCAGGTAATCAACCACGTGAACGTGATTATGCTTATGTAGGTAGTTTTTATGCCTTTGCTGTATGGATTGGTTTAGGTGTAATGAAAGTTATTGAATGGTTCAGTAAAAAATTACCCCAATCAAGTGCAGCAATTTTAGCAACGCTTTTATGCTTAGTAGCAGTTCCTGCGGTAATGGCTCAACAAGAATGGGATGACCATGATAGAAGTCGTAAGACTTTAGCACGAGACTTAGCAAAAGATTATTTAGAAAGTTGTGCTCCTAACGCCATACTATTTACGTTTGGTGATAATGATACATACCCACTTTGGTATGCACAGGAGGTTGAAGGTATTCGTCCTGATATTCGTGTAATTAACTATAGCTTGTTAGGTATTGATTGGTATATTAATGAGTTACGTTACAAAGTAAACCAAAGCGATCCGATTGATGTAATTTACAGTGCTGCTCAAATTGAAGGCCGCAAACGCGATTATATTGTTTATCAACCCAAACCTAATATTCCGGAAGATCGTTACTATGATTTATACGATTTAATGAAGAATTATGCAGGTAGCGATGATCCTGATAAAATGGTTGACCGTGGAGGTGGTGATGTAATTAATACATTCCCGGTTCGTAAAGTTTCAGTTCCTGTTGATACTGCATTGGTTCGTAAAAATGGTACGGTTAATCCAACTGATACCATTGTTCCTGAATTACGTTTTGAAATACCTCGCGGTACATTAATGAAGAACGATATTGCTATGTTAAACATTATTGCTGCGAATAAATGGAAACGCCCAATTTACTTTACAGGATACTTTAGTGATTTAGGTTTCCAAAAATATTTGCGCAAGGATGGTTTAAGTTATCGCTTAGTACCTGTAGAAAACCAATACATTAACACCGACACCATGGTGAATAATTTACTACACAAGTTCTCATTTGGAGATGCCGATGTAAAAAATGTATATTTTGATGAGGAAAACCGCAGACACTTATTAAGCATTCGTCAGGCCTATGCAGAATTGGCTAGCGATTTAGCAGATAAAGGAAGAAAAGCGGAAGCCCGTGAAGTATTGGAAAAAGCAGATAAAGGAATGTTACAGGAAAACTTCCCTTATGGAATGGTTAGTCGTGCTAATTATCACGATAGAGTATCATTACAATTCTTAGATGCATGTTATAGATCTGGTGATACAACCTTAGCGGCCAAAGTAAGTGCTTCCGTTAAAAAAGATTTGGAACAACAAATTCGCTTTTACAATGGTCTTTCCGGTACTAATGCTGAAAATATGGCTGATGATAAACAAACAGCCGAAAGTTATTTAAAAGCATTAGAACAGCTAAAAGAAATGTACTATCCAAAAGTACCGGTAATTGAAAATGGAAAAATTCCTGGAATGGATTCCGGAAAAAGTATTCAACTAAAATCAAAAGCCAAATAATTCAATTAAATAAAAGAAAACCGGAGTAACTCTCCGGTTTTCTTTTTTAACCATATTGCGTTATGATTGTTATAATAACATTGAATGAATTGATGCAACCATCAATTTAATTAATTATTCAATAACAATTTTTTTCGTAGTTTTCGTATTATGTTAGGACATCGTTTCATAAAATTTAATCCGGCGGATAATCAGCAATCTTTATTTGAGCAATTGCTGAATATTTTTACGCAGTTACTTACTTATACAAGTGGTGATGTTGCTGAAGCTTTACAATGGATGAATGAGTTAGATAAGCAATACCAATTAACCAATCCTGAATATGGAATGGGTGATTTTATTGAAGATTTAAAACAGAATGGATATTTACAGGAAAACACTGTTACAGGCAATTTTGACCTAACCGCCAAAAGCGAACAAACCATTCGTAAAAAAAGCTTAGAGGAAATTTTTGGTAAGCTTAAAAAAACAAAATCCGGCAATCATACTACCTTCAAACCGGGTCAGGGCGATGAAATTAATCCTGAAACACGTCCGTTTCAGTTTGGCGATATGTTGGAACAAATTGATTTTACCCAAAGCATTCGCAATGCCCAAATTAATCATGGTATAGAAAGTTTTTCTATGCGTGAAGATGATTTACAAATACGCGAAACAGATTTCAAAACCCAAACATCCACCGTATTAATGATAGATATTTCACACTCTATGATTTTATATGGTGAAGATAGAATTACTCCGGCAAAGAAGGTAGCAATGGCTTTAAGTGAGTTAATTACTACCAAATATCCTAAAGACACTTTAGATATTGTAGTGTTTGGAAATGATGCATGGCCGGTTGAAATAAAAGATTTACCGTATTTGCAGGTTGGGCCTTATCACACAAACACTGTAGCAGGCTTAGAATTGGCCATGGACATTCTGCGAAGAAGAAAAAATCCGAACAAACAAATTTTCATGATTACCGATGGTAAACCAACTTGTTTAAAAATTGGGAAAAGGTATTATAAAAATAGTTTTGGTATTGATAGAAAAATTTTAAATCGTTGCATTAACCTTGCAGCACAGTGCAAAAAGCTAAAAATACCCATTACAACATTTATGATTGCATCCGACCCATATTTACAGAAATTTGTGCAAGAGTTTACTGAAATGAATCAAGGCAAAGCATTTTTTGCCAGTTTAGATAAATTGGGTGCATTCATTTTTAAAGATTTTGAAAGTGGCAAAAATAAAACCGTTTATTAGTTTATAGCAAGAAATAGAAAATAATTAGCAATGACAGATTATTCAAAAATTACAACTTTAGGAGCGTTAAAAAAATCGGGTTACAAGTCCAAATCAGTTAAAGAAGAAATACGCGACAATTTAATTGCCAAAATTCAATCAAAAGAAAACCCCTTTAGTGGCATATATGGTTATGAAGATACAGTAATACCCGATACAGAGCGAGCTATACTTTCTAGGCATAATATATTGTTTTTAGGATTACGTGGCCAGGCTAAAACACGCATTGCGCGACAAATGGTTGAACTATTGGATGAGTATATACCTGTAGTTGCAGGAAGTGAAATTAATGATAATCCATTTCATCCTATTAGTAAATATGCAAAAGATCAATTGGCTGAATATGGCGATGAAATGCCGATAACCTGGCTGCATCGCTCTGAACGTTATGGAGAAAAGTTAGCTACTCCCGATGTAAGCGTTGCCGATTTAATTGGAGATATTGACCCCATTAAAGCTGCCAATCTTCGCCTAAATTTTGCCGATGAAAAAGTAATACACTATGGTATTATTCCCCGAAGTAACCGTGGCATATTTGTAATTAATGAAATACCCGATTTACAAGCTCGTATACAAGTTTCGTTATTCAATATTTTGGAAGAAGGGGATATTCAAATAAGAGGCTTTAAACTAAGAATGCCGTTGGATATATTATTTGTTTTCACGGCCAACCCTGAAGATTATACCAATCGGGGTAGTATTGTTACGCCATTAAAAGATAGAATTCAAAGCCAAATATTAACGCATTATCCAAAAAATATAGAAACAGCCTTAACTATAACAGAGCAAGAGGCAACTATACTTCCGCAACAATCAGAAAAAGTGAATGTGAGCGATTTGATTAAAAGATTAATTGAACAAATTGCTTTTGAAGCACGTAACAATGAATATGTTGATAAAAAAAGTGGTGTAAGTGCCCGATTAACCATTGCTGCATTTGAAAATGCCATTAGTAGTGCAGAACGAAGGGCAATTATTTTTAAAGAAAAACAAACACAGGTTTGGATAAGCGATTTAATGGGTACCATTCCTGCCATAACCGGAAAAATTGAATTAGTGTATGAAGGTGAGCAGGAAGGGCCATATCAAGTAGCATTACATTTAATCGATCGTGCTATTAGAGCCCAATTTGTTCAATATTTTCCCAACCCTGAAGCATTGAAAAAGAAAAAGCCGGTAGGCAAAAAGTCAGTAGAAGAAAAGCCAGAGGATAACCCCTATAAAGCCATTATACGCTGGTTTGATGCTGGAAATCACATTGATTTGATGACTGATATGCAAGACAATGATAAGATTGCTGCTTTATATAAAGTGGATGGCTTGTATGCATTAGTAAAAAAATATTTTCATTATGCGAATGAAAAAGAAAATGCCTTATTAATGGAATTTGTTTTGCATGGTTTAGCCGGTTATTCTCTTATTAGCAAAAAAATGCTTGACGGTAAAATAGAGTTCAAAGACCTAATGGGTAGCATGATGAACCTAAATGCCATGAATTTTGATGAAGAAGATGAATTAAATGAGGATGACTTCAACTAAACATAGGCTATTACCCTTATAAGCAACCATGAACAAATACCCCATTTTTTTAATTATATTATTTTTTGCATACAATAATATAGCTAAGGGACAGTTATGTTCAGGAAGTTTAGGCGATCCTGTTGTTAATATTACTTTTGGAAGTGGCGGTGGCATAGGGCCTCCATTGCCTTATGGAGTAACTAATTATACATACGTGTCCAAAGATTGCCCTCAAGATGGGGCATATACTATTGCTTCTTCAACAGGTGGTTGTTTTGGCAACACATGGTTTGTATTACCGAAAGATCATACCCCCAATAGTGTTAATGGATACATGATGCTTATCAATGCTTCGTATGAACCAAGCGATTTTTATGTTGATACCGTAAAAGGGTTATGTGCCAGTACTACTTATGAATTTGCAGCATGGCTTTTGAATTTAAATACACCTTCGGCATGTAGTGGTAATCCCATCTTGGCTAACGTTACATTTAGTATTGAAACCACTTCCGGTACTGTATTACAGCAATATTCTTCCGGAAATATTCCAAAAACCTCAACACCTACTTGGCGGCAGTACGGTTTTTATTTTTCCACACCTTTAAATACCAGTGATGTTGTAATTCGTATGCGTAACAATGCCCCCGGGGGGTGCGGCAACGACCTGGCGTTAGATGACATTACTTTTCGGCCATGTGGCCCATTGATTACCGTTTCAAATAACGGGCAAACTGCGAATACTAATATTTGTGATACAGTAAAGAATACAATAATATTAGATGGGAATATTTCTTCCGGTTTCTCTAATACACAGTATCAATGGCAAACCTATGTTAATGGAGGTTGGCAAGATATTAACGGTGCCACATCTTCTAATTATAGTAGGTTAGCTACGCCGGCTGGCGATTATCAATATCGTTTAGTGGTAGCACAAGGAAACAACATATCATTACCGGCTTGTAGGGTTGCTTCTAATGCATATACTATTCATGTTGAACCAAGACCATCCATTACAATTCAAACCAATAATGCAGGTTGTATAGGTGACAACTTGCAGGTAACTGCCACAAGTAATACTGCCAATCAGTTTGAATGGTATGGCCCTGCTTCTTTCCAGAGCAATCAATCAGGGTTTTCTATTGCAAATCTTACCCAGCAAAATGAAGGAAATTATTACGTTTATGCTAAATCTGATATAGGGTGTACCAACCATGATTCTTTATTTGTAAGTGTAAATGCAATACCGTTAGCCAATGCCGGTTCTGCTCAAACAATATGTGAAGGGAGTAGTGTAGTATTGCTTGGGAGTGGAGGAGAAAAATATCAGTGGCAACCTGCCAACTCCTTAACATCTGACACGATACCACAGCCAACTGCAACTCCAACAGATAGTACACTTTACCATTTAACGGTAAGTAATGGAAATTGTATTAGAACCGACAGCGTAATGGTGAATGTTTTGCATTTACCCAAAGCGAATGCAGGTAAAAGTTTCACAATTTTCGAAGGGGATCAGGTTCAATTAAATGGAACAATCGGTGGTGATGATGTTCAGTTTTTTTGGCTTCCAAATTACAATATTTCGAATTCCAATGTCTTAAATCCAATTGTGTATCCAACTTTTGATACGACTTATTATTTACATGTAGTATCGCAACAGGGGTGTGGCGAAGCTATTAGCAAAACATTCATAAGGGTGTATAAAAAAATATCTATCCCAAATGCATTTTCACCAAATGGCGATGGTATTAATGATTATTGGGAAATTAAAGATTTATATACTTATCCAACTGCTGAAGTAAATGTTTTTGACAGAGGTGGTCAAGTGGTATTTCATTCGGTGGGTTATAGCAATCCTTGGGATGGTACCATTAATGGAAGGCCGGTTCCCATTGGTACTTACTATTATGTTATTAATTTAAAAAATGGAACACCACCGCGTACAGGTTCAATTTTGGTAATTCGATAAAAAAAATGCGATACCGTTACCAAACATTAACTTCACGCTCCAATACAATTCCAAATTTTTTTTGTACAGATTGAACAATTTTCTCTGAAAATTCAAAAACTTCTTTTCCTGTAGCCCCACCGTAGTTAACTATAACCAGCGGTTGAAGCGGGTTACAGCCTACATTATCTTCACGTACGCCTTTCCACCCGCATTTTTCAATTAGCCAGGCTGCCGAAATTTTAAAATGCATATCATCTAATCCAAAGCCCGGAATATCTTCATATTGTTCGCTTAAAACGTGTAATCGAAATTTTGAAATAGTAGGATTTTTAAAAAAGCTGCCAGCATTGCCAATCTTTGCCGGATCGGGTAATTTACTGGTGCGAATTATATTAACTGCTTCAGCTAATTGTTGTATAGTGGGTTTTTCAATACCCATATGTTGTAACTGGTTTTGTAAACTTCCATAACCTATAATGAGTTTGGGAGTTTTACTAAGCTTTAAAGTAATGGAAATGACAATTGCTTTATTTTTATATGTGGTTTTGAAAATACTATCCCGATATCCAAAAGCACACTCTTTATTCGAAAAATGTTTGATGGTATTTTCATGTATTAAAAATGTTTCTACATTTTCTAGCACATCTTTTAACTCAACACCATATGCGCCAATATTTTGAATAGGCGCTGCACCAACACTTCCGGGTATTAGGCTTAAATTTTCAATACCGGCATAATTATTTTGCAAACAATATTGTACTAAATCATTCCACTTTTCACCTGCAAAGGCTTTCACCCAAATATTTTCATTATCTTCTTTAATTACTTCAATTCCTTTCAATTGGTTAAGTATAGTAATACCTGTTATATTTCCGGTTAACAATATATTACTTCCACCTCCTAAAACATTACACTGATGAAATTGCTTACACATTTCGTATAATTGAGCAAGTTCATCTAATGATGATAATACAACAAAATTATCAGCTTCAACTGCAATGCCGAAAGTATTATAATGTAGCAATGATACATTGTTGGTTAATGTAAGCATGTAACAAGTTTAAATCAAAAAAATTAAAACCATTGTTGTAAAAAGTGTTGAATTGCTTTAGCAACGCCATCATTATTATTAGTGTCAGTTACATATTTAGCTACAGCTTTAACAGCATCGGGTGCATTTCCCATAGCAATTCCGGTACCAGCCATTGCTATCATTTCTTTGTCATTAAAGTTATCTCCAATGGTAATAATTTCCTCAGGTTTTATATGATATTGTTGAATAATTTTTTCTACTGCTTTTGCTTTTGATACATTTAATGGCATGGCTTCTAAAAAAATAGGCTTTGATTTTGCCATGTTTAGCTGATTTGCAAATTGTGGTTGAACAGTTAATTCTAATTGCTGAATTGTTGCTTCATCTCCAATCATCATAATTTTATTCGGTCCAGTATTGTCTTTTTCCCATTGAAGTACTGTTTCTGCAATGGGTTGTATAATAACTGGAACATCAGATATTTTTTGTTCATTTATACTATACTGACTTTGTTTGTCAGCAAACCATAATTCATCTTGATAATACAATGTAGTTAATGGGTATTGTTCAACTGCATTGTGTAGTGCAATTACAGTTGAAGTAGGTATATTAGATTTGTATAAAACCTGATTGTTTTGTGCTATATAACCGCCATTTAATCCTATTGTAGGAGCAGATTCTAATCCAACAATTTTACTTATTCTACTTATTCCATGCACAGGCCTTGCTGACACTAATACAACCAGTATATTTTTTTCCTTTAATTGTTGAATTGTTTTAATTGTTGCATCGCTAACGGTATGATCTGATTTTAGTAAAGTACCATCAATATCAATGAAAACAGCTTTTAACATAGTATAAAATTTTTTGTTTAATAATTCAATTTGTAAAAGTATTGTATCACTTTAACTTTAATAATGCGTGTGTTTAAAGTATAGGCAACTTAATTATTTTTTAATTCATATTACTTTTGTCATTTTTCTTAATTTAATAAGGATCTACATCAATTACCACTTGAATGCTTTTAAAAGGCTGTTGTGCTTTTAGGTTGTTTGTATTTTGTACAATAGCTTGTTTGCATTTTTGAACCAATGCATTGTTTTTAGGAAGTTTAATCAATAATTCCCATATATATAAATTTCTTATTCGTTCAATAATGGGCACAGATGGGCCATTGATGTAAGGTTTAAATTGTGTAGATAATAGTTGCTGAAATTTAATGGCAGCCTCTTCGGCAATGTTTTTGCTTTTGTGTTTAAATGTAATTTTTATGAGTCTTGTAAAAGGCGGGTAATGATAAAGCTTTCTGCTTTCTAATTCAAAATTATATAATGCTTTGAAGTCGTGGTTTTTAATAAAATTCAATACCGGATGTTGTGTATTATTCACTTGTATAAGTACAATTCCTTTTCCGTCTTTCCTTCCTGAACGGCCACTAACTTGTTCCATTAACTGAAATGCTCTTTCATTTACTCTAAAATCGGTAAAGTTTAAAATACTATCTGCATCTATAATACCTACCAATTGTACATTTTCAAAATCTAAACCTTTTACAACCATTTGTGTGCCAACCAACACATCAATTTTATGTTGTTCAAATTGTTGAATTAGTTTGTCGTGGTCATGTTTTCCTCTAACTGCATCCAAGTCCATTCTGGCAATTTGCGCATTGGGTAATGCTTCAACTAGTAGTTCCTCAATCTTTTCCGTTCCAAAATTTTTTTGAATGAAATGTTGACTACCACATGCCATGCAAGTTTGTATTACCGGATAATTTGTTCCACAATAATGACAAATTAATGTGTTTTTTGCTTTGTGATAGGTAAGGGTAACTGCACAGTGTTTACATTGAGGAATCCACCCGCATGTTTGGCACATTAGGTAAGGGGAATATCCTCTTCTGTTTTGAAATAAAATAGCTTGTTTTTTTTGTTGAATGGTTTGTTGTAATTGTTGCATTAGCGTTTCACTTACTGCAACTTTTCCTTTCTGTTTACTAGGGTTTCTTTTTACATCTACTATCTCTATTGATGGCATAGCGGCATCGCCAAATCGTTGCAACAATTCTACTAAGCCATATTTTTCTGTTTGGCAATTATAATAGGTTTCAATTGATGGGGTAGCGCTACCTAATAACACTTTGGCATGTGTTAATGTGCCTAAATAAATAGCAGCATCTCTTGCATGGTAGCGTGGTGCAGGATCTTGTTGTTTAAAACTATTATCTTGTTCCTCATCAACTATTATAAGTCCTAAATTTTTAAATGGTAATAAAACTGCTGAGCGAGCACCTATAATAACTGCTGATTCTCCATCCTTCACTTTGTTCCAAATCTCAACTCTTTCATTAGCATTAAATTTTGAATGGTATACCGCAACATATCCACCTAAAGAATCTTGCAACCTTCTAATAATTTGTGTAGTTAAAGCAATTTCAGGTAGCAGGTATAATACTTGTTTGCCTGTTTCAATTACTTCTTTTATTAACTGAATATAGAGTTGTGTTTTGCCACTGGCAGTTACTCCGTGTAGCAAACAAACTTGCTTTTGTTGCCATACTGTTTGTATTTGATGCAATGCAGTATTTTGTATGTCGGATAGTTTAAAGTTGGGTTGAATATTTTTGGGTAGTTGTTTTACTCTGTCAACTATTTTTTTTTGAGCAACAAGCACACCTTTGTCAATTAATGCTTTTAGTTGTGCTGCACTAGCCCCTGATTTTTTTAGTAATTCACTTTGTATTACTTCACCATTTGTTTTTGCAAAATGTAAATAGGCTAAAAGCAATTCTAATTGTTTGGGTGCTTTATTCCATTGGTTTAACAATTTTTCTAATTCAGTTTCATTGGTATAGGGAGTTTGTAACTGTATGAATGTTTCAGTTTTGGGTTTATATTTATCTTGTAAACTTTCCCAAATAAAACAGGCTTTTTTATCTATTAATTTTTTGATGACTGGATATACATGATTGGAAGCTAAGATTTGTTGTACTTCTGTTAAACGAAGTTCTTTTCGTATTTCTAATGCTTCAGCCAATAAAAATTCATCATCAGATAATTCCACACCATCTATAATAAACCCCTCATTCCAAATAAGTATACTTTCGCCACTTAATTTTAAATGTGCGGGAAGGGCGGCTTGCATTACTTCGCCTTCACTACATAAATAATATTGTGATAACCATTCCCAAAATTGTAGTTGTGTTTCATAAATTACAGGTAATTCATCTAAAACATTAAGTATGGGTTTGGGTTGAAATAGTTCCGGCTTTTGTTGATGCACCTTTTTTACTATTCCAGCATATTTTTTGTTGCGCAAAGCTACTTCAACACGAATGCCTTTTTTTACAGCTGCCTGAAATTCCGGTGGGACTTCCCATGTGTAAGTATTGGGTAATAGAATGGGTATAATTACATCGCAATAAACCGAAGTGGTGGAAGAAGTAATTGAGGGGTACGATGTGAATGCTACTAAATTCATAAATCTTTATACAGGCAATAATCCGTTCAAAATGGGATGACCATTCTAAACATTAAAGTTAAGTTATTTACTTGAGTTATTGCTTGAAATGCTATTCTGGTTGTATTGTAAAATTGCAGCCTCCATTTTTTGATAAACTAGTTGTTTTAATGTTGTTACGCTAAGGTTTTTATCATTTTGATCAAAAATAACAGGTGTTAAAAAAACAGCTTCTGTGGTTCCGGGACTTAGTTGTAATAAATACTCCGGTGGCATCCGTTGTGCGGTTTTCAAAAATATGATTGGTTGTATGGGTGTATTGGTTTCAATAGCAATTCTGAATGCGCCATCGTAAAAATCTTTTAAAGGTTGCCCTGTTTCATTAAATGTTCCTTCCGGAAAAATGAAAATTGACAAACCGGTTGCAATTGTTTTTTTTAACGCCTGATAACTTTTTGCTCTTTCTTCTGCACTACTTCTTTTTACCAATATAACTGCACATTTATAAATGTAACCAAATACTGGAATTTTTACCATTTCGTATTTGCCTAAAACTCTATATGGTTGATGTAAGGAATGAATAATGGTTGGAATATCTATATATGAAGTATGATTAGCAACAAAAATATATTGATGCGTTTTATTTGGAATTGATTCGTAAATTATTTTGTGCCTTATTCCAATTAAACTGTACCAAATTTTACCCCATATTCTTGCAATAGTATAAACTGCATTGCCTCCCTTTACGCCAAATAAAGCTACAAAAGCAATAAATGGGAATGCAATGAGCATTAATATAATGAAAATAATTAGGGCATAAACTGAATATATAGTTCGTAAAATTTTTTTCATTTGAATTTTGCTCGAATCATATTTGATTTAATATATAAAAATACTCCTATTAGACTAGATTATTTTTACAGTTATATTTTTCGGAAATTTAAGATTTGTTACTTTTCCTTTTTCAAATATGCCATATAATGTGCTACCACTACCACTCATAGCTGCATACAAAGCGCCATTTGTGTATAATTGTTCTTTCAGCTTAGCCAAATCTGGATGTTGTTTGAAAACGGGAATTTCAAAGTCATTTACTAAATTATTTCTCCATTTTGTAATATCCTGCTCAACAATATCTAATAAATTCAGGTTAGGTATTGCAGGTATAATTTGTTGAAATGCCCATGCAGTGCTAATATGGATGGAAGGAAAAAGAAGAACGAATTGATACTGCTGCAATGAGAATTTTATGGGTTGCAATATTTCGCCACGACCTGTTGCCAATGCAGGTTTGTTTAGCAAAAAGAAAGGGCAATCACTACCCAGCATTAACGCATATTTTTGTAGTTGTTGGTGTGTTATATTTAATTGAAAATATTCATTCATTAGCTGTAATACAGCAGCAGCATCTGAACTGCCGCCACCCAAACCTGCACCCATTGGAATGGTTTTGTGTAAATGCATTTTTATGGAAGGTATTTGCGGAAAATCTTTTTTCAATAATTCATATGCTCTTACACATAAATTGGAATTCGTATTTCCCGGTATTGTTAGTCCAGTGGTAGTAAATTGAATATTATGGCTCTCGTTTTTTGTGGGTATTATTTCCAAAGCATCATGCCATGCAATGGGGTAGAAGATTGAAGCTATTTCATGGTAGCCATCTTCCCTTTTTTTAGTAACATGTAATCCTAAGTTAATTTTACAATTGGGAAAAACTACCATTGAATTGGAATAAGGAATATTTATATAATTGTAGAAAAAAATTATTTTCTTCTATTAATTTCGTCGCGTATGGCAATTGCTTTTATGTAATCTTCATGCTCTAATACTTCATGCAACAAGCGTTGTAATTCTTCTAAATTCATGCTGGCCAAATCAAGTTCCCCTTCTTTATGGGGTTCTTCCATACCAACAGCCTCCATTTTTTGTGGTTCGCCGGAAGGTTTATCATCCATTAATATACCGGCGTTTTGTAAAATATGTTCATAGGTGTAAATTGGGCAGCCGAACCGAACAGCTAAAGCCAATGCATCACTGGTTCTGCTATCAATTTCAACAGTATCATGCTCGGAATAACATACTAGGTTTGAGTAGAAAATGCCTTCTTGCAAATCGTTGATAATTACTTCTTGTAACTCAATGTTAAAGGCGTTCATGAAGTTTTTCATTAAATCGTGGGTTAGCGGGCGGCTTGGTTTCATGTGCTCCAAAGCTACTGCTATTGCCTGAGCTTCAAAACCACCAATTACAATAGGTAATCTACGTAAACCATTCACTTCTCCTAATACTACTGCATAAGAGTGTGTTTGTGTAATACTATGTGAAAGGGCAACAATTTCTAACTCAATTTTTTTCATATCCCCACGAAAATAAAATAATTTTCAAAATTTATTGCAGGCATAAAAATAAAACTTCCTTTTTTAAAAGCATGGTAATTTCCTTTTTTTTGAAAAATCAACTTTTTAGTCCAGTTAAATAAGCATTAAAATACATTTTTAAAAGCGTCAATTGTAAATATTGCAATATTTATCGCTTTTATTAAAAAAAATAAACTTTTTAATCATAAACAATGAATAGCTTTTTCTTAAAAATGAAACACGTCAAAATGTTGTAATTAATCTGTTTCTTTGGGCATTCTTTTAAATATACCCTTATTGTCATTTTAAAACTAATTGTAATTGTATAAGATAGTAATAACTTTATATGTATTCGTAACCTTTTTTTATATAGTGTTTACGCGACAACCTGATTATTTTGATAGTGATACTACCTATGGTACTATTCAAATGAAAGATACTGCCAACCAGTTAATTCCTTTTGCAATTTTTCATGTTGCTTCAGATAGTTTTTCTGTAAAGGCTTCTTATCCATTTTTAAGTTTAGTAAGTGGACAAAGAGTTAAGATTATTTATAATACTGCTAAGCCGTCTAATGCGGCAGTTTATAATTGGTGGGGCTATTGGTTTAAATGGGATGAAATATTAGGTTCTATTTTAATTGCACTTGTTTTTTGGGGTGTTGCTGTTTTGTTGAACAAAAACCCTGCTGAAGTAAGCTTAAGGGAACAGATGATTATACAGGAAGGAACTTCAAAGCGAAAATATGATTGATGGTTGAAATTGTGACTTATCGTTTAAGAAATCGTTTCATATCGCGTTCTGCATCTTTTTGTTTAATGGATTCTCTTTTATCGTGAAGTTTTTTACCACGGGCAAGTCCAATCTCAACTTTTACCAAATTATTTTCATTTAAAAAAAGGCGTAAGGGTACTATAGTGTAACCTTTATCTTTTAGTTTTAGTTCCCACTTTTTTAGTTCCCTTTTTTTTAAGAGTAGTTTTCTGTCTTGTACAACAATATGATTATTGTGTGTTCCTAATTTATATTCAGCAATATATAGGCCACGTAACCATAGTTCGCCTTTGTCAAACAAGCAAAAGGCATCATTAAAGCTCACTTTGCCTTCTCTAATGCTTTTTACTTCGGTGCCCAATAATACAATGCCTGCTATTAATTTATCTTCAATAGCATAGTTAAAAAAAGCCTGTCTGTTGTTCATTTCTTTAGCCATACAAAAACAAATGGTGAAACTTTACCTGACAATTGGCTTTATTTGAAATAATACAACCAGCCAATAGTTTAATTGCCGAATAATGTAATTAAATCGAAAATTTTGTTTTTTAATTTCTTTCTGTCGATGATAAAATCTAAGAAACCATGATCAAGCAAAAATTCGCTTTTTTGAAATCCTTCGGGTAAATCTTTTTTGATGGTTTCTTTAATTACTCTGGGGCCGGCAAATCCAATTAATGCACCGGGTTCTGCAATATTTAAATCGCCTAGCATACCAAAGCTGGCAGAAATACCACCGAAAGTAGGGTCGGTGAGTAAGGATATATAGGGAAGTTTGGCATTACTTAGTTGTGATAGTTTACCACTTGTTTTTGCTAATTGCATAAGGCTAAAAGCACTTTCCATCATTCGGGCGCCACCACTTTTTGAAATTACCATGTAAGGTAAACGATGTTTTATACAATAATCAACAGCTCTGCTAAATTTTTCGCCCATAACACTTCCCAATGAGCCGCCAATAAACTCAAAGTCCATGCAGGCAATCACAATTTTTTTCCCATTAATGGGGCCTACAGCTACGCTCATTGAGTCTTTTAAGTTGGTTTTGGAACGAATTTCGTCTAATCGCTGCTGATAATTTTTTAAATCAGTAAAGTGTAAAAAATCTTTACTAATTATTTCATCAAACAAGGTTTCGTATTCCTGATTATCAAATAAAAAATCAAAATATTCCTGACTTCCTATACGATGATGATAGTTACATTTTGGGCAAACAAATAATTCTTCTTCTAAGTCTTTAGTAGTAGATATATAATTACAATTAGGACATTTACTCCAAAGTCCTTCAGGGGTTTCTTTTTTATCGGCTGTTGAGGTTAAAATTCCCTTTTTGCCACGCTTAAACCAACTTCTTTTCTGGCTTTCCTCTTCTTTCTGGGTTTCCTCGTCACCTGTTAAATTGTGTTCTATATTTTCTTCTAATTCTTTTTTCATGGTTATCATCATTTTTCAACTTGTTAAAATGTACCTACCCATGAAACGTACATATTCCATTTGAATAAGCAGAACAAGGGGTATAGTATACTATAAACAGTTTATTGAAGGTAGCAAAAATAAGGTTGTTTACCGAAACAGCACCTATTTACTGCTTAACCTACTGCAAAATAAACAGATAATACTCCAAAAAACAATAGCCACCCATTATTTTGAGTGGCTAAATGCTCATTTTATATAGATTATGCATTTTTATTAATGCAATTCAAATCTTCAAATGCTTCAGTTAAACGCAAAATGAAATTTTCTTCTCCTTTTCTTAACCAAACACGAGGGTCATAATGTTTTTTGTTGGGCATTTCAGGACCTTCAGGGTTGCCTAATTGGCTTTGTAAATAGCCTTCATATTTTTTGTAATTATTCAACACACCTTCCCAAAAAGCCCATTGCATATCTGTATCAATATTCATTTTGATAACTCCATAGCCAATGGCTTCATGAATTTGTGCTTTAGGTGAACCGCTTCCGCCATGAAATACAAAGTTTACCGGCTTTTCTTCAGTATTTAAATGTTGTTGTATATATACCTGACTATTGTGTAAAATTTCAGGACGTAAATGTACATTGCCCGGACTGTAAACACCATGTACATTACCAAATGCAGCAGCTATAGTAAATAGATTACTTATTTTACTTAAGGCAACATAAGCTTGTTGTACCTCTTCGGGTTGTGTATACAATTTATGGTTTTCAACATCAGAATTATCAACACCGTCTTCTTCACCCCCTGTAACTCCCAGTTCAATTTCCAAACTCATGCCTAAAGGCTTCATTCTTTTTAAATATTCAACTGAAGTAGAAATGTTATAATCTAAAGCATCTTCAGAAAGGTCGAGCATATGTGAACTAAATAGCGGTTGTTTTTTTTCTTTAAAGAATTGTTCACCCGCATCAATTAAACCACTTACCCAAGGCAACCATTTTTTCGCTGCGTGGTCAGTATGTAATACTACGGGAACACCATAATATTTTGCTACATTGTGAACGTGTAATGCGCCAGAAATAGCACCAGAAATATTTGCTTGGTAATTATCATTAGGCATGCCTTTTCCTGCAATAAATTGAGCGCCACTATTTGAAAATTGTATAATTACGGGAGAGTTTACTTTTGCTGCAGTTTCTAACACAGCATTAATTGAGTTAGTACCAATGCAATTTACAGCGGGTAATGCAAATTTATTGTCTTTTGCATCTTTATACAATGCAGCCAGTTCTTCGCCAAATAATACTCCGGGTTGATACTTTTTCATGATGAATTTTTTGTTGTGGTTAAATGGTAAATTATTGTGGTGAATAATTTTTTGCTGTTTTTTTAACAGCTAATTCATTTTCGGTTGCAAAGATACTGATAGTTGATAAAAACATTTGTTAGTATTTGTCTTTATTAACCAACGATTAATTGATTTTTTGAATATTTTCAATTAACGTTTTGAAGTAAGCTACGCTGTGCAATAATCTGCTTCCATACCAACTAAACATTTCACCGTCAACCAAAATAATGTTTGAATGTGGAAGCATTTGCTGAAAATAATGGATGTGTTTTTCTTGAAAGGGATAGGGCTCTGATGAAAGTAGAATGAATTCTGGCACGGTTGTAATTAATTCCTGCTCAGTTATGGCCGGATAACGTTGTTTGTTTTCAAAAACGTTTAAAAAACCACATAGCAATAGCATTTCATGAATGAATGTTTGGGATGCGGCTACCATTAAAGGCTGTTTCCATATTATATAGGCTGCTTTTTTGCGTGGTTTTAAAGGCTTTAATGATGAAAAATTGTTTTGAATATTTGTTGCTAATTCATTTGCCAATTCATTTTTCATACATATTTCACCCATTTGGTGAATCATGCTTAAAGCATCATTTAAATAATTAACATCAGTTACCCAAACCGGTGCAATGTGGCTAATGGTTTCTATTTGCTCACGTACATTTTCCTCTTTGTTGGCAATAATAAGATCTGGTCTTAATGCTTTAATTTTTTCAATGTGTAGTTGTTTAGTGCCGCCAACAATGGTTTTACTATGTTTCCATTCGGGTGGGTGAACACAAAATTTGGTTATACCTACCACATAGTCTTCCATTCCCAACGTGTATAGTAATTCTGTTTGAGAAGGCACTAATGAAACAATTCTTTTAGGTGGATTTGTATAAGGTAATGGTAAGTTGGAATGGTTAATAAAGAAGTGCATATTTCAAATGTACATCATTTGCTTATGAAAGCATGATTGCAGTAAGCAAGAATGGCATTGATTCTCTAATGGTATTTATACCAGCTTCCTGTATTCACAATGCAAACATTTTCGTGGGCATCAATCCAGTTTTTTTCCGTTAATTTTTTAAATCCTGCAAAAGCAGCAGCGCCCTCCGGGGAAAGTAATAGCCCTTCAGTTTTTGCTATTTCTTCAATACTTTTTTGTATTTCTTCTTCGCTAACATCAATACCCGTACCGTTACTTTCAATAATTACTCGTAACATACTTTTTTCTGCAAATGGTGTGGGTACCACTAGGCCATTCGCTATGGAGTATTGGGGTTGAAAATTGTTTTGCTTTTGTCCGTTTTTAATAATCTGTATCATGGGATTACAATTTTTTGTTTGTACAATTACCATTCTTGGTTTTTTATCGAATGTTATCCAGTTTAACTCTTCTAATTCATGAAATGCTTTCCATATTCCAATTAAGCCGGTTCCACCACCGGTTGGGAAAATAATAACATCGGGCAATTGCCAGTTAAGTTGTTCAGCAATTTCGTAGCCTAATGTTTTTTTGCCTTCCAATCTATAGGGTTCTTTCATGGTACTTAAATTAAAGGCACCGGTTTTTTGTGCAATTTCTTCGGCAACCTTACCACATTGTTGAATAAATCCAGGAATTTGAAGTAGTGTTGCACCATAAAGTTGAACCTCCTCTTTAATAATAGAAGCACTGCTTTCAGGCATAACTATAGTAGCATTTATCTTAGCTTTAGCACAATAAGCACTTAAAGCACCACCGGCATTACCGGCTGTTGGTATAACACAATGCTCAATACCTAATTCTTTCGCTTTTGAAATGGCAACACTTAAACCTCTGGCTTTAAATGAGCCGGTAGGATTTACCCCTTCATCTTTTAAATAAACTGTATTAACCTTATAACGGTTACTTATTTTGTTAAGGGTATGTATAGGGGTAAATCCTTCATTTAAGCTTACAATATTTTGTTCATCAAAAACCGGTAACATGTTGGCATAACGCCAAAGGCTTTGTGTTTTTGAATGAATTTTTATTGCAGGTAATGAATTGCTATTGTAAACGGTAAATAATGGCTCATTGCAGCAAGTAGCAAAAGTTTGTATAGTGTGAATATTATATTGCTTGCCACAGTTTGGGCAGGTTAGGTGTGTGGCTGCTGATATGGTCTTACTAAGTGTTTTCACACTGTAAAACTAAGTAGGCACTATAACTAATTTGTGTGTAATGTTGTTATATACTATAACTTTTAGTGATAAGCGTTTTGTGCAGTTTTTATGAATTGTTTATTCAAATTACTGATTTCGCCTTTACGCTGGATGAAATAAAAGTTGCGAACAATATTCAATCCGTCAAAACTTACTTGTTTTAGTTCGCCATATTTTAACTCTTTAATAACAGAGCGGCGGGGTAGAAATCCCAAACAATCCGAAGCAATAATAAAATTTTTAAGTGCTTCAGTTCCTCCTAATCGAACTTTTATGTTTAAGTTATTGAATAGAATTTTATGTTTTTCCAATTGCTTTTTTAGTACTGCTAATGTACCACTACCACGTTCGCGGATAGCTAATGGTATTTGATATAATTCTTGTACTTGATAATTTTTCTTTTTTGCCCACTTGCTTTGACTACTGCATACTGCAATTACTTCATCGGTAATAAAGGGTAAATAGCTAACATTGGTTAATTGACCTTTTTCTTCAATGATGCCTAAATTAATTTCCTTATTAAGCAAAGCATCTAAAACAATTTCTGTATTTCGGTTTAGTAAACTGATATTGATATTTGGATATTGTTCATGAAATACAGATAAAACTTTTGGTAGAATGTACAAAGCTACGGTTGTACTTGCCCCAAGTTTTAAATTGCCCTCAGCTTCTATGGCATTTGATAGAGCAGTTATATCAAACAACGTTTGTTCTTGTATGCGTTTTACTTCGGTTAATCTTTCATATAATAAATTACCGGCAGGGGTAAGTTCAATATACATACCCCGCCGGTCGAATAGCTTTGTTTTATAAAGAAATTCAAGTTGCTTAATGTTTTTGCTGATAGCCGGTTGCGACATATACATTTGTTCAGCAGCCTTTGAAAAGCTTTTTTGTTTGGCTACTTCCAAGAATACTTCGTGTTGCGGCGAAAGCATAAACAGCAATTTATTTGATTAACGGCCCAGGCATTGTAGTACATCATATTTTGTAATAATGTGGTAGTCGCCTTTCTCATCGCACACCAATACGGCACCGTTGGTTTTATTGATTAGAGAACCTAATTTTTCAACCGGAGAAGCCATATCAACAATAGGAAAGGCCGGCTCTAAAACATGGCTAATTGCTTGTGTTTTAATTTCAGGGTTAGAAAACATTTTAATAAATAGTCCTCCTTCACTAATGGCTCCAACAATTTTATTATTCTCCATTACAGGAATATGTTCAATATCGTATTTTTCCATCAAAGCTACAGCTTCGGCAACAGGTTGGTTAGGCGTAACGCTAATCAGTTTTTTATGTGCACGTGCACTAATAATGTCTTTGCAGGTTTTAACTTCTAAAAATCCGCGTTCCATCATCCACTGATCGTTATAAATTTTTCCAACATAACGACTTCCATGATCGTGAAAAATACAAACTACTAAATCATCTTTTTTTAATTTATGTTTTAATTGTATTAAACCTTGAAAACAACTTCCTGCACTGTAACCACAAAATAAGCCTTCTTCCTTAGCCAAACGCCTGGCCACAATTGCCCCGTCTTTATCGGTAACTTGTTCAAAGTGATCGATAAAGCGCATATCATAATTTTGGGGTACAAAATCTTCCCCAAATCCTTCACTGATATAAGGGTGAACATATGACATGTCAACCTCACCGGTTTGGTAATAGTGTGTAAGCAATGAACCATATACATCTATTGCCCAAACTTGTATGTTCGGATTTTTTTCTTTTAAATACATGGCAGTTCCTGTAATAGTACCTCCTGTACCGGCGGTACAAACTAAATGTGTTATTTTTCCATCGGTTTGTTCCCAAATTTCAGGGCCTGTACTTTCATAATGTGCTTGACGATTGGCTAAATTATCATACTGATTCATGTAACAGGAGTTGGGTATTTCCTGACTTAAGCGTTTAGCAACACTATAATAACTACGAGGGTCATCGGGCATTACATTGGTTGGGCATACAATTACTTCAGCACCAACTGCTTTTAAAATATCAGCCTTTTCTTTACTTTGTTTATCGGTTGTTACAAATATGCATTTATAACCTTTTATACAAGCTGCTAACGCAAGTCCCATACCGGTATTTCCACTAGTTCCTTCAATAATAGTACCTCCTGGTTTTAATCTACCTTCTTGTTCAGCAACCTCTACCATTTTTAAAGCCATACGGTCTTTAATAGAGTTACCTGGATTAAAGTAATCTACTTTAGCTACAACGGTACAAGGAAAATCTTTTGCAACGCGGTTTAAGCGTATCATAGGGGTGTTACCTATGGTTTCTAAAATGTTGTTTTTTATTTTCATCATGGCATTTGTTATGTTGCAAATGTAGGTTTTTCGGCATTTTTAGTATTAAAGAATAAGAATATTATGTTATGCAAATAAAGATTGTTCATGTCAAATTAGGTGATTTTATTCATCAATTTTGAACGAAGTAAAAAACGAATGTTGCTGGTTTGAAGGAATTTTATTGTTTTCCCCCTATTTTTGTTTACTTCATTTTAATTTTTTAAAAAACTTAGAACCAGAACTAATGATGAACAATTTGTTTTATGCTGTACCTATCATGGGTATTATTGGTTTGTTGTATACACTGATACAATTTAAATGGGTGGCCAGGCAAGATGCCGGCAGCAGCAAAATGAAAGATATTAGTACCTACATTGCTGAAGGGGCTATGGCCTTTTTAAAAGCGGAGTGGAAAGTATTGGGTTATTTTGTTGTTTTAGTGGCTATTTTATTGGCTTTTATGGCACAAAGTAATGCAAATAGCCATTGGAGTATTGCTATAGCATTTATTATTGGTGCTGTTTGTAGTGCAGTTGCCGGTTTTATTGGTATGCGTGTTGCAACTAAAGCTAATGTGCGCACTGCACAAGCAGCTCGCAGTAGTTTAGCCAAAGCGTTAAAAGTTTCATTTACCGGTGGTTCGGTAATGGGTTTAGGTGTAGCAGGATTGGCTGTACTGGGTTTAGGTGCTTTATTTATTATTTTAAAACAAATATTTGCTCCACATACTGCTTCTACAAGCGAGGAAATGATTAAAACGATTGAGGTTTTGACCGGTTTTTCATTAGGTGCTGAAAGTATTGCATTGTTTGCAAGAGTAGGTGGTGGTATTTATACCAAGGCTGCTGATGTTGGTGCCGATTTAGTTGGTAAAGTAGAAGCTGGTATTCCTGAGGATGATCCACGAAATCCCGCTACCATTGCGGATAATGTGGGTGATAATGTAGGGGATGTTGCTGGTATGGGCGCAGATTTATTTGGTTCCTATGTGGCTACAGTATTGGCTACTATGGTATTGGGTCAGGAAACGATTTCAAACGATAATTTTGGAGGATATGGCCCTATTTTATTACCTATGATGATTGCAGGTATTGGTATTTTATTTTCTATTATTGGAACTTTCTTTGTTAGAATCAGTGAAAATGCAGGTATTAATACTTCTAACGTTCAAAAAGCCTTAAATCTTGGAAACTGGGGAAGTATCGTTTTAACTGCGTTGGCTTGTATTGCATTGGTTACTTATATTTTACCAGATAGTATGGTTTTAAGAGGACATGAATTTTCACGTTGGGGTGTTTTAGGTGCAATTGGTGTAGGTTTATTAGTAGGTACCCTAATGAGTATAATTACTGAATATTATACTGCAATGGGTAAAAAACCTGTATTAAGTATCATTAAGCAGTCTTCAACCGGTCATGCTACCAATGTTATTGGTGGTTTAGCAGTAGGTATGGAAAGTACATTTTTACCTATATTGGTTTTAGCAGGTGGTATTTGGGGCGCTTATGCTTGTGCCGGTTTATATGGCGTAGCAATTGCAGCAGCCGGGATGATGGCCACAACTGCTATGCAATTAGCTATTGATGCTTTTGGGCCTATTGCTGATAATGCCGGTGGTATAGCAGAAATGAGTGAATTACCAGGAGATATACGCGAAAAAACAGATGTACTAGATGCTGTGGGTAATACTACTGCGGCCACAGGTAAAGGATTTGCCATTGCTTCGGCAGCACTTACTGCCTTGGCTTTGTTTGCTGCTTATGTAGGCGTAATTAACAATAATGGTTACGCCATGCACGGTATTGATATATATAAAGCAAAAGTTTTAGCCAGTTTATTTGTTGGAGGTATGATTCCTTTTATTTTTTCATCACTAGCCATTCGTGCGGTTGGTCAGGCAGCTATGTCAATGGTAGAAGAAGTTCGCCGCCAATTTAAACATATACCGGGTATAATGGAAGGAACTGGAAAGCCTGAGTATGATAAATGTGTGGCAATTTCTACCGCAGCCTCCATTAAAAAAATGATGTTACCCGGTGCCATTACTATACTTGCACCTTTATTCATAGGCTTTATTTTAGGCCCTGAGGCATTAGGTGGTTTTTTAGCTGGTGCCACAGTAAGCGGCGTTTTAATGGGTATGTTCCAAAACAATGCCGGTGGTGCTTGGGATAATGCTAAGAAATCTTTTGAAAAAGGGGTAGAAATAAATGGAGAAACCTTTTATAAAAAGTCAGATCCACATAAAGCCTCAGTTACCGGTGATACCGTAGGTGATCCATTTAAGGACACTTCCGGACCTTCAATGAATATTTTAATTAAATTAATGTCGATTGTTTCATTAGTTATTGCTCCAACCTTAGCACATATTCACAAATCTGATGAGGGAGTTGTTAAAGCTCAAACCATTCAAATTTCTGTATCCGATACTACACAAAACTTAAATGGGCATGGTACTTTTTCAATTGGAGACCCATCAACCAATGAATTTTTACAAAATTTACGTAAGGATGGCATTATTCAGACTAATGATGCTAAAATTGAAATTCGGGATAGTAAAATTTTTGTAAACGGAAAAGAACTTTCTGAAGATTTACAGGAAAAGTATAAAGTGTACCTAAAATAAGTTTTCACTCTTTTAGCACAAGGCTATCTCAGTAAAGCATGAGGTAGCCTTTTTATTTGAGTAAACGGGGATGATTAATGTTTTTAATTTAATCGGCTGCTATTTTACATTTTGAAGGCTTCATCTTTACCTTAAAATTTGTAAATTCGGGTTATAATATTTTGCTTGTCATGCCACAGTTCCCTAACATTTTATTACATGCTGTTCCTGCTTTTATTTTATTAATTATTGTTGAGGTAGTTTATGCCTATCATATACAAAAAGATTTGTATAGCGTAAAAGATACAGCTACCAGTATTGCATTGGGCCTGGGTAATTTGATAACAGGTATTTTTACCAAAGGATTGATTTTATTATTCTTTTCCTGGTTATACACTTATCGTTTTTTTACTATTCCTTACACTGCTTGGTGGGCTTGGATATTATTGTTTTTTGCTGACGATTTTAGTTATTATTGGTTTCACCGATTCTCGCATACTATTCGTTGGTTTTGGGCTAGCCATGTGGTTCATCATTCTTCTGAACAATACAATTTAGCAGCAGCATTACGACAAACCTGGACAGGGAATTTAACCGGATCATTTATTTTTTGGTCATGGATGCCATTAGTAGGATTTCATCCTGCCATGATATTGTTAATGCAATCCATTAGCTTACTCTACCAATTTTGGATACACACTCAGGCCCTAGATAAAATGCCCCGCTGGTTTGAGTATATTTTTAATACGCCTTCTCACCATCGGGTTCATCATGGAAGTGATATTTTGTATTTAGATAAAAATCATGCGGGTACTTTAATTATTTGGGATAGAATGTTTGGTACTTTTCAAGAGGAAGTTTTTACACCCACTTTTGGGTTAACCAAAAATGTAAATACTTACAATCCTGTTAAAGTTGCATTTTTTGAATGGTTTAAAATATTCAAGGATATTCGAAAATCACCCCGCATTGCGCACATTTTGGGCTATTTATTTGGGCCTCCTGGATGGAGCCATGATGGAAGTAGCGTTACTACACATCAGTTACGTGAAAAACTGAAACAAGAGCAGCAGCATACTAAGTAATCTTTTATCATTTTATTTACAAAAACCATTGTAATTTGCTTACGAATAAAATCGTATCAAGTGATGATTATGTCATTGATGGGTTTTGTTTTTGAAACAAATATTTTCATTTTAATGAATATGCTATGAAATCAATAAAACCTACAGAAAGTGAATTGGAAATTTTGCAAGTATTGTGGCAAAAGGGTAATGCAACTGTAAGAGAAGTGCATGAAGTTTTATGCTTGCATAAAGATGCGGGGTACACTACCACTTTAAAATTAATGCAAATAATGCATGAAAAAGGCTTGGTAAGTAGAAATGAACAAAGCAAAACGCATATTTATAAAGCCAATGTTTCTAAAGAAAATACTCAACAGCAATTGCTAGGTAAAATGATTAATAGCTTGTTTGAGGGTTCTGCCTCAGCTTTGGTTATTCAGGCTTTAGGCAATACAAAACCAAGTGCTAATGAAATTGAAGCAATTGAGCATTTATTGAATGAGCTAAAAAATGCTGAATAGAATGAGTAGTTACCAATCATTTTTAATTCACTTGGGCAATGCCATTATTTGGAATCTGTTTATAGGTGCCATTCTATGGTTTTTGTTTGTGCTTATTAAACAATTGGTACCTCATAAAGATACATTTCATTTTAATTTTTCATTTGCTGCTTTAAGTTTGCTTGGATTGTTTTTTGTTACAACAATTCTCTATTTTAATATTGCTGCAAATGCTTTCTACGCACATTATTTTAATGAAATGAGTAACATTACAGTTACTCAAAAGCTTGCATGGGCTAAGGTAAATATTCTATCCTATTTTATATACGGTATTGGTGTTATATATATAATTGGACTTCTTCTACAAATCATTAAATGGCCATTTATTTTAAAGCACAAGAAAAAGCTTTATAGTATTTTAAATCATCAAGTACCTGCAACTATTCATTTGTTTATTGAAAAGCAAAAGCAGGCTTTAAATATCCAAAAAAAAGTTTTTGTTTACTTGGTTGATGGGATTGTAAGTCCAGTAACGATTGGTTTTATCAAGCCCATTATTTTATTGCCGGTTGCTAGTATCACAAATCTATCCACTTCAGCTATTGAGGCTGTTTTGGTGCATGAATTGGCACATATTCATCGTAATGATTACCTAATAAATTTTATTGCTAGAATAATTCAATCTATTTTGTTCTTTAATCCGTTTGTTAATTATTTTCTACGTGAAATGAATACTTCACGAGAAATTATTTGTGATCGCTATGTTTTGCAGCAGCAATATTCCCCCGTTTTTTATGCTGATGCATTGTTGCAATTATCTAAACTAAATCGTATTCAATTATCGCCTGTGTTATCAATGCCTGCTGTTCAAAACAAAGGAGTATTATTATTGAGAATTCAACATATTGTGCAGTTTGGTAAAATGTCAAAACCTGTTTCAATTTTTCATAATGCCAAAGTTTTTATGGCCGGCTTTTATGTTTTGTTGGCAATGGTAATGATCTATTTTATCCCTTTTAATGATGGTTTTAAAAATACTGTTGATTATAGTAAAAAGAAGAATAGGGTAGTCTTTGTTGCTACTAATACTGTAAGTACTATTCCACTACAATCAACAGTAAGCAGCGCAACAAAAAATATAGTTCGCCAAAAGCAATTATTGGTGAGCACAAAAAAGCCCAAAGTTGTTGGACATAAAAGTATAAACCCAATTATTGATAAGGTAATTGAATCGAATGATGATGAAGTAAACACCCACAATGATGCTCAAAATTTTTCATTTATTCCGGTTAAACAACTTTTGTCATCTGCCATAAATGAAGATGAAGCAATACAATCTTCGTTTAAAATTAAACAAATAAGCGCCATTCATTATAATCATTCAACAATAGGGTATCGGATGTATTTTATTCAAAAAGTAGATAAGCAAACGCATACTACTGAACCATACGGTTATATCATGGAAGTACAAAAACAGGTACCGGGTATAGATGGTGAAGTGCATATTGTTCGCGACTATTATTGGCATCTTTATCCTAATAACGAAATAAAACTAAAACCGATTGTACCTGTAATTACTGATTCTACTATCATGAATAATGTTTTTAATTAGCCTTACCATAAACGTTGTGGGCAACGGCTAGCATAATGATTGTTGAGTAACAATCCAATTACTATTTCGTGTGTGCCACTACTAACAGTACCTAATATGGATGTGCTATAATCATATGAATATCCAACGTTTACCAAACTATTTATATTTACTCCAAGCATACCCGCAAAACCATTTTTATATCTAATTGAAAAGCCTGTCCACAAAAGGTCACGATATTGCACCTTCACATTCATATCAATACCAATCGGTAAGGGTTGTATGTATCTAAGTTGAAAGGAGGGGAGTGCAGAAACATCATCAGATAGCGGGAATTGATAACCGCCTGTAAAAAATAAATGCGGTACTAATTTTCCGGGGAGAATTCCTACCGGTTGTGTGGAAAAATAAATATCATCAGGCAGCAATTGTTGTACTGATAATCCCAGAAAATAATGTGCACTGTATAACCATAATCCGGCACTTATGTCTGGTTTTAGGCGATTGATGGTATTGGCATTTGCAACAGCAGGATCTACAGGAACGGCAAAATTTAAATTGCCTGTATTTAAACTAAGTTGTGCAATACCTACTGAAACACCTGCTGATAAATTGGTAGTAGCATTTAAACCTACGTGGTATGCATAGGTAGCAGCTGCTGAAAATCTATTTAATGAACCGGCTTTGTCATTCAATATGGTTAATCCAACTCCGGCATGTGCCGGTGCACTGGTATAATTTCTCCAATAAGCTTGACCTAAAGGGTTTTCCCCGGGGGTACTGAAACTGGTTGCAGTAGTTTGCGGATAGTTTTGTTTATGTAAAGGACCTTGTATGGTAAAGTAAGTGGTAACCGGTGCATCCGTTAAGCCGGCCCACTGTATCCGTTCACTCAATTTTACATCTGTGTAATTTTCAATGCCTGCAACAGCCGGATTAATAATAAAATTATTTAAAATGTATTGTGTATAATAAGGTCGTTGTTGTGCAAATGCAGAAACAATGTTTAAAATAATTGATAGCAAAAAAAGGCAGCGCAGTTTCATTGTATTCAGTATCGAAAATATTGTATTTTAACCACAATTAATCGTGGGTAAAATATTTTCTGATATCTGTCAATTTTAAAAACCCTTAAATTATTCCTCTACTCTTGAAGTATCTGAGGTTCCCGAGAAAACCGAAGTTAATTTTCTGGCACTGTAAATATTTCTATTGTATTTATTGCCTAGTATAATTAGGGTTGCAGTATCATTAATTAATCTTGTAAAGACAGTATTGTTGCCATGCCACCAACCGTTATGATAAATAATGGGCCCATTTGAGCCATCCAGCAGCATTCTCCAGCCTAATCCATAGTTATGGTTCGATCTGGTTTCGTGGCTTTGTGGCTCAAAGGCCATGCTTAAAGTTTGGGGGCGTACAAATGTGCCTTCATACAATGCTCTATCCCATAGCAACATATCTCTAACTGTGCTATATACATTCTTATCGCCATATATACAATCTAGTTTTTCTAATTTAAATGGTGCTTTATTGGCTTGGTAAGAGGGAACATAATTAGCCGTATCGGCAATGTTAAATACAAATGTGTGTTTCATGCCCAGCACATTAAATACGCTATCTTTCATGTATTGTGGAAATGGAATGTGCGTTACACGTTCTATGATAAGTGCCAATAAGGCATAATTGGTGTTACAATAATGAAATGTTTTGTTGGGTAAAGCTAAAATTGCCGGTTTGTATTTTATCATGTAGTTCAATACATCTTCATTGGTTTGAAAGCCTTTCACTTCATTGCCCGATGCTACAAAGTGTACCACTTTAACGCGCCTTCCGCGTTTGTTTCTTGTATATGTAACAACGGCCTTCTTTTCATCCATAAAATAAACATAGTTGGGTAAGCCGCTTCTATGCGATAATAACTCGGTAATGGTTATGTTTTGATAAGGAAATTGTGGAAAAAATTTTTGTAATGTATCAGTTAAATTTATTCTTCCCTGCTCCCATAAACGCAATAAAGTCATTGCAGTAAAAGTTTTTGAAATGGAAGCCAGGTGAAATGGATCATCCGGAGTTAATTTTTCATTGTTTTTAAAATTATAGTAACCATGGTAATCTTCAAACACCACTTCGCCGTTTTTAGCCATTAAAATGGCACCATTAAAACCTTTATCTAACAAATCTTTTTTATATAATGGTGCAATAGCATCAGCATAAGCCTGTTTTTGTTCCGGCGTTAATGGATTAAAATGAAAAGTTTCTGCCTGAATAGTAACGGGCTGATTTTTAGGCTCCTGTTGTGATTGACATGATGAGATAAAGCAAGAAAATATAGATGATAATAACAATAGTTTTCGCATGCGGTAAAGTTTCAAAAGGCGCAAATATAAAGTATAAAATATGGTATTGACGTTAATCAAAAACAAAAGTAAATTTTATGGCAACTGAACATTTGCTAAATATGATTTAATTTAGCACGCATGAGCAAGCAACCAACCAACCCAACAAGTTATCCGAAAGAAAAAATTAATATACTGCTGTTGGAAAATATAAGCGACAAAGCAGTACAATTTTTTAAACAAAATGGATACATCAATGTAAAAAAGTTAAATGGCGCTTTAAGCGAAGCCCAACTAATAGATGCTGTAAAAAATGTACATTTAATAGGCATTCGTTCCAAAACCCAAATTACCGAGAATGTTTTAAAAGCGGCCACTAAATTGCAGGCAATTGGCTGCTTCTGCATTGGCGTAAATCAGGTAAATTTAAAAGCTGCTACTGAAAATGGCGTTGTGGTATTCAATGCACCTTATAGCAATACCCGAAGTGTAGCTGAATTGGTAATTGCATTGGCCGTTATGCTTATACGCAGAATACCCGATAAAAATAAAGCCGCACATGAAGGCATTTGGTTAAAAGAAGCTAAAGGCAGTTTTGAATTGCGTGGCAAAACCTTAGGTATTATTGGTTATGGTAACATAGGTTCGCAAGTTAGTGTATTGGCCGAAGCAATGGGTATGAAAGTACGTTTTTACGATATTGAAAATAAATTACCATTAGGGAATGCCACAGCTTGTAAATCGTTAAAGGAATTAGTAAGTTCTGCTGATGTTATTACGTTGCACGTTCCTGAAACAGCACAAACCAAAAATTTAATTTCCAGGTCAGTAATTAAAAATTTTAAGCAGGGAGCAATTTTGTTGAATTATGCTCGTGGTGAAGTAGTTGATTTGAAAGCTTTATCAGAAGCCATACAGGCCGGATTAGTGGGCGGAGCAGCCATTGATGTATTTCACTGGGAACCTGAAAAAAACGGCGACCATTTTGAAACACCTTTGCAAGGTTTGCCTAATGTAATTTTAACTCCTCACATTGGTGGTTCAACTGAGGAAGCACAGGAGAATATTGGTGAGGATGTTAGTGCCAAGTTGTTTAATTATTTGGAACGTGGTATTACCAATGGCTCACATACCGTGCCTGCCATTAGTTTGCCGGCAGTTGAGGGTGCGCATAGAATTTTGCATATTCACTACAATAAGCCGGGGGTGTTAAGTGCCATTAATACGGCCTTGTCTGAACACCATATTAATATCGTTGGTCAATATTTAAAAACCAATGATACGATTGGTTATGTTGTTTTAGATGTAGATAAAAAATTATCGAAACAAGCTGCCGAATTATTAAAGGGCGTAAAAGAAACGATTAAAGTGCGCATGTTATATTAGTGCTTGTAAAGAGGTAGTTTGCTTTTTTGGTCAACTTCGAAACAATAAATCTTATACGAGAATTTTATTGCATGAAAATAAATAAAGCGATAAGCCTTTGCATACTCTTTTGTACATTTTTTGCAAATGCTAATGCCTATAACCTGAAAGGAATAGTGGTGGATGCTGCTACCAATAAACCATTAAGTGGAGTTTATATTTATATAAATCAATCGGAAAAGTTAGCAATTACTCAAACTGATGGCTCGTTTGAATTAAAAAATGTAAATGCACCCGAAGCCGATATTATTGCCACACAAAAAGGTTTTGAAACATTGCAGTATCATGTACAGTATCAAAAAATTCCTGCATTGCTCAAATTTGAAATGCAACCCATTGAAAACAAACGTTGGTTAAATTGGATAGGAAATAATACAGAAAAGGGAAAAGAATGGTTTCAGCTATTTCAAAATTTTTATATGGGTCATTCTGCCAATGCCGCGCAATGTGAAATGTTAAATGCAGATGTTTTACATTTTAATTGGGATGATTCAACACAAATTCTGAATGTTGCCACCGATGGGCCATTATTGGTTAGCAATGAGGCTTTAGGATATTTGCTCATTATGAATTTTGAAAGTTTTAAAATGAATAAGAACGGCGATTTGCTATATGATGTATCAATGGGTTTCAAACCGCTACATTCAGGCAATCCATCTATTTTGTATAAATGGAAAAATAATCGCATTCAAAACTTTGCAACCAGTCAGGTTTCGTTTTGGTATAGTTTATATGCAGATAGTTTAAAACAAAATGGATTTGCTGTTCAGTTTATTCAAAGAATATTTGAAGATGAGCCGGGTTATGCAGCTGCCATTGCTAATAAAAAAAATACAACAGGCATTCAGTCGGTTAAAGCCGGTAATGCAATTGTAAAGAAAAAGTTTGTTGATTTATTACTTTCAGGCAAAGAAAACAGTTTGAATACTTATCTTAAAAATGTGAATGATTTTACCAAATCCCTTACAGCACCGCAAGTTATTTTACAAGTGAAATACAGAAGAGTGGATGCCTGGGGGCTTAATGAACAAACCAATGGATTTAACCCATTTTTGGGAAATCAGGCAGAAAGTTTTTCATACATTATCTTTTCAAACAATCCGGTTTATATTACTAAAAATGGGTATGCATATCCCGGTAATGATTTTTGGGTTACTGGTGATTGGAATTGGATGGGTTTATCAACCGCCATGCCTTACGATGCCGGGTTATAAAACTTCAGGAAGCATTTAATATTGTTTGTAAAGCAGCTATTTCATTGGCATCTGCAATAATTTTTTCTCTTGCATCGTGCATGTTTGTAACCCAATATTCACTATTTGCAGGAACCAATTTTTTTGCACTGCTATGCCATTCATTTGAGTGAATGGTTTGCAATAATGCATTTAAATTATTGCTTCGAATGCCACCACCGGGAACAATAATGATATCATTATTAGCGGCATCTATTAGTTGCTGTATTAAATCTTTTCCCTCTAAAGCCGAAGGTTGTTGGCCACTGGTTAAAATGCGTTGGCAGCCACATGCAATAATTTGTTGCAAAGCCATTATTGGATTATTGCAACGGTCAAAAGCACGATGAAAGGTAACTTCCATTGGGTAAGCCCATTCTACAATTTGCTGCATTCTTTCTGTATCAATACTGCCATCAGCTTTTAAAACTCCGGCTACTATGCCATCAAAGCCCATTTGTTTGCACAAAAGTATATCTGCTTTCATGGCAGCAAATTCTTCTTGGTTATAAACAAAATCGCCTGCACGTGGACAAATCATTACAAACATGGGTAATGACAATTGGTTGCGTACTGTTTTTAAATATCCGTAAGATGGGGTTGTACCGCCATTGTCATAATTTTCACAAAGCTCTAGTCTATTAGCACCGGCTTTTGCAGCAATGAAAGCAGATTCAATAGAGAAAACAGCAATTTCTAATAGTTTCATGCGGGCAGTATATATTTAGCATCTTCTAAAATATTTTTATCGTCGGCATAACAAACTGCATAATTAAAACCTTTTTGCAATCCGTATGCACCATAAACTCCTTGTTTGTTCAGTGCAATAAACCCTACTTGTATATCTTTTGCTTTTGCACCTTTAATTTTTGCAATACGTTCAACAGCCATTTTGCAAGCTTGTTCAGGCGACCAACCTTGACGCATTAATTCAACAACGGTATGTGAACCGCTAATGCGTATAATATCTTCACCCTGGCCGGTGGCTGCAGCAGCACCAACTGCATTATCAACATACAACCCTGCACCAATTAAAGGCGAATCGCCAACACGACCATGCATTTTAAATGCCTGACCGCTGGTTGTACAGCTACCGCTTAAATTGCCGGCACTGTCTAATGCCAGCATAGCAATGGTATCATGATTCCATTCTCCGTTAGCTAATTTTGACGGTACTGGAGTTGGGGTGTAAGCATTCCCGCCTTCTGTTCGTTCAATATTAATAATAGGTTTATACTCACTTTTTTTAAGCCAGTTTTCGTAAGCCTTTTTCGCTTCCGGACTCAACTTTTCAGGCTCCAATGAAAATCCTTCGGCAATGGCAAACTGTTGTGCTCCCTCACCAACTAATAATACATGCGGTGTTTTTTCCATTACACGACGAGCAACTGAAATAGGATGTTTTATTCTTTGCAAACAGGCAACTGCACCGCAATTATAATTTTCATCCATTATGGAGGCATCTAATGTAACATAGCCATCACGGTCCGGATTAGCACCTAAACCAACACAGCAGCTAATAGATGATTCTGTAACCATTACACCTTTTTCAACCGCATCTAAAGCACGACCATTGTTTTTCAATATGAGCCACGCAGCTTTGTTGGCTGCAATACCGGCATCCCAAGTTGCAATAACAATGGGCTTTTTCACCGGTCCGTTTGATAGTGGGAAGTTCAATTTTGGTAGAGTAAATGCAGTTAATCCAAATGAACTAAGCGATAAAAAATTTCTTCTTTGCACGTTATAGTTTTTTTTGTTACGTAAATATGCTACATAATTAAAGATAATTTAATCAGCCAAAATACAGCATTTCAATTGCTAAATTCTTTCCAAATAAAGTAAATGAAGCCTGATACTGTGATGTACCTTTATGCAGTTGAATTAAAATTATAGCATAATGAAAATAGTATTAATTGGAGCAGGATTTGCCGGATTGAAAATTGCACGTACCCTAAATAATCAAAAAAATATTGAAGTTTGGTTACTGGACAAATATAATTATCATCAGTTTCAGCCACTTTTTTACCAAGTAGCAACTGCCGGGTTAGATGCCAGTAACATTTCATTTCCTTTACGAAAGGTGTTTCAAAACAGTAAAAATATTCATATACGAATGGCGAATGTACAGGGGGTAGATATTCATTTGAAAGAAGTACATACGGATATTGGTAATTTTCAATACGATAAACTGATTATTGCAACGGGAGCTGATACTAATTTTTTTGGTAATACTAAAATTCAGGAAGCTGCATTAGCAATGAAAAGTACAGCAGAAGCATTGCAGTTACGCCATCGTTTTTTACACAATTTAGAAGAAGCATTGCAGATTACCAGCAGAGAAGCACTAATGAAATTATTAACCATTGTAGTGGTTGGGGGCGGACCAACGGGGGTGGAGTTATGTGGTGCTTTAGCAGAAATGCGAAATATTATTTTACCCAAAGATTATCCGGAACTTGATTTTTCATTAATGAAAATTTATTTGATTGAACATAACCAACATACATTGGCTTCTATGTCGGAAAAAAGCAAAATTCAATCTGAACAATATTTGAAACAATTGGGGGTAGAAGTTATAACAGGTGTTTCTGTTGATGATTATGATGGGGAAGTGGTTAAATTAAGTAACGGAAATACCATTGCATCTAATACTCTAATTTGGGCTGCAGGCATAAAAGGAAATGTGCCTAAAGGGCTCGATGAAAGTTTAGTAGTTAAAGGCAACAGACTAAAAGTAAATCGCTTTAATGAAGTGTTAGGTGTGCCGGATGTGTATGCTGTAGGTGATGTAGCCTACATGGAAACACCTATATATCCGCATGGACATCCTCAGGTTGCCAATGTGGCCATAACACAGGGGTTTCGTTTAGCAATGAATTTATTGCACCCCGGTAAAGCTATTCCTTATGAGTATTATGATAAGGGGAGTATGGCTACTGTAGGCAGAAATTTAGCGGTGGTTGATATTCCAAAGCCCAAAATGCATTTCGGTGGTTTTTTGGCTTGGCTGGTTTGGATGGGGCTTCATTTGTTTTTATTGGTTGGCGTAAAAAACAGGGTACAAGTATTCATCAACTGGATTTATAATTATTTTACCAAAGACCCTAATTTACGCTTAATTTTCAGGGAATTTTACAAACCTAAAAAGACTGTATTAACCAATGCCGACAATTGAACTGCCAATTCAAATTCAACAACTGTACCAACTTCCTGAAATAAAATCAATAGAAGTATTGTCCAGTGGCTTAATTAACTACACTTGTAAAATATCTACTGTAGAAGAAGAATATATTTTTCAAAAAATTAATACAAATGTTTTTCCTCAACCAGAAAAAATTGATGAAAATTTACGTTTATTAGCACAGTTTTTTCATAATTATTTCCCGGATTATTTATTCGTTGGCCCAATAGCAACGGTGCAGCAAAAAACGATGATTGAAATTGAAGGAAATTATTACCGATTGTTTCCTTTTATTAAAGGCACACATACCAATTCGATATTACTTTCTTCTAATGAAGCTTATGAGGCTGCCAAACAATTTGGTCAATTCACTGCTTTGCTGGCAACATTCCCGGTTAATAAATGTAATGTTTCTATACCTTTTTTTCACCATCTGTCGTTTCGTTATTGGCAGTTTCAACAAGCATGGGCGAACGCAAATGCAGATACAAAAAAGGCAGCAGTACCTTTAATGCAAAAAGTGACCGATAATTACAAAATTGTAGAACAATTTAATGATTTCATTCATAAAAACAACTGTAAACAACGTGTAATGCACCACGATGCTAAAATATCGAACGTTTTGTTTAATGCAAGGAATGAAGGTGTTGCTGTTATTGATTTTGATACCACAATGCCGGGTTATTTTTTTAGCGATATGGGCGATATGATGCGTACGTATTTATGCCCCGTTAGTGAGGAAGAAACCAATTTTTCATTGATTGAGGTGAGAAAAGAATATTGGCAAGCTATATATGACGGCTATTTAGTGTATATGAATGATGTGTTAACGCCTTTTGAAAAAGACCATTTAATGTTTTCCGGACAAATTATTACCTATATGCAGGCCTTACGTTTCTTAACCGATTATTTGCAAAACAATCAATATTACGCTTGTACTTATCCCGAACAAAATTTAAATAGAGCATTTAATCAGTTTCATTTGTTAGAAAAAATGCAATTGCAAAGTTTTAATTTATAGTTCCATTATCTCAATATATTATTTTATTTTCATAACATAGTTCACAACATTTTTTATCTTTGTAAAAAATTTGATATGCCTTCATTTGATATTGCCAGTAAAGTTGATCTTCAAACTTTAGATAATACCATTAATACCGTTAAAAAAGAAATTCAAGGCAGGTTTGATTTTAAAGATTCACCTGTAGTGATTGATTTAAATAAAAAGGATTTTACTTTAATGCTTGAAGTAGAAAGTGAAATGAAGATGAAGCAGGTGATTGATATTTTAATAAGCCGAGGTATGAAGCAGGGTATACCTGCTAATGCATTTGATTTTGATAAAGATGCTTACCCAAGTGGTAAAATAATGAAAAAGGAAGTAACCGTAAAAAATGGCTTAAAACAAGATGTTGCTAAAAAAATTGTGAAAGCCATTAAAGACAGCGGTTTAAAAGTGCAACCTTCAATAATGGATACTATTGTAAGAGTGACAGCTAAAAAAATTGATGATTTACAGGCTGTAATTAAACTATGTAAAGAAACTGATTTTGGCGTTCCTTTACAATTTGAAAACATGAAATCGTAATATTTAAGCTAATTTTTGGATTTTAAAGGTATACCCATCTCAAATAAATGCCAAATGAGTGCTAAATGGAGTGTTTTTTTTGGTTAAAATGCATTGAACCCCTATTTTTGCACCCTCAAAAAATTTAATAATCGTACGGCTGAACCGTACAACCTAAATCATTCAGTATGAAGAAAGGTATCCATCCCGAAAAATACCGCTTGGTGGTATTTAAAGATATGAGTAACGGGCACTCATTTTTAAGTCGTTCTACTGCCGATTCTAAGGAAACTGTTCAATGGGAAGATGGCAATGAATATCCTTTAATTAAATTAGAGATTTCTAATACTTCACATCCGTTTTATACCGGGAAGAATGTATTGGTTGATACTGCAGGGCGTATTGATAAGTTCAAAAAGCGCTATGCAAAGAAAAACTAATTTACACGTGAGAATAGAGCAAGAACCCGGTCTGTTAATGACTGGGTTTTTTGTTTTATTTTGTTGAAATTTATTTTTTTCACAACCAACTATTTTTTACAATATCTGTTTTTAGTTATAGTTAAAACAGTTGCATAAATTTTTAAAAGGTATGAAATTAGATATACTAGCTTTTGGCGTTCACCCTGACGATGTAGAATTAGGTTGCTCCGGAACAATTATGGCAGCTATTGCCGAAGGAAAAAAAGTAGGAGTGGTAGATTTAACTCAAGGCGAATTGGGTACACGTGGTACTGCAGAAACACGTAAAAAAGAAGCTGCCGATGCTGCAAAAATTATGGGTATTAGTATTAGAGAGAACTTAACTATGGCTGACGGATTTTTTACAAATGATGAAACACACTTACGTAAAGTAATTACAGTTATTAGAAAATATCAGCCTGAAATTATTCTTTGTAATGCGCCTGAAGATAGGCATCCCGACCATGGCCGCAGTGCAAAATTGGTAGCTGATGCAGCTTTTTTATCAGGTTTAAGAAAAATTGAAACACAATTTGAAGGAAATAATCAAGAAAAATGGAGGCCTTCTTATGTTTTTCACTACATACAAGACCGATTTATCCAACCCTCCTTTGTTATTGATATTTCGGCATATATGTCTAAAAAAATTGAAGCAGTTTTGGCTTACAGCACACAATTCTATGTTTCCGAAGTACAATTAAATGAACCTCAAACTTATATTTCTTCTCCACAATTTTTAGAAACAGTTAAAGCTAGGGCTATGATGTTGGGTAAACGAATAGGAGTAGAATATGCCGAAGGATTCATTTCAGAAAAAGTATTAGGCATTCGTTCATTCGATGCTATTGTACAAAACATAACCTAGTTTAATGAGCAGGCATGCTTACTAATGGTTGCCTTTGAATGATAAATGCAATTAACTCATCTAATGGTATGCTTGCCATATCACATGCTTCTAAAATTTCATCGCGAGATACATTGGCTGCAAACGATTTTTCTTTGAATCGTTTCTTCACACCCTTTACGTCCATGCCTTCATAACCATTAGGGCGCATTAATGAATAGGCATGTATTAAGCCTGATAATTCATCAAAGGCATATAACATTTTATCCATTTTAGTTTCTGGCTGCACTCCAAAATGTGCAGGACCATGTGATGCTATGGCATGAATGATTTCAGGATCAATATTCCGTTGTTCTAATTCTTCAATAATTTTTTTGCAATGCAATTCAGGCCACTGATCCCAATCTGCATCGTGTAACAAGCCTGCCATTTCCCATTTCCAACTTTCTTCTTCAGATAAATTTTCTTTTTCTTCAGCCCAGCATTTCATTAAATGTGCTACCTGCAACATATGTAATTGCAATTTCGGGTTTAATACCCATTGCTGCAGTAATTCCATTGCGGCTGATTTGCTCATTACATTATTCTTATTAGCAATATTGCCAAATACACTTCTTCCTATTTTTAGTGACATAATTTTTTTGAATAAAGATACAGGTTTGAATTTTTATAAATTGCACTTTTGTTAATGAACAATGCTTACATTTAAAACTCACATTTATATTTTTTTAAAATGCCTGCCATTAAAACAGTTATTTCCGGAACAGGATGTTATATTCCTGAATTAATTAAGTTGAATAAAGACTTTTATATTAATCAGTTTTACGATGAAAACAGTAAGCCCATTGCGTTACCATCGAGCGAAATTGCAGAAAAATTTAAAAACATTACCGGCATTGAGGCCAGACGTTATGCGCCGGGTAATATGAATAATGTTGATATGGCTATTGCTGCAGCAAACGCAGCAATTGAAGATGCTGGTATTGATAAAGAATCCATAGATCAAATAATTTTAGCACACAATTTTGGTAATGTTATTCAACATACCATTCAAACCGATACTATGCCTGCACTTGCATCGCGAGTAAAGCATGGTTTACAAATACGTAATCCCCTTTGTGTACCTTACGATATTGTATTTGGATGCCCCGGCTGGTTACAAGGTGTAATACAGGCTCATGCTTTTATACAAGCAGGTGTGGCAAAAAACTGTTTAGTAATAGGTACAGAAACCTTATCAAGGGTTATTGATGTATATGATAGGGATAGTATGATTTTTTCTGATGGTGCAGGAGCTTGTATTGTAAGTGCAAAAGAAACAGATGAAGAGGTGGGTATTTTATCCCACAGCGTATTATCGCATGCTTTAGAAGAATTAGATTATTTGTATATGGGTAAATCTTATTTTCCTGAAGCTGACCCTCGCATTCGATTTATAAAAATGAAAGGAAGAAAAGTTTACGAATATGCTATGCGTTATGTTCCCGAAGCCATGAAAGCTTGCTTAGATAAAAGCGGAATTCCTATTGATCAACTAAAAATGATTTTTTTACATCAGGCCAATGAAAAAATGGATGAAGGAATTGTGAAAAAAATGTATGAATTGTATGGTATTCATCAAGTTCCTGCCAACGTTTTGCCTATGAGTATTCATACATTAGGCAATAGTTCTGTAGCCACTATTCCCACCTTACTCGATTGGGTAAGAAAAGGGTTAGTACCGGAACATCATTTGCAAAAAGGGGATATTATTTTATTTGCATCGGTAGGTGCCGGAATGAATATTAATGCAGTTACTTACAAACTGTAATGCTTTATGAAAAAATTCTTTATTTTATTTATGTTTTTTATAGGTTTATATGCCTGTTCGCGTAATCCTTACTATGCTAGTAATAAAAGTTATAAAAAGCAAGCTGTTGCTTGGGCAAAGCAAATAAAAGCGCTACCGGAAGTTCCTATTTCCGATAGCATACAACAACCACCTTATTTTGTGGGTACCACAAATTTTAATTTACGTAAACCCAATTACGTTATTATACACCATACAGCACAAAATGGTTGCCCTATTACGTTAAAAACTTTTACGCGTCCCGCCTCTCAAGTAAGTGCACACTATGTAATTTGTAAAGATGGCACAGTATATCACATGTTAAACGATTATTTAAGAGCTTGGCAGGCAGGGATTAGTAGTTGGGGTAACGATAAAGATGTTAATTCATCATCCATTGGAATTGAATTAGATAACAATGGGTTTGAGGCTTTCCCCGAAGCACAATTAAATAGCTTGCTCAGTTTATTGCACCGATTAAAACAAACATACCGAATACCCACTGCCAATTTTATTGGACATGGCGATATTGCACCTACTCGGAAAAACGATCCAAATTATCGTTTCCCCTGGCAATTGCTATCCAAACAGGGATTCGGTTATTGGTTTGATACTGCCGATGTAAATGATACTTTACCCTCATCATTTAATACACTGGCTGCTTTACGAATTATAGGATATGATGTAAAAGATAGTTCCGCAGCAATTGTTGCATTTAAACGCCACTTTTTGCAGGATACAACTCCCGGAATGAATAGGGCTGCCCGTTTAATTCTTTATAATTTGCAAAAGAAATATATGTAACACTTTCTTGTAAAAAATTTACATACAACAATTTGATGTTACTAACGCTTGTTAGCTTAAATTTGCTGGTATTAAATATTACAATTATGGATTTTAATTTGAGTGAAGAGCATTTAATGATTCAAAAAGCAGCCCGCGATTTTGCTAAAAATACCTGTTTGCCGGGTGTTATTGAAAGAGATGAACACCAAAAATTTCCAAAAGAACAAGTGGAGCAATTAGCAGATTTGGGTTTTATGGGTATGATGGTAAAACCTGAATATGGTGGCGCTGGAATGGATACCATAAGCTATGTTTTAGCAATGGAAGAAATTAGTAAGGTGGATGCCAGTACTAGTGTATGTATGAGTGTAAATAATAGCTTGGTTTGTTATGGATTGCAGGAATTTGGAACTGAAGAGCAAAAACACAAATATTTAACCCCCTTGGCACAGGGCAAAAAAGATGGTCAACTATATATTGGTGCTTTTTTATTAAGTGAACCCGAAGCGGGAAGTGATGCAACATCACAAAAAACAACTGCTGAAGACATGGGTGATTATTATTTGTTGAATGGAACCAAGAACTGGATTACCAATGGCTCCAGCGCTAGTGTTTATTTAGTTATTGCACAAACCCATCCCGAAAAAGGCCCGCATGGAATTAATGCATTAATTGTAGAAAAAAATTGGCCGGGTGTAACTGTAGGAGCTAAAGAAAACAAATTAGGCATTAGAGGTAGTGATACACATAGTATATTATTTAACGATGTAAAAGTGCCTAAGGCCAATAGAATTGGTGAAGATGGATTTGGCTTTAAGTTTGCCATGAAAACTTTGGCCGGGGGAAGAATAGGTATTGCTTCTCAAGCCTTAGGTATTGCTAGTGGTGCGTATGAATTGGCGTTGGCTTATTCAAAGCAGCGGAAAGCATTTGGTCAAGAAATAGCCAAACACCAAGCTATACAATTTAAATTGGCCGATATGGCTACCCGTATTGATGCAGCCCGCATGCTTTGTTTGAAAGCTGCTTGGGAAAAAGACCATGGTTTGAATTACGATTTAAGTAGTTCAATGGCTAAGGTATATGCCAGCGAAACAGCTATGTGGGTTACCGTTGAAGCTGTACAAATACATGGAGGATATGGCTTTGTGAAAGAATACCATGTTGAACGTTTAATGCGCGATGCAAAAATTACCCAAATCTATGAAGGTACTAGTGAAGTGCAACGCATTGTAATTAGCCGGAATATTTTGAAATAAAACTATTAAAGCCGGCAGTTGTTAATTATCCATTACAGTAACTGCCATGCAATTAAAAAAGTTAATATTTATTTTGTTTTTGTGCAGCCATTTTTCCAATCGATTAATGGCTGCTTCTGTTGATACAATTTCTGTTAAAGCTTTATTACAAATTTTAACCCATCAACAAGCATTAACCCATCAAAATAATAAATTTACAAAAGGTACTTTTCCAACTTTTAGAACCTATCATTTTAATGCTGCTAAACCTGATGACAATATATTTTATACCGCACTCATAGTATTTACGTTAAGAGAACTTTATCCAAATTTTAATGCAAGAGATAAAGTTTTAGTCGATTCAATTATTCAAAATGCATTGCCTTCATTCAAAAAATTTAAAAATGCTTTAGGAAGAAATACCTATAATTTCTGGCCTACAAAACCAAGTATTGTATTTCCAAACGGGGGTTGGCTAAATTTAATGAATACTTCTATGGCATTGCCCGATGATATGGATGATACAGTAATCAGCCTAATGGCCTTGAATACCGATAGCACTAATGCACAAAAAGTACACTTGCTAATGCAACAGTATGTTAACTTACGAAATGGAAAGAAAAATCATTCAGCACCAAAAATATTGCGCCATTATCCTACCTATTCAACTTGGTTTGGTGATAAAATGCCTGTTGATTTTGACATTTGTGTGTTGAGCAACGTCCTGTACTTTGTGTACAAAAATAACTTACCCGTTTCAAAAGCTGATTCAGTTGCAATTAATTTCATCAAAACTTGTATTGCTCAGAATTATTTACAAACTAAATCTGCAATGATTGCGCCACATTATCAACGATTACCTGTTATACTATATCATTTGGCTCGTTTAATGTCACTACCAAATTTTCATGGGTTAGATAATGAACGAAGGGAGTTAATCAATATGACGCATCAATTATTGAATCAGTCTTCCACGCATGATTTCGATAAAATAATTTTATCTACTGCTTTATTAAAATGGCATGATCATCCATTTCAAAATAATATTATTCAAACTCAAAGCATTTCTGATTTCCTTTTCAAAAATGATTTTGTTTTTTTTAAAGCTACCATGGGTTCAATTTTACCCAGTGCATTTAAGAATCTATTTAATTTTTTAAATCTCGGGGTATTTAATTATTATTCGCCAAGTTATAACATTGCATTGTTAATGGAATACCTAGTTTTAAATAAACAGTATACAGTATCCAATCCTTAATTTTGCAAAATGGCAATTGATACCAATACATATCATTCAATTCAACAAGCATTACAACAAACACACACAACCTTGGTTGCCGTAAGTAAAACCAAACCGGTTGAGGATATATTGACTTTGTACCATTTGGGACAAAGAGATTTTGGAGAAAATTATGTGCAAGAATTAATTGAAAAGCAGCCTCAATTGCCAGCAGATATAAGGTGGCATTTTATTGGTCATTTACAGAAAAATAAGGTGAAATATATTGCCCCATTTGTACATTTAATTCATAGTGTTGACAGTTTAACATTGTTGGCAGAAATTAATAAACATGCACAAAAAAATAATCGGAAAATAGATTGTTTGCTCGAGGTGTTTATTGCCAATGAAACTACCAAGTTTGGATTAAATGATGAAGAATTATTTGAAATTATGTCGGTTATTAATAATAATGCTGAATATCAATCCATACAAATTCGCGGTTTAATGGGTATGGCTAGTTTTACGGATGATACAACTCAGTTACAAAAGGAATTTCAATATTTACATCAACTGTACGAAACCTGCCAAATTCAATTTCCTTATTTCACTCAATTTAATATTCTATCTATGGGCATGAGTAGTGATTATCGTTTAGCCATTGCCAATGGTAGCAATATGGTACGTATCGGCAGTTTATTATTTGGAGCTCGTTCTTAAATAATTATTTTATAAAAAAACGGTTCAAAGAAAAAACTTTGAACCGTTTTTCATTTCTTATAAAGTTTTAATGGGGTGCATTTTGGCGTATTGAAATACTATTTGGCAAAATGCTTTTACACCAACAGTTAGCATGCTATCATCAATATAAAAATCAGGTGTATGATGTGGGGGTGCTTTGGCCGGATCCATTCCCTTGGGCATACCGCCTAAAAAGAAAAAGAAAGCAGGGGCTTTATCGCCATAGAATGAAAAATCTTCCGCACCGGTGGTCCAATCCATCGTAGATACATTATCTTTTCCTGCAGCCAATTCTAAAGCAGGTAATGTTTCTTTCACAAGATCAGGATTGTTGTAGGTAACTTCAGTTTTGGTATCAATGCTAACGGTAGCGGTAGCACCGGAAGCTTCTGCAATTTTTTCTGCAGTGCGCTTCATTCTTTCATGAACATCTTGTTGCATTTTACTATCTAAAGTTCTGATGGTTCCTTCCATAGTTAATGTTTCAGGAATAATATTACTGCGAACACCACTATTTATTTTTCCAACGGTAATTACAACAGGTGCTTTTGTTAATTCTTCTTGGCGACTAACAATAGTTTGAAAGCCTTGAATGATTTGTGCTGCAATTACAATAGGGTCAATACCGCTCCATGGTTGTGATCCATGTGATGATTTGCCATTTACTTTAACCGTAAACCAATCGCTAGAAGCCATGGTTGAACCGGATTTGTATTTTATTTTTCCAATTTCTGTTTGTGAATTGATGTGCAAACCAAAAATGGCATCAACTTTTGGATTGCTCATTACTCCGTCTTTTATCATTAACGGAGCCCCACCTTCTTCGTTATCGGGCGTACCTTCTTCAGCAGGTTGAAAAATAAATTTAACGGTACCGGATAATACATTCTTCATTTTTGATAATACGGTAGCTGTACCCATTAAAATAGCTATATGCGAGTCGTGCCCACAAGCATGCATCACCCCAACTTTTTTCCCTTCATATTCACCGGTAACTTTACTGGCAAAAGGTAATTGTACACGTTCAACAACAGGCAGTGCATCAATATCAGCCCTTATTGCAACAACGGGACCTGGTTTACCACCTTTTAATATAGCTACAACACCTGTTTTAGCTACCGGATATTGTACTTCTAAACCCAGTTTTTTTAAATAGGCGGCTATATAGGCTCCAGTATTGTATTCACGATTTGATAATTCGGGAAATTGATGAAAATGTCTTCGCCAGGCTATCACCGAATCGTTTACAGCATTGCTGTAAGTGTTAATAATGTTGGTTTCATTTTGTGCCAATACCCATGATGGTAATAGCAGCAACAAAAAAAATTTAGTCCATCTCATAGTTTGTAGTTTTGGTTTATTAGTAGAAAAAATAATCATTTACTTCCTTGTAAACAAATATGGATCATATTCAACAAAATCGCTGGCTTTAATGGAAATACCTGTTACTGTATTGTTTTTTGTTAAAAATGATGTTGTAAAAATACCAAATGCCGGATTTGAATATGTTAACAGCCATTCATCATTGTCTAAATATTGTAAGTATGCTGTTAAATTGTTGTGGCTATTGAATTGTATGTGTAAGGTACCTTGTGTATTGGGTTGGGCAGTTATGGTAATAGTACCGTATAATTTATTTTCAAAAGTACCCGTATACATCTTTAAAGGTAACGGTGGTGCATTGCCTTTAAATCTTTTTTTCCATCCTTCAATTTTTTTAATTTCATATTGTTGCTCATCCATAAAACCGGGTAAAGCAATATTGCTTAGGTTTTCATAGGGAACATTTAAATAAGCATTTAATATTTGATAGCGTAATAATTCAAAAAATTCCTGGTTATCCTGATTGGTTAATATGGTAATGCCTAAATTTAATTCTGGTACAAAACAAGTATTGGTAACAAAGCCAAATGCGCCTCCGGTATGCCAAAACACTTGCTTGCCATGGTAATCAGTTTCAAAAATGCCCAGACCATAACCACTAAAATGCGATTCACCTCTTTTGCTACTTGAAATAATAGTAGCCATTTCTCTTGTAGTACGCAATACTTCCCAAGGTACAATTTGTTTACCTTGGTATCTGCCACTATCTAATTGCATCGTTAGCCATTTTGATAAATCGGCAACACAACTTACTAAACTACCTGCAGGTGCTAAATTATCTACTTGATCGTATGGAATTGCAGTTAATTTCCCGGTAAATGCTGTAGTGTATGGAGTAGCAGCGTTGGGCATTCTGTCCATACTATAACCTAATGTGTGGGTATGTGTCATTCCTAAAGGTTGAATAAGACTATCATAGACATATACTTCCCAAGGTTTTCCGGTAACTTTTGGAATAATTTCGCCGGCAGTTAAAAAGCAACTATTGCAATACCCATAATCTTGTCTAAATGTGCCGCTCGGTTTTAGATAGCGCATTTTGTACATAATTTGTTGGCGAGAATTTTTACTATCCCAAAATGAAAAATCACCTTGAAAAGTTTTAGTACCCAAATGATGCGATAGCATATCGCGAATAGTAACCATTTTTGTTACAGCAGTGTCATACAATTGAAAATCGGGGAAATATTTAATGATTTTATCGTTTAATGAAAGTTTATGGTCGTATGCTAATTGTGATAATGAGGTTGCAGTAAATAATTTTGAGTTACTGGCAATCATGAACAAAGTGTTTTCATTTACGGGTTCATTGGTAGTAGTATTTGCTACTCCATAACCCTTCATAACCACTGTTTTCCCATCTTTAATAATAGCTATGGATAATCCTGGAATATTCCAGTTATGCATTCCATTTTCAATATAATTGTTTAAGCTATCTTTTATGAATGTAGGTTGTGCCTGAATAATCGATAAACTAAAAACTAATAAACATCCTGACAATGTCAATTTCAATTTCTGCATAAATCAATTTTATTGCTGAAAGTTACTACAATGTGGGAATAATGCAGTGATTGAAAAACAAATAAATTTTTCTTAAAGGCGTACTATTTTAAAAACTGATTGGGGTTACAGTATAGCCTGCCTTACGTAATAAATTGATAAGTCCTTCTGTTCCTCCTAAATGTCCTGCACCAACAGCAACAAAACAAGCGGTGTTTTTCATTCTATTGATTAATATTTGTAACCAGTTTCTATTGCGTTGTATAACTAAATCATTTTCATATTGCAATAAATTGTCTTCACTTTTTAAGCTTTGTTGCAGGCTATCAATATTCATTCGTTGGTACATTTCAACCATTTTTTTTAATTCGTTTTGTGATTGATTGAAATGTAGCAAAGTTGTTTGAAGCATTTTTGCTTGTTGCTCATAAGGAATTTTATCTAATATTTTAAATTGATAATCGGCTGTTTCTAAACCGGCTATGGGCTTCTTGTATTTTTCTGCCATGTTTTGAAGCATGGTTTCTAATGAAACCGGATTACAACCCATTAAAGAAGGATATAAAAACGATGTTACTAAAATGGGTTTGTAATATTGGAAGAAATTCAAGTTCATTTTGGTTTTTTCCAGAAATATATTATTCATTGAGTCATAGGTAGGAGTGGGAATAAATTGCTGCAATGATTGATGGTTTTGCATGGTCATTTGTTGCAGCATATTATTAAATAGGGAAGGATCATTGAGGTTAATTTCAAAATAAACGGTATCTACTTGCTGTAAAATGGAATTAATCGTATCGGGTATTTGAAATTGATTTGGGCATAATAAATGAAATGTACCAAATATGTAGGTATTGTTTTTTATTTGATTGCCCGAAACTCGCCATAATAAAGAAGATGTTTGGGCTTCAATAAAATTGAAGTTGATAAGAAGCAAGGATACAATAAAATAGAGTTTATATAATAATCGCATTCTTCAAAAATATTTATTGATAATAAAAAGCCGCTTCATGAAGATAAGAAGCGGCTTTTACATTTTAATTATTTAATGAGAATCATTATTGGTTTTCATTTTTTGAAGATTCATCATGGTTTGTTGCTCGATGTTTTTTATCTACATTACGATAAGCCCATCCAAATATGAGTGGGAATACCCATAACGAGAAAATCATGGCACATAAAATACCACCAATAACTACTCGTGCTAATGGCCTTGAACTTTCTGAACCAATACCATGCGAAATGGCAGCAGGCAACAAACCTATAGCAGCCATTAAAGCCGTCATCATTACCGGACGAATACGTGAGTTTACGCCTAACTTAATTGAGGTATATAATGTATTAGTTGCACCCTTAATATTTTCAAGATTATGTTTGAATACCGTTATGAGTAATACGCCATCTTGAATACAAATACCAAATAATGCTATAAAACCAATACCTGCAGAAATACTAAAGTTAGTACCTGTTATAAACAAAGCAGCTATACCACCCACTATGGCAAAGGGTACATTTAAGAATACAAGTGCTGCATCTTTTAGGTTTCCAAACATGGTGAACAGCAATAAGAAAATTAAAGCCAAGCTAATGGGGACTACTTGTGCTAAACGATTTTCTGCCCTTTTCTGATTTTCAAAATCACCTTGCCAAGCCATTGTATAACCACGTTTTAAGTGAACAACGGCATCTACTTTGCGTTGTGCTTCTGCAATGGTGCTACCCATATCTCTACCACGAATTGAAAATTTCAATGCAGAATAGCGTTGATTATCATCACGGAAAATTAAACACGGACCTGTTTTTTGAGTAATGGTAGCAATTTCCTTAATAGGTACTTTAGAACCACTTTGTGTAGGAACTAACAAATTACCAATATCTTCTGGTGTTTTTCTGAAGTCTTCGGGCATACGAATTCTTATATCAAAAGTTTTAATGCCTTCATATAAGGTAGAAGCCGCAACTCCTCCAATGGCCATAGCTACTACGGCATTTGCATCGGCAGTAGCTACGCCATACATAGCCATTTTGTCCTGATTTAAGTTCACATCTAATTCAGGTTGACCAATATTGTGAATAACACCTAAGTCGGTAATACCGCGTACATTTTTTAAAATATTGTACACATCTTGTATTTTACCTTCCATATAATTCAATGAATCACCATAAACCTTAACACTTATAGAACCTTTAACACCAGAAACTGCCTCCTCCACATTGTCCATAATAGGCTGTGAAAAGTTTAAATCAACACCCGGAATATTTTCTAGTGCTTTATTCATTTTATCTATTAATTCTTCTTTACTCATGCGTGGTTTCCATGAGTCTTCAGGGTAAAGCATTACCGAAAATTCATTATTATAAAATCCAGCCACATCGGTACCATCATCCGGGCGTCCTGTTTGTGATACAGCATATTTAACTTGTGGAAAGCCCATTAAAATTTTTCTAACCTGTGTAGAAATTTCAACAGATTTGTTTAATGATATACTATAAGGTGTTTGAACCCTTAACCAAATGGAGCCTTCATCTAATTCAGGCAAAAATTCTGACCCCAAATATTTAAAAGAATAAAGCCCGGCAGCCATAATTATTAAAGCAATGGGCACCACCCATTTTCTTCTTTTATAAGCACCCGCAAAACCTTTTATCATAAAGCCTGTTAAAGCCGCTACAAAAGGGTTGTGTTTTTCATGTACATTCTTTTTCAAAAGAATGCTAATTAAAACTGGTACTAAAGTTAAAGTGGTAATTAATGCACCTAGTAAAGCAAAGCCAAGGGTATAAGCCAATGGTGAGAACATTTTCCCTTCAACTTTTTGGAATGCAAAAATGGGTAATAAACCTGTTATAATAATTACCTTGGCAAAGAATATAGCTTTTCCTAATTGAGCGCCATTTTTTCGTATTAATCCCAACTTGGCAATTTTATTAAATCGCTCCATACCCATGTCTCGTGCTTTGTGATCGAGCACAACAAACATTCCTTCCACCATCACCACCGCACCATCTATAATAATACCAAAGTCCACAGCTCCTAATGATAATAAGTTAGCACTCATTCCCATTAAGCGAAGGCAAATAAATGCAAATAAAAGTGCCATGGGAATGATAATAGAAACAATTAGTGTGGTGCGCCAATTAAACATGAATAGCGAAACCAGAAGGGTCACTAACAAAATACCTTCTACTAAATTATGTAAAACGGTGTGGGTGGCGTAATTAATTAAATCTGTTCTATCGTAATATGGAATAATTTGTGTGTCGGCCGGCAAAATGTAGCTATTCAGCTTGTCAATTTTACTTTTAATAGCATTCAATACCTTAGTAGGGTTTTCGCCTTTGCGCATTAATACAATAGCTTCAACTACATCGGGTTCATCGGTTACAACACGTTGCCCGTCTTTATTTAGTAATCCGTTTGAACGTGCTACCCAACCAAGTCTTGGTAAATTTGAAATTTCAACATTGGCTACATCTTTCACTAATACAGGTACACCATTAATATTTTGAACAATAATATTTTTAATTTCATTAATGTCGTTCAATAAACCAATACCCCTAACAACAAATGCTTGGTTGTTTTGAATAATTACATCACCACCAATATTGATGTTGGTTTTTTGAACAGCCGTAAATACATCAAGCGGAGTGATGCCAAGGTTGGTTAACTTTTCAGGATTTACTTGTATTTCGTAGGTTTTTGTTTTACCCCCAAAACTTACAATATCACCAACGCCGGGAACGGAGCGCAATTGACGATCAATTACCCAGTCTTGCATGGTTTTTAGTTCTCGTACATCTCTAACTTTACTTTTTAAGGTGTAGCGATAGATTTCGCCGGTAGGTCCGGTAGGAGGTTGTACACTAGGTGTTACTCCGTTCGGAAGATTAGCATTACCCAATAGGTTCATTACTTGTTGGCGAGCCTGTGGGTCTTTTACATTGTCCTCAAAAATTAACTTAACATAGGAAAGACCAAAGATGGTTGAGGAACGAAGACTAACTTTATCTTGAACCGGGTTCATCGCCAATTCAATGGGAATGGTTACAAACTTTTCAACTTCCTCAGCACTTCTTCCAGGCCATTGAGTTATAATACTTATTTCGGTATTGGTTACATCGGGAAAGGCTTCAATGGGCATATTTTTAAACGTAATTATGCCCACAATAATCATTGCCACCGATGCAAGTATTATAAAAAATTTATTTTTAAGCGAAAAACCGATAACGCTTTTTAATACTTTTATCATTGCTATGGTTTGTAATATTTTTAAACTAATTGTTTAGTGTATCGTAAATTAAAATGGCTTGCGATGCAATAATTTGATCGCCAACATTTATGCCTGAGGCAATATAAGTTTTGTCGCCAATGGTATTAATTACCTCTACCGGTGTTATAACAGCTTTGCCATTGCCTTCATATTTTAAAACATAATAGCGGCTGTTATCGAAAACCAAAGCTTTAGATGAAATACAAATTGATTGCTTATTTTCTTTATTAGTAACCAAGATGCTGGCAAACATTTGCGGTTTTAATGCATAATCATTATTAGGCAGTACTACTTTTACTTTCATTACCTTATTGGTAGGATCTAACACATTCATCATTTTATCTATTCTTCCTTTAAATATTCGGTTAGGATATGAAATGGTTGTAACATCAACCGGATCGCCTAAATGGATTTTACTAATATTGGATTCGTATACATTAGCATAAATCCATACATCTTTTAAGTCGGAAATAGTGAATAAATTATTGCCATTATCGGTTCGGATGGCCGTATTGTTGGTAATATTTTTTTGTACAATAAAGCCACTAATTGGGGCTTTTATAATGTAATTACCTTGAGTGTTGTTGCTATTAATTTTTAAAATACGTTCTATCATTTCTAATTGTGCAACAGCCTGTTGGTAATTGGCTTCTGCATTATTTACATCGAGTGATGATGCAAGGCCACTTTTAAATAAATCACGTTGAGCATCTAAATTCTTTTTTGCAACGGCTAAGTTGGTTTGAGCATTGACTAAGCTATTACTATAACCGGCCATTTCGCTACTTTTAATAACAGCTAATTCCTGACCTTTTTGAACATAATCGCCCAATTGTACTTTTATATCTTCTACATTTCCACTAACTAACGGATATATATTGACTTGTTTGTCCTGATTAAAATCAACCATTCCTGTTAATGTTATGGCATCAACTAAAGGGCAGGTTTGTACTGTATCAATTTTTAATGTTTTTAGTAAAGAATCGGGAATAACATATTGTTGTCTTTCCTCTTTTTTCTCAGCTGCTTCATTGCATGCAGTTAAGCTAAAAAAACTTACAACAATTAAAAATGCTGCTGGAATCCATTTTTTAAGCATAATATTTTTCATAATTAATTTGATTCAGGGTTTAAAAAAGTGATGTGCCGGTAAAATAATTTAAATCTTCAAAAGCACTTATGCGGTTAAATTTAATAGCATTTATTTGCAAAGTGTTTTGTTTGTATGCATCATAAAAATCCAAGAAGTCTAATAGGCTTATGTTTCTTTTTTTGTAATTGTTTAAAACTTCATCCTTTAATCTGTCAAAATCTTTTCCAAATGAAGGATCGATTTTTTGATATAGGGCAGTATTATCATAAGCCTTCTGCAATGCCCGGTATATTTGTTCTTCTATACTAGCCTCAGTACTTTTTTGTGTGGTAGCATTATAATCAATCATTGATTTTGCAGACTTGATATTTCCCTGGTTACGATTAAAAATGGGCACATCAATACCAAACCCAATGCTATTAAAATTGTTAATGTAGTTACCTTGTTGGTCGTAACCTAGTTGCAAGGTTAAGTCGGGAACCGCTAAGGCTTTCTGTAAATCGTAATTTTGCTTACTCATATCGGTGTAAGCCTTGGCAATTTTTAAATCAGTACGCGCTTGATAAGCAGAATCAACTAATGTGGCTAAAGGATATTTATTCGGAATAATTTTAGCAAGTTCTGCTTCATTAATTTCTGGTAGAATAAAATTATCTTTCACTTGCAACACCAATCTCAGTTCACTTTCAGTATCGTTTATTTGATTGATTAGGTCGTTATACTCGCTTTGTAAACTGTAAAGTTGTGCTTTAATGCGAACTACTTCTTTTTCAGCAATGTATCCTTTTGATTGTTGCTCTTCGAATGCGGTAACCACTTGTTGTAAAGCATTAATTTCTTGTTGATATACTTTCGATGATTGAGTAAGGTAATAAATGTTATAAAAGTCGGTTCGTAAAGTATAACGTAAGGTGCGCATTAAATCGTAAAACTGGTATTCAGCCAATTTAGCATTGGTTTCTGCCAGCTTAATTTGTTTATTACGTTTGCCAGCTAGTATTATCATTTGTGAAAGCGTAGCTTGTAATTCACCTTCAGAACCAAATGGTAATATTTTTTTTGATACTGGCTGCACCATCATTTGAGAAATATTGATGTTTGGATTGGGGTACAGCTTTGCTTGTATTATTAATGCTTTCTGTGCGTCTACATTATAGCGTTGTGCCAGTAATAACAAATTGTTTCTAAGAAAAATATTTTCTGCACTATCAATGGTTAAATGAATGGTATCACTAACCGGTGGTCGCCATTGTGCCATTACTATTCCAAAACTGAAAATTGAAATAGCTAATAAAACTCCTTGTTTAAGTTTTAGCATAAAAAAGTTAGATATTCAATGAATAAATTATATAGGTTAAAATACAACGCAAATCGAATATTTTAACCAAAAATCCTAATTAAAATCTGAAAAATTAAGATTATACAACCTTGGGAGGGGGAGGAATAATTTCTTTAATAACCATTAAAGAATAAAACTCGCTCTTGTTATTGTAGGGTGTATCTTGAATGATATAGTGGTCTGGTATAAGTTTAAAAGGAACTTGCTGACATATTTTTACATCGAAATGCTTAATGTTTTGCGATTCTTTTGCATTGTGTTTACTGTATTCCGGGAATGCATCTTTATTACCCAAAATAATTTCATCAAAGTATTCTACAACAGAGTTTAAATAGTTAAAATCGCTAATGGTATTTCTGTGTTTATGTGGGTGGAAATCAATAGTGTCCATACTGAAATTCAAGACCTGTAAAGCAACTAAGAGTAGAAGAAGTTTTGTTGCAAAATCTTTAATTCTATTTTTCATTAATCCAATCACAAGTACAAAAGTAAAATATATATGACCAGGGTATTGGAATAATCTGAAATTCATGTTGTTTTAACTTAATGATAACAAAAATAAAAAACTGTTGCAAATTTTAGTATGCAACAGTTTTTATTTTAAGATGAAATTTTAATGATTATTTTTTTTCAGAGGAATCGCCCAAAGGTTTGTCTTTGGCCATATCAACCAATATTGGTGCAGCTACGAAAATAGAGGAGTATGTTCCGGTAATTACACCAATTAACATAGCAAATGAGAATCCACGAGTTACTTCACCACCAAATATGAATAATATTAACAATGTTAAGAATACAGTTAGAGAAGTCATAATGGTACGACTCAATGTATCATTAATTGATTTGTTAATGATGGCACCTTTTGATGCACCTTTCATTAAGTGGCTATTTTCCCTAATTCTATCAAATACAATTACAGTATCGTTCATTGAAAAACCAATTACGGTTAGAATGGCCGCAATAAAATGCTGATCAATTTCTAATGGGAATGGTACAATTTTCCTAAAGAAAGAGAATACAGCTAAGGTTACGCATACGTCGTGCATTAACGAGAATATGGTACCCAATGAATAACGCCAATCTCTGAATCGAATGAAGATGTACAAGCAAATGATAATTACAGCAATAATTGTTGCCTTCTTAGCACCGGCTTTCAGTTCATCTGAAATGGATGGCTGTACTGTTTGTGAACTTTGTTTGAACTTCTTATCAAAATCATAATAAGTTGTTCCTGCGGGCAAGTAATTCTTTAAACCCTCATAAATAGTATGTTCTACAATAGAATCAGTATTGGGCTTTGTTTCCTTAATTAAATAGGCGGTGGTAATGTTTAACTGATTATTGGTTCCCACTGTTTTAATGATGGGTAATTCACCACCTAATACAGGTCTTAAAGCATCAGCTAATTGCTGTTGATTAACTGTTTTGTCGAATTTAATGGTATAGCTTCTACCACCTTCAAATTCTACTCCTTCATCAAAACCATTGAAATAAGAGGCAATACCTAATGCAAATACAATTGCAGATATTACGTAGGTTATTTTTCTGTATTCAATAAATTTAAATGCAGAGTGCTTAAATATTTTTCTTGAGATACCTGTGAAATAATTAAAGTGTCTTTTCCTAGTCATGTATATATCTGTAATCATTCTTGAAACTAGAATACCACAGAATAATGACAAAAGGATACCTATAATTTGGGTTGTTGCGAAGCCCAATACAGGCCCCAAACCAAAGTAAGCAAGTATAATAGCGGTTAATAAGGTTGTAACGTGTGCATCTAATACCGGTGCTAAAGAACGTTTATAACCATCATTAATGGCATTTTGATAGCTTTTACCTTTGGTAAGTTCTTCTTTAATTCTTTCAAAAATAATTACGTTCGTATCTACCGCCATACCTACGGTTAATACTAAACCTGCAATACCGGCTGCTGTTAAAGTGAAGCCTAATGCACTTAAAATACCTATGGTAAATAGTAAGTTTAAGATTAAAGCAATGTTAGCTACCCATCCACCGGTATTGTAATAAATTAGCATTAAAGCGAATATTACTAAGAAGGAGATGAAGAAAGCTAATGCACCGCCTTTAATAGCGGCAGTACCCAAAGTAGGGCCAACGATTTGTTCTTGCACAATTTTGGCAGGAGCTGTTAATTTACCACTGGTTAAAATTTCAGCTAAGTCTTGAGCTTCTTTAACGGTATAGTTACCTGAAATTTGTGAGTTTCCGGTAGTAATGGCATCATTTACATTAGGAGCGGAATAAACAAAGTTATCCAACACAATGGCAATAGGCTTATCAATATTTCTGGCAGTCATTTTTGCCCAAATATTGGTACCTACATTATCCATTGACATGCTAATTACTACGCGTCCTCTTTCATCATTATCCTGACGTGCATTGGTAACGTGTTCGCCTTCTAATTCAGCCTGGCCATTGTCTAAAGTTTTAATAGCATATAAATTCAGGAAGTTTTTAGCTTTTGGATCGTTGCTAGCATTATCAGGCTTACCATACATAAATACAAGGTTAGAAGGGAATTTGCTTTTCACAATATCCATCTGCATGTATTTATTAAAAGTACCGGTATCCTTCACTTGTATCATGGCAATTACACCGGGATAAACAACTTTTCCGGATGCATTACGATAGGGTTGAGGACCAGGTAATAATAATCTTCTTAATGGGTTCTCATTGTTTTTAAACGTAGTAGAATCAGTAACAGTATTGCTGCTCTTATTTTCACTACCGGTTAATTGTGATAAGGTAGCAGTCTTTGTGGTATCTGTATTCTGAGTTGCTGCGGTAGTAGCAGTTTGTTTCTGCACTTTGGCAGTATCAGTTGCTTTTATACCATTCAAATAATCTTGTAATGCTTTATCGGCATTCAATAATCCATTCACCAATTCAGGGCTTTCGGCGGTATATACCTCAAAAAACTGAAGGTTTGCGGTTGATTGTAAGTAATTTCTTACTCTTTCAGGGTCAGTTATACCGGCCAATTCAACGTTGATAATTCCTTTTGCGGGATCAGGATTGATGTTTGGAGATGATACACCAAATTTATCAATACGTGTTCTTAAAACTCTTAATGTATTGTTGAAAGCAGAAGTAGCTTGTTCCCTTAAATAATTAATTACATCATCGTTGGATGTGTTGTATTTTAATTTTCCATTGCTTCTAGCAACAAAATAAGGTGCTAGTTGAACATTGGGGTTAACTTTTTTGAATTCATCAACAAATAAGGTAATTAAATCGGCTCCGCTATTGGCCTTTTTGTTAACGGCAGCTTCTAAAGCCTGATTGAATTGAGGATCTTTAGAATAGTCAGCCAATGACTTTATTAATGCATCTAATTGCACCTCTAAAGTAACGCTCATACCTCCCTGTAGGTCTAAACCAAGTAGTAACTCTTTATCTTTTGCACTACGATAAGTTGTTAAACCAAAGGGGCCGATTTTAAAATCCTGGGTACTATCAATTAATCTTTTATACTCAGCTTCTTTCAATTGTTTTAAAGTGTCAGCATATTGATCGCGTAAAGTAGGGTTGTCGGCATACTTTACCATAGGAGATGGGAAGGCCTGAATGTATTTTTCGGCCTTGGTTTCCATAGCACTTTCATGACTTTTTACAATCCATGTAAAAGACAGCTGATAAATACAAATTAGAATAAGAGCAATCGTAAAAAATCGCACTAAACCTTTCAGTTGCATACTAGTAAGGGTTTATTAAATTTTAGAGTGGGCAAAGATAGGGGAATGAAAATGATATTTAATTAGAAATTAACAATAGTAAACAGGTGTTAAAAAAATTATTGAACATCTACCAGGTTAATATCAAAAAAAAGTGGTGCATTAGGAGGAATTGGACCTGCTCCTGTGCATCCATATGCCAATGACGATGGAATTACAATTTTAATTTCTCCCCCTTTTTTTATGAAGGGTAACGCAATTTGCCAGCCTGGAATTAATGAATTTAATAACCAACCTGTTTGGGCTGCATTAGTTTGTGAGTCAAAAGTGGTTCCATTCAATAATTTTCCGGAATAGGTAATGAATACTCTTGAATTAAGCGTAGGAGCGGCTCCTGTTCCCGGATTAATAATTTGGTACATAATGCCACTAGTATCTGTTTGATAAGTTATACCATTAGCCGTGCAGTAGGCAGCCATAGCATTTTTTTCGGATGCTACTGAAGCAGGTTGACAAGGTTGAGTGCCTGAATTAGATTTGGAACATGCAGCAAAAACAAAAGCTGTAATACAACAGTAGAAAAGTGTTTTAATCATCGTGGAAATTTAAGGGTTATTCTCTATGGTGTTTAAATTGTTTGTTGAATTTTGGTTGTTGGGTGAATTGTTTTTATTGATTCTTTTTTGTTTCGCCAGTAATTCTAAATAGTACTGCTGGTTCATTTCCCATCTATAATTACGATATAAAAATGCCATGAATATGGCCAAAATTAAAATAATGAATAATAAAAAAAAAGGATTCAACTTGCTGTGAGCTTCCATGTCGGCTCTTTCGTACCAACCGGCTGCTATTAGTAAAATTATTGCAGCACCAATACTCATTCCTAAAGAAAAACCTTTCAATAATGATCGGGCTCCATGCTTTTGCTTTTCGCCATTTTCTGCCCAGTATTGAATGAATTTTTCTTCTTTATCAGTTAACATGGCGCAAAATTAGTAGTTGCCATCCAAATAACATCTGCTGATTGGTTAAAACAATATCAACAACCTTTAATGGGTTTAGGTACAAAAGTTTTTATTCTATTTCATAAAAAAGTACCTTTTTTAACGAAACCACTTATTTTCGTAATACTCAATTACAAAAATTAACTGCATGCGCCTACTAAAAAAGCATGGTATATTGGTTTTTTGGTTTTTTCTATTAGCCGATTGCTATTTAATATTAACAGAAAAAGAGAGCTTACGATACCTTACCAAACCGGTATTAATACCTGTGCTACTATTTTATATTTTTCTGAATGCTAAACCCCATTTATTTAAACACACCAAAAAATTTGTGTTTATTGCTTTTTTATGTGCTTGGTTGGGCGATGTGTTTTTAATGGGCAAAGGCACTTTTTGGTTTATAATTGGTATGTTGGCTTTTATTGCCGCTCATTTAATTTGGGCTGCTATTTTTATACGCATGCATAAGCCTGAAATAAAACACAGCCAAGAGGTAGTCATTGGTCTAGCTATTTTAATATGTTGGAATTATGCCATTTTTCACTTTATAGGCCCCAACTTGGGCAGCATGAAAATGCCAATTCTTATATATATGGTCATTATAAGCTTAATGGCATTGTCAACAGTAAATTTATTAGGAAGTAGAAGTAAACAGAACCTGGCTATTAATTTCTTTATTCCCGGTGCAATTTTATTTATGATTTCAGATTCTGTTTTGGCGCTTAAAATGTTTTTGTACACAGATGTTTCATTTTTAAGCGTGGTCGTAATGGTAAGTTATGGTTATGCCATTAGCTTATTGGCCGATGGATTTGCCCATTATTTAAGAGGATAAAAAAATCCTCATAAAATAAGGAAGGGGTTGTTAAAGTCGTCCTCTTTTTTACACAGTAGTGTTTTTATCCATATTTTAAAAGTCCCAATTCATCTCATAAATACTCAACTTTAGAGGCTTTAAAAAATCGAAAAAAAATCCCGAAACAACTAAAAATAATCATTCCGGGATTTAATATGTATTTATAATAGAATGTTGCGAAGGGATTAGTAACCCATACCACCCATATCAGGTGCAGGATGCGCAGCAGGAGCTTCTGGTTTAGGCTTATCTGCAATTACACATTCAGTAGTTAAGAACATTCCTGCAATAGAAGAAGCATTTTCTAATGCAACACGACTAACTTTAGTTGGGTCAATTACACCAGCCTTAAATAAGTTTTCGTATTGCTCAGTTCTTGCATTAAAACCAAAGTCAGCTTTACCTTCTTTAATTTTTTGAACTACTATTGAACCATCAACACCAGTATTAGTTGTTAATATGCGAATGGGCTCTTCTAATGCACGACGGATAATTGCCATACCGGTTTGTTCGTCGGCAATTTGACCTTTGATTTTGCCTTCCAATACTTCAATAGCACGAATATAGGCAACACCACCACCGGGTACAATACCTTCTTCAACAGCAGCACGGGTTGCATGTAAAGCATCATCAACACGGTCTTTCTTTTCTTTCATTTCAACTTCAGTAGCAGCACCTACATACAATACAGCTACACCACCAGCTAATTTAGCTAAGCGTTCTTGTAATTTTTCTTTATCGTAATCAGAAGTTGTGTTTTCTATTTGAGCCTTAATTTGATTAATTCTAGCAGTAATATCTGTTTTTTTACCTTTACCACCTACAATGGTAGTATTGTCTTTGTCGATAGTTACAGAAGCAGCCTGACCTAAATAGCTTAAATCAGCATTTTCTAATTTAAAGCCTTGTTCTTCGCTTACAACTGTACCGGCAGTTAAAATGGCAATATCTTGTAACATTTCTTTTCTTCTATCGCCAAAGCCCGGAGCTTTTACAGCAGCTACTTTAATGGTACCACGTAATTTATTTACTACTAATGTAGCTAATGCTTCGCCTTCTAAGTCTTCAGCAATAATTAACAATGGACGTCCACTTTGCGCAACTTTTTCTAAGATGTGCAAAATGTCTTTCATGGCAGAAATTTTCTTATCATAAATTAATATGTAAGGATTTTGTAATTCTGCTTCCATTTTTTCGCTGTTAGTAACGAAATAAGGAGAAATGTAACCTCTGTCGAATTGCATACCTTCTACCACTTCAACAGTAGTATCGGTACCTTTGGCTTCTTCAACAGTAATAACACCTTCTTTGCCAACTTTCAAGAAAGCTTCAGCAATTAATTTACCAATGGTTTCATCATTATTAGCTGAAATAGTAGCAACTTGTTGAATTTTTTTAGAATCATTTCCTACAGTTTGGCTTTGTGCTTTTAAGTTTTCAACCACTAAGCTTACAGCCTTATCAATACCGCGTTTTAAATCCATTGGATTAGCACCTGAAGCTACCATTTTTAAACCTTCACTAATAATAGCTTGTGCCAAAACAGTAGCAGTAGTTGTACCGTCACCTGCTATATCGGCAGTTTTAGAAGCAACTTCTTTTACCATTTGTGCTCCCATATTTTCAATGGGATCTTCTAATTCAATTTCTTTTGCTACAGATACACCATCTTTAGTAACCTGAGGTGCACCAAATTTCTTTTCAATAACAACATTTCTGCCTTTGGGGCCTAAAGTAACTTTAACAGCGTTGGCTAATACATCAACGCCTTTTTTCATTTTATTTCTTGCTTCAATATCAAAGAAAATTTGTTTTGCCATCTTTTAATTTTTAAAAGTTTGGGAATTTTTTATAGTGTTAGAGCGATTATTAACGGCAATTACTATTTATAAAGTAATTAAACAATTGCCAAAATGTCGCTTTCGCGCATTATTAATAAATCTTCTCCTTCAATTTGAATTTCAGTTCCGGCATATTTACCATATAAAACGGTATCGCCAACTTTTACGGTTAAAGGTTCATCTTTTTTTCCGGCACCAACAGCTACTACAGAACCTTTTTGAGGTTTTTCTTTTGCTGTATCCGGAATAATAATACCACCTGCAGTTTTTTCTTCAGCAGCAGCAGGCTTAACAATTACCCTGTCGTGAAGCGGAGTAACGTTTAATTTTTTAGCCATACGTTATTGTTTTTTAAGTTTTTAAAGAAAACTGATTTAGAATGTCCCTCAACTTACCATTTTTATGCCACTCAATAGAAGCAAGCCAAATTTGCAGGTTTTTGCTTCAATTGCTCAATATGGATGTGAATGCTGACAGCAGAATGAATAAATGAATGACAAATAAAATTGCTTGTGTGTCAAAATTGCACTTCTGCAAAAAAATAAAGAAAAGCTATAGTAGCAAATCCATGTACTCAGCACATACGTATGTTTTTTAAAATTTGTTGTTATGCGCAGTAAAACAGTTGTAAAAAGTGTTTTGATTACTACACTGGTTCTATTTGTAATATTGGTTGTGCATATAATATGGGTTACAAGGCCAACAAAAACTAATTTTCCAAATGTGGCTATGGCTCGTATAGATTTTCAAGCTCCATTAAATAATATTCAAGGAAAAGCAATAACAGCATGGCTTTATGCACAAAAAGGAGTTACGCATGTATTGTGCAATACTTCTTCAAAAATTGCTGTTTTCACTTTTTATCCATCTCAGGTAAATGCTACTCAATTGGCCAAGCAACTATCCGGGTACATTCAAATTCCGGCTACTCGGTACTTACCCGCTAAAGAAGAAATTGACAATGGATGCCCGATTGTATCCATTTCAACCCAACAAAAAATAGAACAATTAGCTCATTGGTTCTTTCATTCTGTCAACAATTAAAATCAAATAATATGAAAAAAGCAAAAATCACTTTATTAGTGGCATTTTTAGGTATCTTTTTGGCATTTGGCAGTGCGTGTAAAAAATCAAATAGTGCACCGAGTATGCCGCAAACTTTGTATGATTCCTTAGGCGGAACCGCTATGGTGCCTGATCCGGCCATGCAAGGTGCCATGATTGAGAAAGGCCGTTTAGGTATTCGCTCGGTTGTGGATAGTGCTATTTTTGTAATTGCTGCAGACACAAGCATTAATAGTTATTTTAAAGTTTTACTGCAGGAAGTTTCTTCAGGAAACTTAAGCGGATTCAATGCTTTAAGTAAGAATTTAACCGACTTTTTTTGCGTAGCAACAGGAGCCAAAGATTTTTCCTATACCGGAAAGGATATGGTTTCAGCGCATAACCCGGCTACAAATCCAAGAATGAATGGAAAGGCAATGAATGACGATTTTGATTCTTTTGTGGCTGATGTTGTTATTGCTGCTAAAAAAAATGGGCTGCCTGATTATTTAATTGCCCGATTGGGAACTATTATTAACTCTGTTCGTTCTCAAGTGGTGCAAGCATAACAAATCCCTGCTTTTTAATAACACTTAAGCATTATAATGAATAGCTATGTTGAAAGTAAACATAGCTATTTTTATTTTAAACTGTATCTGTTTAAATGCATGTCATTATGGTAATAAGTTGCACTTGCATTTGGAAACTACGTATAAACCATTACTTTTGCTGCCACTAAAACAGTTCTTTTAGCAATGATTAGCAGACGAAATATACGTGTTAAAGTAATGCAATTACTGTATGTAATTGAAAGTTCTAAGGAGTCAGAAAACATTAAAAATCCCGTTCAACAATTAGAAAATAATTTTAAAAAAACAAGCGATTTGTTTGTTTACATTATTTATTTTTTAAGCGAAGTTGCTAAATACGCCGAACAGGATGCCCGCATAAAAGCTAATAAACATATAACTACCATTGACGATTTAAATGTAAGTACAAAAATTGCCGGCAACAATGTGTTATGGCAAATATTGGAATTACCTGCTATTCAACTTGCTATTAAAAGTTTGAATCCTGCTACGTTTATTGATAGTGAGTTAGTACGTAAATTTTATTTACAAATAGTAAATACACCTGAATATAAAACTTACGTAGCTGAACAAAGTCGTGATATACGTAACGAGAAATCTATTTTACTGTTCATATTGAATGAATGCATTTTGCCGAATGAAGATTTTGAAAACCATGTGGAAGATGTATTTCCAAATTGGCAAGATGATGGCGAAATGATTATGCAGTTTGTGGCTGAAATGATTCAAAAGCCGGCAGCCAGCCATTTTCCGGAATTATTGGGTGAAGAAAAATGGAAATTTGCTAAAGATTTATTACTAACTGCCATTGACAAAAAAGAAGTGACGTTTAATATAATAAAACCCAAATTAAACAATTGGGATATGGAACGCATTGCTTTATTAGATATGATAATAATGCGTTTAGGGGTTTGTGAATTTTTATTTTTTGAAACCATACCCGTTAAAGTTACCATTAACGAGTATATTGATATTGCCAAGGAATACAGTACACCACAAAGTGGACAGTTTGTGAACGGTATTTTAGATGCTATTCATAAAGATTTGGCCAATGAGGGTAAAATAGAAAAAGTAGCCTATAAACCCGGTAACTAAAAAGTTGCACACATGAATTTTAGCAAAATTCTGATAATAGGTTGTTGTTACTTTATTATATTCGCCTGCCATTCCGGTAAGGCAGATAGTAACCCTGCTATGGCAGCTGCGTTTGATACCAGCCACTATACCATGGTTAAATGGATTGATAGTATTGTGAATTTTGGAACAATTACAAAAGGGGAACAGATAACGGTTCATTTTCGTTGTAAAAATATTGGTGCCGAGCCTTTAATATTGGTAAATGTTAGACCTGTGTGTGGGTGTACTGTTGCAGATTATACTAAGCACCCAATAATGCCCGGTTCTGAAGGTTTAATTGAAGCTGCGTTTAATAGTAACCATGTATCGCCAGGCAGTGTTTTTAAAACAATCATTGTCAATACTAATACCAAAAATGGCACTGAACATTATTTATTTTTTAGAGGAAATGTAACAACCGATTCAACAAATTCAACAAAATAGAAAACGTATTTTTCAAAACAATCAATAAAACAAAAACACATGTTCAATTTCAACATCATTTTAATGGCTGGTAATCCTCAACAAGGTGGTGGCTCAATTCAATTGTTTTTAATGTTAGCCATTATTGCGGTATTTTATTTTTTTATGATTCGCCCCCAGGCCAAAAAAGCAAAAGAACAAAAGAAGTTTATAGATAATTTGCAAAAAGGTGACAAAATTGTAACCTTAGCCGGCATTCATGCTACTGTTTATAAAATAAATGAAGATGGTACTTTGCAAATTGAAGTAAACCCCGGTAGCTATTTAAAAATTGAAAAATCAGCTATTAGTATGGAATGGACTGCTGCTTTAAACAAAGCAACTGCTGCCGCTGAAAAAAAATAAGAAAATATTTTAAAATTATATACCCGGCTTTTATATTACAAAGGCCGGGTTTTTTATGTTTTGTAAACGAGATGAATTAATTTTAAACATGCTTAAAATTGGTCTTACAGGTGGTATAGGCAGTGGTAAAACTACTGTGGCAAAAGTTTTTCAGGTATTCCAAGTTCCTGTTTTAGATGCTGATTCTGTAGCAAAACAACTAATGGAAGAAGATGTTTCACTAATACAAGCAATTACTAAACAGTTTGGTGCTGATGCTTATGTAAATGGGAAATTAAATCGCAGCTTTATTGCCAACATAGTTTTTAAGGATGCAAAAGCATTACAGCAATTAAATGCGATTGTGCATCCCGCAACAATCGCCTATGCGCAAAAATGGATTACACAGCAACAATCGCCTTATGTAGTTAAGGAAGCTGCATTGTTTTTTGAATCGGGCACTGATAAAGAAATGGATTATATGGTGGGTGTTACTGCACCCTTAGAACTTAGAATTAGCAGGGTAATGCACCGCGATAATATTTCTAGAGAGGCGGTTTTAAATAGAATGAGTAAACAAATGCCAGAAAATGAAAAAATGGCGAAATGCCATTTTGTTATTCAAAATAATGAAGAAGAATTATTAATACCACAAGTATTTCAATTACACAGCCATTTTTTATCACTTTCAAAATAACGAATGTACTGTGTAATTGAAATTTAGTAATTGGTTACAATTAAAATATGTACTTAGCTGCTCTTGAAATTAAAGGAATTACGATGGTAGCAAAACCGCCTGTAATAGCCGCATAACCTGCAATTTGTAAACGTGCAGCATCATTATAAATTGGAATAGTGTAGTGAAAAGTTAAATGGCTGGCAGCAATTACCAACACAATTGTCAAAATACCCATTAAAATTACATAGATAATTCCACCTGCCATTTTAAAGTTGGCATAAAAGAAATGATAGATTAAGCAAGCTATCATCATAAATAGCATGGAAGAAAATATGATGGAAGAAACATTCATTAATTCAGAATCGGTAAAGTTGGTTAATGAACGTAATAAGAAATCGAATAATAAGTTAAGGATGGTTAATAAATATCCGGTTAAAACGCCAACTGATAAATGCTTAGAAAGGGTAGTTTGTTGAAAAGCGTATTCCATACATGTGTTTTTATAATGTTATAAAACGAATTATTTTGTAAAATTAAAGAATGTGATGCTGGTTTTAAAATTAAAATGTCATAAGATTAGACATGTCGGCTTTATTTGGTAATGCGGTAGCACCATCTTTTTAATTTGCCCTCAAAATCGAAAGGGGTGGTGGCATTGGTAATATTTTTTATGATGCTTGCCCTAATATTTTCTTCATCCATTACAAATTTTGTATAGTTGGTGCTGAAGTAAATGGTGCCACCCGGCGTTAAAGCATGTAAAGCATCATTTAGTAAAGCAACATGGTCACGTTGAATGTCTAAAATATCCTTCATGCGTTTGCTGTTACTGAATGTAGGCGGATCCATGATGATTAAATCGAAGCTATTGGGTTGTAAAGTTTTTAAATATTGCTTTACATCGGCATGAATAAAATGATAGGCTGCATTATTTTTCAATCTATTAATGGTAAAATTATCCTGCGCCCATTGTAAATAAGTTTTAGAAAGATCAACTGTAGTTACTGAACTAGCTTGACCAGCGGCTGCATACACTGAAAACGAACCGGTATATGCAAATAAATTTAATACGCGTTTATTCAAAGCCTCGCTGCGCACCATTTGACGGGTAATGCGGTGGTCTAAAAATAAACCCGTGTCTAAATAATCGGTTAAGTTTACCAAAAATTTTAGCCCATTTTCCATAACGGTAAAATATTGTTGGGCATCACCGGTTTTTTCGTATTGATCGTTGCGATTGGCCTTTCGTTTACGTTGTTTAACGTAAATGTTTTCATTGGGTACATCTAAATGCGTGCTTATTATTTGCAAACAAGCTTCCAACCATTGTGTATGTTCTTCTTCCGACATTTTGTGTTTGCGGTGGTATTCGGCAACATATACATGGTTTTCATATAAATCAATACAAAAGGGAAATTCGGGTAAATCGTGGTCGTACACCCGCCAACAAGTAATTTGCTGTTTTTGGGCAATTTTCTTTTTTCGTTTAAATACTTTATTCAGCCGGTTTTCAAACATTTCGGCTTTTTGGGGGGATAAAACGAAATTAGATTCAGATGATGAGGGCGTATTTTCCATACTGTTCAAAATTAATGGCATAGCCGCATTCAGCCATAAAATATTATTGCATAACCGGTTGAATAGCGCTTTGAACGTACAAGTGTGCGACGCAAGCGGAGCTTAATAGTAGTAACGAAGCCGGTAACAAAATTATTAGCAAGGGTGTAACTTACCGCTAATATATATGTGCTACCTTTGCAGCTTCTATGAAGGCAAAAACATTAAAACAAAACAAAATAAACATTATTACATTAGGTTGCAGCAAAAACCTGGTTGATAGTGAAGTGCTGAGCGGACAATTAGCAGCCAATGCTATACCGGTGGTGCATGAAAATAATAAAATTGACCATAACATTGTGGTAGTAAATACTTGTGGTTTTATTGATAAAGCTAAAGAGGAAAGTATTGACACCATTTTGAATCAGATTGAATTGAAACGCAGAGGGAAACTTGATAAGGTTTATGTAACAGGTTGCTTGAGTGAGCGTTACAGAAATGATTTGGAAAAAGAAATTCCGGAAGTGGATGCCTGGTTTGGCACAATGGAGCTACCGCTTATTTTAAAGGAATTGGGTGCAGACTATAAATCGGAATTATTGGGCGAAAGGCTTTTAAGTACCCCCAAACATTATGCTTATTTAAAAATTAGTGAAGGTTGTAATCGTACATGCGCTTTTTGTGCAATACCCTTAATGCGTGGTGCCCATGTTAGTAAACCTATTGAAGCTATTGTTGCCGAAGCCGAAGCATTGGTGAAAAAAGGGGTGAAGGAAATTATGCTGATTGCGCAAGAACTAACGTATTATGGTTTGGATTTATACAAAAAACGGTCATTACACACGTTATTGGAAAAATTGGCTGATGTGCAAGGGCTGGAATGGATTCGGTTGCATTATGCTTACCCCAATAAATTTCCTTTAGAAGTTTTAAAGGTAATGCGTGAACGAGATAATATATGCAAATATTTAGATATGCCTTTGCAGCATGCCAGTAATAATATGCTAAAGGCTATGCGCAGGAATAGCACCCGTGAAGAAATGAGTGCTTTAATTAAAACCATTCGGCAAGAGGTTCCGGGTATTTGTTTGCGTACTACTTTAATTGCCGGCTTTCCCGGCGAAACAGAAGCTGATGTGGAAGAATTAAAAAGTTTTTTAGAAGAACACAGGTTTGATAGGGTAGGTATTTTTACCTACAGCCATGAAGAAAATACAAGTGCCTATGGTTTAGAAGATAATATTCCTGCAGAGGTAAAACAGCAACGTGCTCAGGAAATTATGGAAGTGCAGCAGGAAATTAGTTTGGAAAAAAATATGGAAAAGGTAGGGAAGGTGTTTAAAGTTATTATTGATAAGAAGGAAGCCGGCCGATTTATTGGTCGCACGGAGTTTGATAGTGTAGAAGTTGACAATGAAGTAATTATTTCAACCAATAAAAAACTTTCTATTGGGCAATTTGTTAATGTTCGCATTACCAAGGCGTATGATTATGATATTGAGGGCGAATTGGTTGATGAATAAAAGGATTAAACTTTAGTGTTTGTATTTTTAAATGGATTAAGTTTTGTTGCATGGAAGACAATTGCTATTATTTGCCAATAACTGAAACAGGATTTTTTTCAGCTATTGCTATGGATTATGTTACAGAAAAACCTGCCTTAAGGCCTTTTTACGAACATAGTGTATCATTAGATGGCATAAAAGCTGCAATTGCCGCCAGACAAAAAACTAAAAATCATAGAACAGTTTTACAGGCTGCTTTACTAGAGCAATACAGCCAAACTACCCTAACTGAGGTTCAACAAAAAAATTTAAACGCATTGTTGTTGGATAATACGTTTACCATTACAACAGCACATCAGCCCAATATTTTTACAGGCCCATTATACTTTATTTATAAAATAATTCATGCCATACAGCAGGCTCAATTTTTACAACAACAGTTGCCTGAATACAATTTTGTGCCGTTTTATTACATGGGTAGTGAAGATGCCGATTTAGAAGAATTGGGTACTATAACGTTACAAGGTAAAAAGCTAACCTGGTTAACCAACCAAACGGGCGCTGTAGGCAGAATGAAAGTTGATAAACTTTTTTTATCATTAATTGAAGAAATAAAAGGACAGATTAATGTTTTACCCTATGGTGAACAGTTATCGCAGCTTTTCGCCAATGCATACACGTTAGGTAAAACCATTCAGCAAGCAACTTTTGAATTGGTAAATAATTTATTTGCCGACTTTGGATTGCTAATTTTAATACCCGATAATGCTGCTTTAAAAAAAGTGTTTGAACCTGTGGTTGAAAAAGAATTACTGGAACAGTTTTCGCATAAAGCAATAGCAAGCACAATTAATGCATTACAGGAACATTATCCCATACAAACGCAAGGTAGATCTATTAATTTGTTTTACTTAACCGATACTTATCGTGAAAGAATTGAATGGGATGCTGCTTCAGAAAAATTTGTAGTAAAAAATACGCAGTTGCAATTTACTAAAACAGAAATCTTGAACGAGCTGCGTCAGTACCCTGAACGTTTTAGTGGCAATGTAATTTTACGTGGTTTATTTCAAGAAACTATATTGCCCAATATTATTTTTATTGGTGGCGGGGGCGAATTGGCCTATTGGTTAGAATTAAAAAATGTATTTGCCGCTGCTGCTATCCCTTATCCTGTTTTGTTATTGAGAAACTCATTTGTAATAGCCGATTCCAATAGTTTAAAACAATGGCAACAAATGCAGTTTACTATTGCCGATTTGTTTAAGCATATTCTGACATTACAACAAAACTATGTTTTGAAGCACAGCAACTACAATGTATTGTTAGACTCGGAAATAAAAGCCCTGAATGAAGTGTATGAACAAATGCGGCAACATGCTGTAAAAGCAGATGCTACATTAGAAAAGCATGTTTTAGCATTGCAACACAAGGCCTTAGAAAAAATAAATGTGTTACAGAAAAAAATAATAAAGGCTGAAAAACGAAAACATGAAATTGAAATGCACAGATTAGAAAGAATTAAAAACGCTTTATTTCCCAACAATCATTTGCAAGAACGCGTTGAAAATTTTTCTGTGCTTTATGCGCATTATGGTCCCAACTTGTTGCATTCAATTTTGAAAGCCAGTAAACAATTTGGGCAAAAAATGGGGATTATTGAATTGCCTTAATTATCAAACTGATTGGGCCAATTGCTTTTTACTTTCCCAATTTTTTCTTTTACATCATTTTCCAGTTGCATTTTATATTGTGCCACTTGAATACCAATTTCATTATTAAAGGCACCTAATATTTGTGCTGCTAAAATTCCGGCATTTTTGGCTGCATTTAAAGCAACGGTAGCAACCGGTACACCGTTAGGCATTTGTAATATTGATAAAATTGAATCCCATCCATCAATTGAGTTGGAAGACTTAATGGGAACACCTATTACCGGTAAAGTTGTAACAGATGCTAACATACCCGGCAAGTGAGCAGCACCACCTGCACCTGCAATAATTATTTTCAAACCCCGTTCTTTGGCTTTTTGTGCATATTCAATCATGCGCAATGGAGTTCTGTGAGCAGATACAATGGTTAGCTCAAACGGAATTTGCATTTGTGTAAGTATATCTGCAGCAGCCTGCATTACCGGAAGATCGCTATCGCTTCCCATTACTATGCCTACTTGTATGTTTGTGGTTGTCATAATTTATGCTTCAGTTTGTAATTGACGTTTATAAAGTTGTATGGTATTTTCAAAACCCAAATAAAGTGCATCGCAAATCAGTGCATGACCAATACTTACCTCATCTAAATGTGGAATATGTTTTTTAAAATAAGCCAGATTATGTAAATCTAAATCGTGGCCTGCGTTAATACCCAATTTAAGTTTATTTGCCAGTTCGGCTGCGGCAATATAGGGTTTAATAGCTTTTAAAGGATGCCCTGCTGCATATAGTCGAGCATATCCTTCTGTATAAAGTTCAATTCTATCGGTAAAAGTATTGGCAGCAGCCTCTACCATTTTTACATCCGGATCAACAAATATGGACACCCGAATTCCGGCTTTTTTAAAAGTGCCAATAATGTCTATTAAGAATGCTTTATGTTTTATGGTATCCCATCCATGATCGCTGGTAAGTTGTTGTGAAGCATCGGGAACCAAGGTTACCTGATGCGGCTTGACTTCTAATACTAAATCAACAAATTTTTTTTCAGATGGATTGCCTTCAATATTGAATTCGGTGGTAATAATGGGTTTTATTTCTCGTACATCTTTATAAGTAATATGCCTTTCATCGGGGCGTGGATGCACGGTAATACCTTCTGCACCAAAAAGCTGTGCATCGATGGCCGCTTTCAAAACATTGGGATTGTTACCCCCTCGGGCATTACGCAATGTGGCAATTTTATTAATGTTTACACTTAAGCGGGTATGCATGATGATTGATTATATAATTATGCAAAGTAATTGTAAAAATGGCAAAAGTATTCATTCATTTTCTATTCCTGTTTTTCTATTAAACCCGTTAGGGCAAACAGGTATCTTTCCGTAAAACAGCACTACCTTCGCAACAACAATTTTAAAGCCTAAGTGTTTCAGTATTATGTCGTATAACAGTTTGGAATCTTGTTTAATTGATTTAGAAAAGCATGGCCATTTAGTAAGGGTAAAAGAAGAAGTAGATCCTTATTTAGAAATGGCTGCCATTCATTTAAGGGTACATGCGGCAGGAGGCCCGGCTTTATTGTTTGAAAATGTAAAAGGAAGCAAATTCAGAGCTGCATCAAATATATTTGGAACAGTAGAAAGAAGTAAATTTATTTTCAGGGACACTTTTAACTTGGTTCAACAATTAATTGAGCTAAAAAATAATCCAATCAAGGCCATTCAATCGCCCATTAAAAATATGCGTACAGGATGGGCCGCTATGAAAGCCTTCCCTTTAAAGCATCCAAGTCATAAACCGGTTTTAGCCAATGAAATTGCTATTAGTGATTTACCGCTAATTCAACATTGGCCCAAGGATGGAGGTGCATTTGTTACTTTGCCCCAAGTTTATACAGAGGATATTGATGCACCGGGTATTATGCATGCCAACTTAGGTATGTATAGAATACAATTAACGGGTAATGATTACATCTTAAACAAGGAAATAGGATTGCATTATCAATTGCATCGTGGAATAGGCGTGCATCAAACAAAGGCCAACGCAAAGGGGTTGCCGTTGAAAGTAAGTTGTTTTGTAGGGGGGCCACCTGCTAACTCTTTAGCTGCTGTAATGCCCTTGCCTGAAGGGATGAGTGAAATGACCTTTGCCGGTGTTTTAGGAAACCGTCGTTTTAGATATACTTATGTGGATGGGTTTGCGGTAAGTACAGACGCAGATTTTGTGATTACCGGTGAAGTATTGCCCGGTGAATTAAAACCTGAAGGCCCATTTGGTGATCATTTAGGTTATTATAGTTTACAACACCCATTTCCGTTAATGCATGTGCATAAAGTTTATGCACGGAAAAATGCCATTTGGCCTTTTACGGTAGTGGGAAGACCACCTCAGGAAGATACTAGTTTCGGGGCTTTAATTCATGAGTTAACGGGTAATGCCATTGCCAAAGAAATACCCGGTGTTAAAGAAGTGCATGCTGTTGATGCCGCCGGTGTGCATCCATTATTATTAGCAGTGGGAAGTGAGCGTTATACACCTTATAATCCAACACAGCAACCTGCAGAAATATTAACCATTGCGAATCATATATTAGGAACGGGGCAATTAAGTTTAGCTAAATATTTATTCATTACTGCTGAATATGATGCACCAGTAAATGCTCACAACGTACCCGCATTTATGCAGTATATATTGGAAAGGATAGACTTTAGCCGGGATGTGCATTTTTATACAAACACCAGTATTGATACACTTGATTATAGCGGTACCGGATTAAATACGGGTAGTAAAGTAGTTTTGGCAGCTTATGGAAAACCTATGCGTAGTTTATGTACAGAGGTGCCTTTGGGAATGAATGAATGTTCACCTTTGTATAATGCACAATTGGCATTTCCGGGTGTTGTAGTGGTTTCAGCACCGGCTTATACTAGCGAGGCAGATACTTTACAACTAATAGAACGCATGAACACAGGATTGTCGGAAGATGCATTGCAAAATGTAGCTATAATTGTACTGTGCGATGATAGTGGGTTTACTGCTAAAAATCTTCAAAATTTTTTGTGGGTTACATTTACGCGTTCAAATCCTTCGCACGATATACATGGTATTCATGCTTTTGAAACCCATAAGCATTGGGGTTGTAAAGGCCCATTGGTTATTGATGCTCGTATTAAACCACACCATGCACCGGCAGTTGAAGTTTTACCGGAAACCAATAAAAAGATTGATAAATTATTTGCGAAGGGTGGAAGTTTGTACGGTATTGAATAGGAATTGTTACAGCAGAATGCCTTGTAAAAACAAATATGCTACACTAAAGTAAATAATCAGACCTGTAACGTCAACCAATGTGGCAACGAAGGGTGCGGAAGACACTGCCGGGTCGGCACCTAATTTTTTTAATAAAATGGGTAGCATAGATCCGGATAATGTTCCCCATAATACCACGCCAATTAAACTTACACCTACGGTAAGGCCAATTAATAACCAATGTTCGCCATATAAATTTTGAATAATGCCATGTTGCATTAATACATGCCAACTGGCAATACGAATAAAACCAATTAATCCTAAAATGCTTCCTAAAACCACACCACTACTTATTTCGCGCCGCATTACGCGCCACCAATCACTTAAGGATACTTCGCCAACAGCCATTGCCTGAATGATTAAGGTTGACGCTTGTGATCCGCTATTGCCGCCACTTGACATGATTAGTGGTACGAAAATAGAAAGTACAACGGCTTTTTCAATTTCATCGGCAAAAAAAGCCATTGCAGTAGCAGTAAGCATTTCGCTTAAGAATAAAACAATTAACCAGCCAACTCTTTTCTTAATTAGTTTAAAAAAAGAAATATCAAGATATGGTTCATCCAGTGCCTCGGTTCCACCAATTTTCTGAATATCTTCACTAAACTCTTCGTTGGTAACCCATAAAATGTCATCAATCGTTACAATGCCTAATAAAATATTATTATCGTCCACAACCGGCAATGCCACCCTGTTGTTCATTTTAAATACCTGATTGGCATGTTCTTGATCATCGTGAACGTTTAAGGTAATTACCCTTCCATCCATAATTTCCGAAACAAGGGTACTAGGCGATGCTAATAAAATATCTTTTATGCGTAAATCATCTAACAGTTCACCTTTTTGGTTAATTACATAAATCACATCAATGGTTTCACTGTTCTTTGCATATTTCCTTATAGTGGCAAATACTTCTTCAATGGTATTGTATTCATAAACATAAACGTAATCGGGTGTCATTAAACGACCAACCGAATCTTCAGGATATCCCAACAAGGATAGGGTAATTTTTCTTTCTTCCGGGTTTAAAAGTTTAATTAAATCGCGAATAGTAGCATTGGGTAATTCCGATAAAAAAGAAGTTCTATCATCGGGTGGTAATTCATTTAATAATTCAGCTGTTTTGGCTACTGATAATGATTTGACGATATTTTTTTGTTGCGCTAAATCTAATATTTTGAATACATGAATGGCCCTATGCATAGACATTAATGTGATAATGTATGCCTCATGCTCAGGATACTGGTTAATCAATTCAACGACATCGGTAATGTGCAAATTATTTAAAAAGTAGGCTAATGCTTCTTTATTGCCTTGTTGAAGATGATGTAAAAACTCATCTTCTATTACTGAAGGTGTGATTGAATTTGCAGCCATAGTGCAATTTAATATTTTCAGTTATCACAAAAAAATACGAAATGGTTAATTCCTATTAACTTCGTTTCGTTTGATATAAATATTATTATGATTTTACCTTGTTTAACAATTGCGCCATCTCCAAAGGGTGGTAGAGGTGTTTTTACAACCATTAACCTAAAGGCGGGAACCGTAATAGAAATTTCGCCGGTTTTGGTACTTAGCAAAAATGAAAGGGCTATAGTAGAACAAACATTATTATATAATTATATATTTGAATGGGGTAAAACAGGGAAAAAAGCTGCCATTGGTTTAGGGTATTTATCCATGTACAATCATGATTATAATGCCAATGCTGATTACACCATGGATTTTGAACATGCCATTATGACGATTACGACTGTAAAAAAAATTAAGAAGGGTGAGGAAATTTTTATTAACTATAATGCCAGCCCATCCGACAATACACCAATTTGGTTTGATGCAAAATAAAAATGGGGTTGTAAGAATACAACCCCGTAATTCACCAAAACCCAACTATAAAAAAAAGTTACCAATATTGATAGCCAATTAAACGTGCTAATTCAACTTTAGCTAAGCATAACTGATATTGGTATTGTAATCTGCTTAATTCTGCTCTTTGAACATTAGTACTGGCATTGGTTAATTCTAAGTTAGTGCCTGTACCATTTAGGAAGCGTGCGGCAGCCAATCTTTCGGCATATTTTGCTTCATCAATTTGCCCTTGTGTATTTTGAATTCTTTCCATATTGCTTTTAATATCGGTCAGGGCTTGCTGTATATCTTTTTTGTAATTATTATTCAATGTTTCTTGTGCTAATTCATTTTGCTTAACAATGTTTTGTGCCAGTTTTACTTGTTGTTTTGTTTTACCGCCATTATAAATAGGAACAGTAATACCAATACCCGCTAAATAATTAAAACGCGGATTTTCTACTTCGGGTATATAACCATTTTTGTATCCTGCAGAAGCTTGTAAACCCACCATTGGTTTGTTCGATAATTTGGCAATATTTACATCGCTTAAAGCTTCTTTAATTTTATCTTTCATAATCACAAAATCCATGTTGGTTGCCTGAGCAATTGCAATTAAATCGTCAATGTTGTTGGTGGCTGTTAAATCAAAATCGAACTGAGTACCATTGGCTAAACTTATGCCGGTAGTGTAATTCAATAAGTTCAATTGTTTCTGTATATTATTTTGTAAATCAACTTTTCTGTTTTGCTCATTATCAATTGCAGCTTGAATATTTAATACATCCACCTTTAATGCATCGCCATTTTGCAATTTAGCATCAACAATTTTTTTATTATCGTTTAAGAATTTTAAAACGCTATCCTGAATGGCAATTGCTTTTTTCAGGTATACAATATTGTAATAAATAGTAGCAACTTGATTGGCTAGTTGTGCCTTAACATAGGAAAGACTGTGTGTAGCAGTTTGTAATTCATCTTTCGATTTTTCGATGTTTGCTTTTAAACGTCCAAAATCTATTATTGCATATTGTGCGTTAATGCTGGCGTTTACACTATTCACGGGTGCAAATTGAAAGTCTGTACCTCCTAGTGGAATAGTAATTTTTGGTTGAATATAAGCGTAGCTTGCATTACCTGTAACCTCAGGCATATTATTCAACTTTGTTAATTCTAATTTTTGTTGTGCGGTGCTGATGGTATTATTTACCTCTTTTACTTTTGGGTAGTATGTAAAAGATTGATTGATTAAACCTTTTAGCTCAGTATTGATCTGTACTTGTGCAGTTCCGTAAACTGCATACATACTAAACAATAGAAGCAAAATATTTTTTTTCATTTTCAGTTATTTTAATTATCGCCTTTTATTATGTTTAATGTGCTTCGCTAGCGGCCTTCATCATAGCAGCTTTTTCAGCATCACTTTGTTTTTTCACTCTTAAAAATGCCACCAGTGGAATTACCAAAATAAAAAATATAGCTACTAATCGGAATGTATCTAAATAAGCTAAATAATATGATTGTCGTTCAACTGATGCATTAATAAAGCCATAAGCCTGGTGGGTAGCATCTTGCAAACTGGCGCCAGTTTTACTCATTAAACCGCTGGCTATGGTGTGTACACGCTGATTTAACAGTGGAGACCCCTCCGGCATTTTACTAACTAGGTCGGTTCGGTGTTGTGCATATTGGTGTGAAATGTAGTTATTGGCCATTGCAATGCCGAATGCTCCGCCTAATTGCCGAATCATATTGTTTAAAGAAATGCCCGCTGCATAATCTTTAGGTTGTAATCCTGCAACTGCCTGATTAATCAATGGTAATTGCACCATTGAAATACCAATAGCTCGAAGCAACAAGGGAATAAAGAAATCCCATTTGCCTACATCAGGACTAACTTGTGATGTAAGAATACTATATGCTGCAAATAGTAAGAATCCAACTACTACAAAAGGAATAGGTGAAACTCCTTTACTCATAATTTTACCAACAATGGGTAACATTACTACTGCCATAAGGGTAGGTGGCAATAATGAAATACCTGTTTCGTAAGCTGTGAATCCTAAAATGCGTTGAGCTAAAATTGGATAAACAAATACAGAAGTGAATAGCCCTAATCCTGCTACAAAAGTAAAAATGGTTGTAAATGCTAAGTTGCGGTTGCCCAGTACGCGTAAGTTAACGGCTGGTTCATCTATACTTAATTCATAAATAATAAAGCCGATAATACCAACAACTGCAATTACCGAGCAAATTCTAATGGCATCACTACTAAACCAATCATCGGCTTCACCACGTTCTAATACAAATTGTAAACAACCAATACCGGCTGCCAGCAATAGTATACCGTTATAGTCAATGTGAATTGATTTTTTCTTTTTCCCTTCGCCTTCTTTTTTCTCAATGAAATAAAAAGTAAGCATGGTAGCAATAATACCAATAGGTATATTAATCATGAATATTAATGGCCAAGAAGCATGGTCAATTATGTATCCGCCTAAAGTTGGACCTAAAGTTGGACCTAGTACAATACCCATACCAAATAAGCCAGAAGCAATTGGGCGGTCTTTTGGCTCAAATGCATCGAATAAAATTGCTTGCGAAGTTGATAATAATGCTCCGCCTCCAATACCCTGAACAAATCTCCAAGCAATTATTTCAACCAAAGAAGTAGACTGGGCACACATATATGAAGCCACAGTAAAAATGATCATTGAAACTAAATAATAATTTTTACGGCCAAAATATTCTGCTAAAAATCCGGTTAATGGAATTATGATAACATTGGCAATAGCGTATGAAGTAATAACCCAGCTAATATCTTCAATGCTTACGCCCAAACTTCCACTCATATCATTTAATGCCACGTTTACTATTGATGTATCAATTAGCTCCATTACTGCAGCAGTAACTGTAGTTAATACAATAATAAATCGGGCAAATCCTTTTGGTGTCGCCATGTTTTTTTAATTAGTCTTTGTTGTTTGCAACTACGTATACACTAAGTCCTGCACGCATTAAATCTTTAATTTGATCTAGATTGTCGAAATTAATTTTCACAGGAACTCGTTGAGTAACTTTTACAAAGTTTCCACTAGAATTATCGGGCGGTAACAATGCGAATTTAGCCCCGGTAGCATCACTTAAATTGGCTACTGTTCCAGTGAATTTTTTATTGGGATAAGCATCAATTTCAATTTCAACTTTCTTACCAGTATGTAAATGTTGTAATTGATTTTCTTTAAAATTGGCTACTACCCAATAATTGCTGTCATCAACAATTGAAAATAAAGGTGTGCCTTCCTGAACAAATTGGCCTTCACTGATATTTCTTTTTCCAATTTTTCCTGATTGAGGAGCAAAAATTTTGGTGTAAGTAAGTTTTAATTTTTGCTGATCAATTTTGGCTTGTTGCACAGCAATTGAAGCTTCCGCTTTTTCAACAGCAGCTTTTAAAACCGCAATTCTACTGTCGGCTGCGTTATAATCGCGATGCGTATTTTGATACTGTTGTAAAGCAGTTTCATAATTGTACTGCGAGTCATCTAATTGCTTTTTGGTAATAGCTTCGGCAGCAAATAAATTTTTGTCTCTATTCAAATCTTGCTCTGCTTTCTTTAAGCGAATTTCACTTAAATCAATATTGCCTTTATTTACTTTCAACGATACCAAAGCATTGTTTAATGATGCTTTTGCATTTACAATGTCAATTTTAGTTTGCGCTAATGATGCTTCCATTTCTTTTAATTGTAATTGTAAATCAGCATCATCAATTTCTGCAACCAATGCTCCGGCTTTCACACTATCATAATCTCTTATGTATAGTTTTTTAATGTAGCCTGAAACTCTGGGTAATACCGGTGTAATTTGTCCTTCAACCTGTGCATCATCGGTAGTTTCGTGGGTAAGCGCAAACTTTATTTTATCGAATATAAAATACCCAGCTATTAACAATACAAGTATTAGTATGATTAATCTGACAGGTGATTTTTTCTTGGGTTCTTTTGCTTGCTGTTCCATGTATTTTTCTTGGTTTATTTTGTTTCGGAATTTAAAAGAGAGGAATGAACAATTTGTTGAATGTGTGTAACAAGTCTTTTTCGAAAATGTTCATCAATGTAAGGGTCAAAATCTGTTTCTGTATTTTTTACAATAAATAAACAACAAACCGATTTTGATTTTAGTACTTGATTAATTGTACCAACGATAGTAGCAAAAAGTAAGGGTGCATCTACCTTTTTAAATATTTTTTTTCTTATGCCTTTCTCAATGGTTTTTGAAAAGAAATTAATTTTCTTGTTGATTGATTCAATAAGAATTTGATGTAGTTCATGCCTGTTCGATACCAACATTTCCTGTTCCATAACTTTATGAAAGTCTGGATTTGAGAAGAATCGGTCTACATAATATTCAATGATTAAATCAATTTTTTCAATTTCATTCAGGGTTTTATCGTTTTCTAATTCGTCAAACTTTACCTGTAATTTATTAATCCGTTCCTCTACAATGGCTTCAAATAATTTTTCCTTCGAGCCGAAGTAATAATTAATCATTGCCAAGTTTACATCTGCTTTTTGTGCTATATCGCGAATGGATGTGCCTTCATAACCTTTTTCAGAAAATAAGGAAAGGGCAGTTTCCATAATCACTTCACGCTTATCTAACTTATCTGCACACATACAATATAATTTACGCTGCAAAGTTAAACAAGTGTTTGATTTAAACAAACGTTTGATTTATTTTTATAAAAATTTAATGTAGAATTAAAATTAAAGCCTCAATTTTAGGTTTCATATGTCTATAAACTCGGTGTTAAGAAAGCAAGATTTCGGACCAAATTTTCAGTGGGGCATTGCTATTGCTGCAGCGCAAAATGAGGGTGCAGCTAATTTGTACGGTCGTGGGCCTTCTATTTGGGATAATTTTGCACAACGTTCGGGTAAAATAAAAGGGCATGCTAAACCAACAGAATGCTGTGATTTTTATCATCGTTATAAAACTGATTTGTTGTTCGTAAAACAAATGGGATTTAATGTTTTTCGATTCTCAATTTCCTGGAGTCGTATTTTACCGAATGGTACCGGGGCTGTTAATAAAAGTGGCATTGCTTTTTATCATCAGTTAATTGACGCTTGTTTAGCATTAGACATTACACCATGCATTACTTTGTATCATTGGGATTTGCCTTTGGCATTGCAAAAAGAGGGTGGGTGGACTTCTCACTCCATGTTGAAATGGTTTAGTAAATATGTTACACTTTGCATGCAAGAATATGGGCACAAAGTAAAGCAATGGATTATACTGAACGAGCCTGTAGGTTTTACATCTTTAGGGTATATGTTGGGCAAACATGCTCCCGGAAAATCTGGCATTCAGCAATTTTTTGCTGCTGTTCATAACGCTGCATTGTGCCAGGCTGAAGGCGGACGAATTGTTCGCGCTTTAGTAAAAGATGCAAAAATTGGTACAACTTTTTCCTGCAGTAAAGTCAATCCCGCTTCCGAAAAAAAAGAAGATCAATTAGCCGCAGAGCGTATTGATATTTTATTGAACAGATTGTTGATTGAACCGGCTTTAGGGTTAGGTTACCCATCTGCAGAAAATTTTATTTTAATGGATCGTTTGCATTTGTTTACAAAAGCTTGGAAATATACCGAACGAATGCAATTTGATTTTGATTTTATTGGCTTACAAAATTATTTCCCGGTTACCGTGGCATATCAATCGCTAATTCCTTATGTACAGGCAGTAGAAGTTAAAGCCACAAAAAGAAAAGTACCTTGTACGGATTTGGGATGGGAAATAAATGCGAATGCTTTTTATGAAATTTTACATCAATTTGCTACATACAAAACAATTAAATCAATCATAGTAACCGAAAATGGTGCATGTTTTAAAGATAAGTTGGTGAATGGCAGCATAATGGATAATAAGCGTATTGATTATTTTAAAAGTTATCTCTCTGCTTTATTAAGCGCTAAAAAAGATGGTTTACCTATTGATGGTTATTTTGTTTGGACTTTAACCGATAATTTTGAATGGGCTGAAGGATTTAAAGCACCATTTGGTTTGGTGCATGTTGATTTTGAAACACAACAGCGTACCATGAAAGCATCTGGTATTTGGTGGCAACATTTTTTGCACAATCAAAATATATAATTTACTTATGATAATTAGAAAGTTTGTATCGTTTTTTTTACTTGTAAGTTTTTTCTTGATAGTTAGTTACGGTAATGCACAAAATGTATGGACGGCAAAATTATTACGTCCCGATGGGCATGCAATTGTATTTAATTTTGAATTAACTCAGTTAAATAAAAAGCCGGTTTTGTATTTAATAAATGGCGCTGACAAATTTTTAGTGGAGAATGTTGTATTTAAAAATGATTCAGTATTTATTCAAATGCCGGTATTTGAATCGCAATTCAAAGCTAGAATTGTTAGCCCCACAGAATGGCAAGGATTATGGAAAAAAGGTACTTCCGGTGCACCGGTAATACTACCATTTGAAGCAAAAGTACAATCTCAAAAATTTGCTGTTACGCAACCTGCAGTTGCTAATTTATCCGGGCGTTGGCAAGTTACCTTTATTCGCCCTAATGGTACACCACGTCCTGCTATTGCAGAATTTGTGCAATACAATAATACTATAACGGGCACTTTTTTAACTCCCAGTGGCGATTATCGATATTTAAGTGGGATTGTAAATGGCGATACATTAAAGCTATCTACCTTTGATGGAGGACATGCCTATTTGTTTGAAGCAACTGTACAACAAGATTCTTTATTGAAAAATGGATTTTTTTATTCTGATGCAACCGGGTTAGAAAAATTTTCAGCCTTTAAAAATCAGAATGCACAATTACCCGATTCAATTGCTGCTACCTATATGAAACCCGGTGAAACTACTTTGCATTTCACGTTTCCCAACCTTAATCATCAACCCATTTCGTTTCCTAATGCAAACCTTAAAAATAAAGTAGTTATTCTGCAAATAATGGGTTCATGGTGCCCTAACTGCATGGATGAAACACAGTTTTTAAGCAAATTTTATCAGCAATACAAAAATAAAGGGGTAGAAGTAATGGCATTGGCCTATGAACTAAGTACAGATTTTAATCGTTCTAAAGCCAGCTTGGAAAAGTTTAAGCAACGGTTTAACGTGCAGTATCCCATTCTAATTACCGGGGTTGCAGTAAACGATAGTTCAAAAACGGAAAAAACACTTCCGCAATTACAAGCTATAAAGGTGTTTCCTACACTAATTTTTATTGGTAAAGATGGAAAGGTTGCTAAAATTGATGCTGGTTTTTACGGCCCGGGTGCAGGGGAGCATAATAAAAAATTTCAAGAAGAATTTTATCAAACCGTTCAATATTTGTTGCAGCAAAAAAACAATAACGAATAAACATTATTTACTAAATTACGCTTAAGGAGTGGTGAAATTAATTTCTATCACACTGCATTTTATATTTTTTCCTTGCCAAAACTTTGCCATATGAAAGCTATAAGACAGTTTGTAATGTTTATTTTAGTTATAGTAGCCATTGTTGGCTTTTACATTGGAATACAATTGATATACGATTCAAGTGGGCGAACATTAGGTTTAATGTATGATGATTTGCAAGGAACACCCTTTAGTTCATACGCCACCCCAGGATGGTTATATTTAATTTTTATTGGAGTAGGAAGTATTGTTTCATTAATCTTAACGGCAAAACATATAAAACATTACCCGGCTATTGTTATAATTATGGGAATTCTTTTAGCCATTTTTATCATTGCCCAAATTACATTAATCAATAGCATTAATTTTTTAATTGTTGTATTAGCCTTGTTTGCTTTCGCGCTTATTGTTTTAGGTAATTTTATGCGCCGAAAGTTAAAGCATCCGCATCATGCACCTGTTCCACAAAACGCAAGTCATAAAAATAAGAAGCATCATTCGCATAAAAAATAAAAGCATGGAATACATTATATTCCATGCTTAAAAATTATTCGTTTTTATTTCAAATAACTGCGAATAAACCAGGCATATTTTTCATGCAGTTCCATTAATCCGGTTAAAAATTCAGCATTACCTAAATCCTTGTATTCGTCAGTAAATGTATTTACATCGTTTCGTAAATTTCTAATTAAAGTTTCATGATCGCTTAACAAATTTTCTAATTGTTTTTTTTGATTGTTACTATAATCTTCTTCAAGTAAGTTGGTTAATGATAAAAAATCTTTTAACCTGCCTTCGGCATAATGTCCCAACATTCTAACGCGTTCTGCAATTTCATCAATTTTCTCATCAATCGCATTGTACATGTCTTCATAAAACTTATGCATTTCCATGAAGTTGCTGCCTTCAATGTTCCAATGGCAGTTACGTACTTTAGTATACAAAACATATTCGTCTGCTAAAATTTGATTCATTCTTTTGGCAGCCAATTGGGCATGCTGTTCATTAATTCCAATATTTGCTTTCATAAAATGAAATTTTTAATTCATTACAAATTTAATTTATTCAATTTGATAAGCTTGTTATTAAACTGCTATAATTTTAAATATTAGTACATATTCATGCTTTAGTGTGATGAAAAAGAAAGGGGAAAAATTTTTTTATTGATTATGAATATAGCCTTACATTTGCGCAATAATTTCTAAAATGACATTCATACATTCACATATCCATCATCATTCAATGCCCTCGCGGTAAGCGATTGATGTTGCTATGTGTATCAACATAACATTAAAAGCTTACCTCGGTAGGCTTTTTTTATTTTATAACCATAACAAAAAAAGTAAAATGCAAACTGAAAAGTTGAAATTGGCAATACAAAAAAGTGGTCGCCTGCACGATGATTCCATTAAACTTTTAAAAGAGTGTGGTATTGATGTTGCCAATGGCATAAACCAGTTAAAAACAGAGGCCAGTAATTTTCCATTAGAAGTGTTTTTTTTACGTGATGATGATATTCCGCAATATGTTGAAGATGCCGTAGCAGATATTGGTTTTGTGGGTGAAAATGTGGTGTATGAAAAAAATAAAAAATTAAAAGTAGTTGAACAGTTGGGCTTTGGAAAGTGTCGTCTTTCTATTGCAGTAAAAAAGGGAGAATCATATAATGGCCCCGAATATTTACAAGGTAAAAAAATTGCAACAAGTTATCCGGTTATACTCCAACAATATCTGCAACAAAAAAACATAAATGCTGAAATACATGAAATTAGTGGTAGTGTTGAAATTGCACCCGGTATTGGTTTAGCCGATGCTATATGCGATTTGGTGAGTAGCGGTTCTACTTTGTTTATGAATGGTTTAACTGAGGCAGAAGTAATATTGAAATCGCAAGCTGTTTTAATTCAACACCAACAATTGTCTGCAGCAAAACAACAATTACTGGAAAAGTTGGTTTTTCGTATTCAGGCGGTAAAAAAGGCGAAGAATAATAAATATGTGTTATTAAATGCGCCAAACGATAAACTTTCAGAAATTATAGCGTTGTTACCGGGCATGAAAAGTCCTACAGTTCTACCTTTAGCACAACCGGGATGGAGTAGTGTTCATAGCGTTCTAAGTGAAAATCAATTCTGGGAAATAATTGAGCAACTAAAAAATGCCGGTGCGCAGGGAATTTTAGTAGTACCTATTGAAAAAATGATTGTTTAAAAACTATTATCATGCAAATTTTTAATAATCCATCTATCAACGATTGGCAGCAAATACTGCAAAGACCGGCCATTAATAACGATACATTACAAAACACTGTTTTGCACATATTAAAAAGTGTACAAACGGAGGGTGATGAAGCAGTAAAGGCTTTTACAAAAAGCATTGATCACATTGAACTAAAGCAGTTACAAGTTACTCCGGAAGCAATTAAAAAGGCCTGCGAGAAAGTAGATGCAGCTTTAAAAAATGCCATTGATATCGCCATTCAAAATATTCGTCTTTTTCATCAAAAACAAGTGCAGGCTATTGAAAAAGTTGAAACAATGCCGGGAGTAGTATGTTGGCGAAAATCTGTACCAATAGAAAAAGTGGGTTTATATATTCCGGGTGGAACAGCACCATTATTTTCTACTTTAATTATGTTGGCAATACCTGCTAAAATTGCCGGATGTAAAGAACTGATTGTTTGTACTCCGCCACGTAAAGATGGAACCGTTAGTGAAGTTATTTTATACACTGCATCTGTTTTGGGCATTGAAAAAGTATTTGCTATTGGGGGAGTGCAGGCTATTGCAGCAATGGCCTATGGAACAGCTTCCGTACCTCAAGTATATAAAATTTTCGGACCTGGAAATCAATATGTAACAGCTGCCAAACAATTCATTCAACAAAAAGGGGTAGCCATTGATATGCCGGCAGGACCAAGCGAAGTTTGTGTATTGGCCGATGAAAGTGCAAATCCCGATTTTATTGCTGCAGACTTACTTTCACAAGCTGAACATGGCCCCGACAGCCAGGTTGTTGTAGTAACAAACCAAATGATAATAGCGGAAAAAGTAATAAAGGCTATTGAACAACAACTAAATAATTTACCACGGAAGACAATTGCAGAAAAAGCCTTACAAAACAGTAAGTGTATTATTATAGATGATTTAGAAGATGCTATTGCTTTAGTGAATACTTATGCCGCAGAACACTTAATTATTCAATGTGAACATGCTGAATCAATTGCAGAAAAAATTACCAATGCCGGTTCTGTATTCTTAGGGAATTATTCACCTGAAAGCGTGGGTGATTATGCCAGCGGTACAAATCATACATTACCTACTAATGGTTTTGCTAAAGCATATAGTGGTGTTAGTGTTGATTCGTTTGTGAAAAAAATTACTTTTCAACAACTTTCACAACAAGGCTTGCAACAGGTTGGCCCCGCTGTTATGCAAATGGCAATTGCCGAAGGATTAGAAGCACATAAAAATGCAGTTCAGATAAGATTAAATCAAAAAATTTAAACAACTTAATATGTCATTTTCTCTTCAATCATTAATACGAAAAAATATTGCTGCATTAAAGCCATATTCGTCTGCAAGAGATGAGTTTAGTGGCGAAGCCTCCGTTTTTTTAGATGCGAATGAAAATAGTTTGGGTTCACCAACCATAAAATGGTATAACCGTTATCCTGATCCTCATCAAAAAAAATTAAAAGCTGCCATTAGTGCTGTAAAAAACGTTCCGGCAGATCAAATTTTCTTAGGAAATGGGAGTGATGAATGTATTGATATATTATTCCGCACTTTTTGTGAACCCGGAGTTGATAATGTTATTGTTTGCCCACCAACTTATGGCATGTATGAAGTATCAGCAGCTATTAATGATGTTGCCGTAAGAAAGGCCGCTCTGACACCCAATTTTCAACTTGATATTGTAGCAATTGAAAAATTAGTAGACAGCAATACAAAAATAATTTGGCTTTGCTCACCTAATAACCCTTCTGGCAATTCTTTAAATAGAACCGATATAGAAACAGTTTTAAATAATTTTAATGGCATTGTAGTAATAGATGAGGCATACATCAATTTTTCTCGTCAAAAATCATTTATACAAGAGTTAGCCGAATATCCCAACTTGGTAATACTTCAAACATTCAGTAAAGCTTGGGGACTTGCCGGTTTGCGTTTGGGAATGGCATTTGCACAGCAGCCTATTATTGCAATAATGGATAAGGTAAAACCACCTTATAATATTAATCAACTTACACAAGAAATAGTAACAGATGCATTACAAGAGGTAGGCATGGTTAATGACATGATTAAAGAAATTGTGGCCATGCGTGAGGCTTTAGCTAAAGTTTTTATGCAAATACCAGTGGTTGAAAAAGTGTATCCATCAGATGCAAACTTTTTATTAGTGAAAGTAAAAAATGCACAATCAGTTTATAATTATTTATTAACAAAAGGCATTGTGGTACGTGATAGGAGTAATGTTATACTTTGTAATGAATGTTTACGTATTACCATTGGCACGGAACAGGAAAATACATTGTTGGTTGATGCCCTGGCCGCAATTGAGTAATGTCAATTATTGAAGTGTTACATACAATCTTTAATTATCTTTAACCAGTCAAACAAATTTTTTTTACAGTTGTTGCATTACTGCATATACATTCCTGTACCACAAATAATACTTGTATGAAAAAGAAATTGATTTTTTTTATGTCGGTATTGTGCCTTTATCAAATGGCCAATGCCAATACAATTCATTCTACTGATTCTGTTATTGTTCGTTCCGGTTCAATACACCCCGATGCGGATAATGCCGGTTTAATTTTACCTAAAGGTTTTGGTGCTTTAATTGTTACCAGTGCTTATGGTAAACCAAGGCATATTGCGGTTACACCTGAAGGATATTTATACGTTAAATTAGCGCAACCATTTAATGGGAATGGCATTTATTTATTAAAAGATAAAAATGGAGACGGTAAAATAGATGATGCTATTGGTTTTGGTAATTATGGCGGTACCGGCATTGCTTTAAAAGATGGATACTTATATGCTTCATCCGATGAAAATGTATATCGTTATAAGTTGAATAATCAACATGAAGTAACCAACCCGAACGATCCTGATGAAATTATTCATGGATTATTAAATAGGCGCGAACATGAATCAAAATCAATTACATTAGACAACAACGGGAATATATATGTAAACATAGGTGCTTATTCCAATGCATGCCAGGTACAAGATAGGGTACCGGGAAGTCCGGGTATGAAACCATGTCCAATATTAGATTCCGCCGGCGGTATTTGGCAATTTAAAGCCAATCAAATGCATCAAACTTATGGCGATGGAGTTCGTTATGCTACCGGTTTGAGAAATGTGGTAGGTTTAGATTGGAACACACAAACCAATTCATTATTTGTAATGCAACATGGACGCGATCAGTTACACGATAATTGGCCTAAATTATTTACTGTTCAGCAAAGTGCAGAATTGCCTGCTGAATGTATGTATGAAATTCATAAAGGTGATAATGCGGGTTGGCCATATATTTATTACGATCAAATTCAACACAAGAAAATATTAGCACCGGAATATGGTGGTGATGGAAAGAAAACTGCCGGTGAAGATGCTATCAATCCCATTATGGCATTTCCGGGTCATTTGGCTCCTGATGGTTTATTATTTTACACCGGAAATATGTTTCCGGAAAAATATAAGCATGGTGCATTTATTGCCTTTCATGGAAGTTGGAATCGTGCTCCCTTGCCTCAAGAAGGTTACTACGTAGTATTTGTTCCTTTTAAAGATGGAAAACCTACAGGTGAATGGGAAGTTTTTGCCAATGGTTTTGCCGGAAAACCACCCATTACATCAGCCAGAAATGCACACCGTCCCTGTGGTTTGGCACAAGGTCCGGATGGCTCATTGTATGTAACTGATGATAACAAAGGCGCTATTTACAGAATTATTTATACAGGAAAATAATTGTTCTTCCATAAAAACTTATTTAACTCGAATATACTCAGTATGATAAAGTATCTTTCTTTTGTTATGGCTATTGCAATTGTAGCAGTAGCCATAACTGCTTTCACTCCTTCACAAATTAATGATGTAAAAGCATCCGTTAAAAGAGGAGAAAAAGTTTATACAAAAGTTTGTTTGCCTTGCCACATGGCCGATGGGGGTGGGGTACCCAATATGAATCCGCCTTTAATTCAAACTTCATACGTTTTAGGTGATAAAACAAAATTAATTGGTATTGTTTTGCACGGAATGAATGAACGGGTACCAATTGACGGTGATTATTATTCAAATAATATGGCACCACACAATGATTTAACCGATCAACAAATTGCGGATGTATTAACCTATGTTAGAAACAGTTTTGGCAACAAAGCCAGTGCCGTTACTCCAACTGAAGTAAAGCAAGCTCGTTTAAAAAAACAATAAATTAAAGACTTATCCATATACATGAAAAAAGTTTTATTCATCGATAGAGACGGAACCATCATTAACGAAGTACCACCTACTTATCAAATAGACAGTTTTGAGAAATTACAATTCTATCCGCAGGTTTTTAGATACTTGGGATTAATAGCTGCAGAATTAGATTATGAATTAGTAATGGTTACCAATCAAGATGGATTAGGTACAAGTTCATTTCCTGAAGAAACTTTTTGGCCGGTACAAAATTTTATCATGGATTGCTTGAAGCAAGAAGGAATTGTTTTTGATGAAGTGTGTATAGATAAAAGTTTTCCTGAGCAACATTTACCAACACGTAAGCCCGGTACCGCCATGCTTCAAAAATACATGAATAATGAAGCATATGACATGGCTAATTCTTTCGTAATTGGCGATAGAATTACCGATGTACAACTTGCAAAAAATTTAGGCTGCAAAGCAATTTGGCTTAACAGTGATGAATCACTTGGAAGTGCAGAAATATCCGATGAAATGAATGTTTTAATCCCAACAATAGCTTTAAAAACCATAGAATGGCGTGATATTTATAGTTTTTTAAAACTTTCTAACCGTAGCGTAAAACACATTCGAAAAACCAATGAAACAAATATTGAAATTGAGTTGAATGTTGATGGTAGTGGCGTTGCTCATATTCATACCGGTTTAGGTTTTTTTGACCATATGTTGGAACAAATTGCCCGGCATGGTAAAATGGACATAAGTATTACCACAAAAGGTGATTTACATATTGATGAACACCACACCATTGAAGATACAGGCATAGCATTGGGTGAAGCATTTGCCCTAGCATTGCAAGATAAAAGGGGTATGGAACGTTATGGTTTTGCCTTGCCCATGGATGAAGCAGAAGCAAAGGTGCTAATTGATTTTGGCGGAAGAAGTTGGCTGGTTTGGGATGCTGAATTTAAAAGAGAAAAAATTGGTGATATGCCCACAGAAATGTTCTTTCATTTCTTCAAATCCTTTTCCGATGCTGCTAAATGCAACTTAAACATAGCTAGTAAAGGCACTAACGAACACCACAAAATTGAAGCTATTTTCAAGGCATTTGCAAAAGCAATGAAAATGGCTGTTAAGCGTGATCCCTTTAGTAATTATTTGCCGAGTACCAAAGGTGTTTTATAAACACATATAAACGAAAATTATTTAATGCAAATGCTATTTATTTTGCTTTTTTAATAATAACCGGCTTGCTATTAATTTTTAACCAGAAATAGCCTAAGGTCATAGCAATTATTGTAGCAATTAATACTGAAATTTTAGCAATGTCTTGTTCATTTTCGCTTTTAAAAGCAAGTGTAGCAATAAAAATACTCATGGTAAAACCTATACCTGCCAACATGCCGGCGCCAATCATATGATGCCAGTTTACTTTTGCAGGCAGTACTGCCCAACCTCTTTTCACCATTAAATAAGCCATACCGCAAATACCCAACGGTTTACCAATTACTAATCCTGCAATAATGCCCCAGCTAAGTGATGTATCTAAAGCTTCGGCAAAATTTTGTGGTAAAACAATGGCTGTATTGGCCAAAGCAAAAATGGGAATGATGATGAAGTAAACCGGTAAATGCAGTTTAACTTCAAAATTTACAATGTCTTTTAAAGGAATAAAAAAAGCAAAAATTACTCCGGCTACGGTGGCATGTATGCCGGAATTAAACATAAAATACCAAAGTAGTACACCTAAAATAATCTGTATCCATCCAAATTTTTTATGCATTTTTTGCAACCACCATAATAATACAATTACAATAGCACAACCTAACAGATAGATGAAATGCAGTTTTTCGCCATAAAATAATGCAATTACAATAATGGCACCTAAATCATCAATAATAGCTAATGCCGTTAAAAAAATTTTTAGATTAACAGGCACTTTGTTGCCAAGTAATGAGGCAATACCTAAAGAAAATGCAATGTCTGTAGCAGTGGGAATAGCCCATCCACTCATAAATGGTGAATCGCGATTGAATTGAATAAACAATATTGCCGGTACAAGCATGCCTCCAACAGCACCTAGTGAAGGAAGTAACGCCTTTTTAATAGTGTTTAATTCTCCTTGAACCACTTCTCGTTTAATTTCCATTCCGGCTAAAAAGAAAAAAAATGCCATCAAAAAATCATTGATGATAACGAGAGGCGAATTGGGTAAATGCAATCCAATTACATTGAAACTATGTGCTTCATTTGCATTAAAATGATAATGCCATAAATGCGTGTATGCTTCACCTATGGCAGGAATATTACTGATAATAAGGGATAATGCTGTACATGCTAATAGTATTATACCGATAGAACGGCTATCGTGCATAAATGCCAACAAAGGATAAAACCATTTTTGTGTTTTATTATTCTTAAGCGTACTCATATACAAACTATTATTGCAGCATGAACAAATAGTATCCCTGCAGAAATGGCAATGACCGTTACAGGTTTATAAACTGCAATATAGTTTAAAAAAAATTATTAGTTTTTGTGCATGGCGTAAAGTATACCACCTAACAAGTGTCCTAAAAATAATGGATCACTATATGATGCGTCTGTATGACCTAATGCTGTGTAAAAAACTCTACCACCTTCAAATGAATGATACCAACTCATGGGATGATAATCACCGTTTTCACCACCATGGTATGATTTTTCATCAATAGTTAGTAATACATGAACACTGTCCCAATGTGTATTTTTAAAATTGTACCATTCATCCCAACGCGTCCAAGTTTCGGGTAAATTCTTAGTAGCAATAAAATGGTTATCAACTACATGCAGATTGGCATTTTGTTGTTCCGGATGGCTTTTAAAATAAGCACCAATCATTCGGTTATACCATGGCCAATCATATTCTGTATCCGTAGCAGCATGTATTCCCACAAATCCACCTCCGTTATGTATATATTGCTCAAATGCTGCTTTTTGTGCATCATTTAAAATTGTTCCGGTGGTACTTAAAAAAATAACTGCTTTGTACTGCTTTAAATTTGCATCGGTAAAAACATTGCTGTTAGTAGTAGTATCCACCATAAAATGGTTTTCTTTCCCAAGCTTTTCAATTGCTTTTATACCGGCAGCAATTGACTCGTGGTGGTAACCGGCAGTTTTGCTAAATACTAAAACCTTATCTTCTTTTTTGTTAAATGAAACTAATAATACCACTAACAAAATTGAAGCAGCTGTTGATAATATTTTCATAAGGCGATTTGTTAATTATAATTTGAAATAGAAAGCAATAATCGTTTTATGCTTGTTGTAATGGAATAATTTATTTTATTTGGATGGTGATACAGAATCAAAAACCACCACTTTTTCCCATAAATGGCCGCAGGTTTCAATAAAACGTAAATGAATGGGGTGGGTTTGGTATATTTCTTCGTCGGTTAAATTTTCAAAAATAGCCAGCCATGAAAAATGGTAACTTCTTTCAATAACATTTCTATTGGTTGATGCCGGCACACCAATATGAAAACTTTTAATTTGAGGAACTTTGCTTAAAGCTTGTAAACCTTCATGCAATGCTGCATGTGCCTGTTGATTATTGGGCTCTTTTAGCCAAAAATAAACGTGATGAATAAAGTAATTTTCCGGAATCATGCTTTATAGTTTATAAAATAGATGTACAAAAAATAAAGCATTAAGTTAATAGTTTAAGTTAGAATTGTATATAATGTGTGGCTACTATTTTTGGGTTTTGCCATTTTTTTAGCATATATCAATTATTGATATTCCCCAAATACGTTCCGCAGCACATCAGCAATTTCACCTATGGTACAATAATTTTCCACTGCCTCAATAACCACAGGCATCAAATTGGTATTTTCTTTTGCAGCGGTAGCTATTTTTTGTAAGCAAAATGCTACTAGTTGATTGTCACGCTTATTTTTGAATTGCTGTAATTTTTGAATTTGTACGTTTCTAATATTATCATTGATTTTGAATGGCGGAATAGGATGGTGGTTTTGAGAATTAAAACGATTTTCGCCAACAATAATTTTAGTTCCATCTTCAATTTGTTGCTCATAACGGTAGGCGCTTTGTGCAATTTCTTGTTGAATGAACCCCGATTCAATAGCTGCAACACTTCCACCCATAGTATCAATATGTTGTATTAGTTTCCATGCATTTTGTTCAACTTCATTGGTAAGACTTTCTATAAAATAGCTTCCGGCCAAAGGGTCGGCGGTAGCGGCAACTCCGCTTTCATAAGCAATAATTTGTTGTGTTCTCAATGCAATACTTGCCGCTTCTTCTGAAGGTAAACTCAATGCTTCATCATAACTATTGGTATGCAAACTTTGCGTGCCACCAAGAACCGCGGCAATAGCTTGTATGGTTACCCTGCTTATATTATTCAATGGTTGTTGTGCCGTTAATGTACTTCCGCCTGTTTGAGTGTGAAAACGCAGCATCATCGCCTTTTCATCTGTAGCACCCATTTGCTGCATTATTGTAGCCCACATCCGTCTTGCCGCCCTGAATTTGGCTATTTCCTCAAATAAATTATTGTGTGCATTGAAAAAAAACGATAAACGTTTTCCAAAAACATTAATGTCAAGCCCTCTTTGTAATGCGGCTTGCACATATGCTTTTGCGTTACTAAGTGTAAATGCTATTTCCTGAACAGCCGTACAACCGGCTTCACGCATGTGGTATCCCGAAATTGAAATTGTATTCCATTTAGGTAATTCATTTGCGCACCATTCAAAAATATCGGTAATAATGCGCATAGAAGGTTTAGGTGGGTAGATGTAGGTGCCACGTGCAGCATATTCTTTTAAAATATCGTTTTGAATTGTGCCGGATATTTGTTTTAAATCTGCCCCTTGTTTTTTGGCTATGGCAACATAAAATGCTAAAACAATGAATGCCGTTGCGTTAATGGTCATTGAAGTGGAAATAGCTTGAAGATTAATACCTTCAAATAGTTCTTCCATGTCTTCTATGTTATTAATAGATACGCCCACTTTGCCTACTTCACCTTCGGCTAAAGGATGGTCGCAATTATAACCAATTTGTGTTGGCAAATCAAAGGCAACACTTAAGCCATTTACACCTTGTTCTAATAAATAATGGTAACGTTGATTACTTTCCTTTGCAGTTGAAAACCCGGCATATTGCCGCATTGTCCAAAATTTACCTCTATACATATCCGACTGAATGCCGCGGGTAAAAGGAAATTTTCCCGGCAGTTCATTGTCTATGTTTTGTTGAATGGATTCAATATCTTCTTTGGTGTAAACAGGCTTAATTTCAATACCTGCATCTGTTTTTATTGTATTCATACAATAAAGTTTAATTCAACACATTTTTGGCTTCATTGCTAATTACTTCACAAGCCACCTCATGCAAATTGCCTTTTTTGTCTGTTAAACTATATTCTAATAATAATTTATTTAAATCAGAACCATTAGCAGAAGCAGGAAGGTTTTGTGCTAGTTGATTGATGGTATAAATACTTTGATCTTTCAAGTTTTTAATGGCTTTCCAAGCATCGGCGCTTACATAAATTTGTTGTGTAATGTTGTGTTCAAACTCTTGCTTAATGGTTTGTATTAACAGTATTTGCATTTCTTTAGCTGAAATATCGGATGTGTTCAAACGACTGATTAAATTAGGTAATGCAATTCTATTGGCTAATAAAACCAACCTTTCATAAGCTTGTAATTGCATTAACTGGCTATTGGCATCATTATTTATATTATTCATGGGTTTTTCCTCGCTTTGTTTTTTAGATGGCCAAAAGTTAATTACCAAAAACAAAATAATAATTGCGCCTACAATGCTAATAACCAGTGTATTGTTCATATATCAATAATTTTTTCCAAAAATACTTGAAAGTAAAGGTATTGCTTACCATTGTAAACAAGTTAAAATAAAAAACCCCCGTTTTAAACGAGGGCTTTGATTAAATAAAGTTTATTTATTCTGCATAGCTTTAATGGCTGCCGTAAGCTTTGGAACTACTTCAAAAGCATCGCCAACAATGCCATAATCGGCTGCTTTGAAAAAAGGCGCTTCCGGATCTTTATTAATTACCACAATTGTTTTACTTCTGTTTACCCCTGCTAAATGTTGTATGGCACCGGAAATACCAATAGCTATATATAAATTCGGCGCAATTTGTACACCGGTTTGACCTACATGCTCGTGGTGTGGACGCCAATGTGCATCAGCTACCGGACGGCTACATGCAGTTGCAGCATGCAATGTGTGAGCTAAATCTTCTACAATACCCCAATTTTCCGGCCCTTTTAATCCACGGCCACCACTTACAACAATATCTGCCTCGGTTAATGGAACTTCTCCACTTACTTTGTTTGTTGCTACCACTTTTACTGAAGGTGCCGGCACATCAACCGTTAATTGTTCTATGGTAGCTGAACCTTCAGCAGTTTGCATGCCAAAGCTATTCGGATTAATCGTAATTACTTTAATAGCCGATGTAATTTTTACATAAGCAAACGCTTTACCGCTGAACACAGTTTTCTTTACCACAAAATCATTGTCGGTGGTAGGTAAAGCGCAAGCACCGGTAACTAATCCTGCTTTAAGTTGAATGGCAACACTTGGCGCTACAGCTTTTCCTGTTTGATTATGGCTAAATACCACTACCGATGCATTCAGTTTTTGAACGGCACCGGAAATAACTTTTGCATATACCAATGCATCTACATGATTTAAATTGTCATTTTGTATTTGGTAAACTTTACTAACACCGTAATTACCCAACTGAGCTAAGTTATCGCTCACGGTTCCTAATACCAAAGCATTTGCGGTTGTGTTTAACTGCTTAGCCAAGGCACTACCGTAAGCAGCAGCTTCAAATGAAGCTTTTTTTATATGGCCTTCAGATTGATCGATGAATATTAAAACAGACATAAAATATTTTTTTTATTTTTCGAAATTGAATTTTTCTTTCCGACAATGGTTAAATTACTTTCGCTTCTTCATGTAATAATCTAACCAATTCTTCTACATTGTCGGCAGGCACTAATTTAACACCGGCTTTGGCAGGCGGCAATTCAAAAGCAACAATATGTGTAAGTGCTTCTGTAGCCACTGCATTCAATACTTTTAATGGTTTAGTACGTGCAGCCATAATGCCACGCATATTTGGAATACGTTGCTCGGCCATTCCTTTTTGGCAACTGATTACAGCAGGTAAATTAACAACATCAACTTCCTCTCCACCTTCAATTTCACGGGTAACTTTAGCTTCAGAACCATTTAATTCAAATTGTGTGGCTAATGATATATAAGGTATGTTCAATTCTGCCGCAATCATTCCGCCAATAGCTGAACCGTTATAATCAATGGTTTCTTTTCCTGTAAATATTAAATCATAGTTTCCTTCTTTTGCTACTGTAGCTATTTGTGTAGCAATGGTATAAGCATCATCGGTTTCCAAGTCAATGCGCATGGCTTCATCACCGCCTAAAGCTAAAGCTTTGCGAATAATGGCATCACAATCAGCTCCACCTACGGTAATTAAATGTAAAACAGCGGATGGATCTTTTTCTTTTAATTCAATCGCTCTAACTAAAGCATACCATTCATCGTAAGGATTAATAATCCATTGTACACCTGCATCTTCAAATTGCGTATTGTTATTCTTAAAAGCAATTTTTGAAGTAGTATCAGGCGTTTTGCTAATACAAACCAGAATTTTCATATGTGCGTTTTTAAATGAAACAATTTTAATCCAAATCTGTTAAAAAACTGGAATATAAATTAGTTGTTTATGCAACTATTGGCAAATATAGTAAGCTTTTCTTTCAAAGTTTATGCTGTTGCAAAAAACTTCTATTAATTTTCAAATTTGTTTACACCAATTTTGCATTTATAGAAAGTAAATTGATAGGTATGAATAGGATAGAACAATTGCTTCAGTTTCTAAAAGAAAACCCAAAAGATAACTTCGTTCGCCATTCTTTGGCATTAGAATACATTAAATTAGGCGATGATTTAAAAGCCCGCATTTTATTTGAAGAAATATTAAATGACTCACCCGAATATATTGGCAGCTATTACCATTTAGCCAAATTGTTAGAACGACAAAATCAAATTGATTTAGCTACCGAGTGGTATGAAAAAGGGATGGCGGCAGCTAAAAAAGCAAACGATATGCGCAGTTATAATGAATTACAAGCTGCTTATGAAGACTTAATTTATTAAGCTATTTTAAACGAAGATTACATAGCATTTTTCTACCTTTATGTTTTAAACGATTGCTATGTTAAATACTATTCAAGAAAATGTTTTTCGTGCAGAAAAATATGTAACGCCAACCGGTAATAAATTAAATTGTAAGGGTTGGGTGCAAGAGGCTGCTTTACGGATGTTGTTGAATAATTTAAATCCTGAAGTAGCTGAAAAGCCTGAAGAATTAATTGTATATGGTGGAAGAGGAAAAGCGGCCCGCAATATTGAGTCATTAGATTTAATTATTAAAGCTCTTAAAGATTTAAATAATAATGAAACATTGTTGGTGCAAAGCGGCAAACCCGTTGCTATATTAACAACCCATGAAGATGCGCCACGTGTATTAATTTCCAATTCACAATTGGTGCCTAAATGGGCTACATGGGAACATTTTGATGTCTTGGATAAAAAGGGGTTAATGATGTATGGCCAAATGACTGCAGGCAGTTGGATTTACATTGGTTCCCAAGGAATTGTGCAAGGTACTTTTGAAACCTTTGCTGCTGTAGCCAAAAAACATTTTAATGGAACTTTAGCAGGCACATTAACGGTAACAGCCGGTCTAGGTGGAATGGGTGGTGCTCAAACATTAGCAGTTACCATGAACGAAGGGGTATGCCTTGTTGCAGAAGTGGAAGAATGGCGAATTGATAAACGCCTTCATACCAGGTATTTAGATGAAAAATGTACAGTAATTGATGAAGCAATTGATAGAGCACTGGCCGCTAAACAACAAAAAAAATCATTAAGCATTGGGGTATTGTGTAATGCTGTTCATTTACTGCAGCGTTTGTTGGAAAGAAATATTCAAGTGGATGTTTTAACGGATCAAACCTCTGCACACGATCCTTTAATTGGCTACATTCCACATACATTAACCAACGAACAAGCCAATGTGCTCAGGCAGGAAAATCCCGAAAACTACAAAGCATTAAGTTATGAAAGTATGAAGCAACATGTAGCTTATATGTTGGCTTTACAAGAAAAGGGTGCCATTACATTTGATTACGGGAATAATTTAAGAGCCAGAGCTAAAGAAGCAGGCTTGCAAAATGCTTTTAATTTTCCGGGTTTCGTACCGGCTTATATCAGGCCCTTATTTTGTGAAGGGAAGGGGCCTTTTCGTTGGGCTGCTTTAAGTGGCGATCCCGCTGATATTGCTGCTACCGATAAATGTATTTTGGAATTATTTCCTGAAAATAAAAGTTTGCACAAATGGATTAGCATGGCTCAACAGCGCATTGCTTTTCAAGGGCTTCCTGCCAGAATTTGTTGGTTAGGGCAGGGGGAAAGAGAAAAAGCAGGTCTTGCTTTTAATGAATTAGTAAGAAAAGGAATTGTAAAAGCACCAATTGTTATTGGCCGCGATCATTTAGATACCGGTTCTGTTGCATCCCCTAATCGTGAAACCGAAGCTATGTTAGATGGGAGTGATGCTGTAGCCGATTGGCCTATTTTAAATGCATTGGTAAACACTGCAGGTGGAGCCAGTTGGGTAAGTTTACACCATGGTGGTGGAGTTGGAATGGGATATAGCATTCACGCAGGTATGGTAATTGTTGCGGATGGCACTGAAGCAGCTGCAAAACGATTGGCCAGAGTGCTGCGAAATGACCCTGGTATGGGTGTAATTAGGCATGCCGATGCCGGATATGATATTGCTTTAGATACTTTACGTAAAAACGGATTAAGCCTTTCCGATAGATTGAAATAATGCAATTGGCGTTTAATCCAAGTCTTACTTGAATCATTATAAAAAATAAGAGGCTGCCTTTTGAGACAGCCTCTTTAATAAGATGTGCATCATAACTAAGCTACTGCTATATTTTTTGCAACCGGTGTTTTAACTGCTTTCAATGGCAATGAAATTTTTAATATTCCATCGGTATAAGCGGCTTCAATATTATCGGTTTGAATATTTTCCGGTAATGAAAAAACTTTTTTGAATGATTGAGGGGCAAATTGTTTTTGTAGAATTTTATTGTTTGTTTCCTTTTGCTCTGTTGGTTGGTTATATTCCACAGTTAATAATCCATTTTCTGATTGAATGGTAAAGTTGGTTTTATTTCTTCCGGGTACCATTAATTCAATTTCGAAAGCCTTTTCTGTTTCATAAATATTGACAGGAATAGCAATGTTGTTATTTTTTTCATAGGCATTTTGAAATGATGCATTATGAAAGGGCCTGTGTTGTGAACGGTAATACATAATTTTTAAATTTTTCTATTTTCATTCAAATTGTATTCCTGCAAAGAAAATGAAACTTAATTACGACAAAGTGACTGCATTTAATCTCTAATTGCGACTTTATGGCATTTTCGGTTTTAGAAAAACCGCAAATTGGCTGAAGCAGTTAACCACTAAAGTTTGTAAATTTGCATCCTAAACAATCAAAAATATGTATCCTGAAGAGATAGTAAAACCCATGAAGGCGGAATTAACCGAAAATGGTTTTGAGGAAATGCTGACCGCTCAAGAGGTTGACGAAACATTAAAAAAAGAAGGAACTACATTGGTAGTTATTAATTCGGTTTGTGGTTGTGCAGCCGGTAGCTGCCGTCCGGGTGTGTTAATGGCTGTTCACAATGCAACCAAAAAACCAACTCGTTTGGTAACAAGTTTTGCAGGTTTTGATATGGAAGCCGTGAATAGAGTAAGGGAGCATTTATTACCTTATCCTCCATCTTCTCCTTCCATTGCCTTATTTAAAGATGGCAAATTGGTAAGTATTGTTGAGCGCCATCAAATTGAAGGTCGCCCGGCACAAATTATTGCCCAATATCTTATCCATGAGTTTGAACAATTTTGCAACTAATTGTTGTACTTTGTTATAGATGTGTTAGTAATGTACGAAGTCCCGTTTCTACGGGACTTTTTCTTTTAGTTGAAACAGATTAATTTACACGTTTGCCATTTTCTAATTATCATTGCACATTCAAAATTTCACATTAACAAACGGTTATGTATCCTAATCTATATTATGTTTTTAAAGATTTATTTGGGGTAGAGTGGAACGGATTGAAATTAATTAACTCATTTGGTTTTTTTGTAGCCATTTCTTTTGTTGTTTCTGCATGGGTATTAACGCTGGAATTAAAGCGTAAGCAAGCAGCAGGTATTTTAACTTATACCGAAAAAACCATTGTAGTGGGTGGCCCCGCCAGTGTGAATGAATTAGTTTTAAATTTTATATTAGGATTTGTATTAGGATTTAAAATTATAGGTGCGTTTTTAATACCATCTGCATTGGCCGATCCCCAAGCCTTTATTTTGTCAGCTCAAGGCAATTGGCCTTTAGGTATAATTTTAGGAATTGTATTTGCGTTCTTAAAATGGCGTGAAAAAGAAAAAGAAAAGTTAGCAAAACCGGAAAAGCGAATTATACGCGTATGGCCACAAGATAGAGTAGGCGATATTGTAATTTATGCAGCCATTTTTGGATTTGCCGGTGCCAAAATATTTAATAGTTTAGAAACTTGGGATGATTTTGTACAAGATCCCATCGGTTCGCTTATTTCTTTTAGTGGATTAACATTTTACGGTGGTTTAATCTGCGCAACAATTGCATTATATTATTATACAAAAAAACATAAAATTCCGTTCATTGCACTTTGTGATGCAGCTGCACCTGCACTAATGTTGGCTTACGCCTTAGGCCGTATTGGATGTCAAGTTGCTGGCGATGGAGATTGGGGAATTTTAAATAGTGCTTATATTAGTAATGCCGAAGGAAAATTGGTGCCAGCTACTATGGAGCAATTTACTAGAGCATTACAAGCAAACCAACATTATTATGCCGAGCAGTTCTCGACTTTCAAAATTGAACATCTTTCAGTTCATGCTTTTTGGGGTTTACCCAAATGGTTATTTGCCTACAATTATCCTCATAATGTGGTGAATGAGGGTATTCATTTTGCAAATTGTACCGGTAATTATTGTTCTTTTTTACCAATAGGTGTATTTCCTACGCCTTTCTATGAAATTATTATGTGCCTAATTTTATTCTTTGTATTGTGGGCTTTAAGAAAAAAAATTACCACTCCGGGTAAATTATTTGCTATTTACTTGATATTAAATGGTTTGGAAAGGTTTTTAATTGAAAAAATTCGCGTGAATACCCGTTACCATTTTTGGGGTTTACAACCTACGCAGGCAGAATTAATTTCCAGTGCACTGATTATAGGTGGTATTATACTCTTCATTTATTCCAAAAAAATCAAACTAAAACAATATCCGGCTTTTTAAATAAAGTCAAGATTTGTACAACTACTTTACTAAGCCAATCTCAAAAGGATTGGCTTTTTATCGCCTATTTTGTTTGTGTTACGCTTTATTCCAAATACAAACTAACTGGTTCACTGTAACTTTTACTTTCTTTAGTCGTTTTATTTCTATACTTCTTACAACATTCTTCTTCCATTATCGCCATTCATCCTTCAAAATTTGCCATTCGATATAAAACAATGTACTATGTTTTGCATACTACTTAGTTTTGTGATGTAATATTTAAAAACCAGAACTTAAAAAATAAAACATGAAAAAGAATATTGTATCACTCATGCTTATGACAGTTTTAATTGTCATTGCCTTTAGTAGCAACGCACAAACCGGTAAAACTTATACAATTTCAGGTGAAATAACTGGCCAGAAAAAAGGACTTGAAGCTGCTAATGTTATATTATTAAATGAAAAGGACTCTGCTGTTGTAAAAATGGTTATTACCAATAAAACAGGGCAGTACAGTATGGAAAATGTATCTACCGGATCTTATATAATTAAAACAATAGCAATTGGTTATGAAACGTATTTTTCAAATTCGTTTAGATTGTCTGCGTCTCAAAAACTAGACTTTCATTTAAAACCATTAACGCAAGATTTAGCTGCTGTAACCGTTACCTCGAAAAAGCCATTAATTGAGCAAAAATTAGATAAAACAATTATTAATGTTGATGCCTCTCCATCTAATACAGGATTAACTGCAATGGATGTTTTAGAAAAATCACCCGGCGTTTTGGTAGATAAAGATGGTAACATTAGCTTAAAAGGGAAACCAGGTGTACTAGTTTTGATTGATGGCAAGCCTTCATATTTAAGTGCAACAGACCTTGCTAATATGCTGAAAAGCATGTCAAGTAGTACTATTGATCAAATTGAATTAATGACCAATCCACCTGCTAAATATGATGCTGCCGGTAATTCAGGTATCATTAACATTAAAACCAAAAAAACTAAAACGGTAGGTTATAATGGCAGCGTTACAGTTGGTTACGGACAAGGTGTTTACCCCAAAAGCAATAACAGCATAAATTTAAATTATCGCAAAGACAAGGTGAATTTGTTTGGGAATTTCAGTTACAACTACTACGGTGGCTTTCAGGATTTGGGCATAACCCGCAATTTTAGAACCAGCAATGGTGAGGATATTTTATCGATATTCAAGCAAAAAGCATTTATGAAACGTCAACAAAATAATGTTTCCTATAAAGTTGGGGCTGATTATTATGCTTCTAAAAAAACAACTTTAGGGGTAGTGGTTAATGGTTTTTCTAATCCATCAACAGAAAATAACAACAACGTTACTGATATATTGAATTCTAATAGTGTATTACAAAGTACAACCTTGGCTTCTTCTAAAATAAAAAATAACTTGAATAATATGGCTGTCAATTTTAATGGAAGACATGTTTTTGATAGCACAGGGAAGGAATTGTCAATGGACTTAGATTACGTTCATTACAATACTTTAAATGATCAAATGTTTGTTAACTCTTTCTATGATAATTCAGGGAACAAAATGATGCCGGACCAGTGGTTAAAAGGAAATTTGCCTTCAGACATCAATATATATTCAGCCAAAGCAGATTACTCACAGAAACTAAAGCATAATATTAAAATGGAAGCTGGTTTTAAAGTTAGTTATGTAAAAACTGATAATGTTTCTAGTTATTTTAATCAGTTGGGCAATCAATGGGTAATGGATAGCACGCAAAGTAACCATTTCATTTATGAAGAAAACATTAATGCTGCCTATGTATCCTTCAGTAAACAGCTTTCAAAAAAATGGAGTTTACAACTCGGTAGTCGCGTTGAAAACACACATTCAAAAGGTACTCAATTGTTTAATGGGGTTTCATTCGATAGAAATTACACACAGTTATTCCCAACCTTCTATTTAGGATATAAGCCAAATGATAATAATCAGTTCTCATTAAATTATGGAAAACGTATACAACGTCCTGATTATGAAGATTTAAATCCATTCTATTATTTTTTAGATAAGTATACTTATATGGTTGGAAATCCATACTTATTACCACAAATCAGCCAAAATATTGAAGTGAACCACATATACAAAGGATTTTTAACTACAAGTTTAAGTTATGGTGTGATAGACAACTTCATTACACAGGTGTTCAATCAAGTTGATAGTATTCATACCACTTATGTTAAAAATGATAACATTGCTCGGGTTCAAAACTATACTTTAAGTCTAAATGCAGCATTTTCACCTGCAAAATTTTGGAAGATAAACTGGTATAACCAATTTAATATCAACAAGTTTAATGGCTATGTAAATGAAGGACCCATCAGTGTATCTGGCTTCAATTATACAACCAATTTTTCAAGCACATTTGAGGTAAAGAAAGGTTTAAATGTGGAATTAAATGGATTTTATCGTACCGTAACTCAGGAAGGTACTATAACAGCTAATGAAATGAGTCAATTAAACCTTGCCATTAGTAAGCAGATTTTAAAAGATAAAGGTACGATTCGGTTAAATTGCCGCGACTTTTTAAAATTGCAACATTTTAGTGGATATAGCCGCTTTCAAAACATTGATGTTCAATTATATAACACTTGGGATACCAGAGTATTTAATTTAAGTTTTACATATCGCTTTGCTAAGGGAAAAGCTGGAGCTGCACCAAGAAAATCAGCCGGGGCTATTGATGAAGCCAATCGTGTAAAATCGAACAATTAAAAAGTTTGGAAAACCAACATCCAATAATCCATTTCAGGGATTAAGACAATTACAATTCAATGCCATTCATTTTATAATGAGTGGCATTTTTGGTTTTAATGATTACTAGAAATTGTTAACATAGTGACATGAGTACGTCTGTTAAGTCTTTAATGAATTGATTGATTATTTTAAGATGGTTGTAAATGAGCTTATTACTAAGTGAAATCGTTACACTTAAAGTGTTTCTTTTTTCTTATAATTTATATTATGTTAAATAAAGAATGTAAAAATATACCGCATTATTCAATCAATCACTGAGTTAATATTCCTACCCAAACAATTCAAAAAATAAAATGTTATACTCGCCTAATACACTAATTGGTTTATGTGGCTCGAGGATTTTATTATTTGATGATATGCGCCATCCCAAAGTGCCAAGCGTTTTTTTAGGGCTTCAACGGTTGCTTCTTCAGCTTCTTTCCAAATTTGTTGGTCATTACCACAAAGATGTGCGGTCATTTGTAATGCCAGCTGGCTGTGATGGTCACCATCCACTTCAATATGTCGTTCTAAATAATATTTAAAAATGGAAATGCTTTCGGGAAAGTTTTTATGGATATCGTTTACCATGGATAAAAACATTCCGGGAATCAAATCTTCTCGCCCAAATGTGAAAACGGCAGATTGTAAAGATGCTTTTTCTGTTCCAATAATTTTGAAAGTATAATCAACAAACTCATAGGCCTCTTTGGGTGTATTGGATGCACTAAGTGCTGCATTGAGGTTGCCATCCTTCTGCAAAAGGTTGATAAAACCTTCAATTTGTGAAGTATCTGCCCCGCATTGTTTCATAGCATCAATATATAATTCGAAATGGCTTTTTCTGTTACCAAAACTATCAATGTCTGATTCTTCACCCACCACTATTTCATTAATTAGGTATCGCGTATCGGCCAAACCTTTTGGGAACCATGGAACCGATGTGCAAGTTAATTTGTTTTGTAGTGCTTTTAATAAAGACATAAAATCCCAAACAGCATATACGTGGTATTGCATAAATACTTTGAGGTCATCTATATTTTTAATAGCTGCATAAACCTTATGATGCATTATTTCTTGCCTCAAAGGTTCAATTGTGTGTTTAATTTTTTCTATTTGTTCCGTCATCTTCAATTTTTTTATTGGCGTCGAAATTAAAATGTTTACAGAAGATTTCCTTTGTTTGTTTTTATTGTAGGCTCAACCATTTTAGTTGATTAAACAGTCTATTGTATTAGTATGCAAATAAATTTGTAAAAATGAAAATCCCACAAAGACATGCCTTTGTGGGATTTATTATTGTAAAATTTTATTTGCTACAAATATTAATGTCCGCTAGCAGAAATTAACTGGTCATAGAATTTCACTTTTGCATCATATGCATCGTATAAAGTTGGATTGGTGGTTTTAACTTTATCGCGTTTGTAGCTATACATGTTATACAAAATATCTAAACATTTACCGTAAACATTTTTTTCAGCTTGAGACTTGTCTTTTACTGCATTTAAAGCTCTGTATGCATTTTCAAGCCAAACAATTGTACTATCAGCTAAGGCTGCAGCCGGTTTATCTAAATCAGCGTTTGCTTTTTTCAATGCATCAACCTGAGGCTTAATTTGTGCATCATAAGCTGCTTTCTTTTTAGGATCTTTAATATCAGCTTTTGCAGCATTTAATTTTTGTAATGAACGAATATTATCGCGCATTTTATCATCAATATTATTGAATTCTAAATTGTATAAAACGCCGGCATTGTACGCAGCAATTCCATTCGTAGTATCTTTTGTATAAGCACGTTCAAATGCAGTTCTTGCTTTGTTTTTATAGTATACTTCTTCAGTACTATCCATTTTATCTTTATCTTCTTTTGGAATATTTGCAAACATTTCACCAAATTGAAGATATTTAGCCGCTGTTAAAGTGCCTGCTGCATCTTCTTTATCAAACAATTCAGCTTTTTCTTTTAGCGTATAGTTTTTATTTAAATAATCCGCTTCATAATCATCCCATTCACCATTTGGATAATATTTTTTTGCTAAAGCCAACCATTTATCAAAAGCTGTTTTATTCTTGTTGTCGCTGGCACTTACTAATAAAAATTTATAAATATCTTCATATTCTTTGCCATTAACACCACTATCTGCCAAGCGGCTATAATATTGGTAAGCTTTGTCTAATTTTTTATCATTTTGATTAGCATATGCTGCATATAAAATGGAAGTAGTATCGAAGGTCATTTTAGATGTACTCCATTTATTTTCGAAAATAACATCGCTATATTTTACTGAATAACCGAAGTAAAAAGCAGCAGAATCCCATTTTTTAGCATTGAATTCTTTAACGCCTTGGCCAAAAGAAGTTACATATAAATTAAAAGGAATATCCTGGCCACCATTTTCTTTTAAAACTTTATAATCGGGATCCATTTCCTGATATTTCTTAAATGCTTCTGCAGCTGTTACTTCAGTATTAGGATATTTTTCGCGGGTTTTATCATCTTTATACAAAGCTGCATATACTTTGGCTTTCCAGTACCAACCCTCTGCCTTTGCCTGAGCTTTAGGTTCTTGCATTAATTTATCAATTTCTGTTTTAGCATTTTCTAGCTGATTTAAAAGCATAGCAGTTTGTACCTTTTTAAAATCCTGTGCTTTTAAGGCCGATAAACCAAAACAAAGAAAGGCAAACAATAAAAGTTTTTTCATGAGTGTAAGTTTAAGTTATCTAAAATGGTTATGTATTTACTTAGTTTTCAGGACTTGGATTTGTAGGTTCCTCAGATGTGTTATTAGTGCTATCAAGATTATTTTCATTGGTTTCACTATTCTCCACATCAGTTGTATTGTCTTCTGTTTCAGAAACCTGTTCCTCAATGGTAGATATGGCGGCAATAGCATCATCAGCATCTAACCGTATCAAAATTACTCCTTGAGTAGCTCTACCCGATTCTTTAATATTTGCAATTGGGGTGCGTAAAGTTATGCCCGATTTGCAAGTAATAATTAAATCTTCTGTGTTTTCTACGGCAGTTATACCTACTAAATTACCTGTTTTTTCTGTTATGTTAAGGGTTTTAACACCTTTTCCACCACGGTTGGTAATTCTATAAACGTCTTCACCATCGGCATCAACTAATGGTGTTCTTTTGCCAAATCCTTTTTCACTAATTACCAATATGGTTTTATTTCTATCTTCTTTATCTACACATACCATGCCAACCACTTCATCATTAGCCTCATCTACCTCAATACCTTGTACACCAATGGCCCCCCGTCCGGTTGGACGAACTTTTTCTTCAGGAAAACGTATAGCTCGGCCAGACTTAACTGCTAACATAATTTCATGATTGCCATTGGTCATTTTGGCTTCCAAAAGCTCATCTCCTTCAATAATTGTAATAGCATTTACACCTGAAGCTCTGGGACGACTAAAATCTTCTAAATACGTTTTCTTAATAGTACCTTTCTTCGTACATAAAACAATATATTTATCAGCAATAGCAGCTTTATCTTCTAAATTATTTACATTTAGAATGGCTTTTACTTTGTCATCGGGAGGTATTTGTATTAGGTTTTGAATGGCACGTCCTTTACTTTGTTTTTCGCCTTCTGGTATTTCATATACTTTTAACCAGAAGCAGCGGCCTTTTTCAGTAAATATGAGCATGGTATCGTGGGTTGAAGCCACAAACAAATGTTCAACATAATCTTCTTCTCTAGTTTTTGTACCAATGGCTCCTCGTCCTCCTCTTTTTTGTTGACGGTACTCCGTTGCTGTAGTTCGTTTTATATAGCCTAAATGCGAAATGGTAATAACAACATCTTCTTCTTTAATGAAGTCGAGCATATTCATTTCCTCAGCCAAATATTGAATTTCTGAACGGCGTTTGTCGCCAAATTTTTCTTTAATTTCAATTAGTTCTTTAGCAATTAAATCGTAGCGCAATTGTTCACTGGCTAATAATTCTTTTAAATGGCGAATAACATGAATTAAACTGTCAAATTCTTCCACAATTTTATTGCGTTCCATTCCGGTTAAACGTTGTAAACGCAATTCCAGAATTGCTTTGGCTTGTAACTCAGATAAACCAATGGCTTGCTGATATAATTCTGCGGAAACATCCGTGAATAGTTCTTGGGATAAATACCATTTTTCTTCTGCACTTTTTTGCATTAAAGCCAACTTAGCTTCATCGGGTGTTTGGCTGGCACGGATTAAAGCTATTACTTCATCTAAGTGGTCTAATGCTTTCAGGTAACCTTCTAAAAGATGGGCTCTTTCTTCAGCTTTACGTAATTCAAATTTAGCCCTGCGAGTTACCACCTCCATCCTAAACTGAATAAATTCAACAATTAGGTCTTTTAAATTCAGTGTTTTAGGTCTTCCATTTGAAATAGCAACGTTGTTAATACCATAACTGGTTTGAAGTTCTGTGAACTTATATAATTGATTAATGATAACGTTGGCAACAGCATCGCGTTTTAAATCAATTACAATTCGTGTACCTTCCCTGCTATTGCTTTCATTATTTACATGGGCAATGCCATCAATGGTTTTATCATTTACTAACTGACCTATTCTATCTGTTAATGCATCTAATCCAACCTGATAAGGAGCTTCTGTAATAATAATTTGTTCTCTGCCACTGGGTTTGGTTTCAATATGGCATTTGCCGCGTATAACCACTCTACCCCTTCCGGTTAAAAATGCTTGTTTTACACCATCCATTCCATAAATAATACCACCGGTAGGAAAATCAGGTGCTTTAATATGTTGCATTAATTCATCAATAGTGATAGCCTGATTTTGAATGTAAGCTACGCAACCATCAATAACTTCACTTAAGTTATGAGGCATCATATTGGTAGCCATACCAACTGCTATACCACTACTACCATTAATTATTAATTGAGGAATTCGAGTAGGAAGTACAGTAGGCTCTTGTAATGAATCATCAAAATTTAATTGAAAATCTACTGTTTCTTTTTCAATATCTTCTAACATGGCTTCAGCAAAGCGATGCAAACGAACCTCCGTGTAACGCATTGCTGCCGGGGGATCACCATCCTGATTACCAAAGTTTCCTTGGCTATCAACCATCACATAGCGCATCGTCCATTCTTGTGCCATTCGCACCAATGTATCATAAATAGAAGCATCGCCATGCGGGTGATATTTACCCATTACTTCACCCACAATACGGGCCGATTTTTTATATGGTTTGTTACTACTGTTTCCTAATTCGTGCATGGCAAACAAAACCCTTCTGTGTACAGGTTTAAATCCGTCCCTAGCATCAGGCAAGGCCCTGCCAACAATTACCGACATTGAATAATCAATGTAGGCAGTTTTCATTTGTTCTTCGATATTTACCTGAATAATGCGGTCGTTATCGTTTGTTTTTTCTGGCAATAAATTTTCTTCCATGAATAATGTGTAGTGCTAATCAATAATAAATATTCCTAAACACCGAAAATAGGTGTTTTAAGGGATGGCGAAGATAACTTTTTTGCCGCTAAAATGAGCCATTTTAAGGGCTTTTTTAGTCTATTTATCCACAAAAATATGGGTTCAATGTGCAATATTTTTTTAGCCAAACTTAAATGCTTTTTATGCACTCGGTTGTTTGGGTATATCTTTGAATAAATATTACCGAAAAACGATTGACTCACTATTTTGATTGGTCTTGTTTATGAAATCAATTTTATTATTTGGTGCCGGCAAATCGGCCACTGTTTTAATTGAATATCTAAAGAAAGTTTCTACACTTAATCACTGGCATGTTACTGTAGCTGATGCAAATTTAACTGTTGCTCAGGAAAAGGTTGGGCAACATGATTGGGTGAAAGCTGTAAGCATTCAAATTGAGGTAGAAGCTCAACGAAAACAGTTAATTCAACAAGCGGATGTGGTAATATCAATGCTACCTCCTGCCCTACATTTTTTGGTGGCAAAAGATTGTTTAGTATTAAAAAAACATTTATTAACTGCCAGTTATGTTGATGATAACATGAAACAAATTGCCTCTGAAATACAACAACAGGGTTTATTGTTTTTGTGTGAAATGGGGTTAGACCCTGGCATTGACCATATGAGTGCCATGAAAATGATTGCTGAAATAACTGAAGTTGGTGGAACAATTACAGCATTTTATTCTCATTGCGGAGGCTTAGTGGCCCCTGAAAGCGATAATAATGCCTGGCATTATAAAATAAGTTGGAATCCCAGAAATGTTGTTATGGCCGGTAGTGCAGGTGCTGTTTATAAAGAAAATAATAAAATAGTTGAAATTGATTATAAAAACATATTTTCTAATTGCACATCTTTAAAGTCAGCAACGTTACCGGGTTTGTGTTACTACCCCAATCGCGACTCACTGCAATATATGCAGCAGTATGGGTTAACTAATGTAGAAACATTTAAACGTACAACCATTCGATATACAGATTATTGTAATGGATGGCAATGGTTGGTACAAGCTAACTTAACCAGTGAAGCTTTACAATATGATACAGATGGTTTATCGTTTGCGGCATTTTTTGAGACACATTTTTCTAAAACTAACCAACAACAACTTTATCAACGCATAACTCATTTACCTGAAATGTATGCTTTGCTGAAAGATATTGGTTGGTTTGATACAAAAACATTGATTAATAAAGGTGTATGCAGTGCAGCCGTTGCACTACAGTTTATTTTAGAAAATAAATGGGCTATGCAACCCAATGACAAGGACATGGTATTGATGATACATGAAATTGAGTATTTATTAAATGGTAAAAAAAAGTTGCATAAAGCCGAATTAAAAGTTATTGGCCAAAATGCCATGCATACTGCCATGGCCAAAACGGTTGGTTTGCCTTTAGGTATTGCAGCTACTCTTTTGCTTAAAGGTGAATTATTGTTAACAGGTTTGCATATTCCAACACATCCACATATTTATGATTTAGTTTTACCCTTACTTGAAAAAGAAGGTGTATGTTTTAATACATCTACACAATCGGTTTAAATTTTATGAATCATTCTACTAAAGCAGAGCTTACTGCATTTTATGAAACACAAATAAAGGCACATAATATTGGCATACAAAAGCTAAAAAAAATCATAAATTGGCTCGCAATTTTGCGGGCTCTTGTTTTTATAGCTGCAGTGTTATCTCTCTATCAATATTTTAATAGCAATAATCATTTGTTTATTTTCCTGTTTATATTTTTTGCTATATTTTTTTTCGGATTAGTGACATGGCATATTCAAAAAAAGCAAAACAAGCAGTTGCTAGAAAATAAGTTGCGATTAGCCCAAAACGAATGGAATGTTATTAATGGAAAAGAAAATGAATTTGACGATGGAAGTGAGTTTTTGCAAATGTCATCATATGCTGCTGATTTAGATATTTTTGGAAGAAACTCTTTGTTTCATGCTTTAAATAGAACTGTAACCTTTGCAGGCAAATTGCAATTAGCACAACACTTCAGTAATATAATCTTAGATAAGAAAACTATTAAAGCTTATCAGGAAGCACTAAAAACTTATAGCACGCAATATACTTTTATTGAAAACTGGATAGCTACCGCCTTGTTACATAAAAAAGAGCATCACCAATCAGATTTACTTTTGAAGCAATGGATAGTGGACTTAAAAAAAATGAAGCATGTTAAATACTACAATGTTGTCCGTTGGGTATTGCCTGCCTATACATTAGCAGCATTGTACATTGCATTAAATAGCGGTCAATATTTTTTACTTTCTATTGGTATTGTATTAAACTGGATTCATGTAATACGAGTAAAAAATCTGAATATTCAAGCTTTTCATTTTCTTAGTAAAAACGAAGAAATTATAGCGCAATACCATCGGTTAGTAGAAACATTTCAACACGTGCAACCCGGTAACAGCGATATTTTACAAGAACTAAAAAATAATTGTAAACAGGCCAATAAAAGTTTTCAAGAACTGGCATTTATTACTAACCTAATACATCAGCAGCACAATTTGTTAGCTTCTACCCTTTTAAATAGTTTGTTGATGATTGACGTTCACAGTGCATTATCATTAAATAAATGGCACAATAAATATTCATTAAATTTCTCTAAATGGATAGACTCAATTGCTGATATTGATTATTTAAATACAATGGCCATATATGCCCATAATCATAGTGCATTTGTGTATGCACAATTGAATGAAGGTGAGCTTTTCATGAGCGCAAAGAATATGTCACATCCTTTACTTCCCGAAGATATTCGTGTTCCTAACTCATTTGCTTTTAATAACAAGGGAGTTAGAATTATTACGGGGTCAAATATGAGTGGAAAGAGTACTTTTTTACGAACTGTAGGTGTAAATGTTTTGTTGGCACAAATGGGTGCACCCGTTTGTGCGGATGAATTTTTATTAAGTCCAATGTATATTTTTTCTTGTATTAGAATAACAGATTCATTGCAGGAAAATCATTCTTATTTCATGGCCGAGTTGCACCGATTGTATGATATAAAAAAAGCTATAAATACTCATTATCCTGCATTAGTTTTAATGGATGAAATTTTAAGAGGCACTAATTCTGCCGATAAGTTTGAAGGCTCTACTCAATTTCTTGAGCAAATGATGCAATTGCCCTGTATTGTTTTATTTGCAACACATGATTTAAAATTAAGCACTTTAGAAAAGGATTATCCAGGAAGAATTTCTAATTTTTGTTTTGAAAGTATAATTGAAGATACCGACATTCATTTTGATTATATTTTACGTGAAGGAGTTGCACAAAACAAAAATGCCACATTTTTAATGAAAAAAATGGGCATTATTTAAGTGAATTTAAATTTGAATTTAGCTGAGTTTTCTTATCCAAATGTTTCTAAAGCTTATTGGTTTGCTTTTATCCCCATGCGCTTGTAATTTAATGGGTTCAGGGCCATGTGCTTTATAAGAAGGTTGACCAATATAAAGTGTTTGGCCTTTTAGTATGGTATTATTTTGAATGAGTACTCCGTTTTGAAATGCAGTAACCCTTGCCGGTGATTGTAAAGTGCCATCATCATTAAAGCGAGGGGCTGTCCAAATAACATCATACGATTGCCATTCTCCGGGTTTGCGGCAAGCATTCACTAATGGAGGAAATTGTTTATAAATACTACCTGCTTGTCCGTTTACATAAGTGGTATTTTTATAATTATCCAAAATTTGTAATTCATATCCTGCATCACCGGGGCCAGTAGATGCTAAAAATAAACCGCTATTTCCTCTTGCCTGGCCTTCTCCTTCAATATCGGCGGGTATGCGCCATTCAATATGCAATTGGTAGTCTGTAAACTTTTCTTTTGTTTGAATATTGCCTGCTTTTTTGTTCACTGTTAGAATATCATTCTTAACGTCCCATAATGCAGGTTGTCCTGGGTTATTGGCATTTTCCCAAGCATTTAAATTCTTACCATTGAACAAAATAATAGCATCAGAAGGAGGATTGATAAAAGCAGAGATACCGGGCGTTACAATAGGCGGTACGGGCGACCATTGCTCAGTGGCCTCCGGATTGTTTTGTGAAAATGCTCCTATGGAGCCTGTGAGTACCATTGCTAGTAGTAAAGTTTTTTTGAGTAACATGGTTGGTTGTTTTAAATGTAGATGAAAAATTATTTTCTTTTCTTTTTTCGGTTTGTTGCGTTTTTGGTGTTGTTTTTTTTCTTGTCTGAGTTGGCTGTGGGTACCCATTCATAATCTAATTGCCTTTTTTCTAAATTGGCAGCCACCACTTTAATCATTACTTTATCTCCCATTCTAAATTGCCGGCCGCTTCGCCTACCCACTAATGCATATTCCGATTCTACGAGTTTAAATTCATCATAATCGTTTAAATCAACAATACTTACAAGGCCTTCGCATTTATGCTCAACTGTTTCAACCCAAAAACCAAAGGAAGCAACGCCGCTTACTACTCCTTCAAAAACTTCTCCCAACCTATCCTTCATAAATTCTACTTGTTTATATTTATTGCCGGCTCTTTCACATTCCATAGCAGCTCTTTCCCTTTCACTGCAGTGTTTACATTTCTCTTCCATTTTTTTGTCGACAATAGTTTTGTCTTTCAAAATTGATGCAACAACCCTATGTACTAAAATATCCGGATATCGGCGAATGGGCGAAGTGAAATGACAATAATACACAAACCCAAGTCCGTAATGGCCAATATTTTTTTCCGTATAAATGGCTTTCGACATAGTTCTAATACCAAGTTGCTCCAATACATGTTGTTCAGGTAATCCTTGAACTGCTTGCAACATTTCATTAAAACTTGCAGCAATCTTTTCCGGTGTATCAATATTAAACTGATGCCCATATTTTCTTGCAAAAGCAATAAAAGGAGTTAGTTTGTCTTCATTGGGTTTATCATGAACCCTGTATGGAAAAGGAATCTCTTTGCCATCTTTTGTTTTATGGTTAGCAACAAATTCAGCAATTGATTTGTTGGCTAATAACATGCATTCTTCAATTAACTGATGTGCTTCTTTACTTTCTTTAATGGTAATGCCAATGGGTTTTCCTTTTTCGTTTAAAACAAATCTTACTTCTTGCGAAGAAAAATTAATGGCTCCTTTTTGGAAACGTTGTTTACGCCACTTTTGTGTAATGTTGTTCAATAACAAAATTTGTTCTGCATAAATACCCTCTTCTGATTCAATTATAGCTTGTACATCCTCATATGTAAACCGATGATCAGAATGAATGACAGTTCGGCCAATCCATTGTTTTTTAACTTCGCCCGATGTGGTTATTTCAAATATAGCTGAGAAGGTAAATTTATCTTCGTGAGGGCGTAAGGAGCATAATTCATTTGAAATTTTTTCAGGTAACATAGGGTTTACCCTATCAGGTAAATAAACAGATGTTGCTCTGCTGTAAGCTTCATCATCTAGTGAAGTATTGGGTTCAACATAATAACTTACATCAGCTATATGTATACCCAGCTCATACAAATTATTTTTAATTTTTTTTATTGAGATAGCATCATCAAAATCTTTAGCATCAACCGGATCTATTGTAAATGTTAAAACATTTCTGTAGTCACGACGTTTTTCAATTTCTTTTTGATTTAACTCGGTAGGAAGTTGTGCTGTTTCAGCTAATACATTTTTTTCAAACGATAAAGGGAAGCCTGCTTGTGCAAGTATTTCCTTCATGGCGGCATCATTTTCATCTTCAGAAGAAAGAATGCCAATTATTTCTCCTTCCGGTTTTTTATCACCTTTATCCCATTTAATAAGGCGAGCAATTACTTTTTCTTTGTTTTTTGCACCATTTAATTTATCAAGCGGTATAAAAATGTCAGGCATTGGCCTTTCTGTATCGGGTATGAAGAAAGCAAAATTGGTAGATAGCTGTAAGTGTCCAACGAATTCGGTTTGACGACGAGCTATTACATCAACAATTCTTCCTTCCTTTTTTTTAGTTGTAGCACTTTCTTTGATAATTTTAACAGAAACTGTATCACCATGTAATGCAGTGTTGAAGTTGCCTTGTCGAACCAATACATCACCATTGCCATTATTTACAACTACATAACCTAACCCACTTCGTGTAATTTCTAAAACACCGGTAACTACTAAAGATTTTTGCGTGTTTTTAGTAGTGCTATGTTTTTTATTTTTTTGCTTGCTCATGTGTTTTATTAAAATTTACAATGTATTGCTCAACTGCCGATTCGAACAATGGTGCTTCATCAAATAAAAACCGATGCTTTATAGGTAAAACATATAATGGTAAATCTACCAATTCCTGCTTAAATTTGGTTAGTCGAACTGCATCTTTCTCCGTAGTAAGAATCATTTTTTGAGGTACATCAATTGCTTTAAAGCGTTCAATAATTTCTTTTAAATCATCAATGGTAAAAATATGGTGATCGTTATAGTTTTTTTGATAGTACGTAGCGGCTTGTTGGTGCAAATAATCTTTTAATGGTTTAGGGTTGGCAATGCCGCATACTAAAAGTACTTCATCATTTTCAGTAATAGGTTTAGGCTCATGTGTTATAATATGATAAGGGGTGTCATATTCAATTGTAGTAAAATATACTAGTTGGCTATTCAATGGATGTAAATTACGCAATATTTTTTGTTTTTTATCAAAAGTTAAATCAGGAGGGCATTTGGTAACAATAATTATGTCTGCTCGTTTTACCGATCTGCGCTCATCACGCAAATCACCGGTAGGTAAAAAGAAATCATAAATGTATAAATTGTTATAATCGGTTAAAACAATATTTAATCCGGCTTTAACTGCACGGTGTTGAAAAGCATCATCCAAAATGATAACTTGTAAATCGGGTACATCGTGTAATAATTGTGGAATTGCCACTAATCGTTCCTCACCCACAGCAACGGGCACATTGGGGAATTTAAGATGAAACTGCATGGGCTCATCGCCAATTTCTAAGGCAGTTGTGTTTTCATTGGCTAACGCATAGCCCTTTGTTTTTCGTTTATACCCTCTGCTTAGTGTGGCTACTTTGTAATTAGGATGTAAAAAATTTAATAAATATTCTACCATGGGCGATTTGCCTGTTCCTCCTACCGCCACATTACCAATGCATATTAAAGGGAAATTAAAGGTTGTTTCATGTAATAAAAAACTCTTGTCGTATAATTTGTTTCGAATGAATATAATAATGCCATATGCAATTGCAAACGGTAATAATAAAACCCTAAATGATTTCAAAAAAAAAGCATTAAAATTCATAGCGCTTATTCGGGGTAATACAATAGGTTAAAGGTACATCAAAAGGTTGGGTATCGCTTATTTTTACTACGGGCTCAAAGTAGGAAAATCCGATTGTGATAATGTTTTTATTACATTGAATTAAATATTTGTCATAAAATCCTTTTCCATACCCTACTCTATACCCTTTCAAGTCAAAAATTAATAAGGGTACTAAAACTAAATCAATCATCTTTGGTGGAAGTAAATCCCCTTCCGTTGGTTCAGCTATTCCCCATTGGTTAATAGAAAATATAGTATCATCATTTGTAAGCCTGGCCTGCATAGTGTTATTTTTGATATCTGTTACAGGATAAGCTATTTGTAATTCGGGATAAAAATATTTTAAATACCGTGTAAATAATTGTGTATTGGGTTCATTGTGTTGTAAAAGTGGCCAATAGCTTAATACATAATGAAGGTCATTAAAATTCAAGTCTTGCAGTTGTAATAACATTAAATCATCAGCAATCAGTTTATCTTTTTCAGACAATTGCTTTCGCTTTTCTAAATAAATTTTTCTTAATTCATTTTTAGTCATAGCAATTCTAATAATCGCGCTTTTATTTTAGCTGCTTGCTTTTGTACAAACCAATGGTTAGGATTTTCTGTAAATGGAATATTGCCAATGTGAGGAATACCTGACCAGTTCACTATTTCTTGTTCGTATTGCAGGTAGTGGTCATTGAAAATCCAGCCAAGCACTTTAATATTTAAATCCTTACAAACTTTAGCTGTTAATAATGAATGGTTAATACTTCCTAAATAATTTCTGCTAACAAGTATCACCGGAGTTTTTAAAGTTGTAATAATATCAGCAATGAATTGATGTTCATTAATGGGCACCAATAATCCACCGGCACCTTCAATTATTAAGTAAGGGTTGTTGCTTTTAGGAATAGATTGTTGAATTTTATTAATGTCAATAGTAATATTTTCCGCTGCAGCAGCAATATGAGGCGATGCAGGCATTTTTAGCCGATAAGCTTCCGGATGTATTTGAGTAACTTCATTACTAATTAAGCTTTTTACTGTCCCAGCGTCAGTGCCTTCGTCAAGCCCTGCCTGTATTGGTTTCCAATAATCGGCTTGCAATGCTTCTGTAACAATGGCACTAATTAATGATTTACCAACCCCTGTTCCAATTCCTGTAATAAAAATTCTTTGCTGACTCATAGAAATCTATACTTCTTTTTATGATGTTACTGCAAATTTTAATTATCTAAACTAAAAAAGGAAAAGACAGTAGTGCCATAGTTCCTCTCAAATTGATAGCTTTTAAAGTTTTGATAATTGTTTCTTGGCGTATGTTCTAAAACAAAATAACCACCGGGAGCAATCATTTGTTGTTCAACAATAATTGTAGGAATATCATCAATATTTCCTAATGCATAAGGCGGTCCTGCAAAAATAAAATCGAATTTATCTTTACAACTACTTAAAAAGTTAAAAACATCTTGCCGGTATATTTGAAATTGATTAGGTAATGCTCCTAAATGTGCTAAGTTATTTTGTATGAAGGAAGCCATTGTATTGTCTTTTTCAACAATAGTTAAATAAGCAGCACCTCTACTAGCTAACTCATAACTAATGGCACCTGTGCCTCCAAATAAATCTAATGTTCGAATATTATGGAAGCTGATTCTGTTTTGTAAAATATTGAATAAACCTTCTTTGGCAATGTCGGTAGTGGGGCGTGTAAAAGGCATTTTGGCCGGTGGTTTAATTTTTCTCCCCCCCCATTTACCGGAAATAATCCTCATAAAACAACATTAAAAAAGGGTTGCAAATAATGTTCCGGATAATAATTCTTTTCAATTAAAACTTGTTCACTTCTAAAACTAGGTTGCCACTGCACATCGGGTATTAACTTTTTTATGGCGGTGTACATTTCATCTGATTCATGTATTATACCACTAACGTGAACTTTTAAAGGCAAAGTTTGAATATTATAGGTGTTTAAAATGCTAACTAATCGAAAAATAATATCCTCTACACAAGTGTAGCAATAACTTTCAGCTAAATGCAATTGCTGTTGTTGAACACTAACTAAGGAAAAGCATCCTGGATAAAATTGTATATGCCAATAGTTTTGTAATTCGCTTCCTAATTTTAATGCAGTTTCAATTTGTTTGCGTAAGCTATTATAAACCGGTATATCTGAAAAACTAACATGAAACATTTGCTGTAAATCTGTCGGTAATTGACTGGCTATATATACTTGCTGATTTTGAATATAGATACTATCATAATTCAAATCACTATTTTTCCAACCGTATAAAATTTGAAGAAAATTATTGGTTTCTTCAGCTTTATAAAATTTTTCGGGGATGATGGATTGTTGAAATCCATTAATAAAAATTTGTTTTGATGCGTAGTTTACATCAAACAAAATGGATTGCAGACGTACTTCCTGAAATATTTGGTACCAGTTATGTTCTAATTTTTCAAAAGTAAATAGTTCAACTGCAGTGATTGATTCGGATGCAGGAACAAATTCAATAATGGCAATATAGTGTAAACCCACTTCAATAGTTAATTGCTTTTCTATTGCAGCAAGTTCCTCCCTATCAAGGCTATATTGACTAATTTCTTTTTCAACCATTTTCCAAATATACAATTACTGTTTAAAAAAAGAATAGAGAAGTTTTTAATATTGCCCGTGTTTATTGTAGTAGTTTTGTTGCAACTATGAATAGCGTAACCCAAGCTAACAAAGACTATAGAGTATCAGTTTCAAACCAACAAATTTTAAAAATTGCGTTGCCAATTGCTGCTGCAACGCTGGTTCCACAATTGAATTTTATTATTAATAATGTTTTTTTGGGTCATTTAGGTGAAGAGCAATTAGCTGTTGCCGGAATAACAGGTGTTTATTATTTAATTTTTGCCGTTATAGGTTTAGGGCTAAATAATGGTATGCAAGCCATAATTGCACGCCGAGCTGGTGAAAACAAAATTGAAGCCATTGGTAATTTATTTGCGCAAGGGGTTCGTATTTCTTTTGCATTGGCTATACTGGGTATACTTTTAACTTGGATAGTAGTTCCCTTTATTTTGAAACATACTTTACACAATGCATTGCATGTTGAAATGGCAGTAAAGTTTTTACGCATTCGTATTTTTGGAATTGTATTTTTATTTTTATATCAATTACGCAATGCGGTTTTGGTTGGTACAAACCAAAGCAAATATTTAATTATTGGAACGGCTGCAGAATCAATTGCTAATGTTTTTTTTGATTATACGTTAATTTTTGGAAAATTAGGTTTACCCAACCTGGGGTTTAATGGAGCTGCTTACTCATCAATAATTGCTGAATTTACGGGCCTAATGGCTATTTATTTTGTAATTAGAAAAAAGGGAATTGATAAGCAATTACATTTATTTCAATCTTGGAAGTACGATAAACAAAATACCCTTCTCATATTTCGAATTTCTTCACCCTTAATTGCACAATTTTGCTTAAGCATTGTAAGTTGGGAGTTTTTTTATATTTTGATTGAACATCATGGATCAATGGATTTGGCCATTTCAAATATCATGCGCAACATTTTTGGATTTTTTGGTTGCTTTACATGGGCCTTTGCTGCAGCTACTAATACTATGGTTAGTAATATTATTGGGCAACAAATGCATGATAAAGTAATACCATTAATTAAAAAAATAATGCTTTTATCCCTGCTATTTGCAGGTTGTGTTTTTTTATTGATAAATATTTTCCCGGTTGTGTTTTTATCATTTTACGGACAAGGCAACACTTTTATTCAACATGGAATTCCTGTATTAAGGATTGTTTCAACTGCATTGTTGTTAATGTCGGTTTCAACCATTTGGTTAAATGCTGTAACAGGTACGGGAAGCACGCAAGTAAATTTAGTTATTGAATTTGGCGCTATTGTAATGTATTGTATTTATAGTTATTTAACATTAGAGAAATGGCATTTACCAATAACCATTGGTTGGGGAAGTGAATGGGTTTATTGGATAACGTTATTTATTCCGTCTTTTTGGTACATTAAAAGTGGCAAATGGCGGAAAAAAGCTTTTTAAACAAGAATAATTACATTAAAGAATCTAATAATTTCTGTCCCTCTGCTTTTAATGCGGCATCATCGGGGGTTCGAATAGGTAATTTTACAAGTTGTTGTAATACTTCAATTGATTTTGAAGGATTATTATTGGCCTTATAGCTTTTTGCCAAAATAAGATAATTTAAAACATAGTAAGGTTCTGTTTTCCGGCATTTTTCCAAATATACAATGGCAGAATCGTAGCTGGTTGCAGGTACACCGCCCGGATACATAGTTTTTAGTGCTAACTTTTTAGCCCAGTTTAATTCGTTCATTTCATAATGCCAGCGCCCTTCTACAAAATTAGCCATACCCAAATTAGGGTTAATGCTGAGTGCTTTATCGGCATTGGTTTTTATATCTTTTACATATTGAACCAGCTGCTTTTTGTTGCTTTCAACTTCTGTCAATTTAGCCGATGCTAAGGCTAATGCATAGTAACTTTCAGCAGCTTCAGGATGAGCTGCTACTGCCCTTTGAGCATAAGCCAGTGCTGATTGAAAAGTTATGCGTTTGTCATTAGCAATGGGTAATCTTTCACCAGTAGAACAGCTGAGTTCGGTGGCCTTAACTAAAGCTTTCAAATTATTTGGGTCGGTTACTAAAATCTTTTTATATAAATCAAGTGCCTGTTGTTCATTCAAAGCAATTTCTGCATTGCTGGCTTGTTTAAACAATACATTGTTATCCTGCGCAAAAGTTTTTTGAATGTTCAATTCAATTAAAAATAGCATTGAAAGGCTGTAAAGCATTAATTTCTTAGTGACCATAGGCTATTCATTTAATGAATGATAACTAGTCAAATTTAGTTTTGAAAATTCTAATTTCTATCTAGTTCAAAACTAACACTTACCGAGCCTTTAAAATCAGCAATGGGAGGATTTAACTTTTTTATTGAGATTACAACCTTTTGAGCCATTTTGAAATGAGTGAATATTTCATTGGCAATATCAACTGCAATTGATTCTAATAATGGCGTAGGTTTTTCCATTCTATGTTGCACTAATTTGAATAGTGCAACATAGTTAATGGTATCATTTATGCTTTGAAATGTATGTGGAATGGGAGGAGTATAATCAACGCGCAAATTCACTTCGAATTCATTACCTGTTATTTTTTCCTCCTTATATAATCCATGGTATGCCCAAAAAATTACATTATTTAAGTATACTGATAACATAGTAGCAATTAAAAATGCCCTTTGGCGCTTAAATAACGTTCGGCATCTAAAGCAGCCATACATCCTGAACCTGCTGCTGTAACGGCCTGCCTGTAGTTTTTATCCTGAACATCGCCGGCAGCGAAAACACCTTCAACATTGGTTTTTGTGGTTCCTGGAGTGGTTATAATGTAACCTGCTTCATCCATTTCTATCCATGGTTTAAAAATTTCACTATTAGGTTGGTGACCAATGGCAACAAAAAATCCACTAATGGGAATGGTTTGTTTGGTATTGTTTTTATTGTTTTTGATGATAACTCCTTCAACTTTTTTATCACCTAAAATTTCTTCGGTTTCGCTATTCCAATAAACCTTAATGTTTGGAGCATTTAAAACTCTTTCTTGCATTATTTTGCTGGCACGCATTTGATCGCGGCGAACAACCATGTGTACTGTAGTACATAATTTTGAAAGATAAAGTGCCTCTTCAGCAGCAGTATCTCCTGCGCCTACAATTGCAACTTCTTTTCCTTTAAAGAAAAAGCCATCACAAACCGCACAAGCACTTACTCCATAACCATTTAAGCGTTGTTCACTTTCTAAGCCTAACCATTTTGCGGATGCGCCTGTTGAAATGATAATTGCATCTGCTTCAATTAATTTTTCATCATCAATCCACACTTTATAAGGCTGTGCGCTAAAATCAACTTTAGTTGCTATGCCATACCGAATGTCGGCCCCCATTCTTGTAGCTTGTTTTTCAAAATCAATCATCATATCGGGACCTTGTACCCCATTTGGGTAACCGGGATAATTTTCTACTTCAGTTGTAATGGTTAATTGACCACCGGGCTGAATTCCTTGATATAATACGGGTTTCATATTAGCCCGAGCAGCATAAATAGCTGCAGTGTAACCTGCCGGACCGGAACCTATAATTAAAATATGTACTTTTTCTGCTGTTATATTATCCATGCTAATAAATTTTTGGCAAAGTTAAGGAATGCTGTATTTGAATTTTGTGCCTTAAGTAACAGAGTGTGGAAATAAAAAACCCCCTGTTGTTGAAACAGGGGGTACAATTACATTTTTTAATTAACCCAAATAAGCTTTTAATGCATTGCTATATCTGGCTTTTTGTAAGCGTTTTATGGCTCTTTCTTTAATTTGACGGATACGCTCTTTGGTTAAGTCATACTTTTGACCAATTTGTTCAATGGTTACACCATTTTCTCCATCTAAACCAAAGTAAGCATTTACAATTTCAGCTTCGCGAGGGCTAAGTGATTTTAATACTCTTTTGATTTCTTCGCGTAATGAGTCTTTCATTACATCGTCGTCAGTATCATCACTGCCTTCTAATAAATCGCCCATTGCTACATCCTCAGCTTCATGTACCGGAGCATCAAGTGAAGTGTGGCGAGTATTACTTTGGAAAATGTTGTTAATTTCTGTTTCACTCATTTCCAAAATTTCACTCAATTCTTCTGTAGAAGGTTCACGTTCATGCTCTTGTTCAAAAGCCATGTAAGCCTTGTTGGCTTTGTTATAAGTGCCAATTTTGTTTTGAGGCAGGCGGACTAATCTTCCCTGCTCTGCCAATGCCTGTAGTATCGATTGGCGAATCCACCACACAGCATAAGAAATAAATTTGAAACCTTTGGTTTCATCAAAGCGTTGTGCCGCTTTTATTAAGCCGAGGTTACCCTCGTTAATCAAATCGCTAAGTGAAAGGCCTTGGTGCTGATACTGCTTAGCTACAGATACCACGAAACGTAAGTTGGCCTGCACCAATTTGTCGAGCGCTCTCTGATTACCCATTTTAATTTTCTGAGCCAGTGTTGTTTCCTCTTCGGGAGTGATCATCGGAATTTTAGAAATTTCCTGCAGATACTTTTCTACGGCTTGAGAATCTCTGTTGGTAATCTGGGTTGCAATTTTGAGCTGCCTCATAGTATATAGTTACAATTTATTTACAACAACAACATATAGACGCTAAAACATGCCATTTGGTTGCAAGCATAGCGTTAAAATTATTCCCATAAATTTCAAAAGTGTGCAAATCTACATTAAATACTCTGATTAAACGAATGTTTTTGTAAAAAAGTGCCTTTTTAAAAAAAATTAAATCTGCTTACTACCTGTCAAAAATTATAAGAACGCATTTATCTTCGCAAACCTATGCCTTTAATTATCGATTATCGTTCCGATACAGTTACCCGTCCAACACCAGCCATGTTAGAAGCTATGTTTACAGCCAAAGTTGGTGACGACGTTTTGGGGGAAGATCCTTCTGTTCAGCTATTAGAACAAAAAGCGGCAGCTATTTTTGGGATGGAAGCCGGTTTATTTTGCCCCAGTGGTACCATGACCAACCAAATTGCCATAAAAGTGCATACTCAACCCGGTGATGAGGTAATTTGTGATGCATTATCGCATATTTACTTATATGAGGGTGGCGGTATAGCATTTAATAGCGGGGCCTCAGTTAGATTACTCCAAGGAAATAATGGCAGAATTACTGCACAACAAGTGGCAGGCGCAATTAACCCCAATGATGTGCATAAACCCCAAACTACATTGGTAAGTCTTGAAAATACAAGTAATCGTGGTGGGGGCAGTTGTTATTCGTTAGATGATTTGCAAGCTATTCATGAAATATGCCACCAAAACCAGTTAAAATTACACTTAGATGGTGCCCGATTATTTAATGCTTTAGTTGCAACTGGGCAACAAGCAGAAACCTATGGAAAGATTTTTCACTCTATTTCCATTTGCTTAAGTAAAGGATTAGGTACACCTGTTGGCAGTGTTTTATTAGGAACTGAAAGCTTTATTGCTCGGTCACGCCGTATAAGAAAAGTATTGGGCGGAGGTATGCGACAAGCAGGTTATTTAGCAGCAGCCGGTATTTACGCGCTTGATCATCATGTTAAAAGATTAGCACTGGACCATGAACATGCCAAAACCATTGCTGCCGCTTTACAAAATAAGGATTTTGTAGGAGAAATGATGCCAGTTGAAACCAACATCATCATTTTTGAAGTAAAGGGCAGATTCACACCTAAAACTTTAGCTGCTAAATTGGAAGAAAAACACATTAAAGTGATGCCGATTTCACCCACTCAGGTGAGAATGGTATTGCATTTAGATATACACACTACTATGGTAGACTATACATTAGAAACATTAGAAGAATTATAAACCTACAGCTATTATTTTTGATTAAAATTGAATGATTATGCTACCGAAAATAAATCCCACCAATACACAAGCCTGGTTTTTACTAAAAAAACACCACGATGAAGAAATGAATCGTCGACATATGCGCGATTTGTTTGCGGCAGATAAAGAACGATTTGAAAAATTTTCTATTCAGTTTGAAGAAATTGTATTTGATTATTCAAAAAATATTATTAATCAAAAAACCTTGCAACTATTATTGCAATTGGCCGATGAATGCCATTTGAAAGAGGGTATTCATGCTATGTTTGCAGGCATAAAAATTAATGAAACCGAGCATAGATCGGTTTTACACACGGCATTGCGTAATTTTTCCGACACTCCTATTTTAGTTGATGGTAAAGATGTTATGCCATTGGTTAGAAAAGTGCTTAACCACATGAAAACATTTTGCCGTCAAATACATGAAGGTGAATGGAAAGGCTATACTGGGAAAAAAATAAAATACATTGTAAACATTGGTATTGGAGGAAGTGATTTAGGTCCGGTAATGGTAACGGAAGCATTAAAACCATATTGGATGAAAGGTATGCATGCTTATTTTGTTAGCAATGTTGATGCCACCCAATTGGTTGAAATATTAAAAGAAGTAAATGCAGAAGAAACCCTTTTTCTAATTGCTTCAAAAACTTTTACCACTCAGGAAACCATGACCAATGCACACTCGGCAAGAGATTGGTTTTTGAAACAGGCTAAAGATGAAGCTCATATAGCCAGGCATTTTGTTGCATTAAGTACCAATGAAAAGGAAGTAACAAAATTTGGTATTGATAAAGCAAATATGTTTGAATTTTGGGATTGGGTTGGCGGTCGTTATTCGTTATGGAGTGCCATTGGTTTATCCATTGCACTTACTATCGGCTATGATAATTTTGAACATTTATTGAAAGGTGCCTTTGCCGTTGATGAACATTTTAAAACCGAACGTTTTGAGAAAAATATACCGGTCATCATGGCACTTGTTGGTATTTGGTATATTAATTTTTTTGGTGCACAAAGCGAAGCTATTCTTCCTTACGACCAATACATGCATCGTTTTCCGGCCTACTTTCAACAAGGCAATATGGAAAGTAACGGAAAAAGTGTTGACAGAATGGGCAATCCGGTTAATTATTCAACAGGCCCGGTTATTTGGGGCGAACCCGGTACTAATGGTCAACATGCATTCTATCAATTAATTCATCAGGGTACACCCTTAATTCCTTGTGATTTTATTGCTCCGGCCAAAAGTCACAATCCCTTGGGTGATCATCATACCAAATTACTTTCAAACTTTTTTGCACAAACAGAAGCTTTAATGAATGGTAAAACGGAAGCTGAAGTGAAAGAGGAATTAATGAAAGTAATGTCTAATGAAGATGAAGTAAAAAAATTAGTGCCATTTAAAGTTTTTGCGGGTAATAAACCTACCAATTCATTTTTATTAAAAGAAATAACCCCCTACTCTCTAGGTAGCTTAATTGCGCTTTATGAACATAAAATATTTGTTCAAGGTTTAATTTGGAATATTTTCAGTTTTGACCAGTGGGGCGTTGAATTAGGAAAACAATTGGCAGGCAAAATTCTACCTGAATTAAGTGATGATAAAACTGTAACATCACATGATTCATCAACCAATGCATTAATCAACCATTACAAAAAAATGCGAAAATAGAGCATGGAGTTGTGTAATATTAGGCCTATTGAACCAAAAGATAATGCTGCTTTAGCTATAATTATAAGAACAGCATTAGAGGAATTTAATGCGAATAAACCCGGCACCGTTTATTTTGATGCAACTACGGATGATTTGTATAACTTATTTCAAAGTCACGAAAAGGCTCAATATTTTGTAGCTGAATATAATGGTGAAATTTTAGGTGGTGCCGGTATTTATCCTACAGAAGGTTTACCTGAAGGTATGTGTGAACTGGTAAAAATGTACTTAAAAAAAAGTGCTCGTGGTAAAGGATTAGGTAAATTTTTAATTGATAAATGTTTGCAAACGGCAAAAGAAGAAGGATTTAGCCAAGTTTATATTGAAACCATGCCCGAATTAAGTAAAGCTGTTTCAGTTTACGAAAAATTTGGTTTTACCTATTTAACAGGGCCAAAAGGCAATTCAGGGCATTCTGGTTGCACCATTTGGATGCTGAAAAATTTAGCGTAATTGAAAAAATTATTTGGGTTGATTTTTTTCAGTTTCTTCATGTTTCTCTACTGCTACCAAATCGCTTATTTCAATATTCATAGGAAGTAAACCAACCTGAACAATAGCTCTTTTACCTCTTATTTCCTTTACTGTACCTACTTGGTAATTTTTCTTCAATTTCACCAACATACCTTCTTTAATGGAGCTGTTTAATTCTTTATATTGATGGTTGATTTTTTTAACTTGTTTGGGTTGAACAATTTCATTTTTTTGAAAAAGTAAGTTTTTCAAATTTTTCATTACCTCGTTTTTGTCTTCCGTTTTTTTATAATCAAGAACAATTTGTTTTAGCTTACGCTCCATATTTTTCAAATAAGCTAATTTTTCTTCTGACAATTTATTTTGATGTTTTAATAATTCAATTTGTTGTTTGTGCTTTTCCTTTTTTAGTGTTGCTTCCAGTTCTCTTTTTAAATCTGCATTTTCTTTTATTAATTTTTTTAATTCGATTTTTTCAGAATGCAACTGCTGCAAATGTTGTTCCGTATTGTTCAATAATTTATCTAATTTAAAATGCTGTTCATCTACTAACTTTCTAGCACGATTAATTAATGCTATAGGAAGCCCTATTCTTTCGGCAATGGCAAAAGTGTAAGAACTGCCCGGCTTACCAATCATTAATTGATAAAGGGGTTCTAACTTTTTCTCATCAAATGCCATAGCACCATTCACTATACCCGGTGTTTTATTACCCATAATTTTTAAATTCAAATAATGGGTTGTTACAATACCAATGGAATGTTTGCGACACAATTCTTCCATTATAACTTCAGCAAATGCACCGCCCAAGTTGGGGTCACTACCGCTACCCAATTCATCAATAAAAAATAAGGTTCTACCATTCGCCATTTCAATGAAATGCTTTAAATGCAATAAATGCGAAGAATAGGTGCTTAACTCAAATTCAATACTTTGGGTATCACCCATTAAAATAAATAGTTGCTTAAAAATACCTATTTGCGAGTGCGGATGAACAGGAACTAATAAACCACTTTGTACCATTAACTGAATTAGCCCAACAGTTTTCATGGTTACTGTTTTGCCACCGGCATTAGGGCCACTAATAATTAAAATTCGCTTTTCATCATTCAATTCAATGTTTACCGGAATAGTAGGTTTATTGTTTTTTTGATTATTTAAAAATAAAATAGGATGATAAGCTCGTTGCAAATGCAACATTGATTTATCAATAATGTCTGGTTTTTCGGCGTGCATATCAATAGCCAATAAAGCTTTGGCCTTAATAAAATCAAACAAACCGATAATGTTAAGATAGTTAAGCAGTAGTGGTGCATAACTACTTAAATTGGCAGTTAACTGTTTTAATATGCGTTTTACTTCCGCACGCTCCTCGTTTTCTAAAGCATAAACTTCATTGTTCAAGTCAATTGTTTCTTCTGGTTCAATAAATGCTGTTTTTCTACTGTCACTTTCTCCATGAAAAATACCCTTTACTTGCCGCTTATGTTCCGAAAAAACAGCCACTACCCTTCTGCCACTACTAAAACTTTCTTCAATATCGGCGGTATAACCGGCTTTACTTAGTCTTTGTAATACTTTTTCAAAAACGCGTCTTAATTCGTTTCTTTTTTTCCATAAACGAATTCGAATGTTTTGTAAATCAGCACTGGCATTGTCTTTTACATTACCGGTATCATCAATAACTTCTTCAATATATGTTATGATGTTTTTTTCAAAATAACTATTTTCAATTACTTTGGTTAATGCCGGGTAGGCTAATCGTCTTTCAGCATCGAACCAACGAAAAATAGCCTGTATATTATATGCCAATGATCTTATTTCTAAAAAATCTTCTACTAATAGTGTAGCACCATTAATACTTAATAGCTGAATTTCTTTTTGTAGATGGGTTGTACAATCAATTGGAAAATATTGCCCTTGTTGCAGTAATAATTTAAATTCATATGCTTGCTGCAATTCTAGTTCAATAAAATTAATTTTTGTATGCAACCGTAATGAGGCTGCTTTTTCAGCGGCAATAATTGTTTTACAATATTGACCTAATAATTGTTGTACAGTATTAAATTCTAATAAAACCGGAGCTAGGTTAGGATATAAACGCATAATGTAAAGTGCAATTAGTACAAAGTTAGTTTGTATACTCCATAGATTGGATGGGTAATTTTATACAATATTGTTGATTCGTTAAATATTGAACAAATAACTGTGGTTGCTTGTTTTAATACATAACTTTATTGCTATGCTTTTAAAATTTTATTTCACAGGTTTGTGCTTTGTAAGCACTTTTTGTTTATCCTGTGCTCAACCGGCAAAAAATAAGGAAACAAAAGAAATAACACATAATATGGACAATAAAACAATTCCAGCAGGGATAAAAACAGATACGGCCTATTTTGGTGAAGGGTGTTTTTGGTGTACAGAAGCTTTTTTTCAACGATTAAATGGTGTTTATGAAGTAAATAGTGGCTACGGTGGTGGCCATGTGGCTAACCCAACATACGAACAAGTATGCGATAAAAATACCGGACATGTTGAATTAGCACAAATCATCTACGATCCTAAAGTGGTTTCATTTGATGAACTGCTGGAAGTATTTTGGAAAACACATGATCCCACTACGCTAAACCAGCAAGGTGCTGATGTGGGGCCTCAATACAGAAGTGTAATTTTTTACACCAATGAAGAGCAACACCAAAAAGCAGAAGCATATAAACTTGAATTAGATAAGAGTGGTGCATTTAACAAACCAATCGTTACTGCCATTGAACCATTCAAAAACTTTTATCCGGCTGAAAACTATCATCAAAATTACTACAACAATAATGGAGACGCTGCTTATTGCCGTTTTGTAATTAGGCCTAAATTAGAAAAGTTTGAAAAAGTGTTCAAAAACAAATTGAAACCGGGCATAGATAAATAAGCTTCTCTTTAAATTTTATTGCCTATTCATCTGTGTTAATTTAGTGTACCTCAACTCCAATAAATTCAAGGCATTAGGCATAAATCCTTGTACGTTGTTTTGTACAAAATGTATAACCATGTCATAAAATAAAGGCACAACGGGTGCATCATTCATTACTAATTGATCCATTTGGCGGTACAGTGCATACCTGATGGAATCATTGTCTGTTGCTATTGCTTTGGTATATAAATTATCGAAGGTTATATTCTTGTATCGTGTATAATTTGGTGGTGCAGGATTCTTACTAAAAAAAACTGCCATGTAATTTTCTGCATCAGGATAATCGGCCATCCAGCTACCTCTAAAAAATAATGCCTTTGATTGTGCAGTTTGTTCTAGCAAAACACTTTTTTGAACCACTTCCACTTGTACCGGAATGCCAACATCTTCGCATTGTTTAGCAACAAAACTGGCTAAGTTGGCATAAGTGGGAATGGTTAACAAATGAATGGGTATCATATTTTGAGAGGTTATGCCAGATTCTAAAAGTAATTGTCGCGCTTTATTAGGATTGTAGCTATAACCTTTTACATAAGCTGTATTATTTGAGGGTAAACCCATTGGACAAAAACCTGCATTGGCCGCATATCCTATTGAATTTCGCAAGTACAGCATCATTTGTTCTTTATTAATGGCATAATTAATAGCCTGTCGAATTTTTTTATATTGTAGTGGGGACTGTTTAACAATTGCCAAAGACGTGTCCATTAAAATACCTAAATATTCGGTATTTAAATAGGGATGCTTTTGTAACTGCATTTTGCCTACCCAAGCTTTTTGTAATGATCCATATTTAGTTAATACCTCATCTTTAAAAACGGGATCTATGTCGTTGATAAATGAAAGTTCACCCTGCCTAAATTGTAAAAACTCTGTTGCTTTATTTTGGTAAAAGCTAATTTTAATGGCATCTAAATACGGCAATGAAGTACCGTTATTATCTTTTTCCCAGTAATGTTTGTTTTTATGTAAAACCAAGGCCACTCCTTCCTCCCAAAAAAATAATTGAAAAGGGCCGGTACCACAGGGCTTTCTTCCAAAATTTTTTCCTTCCTTTATTACTACTTCTTTCGGAACAATACTGCAATATTGCATAGTTAATATTTCTAAAATAGGATGGAAGGGATGTTGTAATTTTAATTGAAAAGTAGTGTCGTTTAAAGCTGTAAAAGGATTATCATTTGCCACATGGCCATTAAAAATCCACGCTCCACTACTAGCGGTATTTTTATCAATAATTCTGTTTAAACTAAATACAACGTCATTAGCCGTACATAATCTTCCTTTTCCATTTACGAATGCGGGATTGTCTTGGAAATAAATATCTTTCCGCAAATGGAAAGTATAAATTAGTCCGTCATTACTAATATTCCAACTTTTGGCAACAGATGGTTTAATTTGCAAATTGGTATCCAGTTCAATTAAAGTATTATATAATTGATGCACTGCCCAAATTACAGATTGATTTTTGGCAAAAGCAGGATCTAACGTTGCAATACTGGTACTTTCATTGTAAGCAAATACTTGTTTATTTATTTCTGGCTTTGAATAACAACTAAAAAAACAACTTATAAAAGTTATTAAAATAAATTGTAAGCCATTTTGATGATATAACTTTTGAAACATTTTCGTTAGCTTCATATTTTCATTTCAAATTATTAATTTATAGTCATGTACAATAAATTTTTATGTGTTATTTTCCTTTTTGCCTTTCCTTTTTTTGTTTCAGCACAACTTCTACAAAATAAAACAGTTTTTACACACGCCGATACGTTAAGAGGAAGCGATAATGCTCAACGTAACTGGTGGAATGTACTACATTATAGCATTACAGTAAATCCTGATTTTGAATCTAAAACCATAAAAGCTAAAACAACTATACAATATGCCGTTGTTAAACCAGTAACTACTATGCAAATTGATTTGCAGCAACCTTTAATTGTAGATAGTATTTTCTTTCACAATAAAAATTGTGTATTTAAACGAGAAGATAATGTAATTTATTTAGAAAAATTGCCGGCAGCTAAAATTGGAAGCCATGATTCGGTAACCATTTTTTATCATGGGAAACCACGAGAAGCAATAAGACCACCATGGGATGGCGGATGGATATGGAAAAAAGATTCTTTAAACAGACCTTGGATGACTGTAGCTTGTCAAGGTTTGGGCGCCAGTGTTTGGTATCCTTGTAAAGATTATCAGGGTGATGAACCGGACAACGGAGCCACCTTGTCGATTATTACACCCGATACCCTTATGGCAGTGGGTAATGGTAGGTTAAAAGAAGTAGTGAATGCAGATAATCAAAAGAAAATATATACCTGGCAAGTTGTAAATCCAATTAACAATTATGATATTATCCCATACATTGGAAAATATATCAATAAAAAAGATACCTTGTTAGGAGCAAAAGGACTATTAAACTTACAGTTTTGGGTTTTAGATTATGATACCACAATTGCATGGCAACAATTTCAGCAAGTGAAACCAATGTTACGGGCTTTTGAATATTGGTTCGGCCCCTATCCTTTTTATGAAGATGGTTATCAGTTAATACAAGCGCCACATTTAGGTATGGAACATCAAAGTGCAGTAGCTTATGGCAATCATTTTAAAAATGGATATTTAGGTAGAGACTTAAGTGGAACGGGATGGGGTTTGCGTTGGGATTTTATCATTGTACATGAAAGCGGACATGAATGGTTTGGCAATAACATTACTACTAAAGATGTTGCCGATATGTGGGTTCATGAAGGCTTTACCAATTATAGTGAAACTTTATTTACGGAATATTATTATGGTAAAGAAGCCGGCACGGATTATAATGTGGGTAGCAGAAAAAATATTTTAAATGATAAACCCATTATAGGCCCTTATGGTGTAAATAAAGAAGGCAGTAGCGATATGTATTACAAGGGAGGAGCTTTGCTTCATAGCATACGCCATTCAATGAATAATGATGTGTTATTTCGAAAAATTCTACACGGGTTGAATAAGGAGTTTTATCATAAAACTGTGACTTCAGCTAATATTGAAAACTACATTAACCAACATGCAGGATTTGATTTTCAGTATGTGTTTAATCAATACCTAAGAACTACGCAAGTACCTGTATTTGAATATGCTATAGATTCTGCTGAACATAAGGTTCGGTTTAGATGGATTAACTGTATTCCTAAATTTAATTTACCCATAAGTTTATGGGATGATGCAGGCACAAGTATTAAAATATACCCTACTACAACCTGGAAATTAATGCCAATAACTTCAAAGCAAATGCAATTATTTAATGATGCTTTAATTCAGCGTTTATATTATGTAAAGACAAAAAAAGATTAATTTTTTTATTAGCAATTAGTATTAGGTGGACAAAGCTTACTATGTTTTCTTCCATAAAAGAAATATAAGCACAAACCTAAACCCATCCATATAAAAAACCACATCCAACTAACTGCGGGTATTTCAATCATTAAATACAAGCAGAACAATGCACCTAATACTGGTATTGCCGAGTAATTTTTTAAGAAGCTTAAAATTGATACCACTATTAATATAGCAACAAATACAATAAATAAAATTTCCTGATAGCTTTCTGTATTCATTTGCTCAAAGGCAAGTGATAAGCGTTGGTGAAATCCAATAATGAAAATAATGGCAAGAATGGGTATAATAAACTTCCCATTAATGTAGGGTAATTTAAAACGACCTTGCTTTGTATTTTGCATTTTGGGTAAAACCAGCACGCCAAAACAAACTAATACAAATGCAAATAAAGTTCCTATGCTGGTTAAATCGGTCATTAAACTACTTGGCAATATTAAAGCAGGAATGGCTACCAAAAAGCCCGTTATAATTGTTGCAAATGCAGGTGTTTGAAATTTTGGATGTATTTGTGCAAATTTCTTTGGCAATAACCCATCTCGACTCATACTCATCCAAATGCGAGGTTGCCCTAATTGAAACACCAACATTACGCTAGTTGTTGCTACCACTGCACTTATTGATATAATGTAGCTTACCCATTGCAAATTAATTTTGCTAAATACAAATGCTAGTGGGTCATTTACTTTTAATTCGGAATAGTGTACCATTCCGGTTAATACCAATGCAATTAAAATGTATAATACAGTGCAAATAATTAAAGAATAAATCATGCCCCTTGGTAAATCGCGTTGAGGATTTTTACATTCTTCGGCAGTAGTAGAAATTGCATCGAAACCTATATAAGCATAAAATACAGCAGAGACACCTGCTAAAACACCTCCAAAGCCATTAGGCAGAAATGGTGACCAATTTGCGGGTTTTACGTAAAAAAAGCCCAAAACTATAACAAAAATAATTACTATGATTTTGAAAATCACCATAAAATTGGTTGATTTCTTACTCTCTTTTATACCCACATAAGCCAAAATGGTAATTAATACTACAATAATAAAAGCAGGCAGATTCAATAAAATGTGTTTACCAAAAACAACGGGAGCATTATTCCACGTATCAACGGCAGCTAATAAATGCTGCGGTAAAGTTTGATGATTAGTTGTTAAAGCAATGGCATCATGATAATCTTTGGCAGCAGAAAACGGGTCAGTTAATAACCACCCGGGTAAGTGAATACCTAAACCCATTAAAAGATTATTAAAGTAACCACTCCAACTAATGGCTACCACAATATTTCCAATAGCATATTCTAAAATTAATGCCCAACCAATTATCCATGCTATTAATTCACCAAAGCTAACATAAGCATAAGTGTAAGCACTACCGGCTATGGGAACTCTACTTGCAAATTCAGCATAACACAATGCACTAAAGCCACATGTAATTGCTGTTATAATGAAAAGAAATGCAATACCGGGTCCTCCATTAAAAGCTGCCGTACCAATAGTTGAGAAAATTCCTGCACCAATAATGGCAGCAATGCCCATGAATGTTAAATCCTTTACCGTTAGTACGCGGTTTAATGATTGATGATGACTATCTGTTAATCCTGCCTCAGAATCGGCAACAATTTTGTCAATTGATTTTTTACGAAATAAGGTCGACATGCAATCGCTATTTATTAAAAAAAGGAAGATACACTAATAATCTCTTTGAATAAGAAATGAAGCAATATCTTTTAAATGTTTTTTTCTTGAGCTTTGAACAGCTACTTCCTCTAAATGATACATTGCTTTATTCAAATATTCTTCTTTTAAAGCTTTGGCCCATTCGGGAACACCACATTCACGAAATAGTTGAATAACAGTTTCAACTTTATTATCAGCATTGTTATTCAAAGCATTGTTTAGTTTTAGTCGTTGTGCATCTGTCGCTACTTCTAATGCACGAATCAATAAAGCTGTTTTTTTATTTTGTTTAATATCACCACCAATTTCTTTACCAAATTTTGCAGCATCGCCAAAGGCATCTAAATAATCATCCTGTATTTGAAAAGCAATGCCCAAATTTTTCCCGAAAGCATATAAATGTTTGCTACTTCCTTCACTGGCACCACCTATAATTGCACCCATTTCTAAACTGGCTGCTAATAAAACAGATGTTTTTAGTTCAATCATTTTTATATAATCGTATAAATCAATGCGATTATCTTGTGCATAATCCATATCTAATTGTTGGCCTTCACAAACTTCTACTGCTGTTTTATTAAACAAATGCAAAATATTTTTCAAATATTCTGTTTGAATATTTTCTAAGTATTGGTAAGCTTTTATCATCATTACATCGCCAGATAATAAAGCAGCAGTATTACCGTACTTAGTATGAACAGTAGGTTTGCCCCTACGCAGATCAGCTTCATCCATAATATCATCATGAATTAAAGTGAAGTTGTGAAACAGTTCAATTGCAGTACCCACTTTATAAGCATCTTCATGAATATCACCAAACAATTCATTACCCATTAAACAAAAAACCGGGCGAATTCTTTTTCCGCCTAATTGAAGAAAATATCGACAAGGGTCATATAAGTTTTTAGGTAACGTCGGCAATTGTTGTATTAAAAAATACTTTCCAAACAATTCAGTAAGTTGTTCAAATGTATGCATACCACAAACTAACAGGAAAAATTTGAAATAAAATGATTAAGTATCAAAGTTTTATACACAAAAAATTGGCACGATTTTTTAATAATTTTGTCAAAATATGTATTATGAAAAAATTATTCATCCTTAGCCTTTTCTCTTTATTTGTTGGTATTGCTTCATTACAAGCGCAAAATTTAAGTAGCTCTTATCAAACTGCCGTGGGTTTAAAAATTTATCCTGGTGCTGTTTCTGTAAAACATTTTGTAAATGGTAATAATGCCATTGAGGGATTGGGTTATTTTTGGCAATATGGTTTCCGATTAACTGGTTTGTATGAAATACATGGGGATATTAATGGGGCTCCCGGCTTAAAATGGTACGTTGGCCCAGGTGCACATATAGGTTCTTATAACAATAATTGGGAGAGAGATTATCCTAATAGAAATAGTGGTGTAGCTATTGGTATTGATGGTGTATTAGGCTTGGATTATAAAATTAAAGGAGCTCCTTTAAACGTTAGTTTCGACTGGCAACCTTCTTTTAATTTAGTGGGTTATTCGTATTTCGAAGGAGGTTGGGGTGGTTTAGGTATCAGATATACATTCTAAATCAAACATTAGGAAATATTATTGAAGAAGTTCGAAGTGATCAATACTTCGAACTTCTTTGCTTATAGACATTACTGATTTTGTAATGAAAATAAACTATCAACAAATTCTTTTTTATCAAACACCAATAAATCATCTATTTTTTCTCCTACGCCAATAAACTTTACAGGAATTTTAAATTGGTTGGCAATGGCTAGCACTACTCCACCTTTAGCAGTTCCATCTAATTTAGTAATGGTAATAGCCGATACATCAGTTGCTGCGGTAAATTGCTTGGCTTGTTCTAAAGCATTTTGCCCGGTTGAACCATCAAGCACCAACATTACTTCATGCGGTGCATTAGGAATTACTTTTTGAATTACGCGCTTAATTTTCGATAGCTCTTCCATTAAATGTGCTTTATTGTGCAAACGGCCGGCTGTATCAATAATTACAACATCAGTATTTTTAGCAACTGCACTTTTAACAGTATCAAATGCAACAGCACTTGGGTCGCTACCCATAGCTTGTTTCACAATAGGAACCCCTACTCTTTCACTCCAAATAGTTAATTGATCCACAGCTGCTGCCCTAAATGTATCTGCTGCACCAAGTAAAACAGAATAGCCTGCTTTTTTATAGTTGTGGGCTAATTTGCCGATAGTGGTTGTTTTACCTACACCATTTACTCCAACAATTAATATTACAAAAGGCTTTTTATCGTTTGGAATTTCAAAATGTTTTTCATTTTCATCTGCTACTTTTAAAACATTTTGAATTTCATCTTTTAACAAATGATTCAGCTCAGTAGTATTGATGTACTTATCTTTTTTAACGCGCTCTTCAATACGTGCAATAATTTGTAAGGTAGTATCAACGCCTACATCGGCACCAATCAATGCTTCTTCTAATTCATCCAACACTGTTGCATCTACCGTACTTTTACCGGCAATAGCTTTTGATATTTTAGATAGAAAACCCTCTTTGGTTTTTTGCAAGCCCTGGTCTAAACTTTCTTTTTCTTTCTTGCCAAATAATTTATCAAAAAATCCCATAAAAATTCTTTCAATGAGTATGTAAATGTGGGTACAAAGTAACACTAAAATTCATAGAAAAATTTTGTGAATACATAGTATCCAATCAACCACAACAATCAATACCGATTTTGAATAAAAAAAAAGCTTTCCATTTGGGGAAAGCCTTACTTAATTTGAGTACAAAAAACTACTTAGATAAAAATTCTTTTACTTTATCCTTGTGTACAATAGCTTCTTTAAACGTGTAAGCACCGGTTTTGGGGCTGCGTACAGGTTTAATAACTTTAGTCCAGTTTTTTGCTTCAGCGGCGGCCTTTTGGTCTTTGGTCTTAATCGCTGTTTTTGCTGCTTTTGCCATAATTATTTAATTTCTTTATGAACAGTAACTTTTTTCAGAATTGGGTTGTATTTTTTTAACTCCAGACGTTCCGGTGTATTTTTTTTGTTTTTTACGGAAATGTAACGACTGGTGCCCGGCATGCCTGAGGCTTTATGCTCGGTGCATTCTAATATTACTTGTACTCTATTACCTTTCTTTGCCATTGTAATGGGTAATTTACTGGTTTAATTAAATTTTTACGCCGTCGGCTCTTAATTGCTTAATCACTGTAGCCAATCCATTTTTATTAATGGTACGAATGGCGTCAGCAGAAACTTTTAAAGTTACCCAACGGTCTTCTTCTGCAAAAAAGAAACGTTTAGTTTGCAAATTCGGCAGAAAACGACGCTTCGTTTTAATGTTTGAATGTGAAACTTTGTTTCCTGTTAATGGTTTTTTTCCTGTAACCTGACATACTCTTGCCATGATGCTATTTTTTTCGGGACGGCAAAGGTAATAAACTGAAATGAAATATCCATATTAATTTCATCTTTTTTATACAAATTATACACAAGCCGTGGAAATGTAAATTTTGTAGACAAAACAAATGCATTTTATACACATTTAGCAATAATATTTAAATAATTAAGAAAAAACAACCGTATGACCTCATTTTCAATAAAAAAAGGAATTTACATCCGTTTTATTCAAGGCATTTCGTAATTTGCTGCGCAGAATGAAACGCTTCTTACAATATAACCTCGATTTTTTAGATCATCCCTTGGGGTAAAAGTATTTCTACTTTTTTAGTTTGTTCTTATTTATGCTTTAGCCTTTAATTGGCTTTAATGATAATTCTATCTTAATTTATTTACATTTAACTTGATTGTTATGTTAACACAGCAAATATATAGCAGTAGCTATTTTATTGACTTAGAAGAAAAATATGGTGCCCACAATTATCACCCATTACCTGTTGTATTAGAAAAAGGTGAAGGGGTTTTTGTATATGATGTTGAAGGAAAAAGATACTTTGATTTTTTAAGTGGTTATTCCGCTGTTAATCAGGGACATTGTCATCCTAAAATAATTGAAAGTTTGATTGCACAAGCTCAAAAACTTACCCTTACTTCCCGGGCTTTCTACAATAATAAATTGGGGGAATTTGAAAAATTCATTACCGATTATTTTGGGTATGATAAGGTTTTACCCATGAATACAGGTGTTGAAGGAGGAGAAACTGCTATAAAACTAGCTCGTAGATGGGGCTATGTAAGAAAAGGTATACCTGAAAATAAAGCCAAAATTATTTTTGCCGAAGGTAATTTTTGGGGAAGAACCCTCGCAGCTATTTCAGCTTCAACCGATCCATCTAGCTATAAAAACTTTGGTCCATTCATGCCTGGTTTTGAATTGGTACCATACAATGATTTAACCGCACTAGAAAAAGCTTTGCAGGATAAAAATGTAGCAGCATTTATGGTTGAACCTATTCAAGGCGAGGCTGGTGTAGTGGTTCCCAATGATGGATATTTAAAAGGAGTTCGTGATTTATGTAATGAATATAACGTTTTATTCATTGCCGATGAAATCCAAACAGGATTAGCCCGTACCGGAAAAATGTTGGCTTGCGATCACGAACATGTTCGCCCCGACATTTTAATATTAGGAAAGGCTTTAAGTGGCGGCACCATGCCTGTAAGTGCGGTACTTTGTGATGATGAAATAATGCTAACCATAAAACCTGGAGAACATGGCAGCACTTATGGCGGTAATCCCTTAGCTTGTGCTGTTGCCGTTACGGCATTGCAAGTTATTAAAGATGAAAAAATGGCCGAAAATGCCGAGAAAATGGGCAATATATTTAGATCGGAATTAGCCAAGATAAATAGCCCACATATTCAAACCATACGTGGTAAAGGCTTATTGAATGCCATTGTTATTCAACATGCCAATGAAGATGCTGCCTGGGAAATTTGTTTGGCATTAAAAGAAAATGGTTTATTGGCCAAACCTACACATGGAGACAAAATTCGTTTTGCACCTCCATTAATTATTACGGAAACACAACTAAAAGAAGCCATTCATATTATTAAAACTACGTTGCAACAATTTCAATAGTGTTTTTATTTATTTTTAACCCATGTTAGATACCCATTTGCACCACAAAGAAGAACATTTACAAAGTTCAGATTTATTAACAGACATTGTAATTGGCATGAGCGACGGACTTACCGTTCCATTTGCATTAGCGGCAGGATTAAGTGGTGCAGTGGGGCATCAGGTAAACTTAATTTGGGTAGCCGGAATTGCTGAAATTGCTGCAGGTTCAATTGCCATGGGTTTAGGCGGTTACCTGGCAGGAAAAACTGAAGTTGACCATTATAATAGTGAAATAAAGAAAGAATTCTGGGAAATTGAAAATAAAACGGAAGTTGAAATTGAAGAAGTTCGTTCTGTATTTAGAAACTGGGGGCTAAGTGAACAAGTACAAGAAGAAGCTACACAAGAAATTATTAAAGATAAGCAGCGTTGGGTTGATTTTATGATGAAGCACGAATTGGGTTTAGAAGTACCCGACCCCAAAAGGGCTAGAAAAAGTGCTTTTAATATAGGTTTGTCTTATATCGTAGGTGGTCTTGTACCCCTTAGCCCCTATTTTTTCGTTAGTGAAGCAATTAATGGATTGAAAATTTCAGTAATAGTAACTCTAATATGTTTATTTATTTTCGGATATTTTAAAAGCAAAATTACCGGTATTCCACCATTATTGGGAGGTTTACGTGTAATGATGATTGGTGCTGCTGCAGCTGCTGCTGCCTTTGGTATAGCCAAACTAATTGAAGGATAAAAAATCTGCTAACGAATATTTCGCTCAACAGGAACATTTAATTTGGGTAACAATGTCATTACTAATACAATTGCACCTAAAATTAAAGTAATGTATAACCCCATTTTTATTTGTGGACACTCCCCTGCCCTGCATAATGAAAATAAAACAAAGTTTTTTACTGCCCAGGCCATATTAATAAATCCAAGGAAAATATTGGTGCGTTTTGCCCATACTTTGGGAAGTAAAAAGCCAATGATTAACAAACATGAGAAAAAAACTTGTGAAATGATTTGTTGACCAAAAGTAAATTGCTCGTTCACTGTTCCATGAACGCCATTTAAAGTTAAATTGACAGAGGGTATATATATCCAAGGCAAATAGCAATTAGCTATCATTAAAATGGCTGCAATAATTCCAATGGTTTGTGTGTATTTCATAAAGAAAAGAAAGGATTACCAAAGTAATCCTTTTATGTTTAGAGGTCCCGAGCGGATTCGAACCGCTGTACAAGCTTTTGCAGAGCTCTGCCTAGCCACTCGGCCACAGGACCATTTGTTTCAGGCTGCGAAAATAAAGCATCGTAACTAAATACAAAATTCTAATTTTGCAACTTCAAAAAAAAATTATGAACACTATTGCTCCATCTGAACTAATTATTAATGAACGTGGTGCTGTTTACCACGTTGATTTAAGGCCTGATGAATTAGCCGATACCGTTATTACAGTAGGCGACCCTGACCGTGTAGAAAAAATCAGCAAACACTTCGATTCTATTGAAGTTAAAAGACAACATAGAGAATTTGTAACCCATACCGGATATATTGGCAAAAAACGTTTAACCGTTATTTCCACCGGAATTGGGCCGGATAATATAGATATAGTGATGAATGAATTAGATGCACTTAAAAATATTGATTTTACCACACGTACCATTAAACCTAATTTACAATCTCTAAAAATTATCCGATTAGGTACTTCAGGTGCATTACAAGCCGATATTCCTGTTGATAGCTTTGTGGTAGGTACTCATGGACTTGGTTTAGATAACTTACTGCATTATTACCCCTATCAAGCTAATGAAGCGGAACAACAAATTCTAAAAAATTTTATTGCACACACACAATTATCAGGCAATATTCAACCCTACATAGCTACCGGAAGTATTAGCATCTTAAAACATTTTGTTGAAGGCTTTCACCATGGCATTACCGTTACCTGCCCGGGTTTCTATGGTCCACAAGGTAGAGTGTTGCGATTAGGCTTAGCTAATCCGGGATTGGTAGATAATTTTAGCAGCTTCAGCAGTGGTGAACATCGAATTAGTAACTTTGAAATGGAAACCAGTGCTATATATGGTTTAGGTAAACTATTAGGCCATCAGTGTTTATCCGTTAACGTAATTGTAGCCAATAGAATTCGAAAAGAATTTAGTAAAGATGGAGCACTGGCCGTTGAAAACTTAATTAAAAAAGCTTTATCTATTATAAGTACACTATAAATTATATGCAACTTAATTTTTATAAATATCAGGGTACCGGTAACGATTTTATTATACTTGATAACCGAACAAAAAATTTTACGCTTACTACCGAACAAATTAATTTTCTCTGTAATCGGCGTTTTGGTATTGGTGCCGATGGTTTAATGTTATTAAATCAAAGCAATACCTACGACTTTGAAATGAAGTACTATAATGCTGATGGCAATGAAAGTACCATGTGTGGTAATGGAGGCCGCTGTTTGGTAAAATTTGCTAACGATATTGGTTTAAAAAAAGAAAACTACCATTTCATAGCTATTGATGGCCCACATGAAGCGCATTTTGAGAAAAATGGTTGGGTTGATTTACAGATGAAGAATGTTGATAATATTGAACATTATTATGGTGATTTTTTACTGAATACCGGTTCACCACATTATGTGAAAATTGTAACAGATATTGATAATTACGAAGTGTTTAAAGAAGGCCGCGCCATTCGCTTTAGTAAAGACTTTGAAAAAGAAGGCATTAATGTAAACTTTGTGGAAATGGTGAATGAGGATACCATTACCGTTAGAACTTATGAGCGGGGTGTAGAAAATGAAACCTTAAGTTGTGGAACAGGAGTAACTGCTGCTGCTTTGGTTTTTGCACATAATGATGCAGGCTTTAACCGTATTGAAGTAAATACCTTGGGTGGAAAATTGGCAGTAGAATTTGATAAATTAGGAGAAAATTTTTCTAATATATGGTTGTGCGGCCCTGCCACTTTTGTTTTTAAAGGCGAAATTGAATTATAAAAAAATTAAAATTATGCACCAGCCTATTGCATACGAAAAATTGAGTAAGCCTCAAAAATTCACCATTCGGGTTTACGGCTTAATGATTCATAACAAACAAATTTTGGTGAGTGATGAATACATTCGTGGTAATTATTTCACAAAATTTCCGGGTGGTGGTTTAGAACTGGGTGAAGGTACTCGCTCATGTCTTGAACGTGAATTTTTAGAGGAAACAGGTTTACATGTTACAGTTCAGGAACATTTCTATACCACCGATTTTTTTCAAATATCCGCCTTCAATACTATTGATCAAATAATGTCAATCTATTATAAAGTTTCTGCCATTGATGAGGATATTGCGCATTTAAAAACCACTTCCCGTCCCTTTGATTTTACATCTGAAGAAATTGCCGATACAACTGGCCAGTATGAGAGATTAAGATGGGTTCCATTATCAGCATTGACCAGCGAAACTGTTCACTTGCCAATTGATAAAGTTGTTGTGAATATGCTGATAAATGAATTTTCCAAACAGGCCTAAATTAAACTTTACAATTTAAAGGCATAAGAAATAAATTGCTTCCAATAATAATAAGCTACCATTAAAGCCTAATAACCATTTTGGCGCCAATTGAATAAAACTTCTTTTAAAAATTAAATTTAACAGCAAATAAATATTTAATATAATAACCGCATGGCCTGCAACCAACCAATAACTTTCTAAATCTTTATTCTGAAATATAGGGCCACTATAATGCATTATCATTGTCAGTATAAAAGCTATATTACCAATAAAAGCCACCCGGTTTAAGAATAAAAATTGCTGTTTCATAAAATTTCGTTCAAAATACCATTAATTTGCTTTTGCAAAAAAAACAATGTTACATATAATATGTCAACTTGTAATTGTTAATCATAACATGAATTAAACATACATTGGTTTCTTTAAACAATAAAAACAACCACATGAAAAATGTTGCTTTAAAAAATTTATTGCCACATATCATTGCCATAGTATTATTTGCAATTGTAGCTGTTTTGTTTTCAAAACCCACCCTCGAAGGGAAAGTGCTTCAACAAAGTGATGTTATTCACTGGCGGGGAATGGCGCAAGATTTAATTCAGTATAAAGATACCCATGGTCATTACCCTTTATGGAATAACAATTTATTTGGTGGGATGCCTGCCTATCAAATTATTTTAACAGCAGCCAATCCGGTTTCTGTAGTATATGCGCATCCGTTATTCATGTTGTTTTTACCTAAACCTATTGGTTATTTCTTTTTGTTGTGTATATCGTTTTATTTTCTTAGTCAAGTGGTTAAAACCAATTATTGGATTGGCATAGCAGGAAGTATTGGTTATGCCTATGCTTCTTTTTCTGCTATTATTGTTGCTGCCGGACATGATACACAAATGCTTGCATTAGGATATGTGCCTGCATTAGTTGGAGCCATATGGCTTATTTATGAAAAAAAATATTGGTGGGGAACAGCTTTAACCGCTTTATTTAGTGGTTTATTAATTGCTCAAAACCATTTACAAATTGCTTATTACTTTATTATTATAGCAACATTTATGACCATTGGATTTATTATTCAATGGATAAAGGCAAAAGATTATAAACATTTAGTTAAAGCATTAATATTAACATTTATTGCCGGGGCTATTGGTGCCGCATGTAACTTAGTAACGTTGGCTACCACCAACGATTATTCAAAAGCCACTATGCGTAATGGCACGTTGAATTTAGATACCGCTGCCAATGCAACGTCCACCCGAAAAACTGCCGGATTACCCATTGACTATGCCTTTAATTGGAGTTACGGAAAAGCGGAAAGTTTTACATTATTAATTCCTGATGTATATGGTGGTGCCTCTAGTGGTGAACTTAATGGCGATTCTCACATTGCTAAAATGTTGCAACAAAAAGGGGTACCCGATGATCAGGCTGCTCAGTTTGCTGAGAGCATGCCTTCTTACTGGGGTAATCAGCCTTTTACTAGTGGTCCGGTTTATTTAGGCGCCGTTTTGTGTTTATTATTCATTTTTGGAATCGTTTATTTGAAAACACCACACAAGTGGTGGTTGTTAATATTAACGGTAGTGGCTTTGCTAATGAGTTGGGGCAAAAACTTTATGTTCTTTAACGAGTTTTTATTCAACCACCTGCCACTCTACAACAAATTTAGGGTACCCACAATGACGTTGGTAATTCCTCAGTTTACTTTTCCTTTTGTAGCAATATTGGTACTGCAACAATTATTTTTCGATACTAAAGACAAAGCTTTTGCCATTTTTGCATTGAAAAAAACGCTGATTATTACAGGTGCCTTTTTTGTATTGGCCATATTGCTATACTTTAGTTTTGATTACGCTGCTCCGGCAGACGCTAATTTAAAAACGTATTTTACACAATTAACCCAAGGTAATACAACTGAAGCCAATAGCATTTATAATGCGCTGGTCTCAGATAGAAGAAGTTTATTTGGTGCAGACTTGCTACGTTCTATCATTTTTGTTGTTTTGGCTGCCGCCACTATTTTCTTTTATTTGAAAAACAAACTGAAAGTTACTTATGCTATTGCAGCAATAGTTATACTAATTGCCGCAGATAACATAAGTATTGATCGCAGATATTTCAGTGAAAAAAACTTCCAAGATGAAGAATCCATTGATGATGCTTATTTTAAACCTTCCACTGCAGATCAACAAATTTTAAAAGATACATCGTACTATCGGGTTTTGAATTTAACACAAGATGTTTTTAACGATGCACTTACCTCCTATCATTTTCATTCTGTTGGCGGCTATCATCCGGCCAAATTAAGTATTGTTGAAGACTTACTGAATTTCCAGCTAAGAAAGCAACCTATGAACAGGCAGGTATTAAATATGCTAAATACCAAGTACATTATTGTTAATAATCCTGCTACCAATAAACCCGAGGTACAATTAAATCCCGAAGCATTAGGTCCTTGTTGGTTTGTAAAAACCGTACAATTTGTAAACGGTCCGGCTGCGGTAATGAAAGCATTAAACAACTTTACACCAAAAGATACTGCTATCATTGATGCGGCACAGCAGTCATTGGTAAATTATACGAATACAACCGATACTGCTGCCAGTATTCAATTGGTAAAAAATGATAATGATATTATTCATTATGTATCGAACAGCAGTAGCAATGGTTTTGCCGTATTTAGTGAAATTTATTACAACAGAGGTTGGAAAGCCTATATTGATGGCAAGGAAGTTCCTATTATTCAAACAGATTATGTTTTGCGTGGCTTGTCAATTCCTGCAGGTAAACATGAAATTGTGTTTGAATTTAAACCTGCATCATATTATAATAGTACGAAGATTGCAATTGGTGCATCAGCATTAGTATGGATATTAATCATTGCCGCTATTGTTCATTCATTCAGGCTAATGAATAGTAAGCCTGAATAAAATATAGTATGCGAATACTTGCTATTGTTTCGTACAAAGTATTCCCGGCAGAAATGGGTGGGCAAAAAGGGATTGTAGATTTTTATAAATCTTTAGCTCATTTTGATGAAATATTCATTGCTTGTGCAGAGAATAATAATTGGAATGATATCCCATTCGAACATAAATACAACCAATTATATGTTCAAGGTAGAGGCATTGCCAACTTAATAAAAGTACCTGCGCTTATTCAATATATTAAAAGAAACAACATTCAAGCAATCATTATTGAGCATTCGTATTGGGGATGGTTAGGTTATTTATTACATATTTTCACCGGCTTACCTTACATTATTCACTCTCACAATATTGAAGGCTTTCGATTTAAATTATTGAACCGCAGCTATTGGAAATTATATTTAAAGTACGAAAAATGGATGCATCAACTATGTACTTATAATTTTTTTAAGTGCGAAGAAGATGCAGACTATGCAATAAAGCATTGGAAATTGCATCCTTCAAAATTGGCTATTGTTCGTTATGGAACATTTCAGCAATTTCCACCTTCTACATCAGAAAAAAATAAAGCTCGCAAAGCTATTTGCAGCAAATACAATATTGCTGAAAATAATTGTTTGTTGTTGTTTAATGGTACCCTTAACTATGCACCCAACATTGAAGCACTACAAAATATCATTCATTATGTAATACCATTGCTTCGCCATAAGCAATTCAATTTTACCCTTATTATTTGCGGTACTGCATTACCCACTTTTTTAAAAGATGCATTTGAACCAATTGCTGAAATAAAATACATAGGTTTTGTAAGAAATATTGACGAAATGAATTTAGGCGTTGATGCATTCATTCATCCAGGAACAATGGCAACAGGTATTAAAACCAAGTTGGTTGAAGCACTTGCGCAAAATACTACAGTAATTACTACTACATCCGGCAGTAGAGGTATTCCAAACAATATTGCGCAAGAAAAGTTATGGATTGTGGCAGACAATGACATGAATGCTTTAGCTGAAGCAATTATACTAGCTACAAAATTTAATAAGGAAACCCCGAATTCTTTTTATAAAGCATTTTTTTGGGGTAATATTGCGCAAAATGCACATAGTATTTTAGAAAATTTGCATGGAAAATAATATTCAAATATCAGTTGTTATCTGTACTTACAATCGTGCTACTTATATTGAGGCAGCACTTAATAGTTTAGTGCATCAAACCTGCAATAAAAATTTATACGAAGTAATTGTGGTAAATAATAATTCCACAGATAATACAGAAGCTATTTGTCAATCATTTATAGCGGCACATGCCGATTATTCTTTTTATTATTTGAATGAATCCAAGCAAGGCGCCTCATATGCACGTAATACCGGTGCTGCATTGGCGAAAGGGGCTTTATTGTGTTTTATGGATGACGATGCGGTAGCAGAGCCTGATTATTTAGAAAAAATTATTGATTTTTTTAAAGCCTACCCTAATGCAGGTGGTTTAGGCGGAAGAATTATTCCGAAATATATTCCAAGTGAACCTAAGTGGATGAGTTACTATGTATCATCATTAGTGGGCAATTTTGATTATAGCTCGGAAATATGTGTATTTGCCCCGGGAAAATATCCGCTAGAGTCAAATATGATTATTCGAACTGATGACTTTAAGTTGGTAGGTGGTTTTAATGAAATGTTACCCGGTGTTGTTGGAACTGTGCGTATTGGTGGTGAAGGAAAAGATTTTTTTTACAAACTGCAGGCATTAGGCAAACAAATTTATTATCATCCACAAATCATTGTTCACCATGTTGTTGAAGTAAAAAAACTTACAAAAGAATATATGTATCGTGTGGCCAGTGGCATTGGCCGTGGTGAACGAAGAAGAGTTTTAGCCATTAGTCGTTGGGCTTTTGTTAAAAAAAATATTGAATATACATTTAAGTTAGCTGCATCAGTTATTTTAGCAATTAAATACACATTTCAGGGACATCCTGCAAAAGCATGGCCGGTTATTCAATTTAGAATTGATGCATTTAAAGGCCTTTTAAACTACTAAGCATGAATTTTGAAACATTTGTTAATAGAAAAATTAAAGGCACTTTAACGCGTTTGTTTGGTATTCAATTTAATTATACTTCTGAAACCAGTAAAGTTAGAAAGTGGGTATTACCTTATTGCGAAGGTAAAGGATGCGATATTGGTTTTGGTGGTGATAAAATTAAAAAAACAGAATGTGATGGCATTGATTATCCACAGCCTTATGCCCATGCCGGAAAAGATAAAGTAGATATACCTTGCGATGTAATTAATGATGAAATTCCGGTTGCTGATAATACATATGATTATGTGTACAGTAGTCATTTAATTGAAGATGTACCTAATACGGCAATGGTATTGCGTAAGTTTATCAGAATTTTAAAAAGCGGTGGGAATTTAATTTTGGTTTTTCCCGATCAACCTAAATATGAGGCAATATGCAAACGTATTGGCCAACCTATGAATCCATATCACGTTCATGCCGATATGGGTTATGATTTTATGCTACAACAACTAAATAGTCTTTCCGATATTAAATACAAAATACTTTTTAGCAGTAATTGTGAAATAGACTACAATGTAGTGATGGTTTTACAAATTCAAAAGATTATGCATTCGTAATTTTAATACCTAAAGGCTTTAATATTTTATTCGTAAAAGCCATTAATCCGGTTGATTTTTTTTCTGCTTTAGCATAGGCACATTGCAAATGAATGTATTGTGCATAGCCATTTTCATATACCTTATTTCGATAAGCTTCCAACAACTTATTTAAAACCGGGAGTTGCAAAAGGTTAAACCTGGTTTGATGTCTTGATAATATTTGCGGGGTTTCAAATTTATAACCACTGATGTGCAAAAAAACAAGCGGTTCTTGATTATTCACCCATACTTGATTGTTATTTAGCGCCAAACTTCTTTCATGTAAATTCCAATATGCTACATTATAACCTTTGTGGCGTATTATGGCAATTTTTTCGAAAAAAAGTGGAACTAAGTTTAACCAGTTTTGATCAACAGCCATGCCTTCGGCAAAATTATAAAAACATTGATTGGTTAACCGTTCAGCCCACCATTGCAAGAAATTATCGGTAATACTGTGTTGCTTCATGGCAATAAATCCGGCATTGTAAATGCCGGATCTTAAAACATCACGTTCCATCGGCAAGGCACCATCGTTAATTGGTGTAAAAAAATGCGGCGTAATGGCTATTGTATTCTCATTTAAAATTTGTTCAGCTTCACTCGGCGATTGATAAAAATAAATATCTGCATCAATATAAAGTAAAATATCAGGGTATTCAGTATTAAAAATATATTGCGCAATGAAAGGTTTTAAAGCGCAATTCAGTTCAATTAAATTATATTGAATACTCATTGCATCAAAATTTGGAATTGCCAATGATTCCACTTCAACAATGCGATGAGGTAAGAAATCCTCTTGTTTAAAGCGTTGATTATTTTTATCAGCCAACCCAATAATTACGTTATAGTCAGGTGCATGTTGTATTAAACTATCGGCCATAGTTTTTGCATAAGCTAAATGGTTAGCCGAGCAAACTGTAAATGCCATTTTCTTTAAGCCGTTTTCCATGAATTGTTATTGTTTAAAACAGTCTTCAATTTTTTCCGCTACAATAATTGTGTTCAAATAAAGCCGTTTATTTACCGGCCATAATTTTTCTGTTGCAATAAATAATAAATTAAAAAAGGGTATCATTATCTGCCGCACCACTTTCTTAAAAAAATTGAATTTTGATAAAATAAAAACACGATTCAACCAATCGTCGTGTAAATACACCATGAACATCTGATGTAAAGCAGCAGTAGCATGACCATTTTTATCGGTTATTAAAATACGAAATCCATTTTTTTGCAATAAAGTATGCAAAGCAAATTGGGTATATCGGGCATAATCAACAGGTATTTCATGTTCTTCCCATGCAAATGGGCAAGTAATTAAAATTTTAGCACCCGGCTTTAGCACACGGTTTATTTCAGGTAAAATTGACTCTAAATTAAATACATGTTCAAAAACTTCTGAACTAAACAAACTATCGAAACTATGGGTTTCAAAGGGCAAAGTATGTCCATCATAAAAAAAATCAATTGATTCATTTTGATGGGTATGTCCTTCGCTGTCATAATCCACCCCAACATATTTATTTACATGGGCAAATAAAGTTTGGTAAGGTTTAGCGCCACATCCAAAGTCTAACAAGTTTCCATTTAATTCAACACTGTATTGCTTAATTTTATTGTACAAACCTTTACGTATAATGTACAGCGGATGGCGAAATGATGGATTAAAGTTGTTTGAAACCATACAAAAATCAATACAGTTAAGTTGGCAAGATAATTTGTTTTGAATAAATATATAGGGCCTAAACCGTTTATTTGTTAACCGAATACATAAATTTGGCGCTTAATATAGCTTTTACCTGCATTCATTATTATGGGTAGTATACGGCACCAAACTATTGTTTCAAGCATATTAGTGTACCTGGGCTTTCTGGTGGGTGCACTAAACACATACTTTTATGTAACCAATGGTTCATTTACTCCCGAACAATTTGGATTAACACGCATTTTTTTTGATTTCGGGCAGAATATGTACATATTTTCCAGTTTAGGCATCATTCCTGTTATTTATAAATTCTACCCATATTATAAAGACAATTTGCCTGCTCAAAAAATTGATATTGTTACTTGGGCAATGGGCACTGCATTAACCGGTTTTATTATTTTGTTGGTAGCAGGTTTTTATTTTCAACCTTTAATTGTACATGCCTACCAGCAAAAGTCACCACTAATTGTTGATTTTTATTACCTGATGTTTCCCTTCGCTTTAGGTATGCTGCTTTTTTCTGTATTAGAAGCTTATTGTTGGGCCATACATCAAACTATTATTTCCAACTTTTTAAAAGAAACCGTGATGCGCATTGTGACTACGGTTTTTATCTTATTATTTTATTTCAAAATAATTTCATTTAACACATTTGTATGGTTGTTTACCTTTTTATATGCATTCATATTTATTGTGTTGGTGGTGTATTTACGCAGAAGGAAACAATTGTATTTTCCATTTCAAATAAGCCGCGTAACCAAAAAGTTTCGCAAAAAAATGTTGAGCATGCAAGCTTTTATTTTTGGTGGAACCTTAATAAGCTCTATTGCTGCAACGGTTGATAGTGTATTTATTGCACATTTTCAGGATTTAGTTTCGGTAGGTATTTTTGGACTATCACAATATGCGGCTAATTTGGTACAAGTGCCGCAACGTAGTATTCAAGCTATTGCAACGGGCTATTTGGCCAAAGCCTGGAAGGATAAAGATTACAAGGAAATTAACCGAATCTATGTTCGGTCGTGTATTAATTTGTTACTATTAGCGCTTTTTATATTTGGCAATATTTGGCTCAATGTATCGCAAGGTATGGAAGTATTGCATGTTCAAAACAAATACCAATCGGGTTTAGGTGTATTATTTATTTTAGGTATGGCACGAATTATAGATGCAGGAACCGGTGTAAATAATGTGGTAATTAACACCTCAACCTATTGGAAATTTGATTTCAATTCCGGCGTTATCTTATTAACGCTGCGCCTTCCATTAACCTGGTTTTTAATAAAACATTATGGCATAATAGGCTCTGCCATAGGTGAATTGGCTTCCTACACAATTTATAATTTCATACGATTTGAATTTTTACGAAGAAAGTTTCAAATGCAGCCCTTTAACGGTAAAACGGTAATAGCCATTTTATTGGGGTTTGCAGCTTTTTTCATTAGCTTTTTTTTGTTTAACCACCTGAATGGATGGACGGGCATTTTATTTCGCTCGGCAATTTTTTCTATTCTGTTCATAGTTGGTATATTTATATTCAAATTAACACCCGATGCACATCAGCTTTTTGAAAAGTGGATGCGAAAAAATAAATAACCTAACCTGGTAAAACCTAAAATGCCATGCTTAATTTTTTAAAAGGATTGGTATATGACCTGGTTTTAATACTTGCCATTACCGGACGAAGAAAAAAAAATACAACCCCTAAAGCACTAATTGTACGTACTGATGAGATTGGTGATTTTGTTTTATGGCAATCTTTTATTGCGGAAATGGTTCAATGTAATTTATTACAAAACTATGCAGTTGACTTTGTGGGAAATACATCGGTAAGAACATTATTTAATCTGCAAGCTAAAAATTACTTTTCCAATAGCATTTGGTTGCATAAAAATGCATTTAAAACCAATATGTTTTATCGATATAAGTTTTTGAGAAAAATTTACTTGGAAAGATATGACATCGTAATTAATCCTATATACAGCCGTGCCAAGCGCATTGATGATAGTATTATAAAAGCTGCTAAAGCTAAAAATACTTATGGCATGTATAGAAATAAGCAAAATTATGCATCTTATGAACAGTTGTATGATTTTAGATTATACAAACATTTAATGCCTGAAATGCAAAAACCGGTATTTGAGTTTTATAGAAACAAAGCATTTACTGAATTTGTAACTGGTAAAACCAGTGAAATATTTAAGCCAACTTTCCCCATTAATATAATACACTCAGATGTTACTTCGCGAATTTATCACGATTACTTTGTTATATTTCCGGGTTCACGACATGAGAAAAGAATTTGGCCAACCGAAAATTTTGTTGAAGTAAGCAATTATTTATATGAACGTTTTAATTGGATGGCAATAGTTTGTGGTTCAAGAAACGACTTACATTACAGCCGATCATTTGTAAAGCAATACAACCATCCGCTTAAAGATTTAACCAATAAAACCACACTTCCGGAATTATTATTGGTTTTAAAAAATGCCAAATGTTTAATTAGCGTTGATACCGGTTCTATACACCTGGCTGCACTTGTAAACTCCACTACATTTGGTGTTTTCAATGGATCACAATATGGCCGATTTGCACCCTATCCTGAAACAATCAGTAACAATATTGTAGCAGTTTATCCGCATACAATAGATGATGCAATTCAAAAAAATGATGTAAGAATTATGAAGAAATTAGAATATGTGGTGAACATTCCTTATGCCGATGTAACCGCAATTAAGATGATTACTACCATAAAAAAATTTTTCGATACCCATCCCCCACATTAACTTGCATCCATTCAACACAAAGTAGAAAATGATTTTTAAACCCATTAAAGCTTTCAAAGTATTATTTGGTTTAGAGGCTAAACAATCTCCTTACCCATTAGATTTTGAACCCTTTCACATACAAATTATTGAAAAAGTAAGACCTTACACTATGACCAGCAATGAACGGTTGTTTGGTCTTATTGAGGCTGTTAAATATGTTATTCAACATAATATTCCCGGTGACTTTGTAGAATGTGGCGTTTGGAAAGGTGGCAGTATGATGGCCATTGCAGAAACTTTATTGCAATTAGGTGTTAATAACAGACAGCTTTATTTATATGATACTTTTTCAGGCATGACGCCTCCAACTGAAGAAGATAAAGACTCATTGAATAGAAATGCGGCAGATCAATTACAGAATGAAGCCAACAACAAATCGGAAAGTGTTGTATGGGCTTATTCAACATTAGATGAAGTAAAAAAGAATTTGGCTAATGTTGCTTATCCATCAGCAAACATTCATTTTATAGAAGGCGATATTTTGCAAACGATTCCCAAACATATACCCGATCAAATTGCGCTACTGAGATTAGATACAGATTGGTATGCCTCAACCCGGCATGAAATGATACACCTTTATCCATTATTAAATAAAAACGGGGTTTTAATTATTGACGATTATGGTTTTTGGAAGGGTTCACGGCAGGCCGTTGACGAATACATTACTGAGCAAAATATTCAAATATTGTTGAACAGAATGGATGATACCGGCAGGATTGCCATAAAAATGTAATCTTCATCAGTGGTTTTCTAAACCTAATTTTTTCTTTACAAGAAATAAAAATTTTCCAACACTTGTTTGCAGTAATAAATACAGCATTTTTAAACGCCATTGCCATAAGCGACATTTAAGTGAAAAGCCGTAATGGCTTTCATAAATAACAATATTTTCTTTCAAAGAGGCTAAGTATTGTGTTGAGCTAATGCCTGTATCATCAAACTTTGTTACAGGGGCATTATAAAAGGCATAAGGTTCATCTTTCATTTTGCAAAGCATGTCATAATCCATTCCAATTTTGTATTGCATATTAAAATAACCACAACGTTCATATACTTCTTTTTTCACAAACCAAGTTGGGTGTGCAATGCTTCGCATTCCTCTGTATAATTTTTTTGCATCAAAAGGCTTACCAACGGTAACCCAATGTTGTGCACGCTTTAAAATAATTTTTCCGCTCATCCAACTAATGTTGGGATGGGCATCTAAAAAATTATTTATCTGTAATAAAACATTCTTATCTGCATAAATATCGCCGGAATTTAATAAATGAATAAACCCTTCGGAAGCATATTGAACACCTTTATTAAATGCATCAGCAATGCCATTATCCGGCTCATTTATCCATTGGCGATATACAGGCTGTTGGGTTTCAGAAAGCCAATTGGCAATATCATTGTTAGTAGAACCATTGATAATTAAATGGCAAAAAGGTGCATTAGTTTGTTCATCTACTGAAGCGCAGGTTTTTTGAAGATCTGCTAAATTATTGTAACAGATGGTTACTACAGTAATAATGGCCATGCAGAAATGGTTAAACGGTTTTGAGTAAAGATAGAAATAGTTCCAAACCTTTCCTTTTATTATCCGTCAATTCATAACTGATATTTTGTGTGTAGTAGGTATGCAGGTTATATGTGCTATAATTTAACTGAGCCAAAACTTCATTTAAATGTTCAATGCCCAAAGCATTAGCCCTGTTAAATTCAGCAATAAAATTTTCATTTAATGGTTTATTGGCAATCCATGCTGCAAAAACAAATGGCAATCCGGTCATTTTTATCCAATTACCTGCCAAATCATAAATAAATGGTGAAATTTTTCTTTGTTCTAATGCCCTATCGCCAATTACAACCCCGGCGGTAGTACCTTTTATTTGCGCTCTGAAATCAACGCCGCCATCTACAAAAATCACCTCTTTTTTCCAGTAATGTTTCAACAATACTTTCGCTAAATTAACAGAAGTTCGGCTCTGGTAATCGAGCAGAACATGGGTAATTTCTTCAATGGGTTTCTCACTGAAAAGACAAACAGAGGCAACATCATTTTCTGCACCAATGCAATAATCAGTAATAATATAAGAAGCCTTCATTTTGGGTATAACCGCAACAGGAATCAGGCCTACATCAATTTCGTCGTTTAATAGCATATTGGCAATATTTGCAGGATAATCCTCAATCAATGCTATTTGTTCTAACAGTGCTGCATTCTTTTTTACACCATATAATAATGGCTTGGTATTTAAATAACTTACAGCCCCAACTCTTATTCTCTTGTCCAATTCGTTTACTTTTGCATGCAAAGAAAAGAAAATTCACTGTTTTAACAGGTATATGTTTTAAAGTGAATGATTATTTGAACGGTTATCTGTAACAAACCCAATAAAACTTAAAAACATTCTTCAACCGGAAAATTATTTTTACATGGAACTTACTTCACTTACCGCTGTTTCGCCAATTGATGGACGTTATAGAAAACAAACGGCTTCATTGGATAGTTATTTCTCGGAATTTGCTTTAATGAAATATCGCGTACAAGTAGAAGTAGCTTATTTCATATTTCTTGCGCAAAAAAAATTTTTTAAGTTATCCGCAGCACAACAAAAGAAAATTCAGAATATAGCTGATTCGTTTAGCTTAGCAGATGCCAATCATATTAAAGCATTAGAGGCTACCACCAATCATGATGTTAAAGCGGTTGAGTATTTTATAAAAGAACAATTAGATAAAATAGGTGCAAGTGCGTTAAAAGAATGGGTACATTTTGGTTTAACATCGCAAGACGTGAATAATACTGCAATTCCCTTAAGTTGGAAAGATTGCATGGAACTGGAATATTTGCCGGCATTATTCAACTTAAAACAGCAGATAAAACAGCAGGCACAACAATGGAAAAAAATTTCAATGCTGGCTCGCACTCACGGGCAACCTGCCTCTCCTACTACGTTGGGTAAAGAATGGATGGTTTTTGTAGAACGTATAGATAGTCAAATTGCACTATTTACGCAAATTCCTTATACTGCTAAATTTGGTGGTGCTACCGGTAATTTTAATGCGCATGTTGTGGCATTCCCTCATAAAAATTGGATTCAACTGGGGAATGAATTTGTTGATAAAAAATTGGGCTTGCAACGCCAACAGTTTACCACCCAAATTGAACATTACGATTGTTTGGCTGCTCATTTAGATGCCATACAACGCATTAATAACATATTAATAGATTTTTGTAGAGATGTTTGGACATACATTAGTTTAGATTACTTTAAACAAAAAACAAAACAAGGTGAAGTTGGCTCGTCGGCAATGCCCCATAAAGTAAATCCTATTGATTTTGAAAATGCGGAAGGTAATTTAGGCATGGCTAATGCTATAGCCAACCATTTAGCGAATAAATTACCCATTTCACGTTTGCAGCGCGATTTAACTGATTCAACAGTATTAAGAAATTTAGGTGTACCTATTGCGCATACCATGATCGCCCTTCAGTCAATTGCCAAAGGAATGAGTAAGTTGGTATTGAATGAGGCAAAATTAGCTAGCGATTTAGATGCCAATTGGGCTGTTGTTGCTGAAGCTATTCAAACCATTTTACGAAGAGAAAATTATCCCAACCCTTATGAAGCTTTAAAGGCTTTAACACGAGGAAAAGAAGGGATTAATCAGAAAACCTTGCATCAATTTATTGACGAATTAAAAATTTCACCAGCATTAAAAAAACAATTGAAGTCTATCACCCCACATAATTATATTGGTGTAGCACCTGGCTATTAGTTTTTTCAAGTTCTACAATCAACCATAACATTCAAATCTTAGAATTTGGATTTTGGGTGAAATGATTGAAAAAAGGCTGTCTTCAATGAAAGTGAAAGACAGCCTTTGCGTTTATATGAACGGAGGGATTACTAATCTATTTTCAATACAGCCAAAAAAGCCTCTTGAGGAACTTCTACATTACCAATTTGGCGCATACGTTTTTTACCTTCTTTTTGTTTCTCCAATAATTTACGCTTACGACTAATGTCACCACCATAACACTTAGCGGTTACATCTTTTCGCATGGCTGAAATGGTTTCTCTGGCTATTACTTTAGCACCAATGGCCGCTTGTATGGCAATTTGAAATTGTTGTCTGGGTAACAATTCTTTTAATTTTTCACAAAGCTTTCTACCAAAATCTTGTGCCCTACTGCGATGTATTAATGCACTTAAAGCATCCACTTTATCACTGTTTAACAAAATATCCATTTTCACAATATCAGCTTCGCGATAGCCAATTGGGGAATAATCGAATGAAGCATACCCACGAGTGCTGCTTTTCAGCTTATCATAAAAATCGAATACAATTTCAGTTAAAGGCATTTCAAATATTAATTCAACCCTTGTTGGGGTTAAATATGACTGGTTAATAAGAATGCCTCTTTTACCCAAACATAAGGTCATGATATTACCTATATATTCCGGTAAAGTAATAATTTGTGCTTTAATGAAAGGTTCTTCAATTCTGTCTAAGCGTGTAGGATCGGGCATTTCATAAGGGTTATTCACCACTATCTTATCTCCCTTAGTAGAATATGCATGAAAACTTACGTTAGGAACGGTTGTGATTACGGTTTGATTGAATTCTCGCTCTAAACGTTCCTGAATGATTTCCATGTGTAGCAAACCCAAAAATCCGCATCGGAAACCAAAACCAAGTGCTTTGGATGTTTCCAATTCAAATGTTAGTGATGCATCATTCAACTGCAGTTTTTCCATGCATTCTCGTAATTCTTCAAAATCATCTGTATTTACGGGGTAAATACCGGCAAAAACCATGGGTTTAACTTCTTCAAAACCCTGAATCATTTCACCCGGGTTGGCGGCTAATGTAATAGTATCTCCAACCTTAACTTCTTTAGCATTTTTAATACCGGTGATTATATAACCCACATTTCCTGCGCTTAAAGAATCTTTGGGTACCATGTTTAATTTTAAAATACCCACTTCATCAGCAAAATAGTTTTCTCCGGTTGAAACGAATTGAATTTTATCTCCTTTGCGTAAGGTACCGTTCATTATTCGGAAGTAAACAATGATACCTCTAAAGCTATTGAATACACTATCAAAAATTAAGGCTTGTAAAGGTGCATTTTCATCACCTGCCGGAGGTGGAATTCTTTCAACAATAGCATTCAAAATATCTTGAATGCCTATACCGGTTTTACCGCTTGCCAACAAAATTTCTTCGGGCTTGCAGCCTATTAAATCAACAATTTGGTCGGTTACTTCGGGTATCATAGCCCCATCCATGTCAATTTTGTTGATGACGGGAATAATTTCTAAATCGTTTTCAATAGCCAAATAAAGGTTACTAATGGTTTGAGCCTGAATACCTTGTGTAGCATCTACCAACAATAATGCACCCTCGCAAGCTGCTAAAGCGCGGCTAACTTCATAACTAAAATCAACGTGACCGGGGGTATCGATTAGGTTTAACGTATAATCTTCACCCTTATGATTATAGTTAATTTGAATGGCATGACTTTTTATGGTAATTCCTTTTTCACGCTCTAAATCCATATCATCCAATACCTGGTCCATCATTTCTCTTGACCCAATTGTTTGTGTTTCCTCTAACAATCGGTCAGCCAATGTACTTTTCCCGTGATCAATATGGGCTATAATGCAAAAATTTCTGATATTCTTCATACAACTGCAAAGATATAAGGATAGCGGTCAACTAAGCAACTACCTGTATTTTTTACATTTAAATTATCTTCTTACTCCAAAAAAGGTTCATATAAAGCCAGTATTTGAGATGCAATTACAGGTTGTGCAAATTGCCTTATTGCAGAGTTAGCTATGGCAAAACGATTAAATTTTGCGTATTCTTGTAACATTTGCCTGCAAGCATTCAATAATGCCATTTCATCACCCGGTGGCACAATTATTCCATTATTTTCATTAATAAAATCGGCAGCACCACCGGCAGAGGAGGTAATAACCGGCAATCCGCAACATAATGCTTCAAAAATGACACATGGCGCATTTTCCTGCCAACTAAATAAAACCAATGCATTGGCTTGTTGCATGTAGGTTGCTACATTTTCATAAGGTATGGCATCGATTAAATGCACATATGCTGATAATTGTAGTTGCTCAATTTCAGCTTCAATAACCGACGATTTTGGCCCGACAATCACTAATTGCCATTGTTGAAATTCATTTTTTAAAAGTGCAAATGTTTTCAGGATTCCGGTTAAATTTTTTTGTGGCAGCAATGATGAAACATGTAAAAAAGTAAACTTATTGGGCTGAGTTTCAGCTTTAAATTGGAAATATTGGGTATTCACCAAATTGGGAATAACTGTTACGGTTGATAAATTGAATATTTTTTGTATAGAATTTGCCACGGTGAATGAAACGTTGGTGACAACTGCTGCTTGTTGCATTACTTTACGTAACGCATTTTTATACCAAATAGGCTTTTGTAAATAACCATCTATTGCTGTTTTTGCATACATAGATGCATGTTCTGAAACGATATAAGGCAGGCGCATTTTTTGGCACCATTTTCTAGCAATGATACCTGCACGCATTGGGGCATGCACATGTACAATAGTTGGTTTTCCATAGGCGGCTAAATACTTTTTTAAAACTTTTTTATAGCATTGCTCATAAGCACGTTGATACAAAAAAGTATTTAATTTTTTAATAGGTGTAGGCTTGAAAGCAAAATAAACAATCCATTCTTCCAGTTGTTGCTGCTTGTTAATCTCAAATTTATATTTTGAATGAATATTACTGCCTGCCTGCAAAACATGTATAACTGTAATTGGCATTAGCTCAGCAACGGCCCTGGCATTGCGTTGAATAAAATCGCCATTATAAGGCTCAAACGCATCCGGATACCAACTTGCTAACCACAATACCTGCATACTTTAGTTTTTTGTTCGAAAAATTAACGCAAACTTTCGCCAGTCAAGCTTTTTGAAAAAAAATACATCAACGTTCATTTTTTTAAAATGATACAACGACCACATTCCTGCAATTGCATAGGCAAATGAAGTAATAGCTGCAGCCCAATGAATATGATAATAAGGTATAATAAGCATATTCCCTACCAAAGTAATTAATGCTGCCATCGCAGCGCCTTTTATGTTGATGGATATTTTATTCAGTCCACTAAAGTATGATGAAAGCAAGTTTAACACTGCCAAGAAAAACAATCCGGGCATTAAAATAAGCATAACATTAGCAACTTTCGAAAAACTATTGCCAAACACTACTATAATAATTGCATTCCCAAACAACAACAATAGCAAAGCAACGAGAAGAAAAAAAAGAAATAAAAGTTGAATAATTGTGTTGATGAAAACCGGAAGTTTATTATCCTGCTTCATGGCAGATGCATTAAAAATAACGGGTGCCATAAATTGAGGTATTAAAATAAATATTTGTGCTAATTTAGATGCCTGCATATAATTACCCGCATCATTGGCTGAAGTAAATTTCTGCACAAACCAATAGTCTAATCTGTACACCAAAAAGAATAATAAATTAGCACCTAATGCTTGTAATGCATAACGATAAATAAGCTGCTTATTTTTTACTTGTTGGTTATTAAATATTTGCTCATTTTTTACAAACACCAAACCCATAAACAATAATAAGCCATTTATTCCTGCAAAATAGAAATAGGTTTTAAATAGCACTTGGGCAGGTTTGTTATGGAAATATAAAATGCTAATAAATATAATGCATGCTATATTTCCAACAGTTTGTAACAAATTAGGTAATATGAAATGCTGTGATGCAAATAGAGCCGCCGTAAAATAGTTTGTCATGAGTGTTCCGGCTATAAAAACATAAAAGCTAACGCGATAATTATGACTAATATTTTCAAAATAGTGAGGAAAGAATATTTGCATTAGTATCAATAGAAATACTACACATGTTAACTGCCAAAAACTTAGGGTAATTATTTGTTTTTTTGATATAGCTTTTTGCACTGAAAAATAAGTAAAAGCACTTTCTAAACTCATTCCGCCCACCAATACAATGAATGCACCAATTGCTGTAATGTAAAGTAGTACCCCAATTTCAGCCGCATTGGTATAACGGGCTAAACAAATATTTACCAGTAAAGAACTAATTACCAAAAAAGTTCTAGCAATAATTTGTTGCATTAGTTGTTTGGTAATATTCATTGATAAATGATTTGAGCTTTTTAATGTACTGTAACTTTTTGTTGGTTCAAATATAAACCCGGTGTACTGCATAAATACATTATTTTCGATAATAAATTATTGGCTAACATGCTATTTTTAAAACATATTAATAAAAAGGCTAAAAGTGAAACAGATACCGGATTAAGTACCGTTAGCAGCTTGGTTGGTGGGCGAATGTTAAACAGGGATGGATCGCCTAATTTGCAGGTGAAGGGAATGCGTTTTTTTGAACGATTAAATATTTATCATGCGCTATTATCCATGCCGCTTTGGCGTTTTTTGTTGATTGTTGTTATATTCTTTATTGTAATTAATGTTTTGTTTGCCGGTGTTTATTTATGGATTGGATTAGAACATTTAGGCGGCATTGAAACACATTCGGCCACAGAAAAATTTGGTGAAGCATTTTTCTTTAGTGCACAAACATTTACAACGGTAGGCTATGGAAGAATTAGTCCCGTTGGATTTATGGCTAGTTTTGTTGCTTCATTAGAAGCGCTTTGCGGGCTATTAAGTTTTGCCATTGCAACAGGCTTAATGTATGGACGTTTTGCTCGTCCTAAAGCCTACATTCAATATAGTGCGCATGCTTTATTTGCGCCTTTTAAAGATGGCGTTGCGCTAATGATGCGTTTAGTGCCTTACACCAAAAATTATTTAGTAAATGCAGAGGCTCGTTTTACCATATCAATGAAGGTATTTGAAGAAGGTGTTGTGAAAACGCGCTTTTTTAGTGCCGCTTTAGATATAAACAAAGCATCTACCCTAATGTCTAACTGGACTTTGGTTCATCCAATTAATCATGACAGCCCGCTTTATGGCCTAAAAAAAGAGGATATTGAAGCAGCAGAAACCGAGTTGTTGGTATTTTTAGAAGGATTTGATGAAAGCTTTTCTTCAACAGTTGTAACAAGAACATCCTACACTTATCGAGAATTTGTATATGGTGCCAAGTTCAAACCCATGTATCATCCATCAGAAGATGGAAACAGTACCATTTTATATTTAGATAAGTTAGATGATTACGAACCAGCTACCCTCAATATTCAATTTGTATAAATATTTATTCCCAAAAATGAATCGGATATTGCAAACAATTATGTTCTTCTTCCTGTACTAAGGCTTTTCCAATTTGTTGTAAGATGTTACTGTTGATTGTGTTTTCAATATGCGGGAATAGAATCCGTTCTTCAAAACGTACATGTTTTTCCAATAAATTCACATATTCCGTTAAAATAGCATAGGTAACATGTATTTTTATTTGGTTCATGTATTGTTGTAACGCCGTGTGCTCATCTTTCATTTGAATTAAGCCGGATTGCAGCACAGGATATGTATTTCCTAAAGTGAACAGCAAATCTTCCTCCAATTGAAAATGATGCATTAAATCGTTTTCCCAAAAAGAAATACAAAAGTCTTTCATTACACTATTGTCTGCCTTTTTGGCTATACCTTTTTTCAATAACAAACAAAACAATAATGCATTGTGGTGTTGCCGCGAAAGCGGCTGCATTGCCTCACTGCGTTTAATAGGCATTAATCTAACGATTGAATAATAGTAATAAATTCTTCTGCATTCAATGAAGCACCACCAACTAAACCCCCATCAACATCAGGTTGTGAGAATAAATCTTTTGCATTTGCAGCCTTTACACTTCCACCATACAAAATAGAAATGGTTTGAGCAATGTGATGGCCATAATTTAATTCAATTTGTTGGCGAATAAAAGCATGCATATCTTGAGCCTGTTGTGTAGTAGCTGTTTTGCCGGTTCCAATAGCCCAAATGGGTTCATAGGCAATTACAACTTGTTGCAATTGATCGGCAGTTAAATGATACAACGATTGTTTTAACTGCTCTGCAACAAACTCTTTTTCTTTTCCTTCTTCACGAATAGACAGCGGTTCTCCGCAACAAAACAAAGGTTTTAAACCATGGCTTAAACATTGATCAATTTTCTTAGCTAAAACTTCGTTGGTTTCATTAAAATATTCTCTTCTTTCGCTATGGCCAATTACCACATACTGCACACCAACGGATTGCAACATAATTGCAGAAGTTTCTCCGGTATAGGCGCCGGATGTTTTATCGGAACAATTTTGTGCGGCAACAAATACGTTATTATGCTCAGCACACTTTTTAACTGCCATAGATATATAAGGGAAAGGAACAGCAAAAATAATTTCCTGGCCGGGTTTAAGTGCCAATTTAGCATGTAGTATTTTGGTCAATAATTGATGTGCTTCATCAGCATTTAAGTTCATTTTCCAGTTAGCTGCTGCTATTTGTTTGCGCATGGTTGAAAAAAATTAATTATAAAATACATTTATGTAAGTTGTTCAAAGATATGCTGTAACACGTTTATTTCCTGATTTGTAGTGGAAGAATTTTTAAAGCCTTTCCACTGCTGAATTTCTTTTAAAGCCTGTTCAATGGAATATTTTTTTTCAATGCCAAATGAAAAATGTGGGAAATGACGCGGCAATAAACCTGCTCCAAATACATTGCAAGCAATGCCGATAGCTGTTGCAGTGTTAATAGACGCATTAATGGCAATACGGGTATAATCGCCCATTAACACACCACATTTTTGCACAGGTGTACTGTATTTTTTTAAGCTATCATTCCAAACAGTAACCTGTTCACCACTATTTTTTATATTACTGTTACTGGCACCGGCCCCAATATTGCACCAGTTACCAATAATACTATCGCCTAAATATCCATGATGTGCTTTATTACTAAAATCCATGATTATACTATTTTTTACTTCCCCCCCTACTGTGCAATTATTACCTATGCATGTTCCGCCATAAATTGTTGCTCCCATTTTAACCACAGAATTTTTGCCAACAACAATGGGGCCACGTAAAAATGAGCCTTCCATAATTAAAGCATTATCTGCAATATATATTGGCCCATCAGCAGCATTCAGACTCACATTTTTTACTGTTGCATTGGGAGAAATATGAATTGCTTCAGTATTTTCAACATAATTAGAAGGATGGATGATATTGTTTTGCTGTTTAGCAATAACAAATTGAAAATCGGATGCAATAATAGCAGAATTTTTGGCAAGCAAATCAATGGCAGAATTAATACAGATTAACGTTCCATTGAAAGCAATATTTTTTTCAGAGGTACTAATTGAATTTGTGTTAAAATAAACTTTTGCTTCTTCTAAATTACCTCTATAGGCAATTTTTTCGCTTGCATAAATTAAACCCTGCTGTTTTGATAATTGTTGCAGAGAATTTATTAATTCCATATTAGGCAATACATTCGCAGCAACAAAAACAGCTTCGGGTTGTGTTGGTGGTTCATACAAAGCTGATAAATAATCAATGGTTTGAATATAAACCTTAGTGTCTGTTAATTTTACCCATCGCTCTCGCTGGGTATAAATGCCATACCGTAAGTCAGCGATAGAATGATTTACAGAAAAAGGATAAAATTCATCTCTCCATGTTGCATCATCAAATAAAACTATGGGTAAATTCATATGTACATTTAATTCAGTGAGTAGCCTTCTAAAATAAACAAACTAATCCATCGTTTTCTGTTTTTGTATAATTCCATGTCAATCACCAAATCTTTTCTACTAAGTTCAGTAAAATTTGGAAGCTTCTTTCCATATTTTTCTGCTACTTTTTCTAATTGTTCAATAGCCAAAAAACCTAAACAATACACTGCTGCTAAGGTATAATTAAAATAACGTTTATTTTTCGGATTTGCTTTTACTTCACGGATGGCATTCTTCAAAAGTTGTACTTGATTGTTATACGCAGTTTTAATATCTATAACCGAATCGGAATGATTGGCAAAAGTATAAATTCCGCCACGACTGTCTTTAAATGTATCAAACAAATCATTAATCATTTGTATTATGGTGCCTAATAAATACCAACATTTTTTTTCTGCTTCACTACCCACAACTTGCAGATAGTAATAGCACATTAAAACGGCATATCCGCCTTTGCGATGGGTAATTGACAATAACGTTTCAGTATCAATATCAGCATTAAATTGTAAAAGAGAATCTTTTTGTGCTGTAAACATATGCTCAAATAAGCTCAAGTAATCGGTTTTATTATTTACCCTTGCCAATAAATAACGATGAATGGATTGAATTAACATCTCATCTAATGTTTTCGGCATATAAGCATCACCCAAAAAAGTTAGCTTTTCTATTGTTTCTACACTCATTTCATGATGATCAAAAAAATCATCATACATCGAGGCCATTACAAAATAATAAACCAATAATTTTTGTTCTTCTTTTGAAGTAAATCTTTTATGTAATTGGGTGAAAGCATCACAAACAATGGGATTATAAATTGCAAAGCTTGTAATTGTTTTTTTTCTGACTTTTTCACTAACGGTATGGCAATAATTTTTTTCAATTTGTGCTATGGTAGTTTGGGCAAATTGTTTGGCCTTACGCCTACTAATAATAAAATGCGTTACTATTCTAAAAACTATTGGTAAGGATGCTATGTATGGCCTAAAATTTTTCACTATTTACAAAGAAACTATTATTTAGCATACTATTTATACTTCACATGAACAATGCCTTTTGTTACTTATTAAACAAAACAAGTTTAGTAACTTGCACTTTCATTATAAAACCAAGCACCATGAGTTTAGGCACATTTCATTATCCAATGCCGGCAAATGAACCGGTTTTACAGTATGCACCCGGTAGCAAAGAAAGGGAATTACTAAAAAAAGCAATAGCAGAATTAAAGGCACAAACAGCCGATATACCCATGTATATTGGTTCAAAAGAAGTAAAAACCAATAAAAAAATTGCTTTACATCCGCCCCATGAAATAAAACATACTTTGGGCTATTTCCATATGGGCGATGAAAAACATGTTCAACAAGCTATTGATGCTGCATTGGCGGCTAAAAATGACTGGGCAGCTATGCCTTGGGAAGACAGAGCCGGCATTTTTTTGAAAGCAGCCGATTTACTGGCAACAAAATATCGTCCTTACATTAATGCAGCTACTATGCTTGGCCAAAGCAAAAATGCATTTCAAGCTGAAATTGATAGTGCCTGCGAATTGATTGATTTTCTACGTTTTAATGTTCATTATATAAGTGAAATATATAAGCAACAACCCAATAGTGCGCCGGGAATGCATAATCGTATGGAGTACAGGCCATTAGAAGGATTTGTGGTAGCAGTTACCCCCTTTAACTTTACGGCTATTAGCGGTAATTTACCCACTTCGGCAGCCATGTGTGGCAATGTGGTAGTATGGAAACCCGCCAATACCCAGGTATTTGCTGCACAAATGTTTATGCAAATATTGCTTGAGGCAGGATTACCTCGCGGCGTTATTAATTTAATTTATGTGGATGGGCCTGTTTTAGGTAAAATTTGTTTTAACCATCGCGATTTTGCCGGTGTACACTTTACCGGTTCAACCGGTGTATTTAACACAATGTGGGAAACAATTGGCAAAAACATGGCGAATTATAAATCTTATCCACGTATAGTTGGTGAAACCGGTGGTAAAGATTTTGTTTTAGTACATAAATCTGCCGATGTTGATGTAGCCGTTACTGCATTATTACGCGGTGCTTTTGAATATCAGGGACAAAAATGCTCTGCTGCTTCTCGTGCCTATATACCATCTAATCTGGCAGAAAAAATAAAGAAGAAATTAATAGCGGGGGTAAATAGTTTTAAAATGGGATCAGTAGAAGATTTCTCCAATTTTATTAACGCTGTTATTGATGAGAAAAGTTTTGATAAAATTAAAGCTTACATTGATGGCGCTAAGCGTTCAAAAAAGGCAAGTATTTTAGTGGGCGGGGAATGCAGCAAAAAAGAAGGATATTTTATTCAGCCTACAATTATACTGGCAGAAGATCCCAAATATGTTACTTTATGTGAAGAAATTTTTGGCCCCGTACTTACTTTGTATGTATATCCTGCCAATGAATTTGAAGAAGTATTGGAATTAGTTGATACTACTTCACCTTATGCACTTACCGGTTCTATTATTGCTAAAGATCGCTCTGCCATTGTAATGGCAACTGAACGTTTACGAAATGCTGCCGGCAATTTTTATGTAAATGATAAACCCACTGGAGCAGTAGTAGGTCAGCAACCATTTGGTGGAGCTAGGGCAAGTGGTACAAATGATAAAGCCGGAAGTATCCTAAACTTATATCGCTGGTTAAGTGCCCGTACTATAAAAGAAACATTTAACCCACCGGTTGATTACGGATATCCATTTATGCAGGAATCATAATAAGTCTATCCTTATTTTAAAAGCAGCTTTATAGGAGCTGCTTTTTTATTTTTATTGCACTAACAATCTTTTTAAAACAGATAAAAACATTGTAACTTTAAGCAATAATATTGCAATATGGAAAATGCCTCTTCAAAAAAATTAAGTGAATTACACCAACAATCTGTTGATGCAGTTAAGGATATTTTGAAAGAAAAAAAAGATAAATTATCAAATGAACAAAATGCTGCTTTGCATGATGCTCATAATGAGTGGCAGGTTGCCTGGAATAAGTTGTTAAATGCCCTTATGGTAATTGACAAACTGGAAATATAAATTCCCTAGCCATTGTCCATATTCCCGCCACCATTGCCATTGTCGGACTTGTCTTTATCATCTTTTTTAAATTCTAACTTTCCAAACTTCCAGGTAAAGTTTAAACCAAAGGAACGGAAAGGTATTTGCCTTAAGTTATTAGTAGTGAAGTTAGGGCCGGTTAAGATTGTACGCATATTCACATACTCATTAAAGGGATTTACAGCCGTTAAAGCTAAACTACCTTTTTTATTCCAAAATTGTTTACGAATAGCTAAACTGTAGGTAGTAAAAGACGGATAACGCCCCTGCACTTCATTTCTTGCTGAACGGAAATTACCAAAGGCCTCTGCCGCCAAATCCTTTTTAAATTGATAACTGGCATTCAAATTAATATGGTAGTTAAAACTGCTAGCATTATATCCTGGATCTAGCTGATTGATTTGTTCTCGATAGTAGAAGAACATGTTCGTACGTAAATTAAGTGCATTTGACACATCAATACTGGCGAATAAATTCATACCCATATTGCGTTCAATACCAATGTTTTGACGAGTACTTACAGATACATTGGTAAATGTTGAGTCGCCAACTAAATAAGTGGGATAATAATAAACATAGGGCTGAATATCATGATTAGAAGTGCGGTAAAATGCAGCTACCATGAAAGAACCTACGTTGTTGACTTGTTTGTTATAGGCTAATTCATATCGATTTCCAATTTGAGGTTGTAAATAGGGATTTCCAGTTGTAATATTTTTAGGGTCGCTGGTATTCACAAAAGGATTTAAATCCTGATAGCTGGGCCTTTCAATGCGTTTTGAATAACTTAACTTAAGAGTTGAGTTACCAGATAATTTTCTGATGAAATAGAAACTTGGAACAAAAGTGTTATATCCAGGTGTTTTAACTTGTGTTGTAGCATTGGAATAATAATCATTAATTTCAGTTCGTTCATAACGACCACCCACTTGTGCATCAAACAAAGTTCCAACCGGGAAGCTTAATTCACTATACACTGCATAAACTTGTTGATGATAATCTAAGTAATTAGATTGAGAGGAATCATAATAATAAGCTTCGGTGTATGGGTTTAAAGAATGAATGGTAGCTGTACTGTGTATATCAGTTAAAGTAATTCTGCTACCGGCACCAAACTTTATTTTAGAGGTAAATGGTTGTGTATAATCAATTGTCATTACATGCACGTTGTTGGTACCGGGATTATCATTTTGCGTTCCAAAAAACTTAGTCTCAGACGGTACATAGTATTGTTCACTGTTTGAATAACCGTGATTCGTACCAAAACTTGAATTCAAGGCAATATCTAATTCCTGGTCGGGTTTTGAAAACTTACGCTTATAATTCAGGTTTGCATCAATGTTATGAAAATGAAATCCACCATTTGAATTACTCAGTGAAGCTATATTCGATAACAAATTACCACCATTTAACATGTCGGTGGTAATTTGAGTTTGATTAACATAGCCTGTTCCGGCATAACCAAATAAGTTGTAGTTTACACCGCCGGTTAAATTATTTAGCGAATCTAAATTCCAGTCAAAACCTAAACCAGACTGCATCCCATGCCGAGTAAATCGTGAAGCCCCATTTTGCAAAAGCTGAACATTTGTTTTAGCAGTTGTATCAATTGAATTTCTGTCTACTGAATTAGGTGTTGTTGAACGCAATCTAGTTCCGCCACTTATAAATGCATTTACACCAAATTTATTTTTACGTGCGGTAAGATTAAATGAACCATTTTGTAATAAACTTCCCGCAGTTAATGATAAATTTCCGTTTACTCCTTTCGATTGATTATCCTTCAATATAATATTGATAATACCACCCAAGCCTGAGGCATCATATTTAGCTCCCGGATTGGTTATCACTTCAATACTTTTTATTTGGCTGGCCGGAATAGCCTGCAATACATCAGAAATATTATTTCCAAAAGCCGTTGAAGGACGACCATTTATTAAGAACTGAATGCTGGAACTACCCGCTAATTGCACGTTTCCATCTACATCAACTGAAACCATCGGCACTTTCTTCAATAAATCAGTTGCCACCCCACTTTGAGAGGTTAAATCCTTTTCAGCATTAAAAACCATTTTGTCAATTTTATTCTCAATTAATGGTTTTTTGGCACTAACGGTTACGTCTTGGAGTACATTTTCCTGTTTTACCAATGCAATAGTTGGCAATTGAACCGGTGTACTTTTTTGAACGGTTACATTGCTAATAGTATAGTCTTTATAACCTAATGACTGAATTTTAAAAATATAATTACCAGGTGCTAAACCCTTTATAACAAACGAGCCAGTAGCGTCAGTAATAGTTCCATTTACCGTATTTTTTGTGCTTTTGTTAAGAACGGTAACAGTTGCGTATTCAATAGGTTGTTGTGTAGCAGCATCAATAACTTTGCCCGAAACATTGTTGTTTGAATTATCGTAAAATGCATTTGCTTGATAAAAAGAAAATATTAATATGAAAATTACTAGTAATTTTTTGTGCATTATATAACTAATTTGGGTTGCTTAAGAAGTTGCAAAATTACTTTGCTATTTTGAAGCAAATCTGTTTTAATTGGGGTTGCTTTGTTAAAATGGATGAATGGTAATATTTATTTGATGTTTATCAATTATCTGTAATTACAACATAAAAAAAGCCACTTTAGTTATTAAAAGTGGCCTTAAATAAAAAAGTTAGTTAAGTAAATTTTAAGCGGATTCTTTTTTCTTCTTAGCGGTTTTAGGTGTTAACATTAAAAACATCCGTTTACCTTCTAATTTTGGTAAGCTTTCAGGTTGACTTATTTCCGCTAAACGTTCTGCAAACTTTAATAGTATTAGTTCTCCACGTTCTTTAAATTGAATAGCTCTTCCCTTGAATTGAACGTATGCTTTTACTTTATTGCCGTCTTGCAAAAATTTTTCTGCATGTTTCGATTTAAAATCAAAGTCATGATCGTCAGTGCCGGGTGTAAAGCGAATTTCTTTTACCTCGCTTTGCTTAGCATTGGCTTTCATTTCTTTTTCTTTCTTCTTTTTTTCGTATAAAAACTTCTTATAATCAATTACTTTACAAACCGGTGGGTCTGCATTGGGTGAAATTTCTACTAAATCTAGTTCTTGTTCGGCTGCAATTTTTAATGCTTCTTGTAAAGGATAAATACCAACGGTTACATTGTCGCCTACTAATCGTACTTGTGAGGCCCTGATTCTTTCATTAATGCGATGCTCTGCTTCTTGATTTCTTTGAAAACGCGGATTCATTCTTCCTCCATTTCCGCTATTGTTACTTCTTGTTGATAATGCCATTAAAAATGGGTTTGATTTTAAATTTTGGTGTAAAAATAATGATTAAAAATTGCTAAGCAAGCTATTTGCGTTCCATAATTTCTTCAACAATGTTGTGAACAAAGTTATCAATTGAAATACTACCGGTATCACCTACACCTTGTCTGCGTACAGAAAGTTGTTGCTCATTCATCTCCTTTTCACCTACAACTAGCATGTAAGGAATACGCATCATTTCTGCTTCACGAATTTTTTTACCTATTTTTTCATTTCGTTCATCAACAGTAACCCTCACACGCTTGGCTTTCAATTTTAATGCCACTTCATTGGCATACCCGGCAAATTTATCGCTAATTGGTAAAATTATTACCTGTTGAGGGGCTAACCATACAGGGAATTTACCGGCATAATGCTCCAATAAAAACCCAATAAAACGTTCATGTGTACCTAATGGAGCTCTGTGAATGATTAGCGGTATATCGGTATCATTATTGGCTGTAGTGAACGATAATGAGAATTTTCTCCCTGAATTAAAGTCAACCTGATTGGTTGCAAGTGTAAACTCTCTGCCAATGGCACTCCAAATTTGCACATCTATTTTTGGGCCATAAAAAGCTGCTTCATCCGGCACCTCAATAAATGGTGTATTGGTTTCCTGCAATACTTTACGAACCATATCTTCTGTTTCTAACCATAGCTTTGGTTCATTCACATATTTTTGGCCCAATTTAGCAGGATCATGCAATGACAAACGCATTACATATTTATCAATACCAAATAGTTTAAAGTATTTTAGATACATATTGTTCACGGCTTTAAATTCTTCCGCAAACTGTTCTTTGGTACAATAAATATGAGCATCATTCATGTGTAAGCAACGTACGCGCATTAAACCAAACAATTCACCACTTTGCTCATATCGATAACAAGTACCATATTCTGCAATACGATACGGTAAATCGCGATAGCTTTTGGGTTCTGCCGCATAAATTTTATGGTGATGAGGACAATTCATAGCTTTCAAATAGTACTTTTCACCATCCATTTCCATGGGTGGAAACATACTATCGGCATAATAAGGTAAATGCCCACTGGTTAAATACATGCTTTCTTTTGCAATATGCGGAGTTACTACTCTTTTATAACCGGCATCTTCTTCAGTTTCTTTGGCCAATTTTTCTAATTCTTCAATAATAATGGTTCCATTAGGCATCCATAAGGGTAAACCCGGACCCACATCATCATCCATTGTAAAAATGCTAAGTTCTTTCCCTAATTTTCTATGATCACGTTTTTTTGCCTCTTCCAGCATGGCTAAATAGGCATCTAATTCCTTCTGGTTAGGGAAAGTAATACCATATACCCTAGTAAGTTGTTTGTTGTGCTCATCACCTTTCCAATAAGCACCGGCTATATTGGTTAATTTTATGGCCTTAATAAAACCTGTGTTGGGAATATGTGGGCCACGACATAAATCGGTAAAATTTCCTTGTGTATAAAAAGTAATTTCACCATCGTTCAAGTTTTGAAGTAAATCTAATTTATACTCGTCTCCTTTTTCAGTAAAATAAGCAACTGCTTCTTGTTTAGGAATAGCTTTCCGAATATAAACATTAGACTGTTTGGCCAATTCATTCATCTTCTTTTCTAAAGCCAATAAATCCTCTTCTGACATTTTTCTGTCACCTAAATCCATATCATAGTAAAACCCATGATCAATGGCAGGACCAACCCAAAATTTTACACCAGGGAACATGGTTTCAACAGCTTCTGCCATTAAGTGTGCAGATGAATGCCAAAGGGTTTGTTTTCCCTCTGCATCGTCCCAAGTAAGTAATTGTAGCGTAGCATTTTCTTCAATGGGTCGAGTTGCATCTATAACCACACCATTCACTTTTGCAGCCAAAACTTTTTTAGCCAATCCTTCACTAATTGATTTAGCAATTTCTAATGCAGTAGTGCCTTTTGGAAAAGAACGTATGGCACCATCTGGAAAACGAATTTCTATCATATGTAATTTTAAATGTATTTTTTGAGAAGAACAAAGGTAACAAATTGCATGCAGAGATTTTTTTTTGCTTTAATTTACTTAAAAAAACTTAACGGTTTGTTATATCATTATGGAAATAAAGAAGCTTAGTTTTGTAAACATGTACCGTTTTGTTGTATTATTTATTGCTGCCTGTTTAAGTATTATTGCCTTACCTGCACAAAATTTAACGGGCATTTGGCGTGGATTTTTTATACAAAAAAATTACAATCCATTTACAGGTCAATTTGTTGAAGATCGATATAAATATGAAGTTCAAATTAATGAATTACCTAATAAGGCTTTAGAAGGGGTAACTTATTCATACAAAACAACCGTTTTTTACGGTAAAGCTGCTTTTAAAGGATTATACACTCCTTCTACAAAAAATATAATTATTAAAGAAACGAAGATGCTGGAAATTAAAGCCAGCGATTTAAGTGTTCCTTGTTTAATGACCTGCTATTTAGATTACAGCAAGGATGGTAAACAACAAATTTTAAGCGGCACATTTTCAAGCATAGGTGAAAAAGATAAAAATGACTGTGGCAGTGGAACTGTTTATTTAATGAGGGTTGCAGAGTCTGATTTTGAACCGGCACCTTTTTTAAAACAATCTCCTCAGGTTAAACAAAATAATACCTCAGATTTACCTATTGGAGATGCTACGGATATTCCAAATAAAAACATACAAAAAATTCAACAAGCATTAGGATTAACTCCAGATGGGAAATGGGGTCCCAAAAGTAAAGCAGAATTGATAAAGAGATTTCCCAATGCTTCTCCTAATCCCGATTTTACTAATCAACAACAAATTGACCAACTATTACAACGTATAAAAGCAACCACCACCCCACCAACTGAAAATCCAACAAAAAATAACACTATTAGTATTCCGAATGAAACAGTACAAAATAACATAAAAAGATTACAAAAAGCTTTATCCATTAATCCAGACGGAAAATGGGGTCCCAAAAGTAAAGCAGCCTTGGTAAGCAAATTACCCCAACTTAAGGGAGATCTAAATTTTGCTAATACACCAGCAATTAATTCAATTGCTCAACAAGTAGAAAACATAAATAAGGCTAATTCGCAAAATAAACAACCGCAATCAGACTTGGCTATTCAACCCAAGCAAAACGAATTAAAATTAAATTCAATTGATACCACTAATCCCGTCCATAAAAATGAAATGAAAATACCGCCACCAGCTGAACTAACTACAAGAAAAAACAAATTAGTAAAAGAAATTTTTGTAAATGCGGCAGAAGTTAAAATTGATTTTTATGATAATGGGGTGATTGATAATGATACGATAACTGTCTTTGACAACAATAAACTGGTAGTTAATCATGCCCGATTAAGTGAAAAACCCATTACTATCAATTTGCATTTATCAACCGAAGCTCCTACTCACGAAATTATTACCTATGCTAATAACTTGGGTGATGTACCACCCAACACCGCATTAATGGTAATTACTGCAGGAAACGAGCGACATGAAATATTCATTACTTCTGATGAAAGTAACAATGCTAAAGTATTAATAACCTACAAGCCGAAGACAGTTCAAGTTCAGCGTTATTAAACTTAATGATCAATTTTATTGGTTAAATTTTAAAGAATCAACCAAAGTGCCACAAACAGTTTTACTACCCGGTAAATAAGGATTTTGAATCATAGTAGAATTACTTAACCAATCTGCTCCTGCATTATTAAATACTTTATCACAATGAAAATGATAAACTGTTGCTTTACTGTATTGAACAGTTCTAACAAGATCATACAAAGCCTGACTGATTGTAGCAAAATCTTTTAATTTTTCTTGCAAAGTGGTTTCTGCCATCAATCCCTTTAAATCCGCCTGTATACCTACAACATTTTCTTTAGCAGTTTCTATAATAATAGAATCTGCTTTTAATAAATTAAATGGTAAGCTATCTATTGTTGCTATCATGTTTTCAGCAGCAGTATTTGCAGTGCTTAATTGCTGATTAAAAAGAGCATTTGATATGGTGTAATAGTGCTGAAGAAAAATGGTAAAGGTTGAATCAAATTGAGCTTGATGTTTTGAAACCATTAAAGGGGTATTGATGTTGGGAGAAACTTCAGCTTTTTTATCGTTTTGCTTGCAGGCTATTAGCCCAACTAAAAGTATTATACCTAAACAGCCATTAACTATTGCTTTGCACATAATCATACTTTATTTAAAGGTTCTAATCAAATGTAGGAAAATAGAAGCATAAAAAATGTATAAAATAATTGCAATATATAAATTCTCATTCGCTTCATTCCTACCCTAAGTATATCTTTGCTAAAATCATATTGTTTTAAAATGCTAATAGGTTTACAAAACGTAACATTTGAATTTGGTTCAAGAATAATTGTTGAAGATGCAACCTGGCATATACAACCCGGCGATAGGGTTGGCTTAATCGGGTATAATGGCACGGGCAAATCAACACTATTAAAGGTATTGGTGGGCGAATATACACCCGCAAAAGGTGTGGTTGAAAAAGGGAAAGATACCACCATTGGTTACTTACATCAAGACCTATTAAGTTTTGATACCAATGATTCTATTTTAGAAGTTGCAATGGGTGCATTTGAAAAAGTAAAACAACTGGAAAAAGAAATTGAAGCCATTGCGAAACAATTAGAAACAACGGAAACAGAAGCATTACTAATGGAATATACCCATAAACTGCACGAGTTAGAAGAAGCAGGTGGATATACCATTCATCATAAAACAGAAGAAGTATTACAAGGCCTTGGCTTTCAAAATGCCGATTTGCAAAAACCTTATAAACAATTTAGTGGTGGTTGGAGAATGCGTGTTTTGTTAGCTAAAATGATTTTACAACAACCAGATGTTTTGTTATTAGATGAACCTACTAACCACCTTGACTTACCTTCTATTGAATGGTTAGAAAAATATTTAAAACATTACCAAGGAAGTGTTGTAATTGTTAGCCACGACAAATATTTTTTGAATAAAATGGTGAATAAAATTGTGGAGTTATACCAACAGCAGCTCCACATTTATGCGGGTAACTTTGATTATTATGAGAAAGAAAAAGAACTACGCATTGAACTGCAGCAAAAAGCTTATGAAAACCAACAAGATTATATTCGTCAACAAGAACGTTTTATTGAGCGTTTTAGGTCTAAAGCTACAAAAGCAGCAGCTGCACAAAGCGCCATAAAACGATTGGAAAAAATAGATCGTTTAGAAAATGTAAACATAGAAAGACCCAATATTAAAATTAATTTCCAAATAGAAAAACAACCTGGTAAAATCATTTGTGAACTTAAAAACATTCATAAAAGTTTTGGCGATATTACGGTATTAAATAATGCCCATGCCGAAATTGAAAGAGGAGATAAAATTGCTTTAATAGGTGCTAACGGAAAGGGAAAATCTACTTTACTTAGAATTATTGCAGGAACTGAAAAACAAGAAGGTAATAGAATTTGGGGACACAATGTTCAAGAAAGTTTTTATGCACAACATCAACTGGAAGCATTAAACTTAAACAATACTATTTTAGAAGAAATGCAATCCTGCGGAAGTAATAAAACAGATTTAGAATTGCGCAGTTTATTGGGTTGCTTTTTATTTGGCGGCGATGATATTGATAAAAAAATTCGTTTGCTAAGTGGCGGTGAAAAGGCACGTGTAGCATTGGCTAAGGTAATTGTTAGTAGAAGTAATTTTTTAATATTAGATGAACCTACCAACCATTTAGATATGCATTCGGTTGAACTATTGGCAGAAGCCTTGAATAAGTATGAAGGAAGTTATTTGTTGGTAAGCCACGACCGTTTCTTTATTGATAAAACTGCCAATAAAATTTGGGAAATTGTTGATCAACAAATAAAGGAATTTAAAGGCACTTATCGAGAATGGCTGGAATGGAATGAGCGAATGGCTAAACAACAAAATGCAGCTAAAAACTCAGCTCAGGAACCCATAAAAACTGCTCCATCAAAACCAGACAATACTGATCAGAAAAAAACGAATATTACTAGTGCACAAAAAAAAGAATATACCCAAATTCAAAAAAAGTTTCAACAAACGGAATCCCTATTGGAACATTTAAATGAACAAAAGTTGGAACTTGAAATGTCATTGGCGCATCCTAGTATTTATAAGGAACCTCAAAAAATGGCTGAATTGGAGAAAGCGTATCAAACTGTTGTACAAAAATGGAATGAAGCGCAAGCTAACTATGAAAGTTTATTTGAAAAATTAATGGAATTGGAAGGTTAATATCCCGGCATTGCAAATTCCAAAACAATTTTATATTGTTGTTTTGAAATACCTGCATATTGGTTTGTTTTAACCAGTTGCATGGTTACAAAAGGAGCATTTTCTTTATCAATGTCTGAAAATTTTACAAAAGTTACTTTAGGTTCATTACTGGTATGTGTTCTTTGTAAAAAGTATACATAACCATTACCCATTGCGGCCTTTACGTTATCAAAAGCTGCCTGATATTCATTAATTGCGTCTGCTAGGCCATCAAATCCTGTCTTGGAGTAGCTATAAAATATGGTATCATTTTGTTGCCTTTGGCCATCACATTGAAAAGGCATGATGTCAACCGGACAACCTCCTGATTTTTGAATAGCATTTTCAATATTATTTACGCCGCTTTTAACAGCTAATGCTAAATTAAAACTACCAATTGGCTGCTGTTTTAAAACCCAATTATAATATACAGATTTAGGAGGAGTAATTTTTAGTATTACCTTATAACTACTATCTGCAGTATTCTTCTTTAGCTGCAAAAACATATTGAAATCGAAAAAACCATTATTAACAGCATAAGCCATTTTTTTCTCAAAAACAACCGAACTTTCTGGTTGATAATTCCCATTTTTAATAACTAATTTTCTATTTAAAGACTTATACATTTGTGTAGTAAGCTTCTTAATTTGCTCTAAGCCTTCATTGATTGAATTAGTATGTGCGAATGTATATTCAACCCAAACTTTACTTTGACTTTCAGAAAAAAGGTAACCATGCATGGCACCGGGTAAAATCTTTTTAAGTTGAAATAAATGAACTTTAAAAGCATATTCTTCCGGTTGTTGTAACACCGGCTTAAATTTATATTGATTGAATTGGTTATTGCTATTATTTAACACATTTGCTAATTCAGCGGCAAATGCATCTTTTTTGGCAAAGTTGTCTACATAAAACCTTTGCGCACTAGCAATACCAATTGAAAACAATAGCATAAGTATGCTAACAACTGTTTTCATGATTAGGTAAATAGGGTGAACGGATATACAAAGATATTCATATTTTTCAATTCATCCTACTTTTTATCCACAATTAGAACTGGGCAAGCATGGCTTTTACGAAATCGGAAACCAGGTAACTAAGCAACTTTCCGGTAGTATTACTTTGTCTACCATCCTCCATACGAGTGGCAGCCTCGCATATGTGCAAATAAGCCGGCCGTGTATTCCAAGCCATAAAATTTAGGTATTGGCGGGCATGAATTGGACTTATTCCGGTAGGGCTTCCGGCACTACTTAAAGTATTTTCTATAGCATCAACGTCAAGTTCAATACCGCATAACCCACCCTCCGTGAAAGCTGCAGCATGCGCTAATGACTGTTGAAAACTTCTTTTTTCATGTAAAAAAATATCTTCGTAAGTAATACAGTCAATAAAAGGGTTGTTTACAATATCCATCCATATATTCTGAGAAATGTAATTTTCGTGTAAGCCCAGAATACAATATTTTTCTAAATAACCGTCTTCCTCTGCGTAACGAAAAGCATTACCACTATGTCTACCTTCCATGGCTCTATAATCGGCATGTGCATCTAAATTCACTACATTAATTTGTGGCAAATCAATAATACCTGCTTTATACCAGCCTTTTGCTGCACCTTTAATACAGGGATAGGCATTATTATGACCTCCGCCAATGATAATAGGTATTTTTTTTTGTTGTGTTATTTCGTGAATATATTGCTCAACCGTGTCATCAATTGTGTTTACCGCATGTCGGTATGCATCAATTTTTTCTTCATAATTAAATGCATTTATTTCAATCACATCAACCAAAGAAGAAAAATCAAAATATCCTGCCATTAAAATCTCACGGCCATCCAAAAAATCATTGCTTTGAATATTTAAAAATGATTGCAGAAAAGCATTCCATGCCGTGTTGGTTCCCCCTACACCTTCATTTGCTTTTACACCAATATCTTCCGGAATTCCAAGTACAACAAAATCAGCATCGGAATCGGCAATTGCATCTCTGAATTGTACACCCGTTAACACTGTTTGTACGCGTTCACCTAATTTTGTTTCATACCTGCGAATACGCACTAACGATAAAATGTCTTCTTTTTTAAACAAATGAAGGTAAGGCATACACGAATTGATTAGTTGTTATAAAATTAGGCGAAACCTATTGCATAATCAATCTTTTTTCTTTTTGAAAATCAAATCAATACCCTTTCCAATAGAGGTCTCAATTCCTTTTGCAATTGGAGCTAATGGAATTCCATCATATTCATTTTCCAAATGGGTATTGTTTTGCTCCGGATAGATGATGATTTTATTATTGGCTTCAAAATATTTTTCCAATTTATAAGGAATATTTTCTAAAAATGGATTGTAAGACAAGGATCCTTTTCTTGACGAAACAAATACCAATAAATCTGTTTTCATAATATTTCTGGAAAGAATTAAAAAGTCTTCCCAATTCAAAAACTCTTTAAAGGCAGGAATAAAATTAATTTTATTGCTTGTACAATATTCTTGAATGGTTTCATAGGTTTTATTGTTGCCAAAAATCAATACGGGTATAGTTAACTCCTGTGATAAATAAATTATTTTTTTTAACCATGCACTAAATCCGGTTTCTAGCTCTTCCAATGCAGGAACTATTAATACTATTCTTTTATTATAAACGAAAGGCGTAGCAAGATGTGTAATGAAAATATTTTTATTTACCTTGTTTAAAATGTTTTCGAATCGATCACTAATTAAGCTTTCTAAAATACCATTTTTGTGAGGCCAGCCAAGTATAACATAATCAGCTAACACTTCACGAGTAATTCGCGAAATACCACTTGATACATTGTGGTCAATTGTAGTTAAGGTATTTACTTTATTTTCTGTAGCAGAGGCTTGTTGTATATATGCTTCTAATTTGTTTTTTGAAAGGATAATATTTTTTTCAGCCGTTTCATCATTAGGAACAACTGTTAAGATAGTTATTGGATTGCTTGATTTTTTATCCTTAATTAATAATGCAAGATCTAAAATTCTATCTACCGTTTCAACATTAGCAGTAGGAATTAAAATTTGCTCACTATTCATACTGCTTGATTCTAATATGGCTTCTTCCGTCATTTCTTTATTCAGCAATATTTTCTTGGCGGCCTTTTCAGTAGCAATGGTGGCAAAAACACAGGTAGCTAAAATTAATAATATGGTACCGTTTAAAATATTTTCATCAATAATATTTGCTTTAAAGCCTATTAAAATAATAGCCAGTGTTGCTGCGGCATGCGAGCTGCTTAAACCAAAAATTATTTGTCGTTGCTCTTTGGAATATTTTAGTATGAGCTGTGTTAATAGTGCAGCAAGCCATTTACCCGATAAAGCAACAGTAATTAATGTGCCTGCTACTATTAAAGCTGCGGGGCCATGTGTAATTACACTAACATCTACAACCATCCCAACAGATATTAAAAAGAAGGGAATGAATAGTGAATTGCCCATAAATTCAATTCTATTCATTAATGCAGAAGAATGTGGAATTAATTTATTCAAAGCCAGCCCGGCCACAAAAGCACCTATAATTGGTTCAACACCTGCCACTTCGGCTAAAAAAGCTGCAAAGAAAACAACAGCCAATACAAAAATATAGTGTGAATGTTTTTCACTTTCCAAAACCCTGAAAAACCATTTGGCAATTCGTGGAATTAATAAGAACATGATTGCCGAGAATATTGTTAAAGATACTAATAATCTTATCCAAAAATCTGCATTCAAGGTTCCGGCATGATTGCCCATAATAATAGCAAAAATGATAAGTACCGCAGTATCTGTTAATACTGTTGCACCAACGGTAATGGCAACTGCCTGATTTTTAGCTATACCCAGTTTACTAACTATTGGATAGGCTACTAATGTATGTGTTGAAAACATACTTGCTGTTAAAAAACTAGCATTAAAATCGTATCCCAATAAATAATGGCAAACAGGAAAACCAATACCCAAGGGAACTATAAATGTTAGAAAGCCAAATAAAAAACTTTTGTTTTGATTGGCTTTAAACTCATTAATATCTAATTCTAAACCTGCAATAAACATTATATACAACAGACCAATGGTAGAAAATAAATCAACAGCAGAATTTTTTTCTAATACATTAAAGCCATGTGGCCCTATTATTACCCCGGCAATAATTAATCCGATAATACCCGGTATATTTAATTTTTTCAGTAAAAGTGGAGATAGCAAAATGATAAATAATATTAACGAGAATATTAATACAGGATTGTGTAAAGGCAAATGAAACTCATGAGCAAAGTGCTTAAAAAAATCATTCATAATGCTAATATTATTAAAATAGAATCAGTGTATTTTAGCAATATAATTGAAAAAACTTAAAGAAAAATTTTGAAAAATCATTTTAACAATAAAGTATTATTAAAAATCATATCCAATTACCATTAATCATAACCTTATCTATTACAGGTGAGCCAAAATGATACGGAATATAAGCAACTGACGGTATGGGTTTGGTGAAAATTAAGTTTGCTTTTTTACCAACAGTTATACTACCTAATTCATTTTCAATATTCATTGCAAATGCACCATTAATAGTTGCTGCATTAATTGCCTCTTCCGGTAAGAATTCGTTTTGTATGCAGGCTAATGCAACTACAAAATTCATATTACCACTAGGCGATGAACCCGGATTATAATCTGATGCCAAGGCTAAAGCACAATTCTCATTTAGCATGTTTCGAACAGGCGCATATTGCATGCGTAAGAAAAATGCAGCAGTTGGTAAAATTGTACCAATTGTATTAGAATTAGCTAAGGCATGTATGGATTTTTCATTCATGTCTTCTAAGTGATCAACTGATAGGGCTTTATGTTTAACACCAACTTCTACCCCACCACTTACTGATAATTGATTGGCATGTATTTTTGGACGCAAGTTGTATTTATATGCTGCTTCTAAAATAATTTCCGTATCTGTTACTGAAAAAAAGTTATGTTCACAAAACACATCTACAAAATCAGCTAATTGTTCTTTAGCTATTAAGGGTAGCATTTCATTTATAACCAATTCTATATAACCTTGTTTATTATTTCTATGCGTTAAGGGAATTGCATGAGCTCCTAAAAATGTTGCTTTAATGGGTATTGGTAATGATGCTTTTAATTGTTGAATTACGCGTAGCATTTTAATTTCATCAGCAACAGTTAATCCATAACCACTTTTAATTTCAATAGCACCAGTACCTAATTGCATTACTTCTTCAATACGCTTCTTTGCAGCTTCATAAAGTTGTTGTTCAGAGGTAGATTGCAAGGCGGTTGCTGAATTTAAAATTCCGCCCCCACGTGCTGCAATGTCGGCGTAACTTAAACCATGCAGTTTATCTACAAATTCCTGTTCACGTGTTTTAGCAAATACAATATGGGTATGACTATCGCACCAAGTTGGTAAAATAGAAGCATGTTTAGCATCATAAACAGTATCAAAATTCTTTTGGGGCACATTATTCATGCTTCCCATATCCTCAATCATACCATTTTCAATTACTAAGTAAGCATTTTCAATTGTGGGTAAGTGCTGCATTTGTTTACCCCTTAGCAATTCATTACTTTGCCGAACATTTAATAAGTAATGTATGTTAGTAATTAAAATCAGCATGTTTTATAATTTATGATAAAAACTTTTAGCATACAAGTATACTTTAATAGCAAATACAATCAATAAATGTTATAACCGCCCGGCTTATGATTTGCTTTTTACACGTTGTAAGATACCCAAAAAAATTCGCTTTTTTCGGTTTACTTTCAATGGCAGTTTTCCAATTACCGTTAAGTTTTAACAAACAAATTCATTTTTACAAATTAATGGGTTGTGGCAAAAATGGGAGTTTTGATTTACACGCCGATTGGCAACAATGGGCTGTATTAACTGTTTCAAAACATCTAAATAACGGCAATGAGCAAGTAGGAAAATTTTTAACGCTTTGGTGGAAAATTTTTCAATGTGAAATATTACAAATTGCCTTGCAACCCATTGAAGGACATGGTACTTGGGATGGTAAGCTTTGTATGGGTAAACTTCCTCCAAAATCTGATTATGAAGGGCCTATTGCCGTGTTAACAAGAGCTACCCTATACACAAAAAAAGCTAAACGCTTTTGGCAACATGTAAACAATATCTCAATGGAATTAAAGCATTCACCCGGATTAATGTTATCTATTGGTTTAGGCGAAATTCCCTGGTATCGGGGTGCAACACTAAGTATATGGGAATCAAAAGCTGCTATGCGCCAATTTGCCTATTCACAACCCTTTCATAAAGAAGTAATTACAAAAACAAAAAAAGAAAACTGGTATAAAGAAGACATGTTTGTTCGTTTTGTACCAGTAAAATCAATGGGAACCTTAAGGGGAGTTGATCCATTTCAGGGAAAGTTGTAAATTGCGCACAAATGGCTTTATTTAATATTACCATATTACCCTATTTGCTCCATTTTGCATGGATGTATCGCGGTTTAAACTCTATGCCCGACCATTAGCTTGGCTTCACTATATTTTCACGGGATATATTTTATCTACTTTATTTAATTTTTGATGCTTTTTAATAAAGCACAAAAGATACTATTATTCATATTAAACTATTTATATATGCAAAATCATAATGCTTTATTTGTAAACTCAGAAATTGGGACATTAAAACGTTTATTGGTACATAGCCCAGACAGCGGATTGGGAAAAGTAGTACCATCAAAAGCACAAGACTGGTTATTTGAAGATATTGTTCACTTAAATACTATTCGCAAAGAAGAGTATGATTATTATACCAAAATTCTATTATTGTTCTTAGATCCGGAAAAAGTAAAAGACAAAATTCCAACCATTGATGCGGAAGAAAATAATCGCAATTTTTATAAACCGGAACATCCCGATTTTTTTCGATCTGATAAGGTTATTGAGCTAGAATGGTTGTTAGCCGAAATTTTAATGAACGATTCAATAAAACACAGTTTAGTTGCTTCCGTTTGTGCTATAGAGGGATGTACGTTTAATACACAAAATACTTTGATGCAATATGATGCTACCTCACTAGCAAAAACATTTATTAGCGGGGCATCTAAAAGCAAAGAAATGCTATTTGCTCCTATTCCGAATTTTATTTTTACACGCGATATTGGCATAACTATTAAAGATCATGTATTATTAAACAAGCCAGCTAAAAAAGCTCGTACCCGAGAAGCATTATTAGCTAAATACATATTTTTTAATCATCCATTTTTTAAAGATTATCGCAATAATATTATTGAGTTAACAGACTCCTATCAAAATTTACTACTACCCAAAGAAGAAGATGAACGTAAAATAACTTTAGAAGGTGGCGATATTATGGTTATCAGTAACAATCATTTATTGGTTGGCGTTAGTGAACGTACATCGGCTGAAGCTGCTGCAAGAATTACACACACTGTTTTTGAAAAAAACTTAATGGAAAAAGTTACCATTATTAAAATACCCAAAAAACGCGATTACATGCATATTGATACCGTTTTTACACAGGTAAAACGAAATGTTTGGGTGATGTTGGGTAATTTTTCAAAAAAAGCAGTTTTGCATGAAGATGAAGACATGATTGAAAGAACATTAGAATTAAAAAAAGAAGAGAAAATAAAAATTAAACAATTCAAAAAATCCGATCCCAATAATAGTACACACTTTGATAGTTTGGAAGAATTATTGATAGACATTAGTAAAACCGATTTTCATTGCAAAGAAGAGGATATTAAAATCATTTTTTCAGGCAACAATGAATTTCCATACAGTGCCAGAGAACAATGGACTGACTCATGCAATTTATTAGCCCTAAAAGAGGGGGTTGTTTTAGGATATGATAGGAATGATAAAACAGCTGAGGCTTTTAAAACTGCCGGTTTCAATGTAATTCATGCAAAAGAATTAATACCCAAAATGGCAGCAGGTGAGATTAATGTTTCAGATATTAAAGACACTTTAATTCTTATGCCTTCAGCAGAATTATCAAGAGCCAGAGGTGGATTTCATTGTATGAGTATGCCTTTGTTACGTGAACAAATAAATTAATTTATTATGCAAAATACGAATCATCTTTTAATGATAAAGCCTGTGCGTTTTACATTTAATGAACAAACAGCGGTGAATAACGCTTTTCAACAAAATGAAGCAGATAGTTCAGTTGCCATAAAAGCTGCTAATGAATTTAATCATTTTGCGGAAAAACTCATGCAGCATGGCATTGATGTTACAATTGTTGAAGATACTCCTGAACCGCATACACCCGATTCAATATTCCCTAACAATTGGATTTCTTTTCATACCAATGGGACTATTGTTTTATATCCCATGTTTGCTCCTAACAGACGATTGGAAAGGAAACCCGATGTTTTAAATGCAATAAGCAAAAAATTTAGCATCCAACATCAAATTGACTTATCCTATTTAGAAGATCAAAATCAATTTTTAGAAGGAACGGGCAGTATGGTATTGGACCGTGAGCATAAAATTGCATATGCCTGTTTATCACCTCGCACTGATGAGCATGCTTTGAAAGTATTTAGTGAAAAAATGGGCTATTCCATTGTACAATTTCATGCAAGCGATAAAAACAACATGCCTATTTATCATACCAACGTTATGATGTGCGTGGCAGATAGATACGTTGTTATTTGTTTAGACAGTATTAAAAATAAGGAAGAAAGAAAAAAAGTTGAAGAGGTTATTCAACAATCCGGCAAAAAAATTATCCCAATTAGTTTTGAACAAATGGAACATTTTGCAGGTAACATGTTACAGGTAATAAATGAAAAGGGGAATAAATTTTTAGTAATGTCAACCCAAGCTTATGAAAGTTTAAACAACGAGCAAATTCAACAACTCACTTCATTTAATACCATTATTCACTCCAATATCAATACAATCGAAAAAAATGGTGGCGGAAGTGCAAGGTGTATGTTGGCGGAAGTTTTCTTGCCTTTAAAAAACTAATTTTTTTATTTACTACTTGAAACAGGCATCTGCTGTTGTAGCAGGTGCCTTACTTGTTTTTCGCGCTGTTGTATGTTACTAAACAGCACTAATTGTGCTGCACTTAAATGTTGTTGCAAATCTTTATCAATATTTTTTTGCGCCTGAATGGCGGCAAAATAATCTTCAATAATAATTAAGTCATGCCAATTCCCAATAGCTTCTTGTAAATGATTGAAATAAGGGAAATTTACCTCCTCCAATTCATCACTATCTTGGTTAACCCATCGAATAGCATTCATCCATCGCTTAATTTTTTTTCTGTAATCGTGCCATTCTTCCACAGAAATATTTTTTTTCAGTTGCTCTAATAACTCAACTTTTAATTTTTGCACATACTGTTCGGGTAATAATGCATTGGTTTCTTCCACCAAAGGTCCACAAACATCAATTACCTTTTGCAAAGCATGTTTATGTTTAGGTATATGTTGTAAAAAAATATGCTGGGCGTAAATTATTGAACCTTCTAAACCTAAAATGGTTTCTAGTTCCGGCATTTTACTTTGTTGCAGCCACTGCTGTAACAATTGCATTTCACGTAAAACACCCGCTTCATCAAAAACAGATTCAATTAATTTAATGGCTTTTTTAATTCGATGTTTGGGATAAATTGTTTTTAAAAAATGGATGATTGTTCTAAATTTTTTCAGTTCAATTCTTAGATCATGTAAAGCAGTATGGCTTGAAGTTAATTCCACCTCATATAGGTTATTAAACAAATTTTTTACCCTTAACGCATAGTATTTTTGAAAAGGGGATGCCATAAAACTTAATTTTTCGCTATTAAGTAAATGTTCACATTACAATTTACAAAATTGTATTAAATATACCTATTTTATTGTCGGAAATGAAAAAATATTAATATTTATTTAGCACCAATAAATATTAGTTTCAAAGCTTCTGAAAAATCGGTGGGTTCATAATGCAATAGTCTTTGTGCCTTTTGAATATTTAATCCGCCTTTTTTTGTTCTTATAACAGGTTCTTTAAAATTTTCACCCGTTACCGGTGTAACAAGTGTATTGGGTATTTTCAAAACTTCCAACATTTCAATAACCATTTGGTAAGGAGTTAAATAATTGAAACTGGAAATGTGAAAAACACCTGTTATGTTTTTTTGAATAATGCTATGTAGGCCCTTACAAAAATCCTCAATATAAGTTGGTGTTCGAAACTGGTCATTTACTATATTTACGGGTTTCCCTTTTCGCACTTGTTCTAAAATGGCGTGTAAAAAATCCTTTCTGACACCATCCATTGACTTCCCATAAACAAAACTTGGTCGAATAATTGTATATGGCAACCCACTTTCAATAACATGTTGTTCTGCCATTAATTTAGTAGATCCATAAAAATTAAGTGGATTTTTAGGATCATCTTCACAATGAGGCCCGTCTTCACCAAATACAAAATCGGTAGAAATATATATAAAATGCACGGGATGAGATAGCTTTTTCGCAGCTTGTAATAGCCTATCAGTTCCCAAAACATTCACTTCTAAAGCATTTTCACGATTGATATGGCATTCATCGGGTTTGCTTAACGCAGCGGCATGTACAATGATTGATGGAGCATACCATTCTACTATTTCATTGATTTTAGGGGCATCTGTTAAATTCATTACCCTATAATTGCTAGAATTAGAGGAGTGAACCAATTCGTGCCTACTTCCTGTTGCCAAAAAATTAATATTATTCTCCAAGCAATATTGCACCCAATGTGATCCCACAAATCCATTTGAACCGGTAATAAGAATTCTCATAATGCTTTTTTTTCAAACAAAACTCTGTATAGTTGTATTGTAAAATAACTTTAAAAAAATGGTTTTAAATAATGCATAATTTTTTTGACAAAAATCAACTATTCTTGATATTAAGCTGCCAATTGAAGCAAATAAAGATGGACAATATGAAACATAAATTAAACCTTTATTGGTTCGATGTTGATATGCGGCTAATTACTTACTTTTGCATCTTCCAATGAAAAAGCATTGTACTTTAAAAATTATTAAAAAAATCATACTTAGACGATAATTTTTCAATTTAAAATGACAGAGAAGAAAAAAGTTACAAAAATTGGTGTATTAACTTCCGGTGGCGATGCTCCCGGCATGAATGCTGCTATTAGAGCAGTAGTTAGAACTGGCATTTATTATGGTTTGGAGGTTTTTGGCATTATGCGAGGATATAATGGAATGTTAGAAGACGATATTGTGCCCATGAATAGTAGAAGTGTTGCAAACATTATACAACGGGGTGGTACTATTTTAAAAACTGCTCGTAGTAAAGATTTTTTTGAAACGGAGGGTAGAAAAAAAGCCTACGCCAATTTAAAAAAATATGGTATTGATGGATTGGTAATTATAGGTGGTGATGGTAGTTTTAGAGGAGCTCAAAAATTTGCTAATGAATTTGATATCCCTTGTATAGGCATTCCCGGTACTATTGATAAAGATATGGCTGGTACGGACTATACAATTGGTTTTGATACCGCTGTGAATACTGCTGTAGATGCAATTGATAAAATACGTGATACAATGGACGCCCACGACCGTTTATTTATTGTTGAGGTAATGGGGCGCGATGCCGGCTATATTGCCTTGCATAGTGGTATTGCAACAGGAGCTGAAAACATCTTAATACCTGAAACAAAAACTGATATTGAAGCCCTCATTCATTCATTAACAGAAAAAGAAAAAAGAAAAAAACTGGTAAACCTAATTGTTGTGGCTGAAGGAGAAGAATTTGGAGGTGCTGAAGAAATTGCAAAAGTTATTAAAGAACGTGTACCAACTGCCGATACACGTGTTTGCATTCTTGGCCATATTCAACGTGGAGGTGCTCCTAGCTGCCATGATCGTTTAGTTGCCAGCCACATGGGTTATTATGCCGTTGAAAGTTTATTGATTGGTCGCCACAATGTAATGGTTGGCGTAATTAACAATAAAATACATTACACTCCTTTAGATATGGCCGTTAAAGAACGGCAAGCCATTGGCCAGGAATGGATGAAAATTGTAAAAATTCTAGCATCATAAAATTAAGCTAAGCAAACAAACCTACCATATGTCAAAAAACATTCAAAAATACCTGTACACCAACATGAATAAAGAAGCAGGTATTGAACATGCTTATCATAGAACAAAAATTGTTGCCACAGTTGGCCCGGCCTGCAATACGTACGATAAATTGTTAGAATTGGTACAAGCAGGTGTTAATATTTTTCGATTAAATTTTTCTCATGGCACCCATGAAGACAAGCTAGAAGTAATTCAGCACATTCGTAAAATAAATGCAACACAGCCTTATAATATTGCCATTTTAGGCGATTTGCAAGGCCCTAAATTACGTGTCGGTGAAATTGAAAATGGTGGATTAGAAATTAAGACAGGTGATATACTTACATTTACCTCTAAAGAAAAAGTGGTTGGCACAAAAGAAAAAATTTATGTTTCCTATCCAAATCTGCATAATGATGTAGAAGTAGGTAACAAAATCTTAATTGATGACGGAAAAATTGAAGTGGTAGTTGATGCAATTACTGCCAATGGCGATGTTAAGGTTAAAGTTACTTATGGCGGTGTTTTATTACCCAAAAAAGGTGTGAACCTTCCTGACACTAAAATTTCATTACCGGCTATGACAGAAAAGGATATTGCCGATTTTGAATTTATTGTTGCCAATGAATTAGACTGGATTGCACTTTCATTTGTTAGAAAAGCTGAAGATATAATTGATTTAAAAAGAAGAGTAAACGAAAAGAAAAGTAAAATTAAAGTGATGGCAAAAATTGAAATGCCCTCTGCTTTAGTTGATCTGAGAAATATCGTTATTGAATCTGATGGAATAATGGTTGCACGTGGCGATTTGGGCGTTGAATTGCCGGTAGAAAAAGTTCCAATGGCGCAACGTGATATTATTCGTAAATGTATTCATAGGGCAAAACCTGTAATTGTTGCTACTCAAATGATGGAGAGCATGATGGACAGAGTTAAACCTAACCGAAGTGAAATTACCGATGTGGCAAACGCAGTTTTAGAAGGTGCTGATGCCGTTATGTTAAGTGGCGAAACTGCTACAGGCAACCACCCTAAATTGGTGGTTGAAACCATGCGAAAAATTATTACAGAGGTAGAGAATACGGAATATCGTTATAACCGTGAAGAAGATTTAAAACCTCAACCCCACTCACCCTCTTTTTTAAGTGATGCTGTTTGTTACAACGCATGTAAAATTGCTGAAGATGTAAACGCTCAAGCATTAATTGGAATGACACAAAGTGGTTATACCGCATTTATGTTGAGCAGTTACAGACCTAAAGCACCACTGTACATTTTCACTAAAGAACGTTCATTGGTAAACCAACTCAGTTTAAGTTGGGGTGTTCGTGCTTTTTATTATGGTGAAGAAGAAAGCCTGGATGATATCATCTTTGACCAAATTAATATTTTAAAAGAAAGAGGATTTATTAAAAGCAATGATGTAGTTGTTAATACAGGCAGTACACCAATTGACCAGCATTTACCAACCAATGTTTTGAAAGTTACTAAAATTGATTAATATGTTTTAAATCACTCATCATAAAAGATTCTTCGTTCGAAGAATCTTTTTTATTTTTAAGCAATTCATAAACATAACTTGCCATGCGAAAAATTTTATTTCTACTGCTAGTATTGCCTTTATTTTCAATTGCACAAAATGCTGACTCTATTTGGATTGTTCAAAACTATGTAAAAAAAGAAGTTTACATACCTATGCGTGATGGAGTAAAATTGTTTACTTCCATTTACATGCCAAAAGATAATACTGAAAAACATCCAATATTAATGACTCGCACACCTTATTCATGTGCCCCTTATGGTGAACATGAATATAGAAAGTTTTGGCGTAATCATTATAAAACATACCTGAAAGAAAACTTCATTATGGTTATACAAGATGTGAGAGGTAAATGGATGAGCGAAGGTGAATTCGTGAATATTAGACCTTATAATCCCGACAAAAAATCGAAGAATGATGTGGATGAAGCCTCTGATACTTATGATACAATTGATTGGCTAATTCACAACCTCGACAACAATAACGGTAACGTAGGAGTATTTGGTATTTCATATCCCGGATTTTATACAGCTATGGCTGCGCTGAGTAACCATCCTGCTTTAAAAGCAGTAAGCCCGCAAGCCCCCGTAACAGATTGGTTTATAGGCGACGATTTTCACCACAATGGAGCTTTTTTTGCAATGGATGCATTTGCTTTTTATTCTTCGTTTGGAAAACCACGGCCAAAACCCACTACCGTTAGCCCCACCCCTTTTAACTATCCCATTAAAGATAATTATAGGTTCTATTTAACCACAGGTGCGCTACCTAACTTAACCAAATTATTGGGTGATAGTGTTGCATTTTGGAATGACTTAATGAATCATCCTAACTATACTCAATGGTGGCAAGAAAGAAATGACAGAAACTTTATGCAACACATTTTACCAACCACTGCATCGTTAGTTGTAGGTGGCTTATTTGATGCGGAAGATTGCTTTGGTGCATGGAATTTATATAAAGCCATAGAATTAAAAGCCAAAAACAATAATAAATTAGTGATGGGCCCTTGGTATCATGGGCAATGGGCAAGCGGTGATGGCACCCATTTAGGAAACGTTTATTTTGATAGTAATACAGCTGATTGGTATGCTACCAATATTGAAATACCTTATTTCAATTATTATTTAAAAGGAACCGGAAGCATTGATAAAATTGCGGAAGCTAATATATTTTTTAGTGGTGAAAACAAATGGCATCAGTTCAATGTATGGCCGCCTGCCAACATTCAAACATCAAAACTTTATTTACAACAAAATGGAAAATTAAGTTTTGAGCCAGCTAAAACTTTCAATATCTCATTCTCGGAATATACAAGCGACCCCGAAAAGCCGGTACCGTATACAGACGGAGTGCATGAGTATAGAACTAGGGAATATATGACAGATGATCAACGTTTTGCAGCAGCTCGCCCGGACGTATTAGTATATGAAACACCTACTTTAACCAACGATGTAACTTTAGCAGGTCCCTTAACTGCACATTTAAATGTTAGTATATCAACAACAGATGCAGATTTTGTAGTGAAATTAATTGATGTTTTTCCGGAAGACTTTGAATACAACAATTCATCTACTTATCCTATGGGTGGCTATGAAATGTTGGTTAGAGGTGAAGTTATGCGAGGACGTTTTAGAAACAGTTTTGAAAAACCGGAACCTTTTAAGCCCAACACACCAACTATTGTTCAATACACTTTACCCGATGTTGCCCACACCTTTAAAAAGGGTCATAAAATAATGGTGCAAATTCAAAGTAGTTGGTTCCCGTTAGTGGATAGAAATCCGCAACAATTTGTAGATATATATCATGCTAAAGACAGCGATTTTAAAAAGGCCAATATTCGCATTTACAATAATGATTCATATTTATTGTTGCCTATTTTGCCTAGTAATAACTAAGCTATTTTACCAACCAATTATTAATATATAGTACCCAAACTAACGATTATGAAAAAATACTTGCCATTGTTATTCATGAGTTTTTTGCTTACAAAAACTATGTTAGCACAAAAAAATGTAGTATCAATTATACCCGAACCATCGAAAATGCAATTAAAAAAAGGTGTATTCAAATTAACACCTAACACTCCCATCATTGTTACTGATGATGGTGATTTAAACACGGCTCATTTTTTTAATGATTATCTATCAAAATATTATCATTTTAAACTATCCATTCAAAAAAACAGAAAAGCAGAAGGCATTATCTTTCAAACCAAAAAGTTTATTCAAGCACCGAATAATCCGGAATATTACAGTTTTCAATCTACCCCACATAACATTACCATTTCAGGCAATAGTTATGCAGGTACATTTTATGGAATGCAGACCCTTATTCAACTTTTACCTGTAAAAGCTAATAAACAATTAACTATAGCAGCAGTTTCAATTGAAGACGAACCACGATTTGCATATAGAGGCATGCATTTAGATGTTGGTCGCCACTTTTTTTCAGTTGATTTCATTAAACAATACATTGATTTAATTGCCCTGCATAAAATGAATACTTTTCATTGGCATTTAACAGAAGACCAAGGATGGCGAATAGAAATAAAACAGTATCCAAAATTAACAACGGTAGGGGCTTATCGTAACGGAACAATTATCGGACATGCACCCGGTACCGGCAACGATTGTATTCGTTATGGCGGCTTTTACACACAACAAGAAATTAAAGATATTGTACAATATGCTGCAAATCGTTTTATAACAGTAATCCCTGAAATTGAAATGCCCGGACATGCATCGGCTGCAATTGCTGCTTACCCTGAACTAAGTTGTTTTCCTGATAAGAATACGCCTACACCTGCCAATAAAAATTTATGGTGCGGCGATACCACTGGTAAACAGGTGCAACAAGGTTGGGGTGTTTTTGATGATGTTTTTTGCCCGTCAGAATATACTTTTCAATTCTTAGAAAATGTATTAAATGAAGTAATGGATTTATTCCCATCTAAATACATACATATTGGTGGCGATGAGTGCCCTAAAACTTATTGGAAAGCTTCTCCTTTTTGCCAACAATTAATGAAAGAGAAAGGATTGAAAGATGAACACGAACTACAGAGTTATTTCATCCATAGAATAGAAAAATATTTAAATAGTAAAGGCAGACAAATTATTGGCTGGGATGAAATTTTGGAAGGAGGGCTTGCCCCCAATGCAACGGTAATGAGTTGGCGTGGTGAAAAAGGTGGCATTGAAGCAGCACAACAGCATCATGATGTAATAATGACTCCGGGTGCTTGGTGTTATTTCGATCACAGTCAAAACAAACCAGAAGATTCCTTAACAATTGGTGGTTATACGACTGTAGAAAAAGTATATAGTTATAATCCAGTACCCAATAACTTAAATGCAGATGAAGCAAAATATATTTTGGGCGCTCAAGGAAATGTGTGGACAGAATACATGAAATATAACACTAAAGTAGAATACATGATTTTACCTCGTATGAGTGCATTAAGTGAAGTTTTGTGGACAAACCCTGATAAAAAAAATTGGAAAAACTTTGCAACAAAACTTCAATCTGAAACCAACAGGTTCCAACTCTGGAATGTGCATTTCAATGAAAAATGGCAACAAAACGCTAATTAAAGGTAAGAGCTGCAAACGTTTGCTTTTATTTTTCCGTTACAAAGTATAATTACTAAATTTAACCTGCAAAAAAACGCAAAATCATATTTTATGTCCACAACTACCAAACCACACAAATTCAACGTTGATTTAATTGACAGTTTTGAAAAAATTCCTGTTCAAATATTCGACAGTTCAGATGACGGTTCTTTATTTGTTGCCAGGGAAATTGCTTCATTAATTAAAGAAAAGCAAGCTAAAAATTTACCTTGTGTTTTAGGATTAGCTACCGGTGCCACTCCTATTCGCCTATATGCACATTTAGTTAATTTACATAAAACGGATGGATTAAGCTTTAAAAATGTTATTACATTTAATTTAGATGAATATTATCCCTTAGAAAGAGATGCTTTACAAAGCTATTGGAGTTATATGCATCGACATCTGTTTGACCATGTAGATATTCCAAAAGAAAATATTCATTTACCAAACGGCGAATTATCTAAAGAAGAAGCAAAAAAAGCTTGCGAAACGTATGAACAATTAATTGAAAATGCCGGTGGTATTGATTTACAAATTTTAGGAATTGGAGCCAATGGTCATATTGGTTTTAATGAGCCTGGGTCAAGTATCTATTCAAAAACAAGGTTGGTTTCGTTGGATAATACAACTCGTATTAATAATGCATATGAGTTTCAAAATATTTCTGAAGTTCCCAGAATGGCCATTACTATGGGCATTAGCACCATTTTAAAAGCCAAAAAAATTCTATTAATGGCCTGGGGTTCTAAAGCAAGTATAATAGCAAAAAGTGTTGAAGGCCAGGTTACTGAACAAATACCTGCCAGTATATTACAGCAACACAATAATTGCACTTTTATTCTTGATCATAATGCGGCAGCTGAATTAACCCGCATTAAATCTCCTTGGTTAACAGGTGAAGTTGAATGGACACCGAAAGTAATTAAACGTGCAGTTGTTAACATGGCACTTAAATTAAATAAGCCTGTATTAAGTTTAACCATGCACGACTATAATGAAAATGGCTTAAGTGATTTATTAGTTGAAAAGGGTGATGCTTACGACATTAACTTACAAGTTTATTATATGCTTCGTGATAGCATTACCGGATGGCCGGGAGGAAAACCCAATGTTCATATTCCGGGGCACCCTGAAAGAAGCACTCCTTATCCTAAAACCTGTTTAATATTTTCACCACACCCCGATGATGACATTATTAGCATGGGTGGAACATTTATGCGTTTACACGATCAAGGACACGATGTGCATGTAGGATATCAGGCAAGTGGCAACATAGCCGTTACAGATGAATTCGTTACCAGATTTTTAGACTTTGCAGTGGGTTTTGAAGAATTATTTGACATAGACAAGAAAAAAACCGAAGCTATATTGAGTGAAGCCAAACGATTTTTAGCTACTAAGAAAAAAAATGAAATAGATACCCAAGAAATTCGTTCAATAAAAGGATTAATTAGGCGCTGCGAAGCCAGAGCCACTTGTAGATATGTAGGTGTAGGTGACAGCAATGCACATTTTATGAATTTACCTTTTTATGAAACCGGAACCATTGAAAAAAATCCTTACACCGAAAAAGATGTGGAGATTACAATTGATTTATTGCAAAAGTTAAAACCGCATCAGGTATATTGTGCAGGAGATTTAGCCGATCCACATGGAACCCATAAAGTATGTTTAGATATAGTTTTAGAAAGTCTAAAACGCATTAAAGCTTCCGGTGAAAAATGGATTGAAGATTGTTGGTTATGGTTATATAAAGGAGCTTGGCAAGAATGGGATATTACCGAAATAGAAATGGCTATCCCCATGAGCCCCGATCAAGTAATGAAAAAAAGGTACGGAATTTTCATACATCAATCACAAAAAGATATGGTTCCCTTTCAGGGCTCAGATAGTCGTGAATTTTGGCAAAGAGCAGAAGACCGAAATGCAACTACAGCGCATTTATATGCAAGTTTAGGACTTACACAATATGCAGCTATGGAAGCTTTTGTTAGAATGCATTATTAAAATAAAACTTATCTTGCAGGGGTGAATAAGGAACAGAATTCATTGCCCTCAGTTTGGAAAAATGCCTGGCAACAGCCAACTTTTAAAGCCAAATTCTTAATTGGACTAGTAGTGTTGACAGGCATTTTAATCATATTTCCCTATTTTTTTCAATTTATTGAAAGTAGAGATGGCTTTGTATTGCCCGATAGAATATTGAACGATTTACCTGCAGTAAACTTGTCATTACCTATATTTTGCGTTATTTGGGCAATGGTTTTAATATTAATTATTGAAGCTGTTCGCGATCCTGAAATTTTTTTACTTTTTTTATGGGCCTATATTTTCTTAAATATATCAAGAATAACTACCATTAGCTTAATCCCCTTAAATCCACCAGATAATCTTATTACTTTAACTGACCCAATTAGTAACTATTTTTATGGCCCTAGTTTTATTACAAAAGACTTGTTTTATTCCGGTCATACTTCCACACAATTTCTAATATTTCTTGTATTGAAAAAATCCAAATTAAAAAACTTGGCGCTATTATCTACTATGTTAATTGGTTTAATGATACTAATTCAACACGTTCATTATACTATTGATGTTGTTATGGCGCCTTTTTTTGCTTTTTTGGTGTACAAATTAGCACAACATTGGATTTCACCCACATTCCAAAATAATTACGCTGAATAGTTTAAAAAGCTTCGCCTAGTTGCAAATAAAATCCCTGATTATTTCCTTGACCAATACCATAATCTAATCGTAAGTTTAATTTTTCATTTTTGGTCAATTGAATACGTAAACCACCACCATAGGCATATTTTAAACCATTCAAATTAAAATCATTGACACTTTTGCCAACTTCTCCACTACTACCAAATATTACCATACCCAATCTTTTATATATTGAAAAACGGTATTCAGATTGAAAAACGAAAGCTTGTTTATCGCGGTAACGTCCACTATAATAACCTCGCATACTATTTGCGCCACCTAAGGAGGCTAAACTTCGCAAAGGGATAGCATCACCAATATTTGAAAAGCTATATAACTGAAATGCAAAGACTTGCTTTGGTAATATTTGTAAGTATTTTCTTATATCTACAACAACATTCGTGTAATTAAATGAGGAACCTATTAAATTATCAAAATGGTTAAAATAAGCCTGAGCAAATACGCCTTTATTGGGTGCAAAAGCATCATTTCTATTATCGTAGGTAAAACTCATGCCCAAGCCACTTACAGTATATCCGTTCCTTCCTGCTATATTTTGTTTATCAAATAATCCTCCCTGAGTATATTGTATATTATATACATGTTGCATTTCGTATAATAATCCCCCAAAGAAATGATGACCTAAATGTCTCAGTAAATGCAAATTCACATAGTATTGATGAAAACTATAATTTTCTACTGACGAATCAGGTGAATTATTTCCTAAGCCCCAGAATTTATCGGGAAATGAACTGAAGGAAATTTGTTCATTTAGAATATATTTTTCGTTTTTAAAATATTCCGCTCCATTTATAGCAGCTACAAATTGCTGCTTCAAAGAGTATAACAAAATTGATTGTAAATTAGAAGTACGAGAAGTTGTATCAGATTTGGACAAATGAAATGTAGCAGATCCAGCCAAACCAAAAGACCAACTAGTTTCAATAGATTTTGCGATAACAGGAAAATAAAGTACCCTTTTTGAAAAAAGACTGTCCTTTTTACCCTCCTGTGCAAATAAAAAATGGGATATCAAACAATTTAGGGTTATTAGCAGTACAGTTTTTTTTAACATAGATAATCAGTAAATATAAGCGCAAATGCATTATTAAAAGAAAAGGCTACAAATTTGGAAGAATTAATTTATTTTTAGTTCACACTATAGTTACAATTTTATAATAATTAATTAACATTGCAGTTACTTTGATAAATGACCCTCGAATGAACAAATGGAATAGTAACTTTGAATTAGGTGATACTATTACTGTGGAGCAAATGGATTTTTTTGACAAACACGGTGTTATCGTGTTTCGAAATTTTTTAACTCCAGAAAAAGTATCCCTATATTTAAATGAATTAAGAAAGCTTGAGTATGCTTGGCTTACCGAAGGAAAAGAAAAAATTAATGGTATTCCTTTAAAATTTGGTAGGGATGAGCATAATAACAAAACCATTCAAAGGCTTTGTTTTACCTCTTTATTCAGTAGTCCTTTACACGAATTATTAGGTGATAACCGCCTAAAAGCTTTAATTAAATTATTGGGCAATTATGAAGGAAGAATTGCCGAAAATGAAAAAGATGGTTTAGTTATTAACAACTATATCAATACCCCTAACAGTACATTTACTCAAATGGGATGGCATACCGACAGCCCACGTGATTTGTTTTTAGGCCAAAAGATTATGCCAATGCTTAATGTTGGTATTCATTTAGATACCTGTTTATTTGAGAATGGTGGATTGCGAGTTTTGCCTGGTACACATAAACAAAACATTTTACAATTACTCTTCGGAAAGAAATATTTTGTTGACTACAGCGATGATCCAAAAGAAGTTGGTTTTGATATTTTTGCCGGCGATTTAACGGTTCATGATGGTCGCACCTGGCATAGAGTTAAACAATCACCATTAGTAGGTGAGGCCAGTAGAAGAAGAGTAATGTATGTGCCAATTATTACAGGCAAGTTTAAACCCAAGCATGAAAAAAGTAAAACCCCTTTTTACCACAGATTTACCAAAGTGGTACATCATTAACAAATTCAATGTGATACCTTATAAACTTCACATTATTTAAGTTGTTAGAAGTCTTTTATCCTTTAACTTCAAAGCATATGCATGGTTACTTTTTAATTACAGGTGCAAGCAAGGGCATTGGCAAAGCCATTGCTGAAATATTAGCAGCTGATAAAAACAATTTAATACTCATTGCCAGAAGTGAAGATATTTTAGCCAATTTAGCAGAAACACTTAAGCAGCAATACGCCATTGAGGTGCACTACTTAGTATGTGATTTAGCCAAAGAAAATGCAGCTGAAGATGTGTATAATTGGATAAAACTTAACCAATTCAATATTATCGGCTTAATCAATAATGCAGGTTATGGATTAAGTGGTGCATTTGACAAATATCCATTAATGCAGCATGAAGACATGATGCGTTTAAACATGTTTGCTCCTGTTCAATTAACTTATTTGCTATTGCCCTTGTTAAAACAGCAACCCAAAGCTTATATTCTAAATATTGCGAGTGCGGCAGCCTATCAGGCAGTGCCAGGTTTAACATTATATGCTGCTACAAAAGCATTCTTATTAAGCTATTCCAGAGGTTTGCAATATGAACTAAAAGATACAAATATTACAGTAACTGCGGTTTGTCCCGGGGCAACCGATACAGACTTTCCCAATAGGGCCCAAGTTGGAGAAAAAGCCCAAAAGGCTGCATCAAAACTCAATATGTCGGCTAATGAAGTAGCAAAACTTGCAATAAAAGCTATGTATGCAGAAAAGACAGAAGTTATAACCGGTTTTGTAAACAAGTTAGGGGCATTTTTTGCATGGCTACTTCCCAAAAAATGGGTTGAAAAAACAGCTGCAGGCATTTATAAAGAATAAATTTTTGTTGTTCCGTTTTGCTTTTAAGTATTAACCTACTATATTTGCAACCCAATTAATAAAATAATGGCCCCGTAGCTCAACTGAATAGAGCATTTGACTACGGATCAAAAGGTTTCAGGTTTGAATCCTGACGGGGTCACAAAAAACTGTAACTTTTTAGTTACAGTTTTTTTATTTATATATTATGCAACCTCTACCCATGTGTGGTCTGCTAACAATTGAACAGAAGCAATAAATTGTTTAAAAGGTCCAAAACCTGGCCCCCACTCTTTAGGGGCCACCAATGAAAGTAAATAATTCCCATCTTTCTTTTCGTATAAATGGTATACTTGACCAATTTGTGGTTTAAAATTTATTTGGGCATCATATATCATTAGGCTTAGCTCCTTTCGCTTTCGTATCTCTTGAGCTTGTCTTGCCAATAGTTCTATTTGTTGTTTAATCTGTTCCAACTGCATATTTGTTTGTTCTTCCATTGCAGTTAAAGCTTTATGTTTTATAACACCCTGCTTTGTAGGCTTTACCACTACACTGCCTACTGAAGAAGCATATGGTAACACACTCATTTGCTTGTAATATACTTCTTTATTCACAAAGGCATCTCCGTTAGGTCTAATTCCACTATTTTGCAGTGCTAAATAACCATTGGGTAAAATATTATGTTGAACAGTTAATACCAGTTGTTCATTTTTAAAAAAGTACGTAATAAAGTTTGACGAGTCAGGTATTTCAGCCTGTATAGTATCTGCTAATTCTTGGTATTCACATGGTTGTTTACTCCCATCGGGTATTACGGAAAATTGTGCATAATAAGCATCATTTTCATGCGTAATCCAGTTCATGCTTATTTGTAAAGCTTTTCCATTATCAGTTGTCTCAATTTTATAATGGCCGCTTTTAGGAACTATTCCAAATTCATAATTACATTTTTCGGGGAATAGTTGCCAGCTGGCTAAAAAATTATAGGCTTGTACCATAGTGCTGAATAATTAACTGCAAATATTACAATTCAACAATTAATTAGTTGATAATTTATAAAGCTACTTTAATAACTACTTTTTTCACCAAACATTTTTTCTGCAAAAAAATACCGGGCATATGTACATCGTGTGGGAAAAATACAGCAAACATACCCTCCATTAAAGTTGAATAAAATGAAGGTTGTGCATCATAAATGATGCAATCATTATTAATATCAATATGTTTTTGTTTGGGCATGGCCTCTAAAAAACCATGTCCAACTTGTTCATGGCCTTTAATAATGTAATGCACATCAGTATAAATTAAATGAGATTCCATATTTTCTTTCTCCGGCTCAAGTGTTTCATAACTATTTACTAATGCAAAAATTTTTGACCCATCAATTTCATATTTACCTTCAGATAAACTTTGCAAATTATTATTTTGCAGAAATTGAAAAGCTTTTAGCATTTGCGTTGAAAAATTATAATATTTCTGATTATGCAGGAAGTCTATAATCATAAAGTTTAATTTACTGTAACAAAATCAGGTTTTTTTATGTATTGGCTATTATATTTAAATTGAAGGTTTGTTTGCACACCAATATTCCAAGGCGACATTCCTACTGTTGTTCTTGGAAAATATTGAACCCTTAATTCTATAGTTCCAAAAACTAAGTTTTCATTTCTGGTTCTTACTCCACCACCCCAAGCAGTATAAACATCGCCATAACTAAACCCCTCGCCAATAGGTTTTAAGTAGGAAATATTCCCAAATGCAAATGGTGCAAAGCTAAACCCAAAAAACTTCCAAGTATTATAAAAAACTGATTCACAACTCCCGGTTGCTCTACTTGAACCATTGTATCCAATAATGTTGTTGAATGATGGAATACCAAATTGACTATTTACTCTTAAGGGTTCATTTAAAAAAGTATTGATTTGTTGGGTAAAACTTCCATTAATAAAATGTCGAACCAACCATCGGCTATTGCCCAACCTACGAAGGCGTGAGAATGACTCTAAGCTTGCTAAAAAACTAATGTCTTGAAAACTTCCATTATTAAAATATCCACCAAATTTTAGTTCATAATTAAAAAATGCCTGCTTAGGTGTTACTACATATTTCTGTAAATCAACCCCCGCATATGGACGTGTATACCCTTGTTTGTTAGTCCAACCAAACAATGCTGATAAATTATAACCAGCAGGAATATCTTCGTTTCTACCAAAACCATAAATAAAGTTGGTTCTGTAATAATCTTGTTTAAACCTTGTGAATGCACCTAAAACACTTACTAAATTGGCATATTGAAAATTATATTGTGTTTCATACAAGTTTGGAATTTCCAGAAAATCGTTCTTTACCAAACGAAGTGCAACAAAGTCTTTAGGTTTTCGCGAATTAGTTTCATGTAACAAACGTCTTGCAGAAACGTTATACCCGGCCCACATATCATAAGAAGCATACCTATATTTGAACATTTGATTGTACAATGAATCGCTTACATACTGATTGGTAGTGTAATGCAAAGATGCATTTAAAGAACCTGTCCACAATGCATAAGGGCTAACCAATGGTAAATCTAAAGAAGAATACACCTGAGTTTCTTCTCTTCTGCCACTATTAAATGCAGGAGCATTTCCTTGATAACCAACCGTAAAGTTGGCAAATGTACCGGCAATATTTCTTCGCAAATATTCACCACCAAAAGCATAACGAGTCCGCCGGGTTAAATCATATAAATTTTCAATTTTAACCCGTTGCCCATTCCCTAAAAAGTTTTCATCTTGTACTTCTGCATAAATACTCTGACCACTACCGCCATCGCCGGAACCACTTATTGGAAAAACATCTTTATAAAAAACCGTTAAATCAACTGAATCATAATCAGGAGAATTACCGGTAATAATAATTCGAGCATCTTGCAAATAAGGTTGGTCTCGTAAGTACCGTTCATTATCTGCTACTAAATAAGGCGACATGGGTTGTCCCTTCTTAAAAAATAAATTTTGGGATATGAAAGACTTTCTTGTTTTTAAATGAATTGAGTTACCAATCTCATCAAATAAATTTTTCTTTTTTAGTGTAGTGTCATTCACTGATTCGCCAAATCTCACGTCTACAATATGAATGTGTCTAATTATTGCACCATTGTATAAAGCAAATGGCGTAATATTATTTATGGTTACAATGGCTGTATCTTCCGGAGGAGGTGTACTATTAACAATACTTTTTACCAATTTTTCAAATAAACCTTTACGAGGAGTTAAAAATTGTAAAGTAGTATCTAACTGCGATTTTTTTTCTTGTGCAAAACAAAAATTACAGCTACATAACCAAATGCACACACATAGAATAAAGGGGCTTATTATATTATATTGGGTAAGCCGCATTGAAAGATTTTGGTGATTTTTAGCCAGGCAATATAACCATTTGAAAGTTAAGACAATTAATAAAGTTTGAAAAATTTATGAATGAATAAAATTTAAAAGCATTGTACATAAAAAAACTCCGAAATGATATTTCGGAGTTAAAATAAGCATTGCAGATCTATCATTTTACAATAAATCCCACACTAACATCACCCCATAATAAACTTACTTCACCCGATGGAGTAATAGTAAAAGTCATTCTTTCTGTGAAGGCATGCTTTAATGGTTTAACTGTAAAGCGCATAACATCATCTTTTTGATTGTATTCAGTGCCCCATTGATTCCAAGTTTTATTTAGAATAAAAGTCCATTCATCTTTTCCGGGGATACTGTATACGCTATACTTACCTGCCTTAAGCGATTTACCATCAATGGTAACATCCTTATTAATTTGAAATACCGTTGCTTCATTTGCACCGGTGCGCCATACTTGCCCATAAGGAGCAATCTCGTTGCCAAGGGTTCGCCCTTTAATAGCAGGTTGGCTATAATCAATTGTAATAGTTACTCCATTATGGGTAGTAACGGAAGCAGTAGCCGGCGGGCTAGGACGCTTGCTTTTGTCTTGTGCACATGCCTGAAAGGCAATGAATGATAAACTAAGTAATCCCATTAAAAAAATAGCTTTTTTCATATATTTTATTTTTGTTGAACAATTGGATAATGGTCAATAGTTTCAAAAACATTTCGAGGATCTTGTTTTAATAATTGAATGAATGCATTAAGCGAATCAACATACTGGGGCTTTGCAAACATTCTGTCATGTGCCAAAATAACCATCATGTTGGGTTGATTGGTATAACCAATATCAAATTTATTATTCACCTCTTTAGCTAATTCAGTAGCGCTTTGCTTAGGAGTATTACCTTTAATAAATTGCCATTCAACATCCCACCCAATAATTTTAAAACCTAAAGAATCTAATTTCCTTGCTACTTTTTCGCTTGTTTTAGGCCCGCGGAATTCCCCATTTCCTGCCCAAGTATTTCTACCGGGTAGACGTACTATTTTTAAAGGAATTTGCATATCCTGTTGCGCTTTCAAAATATCATTTACTGCACTATCAACATGCGTGTAATAAAAATTATAATTATCGCGAAAAGCATGAGTATAACTATGATTGGCTACTAAAAACTGTGGATATGATTTTTTTAAACTATCTAAAATTCTTTTGCGTAAAGGATCAATATCATAGTGCGCAGCTACAGAAAAGAAAGTAGCCTTTACACCTTGGTTACGGAATGTTTGAGCACAGTTTTGCGTACCCGGTGGTTGTGGTGAATCATCCCATGTTAGAAAAATATATCTTTTGGAACTGTCATATTTAATTGGAGTTCCGGGAACCATTGTATTGACAACTGTTTTGTTAGTAGTTGAATCGGAATTTTGAACAGGTTTTTTCCCATTATTACAAGAAAACAATAATAAACTGCCGGTAATAAAGCAGCCATTTAGCAGGTGTTTCATTAATTTCATAAATAAAAAAGTATTAATTTATTAGGTAACTTATAAAAACATGTAAATATATTTCATTACAATTTGTAACTATTGCTAAAGTTAATATGTGGATAGTTAAAAAAAAAGGCATAATTTTAGAACATTCGGTATTTAATAAAACTTTGGCTTATGACTATTAGTAGAAGAAATTTTTTAGTAAGCAGTTCAATGGCTGCATTAGGTACAATGGTTTTACCAAAATATGTAAATGCTTTTGGCAATACAAGCAAAATTGTAACCGGTATTCAACTTTATTCGGTACGTGATGACATGAAGGCCAATCCTTTACAAACCCTGCAACAATTAGCATCCATGGGCTATACACAGGTAGAACATGCCAATTATATTGATAGGAAATTTTATGGTTATTCTGCTAAAGCCTTTAAAAAAATACTAAGCAATCTGGGTATGAATATGCCTAGCGGCCACACAGTTTTAAAACCCGAACATTGGGATGCTGCAAAAAAAGATTTTACTAAAGAATGGAAACACACCATTGAAGATGCTGCCATTGTTGGGCAACAATATGTTATTAGCCCTTGGTTAGACGATTCCATGCGAACAAATGTGGATCAACTTAAAAATTATATGGATGTGTTTAATAAATGCGGGCAACTATGCAAACGCTGGGGTTTAAAGTTTGGTTATCATAACCATGATTTTGAGTTTAAAGAAATAACACCTGGCACCACCATTTATGATGTTATTCTTCAAAATACAGATCCCGCTTTAGTTACACAACAATTAGACATTGGCAACTTATATAATGGCAATGCTTCTGTTATGCCTATTTTAAATAAATATCCGGGCAGGTTTGCTTCTATGCATGTTAAAAACGAAATTCAATCGTCAGGAGGTAATGAACATTATGAAAGCAGCTTATTAAATAATGGTGTTGTGCCGGTGAAAGAAGCCATTGATTATGGAAAAGATAAAGGCGGCACTCATTTGTTCATTATTGAACAAGAGTCATACCAAGGAAAAGCGCCGCTTGATTGTGCAAAGGAAAATTTAGCCATTATGAAAACATGGGGCTATTAAAAAAGTGTTTTGTTAAGTTAATAATTCAATTAACTTAATCAAATAAATCGCTTGATAAATATCTGTCACCTCTGTCGCAAATAATACATACAATTAATCCTTTATCTAATTGAGCGGAAAGTTGTTCAGCAGCATATACAGCACCGCCACTGCTCATTCCGGCAAAAACTGCTTCCTCACGTGCTAAACGTTTGGTCATTGTTCTTGCATTTTGCTCTGAAACATCTATTAAAGCATCTACTCTATTTCTTTCAAAAATTTTGGGTAGATAAGCTTCTTGCCACTTGCGAATACCAGGAATTTTTGAACCTTCCGTCGGTTGGCATCCAATGATTTGCACTGAAGGATTTTGCTCTTTTAAATATCGTGATACACCCATAATAGTGCCCGTAGTACCCATTGATGAAACAAAATGTGTTACTTTACCCGCAGTATCACGCCAAATTTCGGGGCCGGTAGTTGCATAGTGCATTTTATAATTATCGGGATTAGCAAATTGATTTAGCATTAAATATCCCCCTTCTGCCACCCTTGCATTTGCATAATCAATTGCTCCTTCCATTGATTGTGCTTTGGGTGTAAGTGTAACCTTTGCACCATATGCCTGCATGGTCAATACCCTTTCGCGGGTAGCATCTTCAGGCATTACCAGTTCTATATCAACATTAAACAAACGAGCAATCATTGCCAATGCAATACCGGTATTGCCGCTGGTAGCTTCAATTAATTTCATACCGGGTTTAAGTTCACCACGTTCTAATGCCCCTTTTATCATACCGTATGCAGCACGATCTTTTACACTTCCACCCGGATTAGTGCCTTCTAACTTAGCAAAAATTTGAACATTTTTATTTTTTGAAATATGTTTCAATTCAATCAAAGGTGTATTACCTATAAAATCTAATAATCCTGCCATACATTTTATTTTGCCATTGCAAGTTAGAAAATGAGTGGATAAATCACACGTTAATTTTACTAATTAGCAAAATTTAATATTGGAATAAAAAAAGCCCGATGTGACAACATCAGGCATTTTTTATAATAATTATCATTGAGATTAATAACGATACATTTCGGCTTTAAATGGCCCTTCTTTGGTAATACCCAAATATTTAGCCTGAACTTCAGTTAGAGTATCTAAACGAACACCAATTTTACTTAAATGTAAACGAGCAACTTTTTCATCTAATACTTTAGGAAGCACATAAACTTTGTTTTCATATTTATTGGCATTATTCCAAAGTTCAATTTGCGCTAAAGTTTGATTAGTAAATGAAGCACTCATTACAAACGAAGGATGACCTGTAGCGCAACCTAAATTCACCAAACGGCCTTCAGCTAACACAATCACATCTTTGTTGTCAATGGTATATAAATCAACTTGAGGTTTAATGGTATTTTTAGTATGTCCATAGTTAGCATTTAACCATGCCATATCAATTTCAATATCAAAATGGCCAATATTACATACAATGGCTTTATCTTTCATTTTACGAAAATGGGGTTCCGTAATTAAATCGCGGCAACCTGAAGCAGTAACAATAATATCAGCTTCTTCAACAGCTTCAATCATGGGTTTTACTTCGTATCCGTCCATTGCCGCTTGTAATGCACATATTGGGTCAATTTCAGTAACAATAACACGGCAACCTGCACCACGTAATGAAGCAGCAGAACCTTTACCCACATCACCGTAACCTCCAACTACAGCTACTTTACCAGCCATCATAACATCAGTAGCACGACGAATAGCATCAACTAAACTTTCTTTACAGCCATACTTGTTATCGAATTTTGATTTGGTAACTGAATCATTTACATTAATGGCGGGAATTGGTAAAGTTCCTTTTTCCATTCTTTCATATAAGCGATGAACTCCTGTTGTAGTTTCTTCCGATAACCCACGAACATTTTTAACTAATTCAGGATATTTATCGAAAACGATATTGGTTAAATCACCACCATCGTCTAAAATCATATTCAAAGGTTTTTCTGCGCTACCAAAAAATAAAGTTTGTTCTATACACCATTCAGCCTCTTCAACAGTTTGACCTTTCCACGCAAACACACCAATACCGGCAGCAGCTATAGCAGCAGCAGCATGGTCTTGAGTTGAAAAAATATTACATGAACTCCATTTTACTTCAGCACCTAAAGCAACCAATGTTTCAATTAAAACTGCAGTTTGAATAGTCATGTGTAAACATCCGGCAATACGTGCACCTTTTAAAGGTTGAGAAGCACCATATTCAGCACGTAAAGCCATTAAGCCGGGCATTTCTGCTTCAGCTAATTTTATTTCTTTACGACCCCAATCAGCCAAGCTAATATCGGCCACTTTATAGGGTAATTTAAAATCAATAGCGTAGGTAGTAGATGACATAATATTTTATTTAGGATTGCAAAGATAACTTGGAAGCATAAATTTCCGAATTAAACCAATAATTTCAGGAAATATTTAAGAAATATAGGCGTTATTTAGTAAAATTTGCTAAAAAATAAAGACTATGCCGAAGCAAAAAGGACAAACTACCGATTATGAAATACCCAATGGATTAGATGCAGTAGATTTAGAAATTTTACGACTTTTGGAAACCAATGCCCGATTAACCATTAAAGAAATTGCAGACAAAGTTCATTTAAGTACATCACCAGTACACGAACGCATAAAAAAATTAGAACAAACCGGCGTTATTCAACAATATGTTACACTGTTAAATGCCGCAAAAATTAATAAAGGTTTATGGGTGATTTGTTATGTTTCATTAAAGCAACACAACAAAAATGCCGGATTGAAATTTATTAAGGCCATACAGGCAATGCCTGAAGTAAAAGAATGTTATAGTATTTCCGGAGAGTTTGATTTTATGTTAAAAGTGGCAGTTAAAAACATGGAAGATTACTATGATTTTCATGTCAATCAATTAAGTGAAGCAGAAAATATAGGGCATGTGCAAAGTGTTTTTGTAATGGGTGTAGTAAAGCAAACGCATACACTACTTTCATAATACAAGTAGTTATTTTATTAAAACGAAAGTTGCATTACATAATCATTCATAAAATAACCGTTACCAATGTCATTATCTTCTTCTCTAATTATTTGAAAACCCATTTTAGTATAAAAAGACAAAGCATTGTTGTGACGATTAACGTTCAATATTAAAGAAACTGCTCCCTTTGATTTTATTTCTTGAATAATATGATTCAATAAAAGTTTCCCTAAACCTGTACCCTGCGCTTCGGGTAAAACATATAATTTTTGAAGTTTAAATGCCTGAGGGCTAATTTCATTAAAAGCTGTAAAACCAATTATTTCATTTTCATTACCTGCTAATAAATATTGATAACCACTTTGAATTTGATGCTCCAGCTCGCTTGTATTATACATTAATTGAAGCATATAATTAATTTGAGCCTCGCTTAAAATAGCACCATAAGTGTTGGGCCAGGTTTTATATGCTATTTGCTGTATAATCGGCACATCATTAATTGTAGCCTGTTTAATTTTCACACTCATAAACCACCTTTATTTTTGTGCTCTTTTTTATGTTGAAAATATTTTTGAGTAAGCCATCTTCCGGCATAAGCACTTCCTGCACCAATAATAGCAGCTGTTAATACATCACTGGGATAATGTTCACCCAAATACAAACGTGAATAACCAACTGCAGTAGCCCAGGCAAAGGCAGGAACGGTAACATACCATTTTTTAAACGTCAATGCCAAAGCCGTTGCATTAGCAAATGCCAAAGAAACATGGCCTGAAGGCATAGAATACCCGGCTTCACTTGCATCATAAGGATGTACTAACTGTGGATAGGTAGTATAAGGCCTTGGACGGTTTACTGATAATTTTACTGCTTCGGCCAAAGCTGCAGATATGATTACACTTCCACCAACCGCATATGCCTGCTGCCGTAAAGATTGATTATTTTTTATGGTGGCATACAACCAAATTCCTGCAGGAACGCCTACACTTAAAGGATAAGCAGAACTGGTTGCCCCTCTCCACACAATACTATTGGGTTGATTAGGATTGAGCCTAGTTAACAAATCAATATCAACATTTTGGGCATAACTGCTTAACATTGCTCCTAATAACAGAAATAAAAAAAATAATTTTTTCATGCCGCTTTACTTTGTTGCTTTTACTGTAATGATTTCAAAGACTCTTCAATTGTTTGAATACGTGCCAAGGCATCAGCTTTTTTCTTTTGTTCCATAGCCACTACAGTAGGCGAAGCGTTTTGTACAAACTTTTCATTATTCAATTTCTTCTCAACACTTTGTAAAAAATTCATTTGATAAGCCAAGTCCTTCAACAAATTTTCTTTTAAAGCAGTATTATCAATAGCTGTAGTTGATACAATGTATAATTTATGCGTTTCAATAGCTACCACAATGCTGTTAGCTATTGTATTATTTACTATTTGAAAGCTAGAAGCATTTACTTGTTTTGAGATAATGGATTGAATATTATTAAAAACAGGTGCGTTGGGAGTTTCTACAAATAATTCTATAGCATCTTTAGGCTTAATATTATTTTTTACTCTTGCTTCGCGAATGGCAGTTATTACTTGCTTTAATAATTCACCCTCTTCCAAAACTTTTTGATTGTGTTGTGTAATGGGTAACATTAGTTTTATACATAAGTCACTATTCCGGTTAGCTAACTGATGATAAATTTCTTCAGTAATAAAAGGCATGAAGGGGTGCAACAATTGTAATAATACATCAAAATATTCAATTGTTTTTGCATGTACTTTTTTAGAAATGGGCTGTTCAAATCCGGGCTTAACCCATTCTAAATACCAACTACAAAAATCATCCCATATTAATGAGTAAATAACTTTTAATGCCTCACTGAGTTTAAATTGTTGCATTAAAGATTCCACTTCTTGCTGCACTTGTGCCAATCGGTTTTCAAACAATTGCAGCGCAAATGTGGTATCGTTGGTATTTATTTCATTATCGGAAATCCTTGCTTCCCACAACTTTACTAGTTTAAGGGCATTCCAAATTTTATTGTTAAAATTTCTACCTTGTTCCAAACTGGCTTCATCAAACAAAATATCATTACCTGCAGGTGAAGCAATCATAATTCCAAACCTAACGGCATCGGCACCATAAGTATCAATTAATCCTAATAAATCGGGTGAATTTCCCAGGCTTTTACTCATCTTTCTCCCCAATTTATCACGTACAATACCCGTAAAATATACGTTTTTAAATGGCAGTTGATTCATAAATTCATAACCGGCCATTATCATTCGTGCTACCCAAAAGAAAATGATTTCAGGCGCAGTTACCAATGTATTGGTTGGGTAATAATATTGAACGTCAGCATTATTCGGTTGGCTTAATCCCTTAAAAACTTCAAAAGGCCATAACCAAGAAGAAAACCAGGTATCTAAACAATCTTCATCTTGATGAATTTGCTGTAAGGTTAATTGGGGATTATTTTTTTGCAATTCAATTAATGCCTCTTCAGCAGTTGCTGCAACAGCATAATTTCCCGAAGCATCATACCATGCAGGAATGCGATGCCCCCACCATAATTGACGGCTAATACACCAATCCTTAATATTACTCATCCAATGGTTGTATAAGTTTTTAAACTTTGCCGGATGGAAAGCAATATCATTCTCCATTACTGCCTGCAATGCAGGTACAGCAAGTTCTTTCATCTTTACCCACCATTGCAAACTTAAACGTGGTTCAACAACAGCATCTGTTCTTTCTGAATATCCAACTTCACTGGTATAATCTTCAACTTTTACAATATGGTTAGCTTCTGTTAATTTTTCTACTAATAATTTTCTGGCTTCAAAACGATCTAAGCCCACCCCTATTTGCGCTAGTTCATTTAATGTACCATCATCATTCAAAATATCAATAATAGGTAATTTATGTTTTATACCTAAGGCATAGTCGTTGGCATCGTGAGCAGGGGTAATTTTTAAAGCACCGGTTCCAAAATCCATTGCTACATACTCATCAGTAATAATGGGTATTTCTCTATGAATTAAAGGAACAAAGACAGTTTTACCATGTAAATGTTTATAACGCTCATCATTCGGGTGTACACAAATTGCAACATCACCCATAATGGTTTCTGGCCTTACTGTTGCAATCGTAATATATTCATTTGCTGCTGTACTATTATTAATAGCGTAGCGGATGTAGTATAATTTTTGGTGTGTTTCTTTTCTAATTACTTCTTCATCACTCAATGCAGTTTTAGCTTTTACATCCCAATGTATCATTCTTTGACCACGATAGATATACCCTTTTTTATACAAGTCAATAAAAACTTGTATTACAGATTGGTAATAATCATCGTCCATAGTAAAACTGGTTCTATTCCAATCAACACTGCAACCCAGTTTTTTTAGTTGCTCTAAAATTATACCTCCATATTTTTCTTTCCATTCCCAAGCGTATTCTAAAAATTTTTCACGAGATAGAGATGATTTAGCAATACCTTTTTCCCGAAGCATGGCCACCACCTTTGCTTCTGTGGCAATAGAAGCATGGTCTGTACCCGGAACCCAACAGGCATTTTTGCCCTGCATTCGCGCTCTGCGTATTAAAATATCCTGAATAGTATTATTTAAACAATGCCCCATATGTAATACACCAGTAACATTTGGCGGAGGCATTACTACGGTATAAGGCTCACGTTCGTCGGGCAAACTATTAAAATAGCCTTTTTGTAGCCAATATTGATACCATTTGTTTTCAATTTCGGTAGGAATAAAATTTTTACTTAATTCAGACATAAGTTAGTTACATTGAAATGCTGCAAAAGTAAGGAATTGCAACGGCCATCGGTTAGTTATTCAACGGAATTTGATGCGAAGTTTAAAAAATAGTAATTTCACCCTCACATGTTTGCAATTGTTGATATTGAAACTACCGGAGGGCATGCACACAATGGTGGCATTACAGAAATTGCTATTGTGTTATTTGATGGTAAAAAAATTGAAGGGGTTTACGAAACTTTGATTAATCCGCAAATGCCCATTCAGCCCTTTGTACAAACACTTACCGGAATAACCAATGCAATGGTAGCCAACGCACCCCTATTTTCGGCTGTTGCACCACATATTTATCATTTATTAAAAGAACGCATTTTCGTAGCACACAACGTAAATTTTGATTATGCTTTTGTAAAACAACATTTAAATATCTGTGGAATTGAATTAAACACACAAAAGCTGTGCACCATTCGTTTATCGAGAAAAATTTTTCCGGGGTTACCCAAATATGGATTAGGAAGTATTTGTGAAACGCTTCAAATTAATCATAGTCAGCAACATCGAGCATCCGGCGATGCTTTAGCAACTACCGAATTATTCAAGCTGTTAATACAAAACGATAAAAGTGGTTACTTACAAAAAATGATGAAAGGCAGATCAATTGCTACCTATTTACCACCCCATATTCCTGAAGAACAATTTATTAATATTCCGGACAAACCAGGCGTATATTATTTTTATAACCAGCAAAAAAAAATTATATACGTTGGTAAAGCCAAGAATTTAAAAAAAAGAGTAACACAACATTTTGCTAACAATAAAACCACCGCACAAAAACAAGCTTTTTTACGAGAAATATATGCCATTGAGTTTAATGTTTGCAGTAGCGAATTTACTGCTGCAATATTGGAGAGTATTGAAATAAAAAAAAGGTGGCCGAAATATAATAAAAGCCAAAAATTTAAAGAACAAAAATTTGGTTTATACCATTTTATTGACAACAAAGGCTATGAACGCCTGGCTATTGATAAATGGAAGAAACAATTAAATCCTTTAGCAGCATTTAGTTATATAACTGAGGCGAATAATTGTTTGTGGAGCCTAATTAACAAATTTCAACTGGTTCCCTACTTATGTTTTTTAGATAAAAATGAACCTGCAAATCCTTTACCTGAAGCAATGGAATACAATATAAGAGTAAAAGATGCCATTCAATCTTTGGAAGCAGAAGCGATTACTTGTTCTATAAAAGATGGCTCACATTACATTTTAATTGAAAAAGGTATGTTTACCGGTATGGGTATGTTACAAAATGAACCTGAACCACCCCAATTAACAGTTGAAATGCTTAAAAATACATTAACACCTTATCCTGAAAATGATGTTATTAAACACCTCATTCAACAATATATCCGCAATTACCCCGAGCAAGTTATTTACTTCAACAACTAGGCATTAAATAATCTAATGCTATTTTAAAAATTTTTTTTTAGCCTGCAGCGATTATATTCGCTGCCCAAATTCAAATATTTTATTAAATATTTTATGTATGTTACCAGATAATATCAATGCATTAGTGGCAGCTAATGTACAAATAAGTATAAATCAAATAAATTCCGTTATAACCCTTTTAAGTGAAGGGGCAACGATACCCTTTATTGCACGATATAGAAAAGATAAAACCGGGGGGTTAGATGAGGTGCAAATTGAAAAAATTCAAGATGAACATAAACGTTTACAACAGTTTTTTCAATTAAAAGCAAGCATTGAAAAAAGTATAACCGAGCAGGGTAAAATGACGGAAGCACTGCAAGAGCAATTAAACAAAGCCACTACCGTTGCAACGCTAGAAGATATTTATCTCCCTTATAAACCCAAGCGTAAAACCAAAGCTCAAACAGCAAAAGAAAATGGTCTTGAACCATTGGCGCTTCAAATTTTAGAGCAGCAAAATATTGATGTAGAAACCGTAGCTAAAAATTTCATTAATGAAGCTATAACTGATGCTGCTAGCGCATTACAAGGCGCAAGAGATATTATTGCAGAAAGTATAAATGAAGATGCCGGCATACGAGCCAAACTTCGGCACTTATTTGAGCAAAAAGCTTTGTTTCAAAGTAAAGTATTAACAGGCAAGGAAACAGAAGGTATTAAATTTAAAGATTACTTCGATTTTCAGGAGCCGGTAACCACCATTCCTTCACACAGAATTTTAGCTATTTTAAGAGGGTTTTTAGAAGGATTTTTAAGGATTAGTATTGCCCCAAATGAAGAAGAAGCCATAGCAATTATTGAAGAACAATTTATTACCAATTATGGCAATGCTGCTGTTGAACAAGTAAAAAAAGCCATTAAAGATGCTTACAAAAGACTTTTACAACCAAGCTTAGAAACAGAATTGCGTTCAGCATTAAAACAAAAAGCTGATGAAGAAGCAATTCAAGTGTTTGCAGAAAATTTAAAGCAATTATTATTAAGTGCACCTTTAGGCGGTAAAAGAATTTTAGCAATTGACCCCGGATATAGAACAGGTTGTAAAGTAGTTTGTCTTGATGAGACAGGCGCATTGCTTCATCACGATTTAATTTTTGTTCATGAAAGCAACAAACTACAACAAAGCAGTGCCGTTGTTTTGCATTTAATTGAGAAATTTAAGATAGCTGCTTTTGCTATTGGCGATGGTACTGCAGGGCGAGAAACTGAGCAATTCATAAAATCATTAAATACCGGCTTACCTGTATTTTTAGTAAATGAAGATGGCGCATCGGTATATTCTGCTTCTGAAATTGCCCGAGAAGAATTTGGCGATTACGATGTAACAGTAAGAGGGTCTGTTAGTATTGGAAGACGTTTAATGGATCCATTAGCAGAATTAGTAAAAATTGACCCAAAAAGCATTGGTGTTGGTCAATATCAACATGATGTAAATCAATTCCGGCTAAAAGAAAAATTAGACCAAACAGTAGTTAATTGTGTGAATGCGGTTGGCGTAAATATTAATACTGCCAGCAAACATTTATTAAGTTATGTAAGTGGAATTGGGCCAACATTAGCTGCACAAATTATTGAATACCGAAATAGTATTGGTAAGTTTACTAATAGGAAGCAAATTTTAAGTGTACCACGCTTAGGACAAAAAACCTTTGAGCAATGTGCCGGTTTTTTGCGTATTAAAGATGGAGAAAATCCCTTAGATGCTAGTGCTGTCCATCCGGAAGCATACCATATTGCCGAAGCCATTGCGAACGATTTACAAACCAATGTGCAACAACTGATTGGGAACGAAACTTTATTAAATAAAGTAAAACCTGAAAAATACGTATCAGAAACAATTGGAACATTGACTATTCAAGATATTTTGAATGAATTGAAAAAACCCGGGTTAGACCCCAGAAATGAAATTGAACAATTTGAATTTGCCGGCATTTATAGTATTGAAGATGTAAAGCCGGGCGATATTCTACCCGGAATTGTTACTAATATTACTCGCTTTGGCGCATTTGTTGATATTGGTGTGAAACAAGATGGTTTAGTGCATGTTAGCGAAATTGCCAATCGTTATATAGCTGACCCTTCAGAGGCACTAAAATTAAACGATAAAGTAAAAGTAAAAGTTTTGGAAGTTGATGTAGTTAGAAAAAGAATTGCACTTTCCATTAAACAAGCTGCAGCTCCAGGTGATAAAACAAAAAAGCCAACACCATCCCATAAAAAAACGGAAGCAGATTTAAGCAATATGAGTGTTGAAGATGCACTCTCGGCATTAAAAAAGAAATTTGGTAAATAAAAAAAGTGCGACTGTAATGCATAAGCTAAAACAGTCGCACTTAAATTAGAAAGCACTTCACGTATTAGTTACTCTCCGAAAAGGGTAGCGGGAATTGTTTCCAAATATGATCGGTAGGTCTATCTAAAGGCAAAGTACTTAGTAAATTATACCTACGCACATCTACCCAACGATAGCCCTCATAAAACAAAGAAAACCTTCTTTGCTTCAACATTTCTGTAATTAAGGCCGATTGGGTAAGCGGGCCACTGTAATTAGGTAGGTTGTGTCCGTTGCGAATAATATTAATTGCAGTTTGAGCATCAGATAAAGCATTGGTTTGAATTTTTGCTTCTGCATAAATTAATATCAATTCTTCATTACGAATAATAGACACAGGATCAGTATTGGTTTTGAAAATTGCCACATCGTAGTTACTAGTTAAACCACTTTGTGTAGCAGGAGAATTACGTAAAGCAACTTTATTAATTCTATCATCACCTGGTTCAATATCTGTAACATAAGATGGTTGCGCCAAACGATTTTCACCGGTATTATTCAATGGTAAATACAAGGGATTTAATTGATCGCCTGATGCTGTTGAAAATACATGATTAACACCGGTATAAAAATTACCATTTAAATTAAAGAAGGAAGCATTTAAGTCTGTTAAGGCCGCTGTCCAATTTTGTTGATACACATCTACCCTTGCAGCCAAAGCACGATTAAACTGAATTAAACCACTTGCAGTATTAAAACCGGAAAAGCCTGATGATAAATTAAATATAACATCACTACCGGTTAGGTCTGCCTGACCCTGATTCAATAAATTGCTTATGGCAGTTAGCGCATCACTTAAACCAACAATTGGGCCTAACTTATTATAATCAGCAACATCAACCCTTATGCCATTCTCATAGGTTAAATTCAAATTCAATAAAAGTTGATAAGCAATAATTGTTTTAGCAAAACCAGTGTAAGCTTTGCGCTGAGCATCTGTTACATAAGTTGAATTTGTAGCGGCCTGAATTAAAATGTATGCATTGCGAATGGTATTATACCTCGAACCCCAAGGATTGGTGAGATAAAATGTATTATTATCCAATATAGCATTACCTGCACCCAATAAATCAGAAGTATAACGCGGTTCAGAACCTGAGAATCGGTAACCTTCGCGACCAATCATACTTACTACATCTAAATAAATAGCAATATTATTGCGCATACCCGATTCTGTTCCAGTAACCAAATTATTCAATTCACTAATGGTTGGATCACTTGTTATTTGTTGAGATGTAGGGCCGTTCAAATATGGGATAGGTTCTTTCTTACATGCAGTATTCATTAGCAAACTGATGCTAATTAGCAATACTGAAAATTTAAAAGTTTTCATATATAAATAGTTTTATTTTTAAAATGATATAGCAACATGAAATTGAACACGTTTTGAAGTTGGGAAAGGTGTAACATCAACACCTGATGAAAAACCAACTCCAAAGTTAGATACCTCAGGATCGTAACCAACATAAGGTGTAATCACAAATAAGTTATTGGCCGATACACCTAATTGTATGCGTTCAATATTCTTAATACGATAAGGAACAGTATAATACAACCCTATTTCTCTAAATTTAACAAAGCTGGCATTTTGTACAAAGGGTTTTGAAGAAACACCTAATGCCGCAATACGATTTTCTCCTGCTGTTTTACCATTACTTTGCATCACATCAAAGTCGGGACTAGTTCCACCTAAATCGGTTAATAGCTGTGTTAAATTAATAACATCACCACCTTGTTTCCAGTGAATTAAGAAACGCAAAGACCAGTTTTTATGGATTGTAAAATCGTTTAAAAAGTTCATTTGAAAAGTAGGTTCAGCATCTCCTAATTTGCCAATACCACCATTGCCATTTAAACCTACTATTTGAGTTGCAGAAGCCCCTTGTTGAATAAAGTAAGTACCTAAAGTTGTACCAAATGCTCCTAGTGGGAATGCGGGAATAGTCAATTGTGTAATCAAAGAACGATTCAACCAAAAGTTAGTAGTGGAAGTCCATCTGAAATTTTTTCCTTCAAAAGGTATTGCTTTCAAACTCAACTCAACACCTCTGTTTCTTAAACTACCTGCATTTAAATACTTTGTAGTAAAACCAGTTGAAGCAGGTACCTGCCCTTGCATTAATAAATCTTTTACTACTTTATTATAGAAGGTTGCTTCCAGGCTTAATCTTCCTTCTAAAACACTAACATCAACCCCGGCTTCTAATTCTGTTTGTCGTTCAGAACCTATGCTTCCATCACCCAAAGTAGTTGAAACCAATGAACCGGGATAACCACCAATATTCGAAGAATTTAAAGGCGTAAAACGGCTAATGTAAGCAGGGAAATTACTTGACTCACCATACGCTACCCTTAGTTTTAAATCGTTGATAGTTTTACTCTTCCAAAAATTCATTTTTGATAAATTCCATGCCACATTGGCTTTTGGATAAGTAAAATATTTTTTATAATCACCATTATTGGTTGATTGATCAAAACGTAAACCTGCAGTAATGTTTAAGTAGTTTTTAAATGCAAATTCTTCCTGCACAAAAACACCATCATTTTTATATTGAGTTCTAAATTGAGAAACATTTATAGCTCCCGCCTGATCGAGATTGGTTTGAATACCGATTAACTGTGTAGCAACATTTAGTATGTTATCGTATTTACCATATTCATGTGTTAAACCTGCTGTGGTAACAAACGATAAATCATCTGCCGGCTTATAGGAGTTTACTAAAAATCCTGCCCAGTTAGTATTTACATTATTCGTCATACCCTGTATACTGTGTCCCTTTGTTGTATTAACTTCAAATTGTAAAATAGAAGGGAATACGGCTGTTGTTTTTAAGTTGTAGTAATCTAATCCACCTCTTGCAATAATGCGAGTAGTCATTTTATTAGACTGTTGAATAATCGCATCCAAATTAACACCACCAATATAACGATTGGTTAATTCATTATTTGTCATTAAATCACGAGTTTGTAATGGATTAGATGCTGCATAAGGATTGTTGGGATAATTACCATTTGCATCGGGAAATAATTGTGCAAAAGAAGGTGTAGATGAGAGTGCTACTCCAAAACTTACGCCTGCATTATCATTATTAGTTAATCCTCTGTCGGCAGAAGAATTTATAAAAGTTGAACTATAACTTAGTTTTATTTTATCACTAATGCGATGATCAATATTCACACGTAAAGAATTGTTTGCGTAGCCTGTACGTTTAATAATGCCATCTTCTTTACGTAACCCACCTGCTAAATAAAAAGTTGTTTTTTCGTTACCACCACTAATAGATAAACGAGAGTCACGAATAAATCCTTTTTGACCATACATTTCTTTCTCATAATCGTATAATTTTCCTGCAGCTTTTGCAGAGTCATAAGCTGCAACATCCCAGCCTTGTGATTGTACGATTGCATCAGTTAATGGACGTTGTCCCAAGTATCTTATAATTGAGTTGAAACCCACATCTTGCGAAAAATTAAACCTTGTTTTACCTGCTCTCCCTCTTTTCGTTGTAATAATTACAACACCTGCTGCTGCTTGTGCTCCATAAATACTAGCAGCCGAAGCACCTTTTAATACTTCAACACTTTGAATATCTTCTGGGTTTAAATCGGCAATTCTATTTGAAGCGTTATCCTGATTAGAAGAATTTCCGGCTGCAGCAGCCGCTGTAACAGCATTTAACCCTGCTGATGTAGCTGTATTATTTACAATAACTCCATCTACTACAAACAACGGTTGTGAGTTGCCGAAAATAGTAGTTACTCCTCTTAATTTTATGGATGTACCCCCACCCGGAGCACCTGAATTAGCGATTATATTAGCACCCACCACTTTACCATTTAATGCCGCATCAAAAGTTTGGGCTGGTGCAGTACCGGCTAATTCTTGTGCGCCAATTACTGCTACGGCATTGGCAGCATTACTGCGTTTTACAGTTGTGGCCAAACCAGTTACCACAACCTCATCTAATCGAGCATAATCCTCTTTCAAAGCCACATTAAATGATGTTGTTTCATTGGTTATTTTAAAACTTTGGGTTCTATATCCAGTAAAACTTATTTCAATTGTAGCTCCAACAGACACTTTTAATGAAAAATGTCCCTCTGCATCACTCAGTGTACCCGTTTGTGTACCTTTTACGGAAATGTTAGCTCCAGCCACAGGATTTCCATTTTGATCAATAACTTTTCCGGAAATATTTTTTTGTTGAGCTATAGCCAAAGCCGGCAATAGCAGTAGCAGCCAACATAATAGCTGCAATCGTTTTTTCATCTGCATAAATGTAGTTTTGGTTTAATAATTAGTTAAGCAACATTGTAATTTAATTAAAATTTCATAAAACTAACGCTTGTTTTATAATCTCATTAAATAGTATTAAATGCGTTTAACAGTTATTGCATATATTAAAAATTAAAATTTTTCGATTATTGCTATTATGCACAATTTTGCGCCATGCATTTACAAAAGAAAGATGTGATTTTAATGGCCATCTGCACCGGCTTAATCGTTGCCAACATCTATTATATTCAACCATTAATTGTATTAATTGCCCACTCTTTTCATGTACCTGAAAATATAGCAGGAAGTACAACTTATCTTACGCAAGCAGGCTATGCAGCAGGTTTATTGATTTTGGTTCCACTCGGCGATATGATTGAACGAAGAAAACAAATCATAGCTACTACCCTTTTAGCAATTATCGCTTTGGTTGGTGTAGCCACAGCACAAAGTTTTATTGCATTACAAATCAGTTGCTTTTTTGTAGGGGTTGGTTCAATTGTACCTCAATTAATTTTGCCATTGGCTGCAACACTTTCCGATCCTAATCAACGAGGTAAAGTAGTTGGCACAGTAATGAGTGGACTTTTAGTGGGAATTTTACTTTCGCGTACATTAAGTGGTGCAGTGGCTGAATGGATGGGCTGGCGTAGCATGTTTTGGATAGCTGCCATTTTATGTTCTTTTTTGGCCATTTTTATGCAAAAGCGATTTCCCAAAAATCATGTTTCGTTTCAGGGGCATTACGGACATTTAATGCATTCTTTAATTCAATTAATTAAAACACAACCTGTTTTAAGAGAAGCTACAGCTATTAATATGTGCTGTTTTGCAGTATTTGGTAGTTTTTGGACAACCATGGTTTTGCATTTATCAAATGCTCCCTTTCATTATGCATCTCATCAAATTGGTTTATTTGGAATTGCAGGGGCTGCCGGTGCTATTACTGCTCCTTTTGTTGGTAAACTAGGCGATAAAGGTTCACCGAGAAAAACCATTAAAATGGGTTTATCTTTATTCTTAATAAGTATTGCAGTACTGTATTTGGGAAGAGATAGTTTGTGGTTTATGATTTTAGGTACCATCTTAATTGACATAGCCCAACAATCAGTTCATGTTACCAATCAAACCCGGGTATATGCACTTTTGCCGGAAGCTCGTAATCGTTTGAATACTGTATTTATGAGCATGAGTTTTGTAGGTACTACTTTAGGTTCTGCCTTAGGTTTGTATTTATGGAAATTGGCGGCTTGGCATGGTGTTATGATAGGCTCCATTACCTTAGTTTGTTTTGCCTGGATTATTTTTATGAGTACACTGCCTAAGAAAATAGCAATTTCAAAAGCAATTTCATAAAAGCATATTTGTAATATAGCAGGAATATTTGTACTAGTATAAAAACATCCCATCTTTTTCAACGATTCTATTTCGCGCTTCTTAAGAAAAAAATTACTCCATTCTATAATAGATGTTATAGCTTATTTGGGCATTTAAATGAATGGAACATTGTAGCGAATTAGCATTCATTAAATACAAATTGCTATTTTAACATCAAGCTAATTTTCATTTACTGAATTACGATATATGATGAAAATCTTAATAAATCAGTAAAAATAAAAAAGCCCCTTTCAATTTTCATTAAGAGGGGCAATTTGTAAACGTTGGAATAGAAATGGTTAGTAATTAATGCTTCTTCAGTTTTACAAAGTATATAATGGTATTATGCATCAAATCGTTTGATATACTTACCTCTGTACGTTTGCCGGTATCGTCAGTAATAACCATTAACGCTGAGTTTGGTGGTATTTCTCCCAAATTCTCTGCAAAGAATATCATTTCATTGCGTTTTTCGTTAGGCTCAACAGGCACTTTGAAGGTAATGGCTTTATCTGTTTTTAACTCTTGTTTGTACACAATAATTTCTGAATTATAAATAACCGATACACTATCGTGATCATAAGTGCCATTATCATATAAATCAACGTGCACAGAATCTGATGTTGTATATACTGTAAACACCTGATTAATTGAACGATGATTGATAGCTGTTAATAATAGCCTGCTCTTAATTTCAGAAATAGAATCAAGCGTTGCTATCTTTCTATCCTTTTGTTGCAGTTCATTTTCCAGATGAGTCGGCATAGTTTGATTAACTACTTTATTATTGTTTGTTACAACTGGTTTTGACACGTATGGATTATTAGCAGCAGCATTCTGTTTTGCATTCTTTTCTCTGGCAGCAGCCTTACGCGCCTCTTTTTCAGCCTGCAATCTCGCTTTACGTTCAGCAGCAGCTCTAGCTTTCTCTTCACGTCTTAAACGAGCAGCTTCAGCTTCTTGTTGTTGTTTTAAACGTTTTTGTTCTCTTAATTCAGCTAAATGTTCTGCTCTTGCTCTTGCTTTTTCTTCACGCAATAACTGTTTCTCTGCTTTTAAATTGTTATTAGCCTTTGTAGTAGGTTCATCAGGAATATATCTGAATGGACGACGGCCATTTGTAATATCATCTAATATTTGATCAATATCCAACTCTTTTCCTGAAGGAACCCATTTCGGATTTTTAGCCTTGGTAACTATAATATCGGAGCGACGATTTATAATTTGTTGAGCGGTATCATACGTAGCATCATCTTTACAAGGTAAGATTAAGTGTTGTTCACCATAAAAATCAACATTAATTCTTGATGCAGCAATATGATGCTTAATTAAGTACATTTTTACTGCTAATGAACGAGCTTTTGATAAACGCAAATTCAAATCAAACTTGCCTTTACAATCGGTAAATGAACCAATAACCACATTGTATTCCGGATTATCTTTTAGCAGTTGAATGATGGTATCTAAGCTATTCTTGTCTTCAGGTCTTACTTTAGCTTTATAAAAATCAAAGTTTACTGAAACGCGTTTAATAGTAGCACTATTCAGTGAATCCAAAATATGTTTCCTTCTTTCAGCTTCTTCATCTAATTTATTAACAGGAATTGAAACTGCAGGAACATTATTCTTTGCACTAGTATCAGGTATATTCAACTTTGAAGAATCAATGGGTTCAGGTTGCTTAACCTCTGGCAAAGGGGGAAGTTTTATAGATTGAAATATTTCTAAACAACAAGGTGATTCTCTATCGGAAGTTAAATAACTTGTATCTGCATTGCCAAAACTGTCATAATATATATCATCTTTAACTGAATTAATGGGCAACCCTAAATTTTCAGCAGTGTTCCATTGATTGGAAAGAATATTGCCTTTACTCTGATAAATATCCATGCCACCAAGCCCTACCCGTCCGTTTGAGCTAAAATAAAGCATACTGCTATCGGCTAAAAATACAGGTGCCATATCATCATCAGGTGTATTAATGGCAGCACCCAGGTTTTCAGGTGCAGCATTAGGTAAGCCAAAACTATTTAATGATACTTTCCATATATCATACTTTCCCAAACCACCCGGCCTATCGGATGCAAAAAATAAATATTGCCCATCTTTTGTAATGAATGGATGCCTTGCATTATACCCGGGGGCATTGACGAGGCTATCTAGCGCAAAAGGGGTATCCCAAGGCGCATCGACTGAAGAACGTGTAGCCGTATATATAAGATATTTATTGGCATCAGATTTCTGGTCTTCATTCCATCCTGTAAAATATACCCGTAACCCATCAGCCGAAAACTGTGCGGCGGCTGCATCGTAAGGTAATGCTTGTTGAAATAATTTGGAAATGGTATTTTGATTGGTATTATATTGATATAAGGTTGAACGATAAATTACTTGTTTATTTTTTCCAATTGTATCGGGCCTTGAGCTTGAAAAAACAAAAATGCTATCATTCAACTTTGCATAAGCATAGTTCGAGCCCAATGCATTGATTGGTGAAGGTAATTTTTGGATAGTAAAGCGTTTAACATTTTGTTGCTGTTCAATATTAAACCTGCAATCAGCCATTTCTTTCAAAGCTAAAGCTGTGTAGTTATCCTGCTGTGTATGTTCTGTAGTAAATTTTGATAACGCTTCAATTGCTTTCTCTGGTTCATTCATTGCCCTTAATGAAATACCGTACCACAAATAAGCCATAACATCGGGCTTCTTTTCTAAACTTAAATATTTTTCATAGTTGGGTAAAGCATCTTGATAGTCATGATACAATCTGTACGACTCTGCTAACTGGTGCAATAAATATATTTCCTTAGCGCCTTTAGGTTTTCTGCCATGCTTATGTACTACAGGTGTATAGGGTAATACATCTCTGCTATCAATATTTCCGTTCAATGCTTTACTGTATAATTGAGCAGCACCGTAGTAATTTTTTTCTTTAAACAATTCATCTGCCCTTTTTGTATAAGCACGAATAGATTGAGCATTTAAGAGCGATGAAGACACAAACATTACTATAATAACAGTAATGCATTTTGGAAATAACGGAGTTAGTAATGTTACACGTTTTACCATGCTAATGTTATAAAAGAGAAATTCTATGTGTGAATATAGGTACTGTTTACAGCACATAGGTAAAAAATGCCCAATAAGTTTTTAACATTATGTGGGTAACTATTTCTTGCGCATTTCACATTTTTGTGGATATTATGTATTTCTGTATCACAAAAAAAAAGTTATTCTGTACAATCAGAATAACCTTGCACTAACCCAATAAGCTATTAGGACTAAAGACGGGGACAAATAAATTTAGTAGCAGGAATTTTTTTGCGATGTACATAACTTATTGAAATTTCATATGCACCACGGTATTGAGAGGCTGTATTCAAAGATGATACATTAATATCATAACTTAATCCAACAATAAAACCATTCAAATTAATTCCAATATTTGGAGCTATAGCATCATGATTTCTATACATTACACCTGCTATCAAATCTTTTGTATAATCAAGTGTGTAATTCATATATAAGCCACCTGCTAATTCGCTTGCAGCACCTTGCATTTCATATACAACATGTGGTGTTAATTGAACTAAATCACTGACAGCAATTCTTGTTCCGGCATGAAAGGAATAACGAATAGGTATAAAGCTATTGCTGGCTTGTAAAAATTTGTCTGTTGGTTGTGTTGGATGATATAAACTTACACCCACAAACGGATTTATTTTTTTATTAGGATCACCATCATAATACATCACACCAACACTTCCATCTAAAGTATAGGCAGATGTTTTAGAAAAAATTTCATTGGATGGTAAAGTTGGGTCATACCCTACCAAGGGGTTAAACTGATTTCCGAATTTGAGTTTTGTTGGATCAACACCGCGATAAATAAAACCCAACTGAAAGCCTCCACTTAAACGTTTGTATTCACTTAAATGAACCTGATATGATAATGATAAATAACTGTTTGTATAATTATAACCACCATCACCTGCAGTTTGGTTTAATACCATTAATCCTATTCCAAAATTATTGGGCAATGCTGCATCCAAACTAATACCATTAGTTACCAAAGGTGTTGCTACTGACGACCATTGGTTTCTTGAATTTGCAGTTGCACGGTAATTTCCATCAATAACACCGGTCATTGCAGGATTTAACCACATTGGACTGGCGTAATACTGAGTAAAATGCGGGTCAATCTGTGCTTTTACAACTGTGGCACAAATTATAAAACCCAACATTATATAGTATTTCAATTGTCGCATATTCTGATATTACCTTATCGAATTAATGTTATTGAACCACTTTTCTTCACTTTAGAATCGTTTTGCAATGTACCTTCAAAAGTATAGTAGTAAACACCTACCGGCATTTTGGTTCCATTGTAAGTGCCATCCCATCCTTGTGATTGTGCATTACTAATGTATAGTAATTGCCCCCACTGATTATAAATGGATAATTTCATTGTTTTGATGGTATTACCATAAACATAGAATATATCATTATTACCATCACCATTCGGTGTAAAAGAGTTTGGTATAAATATGGCATCACCAATAGGGTTTAAAGTGGTTGCCGAAACTGAACCCGGCGCACTTTCCTGACAAGGCAAATTGCCTAATGCCTTTACTTGAAAATTAATGGTTTGATTAGGCCCTAAACCTGTAACTAATTCTTCTAAAGCAGTTGGGCCAGCTGCAGGCAACTGAAATGTGGTACCGTTATCTAAACTAATTAAGTAACTAGTGGCTCCGGGAACAGGTTGCCATGTAAATAATATGCTGTTTGCTGTAACGGTATCTGCAGTAACAACAGGTGTACTTAAAGCAGTTGCAACTTTTATACTAATGGTTGCATTTGTTGCCGCACAAATGGGTGGATTGGTATTGGCCAGCACCACATAATTTGCATTGGCATTAATAGCAGGTGTTACATAGGTGGTACCGGTATACAGTAAAGTATTGTTACCAACCATATACCAATTATATGTTACACCGGTTTGAGGGGAAACAATTGTCAAAGTATCTTTTCCTCCAGGGCAAACAGTGTCTAATTTTGCTTGTATTGTAAATGGTTTAGGACTAGTTGAAAACTGTACTTTAGTACTGTCTGTAACTTTACAAATACTATCAGTTATAGTTACTTTATATATTCCATTGGTATCAACGGTTATACTATTGGTTGTGTCACCGGTTGACCATAAATAACTGCTAAAACCAGTACCGGCATTTAAAACTTTAGTTGTGTCATTACAAACTGTAGTTACTGCTGCTAATTGAGATTTTAAAGCATCAACTTTTATTGTTACCTGCCCTTTACACACATATGGACTATCTGTGTAGGTTACTGTGTAAGTAGTTGTTTGTGAAGGGACAACTTTAATAGTTGTTGTAGTATCGCCTGTTGACCATACCAAAGTAGGTTTGGGTGGCTTCACTAATGAGGAGTCAGGATAGTAAGCCCAAATTCCATCAATTCTTGCCCAAATTACACGTTTCGCAATTGGGTCATAGTATGAATAACCATTAGATGTGTTCATAGGAGCGGGTGGCGGAATGGCACCTGTACCCACAAATTCTGCAAATCCTGTATCTACACCCCAGTTAAATCGAAATGTTTTATTGGTATTAACTAGATATTGATTTAAGGGATAATCACCGGATGGTTGAAATCCGCCAAATAGGTAAAATCTATTTTTATCATAATCATACGATAAAACTCCTTCATACTGAATGGAGCTATTATTCGTAGGTAAAATGTTAGTGAAGGTATAAGTGTTCAAGTCTAATGCATATAAATCTTTCAACCAACAAAACATACCATTAGCAGTAGCCCAAGGACTACCTAATGAGCATGTTCCATTTAATTCATTTCCATCACAACTTCCCTGACCTGAAAAAAGAAATAGAGTTTTCCCATCAGCTGTTGTTCCCATTAAATTACCCCCTTTGGGTGGATTACAATCACTTAGATTCGGACGTTTCCGAATCCAGGATAAATTATTTTCAAAAATCCAGTTTTTAACAGTAAAGCCCCCATATCCTCCATAAAAGCCAGGACTATTGGTGATAGGATTCCAATAACTGCTGGCGTTATAACTTGTATTATCAAATGCGCCATTCCCTATTTGAGCCCAAGCGCCACCACTTGCTGAAACTGCATAAACATTATCAGCTCCAGCACGCCATAATATCAACCTGTTATTGGTATAATCATACGTAAACTCGGTATAGTTACCCGGCCAACCCGGCCAATTTGTAGCCGGAATTTCTGTTTTAATATTATTTTTTAAGTCGTAACGAATAATATGCTGATTAATGATAGAGTACAAATATTGGTTAGCCTTATCATATCCATAAGGCTTGATATTAAAATTAGCCTGATCAATACCACCGCTACCAATTAATAGAACCCACACGCCTGGAGGCTCACTATCAACATGTACAGGTTTAATTGCAGTTAAAGTAACTGTATCGCCTTTACAAATAGTTGTATCATTTTGTACAATCATTTTAGCGGGACAAGAAAAAGGAGGAACACTATCAAAACTTTGCACACTAACATCAGTGTGACTAGTTAGAGATTTGATAGAAGCATTTGAAGGGAGATTTTGGCTTTGAATTCGTGTACTTTCAAGCCCCCCCAATTCGACTTTGGCAACATTTAATATATTATTGGATGAATAACCCAATAATACAAATGCAACAAAAACCAATAAGAACGTTAAAGTAAAATACTTATTCATGCGTTCAATAATAAAATTTTACAACCAATCACATAGCCATTTGCACTTATCTATTTTATTTTTGCAGGGGGTAACTACAAAACGAAAATGAGAAATCTTTTCATTAAACGGCAGGGTAAATAAAATATTGTATAATATTCCTAAAATACATTAATTTTCTAATGAAATCAACACAAACTGCATCAAATCGGTGAAATACCTATTACTTTTTTTCATTAGTTTATAAGTTAAAAGGCCACTTCTTTACACTAAAAGATATTTTTTTTCCAAAAAATGCTGCATAAAGGCCTATTTAATCTTATAAAGGCCTTAAAAATTGGTAGTAAATGCCAATGCTTTTAATCATTTCAATAAAAATATTTAAATTTCAAACTTGTTTTCATTACACTTAAACCAAGACTCACCTTATGAAATGGCTATCCACTTCCATGAACAAGGCAATTATGATTTTATTGCTAATTATTCCCCCTTTTTTCGGAAGAACACAACAAATTAACAAGGAAACCAGTGAATCAGTTAACAAAACTACCTACAATCCTGCATTATTAAATGGTTTAAAGTGGCGCAACATTGGGCCATGGCGTGGTGGAAGGTGCTTAGCAGTGATGGGAATACCTAACGAACCTTATACCTATTATTCCGGCCAAACAGGTGGTGGCGTATTGAAGACAACAGATGGTGGGAATATTTGGAAATGTGTATCAGATTCATTTTTTACTAGTAGTTCTGTTGGAGCAATTGCCGTAGCCAATAACAATCATAACATTGTTTATGCAGGTACCGGGGAATCTGAAATGCGGAACAACATTTCTTTTGGGGATGGCATTTATAAATCAATTGATGCAGGCAAAAGCTGGAAACACATTGGCCTTGAAAAAACTTACGCTATTGGCACCATTGCTGTTAATCCTTTAAATGATGATGAAGTATATGCAGCAGCTATGGGCAAGGTTTATGGAGCCAATAAAGAGAGAGGTTTGTATAAATCATTAGATGGCGGTACAACATGGAAGCAAATTTTATATGTAAACGACAGCACAGGATGTGTTGATGTAAAAATTGATCCTGCCAACCCACTTATTATTTATGCATCCATGTGGCAGGCCTACAGAACCCCCTATTCATTAAGCAGCGGAGGCAAAGGTTGTGGTTTGTATAAGTCAATGGATGGAGGAAATACTTGGCAATTACTATCAGAAAACCCCGGCATGCCAAAAGGACTAAAAGGAAAAATAATATGCACTATCTCTGCTGCTAATCACAATAGAATATGGGCAATCGTTGAAAATGCCAATAGTGGAGTATTTCGTTCTGATGATGCCGGAAACACTTGGCAGTTAGTTAGTACAAAAAATGATTTAACGCAACGCCCTTGGTATTTTAATCAAATATTTGCCGATCCTAAAAATGAGAATACCGTTTACATTTTGAATGTTGAATTTTGGAAATCAGTAGATGGAGGATTTAATTGGGATAAAATTGCTAACCGACATGGTGATAACCATGACATGTGGATTAATCCCAATAATCCCAATAACTGGATAATGGGTGATGATGGAGGCCCACAAATTACCTTTGATGCTGGCAAAAACTTTACTGCGCCTAATTTACCCACCGCACAATTTTATCATGTAAACTTAGATAACGAATTTCCATACAATGTTTATGGGGCCCAGCAGGATAATACCAGCGTTCGTATTGCCAGCAGAAGTGCTAATGAGGGTATTGGCGTTCGTGATTGGTACCCGGTTGCAGGTGGCGAAGCAGGTTATATTGTTCCCGATCCATTGAATTCCCAAATAACTTATGGTGGTGAATATGATGGACAATTAAGCACTTATAATAAGTCGAACGACCAAAATAGAAACATTTCTGTATATCCTGAACAGCATAGTGGTGAAGGTGCCATAGTTATGAAGTATCGATTTAATTGGACTTACCCTATTGCTTTTTCTCCATTTAACCCCAAAATGCTATACGTAACTTCTAATCATGTACATAGAACAACAGATGGGGGACAAAATTGGGAAACGATTAGTCCAGACTTAACTCGTAATGATCCTACTACCCTACAGCCAAGTGGTGGTCCAATTACTTTAGATAACAGTATGGCTGAAGTTTACGGTACCATATTTGCGTTTGCAGAATCGCCCGTACAAAAAGGTGTTTTATGGACTGGCTCTGATGATGGATTAATTCATGTAAGTAAAGATGATGGCAAAAATTGGGAAAATGTTACCCCAACTAATTTACCAAAATGGGCTTTAATTAGTTATGTTGAGCCTTCCCATTTTGATGCTGCAACTTGTTATGTTTCTGCTACCCGTTATCAAAGTGATGATACCAAACCATACTTGTTTAAAACCCACGATTTTGGTAAAACATGGACTGCTATTGACAATGGAATACCCAGTTACAATCGTTGTATTCGACAAGACCCCACGCATGCTAACATACTATATTGTGGTACTGAAACCGGCATATTAATTTCATTTGATGAAGGGGAACACTGGCAAAGTTTACAACTTAATTTACCTAATACACCTGTACGCGATATTCAAGTGCAAACCCGTGATAATGATTTGGTAATTGCTACACATGGCCGTTCATTTTGGATATTAGATGATATAACCCCCATTTATCAATTAAATGAAAAGTTAGCTAAGCAAACAGCTATCTTATTTAAGCCAAGAAAAACATATAGAACTCCTGCAGGAACAAGTACTATGCAACCTCCATTAACTGAGGGTCAAAATGCACCATTGGGGGTAATAATCCGTTACTATTTTAAGTCCGCTCCCACTAAAGAAATTCATTTAGCCATTAAGACGGATAAAGGCGACAGTATCATAACTTATTCATCACAACATAATTACTTTGGCGAACCCATTAATAATAATCCAAACTTTATTCCCAACCCAAAGAAAAAAAGTTCTGGAATTTTAACCGCCAATAGCGGTATGAATACCTTTATTTGGGATTTACATTATCCTGATGCTAAAGCCGATACTTCAGCCACTTTTGAAGGTATTTTAACTGGCCCCACTGCTGTTCCGGGAAACTATAAATTAGCGTTGTATATTGGCGATTCTTTAATTCAAGAACAAAACTTTACAGTTATTACTGACCCACGGAATAGCTTTACAACATCCGATTTAGAAAAACAATACCAATTAGAACAACAAATTCATGATTTATTAAATACTATTGGTAAAACCACCAAAAACATTCGAGATGTCAAAACAAAAATTGCCAATTACGAATTGAATATTAAGCAAGCAGATTCATTAAAGCAATTTAATGCATTAACAAAACCATTAGTAACAGGTTTAACTGAAGTTGAAACTACTTTAATGAATCCCAAAATTTTAGCTGGTGAAGATGATTTGCGCTTTCCCGTTCGACTAGAAGAAAAACTGTCAGCTTTAAATGCAGCAGTTCAACAGGCAGATGCACCGCCCACTGCTTCCATGTATAGCAGCTTTAGTCATTTGCAAGAACAAATAAATAGCCAACTTACCAAGTATAAAACTTTAATGAGTCAACATGCCATAAAAATAAATGACTGGATTTCGCACCAACAAAACTCTTTTATTGAGTTGAAATAAGTTAAATACAGGAAGATTAGCACAATAAAAGTGTATAACGTTAAATTTTTGGAGTGAAAATGTAGGATTATTAGTAAAGATGCTTACATTTGCACTCCAAATTTTTTCCCGTAAGGTTCAACAAGTGTATCCCAGTGGGTACCACCAGCAGGGAGTAATCTGAAGAAAAGATTATTTATGCCAAAAGTTAAAACCAACTCAAGCGCAAAGAAACGCTTTAAAGTTACCGGAACAGGTGAAATAACCTTCCAAAAATCTTTTAAACGCCACATTCTTACCAAAAAATCTAAAAAAAGAAAAAGAGCATTAAACAAAAAAGGCGTTGTTGGCGCCGCTAACAAAGATTTTGTGATGCGTTTATTACGTTTAAAATAACATTATTTCACCACTCTATTTCAGAGAAAAAATATTAAATTATGCCACGTTCCGTTAATGCAGTTGCTTCAAGAGCAAGAAGAAAAAGAATTTTAAATCAAGCCAAGGGCTACTATGGCAAACGCAAAAATGTATATACCGTTGCCAAAAATATTGTTGAAAAAGGTATGACCTACAGTTATGTAGGCCGTAAATTAAAGAAAAGAGAATATCGCCAATTATGGATTGCCCGTATTAATGCAGCTGTTAGAGCTGAAGGCTTAACTTATAGCCAATTTATCCATAAATTATCTGTAAAAGGTATTGAATTAGACAGAAAAGTATTGGCTGATTTAGCTATGAACAATCCAGAAAGCTTTAAGGCACTGGTTGATTCTGTAAAATAAATCTCCTTACTTTCTAATCATATTAACCGGGCTCAACAAGCCCGGTTTTTTATGTTATATACACAAACAGCGCCGTAGTAATGAAAAAAAAGTTCAGCCAAATAATTGACTGAACTTTTGAATATTTAAAAGTCATCAAATACTAAATATCGATTGCTTCACCGTATGCAGCTGCAGTAGCTTCTTTTAAACCTTCGCTCATGGTAGGATGCGGATGAACAGCATTTAAAATTTCATGAGCGGTAGTTTCCAATTTACGTGCAACAACTGCCTCGGCAATCATTTCAGTAACATTGGTACCAATCATATGGCAACCCAAAAATTCACCATATTTTGCATCAAATATTACTTTAACAAAACCCTCAGTTGCACCTGCAGCACTGGCTTTACCACTGGCAATGAATGGAAATTTACCAACTTTAATATCATAACCGGCTTCTTTAGCAGCTTTTTCTGTATAACCTACACTAGCAATTTCAGGTGTGCAATAGGTACAACCAGGAATATTATTATAATCAATTGTATCAGGTAAATGGGCAATTTTCTTTTCCAAATATGCCATGTGTTCAGCAGCGTTAATACCTTCTTTTGAAGCAACATGCGCTAATGCCTGGCCGGGTGTACAATCACCTATAGCATAAATTCCGGGAACGGTGGTTTGCTGATATTTATCAACAACAATTTTACCTTTTTCAGTTTTAATGCCATTTTCTTCTAATCCAATATTTTCAATGTTGGCAACAACCCCAACGGCACTTAAAACTATATCAGCTTCCAAGGTCATTATACTACCATCTTGTTTTTTAACCTGGGCTTTAACACCAGTGCCGGTTGTATCAACACTTTCAACAGAAGCATTAGTAAAAATTTCAATGCCTTGTTTTTTATATTGCTTTTCTAACTCTTTTGAAATTTCTTCATCTTCAACGGGAACAATTCTTGGCATGAATTCAACGATGGTTACTTTAGTTCCCATGCTATTATACACATAAGCAAATTCAACCCCAATAGCACCACTTCCTACAACAATCATGCTTTTGGGCTGAACGGGCAACACCATGGCTTCTCTGTAGCCAATTACTTTTTTACCGTCTTGTTTTAAGTTAGGCAATTCGCGGCTTCTACCTCCTGTAGCAACTACTATATATTTTGCTTCTACAATTTGTTTTGAACCATCAGCAGCTGTTACTTCAACCTTGCCTTTTGCTTTAACTTTACCAGTGCCCATTATCACATCAATCTTATTCTTCTTCATTAAAAACTGAACACCTTTACTCATTTTATCGGCAACACCCCTACTACGTTGAATAACAGCAGGAAAATCATGAGTGCCTGTTGCTTGAATACCATAGTTGGAGCTATGTTTTAAATAATCATACACATTGGCACTTTTTATTAAGGCTTTAGTAGGAATACAACCCCAGTTTAAACAAATTCCTCCTAAGCTTTCTTTTTCTATAATAGCCACTTTAAAACCTAATTGAGAAGCTCTGATTGCTGCGGGATATCCGCCAGGGCCACTTCCGATTACAATAACATCGTATGCCATAATTTTAAAAATTAAGATGAGTGGTAATTAACAAAATTGTTTTACCAAAATATGGGTGCAAAAATACTGGCTTATCATGAAATGGAAAAAAGAGAGTTATTCACTTTAACATGAAAACAAAGAATTATATATAGTGAAAATTTATTTATTTAGGAAATAAATGCGAATGGTTTGATAAAACAATGTGTTGGAAGTTACACTTCCTGTTGAAACATTGCGTGTTGAAAAACTACGTAAGCCAAACAAAGCAGCCATTTTACCATTATTTACTGCCAATTCTAAATAATTAGCAGCATTAAACATGGCTAATACCTCACCTTTGGGCACTTCGGAATAATGGTTACTAATTTTATTAATGCCCGAGCTATGAGGCACACTAATTTCAAATGGTCTTCCTGCAGCGGCTTCTTCAAATTGTTGACGGGTAATATTAACAATCACATTATCGAACTTATCAATCATCAATATTTGACCTTCAATCCAATTACTACCCACTAAGGGTTGTAATGCAATTTTTTGCTGAAAATTGGTCGCATTTTTTAAAAAATCTTCCGGTAATACATTACACAATAATTGATGGATCACCAATGCTAATTGTTGTGTTATGTGCAATATGGAAAAATGTGTACTTAAAGGAATGCTATAAACAAATTTTGGGGAAGGTACCAACATGGTAGCAATACCATTATCGGGGCATATTATAAATTGATCATTGTGTTTTATCAACAAAAACTGCTCGTTATTGCCTTCAAAACAATCAATTAATAAAACATGAATAGTGCCTTTCGGGAAATAAGAATAGGCCTGGCTACATATAAATGCAGCATGAGGATAATTCGTTGCATTTAATTCATGATTAATATCAACCAATAACGCCTGCGAGTTTTGAGATATAATTTGTCCCTTAAAAGCAGCAATAATATAATCTTGGAAACCAATATCGGATGAAAGTGTTACAACTGACATGTTTCTGGAACGTTCACAGCACTATAATTATTTTACCAATTCGCCATGTTTATAAAAAAAACGCTTAATTAATTTATCAGTTAACGAAGGGAATAATTTATTCATCCAAACAGTTTCTTTTCCCTGTGCAGTTAATACCAATGTGCGTTTGCGCTTTTCAATGGCTTTCATAATATGCTGGGCACATTCTTCTGCAGTCATTAACTTAGACTCATCCAAAGGACTTTCTCCTTGTGGTTGAGCATCTTTATTCAACGCTACATTTCTAATATTGGATGCAGTAAAACCCGGGCAAACCCACATCACATTTACGCCCTCATCCATTAATTCTGTTCTTAATGCTTCCAACCAGCCGTTCATTGCAAATTTCGAAGCTGAGTATCCACATCTTCCGGGCAAACCTCTATAACCGGCAATTGAAGAAACACCCAATATAGTGCCTTTAGTCTGTGTTATATAAGGAAGTGCAAATTTTGTACAATAAACAGCGCCCCAAAAGTTTACATTCATTAAACGTTGCAAGGTTTCAATACTTGTTTCTTTAAATAAAGATCGCATAGAAATTCCTGCATTATTAATCAAAATATCAATAGTGCCATAAACTTTTATTACGGCATTGATAAAATTTTTACAATCTGTTTCATTGCTCACATCAGCAGCTTGTATCATTAAGGGTTTCCCGGCATGAATAGATTGTAACATGTATAACTTATCATAGTTACGGCCACAGGTTGCCACTTTTGCACCTTGTGCCATAAATGCCTCAACTAAAGCTTTCCCAATACCTTCAGAACCTCCGGTAATAACTACCACTTTGTTTTTGAACACCATAAATGAATGTATTATTTGCAAAAATAAGGTTCTGTTTTAGTTAGTGTGTATAAATATCTTTAGAATTGATTGTAAAAAAATTTGGTAAAAAAAACTTTTCTCCTATTTTTGCACTCCCAAAAACAAACGGGATGATTCCGTAGCTCAGTTGGTAGAGCAATACACTTTTAATGTATGGGCCCTGGGTTCGAGTCCCAGCGGGATCACTAAAAGCCTCATCAATTACTGATGAGGTTTTTTATTTTATTAAACTTTATAACATCAAGGATTGGGAATTATTAACGGTACAATATTGACGATTAAACATTTTATCAATAAAATAAAAAAAGAGGCAAATGCCTCTTTTATGGATATTGGGTCAGGGATAATTGTATTTTAATGCAGCTCAATAATTTTAATAACGGCATTTTGTAAATTTGAATTAATAAACAATTGACATGACAAGCGCACAGGCTGTTCAGTGTTTACGATAGTTTGTAAAGTTTTACTTTCATTACGCCGTAAATTCATATCTAAATTTTGAGCATCCATTATTTCAATAGCGCAGGTACCACATTTTCCCATACCCTTGCAGTCACCAAAATCATCTAAAAAAAATTGGTCCGCTAATAAATACATGAGATTCCTATAAGAATTGGTATAAGTATGTACCAACTTCATTTCATGCTGAAAAAAAACATTGAAGCTAATTTCATTATAGTTCATAAAATAATATTAAATGACCCTTAAAAAATTCTACTGTCTTAATTTATATTTTCAAAATCATTCATGTTCTAAAAGCACTTTACATAATTGCTTTATTTTGTAATAGAATTACCTAGTAATTATCTTCCTATCAATTTTCATCAAACTTTGCAACATTTTAAATAGGCTTAAGTTTGTTGGGAAATCAAATCCAGTGTCTACTTCATTTGTTGATGTAACATGCAATATTTATACCTCTTTTTCCAATACCAAAGCTTTTGGGAAAAGTATATTATTTTCTAAATGGATATGAATAAACAAATCATTTTCAAATTCTTCCATTTTTTTAAATAAATAAGCATAGCTATTACAAGCATCTGAAGGAAGTGTATAATTATTGGTTAATTTTCTAAAAAAACGTAAGTCTTCACCAGAAACTTCGTGCTCCTGCATCATCATTTTAATAGCCCCCGGAATAATTCCTTTCATGAAATGTCCTTGATTGTGATCGCGTTCATGCTGCACCAATAATTTTATTTGTGGAAATAAAACCTTTTCTTCTTTCTCCATGTGTTGCAACATGTCATTTAAAAATAGATTCACCCTTTTTGAAAAATCATACAATTCCGGATGATTACTGCCATGATGTTCAGTAACCTTACGAGCTAATTCATTAATGATAGCTGAAGCTTCTTTAACATATCGATGATGGATATTAATAATATAATCTACTAAGAAATCAACTTCCCATTTATTATAATCTTCAGAGAAATTTTTAGTTGCATGATCATCTAAAGCACTTAATGCTGCTCTTAAGTTTGTTTCTGAAATGTTTATTTCTGCAGCAACTTCAGCCAAAGTTTTATTACCACCGCAACAAAAATCGATGCCTAATTTTTTAAATACCTCAGCTTTACTTAAATCATTTGCAACAATACTTCCAACAGTATCATTTACTTTACTTGAAATTAATTTTTTAGTAATTTTTATCCTCCACCATTCAGGGCCTTCCTCTAAATACTCCCAAGTGAATACATTACCTCTTTCTCCTACTAATTGATAATAAAGAGGTTTAGGATTATGATTGTTTAAAATTAAAAATGCCTCTCCTTCGTTTAACGCATCGAAATGACGAAATATGGTGGCATGTTTTTCTTGCGGAGGCAAGATAGTAACATTTAAAACAGGTATTGCTGACATGATTAAAAATTTTAAATGATAATGTGAGTTTTATTGCTTAAAATGAAATATTTGGATAGCGAAATAAATTAATAACACTACTTTAAGGCACTCTGCTGCAACAAAAAAAATGTGAAGGGAATTTGTCGGTAATGTTTCACCTGCAATAATTAGTTGTGCTCTTTCATCTAATTTAGGCAACAACCAAAAAGTTTCAGCAAGTAATAAGCATACCACCCAAAAAAAAGTAAATCCAACATCTATTAAAAATTGTTTATTATTTTGAATGTCTAAAGCCAGATAAATAAATGTAGCCACTATAATAAAGGCTATTACCCACTCTACTTTATTGAGTGCGCCGAAAACTAAACGACCAATCCCTAAACCAATTGACAATGTTACACCAGGAGCCTGAAATTTCAACCAAGCTTCCATAAAACTAATAGCACCAATAAAACCAACCCAAATAAATGTTGAAGCTATAAAAATGTCTGTTATTTTCATTACAAAAAGTATATAATTGTTTATAGACAAAAAGAGTTCTCAAGCTTGAATTTCATTGTGCTTTTTGACAAGATAATTAAGCTTACTTTCAAATATTATAGCCATTTTAGAGGCACGCCATTTGGCTTCCTCTGCTCGTTCGCCCACATAGTAGTAATCAACGGTTTCAGTAAATAATGTTAACCACCGTTCAAAATGTGCATGGCCAATAGGTAACTTACTATGTGGCGGAAAGGGTGCTCCGTAATAGGTGTGTTTATCTAACAATAATGTTTCCCAAAAACGATACATTTTTTCTAAATGTTTGGGCCAGTCATCTTTTATTACATTATTAAATATAGGTGCTAGCAATTCATCTTGTTGCACTTTTGTATAAAATGCATTGACCAAATACTGAATATCTTGAAATGAGTGTATGTCATTTTTTATGTTCATAGATAAATAGTTTGATTTTAAAACTTATTACGATTTCATTGATAATAAAACGTTTCTAAATTCTTAAAGCTTCATTATGGATGCAATGACAAATACCGTGTTAAATAAAATAAAGCCCAAGCAATAAAGGAAATCGTAATTACCCATACCCAAGAAGGAATACTTTTAGGGGATTCACTACCAATGATTAAAAAATCTTTTTGATTACCTTTTCCATATGCATTAATCATTAAAGGTAAAATACCATCTACAACTGCATTTTCCTTTATCCCTTCTACTTCAATGGCTGGCCCATTCCTAACCTCGAATGGAATAATTCGAATACCTTCCTTACCAACGGGATCTTTACTAACTATTCGAAGACTATGCTTCCCATCCACTAACTTAGTAGTATCTAATTCAAACCTTACGGGTGATTCGAAAGACGCAATAGGTTTTATTTCATCATCTAAAAAAATGAAAATTGAACTTTTATCTTTCATATATATTAAGTTTAATAATGTCAATTGCACTAACACAATTCTTAAATGAAATTTTATTTTCAGCTAATGTCATCTTTAAGAATTGATTGCTTAATGTGATTAATGTTGTTTTCACCCGGTTTTATTAACCATTTTATTGAATAATAAAGTGTTAGTAGCGTTATTATAATGGCTATTACAACAATGATATAATCAAAATTTCCATCAGGTCCCGGTCCATGAGTTATGCCTTTTAAAAAAGTCGGTTGTTGTTCCTTACAAGCTGCACATGCCAATACTTGCACTTTAGAAAAAATTATACTCAAAAAAATAATGATAACTTTTTTCATACTAATTCTTTTAAAAATTATTGATTAGATGCGGCATTTTTTGCTAAATCCATCAACTTTTTTACTTCATCTACCGATACTTGTTTAGCATTATTTCCCCAACTTGTTTTTTCATGGTTCATAATAGCAGCAATTTCTTCGGCAGATAAGTTGTTGTTTGTACCAACAGGCGGCATAGGTCCAAAACCTTCCTTCTCTCTTCCGGTGTAACCATTCATAATTATATTCACCATTATTGAAGCATTATCATCTAATACCACCTTACTTCCTTTTAAAGGTGGAAAAGCGCCAGGCAATCCCTCACCGTTTGCCTGGTGACAACTTTGGCAATTAGCTACATACAATGCATCACCATTCAAAGCATTACCTGAAGCATTTTGACTATTAGTATTTGTAGCCAACGACTGTTGCTTGTATAAAAAATCGGGGGTTGGACTTCCATCAGGTAATTTTGTTTGCTTTAATGAAGCTAAATAGGCTACGAGTTGCAAAGCTTCGGGTTTAGCAACAACTTTTCCCTTCTTACCATATAAATAAGCTTCCGGAACATTAACCACTACATCATTTTTATCCGGATTTTCTTTTATTTCAAAAAGGAATGAATAAGATGGCATAATAGATTCTTTCACCACAATTCTAGGATTGTATAAATGAACTAAATTCCAATCTTTACTGGGTTGCCTTAAGCCAATGTTGGTTAAATCAGGTCCGGTACGTTCAGTTCCCATTAAAGTTGCCGTATTAACCCATATGCTTTGACGATGAATATCTGCATAATCAGCAGCAATACTTGGACGCTCTCCCCAAACTTTATCCATTGAAATATTTCGAACTTGTTGTGTATGACAAGCTACACACCCATTTGATATGAAGACTTCTTTTCCTTTAGCAGCATCATCAGATAAAGGAACAGAGTTGGGTAATGGTGCATTATTATATTGATTTCGCCATGCAGGAATAATAGCCACCAATATGGTTAATACAATGAAAAATAATGCTGCTGTAGAAAATAATTTTTTATGACTATCAAACAATTCCATATAAAAAATTGAATAATTAAAGAATAGCGTTTGTTTCAGTAGTATTAGTATTTCCAAGTTGTAGCTTTTCAATTGCTAAATCAGTAACAGAAATATTACTCGTATCAACTAACATTTTATAAAAATTATACCCGAACAATAAATGTGAAAACCACATTAAGCTACCACCAATAGCGCGCCATAACCAATAAGGTGCCATCATTACTACCGATTCAATAAAAGGCTTTCCTTCCAACCACATGTTTCCTTTAAACGTAGCGCCAATCATTAATGGAATAGTATAAAACAATAGTCCAATTAATGCAAACCAAAAATGTGCACCAATTGTAAGCTGTGGTGCTTCTTTTCCTGTTAATCTGGGAACAACTGCATAAATAGCTGCCCAAAGAAAAAATGATATGATTCCATACATTGTTAAGTGTGAATGCGCCACGGTAAAATCGGTAAAATGCCAAATTAGATTTGAAGAACGGAAAGCCTCTGCCGTTCCCTGCATAGACCCAGAGAAATAAAAAATAATGCCTACCAAAAAAAATGGAAGCGTATAACTATCTGCAACTTTATACCATGCGCCTTTAAAGGTCATTAAAAAGTTAGTAGTACCTGCAATTACAGGAATAGCCATTCCGGCACTTCCAACAATTGCAACAGTTTGCAACCACCAAGGTATAGCACTAAACACAAAATGGTGCGTGCCAATTAATGTATAAAATAAGATTTGAGTCCAGAAAGCTAAAATACCTAAGCTATAGGAATATATTGGACGATTTAGTTGTTGTGGCAAAAAATAGTAAACAATGCCTAAAGTAAACAGCATGAACCACATACCTACCCCCTGATGCATATAATAACCTTGTATAATGGTTTCGCCTAAAGCATCTTGCCAAAAGGGAAGATAAGCAACCAATGCAATGATTAATCCGAACATTATGGCAGAAACAATATACCAATTAGAAATATAAATTTCTTTGGTTGTTCTTTTAACAATAGTTTGTAAAAAATTGATTAAGGTTAAAACCAGGCCAATCCCAAACAACATCATTACAGGCCAAATGTATTCTCTATATTCACCACCGGCATTATTAATACCTGCCATTAAGCAAAGAGTTCCTAAAATAACGGCAGCATTAATTAAGTATAAACTATACCATCCTTTTTTTAAACTGGCTAGTGGGGCATTACTAACTTTAGGAACAATATAGTAACCCAAACCCAACATACCCAATGAAGCCCATCCCCAAAAAACTGCATTCGTATGTACCGGTCTTAATCTTCCAAAACTTAACCAACTAACATGGTCTGCATCCGGTGCAACGAATTTAATGCCAAGATACTCGCCAATAGTTGTACCGAAGATTAACCAAAAAACTGCACAACCAATATACCATAATACTAATTTTGACAAAGCAGGATCAATATTGGGGCGCTTCAATGCACGTTTTTTTGTTGCGGCAATAGGTAATTCACCTTGAATTATACTGCTTTGAATTAATCCTCTTTCATCTAACGGTAATGCATTGCCTGATAATTCATTATTTTGCAATGAAAAACTTAAAGCAACTTTCCTTTGATTTAAAACTTCAGCTAATTCAGTATCTTCATTTTTTTCTAAAAAATCGGCTAATTTTTCTGCTTCTTTAAATTTTAAATTATCTCTATACTTTTGTAATACACTCATTACTTTAACAATCATAATAATTATACCCAAAAGGATAGGTGTTAAAATGAGAATAATTGTAATAATAATACCGGCCTCACCTGTTACAGTTTGATTTGGTTGCGCCAATAAAGATTGTACGGAAAATATACTCATCAACAACAATAATATTTTAGTAGTATTCCTATTGCTATAGTTATGCTGTTTAGTACTCTTTTTTTGCCTCCATTCAAAATATTGATCGATTTGTTCTTTGGTAAATTGTTGTATATAATGGCTGATATTTTGAGTAATATTTTTCTTTTCAATGTCGAATTGTGCTTTATTCATCTCCTTCACCTTTAATTGCAGCACAATGGCAGCAACCAATACCAGTATTAGTAAAGTAATAATGATTAACATAATTCCTGTTAAAGATTGAAAGCTAAATGAACTTGGCTGATTGCTTTGTGCATACAAATGCGAAAAAGGAAATACCACTAAGTATACGAAACATACAACCACAGAAAATTTAATAGACTTTATCATAATTAAGATATTAAGATGTTTTTATCTTTTATTAAATCAAAAAAATTTATCGTTTTAAAACTGCTAATCTTTTATCTAATAAATCATTAAACTCACCCAATTTTGAGTTTTCAAGCAACTGAAAAATATCTGAACGTATTTTCTTAAACTCTTTATGAATGGGACAAGGTTGCTTCTCTGAGCATTGTTTTAAACCCAACCCACAACCATTAAAAATCTTATCCCCGTCAATGGCAATGACAACATCCGCTAAAGAGTATTGCATACTTTCATCGTCTAAATAAAATCCACCAGTAGGACCCTTTAATGATTTTACTATTCCCTTTCTACTTAATTCTTGTAAAATTTTACCAAGAAAAAATTCAGGTGAGTCAATTCCTTTTGCAACATCCTTTATACTTACCTTAACTCCTTGCTTCGATTTTTGAGCTATAAACAGAATTGCACGTATTGCATATTCACATGTTTTTGAAAACATACTATTACATTGAGAGAGCAAAAGTAGAGAAAAAAATTAATAAAGGATATTTTACTCTTTTATTTTTTTAGAATTAAAAAATTTTAATTCATAAAAAATTGATTTATCAATTTCCAAAGCGTAATTAAACTAGTAGTCATAACCAAAATTCCTACAGCAATATACATTTTCTTAATGGGCAATTTACCCACCAACTTAGCAGCAATGGGCGCAGCTATTACTCCCCCAATAATCAATCCGGCAACATCGAAAAGTGGAATATGCTTAAGTACAATAAAAAAAGTAATAGCACTTGCAAAAACAATAAAAAACTCAGCTAAACACACCGAACCAATAACATAACGAGGATTCTTGCGTTTTGCAATCAAAGTACTTGTAACCAAAGTACCCCAACCACCGCCGGCAAATGCATCGGTAAAACCTCCAAAACCTGCCAACCATCCGGCCCGTTTAACTTTAGAACCAACCATTTTTTGGGAAAATGCTTTGCGTATAATATGATAACCTAAAAATAAGGTATAAATAGATAATGGAATTTTAATATAAAAAGCATAAGCTTGTAACAGGCACGCTAAAGTAGCACCTAACACAGCTCCTATTGTGCCGGTAATAACCAAATTTTTAAACAGCTTCTTGTTAATGTTCCCAAAACGATGATGTTGGTATCCTGAAACACCACTTGAAAATACACGAGCTGCATGTACGCGACTACTAACAATGGCAGGATTAACCCCATTAGCTAAAAGAAACGTAGTTGAAATTGTGCCATAACCCATTCCTAAAGAACCATCTACCAGTTGTGCAATAAATCCTGTTAATAGCATCATCAAAAAAACTTTCCAATCCATTAAATCAATCAACTTTACAATTCCGGATTTCCAACTGAAGGAAGGCAATAATGATAATAATGTGTGGCCTAAAATCATAAATACAAAAGCCAACAAACACCATTTCACAATCTGTTGCCATTTTTTTTCTTTCGTTTGAAACAACTTATTGGGTGAAATATTATCAGAAACTAAAGATTGTGTTAATGAATTAAGTTGTTGAACTTTTATTCTGAAATCACCATTGAGGCGTTGGCGAATATGGTGCATATTATACAACAATGCATCTACGTCATTTGGAATTGTTTCAATCAATAACTCTTTTAAACGCTTTGCTATTGTTGGCGATTTACCGTTTGTAGATATAGCAATTTTTAGATTGCCCTTTTGCACAATTGCGCCTAAATAAAAATCACATAAATTAGGCGTATCGGCTACATTCACCAATAGATTACAAGCATGTGCGTCATCACAAATATGCGAAGCTAAACCTATGTTATTAACGGCAACAAATACCAATTGTTGGTTTTGCAGAAAAGAAGGTGCATAAGCATTCGGAATGATTGTTATATTATTGTATTGTTGTTGAAGTTCAATAATTTCAGCATGAAATTGAATAGCTACCATTGTAATTTGACTACCGGGTGCATTTTGCAATATGCTTCTTAACTTTTCTAAAGCAACATTTCCGCCACCAATAATTAACACTCGCAAGGTTTCCAATTTTATAAAAACAGGAAATAAATTATTTTGCTCAATAGTATGAGCCAATGCCTGCTTTTGATATGTCTTTGTATTATCAATCATCTTCTGGAAAAATCTTGTAAAATATTGATACGAATTATGTGTTGATTATCACGATAATGTGCCAAAGCATTTGCTTTGTACTGACATTGATATAAATATTGAATTTGGCAACGAACATTATTATTTAGGGAAACATATATTCCCGCGAAAGCTCTAAATAAATCCATCATATTCGATTGATGCGATACGATCATCACTTCAGTTCCCATTTCTGCCATAAGTGTAGAAGATAAAGGATAAGTAATACTTACTTTATTACGTAAACGATTGATATAGATTATACCTATTGTACTATCTGTTACAGGTCGCTGTAACCACCTTTGCTCCATTCTGGTTCGAAAAAATAAACTAAAAGGTAATAAATCCAATTGCAAAGCATTTTCTTGCCATAAGCGAAATTCATTCAATAAAATAGCTTCATTAAAAAGTTTACCAGAGGATTGAAAATTGGCTGTACCGGCAATAACTGACCAATTAGGGCGAACATTGTATGCAACACCTGCTCTTATTAAAAATTGAGAAAGTTGTGAAAAGCCATTTTTAGATCGAACTTGTACATCGCCTACCAACGACCATTTGGATGATACCGGCGCAGTAAAAAAATAACCGCCCCAAGCAGCCATAGTGGTTGTTGTTTGCACCTGTGCCGTTGCAAAATAATAGCAGCCCGAAAAAGAAATGGTATATATTAATTTTTTAATCAAAAAAATTTGAATTTATGATTTAAAAAAATATTCATTCGAAAAATCGCCAAAGGATTGGCCCCTTTTTCGAAATTGCGAAAATGCTTTAAAGCATGCATCTAACTCCTGCAAAATGGCTGTTTCATCTAAACTTTCTTTGTAAAGTTTATTCAATCGAAATCCGGCATAATCACCACCTAAATACAAGTTATACTTTCCAATAGCTGTACCAATTAAACCAATTTCGGCAGCATAAGAACGAGCACATCCATTGGGGCAACCTGTCATTCGAATAATAATAGGCTCGTTTTCCAAACGATGTTTAGCTAACAATAATTCAATTTTGGAAATTAAAGAAGGGAAATAGCGCTGGGCTTCAGCTAAGGCTAATGGACAAGTAGGTAATGCTACACAAGCCATTGAACGCTGGCGAATTGCTGAAAACAATGCATTTGCTTGAATGATTCCATATTGTACTAAAACAGATTCAACGGCAGGTTTATTGACTGGTAATATATCACTGAGAATCAAATTTTGATTACATGTAAACCGAAAGTTTGCTAATTTTTTAGTTGCAATTTCATATAAAGCTGTTTTTAACTGAGCTGTGTCGGTATCAAGTACTCTTCCATTTTCGACAAATACCGTATAATACCATTTCCCTTCATGATTTTGATGCCAACCAATTATATCGGCCCGTTCCAATAACTGATAAGGTTTTAATGGCAGAAATGGATAACCACTTCGCTTTTCAATTTCTTGTTTAAACCAATCAATACCGTATTTATCTACGGTATATTTTAATCTGGCGAATTTTCTGTCGGCTCTATTCCCATAATCGCGTTGAATAGCAGCAATGGCATAAACTACGTTTATAATATTTTCTTCACCTTGCACAAAGCCAATCTCGGTTGCTAATCTGGGATAAGTATCCGGGTTGCCATGTGTAGATGCAAGGCCGCCACCAATGGCAACATTAAATCCCACTAAACGATTATCTTCTTCAATTGCAATTAAACCAATATCATTAGCAAAAACATCCACATCATTATGTGGTGGTATGGCAATTGCAATTTTAAATTTCCTTGGCAAATAACGATTCTCATACAATTCATCTTTTTCTAACTCGGGATTGTCTAAACGTTCTTCATCTAACCATATTTCGGCATAGCCATGCGTTTTTGGCAATAATTTTTCTGTAATTTTTTTTGCTACATCAAAAACTTGTTCATGCAATACCGAATATGCAGGGTGTGCTGAACATAAAACATTTCTATTAATATCACCACAAGTTGCAATCGTAGTTAATTCAGCCTGATGGAAACTTTTTAAAGTTGGCTTAATATCAGCTTTGATAATACCATGCAATTGCAAGGTTTGACGACTGGTTATTTTAATTACTTCAGTACTATATTTACCTGCAACATGATGTATAGCTGCCCATTGATGCGGCAATAATAACCCACCGGTTAAACGTAACCGTACCATAAATGAATATAATCGTTCTAGTTTCTTTTCAGCCCTTTCCTCTCGCCTGTCCCTATCATCCTGCTGATACATGCCATGAAATTTTATTAAAGCTTGATCATCTTCACGTATTGCACCTGTATAACTATCTTTCAGGCTTTCAGCAATGGTTCCCCGTAAACCGTTACTTTTCAATTTAATTTTCTCAATTGATGAAAGTTTATTTTCATTTTCCATATCAGCCATGTTGTACTATTAATAAATTTCTTTTACATACCTACCTTCTTTTTTCAATTGTTGCAACTTTGCCAAAGCTGCCTCTTTACCATTTTTATTTTCTATAATTTGTAATAAAGCATCATCAATTACTGAACCGGTATATTCTTTTTCACCACTTACATATATGTAAGCGCCATTATTAATTAATTGCAACAACTCATCGCTATTATTAATTAATTGTTCAGTTAAAGTGCTGGGTTGAAAAATATTTTTTTGAAAACAAACATGCAAATTGTTTAAATGCCCAAGTGCTAACCAATTTTGAATTTCGGTTTGATATAAAAAGTCTGTTACAAAATTCTGATTTTCAAAAAACAACCAATTCAAACCCTCATCACCATTGGCATCGCGTTGATGAAGAAATGAACGAAAAGGTGCTATACCTGTTCCATGAGCAATCATAATAACAGGTATGTGGCTTTCGGGCAGTTTAAACCTTTTGTTTTTTTGTACAAAAAATGACAATTGACTGCCAACTTCTAAATTTTGTAAATACGATGAACCGACACCATATTTAATAGTTTGTTGCACCAAAAATGTTTCAAGATTAACTGTTAAATGAAGTGAATCATCATGTACATTCGGCGCTGAAGCAATGGTATATAACCTGGGTAATTGTGGGGTCAATAACTGAATAATTTCATTCAATTGATTTTTGGGATTGATGGGATAAATCTTTAACAAATCCAATAAATCCATGCGAGTAAACGGAATTTCACATTGAACAGATTGGGCATAATTTTGAATCCACTTTTCAGATAAGTAATGAATGTTTACTTTTTTCTTCAATAAATTTTCAATCGTAAATTTTTCACCCCGCCATTCTACAATAGAATTGGGATTTAACTGCAAACAATCTAAAATGGATTGTACAGTTTCAGGATTATTTTCCGGGTAAATACCAATTGAATCTCCCGGCAAATAATCAATATCAGCTACACTTAATTCAATATGATAGGTTTTGTGTGTTGAACCCACATCATTCAACAATATTTGTTTGGTTACACATCCCTCATAAAATTTTTTTTCATTTTTTCCTGTTGAACTAATTGTGTTTATTTGGGGTTGTTGAATTGGTGATTGTTGATTTTTCAATATCTGCAACAATTCATGAAACCAATTCATGGCAACAGCTTCATATTCTACATCACATTTTAATAACTGCTGTAAACGATTGGCCCCTAATTTAGCTAACTGAGCATCCACATCAATTCCTGCCTTACAAAATTCTGGATAACTACTATCGCCCAAACCAACAACAGCATAATTTAAATTGTTCAACTGGATATTTTCGTTAAATAAAGAATTGAAAAAAACTTGTGCAGCCGCAGGCGGTTCACCGTCGCCCTGCGTACTAATTACTACAATTAAAATATTTTCTTTTTGAAGTTGATTAAAAGAATACTGATCAACCGAAAAAAGCTTAACATGCAGCTTATTTTTTTTAAAAATACTTGCAAATTGAGTGGCTAATTGTTTTGAATTGCCCGTTTCGGTTGCGTAAATAATGGTTATTTTATTTTCAACGCCGATAGCTTTTTTATTATCGACAACAATACTTTGCTGTTCGTTAATAATACCGGCAATATATCCGTTAATCCATATCAGTTCTTCTTTACTGGATGTTTGTACCAAATTAAGAACAGTTTGCATTTTAGGTGTTGCTAACATAATCAAATAAAAAAGAAGGTGAAAAATTTAAATTATATGTTTGGCTTAATGCAGGAAAGTATAAAGCATTTTTAGAATTACTACTCTTAAACCAACTAAATGCAGTTGACAATTCAGCCACTTTACCCACAATTACTAAGGAAGGGGATAAAAAGCTTAAGTGCCCAAATTTCTCAGAAAATTGCAATATTGGTGCTGAAAACACACGCTGCAGCGGTGTACTAGCTTGTTCAATAACGGCAATCCATTTACTATGATCAATTCCTTTAGCAATTAAACTTTCAACTAGTTGATTCAAATTTGTAGAAGACATATACCAAACCAATGTATCAGATGTTGCTGCTAATTCTTTGAATTGATTGTTTGAAAGTTCATTTGCATTGTGCAAAGTCAAAAAACGAACTGCAGAAGCATAATTTCGTGCTGTGAGTGGAATACCTGTGTATGCTGAAGCTGCTGAAGCTGCAGTTATTCCGGGAATAATCTCAAATGGTATTTTATTTTCCTTCAACACCTGCAATTCATCTAAAACATTGGAAAAAAAAGCAACATCACCACCTTTTAAGCGAATAACCAAAGCATGATTTGCAGCATAGTGTACAATTAAATCATTAATGGCTTGCTGAGGTGTAGAAACCTTTTTACTGCATTCTTTACCAACCGAAATAATGATTGCAGAGCTTGAAACATATTGATTTAAAATTTCTTCACTTACTAACCTATCTACCAATACAACATTGGCTGATTGTAAATATTTTACAGCCTTGATGGTAATTAAATCAGGATCACCCGGCCCTGCTCCTATTATTACAACTTTACCCATGGTATTTTATTTATTAGTCTACCGAAATAGTAGAGTTATTGTTTAAAAAAATTTAGTGTTTAAATCACATCAAAACAAGCCATCTACCGATAGATAACGCTCACCTGTATCGTAATTAAACGTAAGTATTAATTTATTTTCAGGAATATTGGAAATAATTTGTGCTATTGCGGCCAATGATGCACCGGTTGAAATACCGGCTAAAATACCTTCCTTACGTGCTAGCATTTGTGTAAAATGAAAAGCATCTTCTTTACTAACTTTAATTACCCCATTCAATAATTCGGTTTTTAGTATGGCAGGTATAAAACCTGCTCCTAAACCCTGCAATGGATGCGGCCCCGGGTTTCCACCACTTAAAACAGGTGAAAGTTCGGGCTCAACTGCAAATACTTGTAATTGGGGCCAATGCTTTTTCAATACTTCGGCAACACCGGTTATATGACCACCGGTTCCAACCCCAGTTATTAAATAATCAACACCATCAGGAAAATCATTCAATATTTCCTGAGCTGTAGCTTGATGATGTATAGCTACGTTTGCAGGATTATTAAATTGTTGAGGCATCCAGGCATTGTTATTTTCCTTTAGTAATTCATTGGCCTTTTCAATTGCTCCCTTCATTCCTTTTTCACGAGGGGTTAACACAAATTCAGCCCCGTAAATCGCCATTAGTTTTCTTCTTTCAACACTCATGCTTTCAGGCATTACTAAAACCACTTTATAACCTTTAACGGCTGCAACCATAGCCAAACCAATACCGGTATTACCGGATGTAGGCTCAATAATAATCCCGTCGGATTTTAATAACCCTTTTTGCTCGGCATCTTCTATCATGGCAAGTGCAATTCTATCTTTAATGCTGCCACCGGGATTGGTGCGCTCCAGCTTCATCCAAACCTGTTGGTGATTGGGATAAATATGATTCAACCTTACATGAGGTGTATTACCAATAATGCCTAAAATATTATTTGCCTTCATAATAAATATTAAATAACATAATTTAATGGTTCGGGAAATGGATTATTGTCACGAACCTTTACTTCACTTTTATGATACACCACAGAAAATGGTTCAACACTATAGGTTAACCAAACATTACCTCCAATAATACTGTCGTGCCCAATAATGGTATCACCGCCTAAAATTGTAGCACCTGAATAGATTACCACATTATCTTCAATAGTAGGATGCCTTTTGGTGGTAGCATCTTTTTTATCAACACTTAAAGCACCCAATGTTACACTTTGATATAATTTAACATTGTTACCAAGAATACAAGTTTCACCAATTACAACACCAGTACCATGATCAATAGAAAAAGAATGACCAATTGTAGCACCCGGGTGTATATCTATACCGGTTTTACTGTGTGCAATTTCAGTTAACAAACGAGCTAATAACCGCAGGTTCAGGTGCCACAATACATTGGAAAAGCGATAAACAGCTGTTGCAAAAAAACCAGGATAAGCAACCAATACCTCTTCCAACGATTGCGCTGCCGGATCAGAACTTAAAATGGCTTGTGCATCCGCTAACAACACTTCGTACACTTCAGGAATCTTTTCAAAAAACTGATTGGTTATATCATCTATTGCTTTGGTATCGGGCAAAAAACCACTTACAATACTTTGAAATCGAACTTTTAAATCAGCATAATCACGTTGTATGGCCATTAAACCACCTAAGCCATTATTCTTGGGCACGAAACACAAATGAAATAAATCATCAATAAAACTTTCAGTAGCATGTTTATCGGGGAAAACCTGATAACATTTTTTATTGCGATGATACAATGTTTGTAAAAAAGTAGATTCGTTCATAACTAATAAACAATTATTTTAAATCATTGTTGCGCAATGAAATTATAACTTTTTAACGAATACTATCATTGTATCATACAAGCCCCTACTGTTACATTGGTTGCCTCATCAATTAAAATTGCTGCACCATTAACAGGTAATGATTCATATTTATCATAAACTAATGGTGTTGCCGTTTTTAAAGTTATTGATGCAATTTCATTCAACTGAATTTTATCTATGTGCTCCTGCTTAGTAAGTGAATCAACATTTAGCACATAATTGATATTTGTAACAATACATTTTACCAATGTGCTATTTAATTGTAACCAGTAACGATTGCCTATTTGCAAAGGTTTCGTATCCATCCAACAAATCATGCAGGAAAACGCTTTATCTGACAAAGGTTGTTGTTGAATAGGAACAATTACATTTCCTCTACTTACATCAACATCATCAGCCAAATGCACAATAATGCTTTGTGGCGCAAATGCTTCTTCTACATTTTTTCCATTGTGTTCAATAGATGCAATATGTGTATTAATACCCTGTGGTAAAACACTAACTGCATCTCCAACTTTTAGTATACCACTAATCAGTTTCCCTGCATAACCTCGGTAATCATGCAAGGTTTCGCCTTGTGGTCGTATAACATATTGAACCGGAAAACGTGTAACAGATAAGTTAACATCATTGCGTACCGGCACATTTTCTAAAAATGACAACAATGAACTTCCATCATACCATGACATTGTTGTTGATTTTTCTACAATATTATCGCCCTTCAATGCACTGATGGGAATGTAGGTTACATTTTTTAACCCTAACTTTTCTGCCACAACGGCATAATCAATCATAATATTATTAAAAACATCTTCTGCATATCCCACCATATCCATTTTATTTACAGCCACCACCACATGCGGTATTTTTAAAATAGAAGCAATTAATGAATGTCGTCTGGTTTGTTCAACAACTCCATTTCGTGCATCAATTAATACAATAATTAAATTAGCGTTAGAAGCACCTGTAATCATGTTTCGGGTATATTGAATATGCCCCGGTGCATCGGCTATAATAAATTTTCGTTTAGGGGTTGAAAAATATTTGTAAGCTACATCAATGGTAATACCTTGTTCACGTTCGGCACGCAAGCCATCGGTTAATAATGCCAAATCAATTTCGCCCACTGCTTTATGTTTAGTTTGTTGTTGTATAGCTGTTAATTGATCAATCATGATTGATTTACTATCATACAATAACCTCCCTATTAAGGTACTTTTCCCATCATCAACACTTCCGGCAGTTATAAAACGTAAAATATCCATATGCGCTCATTTACAAAATTTAAAAATATCCGTTTTTCTTGCGGTCTTCCATAGCAGCTTCAGACACCTTATCATCTATACGAGTTTCACCACGTTCACTGGTTTTGGTAGCTACAATTTCATTAATAATTTTTTCAAGTGTATCCGCATTCGACTCCACAGCGGCAGTACAACTCATATCACCAACAGTTCTATAACGTACCCGCCTTTTTGTAATAACATCAGTTTCATCAATTTTAATATAAGGTGAAACAGCTACTAACTGACCTTCATGTTCAATTACTTCACGTTCGTGGGCAAAATAAATAGAGGGCAATGCTATTTGATGGCGTTGAATGTAATGCCATACATCTAACTCAGTCCAATTACTAATGGGAAATACACGAACATTTTCTCCTTTGTGAATTTTACCATTGTAAATATTCCATAATTCGGGTCTTTGCAATTTAGGTTCCCATTGTCCAAATTCATCACGAATAGAAAATATTCTTTCTTTGGCTCTTGCTTTTTCTTCATCTCTACGAGCGCCACCTATACAGGCATCAAATTTAAATTCGTCAATGGCATCGAGTAAGGTAAATGTTTGTAAAGCATTTCTGCTGGCAAATTTACCCTTAGGTTCAGGTAAATTTTTAACTTTCATTGTATCTTCTACTTTCCTAACAATTAAATGTTCCTGAATTTCATGCACTAACTGATCTCTAAATGCGAGAGCTTCAGGAAAATTATGGCCGGTATCAATATGTAATAAAGGAAAGGGAAAATTACCGGGTCTAAATGCACGCAAAGCCAAATGAACTAATGTAATAGAATCTTTCCCCCCACTAAACAGTAGAACAGGCCTTTCGAACTGACCGGCAACTTCCCTTAGAATATGAATAGCTTCTGATTCCAACTGATCTAAATGATCTAAATATCTTTCCATGTACTTTTCTTTAAATCGATTTACGATTGAATGGTTGTTAATTGGGAATGTATATGCAACCCACATTCCTTTTTATTGGCATCTTCCCACCACCATCTTCCTGCTCTAAAATTTTCGCCGGGTTGAATGGCACGGGTACAGGGTGCACAACCAATGCTCACAAAACCTTTATCGTGTAACGGATTATAAGGTATGTTTTGGTTTTGAATATAGCTTTTGACTGCTTCAGTTGACCAATGTAAAAGCGGATGAAACTTAAAAACTGCATAAGCACTATCCCACTCCAAGATGGGCAATTGTTGTCTATGCTGTGAATGCTCCGCTCTAAGCCCGGTAATCCATACTTTTTGATTGGCTAAAGCTTTTTGTAACGGTTGAACTTTCCGAATATGGCAACAGGTTTGACGGTTTTCAACTGATTGATAAAAAGCATTAGGACCATTTTGGGAAACAAAATTTTGAATTTGCAAAGCATCAGGGTAATATGCCTTTATTTCTAAACCATATTTTTCCCTACTTCGCACCCACACAGCATAAGTTTCAGGAAACAACCGTCCGGTATCTAAAGTAAAGGGTTGAATATTTATGTGATGCTGATATAACCAAAACAAAATAATTTGATCTTCCCAACTAAAACTGGTTGAAAAAACTACCTGATTTGGGAATGATTGAGCCAAGAAATCTAAAGCTTCCCACTCATTTTTTTCCTGAATTTGCCTTTGTAATTGTTGTAGTTGTTCGGTTGATGTATGATTCATTGTTGCAATTGTTTGTGATTAATTAAATTGTATTAAACTGATAATCAACAACAATTGCATGTTTTAAGGGTGTAAATTTTCAATAAAATACTCATTAGTCCACCAATTTAGTAGAACAAATATAGTCTACCAAATTGATAGAGTAATTGAAATAAGCTTAAAATTTTTATTAACAACACAGAGAAATGGCTGAAATGCAGCAACAATAAATGTTATTATCAAAATAAAAATATTTTATTCAAATCGGTTAACATCAAAAGCCGATAAAGAAATAGAAGGTTGTTGCTCATTTAGCAACTCAGACACCAATTTCCCTGTACCTGCCCCTAAACTTAACCCCAACATAGAGTGGCCGGTTGCAACCACCAAATTATTCCATTGTTTTGGCTTGCCAATATAGGGCAAACCATCTGCTGAGCAAGGTCTAAACCCATACCAAACTTGTTCTATTGGTGGAACATGTACCATAAATTCAGGAAAGAATCTTTGCACTGCCTGCAATAAACCAACAACACGTTGCATTTTAGGTGGCGATTTAACGCTCGTAATTTCCATTGTTCCGCCAAAACGAATTTTATTTCCATCCATTGGTGTTAATGCAGCCCTTCCTTCCACCAAAATTGCGGGATGATTAATTTTATAAGGTGCATTTTCTAATGTAACGGAATACCCACGCCCCGGCATTAGTGGTATAGATAGTTTTAGTTGTGCCGCTAATTCGCGGCTCCATGAACCTGCGGCCAAAACAACAGCATCAGCCTCATAAAAATTATTTTTAGTAATAACTGCATTAATTTTTTGTTGTTGGCTATTGAACCCGATTACAGGTTCGTTACGCAACAAGGCAACACCGTTATTTTGTAAATACTGCAGCAATTGAGCCATTAATTTGTTAGGATATAAATGTGCATCGCATTGAAAAAAAATAGCTCCCAAGGCATTTATTTTAGTTTGAGGTTCCATTGCTTGCAAAGCATTATAATCTAACAATTGAGTATCCGTTAAACCTAATTCATGGGCTTTTTCCACCGTGTGCTTAGCATGTTCGGCACCTTTTTCAGTTTGAAATATTTCTAACAAACCCTTGTGTTCATAGGCAAAATTAAATCCCGGCTGTTCGGCCAAAGCATTATACATATGTTGACTAAACAAAGCAATATCACGCAATGGGATGGCTGCTTTTTCAACTTTTTCCGGTGTTGCACTGCGCATAAACTTTATGCCCCAATCAATTAATGATTTACTAAATCGGGGTTGTACATAAAAGGGACTGGTATCTTTCAGCATCCAACGCAAACCTTGCTGTACTATTCCCGGTGTGGCTAAAGGAATAAAATGGCTGGGACAAACATACCCTGCATTACCATAGGAACAATTATTCAGCATATCAGTTTGATCAATAACGGTAACCTGATGCCCTGATTGATACAAATAAAAGGCACTGCTTAAACCAATAATACCGCCGCCAATAACTATAATTTTCATGTATAATTTTTTATAAAACTTGAAAACCTAATGCATAGGGATCATCATCCGTATCAATCTGTATGGTGTTATAGCCATACACTTTTGCCCAACCTTCAATAGCAGGTCGAATGGCGGGCTTCCCATCCAAAATCAATTCCTCGGCAATGGTTCCTTTGAATATAGAGCCTATAATACTTTCATGAATAAATACATCCCCCTTTTTTAATTTTCCTTTGGTGTACCATTGAGCCATGCGGGCAGAGGTACCAGTTCCGCAAGGACTTCTATCAATGGCTTTTTCACCATAAACAACAGCATTTCGTGCAGTTGAAGTAGCATTCATTACATTTCCTGTAAATAAAACGTGACTGCAACCACGAATGGTTTCATTTTCAGGATGCACAAAATTCATGGCTTTGTTTACTTCCCTCTTAATAATTTGCGCAAAGTGAATTAATTGATCGGCCTTGTAATTATCTATCCCCAAAAAATTTTCTTGTTGGTCAACTATTGCATAAAAATTGCCACCATAAGCCACATCCACACTTAAGGTTCCCAATCCTTCACAGTAAACAGCTATATTTTCTGCAGCTAAATAAGCAGGAACGTTGGTTAGCTGAACACTTGAAACTTTTTTATTCTGCTCTGTATAAGAAATGGGCACAATGCCGGCCGGAGTTTCTAATCGCAAAGAACCCGGTTTTTTGGGTATGATCAATCCTTCCTGTATGGCAATGGTTACAGTACCAATTGTTCCATGACCACACATGGGTAAACAGCCGCTGGTTTCAATAAACAAAACGGCAGCATCATTTTCAGGTTGATGAGGTGGATATAAAATACTGCCACTCATCATATCGTGCCCACGGGGTTCAAACATCAATCCTTTTCTAATCCAGTCATATTCTTTTAGAAAATATTGTCGTTTTTCGCTCATATTATTGCCATACAATACAGGGCCACCACCGGCTACTAACCGTACCGGATTTCCGCAAGTATGCGCATCAATGCAAAAGAAAGTTTTCTTCATATTTATATTGTGGCATTATATAGCAGCTTGGGTAAATTGTGCATTCACCATGCGCCAAATGTTTAATGGATTTTCATTTTTTAATGCAGAAGGAAGCAAGTCCTCAGGTGCATTTTGAAAAGCAACCGGCCTTACCCATCGTTTAACAGCGTGAATACCTACTGCTGTGAAACGACTATCAGTACAAGCAGGAAATGGACCACTGTGTACCATTGCAGGACATACTTCAACACCGGTAGGAACACCATTAAATACTAAACGTCCGGCAACATCAGCTGCAATATCAATTAATTCGGGTAGCACTTCAAAATCAATTTTATTCCCAATAATTGAAGTGGTTAACTGGCCACTTACAGACTGCCAAACTTTCAATAAATCTTGTAAATCGGCACATTGTACAATTAAAGAGTAAGGTCCAAACACTTCTTCACGCAATAAGGGATTGGCTAAAAAAACGGATGCATCAACAGTTGCAATAGTGGGCAATGCATCCATTTCTTTAATGGGTTGCTTGCTTTGCTGTATCAGATTTACCCCTTTTTGGGCCAATGCATTTTTCATTTTAGTAAAGTAAGCATCGTGTATGCCTTTGTGTAGCATAGGTGCAGGCATTGCCTTTTCAATTTGTTCACTTAATGTTTGCAAAAAAAACGGCATATATTCATTTGCAATACCTAATATTAAACCCGGGTTAGTGCAAAATTGCCCCATACCCAAAACAATAGATTGGGCATATTCCTTTGCAATGGCTTCAGCCCTTTCATGCATGGCATTAGGCAGTAGTAAAACAGGATTTATACTGCCCATTTCGGCAAAAACCGGAATGGGCTTTTCGCGTTCAGCGGCATATTGCATTAATGCTTTTCCACCACTTAATGATCCGGTAAAACCAACACCTGCGGTTAAAGGATGTTGCACTAAATTTTTTCCTGCTTCAAAAGAGGTGTCAGTAACGTGTTGCACAATATACTGCGGCATTTTATTGGTAGCTATGGCTTTCTGTATTGCACTAAATACCATGGCCGATGTTTCTGCATGTGCAGGATGCGCTTTTACCACTACCGGGCAACCGGCAGCTAAGGCACTTGCAGTATCGCCACCAGCGGTTGAATAAGCAAACGGAAAATTACTGGCACCAAAAACTATAATCGGGCCAATAGGAAATAACATTCTTCTTAAATCAGGCTTAGGTGGTGTTCTGTCAGGTATAGCAGTATCTATAACTGCCTCAACCCAACTCCCTTCTAACAGCATATCAGCAAACAAATGCAGTTGATTGGTCGTTCTGAATCTTTCACCCTTTAATCGTTCAATGGGCAAATTAGTTTCATTGGCAGCTTGTTGCAGTAATGTATCGCCTAATGCATCAATTTCAAAAGCAATGCTGCGTAAAAAATCAGCTTTTTGTATAGGTGAATAGTGTTTATATGACTGAAATGCCTGATATGCATTTTGCATAACTTCATCAATTGCTACCATAATTTCCGAATTTAAAAGTTACCAATCCTAAAATTACACATTTGGCAAACCGGGATGATTGGCTACACATTTTTTAATTAAGTTTAAAACATTTTCAAGTTCAGCACCTTCAGGCACTAAGCGAGGCGAACGAACATATGCAGTTCCCAAACCTGTAACTTGTTGTGCCAATTTAATGTATTGCACCAATTTAGTATGAATATCTAACTCTAATAAGGGTAAAAACCATCTATGTAATGCAATTGCTTCGTCAATTCGTTTCTGTTGTATTAATTCATATAAAACGACCGTTTCACGGGGAAAAGCATTCACCAAACCTGCAACCCAACCATCAGCACCAATTACAATGCTTTCGGCAGCAATGGTATCAACACCACAAAACAAAGCAAAACGATTCCCGAAATTATTTTTTAAAACAGTTAGGTTAGTAACATTTCTGGTAGATTCTTTAATGGCAATAATATTTTTGTGCTTGGCCAATTGGTTTAGAATAGCAATGGTTAATTCTATTCCATAGTCAACCGGATTATTGTATAACATAATTGGCAAATTAGTGGCATCGGCTACTGATTGCAGAAAATAAGTAGTTTCTCTTGCATCACTTTTATACCGCATAGGTGGGAGCAGCATAAAGCCATTGGCGTTATTAGCCTCGGCCATTCTCACAGTCTCAATAGCTTCCTTTAAAGTGGCGGCAGCTATATTTAGTAATACAGGCACTTTGGCTTTATTAGCATTAATGGCAGTTTGCAATAATTGTTCTTTTTCTTGTAATGATAAAACCGCTGCCTCACCCAATGAACCTCCTATAATGATACCATGAACACCGGCATTTAATTGCGCCTGAATTTGACTTACAAATAAGGATAAATCTAATGAGTCGTTTTCTGTAAAAGGGGTAGTTAATGCGGGAAAAATACCTTTCCAAATGTGTGCTTCCATTTTTTTTGCTAAAGCTACACAAGAAAATTGTACGAATTAAGAGCACGAAAAAATTTATTTCAGAAAAGAAAAGAGCTTTTGAAAAAAAGAAAGATTATTATTGGCAGGCTGCACAGTAACAATACAAGGAACTAAATGTGCTAATTGTTCTACAGGAGTCCAATCTTCTAAACCTTCATACCATATTTTATCGGTAATTTTTAACCCTTTTTGAGCAATTTTTTTACTATTAAAAGGGCCTATGATTAGCTTATCTTTTCTTAGAATATAAATTTTTTCCATTAAGCAAGTTCAGTTTAAGTATCTTAAATTTCTTAAACGCATTATTTTTACAACTATTGCAATACTTCTAAAGCTTTTTTAAAAGTTTCGTTATTGGCATTTATTATTTCATAAAAGCCCGAGGTGCCAAAAAGTTGACGAGCCAATAAAGCTTTAATGTGTATTGCCAGCTCCTTCTGTGCTTCTGCATTTTTAGGCATTTGCAATGAATCGGCTTGCAAATAATTTTCCAATTCTTTCCAATTATTTGTGTTTAGTTGGAATGCTTGTTGAAATTCAGTTATATTTTTAAAGTTATGAAAATAGGTTGTATCCTTTAAATATAATTTATACACATACCTGTTAATAGTATTCTTGGCGAAAATTTTGTCGAGTGAAACACGGAATAAAGTTGTATCGAATGGCACAAAAATATCGGGTGTAATTCCGCCACCGCCATATACTAAATGTCCATTGGGTGTTTTGAATGCAGGACCTTTTAGTTTAGAGGAATCTAACTTAAGCAACTCACCATCATGAAAACGATTAATTAGCTCTTCATCATAAGCATTTTTACCTTTATTATATGGTTTTTGTATATTTCTTCCCAAAGGGGTATAATAACGAGCAACCGTTAACCGCAATGCACCTCCGTTACTCAATTGAAATTGTTGTTGCACTAACCCTTTACCAAAAGTTCTTCTACCCACTATCGTAGCTCTATTCCAATCTTGTAAAGCGCCGGATAAAACTTCGCTGGCAGAGGCGGTAGTTTCATTTACCAAAACCACCAAAGGATTTTTTTCGAAAATACCATCCCGTTTACAACGGTAATCAATACGTGGTGAATGTGCGCCTTCGGTATAAACAATAAGTTTTTCATCATCCAAAAACTGGTCGGCAATAGCTGTAGCTTCTGTAAGAATTCCACCACCATTACCCCTTAAATCCAAAATTAATTTTTTCATTCCCTGCTTTTGCAATTGTTCCAGTTTTTGCATAAACTCTTCAAAGGTGCGTTCCCCAAACTTGTTAATTTTAAGATATCCAATATTGGGGGTTACCATATAAGCAACATCTACGGAAGGAACTAAAATACTGCCTCGAGTTACAGCTAACTGTATTGTCTTACCATTACGTAAAAGCGTTAATTTAACGGTTGATCCGGCGGGACCTCGCAACTTACTTTTAATACTATCTGTTGATAATTTACCAATAAGGTTGATAGAGTCATTTGCTTTTAAAATAGCATCGCCAACTTTAATCCCTGCTTTCTCTGCAGGGCCATTGGGCATTACTCCCAAAACATTGATGGTATCATTGAATACCTGAAACTCAACTCCAATTCCCTGAAAATTGCCCATCAATTCTTCATTCACCTCTTTTAAATCTGCCGGTGGTATATAAACAGAATGGGGATCTAAATTGGCCAATGCTTGCTGAATCAGGGCTTGTTTGAAACTATCAGGTTTAATTTCGTCAACGTACTTATTGTCAATTAAATGAATTACTTCTTGTAATGATGAGGGTGCACCATTTTTTAAGAAACCATCGGAAGAATTATTTACATTAAGCTGATAACCCAAAACCATTCCTATTACCAAAATAACCGCCAATAGAAAAGGTAACCAAATACTTAATTTTTTTCCTGACATATTATGTTGCTTCTTTGTATCTTGATTTGAGTTTGCGAATATCCGTATTAATGTTGAAATGTATGGGTATTGTTGCACACATTTAAAGTATAACCTTATTATTATGGCAGTTAAATTAGTTGCAGACAGTGGGGCAACCAAATGTGAATGGTGCCTGATACAACCTCGTAAAACAACCATTTTTGTTACTCAAGGCCTTAGCCCTTATTTTTTAGGCAAAGAAGCTATGACTGACATAATACGAAAAGAAGTTCTACCTAACTTATCAAAAAATACAAGCATTGATTCTGTTCACTTTTATGGAACCGGTTTGGGTAATCCTAATCACGCTAAAATGGTGAACAAAGTATTAAAGTCAATCTTCCCATCAAGCAAAATTGAAGTGAATACTGATATTTTAGCTGCAGCCAGGGCATTATGTGGAAATGAAAATGGAATAGCCTGTATTTTAGGAACCGGTTCTAATTCATGTTATTACAATAGCAAAAAAATTGTAAAAAACAGAGCCGGTATTGGTTATATTCTTGGTGATGAGGGCAGCGGAGCCTATTTAGGTAAAAAAGTAGTTCAATATTATTTATACGAAACCTTTGATGCGGAATTAATGGAGAAATTTAAAAAACAATATGGGCTAAGTCCTACTGAAATCTTAGAAAATGTCTACCAAAAACCATTAGCGAATCGATACTTAGCTAGCTTTACCCTATTTCTTGCAGAAAACCGCGGCCATTATATGATTGAAAATATTATTGAAGATGGCTTAAACGATTTTTTTTATCAACATTTACTTAAATACAAGGAAATTTGGGAATATCCTATTAATTTTATTGGCAGTGTTGCATTTGGATTTAGCGACATTTTGCAGGAACTTTGTTCGGCATATGAATTTAAAGTAGGCAAAATACTGCAAAAACCCATGGAAGGGTTAATTGCCTATCATCGATAATGAAGTAAACATGAACCAACAGACGAAAATTACAGAACAAGCATCTAAATATCGGCATTTAGAAAAAATGTCGGTGATGGAAATTTTACAACACATTAACGATGAAGACAAATCTGTACCCATAGCTGTTGAAAAATCGTTACCACAAATTGAAGCTTTAGTTACCGCAATTAGCGATGTAATGCTAGCGGGGGGACGTTTATTTTATATTGGTGCAGGAACCAGTGGCCGTTTAGGCATTTTAGATGCTAGCGAATGTCCACCCACTTACGGTGTTCCCTATGGTTTAGTAGTAGGTATTATTGCCGGAGGTGAAAAAGCAATTACCCAGGCAGTAGAAAATGCAGAAGATGATATTGAGCAAGGTTGGAAAGATCTTCAACAACACAATATCAGTAAAAACGATTTTGTGGTGGGTTTAGCGGCCAGTGGCAGTACCCCTTATGTTATAGGTGCTTTGCAAGTTTGTAAACAAAACAAAATACTTACCGGTAGCATTTCCTGTAACCCCAACTCTGATATTAGTAACATAGCCGATTTCCCTGTTGAAGTAATTGTTGGCCCTGAATTTGTTACCGGAAGCACCCGTATGAAAAGCGGAACTGCACAAAAATTAGTATTGAACATGATTTCCACCAGTGTTATGATTCAATTAGGCAGAGTTGAAGATAACAAAATGGTTAATATGCAACTAACAAATGCAAAGTTGGTTGATCGCGGTGCAAAAATGGTGATGGAACAACTCCACAATATACCTTATGAACAGGCAAAATCTTTATTATTGCAGTATGGTAGCGTAAAAAAAGCAATAGAAGTTGCCAAGGCACACCAACATGCATAACATTGAACCTTTTTATAACTGGCGTCACATATATATTTCTGAAGAAGACAAACATTCCCCCTTCTTCGGAAGGACTTATAGTGAATTTGAATACTCACATACTGTATATAATTACTACATTCACCCACAATGGGATGATTTTGGCAGCAAAACTCTATACATAAAAATTCTATTTGCCGACTACGATGCACATTATGCTATTATTGAAATGCTTGGGGAATGGAACGATGCCATTGAAAATGATATAATGGAATTAAAACGAGAAGTTTTAGATCCACTTTTTTCTGAACACATAACTAAGTACATTTTAATTACTGAAAATGTATTAAATTTTCATAGCAGCGACAGGGAATATTACCAAGAATGGTTTGAAGAAGTAATGGAAGAAAATGGATGGATTGTAGCATTAAATATGCCTCAAGCTACCCAACAAGATTTTAAAAAACAAAAGTTGAATTATTACATTGAACTTTTGGAAATACCGGAGTGGCGTGTTTTTAAACCTCAACACCTTTTTAAAAAAATTGATGATATGTTTGCCAAGCGTTTAGAGGCTTAGTAATACTTAAAACCAATTTTTCATTCACATTTTGTAGCTCTGCTGCTTTCGTGTATATTCACATTTCATTCCCGGTATGAAAGTAGTAACTTATATCCTGCTTTTATTTTTTACAACAAATCTCTTTGCACAACAACCAGCTGTTGGTTTAACTTTGAGTGGCGGTGGTGCTAAAGGCTTGGCGCATATTGGCATTTTAAAAGCTATTGATTCTGCACAATTGCCCATCCGTTATGTAACGGGTACTAGTATGGGGGCAGTTATTGGCTCACTTTATGCAATTGGTTATTCAGCCGACACTATTGAACAAATTGCTCGTCAAACCAATTGGGATCAATTGCTTTCCAATAGCATCTCTCTTCGTTCATTTAGCATGCAGGAAAAGGATGATTATGGTAAATATGCCATTGAATTACCATGGGTAAACAATAGTTTTCGCCTCCCCAGCGGCGTTATTGAATCGGAAGAACTTTGGCTTAAGCTAAACGAATTGTTTTTCCCAGCGTATCAAATGAAAAATTTCAAACAATTTCCAAAAGCATTTGAATGTATTGCTACCAATATTTCAACCGGTGATGGTGTAGTATTGGATAGTGGTGAAATTGTTTATGCAGTTCGTTCAAGCATGGCTATTCCTTCAGTATTTACAGCGGTTGATTACCAAGGAAAAAAATTAGTGGATGGCGGTGTAGTAAGAAACTTTCCGGTTATTGATGCACAAAAAATGGGAGCAAATTATTTAATTGGAAGTAATGTGGCCGGAGGTTTATTGCCAAAAGAAAAAATCAATAACATCATTCAAGTGCTACTGCAAATTGCATTTTTCAGAAATGACGAGGACGCCATTAAAGAAAAAGCTTTATGCAATACTTATATCCCACAACATTTAGAAGAATATAACATGGGAAGTTTTGGCTCTGCCAACGAAATAATTGATTCAGGAAATGTTGCAGGTGACAAGTACTTTCCTAAGTTTAAACACATTGCCGATTCACTACGCAATATTTATGGTTCACTACCCTTCCAAAAACAAGTGTTACCCAAAATTTCATCCGTTAAAATTACTGCATTTACTATTCATGGTTTGCATCAAACAGATGCTAGTTTCTTTTTAAAACGCATGCAATTTTCATTAAACCAATGGTATAGTTCTAACGATTTATCAGAACATATTAGAAAAGCATTTGGCACTCGTTATTACAATAAAATTGTGTACTCATTATTACCCATTACAGACACTACTGCACAAATTGTTTTTGATGTTGAAGAGAACCCCTTAACATTTGCCAAATTGGGTGTTAACTATAACCAATTTACAGGCATTAGTTTAATTGCGAATTTAACGAGTCGAAACTTTTTCACTCCCTATTCAAAAAGCCAAATAACCGTTAACATTGGTGAGAATATGCGTTTACGAGGTGAGCACATTCAAAATTTTGGAAAACATAAAGCCTTCTCGGCCACAGCTACTGCACAAATTGAATCACTTAGTATTAATAGTTATAATAATTTTTCGAAACAAGGATTATTTAAACAAAATTATTTTCTGGGCGATTTAAATGTTCGTTACTCTCCTACTCGTGAATTATCTGTAGGAACTGGTATTCGTTTTGAAAACTTATATTATAAACCTCAAATACCTGCGGCATTTGAAGCAAGAGGTGGTATCAGCTATTTTAATCCCTATCTGTTTATAAAAGCCAATTCACTCACCAATTCAATATATCCCAAAAATGGCAGTAAGACTGATATTGAATTGGGAGCAGTAATTAATCAAACACCGAATGTTGATTATTATATCAATGGAACGGAAGTACAAAACCCCGATTCAATTGGTATTCAATATAAAAATTATTATCGGGCATTTATCAATGCTGAAAAGTACATTCCTATTACAAAAAAGAAAACGTTGTTTACTCAATTCCAAGGAGGATTTAACTGGCGAAATGCAGGTGATGTTATTAATGCATTCAATGTTGGAGGATTAACCAATGTTTATAAAAACCAAATAACTTTTGCCGGATTAGCTGAAGGCACCGTGGTTACTAATAGTATTGCAGCTATGCAAGTAGGTTTACGCTATCAGATTTTTAACAATGGTTATATTATTCCTAAAGCAAATGTTGCGTTTTATGATTTTATAAATGGAAATTTTATGCCTGAAAAAGCAAAATTTTTATCGGGCTACGCCATTTCATTTGGCTATAATTTTGTTTTAGGCCCCCTTGAAATTAGTGTAATGTATTCCGACCAAAGTAAAATGCTTTTACCTTATATTAATTTAGGTATTCCTTTTTAAATAAAACAAGTTAGGCATAGTCTTGTTATTATATGTTAATGCTTTACTTTGTGAGGCTAATTATGTAGCATGGAAGATTATTACCAAATATTGAGGGTTCATCCTAATGCCAGCGAAACTACAATTAGAAAGGCCTACAGAAAACTGGCATTGCAATACCACCCCGATAAAACAGGCAATTCCGAAGAACTAAACTCCTATTTCAAAAAAATAAATGAGGCATATAAAGTGCTTTCCAATGCAGAACAACGAAAACAGTTTCATCTGCAATATTATGCGTTACATCATTATGAGCCAGTAATGAATAGTAGCAATGAAATATTGGTAGCGTGCAAAAAGTTATTGAAGCAAATCATTCAACAGGGTGATCACATTAATGAAGAAGCAATAGTCTTAAACATTCAAGAAAATATTTTAAATGAGAATAATTTATTCATTCTAAAAACAGAAGAAAACAAATTTATCCAGCAGCAAATACATCAAGAACTATTACAAATAATTAATAAATTGAATTTTGTAAATGGAACTGTATTGTTTAATTTTTTGATGCAAAAATTCTCATTCACAAACGAAAGCGAAAAAGTGTTGCTAATAGAGATATTAAAGAAAAAGAAACAAGAATACAATTGGGATAAATACAAATTCTTTTTAGCATTGCTAATAGCAATACTTATTTGTTTAGGCATTTATTCAATAACTTAAGCAATATTATTTGGCAAAAACTTTTTTAAGCAAATCAGTAGTTCTTGCTAACGGATCTTTTCTAATTTTTTGTTCTTCTTGAGCTACCTGAAAAAATAAACCATTTAATGCTTTTTCAGTTACATAACTTGTTAGGTCCGGATTAATTTTTTTAACAAAAGGCACTTTGTTGTAAGTTGAAAATACCGAATTCCAATATTTAGTTGCATCTACTTTCTCCAATGATTGAGCCACAATAGGTTTGAAAGCAGTTGTTAAAGAAGCAGTTGTTTTTTCACGTAAATAATGTGTAGCCGCAGAATCACCGCCCTGCAATAATTGCATTCCATCTTGAATAGTCATACCTTTAATTGCATTCACAAAAATAGGAGCAGCACTTTTAGCAGCATCTTCTGCAGCTCTATTCATAGCTAATACAGCATTATCAACTTCATTACCCAGCCCCATGTCACGTAAAGTTTTTTCAACTTTTTGTGCTTCAGGCGGCATTAATATTTTTATGGCATTGTTTTTAAAATAACCATCCAAAGCAGAAAGTTTCGTAACACTATTATTAGCACCTACTTCTAAAGCCTGCTTCAATCCATTTATAATATCATCTTTCGACAATGATGCTCCGTTAGAACCACCTTTTATTAAACCCGAAACTGCAGATACTGCATTATTAGCACTTGAATCTTTGCTATTGTTTAATAATCCCTTTAATATTTGAGCATGGGAAGCATTCACTAACAAAAACAAGCTAAGGGAAAAAATAAGTTTTTTCATATATCCAATTATACTATCGAAGTTAAGGCTAAAGTTAAATAGAGAATGATGATAATTGTTAAAATAGGGAAATAAAAAAGGCTGCATTGCTGCAGCCATAAAAAAAGAATCATCGAAAAAAACTTTATTGGTTAATGTAAGATGCAAGCATTCTTGCTTTTGTTCCGGTTGTTACGTTCGCATTTCCTTTATAATACAGAGTGAAAATACGTTGCGGTGAGGCACCCGTTAAATTAGTAGAAAAAGCCAATTTAGCTAAAATAGTTCTATTTGCTAATGGAGTATTTGATGGTTGCCCCTGAGCTAAAGAACGAGTAACATAAAATGTATCCACTACACCTATATTATATCCTAAACTTTGAAAAGCTGTAGTTGAATCGGGTGGAATATTGGTTAAAATAGTAGTATTTCTTGCATATGAAAACACATCTACTTTTTTTCCAACTGTATCATTCAATACAGCATGTATAAAACGAACACTTACATTTCCCGGCAATGGAGTTGCAAATACATCTTGCACAAAAATTCTAGAAGAATCACGTTTCGATAAAATAGAATCTGTAATAAGTAGTGTATAAAAACTACCGGGATTTAAATTTTTTGTAAAAGCAAACAATTGTATAGAATCCTGATTAACTACACCTGGTATTGAGAAATGAAACTGCTGCAACCCGGCGGGTACCGACATATATGTGTTTGTAATGGTAGAAGAATTGGGATTAACTGCATTTGGAAAAAGTCCTCCATAAGTTAAAAACGGTACATTGTTTAATCGAATATTTCCTACATACACATTGAAAGTATCCTGCGCTCCGGTTGACAATCGAAAAAATGGAGAAGCATGAATAATTTTTAGATATGCTTTTGTTGAATCTGCTACCTGGTACGGTGTATTAATGATAAATGTTTTTTTGCATGCATAAATGGCTACAAAAAATATAAAAACTAAAAATAACTTAACAAAAATTCGCTTCATGTTATAATAATTTTATTGTTGAGAAAACCAGCATTCATAAGTATGATAATCTAAATTCAGCGCCCCAACTTTTTGTAAAGAAGGGATATCGTATAAATATTCTGAATTATAACGGGGTCTTGCTCTATATACGTACTTACCGTTATTGTTGATGTATAGTGTCCCACCACCCGGAACAAAATCGGCATAAACTTGAGCACCGGTAAGAGGATCTAAATCGGTGTAATGGAACCGACGCATATCGGCCCAAGTTTCATGTACACCCCAACCGTATAACGCAATATATTTTTGAAGCATTATTTGTGTTAGGGTTAAACTTCCAGGATTAGTTGGAACAACACTTGTATTTGTTAAATAAGCCGACTTAGTTGTAGGGGTAATTAAAGCAAAAGAAGGAACGTTGAATGCATACTGATTAGTAAGCATATCAAAGTTTAAGGAAATACCATTAGTGTAAGCAGCTAACGCAGTTGCTTTATCTCCTTTACGATAGGAAGCTTCAGCAATAATAAACTGCATTTCAGAAGCTGTCATTACCGGAAATTGAGCAGTATCCCTAAATACAAATCTACCTGAATCAGCTAAAGGCGCTCCAACTGAATTAAATGTATTTCCCCAAAAATTTTTAGGTAAATCCGGAGTTAAGATTCCTGCTGACCCTTGACCAGGTTGCACCCCTTTAAATGTGCCATTTGAATTTTCGCGTATCAAATACCATGCTCTTGGGTCTTGAACACCTGTAAATGCAGTAGAGTTTAATCCAGATAACAGATTAGCAACGTAAGCTGATTGACGAAGACTTCCAACATTCCCTCTAAAAGGTCCAAAATAATTTGAAGTACCGGATGTTTTTTGACCGGCAAATTTTAAAGTAATATTGTCAGAGTTACTTGCGGGTCCAAGATTAGCATAGTAAATAGCAGAATCAGCATAGTGATTAGATAAATAGGCTGACTTATTAGACAAGTATTGGTAAGAACGAGCTAATACACCATAAACAAACTTTTTCCATTTGTTTACATCACCATTATTCATGTATGCATCACCAATAGCTAGGTTAGCAGCACTTACAGCACCATCAGTTCTATTTAAGTTGGTTAAAGCTCTGTAACAAGTAGCTCTAACTGTATCATATACATCAGATGGATCATCATAATTAAATTGCTGTAAACTAGTATTAAAAGCTTGCTTTAAAATAATGCTATTATATTGATTAACCATTTCTAACCAACCCCAAGCACGAATAGCCTGTGCAACACCAACATAATCCCATTTCTGCTGTTGGCTACCCCATTCTATTATTCTATTTAAATTCTGGCCCTGGCCATAATAAAACATGGCCCAAACAGAACCTAATAAATCACTACCTCCTACTGTACCACCCATTTGATCATATTGGGTACCACCATTATCACTTGATGTTACTGCATAATTATTCCAATATTGTATATATCGTCCAATAATCGTAGCATCGCCGCCTAACCCATAGCCACTACCAGCCGAAGAAGCGTTTCCAAGGAAATTTCCAATTACACCCGGTAATAAACTTTCAATAGGTTCTACAGTTTGTGCATTAGGATTTTGATAAGCAGCATCAATTTTTTTTGAACAACTATTCAAAAAAATTAGCATGGCTACTAAAGAAAAAATACCAATTTTTATTTTTATACTTTTCATAATATCTTTTTTTACTTTACAATGAAATTAAAATCCGGCACGTAACCCAACATTTACCGAAATGGGTGTGGCAATATTTCCAAAATCAAATCCAAAGGCACCTACACCCTTTGTAGCCGCAGTATTACCATTTACAGCAGGATCAGCTCCATTATAATTTGTAAACAATATCAAATCATTACCCGTAACAAAAAAGCTTAATGACCTAAAACCTTTTAGTTTTTTAACTACATTTTCAGGCATTACATAATTCAAGGTAATGTCACGTAACCTTAACCAATTCACATTTTTTTGAATAAACTCCTCATCAGGCATACCCGTAGTTTCGCCATAATATGCTGTACTATTGTAGTAAGGAGTAATTAAAATATTATTAGCAGTAGGATTACTTGTATTTTCTAAACCATCTTTTAATACACCGCTTACAACTCTTGGTTTCATTCTGTCATTTGTTCTGGGGCTTTTACCAATGCTAGTTAAATACATATCTGTTGCATTAAATATGTCGCCACCAACTTTTAAATCCCATAAAAAGTTCAGACTCCAGTTTTTGTAACGAATACTATTAATGGTACCCAATGTGAAAGCTGGATTTCTATCCCCAATAGGAATAAAGTTTGCATTCACTAAGGGTAATCCGGTTGAGGGATTGATTAGAATTTTACCCTGATTGTTACGCATATAACCGTATCCAGTAATTAATGTTGTGGGGCGATTTCTTACATAGCCACCACGTGCATTTGCGTATAACCAGGTGTCAGAAATATAATAGTCCATGTTTTGAGCAATAGAGGCAGGTATTGCAATAACATTACTCCACATATGATTGAAGTTAAATCGGATATCCCATCCCCAATCCTTTTTACGAATAGGTGCAATATCCATTGAAATTTCAACTCCCTGATTGCGAGATTCAGTAGCATTTTGTGTATTTAACACAAATCCGGTTCCGTAACTTGCCCTAAAACCAACACTTATTTGGTCAGTACAATGTGTGTTGTAATAAGCACCCTCCAAGGAAATTAAATTGTTGAATAATTTAAACTCAGCACCTACCTCATAAGTTTGTTGTTTTTCAGGTTTCAAATTGGGGTTATTATTATAAAAACCGTATGAATAAGCAGGAATAACAGAACTAGATAAATTATTAACAAATACAGATTGGTTGGAATAAGGGTCTGCCAACCTCGCTGTTGTTGCAGATGAAGCACGCAGTTTAGCATAATTAATAACATTCCCTTTTTTAATCCATGGGAAAATGTCGCTAATAATGGCACTTGCACTAAATCCAGGGTAATTATAATTTCTATTGGCAGCCGGGAATACAGAAGCCGCCTCGAAACGATGGGTATAACTTAAAAATAATAAGTTCTTATAACCAAAACCAGCTTCGAAGAAATAGGCAGATTGACGAATGACATTTAAGTTAGGCAACCCAAATGCATTACGAAGCAATCTTATACGAGTTCCGGGAGCTGTATTACTACTATCGGTACTAGTTGAATCAATAAGTCTGCTCCCAGTTATAGCAAATTCAGATGTTTCATAATCTTGCCACATCGTTCCTACCATCCCGCGAAATGAAAAATCTTTAATTGTTTTATTGGCTGTAGCTGTAATGGTATGATTGTAACCTTTGTAAGTTAAATAATAATTATCCAATGAACCTCCAGTAGCTTGCGTTAACAAACTTGATTCAGGATGATAAAAGGTATACCCATTTGTTTTATAAGTATCATATCCAAATCGCCCTGCAATATTTAACCATGAAAAAGGATGAATATTAACGCCTAAAGTACTCACTAAGCGATCAGTTTTATCCTGACTATGATTCTTTGCTACACTAAAAAATGGATTGTCAACCAATTCAGAATTATAGGTAGTAGCATATAATAAACGTTTATTCCCCGTTTTATCTAAATAGTTAGCAGCATTATCCGTTGTAGGCCATGCATATAAATCCAGTAAAAAGCCTCCTGCTCCCCGAATAGGCTTATCATTGATAGTATTGATATAAGTAATGGTAGGATTAAAATCAATATATTTATTAATTTTTGTATAATTAGAAAGACGTAAATTAATGCGTTTGAATGTATTATTAGGAATAACACCATCTTGGTCGAAATAAGCACTTGAAAAACGAAAGCCTACATCTTTCTTACCAAAATCAACACTTAAATTATGTGCCTGAGCAAAACCTGTTTTAAAAAAATTATGAATATTATCATAGGTTTTTGTATCGGAAGGTAAAGACGGGCCAAAATACGTGAAAGAATTTAATAGAGGCAATCCGTTTGCACCAGGGCTATAATTATTGTTTAAGCTAGGAAAACGATTTACCCTTTGTATTCTAAAACTATTATCATAACCAACTGCAAAACGACCATTCATATTGGGACGTTTAGTAGTAATTACAATAGCACCTGAACTAGCTTGACTTCCATATAATGCCGTAGCTTCAGGTCCTTTCAACACCGTAACTGATTGTATATCGCTGGGGTTTAAATCTGCGATACGATTTGTGTAATCATTATTTCTATTTGGCCTATCAGAAGCTAAACCTATACCGGAACCTCCATTAGATGTTTCGTTAAAAGTTGAATTATCTACAATAACTCCATCAACAATAAATAACGGTTGGTTGCTTAAAGAAGCAGAATTAAAGCCCCTTAAAACAATACTGGAAGAAGCACCTGCCTGACCGTTGGTAGGTGTTATGGTTAAACCTGCTACCCTTCCCTGTAAGCTATTGACAAAATTTTCTCGTTGTGTTTCTGCAATTTCTTTTCCGGAAATAGTTTGCACGGAATATCCCAATTCCCTAGGCTTCCGTTTAATATCCATCGCTACCACCACTTCATCCAAATCGGCAGCAGCGCTTTTTAAACTTAAATTGATGCGCTCTCCAGTAACCTTAATTGATTGAGGAGCAAAGCCAACATGGGTAATTTCCAATATTTGCCCTTTAGCAGCTTTAATTACAAATACGCCCTCCTCATTGGTTTGTGTAGCTATATTTGTCCCAGCCACTTTTACAGATACACCCTGAATAGGTGTTTTCTTTTCAGCATCTAAAATTTTTCCGGAAACGGTTTGCGTTTGCGCATACAAATATTGTATACCCAATACAAACATAAGTAGCAGAATGACGCCCTTACATTTTCTCATAAGCAATTTTTTAAGCAATTTTAGTCGTTTTGAAACTAAATTAAGCTGTGAATTATTAATTATTTTCAAATAAAAAATGCAAAATACTGCAATTTAAATTTTCATAACATAAGAAAGCCGCAACTTAATTGCCAATTTAATCGGCAACACATAATTACAAACATTTTTTTAATAAAAAAATAAAAAATCGGCAAAAAATGGCTTTTGCTATAAAAAAACCGCAAAAAAATGCAAATTAAACCATTTTAATAGGAGATTAAATACACTAAGAAGTGCTTATAAGATTTGCAACCCGGCTTCTTTATACCGAAATAAACGAGGGTCAGATGAATCTAATTCTGTTATTAAAGTGTCTATTGCATCCAAATGACAAACTTGAAGACGTTGTGTGGTATTTACTTTTTCTGATATGGCTAAGGAAACTGTTCGTAAAGCATTATTAATCATAGCACGCTTAACTTCAATTACTTCCCATTCTAAGTCTGTAATTCCTTTTTCAACATCAATACTATTGGTGCCTAAAAAACAAATATCTGCTGTAATTTGGCTTAATCTACTAACAACCTCTGCGCCAATAGCAATTTGTGCATTTTTGGAGAGTAAATTTCCTAAAAAAATTACCTGGCAATTGGGATGATTCAAAAGCTCTAATGCCACAGGTAAGCTTACCGTAATAAATGTTACATTTAATTCTTTGGGTAATATTTTTACCATCTCTACAATTGTTGTTCCACCGGAAAGCAAAACAAACATACCATCTCGTAATAATGATATGGCTTTTTGTGCAATGATTCGTTTTTCAGTTTGTTGATAAACTATATTGTTTTGTAACGTAAAATGAAATGCTTTGGATAAAGCACCACCATGTACTTTGGTTAATTTTCCTTCATCATCCAGTTCTTGCAAATCTCTGCGAATGGTATCTTCGCTAACATTCATTTGTACACTAAGATCAGACGATAAAACTTTATTATGTATGTTAATTTGCTGTAAAATATAAGCCTGGCGTTCCTTCTTCAACATATAATGCTAATTTTTGTAAGGCTACTAAACTACAAATAATTTTTAAACTACCCCGAATTACAGATATTCGTACATTCAAAACAAATGATTTCTCCGCAAACCATAGAGCAAATTAAAAACAGAATTGATATTCTGGATGTAATTGGCGATTACGTAAAACTAAAAAAAAGGGGTGCTAATTATTTAGGGCTTTGTCCTTTTCATAACGAAAAAACACCTTCATTTACCGTATCGCCGGTTAAAGAATTGTACAAGTGCTTTGGCTGCGGCAAAAGTGGCAACACTATTACTTTTTTAATGGAACATAATAAACTAAGTTATGTTGAAGCATTAAAATGGTTAGCCGAAAGATATCAAATTCCAATTGAAGAAACGGCAGTAAGTCCTGAACTAGCCCAACAACAACAAACTGCGGATAGCCTTTATATTATTAATTCAAATGCACAAAAATTTTTTAGTAACGCATTAGTCAATTCCGATGAAGGAAAACGAATTGCTTTAACTTATTTATATGAGCGTGGTTTTTCTGATGCTACTATACAACAATTCCAATTAGGTTATAATCCTTCTGCTACAAACACATTATCATCTCATTTATTACAACAACAATTCAATCCCGATTTACTAATAAAAACGGGTTTAGTAAAAAAGAATGGTGATGAATGGGTTGATAATTACAGAAATCGTATCATTTTCCCAATACATAATAATACCGGAAAAATTATTGGGTTTGGGGCAAGAATTATTGGTAAAAATGATAAAGCACCTAAGTACATCAACACCCCTGAAAATGAAATTTATGTAAAAAGTAAAGTGCTTTATGGTATTTACTTTGCCAAACAGGCAATTGATAAGGCTGATGAGTGTTTATTGGTTGAAGGTTATACAGATGTTATTAGTTTACACCAAGCAGGTATTGAGAACGTTGTTGCCAGTGGCGGCACTTCGCTTACAGTAGAGCAATTACGAAACATTAAAAAATACACAGATAATTTAACAATTATATACGATGGCGATGCTGCAGGAGTAAAAGCTGCTTTACGAGGATTAGATATGGCTTTAGAAGAAGGCCTAAACGTAAAACTGGTTTTAATTCCGAATAATGAAGACCCTGACAGCTATGTACGTGCATTAGGCACCAATGCATTCAAAGATTTTATTGCAGAAAACAAGAAAGATTTTATCATTTTTCAATTAGAGCTTCTTTTAAAAGAAGCAGGGAATGATGTTACGAAGAAGAATGTAGTTGTAAACCAAATTGCAGAAACGCTAAGTAAAATTAATAAGGCAGAAGATTTTTCAAAACAACAACAATATGTAAAACAAAGTGCAGCAATATTAAATGTTGATGAAGCGGGATTGTATAATTTAATCAATACCTACAAAAGAAATGAGTTAGCCAAAGCAGAAAAGAAAAACATTTCGAGTAGTACAATTTCAACTGAAACCAATAATACACCTACTGAAACAGACTTTAATAGTTTATTACAGCAGGATGAACCGCATGAACGCAATTTATTGAGAGCACTATTAGAACATGGTTTAAAAAAATGGGAAGATGATTCCACTATGGCCGACTTTATTTTCCATGAAATTGAAAATTTTGAAATTGAAAACAATTTAATTCTTCAAATTTTCAATGAATACAGATCACTTTATACCCAAGCACAACAGCCCACAGAAAAAACATTTTTGTACCACGAAAATAACAACATACGCCAATTGGTAATTGCTGCCACCGTATCCCCCCATGAATTAAGTCAAAAATGGGATGAGAAAATAGAGGGCTTAAATATAACCAACCGAGATGTTGCTCATCAAGACGTGCTTTTAAGTGTAAATTATTTTAAACTGAGAAAAATTAAAAAAATGTTTCTTCAGAATCAAAAAGATATGGAGAATGCTGATTTGGATGAACAATTACGATTAATTGAAGTGCACAAACATTTAAAACAAATAGAAAAAGAACTAACACAACAAATAGGTACCGTTATTTTAAAATAATTGGCACTAAAGAAAGTGCTATATTTCCCCTAATAGCAGCATATCGCTATAGCTAACATGAATTAGATCTTCCCTATTTATTTTCAAAGCATTCATATAATAATTGCATTGCTCATTAAGTTCTGCTTCCGTTTTAGTGGGATGCATTAAATTACTAGCTTCAATTTCAACAAAGTAACCTAATCCTTCGACCTCATCAATATGAAACTTAATATTATCAATAAAATATATTTTACGCTTCTTCTCCACCACAACTTTTTTACCAACTGCACGGCTTAACATATCTAACAACACACTCGATTCATTAACCGGATACAACTGAAAATATGACGGCTTTGGTTCAGCAGTATTGGATCGCTCATAGTAAATTAAATTATTTTCAATGTTGCCCTGACGCAATTTTAAACGCCCATTAGCTACATTAAAATAAGTGTCCTTCTGATAATCAATGCCTTTAAAATAGGCATTAGCATTTAACAAAAATGCTTCCACTTCTTTTGGGTGAAAGCATTTTGCTTTTATTTCTACATTAATAAATGACATATTTTATTTCTCTAGTGGATTCATTTTACCGGCCATTAATTTTTCGATAACTGCTTCCAAACGGCGTTGTTTGGTATCTTGTCTTTTTGCACTTTCTATCCAATTCACATATTCTTTTTGATGTGTTGAAGGCAAGGCAGCAAAAATTTCTTTAGCTTTCTTATGCTTAGTGAATATTTTCTCTAGTTCAGCGGGCGGGACAACTAAATTTTTATCAAAATCAATTCTTTTCTTAGTTTCCTTTCTTGCCTCAACAATGGTAGGTGCATTATTCATTACAGTAACAGTTTCAACTACCACATTTTCAGTAATAGCATTATTAGGGTTACGTTTGAAACGCATGGCACACCAAACATGATCAATATCAATTTGATCAATAGTTTCGTAACCTTTTTCTGTTAAACAATTCCAACTGCAATCCCTATTTAAATCGCTTACAATTTTGCTTGTTTGCTTTGGAAAAGCAATCCATAATTTACTTTCACCGTGTAATGCACTCAAAACCTCTTTCAATATTGAGGTTAGTTGGCATACATTGATGGCAAAAACCAACGCAAAATCAACTTTCTTTGATTTTAGTAACGGAGTTACATTTTTGGCATAAGATAATTTCACAAATTGCTTTTCAATAGATGAGGGCAGACCTTGGATGAGAATTGTCCTTTCGTTGTTGATAGCTAATTTTTCAAATAAACTCAGATTCGACATGCCTAAAACAAATTTCAGGTGATGTAATTGGGAGATGAATAGATTTGCAAAGGTAATGAATTTTATTGGTTAAAGATTATTTTTTAGAACTTAAACCCAATTTCTTTCATTAAATTCTCCTTCAATCAGCTTTTTTTAATTATTGGTAGGCTTATAATAGGTTAAGGCCTCCGGCATTAACGCTTCCAATTTTTTTATTCTATCTGCATCTGCTGGGTGGTCACTCAAAAAAACCGGGGGTTTAGCCCCACCTAAAGCTTCCATTCGTTTCCAAAATGGAATAGCCTCTCGAGGATCATAACCTGCCATAGCAGCAAAAATCAATCCATAATGATCGGCTTCATATTCCTGCTTTCTTGAATTGGGCAATAAAACTCCAACTTGCGCTGTTGGTGCATATACCTGATTAAACAAATTAACAGCCTGATCATTATTAGATAATGCTACATTGCCTGCTAATTCAATGCCTTGTGCCAATAATTGTTGACTCATCCGTTCCCGACCATGACCAGCAACAGCATGTGTAATTTCATGCCCCAAAACAATTGCTAATGCAGTTTCATTTTGCGTAATGGGTAATATGCCAGTATATACAACTACTTTACCTCCAGGCATACACCAGGCATTTATCTCCTTACTTTCAACCAAATTAAACTCCCAGTGATAATCTTTTAATGCATTAGGCTGGCCATGTTCAGTGTAATATTTTTGAATAGCATTAGCGATACGTTTGCCTACTCGCTGAACCATTTCTGCATCCTTATTAGTTAAAGGCACCACTTTATTAGAGGTTAAAAATGATTTATACTGTGTAATGGCCATTGCCTGCACTTCACTTTCGGGAACTAAACTTAACTGACTTCTACCGGTAATCGTGTTTCGACTACAGCCTAAAACAAGTACTGAAGAAAAAACAATCAATAGCCCTTTACCCATTTTAGCAAACATATATTTAGATGTTTTTATAATTTGTCAATTGATTTAATTATGAAATAACTAAAACAATGCCGAAAATTCGGTACGTTCAAGCACTAAAATTGAATTTAAAGAATAAAAAATCACGAAGGAAAATGAATTCATTAGAAGAAATATTATCCATTTCTTTTCTTGCGCTTATCGCGATGCTTCAAAATGGGCACTTTACTTTCTGTGCCTTTAATAATGCGTGTAATATTTTTTTGATGCGTCAGCACTATCATCAGCGCAACTATTACAGCAAAAATGCGATATAAGGTTTCTTTTTCGTTGAAAATGAAAAGAATAAATACCATAAAAGCAATTCCTGCTAAAATAGAACTTAAGGATACAAATCGAGTTAAGTATAAGACCAATAAAAATACACCAACACAACTAACAGCAACAATGGGTTGAATAGCTAGTGCCATACCAAATAAGGTAGCAACCCCTTTTCCCCCCTTAAAATTAGCCCAAATAGGAAATATATGCCCTACAACTGCAGCCAACCCTAACCCAATCATTAGGTTAGTACGATGTAATTCATTATTTAAATATTCCGGAAAGAAAATATATAATGACGTAGCCACTACTCCTTTCAGCATATCAATAATCATTACAAAAGTTCCCCATTTGCTACCCAGCACACGATACGTATTGGTAGCACCGGCATTACCACTGCCATAATCACGTATATCAATACCAAAAAAACGTTTGCTAACCCAAACAGAAGTAGGAATTGAACCAATTAAATAAGCCGCTATGATAAGAATAATCTCTTTCATGTAATCAGGTATTCAAGTTTTGTTTACAAACCTTGTAATAGCAACTTTACAATAGTTTACAAACAATGAAATTGGGATATCAAATATAATTTACCTTTTTTAAATTTTATAATTATCTGAAAACGAAAAAAAATCGAAAAAATTATGCACACCATTGCATAGCTACCCATCCATCCTTTTCAATTAATCTTTGTAATGTGCATTTTGTTGATTGTTTCAAAACTTTTTCAATTTCAGAAACATCTGTAACCAGTAAACCGCTTAATAAAATTAAGCCATTTGCAGAGATACTATTGACAAAATATTGCAAATTCTCCAAAATAATGTTTCTATTAACATTAGCAAGTATAATGTTAAACTGCTCGTTTGTATTTGCTGTTGAGGCTTGTTGAAGAGTGCAATTTTGAATATTATTGATTTCGAAATTTTCGGATGAATTTGTTATGCTCCACTCATCACAATCAACTGCTAAAATTTTAGTTGCACCCAACTTTTCAGCCATAATAGCCAATATTCCTGTACCGGTACCAAAATCGAAGACGCTTTTTTGTTGAAAGTCAATAGATGCCATTAACTGCAACATAAGATATGTAGTGGCATGATGTCCTGTACCAAAACTCATTTTTGGCGTAATTACAATTTCATATTGTGTAGTTGTGATAGGTGTGTGAAAATTAGCCCTAATAGCTACAAAATCATCAACTATAACGGGTGAAAAATTAGCTTCCCATTGTGCATTCCAATTTTGTTGGGCAACAGAGTGAACTTCATGAGGAACAGTAAGCTCATTTAGTAAAATAGCTACATCTTCCACATTATAATTTTCTTGTGATATATATGCCATTAAAAAGCCTCCACTTTCTTCGAAGCCATCAAAACCCATTGAAGCCAATTGAGCGATTAATAACTCAGTCAGTTCTTCATTTCCTGAAACTTTTATTTTTAGTTGTACATAGTTCATTACTCAATATTGGGTATTCGTTAAAAAAGCTGCTTACCAATATATTAGTAAACAGCTTTATAATTTCATTTTAAAACCAAGTGTTTATTTGCTGGAATTATCATCCCCTTTTCCTGGTTCAGGTTTAGGCATTAATACTTTTCGACTTAATTTAAATTTACCGGTTTTATTATCAATACCAATTAACTTAACCTTTAATTTATCTCCTTCTTTCAAAACACCATCTAAATTTTCTAATCGTTTCCAACTAATTTCACTTATGTGCAATAAGCCTTCTTTTTTGGGTAAGAACTCTACAAATGCACCAAATTCTTTCACCCCTTTTACAACAGCATCATATACCTCTCCTACTTCGGGCACCATTACAATACTTTTAATTTTAGCCACAGCTTTATCTAACCCTTCTTTATTTACAGAGAAGATACTTACCTCACCAGTATTTCCTACTTCTTCAATATTGATGGTGGTGTTGGTTTCACGTTGTAATTCCTGAATTACTTTTCCACCCGGGCCAATAATTGCACCAATAAATTCCTTATCAACAATTATTTTTTCCATGCGTGGTGTATGTGGTTTAACTTCCGGACGTGCTGCAGGAATAGTTGCATACATTACTTCCAAAATTTGTAAACGGGCAACTTTCGCCTGATGTAATGCTTCACGCATTACTTCCATACTTAAACCATCTATTTTAATATCCATTTGTACGCCACAAATACCATCGCGAGTGCCGGTAACTTTAAAGTCCATATCACCTAAATGATCTTCATCGCCCAAAATATCTGTTAAAATAGCATATTTTTTATCGGAATTTCTGGTTATTAAGCCCATTGCAATGCCACTAACATGTTTAGGAATAGGCACACCTGCATCCATTAAAGCCAATGAACCGGCACAAACAGTTGCCATGGAAGATGAACCGTTTGATTCTAAAATATCACTAACTACCCTAACAGTATAAGGATATTCATTTCCCGGCATCATTTGTTTTAAAGAACGCATTGCTAAATTTCCATGACCCACTTCGCGACGACCAGGCCCACGCATTGGTTTTACCTCACCGGTTGAAAAAGGAGGAAAATTATAATGCAATATAAATTTAGAATAATCTGATTTAGCAGCACTTTCAATGAGTAATTGATCTAAAGGAGTACCTAAAGTAACAGTTGTAAGTGATTGAGTTTCACCACGTGTAAACAATGAAGAACCATGTGGTGCCGGTAAAATATCAACTTCCATTGACAAAGGTCTTATTTGTGGTAAACTTCTACCATCTAAGCGTTTGCCTTCATCCAAAATCATGTTCCGTACTAATTCCCATTGTAAATCATCGAAATATTTTTTGGCTAATGATTTTGTTGTGTCGTCAACTTCTTCCCCAAAACTTTCAATTAATGCTTTTTTCAATTCAGAAAAAGCATCAGTTCTTTGTTCTTTACTACTGGCACTGCGGGCAATCTCATTAATTTTATCTGTACAAAATGCAGCTACCTTTTGTTGAACATTTTCATCAGAAGGTGGCTTAGGGTAATCTCTTTTACCGGTAACGCCCTTTTTATCGCGTAAAGTTTGTTGAGCATTAATTTGAAGGCGAATAGCGTTATGTGCTAACTCTAACACCTTCACTAAATCTTCTTCTTGGCACTCTTTGGCTTCTCCTTCAACCATCATCAAATTCTTTTCAGTGGCGGCAACAATAAAGTCCATATCAGCCTGCTCACATTCTGTACGCGTAGGATTGATGATGTATTGGCCGTTAACCCTACCTACTCTTACCTCTGAAATTATTTCTTTAATAGGAATATCGGAAACTGCAAGTGCAGCAGAAGCTGCTAAACATGCCAAAGCATCAGGCATAACTTCCGGATCGGAAGAAATAAGAGTAATTAATACCTGTACATCACAGAAATAATCTTCAGGGAATAATGGGCGTAAAGCACGGTCAACTAAACGAGAAATCAATACTTCATAATCACTCAATCGTCCCTCTCTTTTAAAGAATGAACCTGGAATACGGCCTGCAGAACCAAATTTTTCTTGATAATCAACACTTAATGGAAAAAATGATTGGCCTTCTTTTGGCTCTTTATTAGCTACTACTGTAGCCAATAAAATACAGTTACCTTGACGAACCGTAACAGCACCATCGGCCTGGCGAGCCAATTTTCCTGTTTCTATAATTACCTCAGCACCACTGGGTAAATTAAAACTTACTTGAATAGGTTGTGACAACATAATACATTGAATAATTTGTATTGAAATTTAGTCGGCCAGTTTAGTTAATGGCATGCAAATAAATGGCAATATATGAATGAAAATGCAGTGCTTGGCACTGCTTCTAAAAAAAGCTATTCCTAACCGAAAATAAACAGTCAGGAATAGCTTTCAATAACATGATTTTTTTATTTTCTAAGCCCTAATTTTTCAATTAATGCTCTATACCCAGTTAAATTAGTTTTTTGCAAATAAGCCAGTAAGCGTTTTCTTTTACCAACTAATTGCATTAAACCGCGCTGGGTAGAATAATCTTTTTTGTTTGCTTGCAAATGAGCGCTAATTTGAGCAATACGCTCGGTTAATAATGCTATTTGACCCTCAATTGAACCGGTATTTGTAGCTTTACCGCCGAACTGGGTTATAACAGCAGCTTTTTTTTCTTTTGTAAGTGGCATCTCAGTTTCTTTTTTTACTTCTTTGTTGTTTTTATAATATGGCGGCGAAGGTAATAATAATTTTCTAATTTTTACGAAAGCTTTATCTAAATTATGTTTTTAAAGGTATTTTTTTAAATAAAAGCTACCCATTTTTCAGGTTCAGATAACTTTTCAAAATTATATTTGTCACTCACCAGACATATCCCATTAAATTGACAAAAATTTACTTTACTGTCACTAATTCACTTGTCTACGACCAACGTATGCATCGTATATGTAGCACGTTGGCACAAAATGGATACCTGATTCACTTAGTTGGGAGAAAAATACCACACCACCCTTTACCCGAAAACATTCCTTACCAAACTCATTTAATCAAGTGCTTTTTCAATAAAAAAATATTTTTCTATGCAGAATACAACTTTAGATTGTTCCTTTTTTTGTTACCACTAAAAATGGATGCTATTTGTGCAATAGATGTAGATACCATCTTACCCTGTTTATGGTATTCAAAATTAAAAGGCGTTAAAAGGGTTTATGATGCACATGAATATTTTTCTGAACAAAAAGAAATTGTTACCAGAAAAAACATTCAGAAGATTTGGCAAAGCATTGAAAAATATTGCATTCCCAAATTTCCAAATGGATATACAGTGAATGAAGTAATAGCTGCAGCATTTTTGAAAAAATTTGGCGTAAGTTATCAGGTTATTAAGAATCTGCCTATTCGGCCGGAAGTCTTTCCGGCTAATTCAATTAGTGAGAAAAAAATAATTTTATATCAGGGTGCTGTAAATCATGGGCGATGTTTTGAAACCCTAATACCTACCATGCAGCTAGTAGATGCAGAATTATGGATTGTTGGTACCGGCAATTTTTTACCTGAAGTAAAAAATTTGATAGAAAAAAATAACCTTACACAAAAGATTAAATTATTAGGGCCTATTTTGCCTGAGCAACTGAAAGACATAACTCCTACAGCCTACTTTGGCTTAACATTGTTTGAAGCAACCGGCTTTAATCAAATAAATTCATTGGCCAACCGATTTTTTGATTACATAATGGCCGGTATTCCGCAAATTTGCGTCAATTTCCCTGCTTACGCTGCTGTACAGGAAAAATACAAAGTGGCATATCTCATTAACAATACTGATGAAAACTCATTAGCAAAAGCAATGAACAAATTGTTAAATGATACTGTTTTGTATAAACAACTGCAGCAACAATGTTATGCTGCACGTGAAACATTGAACTGGCAAAATGAATCAATTAAATTATTAAGTTTTTGGAGAAACATTTGCATATCATAGATTTTACCATTCCTTACCCTGTGCAATATGGCGGTTTAATTGACCTATTTTACAAATTGCCGGCTTTGCAAAATGAGGGTGTACATATACATTTACATTGTTTTGTTTATAATAATCAAGAGCAACCTGCACTTGAAAAATATTGTGCATCAGTTCATTATTATCCACGTTTAACCGGCCATAAAGCGTTTTGTTTTCATTTGCCTTATATAGTTAGCAGCCGAATGAATGAAGCACTTGCACAGAACCTATTAAAAGATGATTTTCCCATTTTAATGGAAGGAATTCATACAACCTTTTTATTAAATGATGCTCGTTTTGCCAATCGAAAAAAGTATTTACGGTTACACAATGTAGAGCACATTTACTATAAAGAATTAGCCAATACTACCCATTCTTTTTATGATAAAATTTATTACTTAAGGGAAAGTTTTTTACTCAAAAAATATGAATCAAGTATCAACAAAAGCGCAAATGCCTTTTGGGCAGTTACCCAAAAAGATGTAGCATACTTCAAGGAAAAACTCCTTTATAATAACATAGATTATTTACCCGTTTATTTGCCAGATACATGGCGTATTACCCAACTTTCGCCCATAGGAAGTTACTGTTTATTTCAAGCGGATTTAAGCGTTCCCATTAATGAAGAAGCAGTATTCTGGTTGATTGAACATGTTTTCAGTAAAAATGATATTCCTTTCGTAGTGGCGGGGAAAAACCCTTCGCTACGCCTTCAAAAGAAAGTTCATAAGTATACCAATTGTTGTTTAGTTGAGAATCCTTCTGAAAAAGAAATGCAAGACATGATTGCCAAAGCACATATTTTGGTTGTTTATGGAAAAAGCGAAGCTGGAATTAAACTAAAATTATTGAATGCTTTGTTTAATGGAAGACATTGCATAGCAAACCCTGAAAGCGTTGCCGGAACAGGCCTAGAATCACTTTGCCATATTGCTAAAACACCACAAGACTATTTAGATTTAACAGCACAATTATTCAATACTCCTTTTAAAGAAGATTGTACAAGAATGCGCAAGGAATTGCTCGATAAAACATTCAATAACAGATTGAATGCCCAAAAGCAAGTACAATGGATTTGGGGAAATGAAATTTAAAGTAAAGTATTTTTAAAATGTGGGTATTGAGCTAATAATTTATAATTATTGGTAGTACACAAATATTGTAACGCCTCTAAATGCTGCGCATGATGCATATCCGTGCCCAATAAATCAATTAACTGAGCTTCTAAAAGTTTTTCTGCTGCTTGTTTTACATGTTTGCCATAATAACCCGTTAATGATAGTGCATTCAATTGCAACCAACAACCTTTTTCTTTCCACAAAACATACTTTTCGGGTTGTTTGTGATAATAATTGTACCGTTCAGGATGTGCTAAAATGGGTTGGTACCCATCTAAAATCAGTTGAAATACACATTCTTCTAAATAGGGAGAAGCAGCCAAATAACTCATTTCTATTAAAATATATTTGTGGTTACCGAAGGTTAGTAATGATTTTTTTTGCTGAACCATTTCAACAAAAAATTCATCAGCCATGTATTCTGCGCCTGCTTCTAAATCCAAATTTAAATTATGTTCGATGATAGCCTGTTGCAAAAGCTTAAAAGCTGGTAGTATAGTAGAAAGGTTATTTGGATATATGTTTCCTAAAACATGTGGCGTACAAATTACTTTTTTATAACCTAGTGCCTGTAATCCCTGCAACAAATAAATGGAATCATTAATTGTTTGGGCACCATCATCCAATCCAGGTATAATATGATTATGTAAATCAGTTCCAATAAATTCGAAATTACCTAACACTTTTTTTTTGGAGAAAATGGATAACATGTACTTAAATAATTGCAGTAAAAAAATGTTTTTAAAGTTAAGGTATTGACTTTAAAAGTTTAGCCGGATTTCCAACGTAAACACCCGGCACTTCAATATTTTTAGTAACCACGGCACCGGCACCAATTACGGCACCATCACAAATGTTAACCGGTAAAATAGTAGCATTACTCCCAATATTTACATGATTGCCAATAATAGTTCTTTTCCACAAACTTTTATTACCACCGGCCGGTTTACCATTTGTAAACACATCATTAACAAACATTACACCATGTCCAATAAAACAATGATGACCAATAGTAACCATTTCACAAATAAAACTGTGCGATTGAATTTTAGTATCATGTTCTATTACTACATTTTGTTGTATTTCAACAAAAGGCCCAACAAAGCAATCATCACCAATAAAGCAATTATACAAATTGCATGGTTCAATTACACGAACATTTTTCCCAAATTGCACATTATGAATACCTACTTTTTTAAATTCATATAACATGGCTATTAAGCTGTTTTGCACTTTATAAAATTAAGTGTTATCATTCACTAATGTTCAACTTAATACCATTAACATTTAGCAAGTACATAACTATGTATTTATACTAAAGTATTGCTTACTCGTATGGCTTTATGTATTTTTTCAATGAAATCAACTGTATTCAGTGCCTCCTCATTTGTAATGAAAGGATTGCTCTGGTGCTGTAACAATTGCAAGAAATTTTCATACACTTTATCATGGTTGCGCATTGAACCTTGATATCCATTGTATTGATTGGCTGAATTAATTGTTTCAGGAACAAGTAAATCACCTTCGCTTAAATTTTGATAAGTTATTTCATTTAAATAATTACCACCAATTTTAACAATGCCTTTTTCAGCATTAATTAAAATTGAACCTTCCGCATTTTTACCATATGCATTAGTGCTAAAATGTATTCCTGCCAAAGTACCATTGGAAAATTGAACAGTTACAATGCCTGTATCTTCAAATTCGGTAATAGATTGATGGGCCATATTAGCAGCAAATGCTTGAATAGCAGTAGGTTCACATTGTACCAACCAAAGCAATACATCAATGAAATGACTAAATTGTGTAAACAAAACACCTCCATCTAATTCCATACTACCACGCCAATTACTTTCTTTGTAATAATTAGCATTGCGGTGCCATAAACAATTCAATTGAATGGAATAAATTTTACCTAAAGCTTGATTGTTAATTAATTTTTTTACTGCAATAACTGGAGGATTAAAACGATTTTGTTTTACCACCATCAATACTTTTTTATTGATGTGTGCCACATTAATCATTTGTTGACAATCTGCCACTGTTAATGCCATTGGTTTTTCTACAAGTACATGCATGCCGGCATTTAAAGCTTGTATGGCTTGTTGCGCATGTAAACCATTGGGTGTACAAATCACCAATACTTGAGCTAGATCTTTATTCTCAAGTAGCTGTGTAATAGATGTAAATGATTGACATTGATATTTGTTTGCAAACTCATGCGCTTTTTTAGCATCAACATCACAAACTGCTTTAAGTAATCCAACCTGTTGAATTAAATTGGCATGTATGTGGCCAATATTACCACAGCCCAACAATGCAAATGTTACAGGCAGTTGAGTATTCATTATTTATTATCTTCTATTAACCCTTGTTTAAAAAGCATTTCAATAAATTCTCTCACTGCACCTTCACCACCTTTCTTTTCCAAATGAATAATGCCTTTAATATTTTTAACTTGCTCAACTGCATTAGCGGGGCATGCTGCAATGCCGGCTTCTTTCAATAATTCAATACAATTAATATCATCACCAATATAGGCTGCTTCTTTCAGGCTAATTCCCTCTTTCAAACAAATTTCTTTAGCTGCCTCCAATTTGCTTCCAAATCCACGCCCCTGATACACATAATCAATTTTCAGTTTTGCAGCTCTTCTTTCAACTATTTTAGTGTACTCAGTTGTAATAATCCCTGTTTTTACCCCGGCTTTAGTGAGTAAATTAATACCCATTCCATCATGGGTATTAAATTTTTTAAATTCATCACCACTTTCGGTATAATACATGCCTGCATCAGTCATTACGCCATCAACATCTGAAAGAAATAACTTAATTTTTTTAAACATATATTTTTGAATAATTATAGATTTAAATGGGTAATAATTGTTCAATAGGAAATTCAACAACCATTACCTGACCAAGTGTTTGTAATTGAACGTATACCTTTTTTTTACCGAGGCGAACTATTTCACCTTCATTATCCATAAAAATACCCGCCTTAATTTTTACTCTATTTTTTTCTCGCAATATTTTAGCATCTGTAACTTGTATAGTAGCCTCGGGCATTAAAAGAAAACTTTTAATAGTTTTAATTTCTTCCTCATGAATTACTGCAGGCTTGCCTAAATATTTTACAAAATTGATTACTCCATTTGTTTCAAGTACAGGAATTCTATCAGATTCATCTATGTGCACAAAAACGTACGATCTAAAAATTGGGATGTCAATAATTTTTTTCCTATCCGTCCATTGCCTTTCTACTTTTTGCATTGGGCACCAACTTTCAATTCCTTTTTGTATTAATAAATTGTCTGTTTTTTTTTCACAACGCGATTTTGTATAAATAGCGTACCATTTTTTTTCTTTCCCCAACATAGTATAATGAATTCAATTGCAAATGTAAGATTAAGCAATTCTTACAAAACAAGTACATTTATTTATGTCAGTAATAAAAAAAGAAGACCAATATGGGTCTTCTTTTTATAAAGTTTATAGAAGTTTAGTGGCGCTTCCAAGCTGTTTGGGTTTTACCTGCATCTATCATATCGTTCACCACTTTTGCCGATTGATAAATATACATATCCTTTGTTCTGTCCTTCAACCAGTCTTGATAGCGTTTTCCTTTTGCAGTATCGGGATTGTTGTAATAAGTATCTTTATCTTGTGGTAATACTTGTAAATCCATAGCTGTCTTCAATTTTAATAAATTATTGTCCTGCTCAGCTGTTGCAACAATTTGCTTTTGATCTTTTTTAAATATCTGATAATTTAATTGAACAGGTGCATCTGTTTTTTGAGCCAACCATTTGGTATTAGCATTAATCAATGTAAATATTGTATCGGCTTGGATAGCTGCATTTTCTTTTTGAATCAATGCACTTCTATCATAATTATCCTGCCAGGTTTGATAAGTAGCTTTTGCTATTTCATCCCAAGGTAAGGCAGATGGGTTATCCTTTTCCCTCATTTTCATATAATCATACAAATCAGGGATAACAACATCTGGAGTTACACCTTTTAACTGAGTGGAACCACCATTAATTCTATAAAATTTCTGGAAGGTTAATTTTACTGCGCCATATTCTGTTCTACCTGAAAAATTATCTAATGGCTTTCCTAATGGTACATTTTTTTGTACAGTGCCTTTTCCATAAGAACGACTTCCAATAATGATACCTCGCTTATAATCTTGAATAGCTGCTGCAAAAATTTCACTTGCTGATGCGCTACCTTCGTTAATCATCACAGCTAATGGACCATCATAAAGAATTGAGTTATCACGATCGGTTAATACGGTTGAATTACCATCTTTATCACGCACCTGCACAACAGGTCCTTGTCCAATAAACAAACCAACCATCTGCACTACTTCATATAATGAACCACCTCCATTGAAGCGAAGGTCTAAAATAATGCCATCTACTTTTTGTTCTTTTAATTTCTTCACTTCCTTTGCAACATCATCTGAGCTGCGTGATCCATTAGCGCGCTCAAAATCAGCATAAAACTCAGGCAAATAGATGTATCCAATTTTTTTACCGTTTTGATTTAATACAAGGCTACGAGCAAATGATTCATCTAAAACCACTTCGCTTCTAATTAATGATATTACTTTAATACTTCCGTCAGGATGTTTAACAGTTAATCTAACTTCTGTTCCTTTATCGCCTCTAATTAATTTAACAGCATCTGTAACGTCATAGCCAGTAATATCAACAGGTTCTGCATTACCTTGTCCTACTTTTAAAATAATATCATTTGCCATTAATTGGCCACTTTTCCATGCTGCACCACCGTTTTGAATGCTCACAATTTTTATATTTCCATCAGACTCGGTTAGTTGTGCACCTATTCCATAAAAACGATTACTCATCATTTCATCGAATTCACGTTTTTCAATGGGCGGAAAGTAATCAGTATGGGGATCCATTAAATTACAAATGGTATTTAAGAATAAGTTGAAACGTTCATCATCTGTAAACTTTACTTTTATTCTTTCAAAAATTTTATTTTCAGTACGCAGTACACTTTGTCTGGCTTCCTCTTCTAGTTGTTTATCGGTTTTATGTTTGATGGAGTCAACAGTGGCTTTTTCGCGTTGATTTTGCAAATCATAATAACGCGTTAATGTGATGTATTTTAGTTTTTTATACCAACGATCTTTTTTGTCGGCTTCATTTTTAGGAAAATCAAGCTGATCTACATTTGTTACAATAGAATCATTAGAAGTGAAGGTGAAGGGTTTAGAAAGTATTGACTTATACAAGTCAACTGTTTCTGCCACACGCATATTATAAATTGTTGAAACCGCAGGAACAAATGAAATTGGCATGGTACCATGAATTTCATCATCTATTGTAGTAGCATATTTTTTTAATGACTCAATATCTTTTTGTAGAAAAATGCTTTTATCATCATCTGCCCAGATATCGGTTAAATACTTATTAAACACTTTAACAGAGAAAGAATCATTAATTTTTTGAGGGCTGTAATGTTCATTTTCCAACAATTGGCCAATGCCAACTAATAGTCTCTGCTTTTGGGTAATGGTTAAATCATTCTTAGCTTTAAATGTAGTAAATGCAACAAATGAAACACCAAATAAAATTAGTAATGCTACAACAATTCCTTTAGGAGTCTTCATAAAGTTTAAAAAATTTTTCATATTAATCTCCAAAAATACATGAATTACAACTGTGATAAAAGTAACGTTTCCCTATTAACAAAGGTTTTGTAATCGAAAAGTTTTAATTATTTAAAAATTTGCTTTGAAAAATGCTGAATTATCTTATTTTTGCTGCCCATTAAACGGAGAGCGTAGCTCAGTTGGTTAGAGCGACAGTTTGTGGCACTGTAGGTCGTGGGTTCGAGACCCATCGTTCTCCCTCAAAGCCCTCCTATACAAATTAGGTGGGCTTTATTTTTGAAAACCTTATTATGCATCCTATGCATTGGTATTACCTGCTTCCATTTATTTCCGGCCTAATTGGCTGGATATTAAATACTATTTTGTTAAGATTACTTTTTAAACCCTATCAACCTAAAAAATTTATTTTCTTTTCATTTCAAGGTATTTTACCTAAAAAAAAACAAGAATTGGCCAATCAATTAGCTGAACGTATTGCTGAGCAATTTCCCTTGAATGACATCAAAGCAAAAATATCGTCGCCCGAAAGTGTTAGTGCTATGTTACCAGCAGCAGAAACAGCAATTGATGATTTTTTAAGAAAGAAGTTGGTTGAAAAAATGCCAATGTTATCCATGTTTATTAGCGACAGGCTTATTAATGAATTAAAAAATATTTTTATTGAAGAAATTAAAACGCTGTTCCCTGTATTAATAAATGAATATGCAGATAAAATTTTAAATAAGCATGAATTGAAAAGTACTGTGCAAAGCTATCTTAATAATTTTTCTGCGCAACAAATTGAAATATATATTAAAAAAAATACTCCAATTTTAAAAGTATTTAATTGGTGGGGATTTATTAGCGGGTTTTTAATTGGCGTTCTACAATTATGTTTGTTTTTAATAAGTTAATCGGTACATTTCCCGTTTTCATCGGTAATCTTATTGAACTTTATCCATTTACAATTGTCATTTTACCGTTTATCTATTGAACGAACATTTTATATAAAAAACATTAGAATTTTGTAATGAAATATACAGCAATCATGAGGAAAATTATTTTAACCCTAGTTCTATTAGTTTCAACTGTAGTTATCGCATTTAGTCAGTTCCCCGGTGGTGGTAGACCTGGTGGTGGACGGATGGGTGGCCAGAACATGAATATGGGTCATTTTTATGGAAAACTGGTTGATGCAAAGACTAATAAGCCTGTTGCTGATGCCACAGTGCAATTAATTGGAAATAAGTTTGATACGGCCACCAAAAAAATGAAAGAGGTAATATTAGCAACTGTTTTAGCAAAACCTAATGGTGATTTTAGCTTAGAAAATCTTCCAGTATTTGGTAATTTTAAATTAATAGCAACCGCTATTGGATATAAAAATCTAAATCAAACTGTTTCTTTTAATATAAAATTCCCTTCAGGAGGAGCTGCTCAAGATCCAAACTTTATGCAACAAATGTTAAACATGGTTGATAAAGATTTGGGGAACCTTAAAATGGATGCTGAAGCTAACGATTTAGGGAATGTAACTGTCTCTGCTCCTATTAAACAACAATTTGAAATGGGTATTGATAGGAAAATTTTCAATGTTGATAAAAACCTGGAGAGCACGGGCCAAACAGCTACAGAAGTAATGAAAAATATTCCTTCAGTAAATGTAGATATTGATGGCAATGTTACTTTGCGAAATGCAACGCCTACCATTTTCATAGATGATAGGCCAACTACTTTAACATTAGACCAAATTCCTGCAGATATTATTGATAGAATTGAAATTATTACCAATCCCTCTGCAAAGTATGACGCATCAGGAGGCAATGCTGGAATCATCAACATTATTTTAAAGAAAAATAAAAAAGTTGGTTATAATGGAGGTGTTAGAGCCGGAGTAGATTCATATGGAAAATTAAATGGTGGGGGCGACTTTAACGTTAGGCAAGGTAAAATCAATGCATTCATCAATTTAAATTATAATCAAAGAAAATTTAAATCGGATGGTACAACCGATCAAAATAACTTCTTTAACCCCCCTAGCAATGTTAACTCATCACAAAATGCCGTAAATAATGGAGAATTTAAATTTTTGAGAGGCGGTTTTGATTTTCTTGCAGATAATAGAAACACATTTACCCTTGCCGGAAATTATGTGAAAGGTCAGTTTAATTCAACTACAAACTTAAATTTAGATTCTACCATCAATTCAATTTACACAGCCAATAACCAAGGCTTAAGTACCGCTTATCGTGAGTTTCAAAATACAGGTGCTCAATTTAGCTACAAACACAATTTTGCTAAAAATGGGGAGAATCTTACTGCCGATATTAATTATAACGCAAGCACTAATAACAGTAATTCTAATAACAACATTTACACTTATTTCCCAAATACTACTGCACAAAAGCAACTTCCTTTGCTACAGCAAACCATTACCGATGGTTCTCAAAAATATTATACATTCCAATCTGATTACGAAAACCCAATATCGGATAGTAAAAAGTTTGAAGCAGGGATAAGAGCAGCTATTCGTGATTTTGGCAATAATAGTATCCAATCCAAATACAATAATAATACAGGTAATTACGAAGTACTTCCGGGTATTAGTAACAATTATAAATTCAATGACCAAGTATATGCCGCATACTTAAATTATAAAGGCAAAGTAAACAAACTAGGCTACCAAATTGGATTACGAGCTGAAAGTTCTAATTATACCGGAACTTTGCTAAATTCACAAGGAGCAGATTCAGCTACTTTTTCTGTGAAATATCCCATCAGCTTGTTCCCAAGCGCATTCTTAACTTATAAATTAACCGACAAACAAGATTTACAGATTAACTATTCAAGAAGAGTAAACAGACCAAACTTCTTCCAATTAATACCTTTCCCTAACTATACCAACTACCCAGTTTCAGTTAGTGTAGGTAATCCGGGCCTAAACCCTGAGTTTACTAATTCTATGGAATTATCATACAACAATGCTTACAAGCCAAAAGCTAATTTTTTAGCAACCCTCTATTTCAAATACTCTACTAACTTAATTACACAGTATATATATAGAGGTAAAGACCAGTTAAACCCTGGATCAAGTGACAGTATTTATTATTCAACTTACATTAATGCCAATAGTGCAGTTTCGTATGGTTTAGAATTAACCAATAATATGCCTGTTACAAAATGGTGGGACTTATTACTGAACTTAAATTTATTTAATTCAAAAATTAATGCAGGAAATGTAAATGCCAATAACGGTAATGGAGAGGTATCAATAGCTACTAACTCTATTCTGAGCTACTTTGCAAAAATGAACAGTAACTTTAAGTTAGGAAAAGGAATTTCGCTGCAAATAAGTGGCAACTACCAATCTAAAACAGTTTTACCACAAAATAATAGTGGTGGCGGTGGACCATTTAACCAAGTGCAAACTACAGCACAAGGATATTTATTACCACGTTGGAGCATTGACGCTGCATTAAGAAAGGATTGGACATGGAAAAAAGGACAAAGTGGATCATTAACGTTAGGTATGAACGATATATTTAGAACAAATTATCAGGAAGCTTATTCAGAACAAATTGGCTTATTCAACCAAGACAATCGTCGTATAAGTAATCCACAACTTTTACGTTTAACCTTTAGCTATCGTTTCGGTAAATTTGATGCCAGCTTATTCAAACGCAAAAATTTAAAATCACAAACACCTGATTCTGGAGGAATGGATATGATGGGTGGTGGTAACTAAGTAATGAATACTTACAATAAATGGAAAGTGGTAGTTTAGTTTCTACCACTTTTTTTATTCCTGTTTATAAAATACTATTAAAATTTCAACCTAATTAACAGGCATTTTCAATATATTTTTGAGAAATGTATGAACAAATGTATGTTCACAATGCTTGTTGTACCTATATTCTACCAATTAAGTATGGTATGTAAGACTTACCTTTGCAGCAACAAATTAATATGAAATATTTTTTATCTATAATCTTATTCACTTCATTAATGGCTTGTAGCACAAAACAGGAGTATGCACAAGCTGAAAATGCATTAGATGCCGGAAGACAATTTATTGAAGCTACATTGCAAGGCGATTTTAAAAAAGCAAATTTTTATTTAATGCAAGATAGCACTAACACTAGGCAGTTAAAAAAATTGGAAGAAGCCTACAAAAATTATCCCGAATCCATACAAAAGCAATATAACAGCTCATCCATCAACATCAATAGCATAAATGATTTGTCGCCAAAAGAAACTGAAATAAATTATGCAAACTCATACGACAAAGTTGCTCATAGCATTAAAGTGGTTAAAATAGATGGAAAATGGTTAGTTCAATTCAATTAGAAGCGAGTTATCATAAATATTTTTTTACATTAGAAAGTAATTTAAACTCAAAATAATACACAACTGATGTCAATTATTATATTTACTATTCTTATTTTTTTAGGATCATTATTAGCAGGATTCTTAGGATCATTAACAGGACTTGGCGGTGGGTTTGTTATTATTCCAATGCTCACACTATTATTTGGAGTTGATATACGATATGCCATTGGCGCATCTTTGGTAGCAGTAATTGCCACTTCATCAGGAGCTGCAGCCGCATATGTAAAGGAAGGTATAACGAATATTAGATTAGGTATGTTTCTTGAAATTGCAACTACTACGGGAGCCGTATTAGGTGCATACATTGCAGCCTATACACCGGTTAATACTATAGCCATAATATTTGGGGGCATTTTAATATTTTCAGCTTATTTATCATTAAAAAAGAAGAGTGAAACTATTTTACAAACTACTAAAAGTAAATTATCATTCACATTTAAACTAAATGGAACCTACCCTACACCAGAAGGAGAAATTGGATACAAAGTTACCAATGTTATTGGTGGTTTTTTTACAATGGTGGGTGCAGGTTTGCTCTCAGGATTATTGGGTGTTGGTTCAGGTGCTTTAAAAGTATTGGCAATGGATAATATTATGCGTATTCCATTTAAAGTATCTACTACAACCAGCAACTTTATGATTGGTGTTACTGCTGCAGCTAGTGCCGGTATATATTTATACAGAGGATATATTGATCCAGGAATTTGCTTACCCGTTACTTTGGGTGTTTTAGGAGGCGCTTTAGTAGGATCAAAATTTTTAACCAATGCGAAAACAAGTAGGTTAAGACAAATTTTTGCTTTTGTAATTATTGCAATTGCTTTAGAAATGTTATATAATGGTTTCAATAAAAAATTCTAACCCATGAAAAAAATAATGCAGGATGATGACTTAGAATTTGCAATGGGAAACCTATTGCGTTTGGGTGTTATTATTTCATCAATTATTGTATTTATTGGAGGTATCATATTTTTATATAAACATGGAGGACATGTGCCCGAATACCATATTTTTAAGGGTAATGAAAGCATGTTTAACTCCTTACCCAAAATTTTTAGTGGTTTAAAAAATTTAAAAGGACAAGCTATTATTCAATTGGGCATTATTGTACTCATATTAACACCTATTGCGAGAATTATTTTTTCATTTATTGGTTTTTTGTTTGAAAAAGACTTGTTATATATGCTGTTGACCTTAATTGTTTTGGCTATTATATCATTTAGCTTACTGGCAGGAACAAAAATTGTATAAAAAAGGTAAAATAATTTGTTAGAAAAGCAATATACAACCCTTAATTTTGCTGAAAATTGTTCGAAATGGAAAATAAAGCTTCAACCGGAAAATATTGGATTTTATTCTTTCTTTCTTTAATCCTTATCATCTTCATGCTTATTGCACCCGATGTTCGCCCTTATTTTTGGTTAGCATTACCATTGGTTTGCACCTTCTTTGTGAAAGCTTTAGATGTTATTTAAACAATAACACATTTATTGTTTTCAATCTGTACACATTTTAAATAGCTGGCCTATTTATACGATTTAATTAATCGTAACTTATGTGTACGCTTATTAGTGAGGGATGAAATAATGCCCATACTATCAATTTTATCAATTTTTACATAGCTTGATGCATGAATGATAGAATGACTATTGAGTAAAATACCTACATGGGTAATCTTACCATTTTCATCATCAAAAAATGCTAGGTCGCCACAACTAGCTTCTTCCAAAAAACCAATATTGCTACCAAATTCCGCTTGTTGGTAGGCATCTCTGGGCAAATATTTACCCATCATTTTAAATACCTGTTGCGAAAAGCCACTACAATCAATACCAAATATTGATTTACCACCCCATAAATATGGTGCCCCTATATATTTTGCTGTTAGTGCCACAATATTTTCTTCAGCAAATTGCAAGTTACCATTACTTTCTTCACCGGCGCATTCAGCAATGTAATTGTTTATATGCAATGGCTTATTAAACCAAGGTGTACCAATACTTGCCAAAATATTATTTTGATTAATTGCAACATTATTAATGGCTTTTAAATGCCATCCGACATTGGGTTCTAAAGAATCAACTATCGATAATTGACCAACTTGACACCAACCTTCATAACCATCGTATGTACATTTTATTCTAACAAAATCGCCTTGTTCCTCTAAAAAAGTAGCGGATTCTAAAAACAATAATTGGGTTACTATTTCACTCTTATGTGAAGGTTCTTTTCTAATGGGAGCAACACTTACAATACAAACGCATAAATGCATAAGCATAAATTTTGAGCAATTTATGGATTAAATGCTATGCAGCATCTAAATTAAAATTGCTTATTTTAATACTGTGAAATTGAACAGATATCAAAATATAAATGATGAAACCCTATTGGCTTATTATTATGCCGATGGAAATTCTGAATGGATTGGCGTTTTACTTGAAAGATATACCCTATTGCTATTGGGTACTTGTATGAAATATTTAAAAAACCAAGAGGCTGCTAAAGATGCAGTACAACAAATATTTTTAAAGGTCATATCGGAATTACCAAAATATAAAGTGCAATATTTTAAGAGTTGGATTTATATGATTGCTAAAAACTATTGCTTAATGCAATTACGTGATAAAAAAATAACCTATTCTATTGATAATGATAATGCAGCAACAGGATTAGTATTTGAAAACAATACGGAAGAATTGAAAGAAAAGGAGGAATTAATGAACAACATTGAATTAGCCATTAATGATTTGAATATTGAACAAAAAAAATGCATTGAAATGTTTTATTTGGAGAAAAAAAGCTACCGGTTAATTGCTCAAATAACCGGATATAGCATTTTGCAAGTAAAAAGTTATATCCAAAATGGAAAACGAAATTTAAAATTATTGGTAGAAAAAAGAAGTAACAGTGAATTAAACCACTAAATTTAAATTGAAGCAGATAGCATGTTAATGAATAAACATACAAAATTTTTAATTTCTGAAGAAACCATTCTCCATTATTTGGAAGGCTCATTATCGGAAGAGGCAATGCATGCTTTTGAAGAAGAAATGGAAACTTCTTCATTTTTAAAAGATGCAGTAGAAGGATTAGAAAATTTTTCAGATAAGCAAGCCTTACGTGCAGCAGTTAAACAATTACATCAACAATTACGTCAACGTACTCAAAAGAAACGTAAACAACGGTTGATACTATTCCAACAACACCAACTTCAAAACATCATTATTGCCATTGCCATTTTATTATTGATAATAGTGGGCATATTTGTTGTACACTATGCTCGGCAAAAAGGACTTTAATTAAAAAATAATTGTGGACCTGAGGAGAGTCGAACTCCTGTCCAAACATATTTACCATAAGTCTTCTACATGCTTATTTCATTATTCATTGTCGGCACTTAACAGGAAATGAACAAACCAATTGAGTACTTAGC